>Ga0228536_1000016_pt1 | contig 505042 bp, 410 predicted proteins | sample SJ1Smetagenome_FD_168611 | JGI IMG/M metagenome (GOLD analysis project Ga0228536, IMG submission 168611) | Enriched culture of PCE-dechlorinating microbial communities from Ithaca, New York, USA - SJ1.S | ecosystem: Engineered > Modeled > Simulated communities (microbial... > Unclassified...
TTTTCTGAACTACAAATTCTCCCGATATGCTCCTGCTGTAAAGCGGGGAATTTTTAATCAGAAAAAACGGCACTCGCATTCCAATGTGTCACCCTTCCAATGGTGTAAATTTCGGGGATAAGGTCAATATGACGCAAAAGCTGTCCTTTGACATTATAGATGTAGAAATGAGCATCCGATTCTTCTGCCAGACTATAGGGTATATAAGCAACTGGATTGAAGGGATTGGGATAGATGGATCTAAGTTCTGTCACTTTAGGTATTTCCGGAATAGGATTGTCCTGAGCACTGGTATAATAAACCGAGACAGGACCATGGAAACTAACAGTTCCACCCATTTCTACAGTCTGTAACCAGTAATAATAAGTTCCGGAGTCATAGATTTCACTATCAATGAACTTATAGGTATGCTGTTCTGCAGTATTGAGAGCTTCAATCATATCACTTACGGCAATGGCATTATCCAGAGTTTCACTCGTAGAACGGTAGATATAATAGCCAACCATTCCGGTCTCAGTTTGAGTTACCCAGCTGATTTCTACCAAATTATCAGAACTTATCACTGCAGTAAATGTGGTGAGTTCTACTGGTAGTGGCGGTTGCTCTTCTAGGAATTGTAACTTCAGATTAGGGAAACCGGTAATAGCATAATTAGAATAAGTATTAGTTGGCGGATTAGCAGGATCAGGGTTAATATCATCATTATAATAAAGTATACTACGAAATCCTTTAGCTCCAGTAGAAGTGCAATAAAAGAATTCCGAATCACCGTCATAAGAATCTGAATTTTCATCTACAGCTATTATCAAGTTTTGATTGGTATGGAAGAAGGGCTGGTCTAAGGTAATTTCTGCCCAACCAGGTACATTAGGTAATTCCACTATTCCACTAAATACTTGAGTAAGTCCAGTTACCCAGGAATTTTCATCAGCAAATTCTGTTAAATCAGTATTGCCCATATAAATAGTCCAATCATTACTATTTTCTGCACTTGCAGCACCATTCCAATAATAATATATCTTTTCTATATATCTATTTGTTACTTGAATGTCACTTTGCAGGAATATGCTCTGGCTGTAGCTATATCCATAATAAGGTTCGATGGGAAGACTAAGATCTTCAGTTCCCGTTCCAATAACAACTATACCAGTTGGTAAACCTGTCGCACTTAAAGCTACATCATAATCAGTGTCAGCATAGTTAATCCTTAGGATTGCAGAAACAGGACCTTCTGAATGAACAGTTACATATACTGGAATATTTACCGACATACCAGTAGATAGTTCAACCTCATTCTCAAAATCAAAGGAGAAATTATGACCTGCATCATTAATGATAGTGATTGCAGAAGGTGATAAGATCAAAGTTCCTCCGCCAATATTGGTTACAGTAACATACCGAGGTCCAACCTGTACCCCCTGAACTACTTCTCCAAAATTAATGCTGGTAGGTGAATAATTAAACACAGGCTGTTGAGGAATCTCTTCTATTACTATATCATCTAATCCCATATCTGTTTCACCATAACCCCAACTGCTATAAGCTCTGAATCTAATATATACAATATTATCATTATAATTAGAGAGAGATATACTATTTTGATACCAGTTGCTAAGATTTTCTGTTTTGGAATGATTATACAGATTTGTCCAGGTTGCTTGATTATCCGTAGAAATATCTACACATAAGGGATAATCTGCTGTTTGGGGGAAACTTGCAGTTCCAATCCAATACCAGTAATTAAGGCGTTTAGAATTTCCGGTGGCACTTAAATCAATAGGAGCAGTAATTAAATAATAAAGATTATAATCAGTATAAGCCGAATAACAGTTTAACCAACCATAATATGTTCCACCGTGGGCTTGGGTAATACCATGACCGGTGGAACCACTTTTAGCTGTCCAATGAACCGAAGAGCCACTTACAGCTTCTGTAGCTACCCAATTTAGTGGCAAGGCACCAGTCTCAAAGTCTCCAGCAGTATAGGGGAAACTATAAATCGTGGGGTCTTCTTTTGTTGTGAATGTTCTCACCTCAGAAGCAAATACTTCTTCAAAACCCTCTTTATAGGCAGAAACCGTCCACTGGTAAGTAGTATTATATGCAAGAGCACTGTTTCCTGGAATGGTATAACTCGTTTGGGTTCGGGGGACAGTGGCAATAGGATTATTATAATCTATAGGATGACCGCAATAAACCTTAAATCCATCAGGCACACCGCCAGTAGTAGCTGCATTCCATCTAAAAGTTGGAGTAACACTTATATTTGTTGCATTATTAGCTGGTGAGACTAAGGTTGGTGCCCCAGGTGCTTCGGGAGTTATCTCGGGTCCAAAAACACAATCAACATAATAATAAGCATAACTACTTTTTTTGCCGGTTCTCAAACCAAGATAATAATTTACATCTTTACCACTAAGTAATGAATCTAATGATGCTATAGTATGATACCAGGTATATGCAACTGTATGAATAACATCATTTCCAATCTGATACCAAGTTGTACCATTGGTTGAATAGACAACTTGGAGAGTTACTCCAGCAACATCACTTCTTGACCAGAAATCTAAAGTACTACCTGGTGTTATTGTTAATTTAGGAGTTGAAAGTATAAACTGAGTGGTTGTAGAACCTGCTTTATAGGCACTTTTAGTCCCATGTTTAGCATAGCTTGTAGAACTACTCCAGCTTCCTGGATTAGACCAACCTGCAGGAGGAAAAGATGTACCTTCAAAGCTTTCTGCTAATTGAGTTGTTGTAGGTGTCTTGAAAGTCCAGACAGGACAACCTTCTGCAGGACCATTTTCATTATAGGGGACTACTTTCCAGTAATAAGTATGGCCGTACTCAATTACCAGTGTTTGCAAATCGGATAATTTGTAAGTTGTGGTAGTCTGATCTATAATAAAATCACCTTGATCAACCGTAGCATCTGGACTTATATACAATTTATAACCATTTACTACACCACCACTACTGGTCCAAGATAAGGTATCATCCAGGAAAGCCCATCCACCATTTGAAGGAGAAACAAGAACGGCTGGATCAGGTGGGGCTTGTACTATCTCGGGTCCAAAAACACAATCAACATAATAATAAGGAACACCACTCTTTTTGCCAGTTCTAAAACCAAGATAATAATTTACATCTTTAACACTAAGTAATGAATCTAATGGTGCTATAGTATGATACCAGGTATTTGAAACTGTATGTATAACATCATTTCCAATCTGTTGCCAAGTTGTACCATTGGTTGAATAGACAACTTGGAGATTTGCTCCGGCAACATCACATATTGACCAGAATTCTAAAGTACTACCTGATGTTATTGTTAATTTGGGAGTTGAAAGAATATACTGAGTAGAGGTAGAACCTGATTTATAGGCACTTTTAGTTCCATGTTTGTATTGTGATGTACTTGCTGTCCAACCTCCAGGATTAGACCAACCTACAGGGGGGAAAGTTCCTTCAAAGCTTTCTGCTAATTGAGTGGCAGTTGGTGTCTTGAAACTCCAGACAGGACAACCTTCTGCAGGACCATTAATATTCCAGGGGACTACCTTCCAGAAATAGGTGGTTCCTGCTTGTAAGTTAGTTGGTGTATATGTTGTAGTTGTCTGTTCAGTATGGTCTTTAACCTTAGTGCTGCCATCAACTGTATCCAGATATACATCATAACCAGTAGGACTGCCACCACCACTTTGCCAGGTTAAGATTAAAGTTGTATCAAGAAAGGCGTAGCTATTATTAGGAGGATATACTAAAACCGCAGGATTAGGCGGACCACTAACATATACCTCAGGACCAACAAAGTCATCAATATAGAGATAATATTGATAATTTGATTTATAATGCACTGCCACATACTTGGTTCCAACGGGAAGATCGGTTTTTGAATATTGTTGCCAAGATGTGGAAGCATTTGTAATATCACTACTCCAGGTAAAATTAGTAATTTCTGTTCCCGTTGAAGACCAACCTACTCTAAATACTTCAGAGCCATAACTACTGTAACTTCTATACCAAAAACTTACAGTTTGATCTCCTTCAGTTACTAATAATTGTGGGGTAATCAAATATTGGTCATATGGAGCACCAGAGGTATAAGATGAGAATCTGAAAGATCTACTTCCTGAATGATAATAAGTTGTAGAGTGTGTCATTAAGTTCCCACTTGGAGGATTTGGATTTGCATATCTAATTGTCCATTCACTTGGAGGGCAAGTAGGGCTTTCAAAACCCTCATTCAATGGCGCAGCTAATAAAGTCCCTAATATAAATAGAGGGACTAAAATTAATAATACTTTTTTCATAATAAAAACTCCTTTTTAATTATTTTTAGGGAAAAGTTAGTTTAGGTTTGAATAGTTTAATTAAAGCAAGGTTCAAGGGTTTTGATATTTCTTTAACCTGCTTTCCTATTTGCGAAGATGGAAGATTTTGAGGATAATAGCAGCTAAAATTATAAGCTGCGGGGATATTTACGATGGTTTGATAATATGAATTTTGTGGGATATAAGATATACATCTTTTCTTTCCTATTAAAAACCTACTTTTTTCTTTTTTCCTCCTTGTCTTATTTTTAAATATAGAAAACAATACTTGATTATTCATACCTGTTACCTTTTTTAATCTCTAAGGTCTTATGAGTTAAACAAGTTTTATATTATATTAATAACTCAAATCACATATTTAACAAATTAAAAGTATGTGTTATTTGTCAAGTTTTTTTCTTTACTATATGTGAGTATTTTATAGGCTAATATACATATCTTATTGATAAATCAGTATAATAGCTTTTATAAAGTGATAAAAATTTTCAAAAACTCCTATAACAGAAGATAAAATAATGAACTTTAGCAGTTACGGTTGCTTAATATAGGGGTTTTCTGCTTTTTAGTTATTTTCAGTTATACTTTAAGTCAAAAAATAGTGTCTATTAGTATATGAAAAAAGGCAACGGGAATAGTTTGTATTCTTCTGCAAGATATAAACTTATGAGCTTTTATTGGTCGGTGGTTATATAACTTACTAAATATTAATAAATTACGAGGTCTATCTTAGCTCTCCCTTAGCTCTTTCTTGTTTATTTTGTAAAGAGGGAGTTAGGGGATAGTAAAGAAAGGGTAGTTTCTCATATAATCCAAAGAGTTACAAGAATTACAGAACCTATATGGGTGCAAGGATAATGGCAAGACTGAATTATATAAAAGAGGTTGGATTTTTAAATTGCGAGAACAAGATAAAGATAAAGTTATTAAGTTGAATAGAGATACCTTTGTTTATTGACAGAGTTTCATTATACTGCTTTCCTAAAAGTTCTATTCTGGGTAAGATTAGTCCCCAAAGGAGACAAAAGATTATTTTTGGAAGGAAGAAAAAGGCGGGAAAATTAGTTCCCGCCTGGTTATCTTAGGTTGATTTGTATGAGGGTTATTGATGTTTATGCGTTACCTGTTCCACCACCTGACCGTTAGTTACAGAGCGTTTAAAGTAGTAGGTATGGAGAAGTTTCAGGGCAAGAGGTGAATTTGGTGAGCCTAAGAATTTTTCATATACTTTTAGCACTTCGGGATTTCTATGCGATTGACGCACAGGGAGACTGCGATCTTCTTCATACAGAGCCAGTCCTCTTCGGGCACGAGAAGCGATATCATTACCATAGGGTTGACCACCACCACCGACACAACCGCCAGGACAAGCCATAATTTCAATAAAGTGCCAGGGAGATTCACCTTTAGTAGCAAGACCTTCTCTCACTCTATCCAGGACTTTTCTGGCATTGGATAAACCATGAGCCACGGCAACATTAACATTTCCAAAACCGGGAATCTCTACACTTGCTTCTTTAACACCTTCCAAGCCACGGACTCCTTGAATTTCTACATTTTCCAGGTCTTTTCCTGTGACCAGATAGTAAGCAGAACGGATAGCAGCTTCCATCACACCACCGGTAGCGCCAAAAATAGTGCCCGCACCTGAATAGAAGCTCATTCCTTTATCAGGTTCCTCTTCCGGAAGATTGGCAAAATCTATTCCGGCTTCTTTAATCATCCGGATAAATTCACGCGTAGTGAGCACATAATCCGTATCCTGATAACCAGAATCTCTTAATTCAGGACGACGCGCTTCAAATTTTTTAGCAGTGCAAGGCATTATAGCTACAGAGACAATCTTAGCTGGGTCAATGTTATTTTCTTGAGCATAGTAGGTTTTAGCAAGGACACCAAACATACTCATAGGAGATTTTGCCGTAGAAACGCAATCTGCCAGATCAGGATAATAAGTTTCCATAAACTTAATCCAGCCTGGAGAACAGGAAGTTATCAGGGGTCTTTTTTCTCCGGCTTTAAGTTTATTAACGCATTCCGTTCCTTCTTCCATAATAGTCAAATCGGCGGTGAAATTGGTGTCCATCACGCTATCAAAACCGATTCTACGCAAAGCTGCATACATCTTTTTAGGCGTGACTGAGCCCAGCGGCATTCCAAATTCTTCTCCTAAGGACACGCGAATGGAAGGAGCTTCCTGCACGATAACATGTTTATCCGGGTCAAGGATTGCTTCCCATACAGCGTCCAGTTCACTACTTTCGTGCAAAGCACCTGTGGGACAATAAACTGTGCACTGACCGCAATTCACGCAAGGGCTATTTGCCATTCCGAGACTGAAAGCAGTATCAATATGGGTGTCTATTCCACGATTGGCAAAAGTCAAAGCATAGACGGTTTGAGTTTCATTGCACACATTGACGCAACGACCACAAGCAATGCATTTATTGATATCTCTTATAATGGAAAGAGAGCTCTCATCCACCGGTTTTTTCTCCAAGATATTGGGAAGAGCATCAGAATCTACACCCAGATTATTTGCCAGAGACTGGAGTTCACATTTATTATTTGCCACACAGCTGGGGCAGCTAACATCGTGATTGGAGAGAATCATCTCTACCAGTGTTTTGCGATAAGCACGCAATTTCTTGGAGTTTGTCACTATTTTCATACCTTCCGAAACGGGAGTGCAACAGGCTCTTTTTAAAGTAGGATTTCCCCCAAGTTCTACCACACAAACTCCACAATTAGCAGTTGGAGGTAAATCAGGATGATAACAGAGCCTGGGAATATATACTTCATTTTGGTCTGCTACTTCAATGATGGTCATAGTATCGGGAACTTCCAGATGCTTACCATCTAACCAGATATTTACAGTTTTAGCCATATCTTAAGTCCTCTTTATGTTTTATCTTTTTGTTATTTCTTGGAATTCGTCACCAAAGTTTTCAATGGCAGAACGCACAGGCATTACAGGAGATTGACCTAAGGCACAGAAACTGGTGGCATACATTGTCTCTGCAATGGTTAGCATAAGGTCTACATCTTCCATTGTGCCTTCGCCTTTTTTAATTTTGGTGATGAGGTCATAGAGCTGTTGACAACCATTACGACAAGCTGAACATTTTCCGCAGGATTCGTGACGGAAGAAACGAAGGATAGACCAGAGCAAATCTACTATGCTTTGATGTTCATTGAGCACCAGAATAGCTCCAGAACCCAGAACTGCTGCATATTCATTGAGGCTGGCAAAGTCCATATTCACATCCAGTAATCTTTCCGGTAAAAGCACACCCGCAGCACCACCTACTAAAGCAGCTTTAAAGCGGAAGCCCTTTTTCATACCACCAGCGTATTCATTGATGATAGTACGTAAAGGAGTCCCCATATCCACCTCACAGAGTCCAGGATAGGTGACATCCCCCAGAATGGTATAAACCTTTGTTCCAGTTGATTGAGGTGTTCCATGAGCTTTAAAAGCATCTGCTCCATTTTTAATTATGAAGGGCACATTTGCCAGAGTTTCTACATTATTAACCACCGTTGGAGCCTTCCAGAGACCTTCTACTCCGGGGAAAGGAGGTTTCCAGCGTGGATTTCCTCTGTTTCCTTCCAGCGATTCAATTAAAGCGGTTTCTTCACCGCACACATAAGCTCCAGCACCAATTTTTATATCTATATCCAGATCAAATCCCGAGTCAAAGATATTTTTGCCCAGCAAGCCATATTCATAAGCTTGAGCAATAGCTTTGCGAAGGCGTTCTATACATAGTTTATATTCACCACGGATATAGATGTAAGCTTTAGTGGCACCGACAGCACGAGCACAAATCATTACTCCTTCTAAGAGTTGATGAGGGTCTCCTTCCATAATGAGACGGTCCTTAAAAGTGCCAGGCTCACCTTCATCAGCATTGACTACCACATATTTTTGGGGGACTTGCAAGGGAGCAGTAAAACTCCATTTTACCCCTGTAGGGAAGCCAGCTCCACCTCTACCACGAAGCCCAGATTCTTTCACTTCCTTAACAATTTCTTCAGGTTTCATCTGAGTGAGAGCCTTTTCCCAGGCTTCATAGCCGCCAACGCCAATATATTCTTCTATATTTTCCGGGTCAATCACTCCAGAATTACGGAGTACAATACGGTTTTCATAGTTTAAACGAGGTTTATATTTACTGGTAGTATCCAGCATCAATCGCTTCACAGGTCTTCCTTTAAGGAAATGCTCTTCTACCAGTTCTGGGATATCTTCAATCTTCACATCTTGATAAGTGATATTTTCAGGATAGACGGTTAAACATATTCCTTTGCCAAAAAAGCCTAAGGGACCAGTTTCCAGAACATTGATTTCTTCCTGAAGGTCATATTTAGCCAGTTCTTTGCGCAGTTCTTTGATAAATTCTTCTGCACCTGCAAGCAATGAAGCTTCACTGATTCCGACCAGGATATGACTACGATAGAATTTCATTGGTTCCCCCTTCTGATTTTATCAATAATCTCTTCTACTTTTTCTTCCGTGAGGTCACCATATACATCTTCATTAATCATCATCACGGGTGCATTTCCACAAACACCAAGACAGGCACAAAGTTCCAGTGTGAACATTCCATCTTTAGTGGTCTCACCTGTATTCACGCCAAGAAGCATTTTCAGTTTGCGAAGAATGTTTGTTGAACCTTTAATATAACAGGGTGGTGATTCACAAAGGCGGATAATATTTTTCCCACGAGGTTTGGTGCTATACATTGTGTAGAAAGTTAGCACTCCATAGATATGATTGGTGGGAATATTGAGATATTCTGCAACCACTTGAACTGCTTCTTCAGGAATATAATGTTGAGGATGGTGGTCCTGGATATCATGCAAGATATAGAGTAGATTATCTTTTTCAGGAGTATATTTTTCACATATTTCTTTATACATAGAGGACTCCTTATTCTTCTATAGAGATATTTTGTTTTTCTTGCAGTTGTTTTAGCACATCAGGATGCATTCCTGGAATACGATCAATAGCTTTTACTGGGCATACATCCTGACAATTTCCACATTTAATGCATTCCGTTTGGGAGATAGTGTATTTTTCATCTCTTGAACCTGATATACAAGAGACAGGACACTTCCGAGCACAAAGAGAACAGCCGATGCAACGATTTTTATCTATCATAAAATGGAATAAATCGGTGCATACCTTGGTCTGGCAACTATGATCCCGAATATGCGATTCATATTCTTCGCGGAAATAACGGATAGTGGAAAGCACAGGATTGGGAGCAGTTTGACCTAAGCCACAAAGTGAAAGTCTGCTAATGGTTTCACCCAGATGCTGTAATTCCTCAAGGTCTCCTTCTTTCCCTTCACCTCTTGTTATGCGGTCCAGAATATTATACATATGTTTTAAGCCAATACGACAGGGAGAACATTTACCACAGGATTCATCTACACAGAAACCTATAAAGAACTTGGCAACATTGACCATACATTTCTGGTCATTCATCACAATCACACCACCAGAACCCATCATAGCACCGCGTTCTTTTAATGTTTCATAATCTACGGGGACATCTAAATGCTCACGAGTTAAACAACCACCAGAAGGACCACCTAACTGTACTGCTTTGAATTCGTGACCATTAGCCATTCCGCCACCTACATCAAAAATCAATTCTCGCAGAGTTATTCCCATTGGAACTTCTACCAAACCAGTATTATTAACATCTCCTGTGAGAGCAAAGACTTTGGTGCCCTTGCTAGTCTCTGTTCCCATAGAGGCAAACCATTCAGCACCTCTGAGGAAAATGGTGGGAATATTGGCAAAGGTTTCCACATTATTAACTACCGTAGGTTTATTCCAGAGACCTTTAACTGCAGGATAAGGTGGTTTAGGAGTGGGATTGCCACGTTCTCCTTGAATAGATTGGATGAGAGCAGTTTCTTCACCACAAACGAAAGCACCAGCACCAGTTCTGACTTCTGCCTCAAAGGAGAAATTGGAACCGAAGATATTTTCACCCATCAAACCGGCTTCTTTAGCTTGTTTTATGGCATTACGGATGCGTTTGATTGCCAGAGGGTACTCTGCTCTAATGTAGAAGAATCCCTTGGTGGCACCAATAGCATAGGCACCAATCATCATTCCTTCAATGACACGATGAGGATCTCCTTCCAAAACTGATCTATCCATAAAAGCGCCGGGATCTCCTTCATCACCATTACAGATGATATATTTTTCGTCTGATTCAACATCGTGTACCAGTTGCCATTTTATATGAGTGGGAAAACCACCGCCGCCACGACCACGCAAACCAGAAGCTTTAACTACATCTATAACCTGCTGTGGATTCATAGTAGTCAAAACAGTTCCCAGAGCTTCATAACCACCAGTAGCAATGTATTCTTCCATACTTTCAGGATTGATGAAGCCGCAATTGGCTAATGCCACCTTTACCTGTTTACGGTAGAAAGGGACTTCCTTTTGAGATGAGACAAGTCTTTCCTCTTCACGCAGCATTAAGCGCTGGACAGGTCTTCCTTTGAGGAAATGTTCAGTAACAATCTCTTCCACATCTTCTGGCTTAACTGATTTATAAAATACACCTTCAGGATATATAACCAGCACTGGACCATAATCACAAGGACCCATACAGCCAGTTTCAATGATATTTACTTCACTGGAGATACCTTTATCGGCAAGTACCTCCTGGAAGCGTTCTTTAACTTTTAGAGATCCTGCTGAAATGCAGCCAGAACCGCAACAAATCAGCAGGTCTATGCGTTTGAGAGACATTCAATAACCTCCTCTCAATCGCCTGTGGCAACTACATAATCAGAAACCACTCTACCGTTTACAATGTGTTCAACCACTACTCTTCTGGCTTTTTCAGGTGTCATATTGCCATAAGTGACTTTGGGTTTGCCTTCTTCAATCACATCTACTACAGGTTCCATAGAAGATAAACCCTTCTCACCTGTTTGAGTGACCAGCACATCAGTTAGATTACGGTTAGAGATTTCTTCCAGGAAAGTCTTCATAACTTCACGAGCACCCATAGCGATGCCCGAAGTTCCCATTCCTACGACGATCTTAATGCGAACTTTTCCGTCACGAAGTTTCATCTCTTCCTGGGCTTTTTCACGAATTTTTTTAAGGTCTGCCAGAGTTTTCATCAGACATCCTCCATATTTGTTATTTGTATTCCTTCATTTATACTTTGTTCAAGATATTTAATAACATCTGGATAGGTGAGCGGTATGTCTCCCAGTTCTTCCTTGATAGGAGCGGTCTCAAAATGGAAGGATTTTTCTTTATCCTTATCCAGAGAGGTTAATATAATACTGAAATTGACCTCAGGATGTCCCACAATTGCTGAAAGGAGAGTCTCTTTTAGGTCTCCGAGGGGCATTCTATCTATGTGATCAAGCTGGAATTCCGCAGTTAAGACCGTGCCTTTTCCAGGTTCACTGCTCATTTGAAAAGAGCCATTACAAAGTTCTGCATTCTGTTTTAGCAGGGGAATTCCCAGCCCTACCTTTTTTTTCCGTTCTGTTTTGCTGGTAAAGAAAGGGTCTTGTGCCTTTTCTATGGTAATGGGGTCCATACCTATGCCATCATCACTAACAATGATCCGTAAAAAATTGGCATTTGCATCTTTTATGATGCGGATTTGAATATTTTTGGAACCAGCCCGAACAGAATTTTCTATAATATCCAGTAGATGCAGAGAGATATCTTGCATTATCTTACCTATTCGTAGCGTTTTAAAATGGCAGACATCTTATCCCTGGTATCTACTCGTCCATAAGTGTCCTCTCCTATAACGAAAACTGGAGCAAGAGAACAAGCACCTACACATCTTACTGCACTAAGGGTAAACTTACCATCAGCAGTAGTTTCACCTATTTTCACACCAAGCTCTTCTTCCATCATTTGTGCCAGACGAGGTGCACCTTTCACATAACAAGCAGTTCCCATACAAAGGTTGATGGTATATTTGCCACGAGGCTTCATCGTGAAAAAATTATAAAAGGTGATTACACCGTAGATTTTATTGGCAGGAATATTCATTTCTTGAGCAATAAATTCCTGTACCTCAATAGGTAGATAGCCAAAAATGTCTTGTGCCTGACGCAAAACCTCAATTAGAGGATTGCGCATACTCTTAGTTTCTTCAATAACCTCTTTCAAACGCTCATAAAGAGCATTATCCTGCGGACTAATGGGAGTCATTAACTCCTCCTATTCTATATATTTTTTTTAAACTTCAATTTTTCTGCCTTCTGCTCTCAAAGCTGCCTGAGCTAATTCATAGACAGAAGGTTCTTTCGCCAGAATTTTACTCGTTCCAGAACCGACATCAGATAAATAATGCGCATCTGAAGCACGTAGAAAAGACTTCCCCTCTAAGGAAGGATATCTATTCAATAATTGTTCTGGATTAGCTCTGGCAGTGATGCCAAAAAGGTCAAATTCAGGGAAAGGAGGAATAAATCCCAGCTGACTAATGATGCTATTGGCTTCAGCATCTATATGAGCTGGAACACAATAACCTCCATATTTAAGGGCTGTTTCTACTGTAGTATTTAAATCCCAGACGGATGAATTTATTAAAGCTCTGGTCTCCATTCCTATAATATTAGCATTTTCGTCAACGATAACCTGATCTCCAAAAAAATCTGGATTATTCTCTAGGGGAAGTAATGAGTCATAAAGCAATTTCCCAAACTCTTTTCCTTTCTCTGAAGAATCAAAATAAACCAGGAGATGTATTTCTTCTGAAGTTTGCACTTCTACACCCCAGGTAAAAAAGACACCTTCTCTTTCTGCTACAGAAGCATAGGCAGGACAGTTTGCCAGAGAATTATGGTCAGTTAGAGCCATCCAATCAATTCCCTTTCTTTTTACTTGAGCAATAAGCTCTCGTGGAGACATCTCTAAGCCTCCACAAGGAGAAAGCACAGAATGGATATGAAGATCTGCAGTAAACCATTGCATTTTTAAAAATCAGGATTGAGCAATTTGTAAAGTATACCCGAAATTGTGAAAGTATCCTTAGGACTGGAAAGGATACAAACTTGTTCTGCATTGGCTTTTTCTAAAACACTTGCTTCAGGGATATTGCTCTTTGCCAGAATAATTGCAGGAATCCCAACTAAAGATGCTACGGCAACAATGTTCATATGTTTCATAATAGTTATCCAGGCTTGACCGCTTTTAGCGGAACCCATAACATCACTAAGCATATCACCTGCATAACCACCTGTGATTTCAATCTGAGTGGGGTCAAGCTCAGGAGTGAGATTTATTCCTTCTATTAAATCCTGTATTTCTGATAAACGAGGCATTAGTCTATTCCTTGGATTTATTTTTCTTTAAAATTTCATCCTGGATGTTTTCTAAAGTATGACGTTTTAGGAGGACCAAACAATCATCAATCGTGGCGTTGCCCTGTACTATATCTTCCGCTAAAGCATAACAACTGGGAGATCCACAGGCACAACAATTGAGACCAGGAAGTGTGGTCAGGATTTCATTAAGCTGTTTCATTTTGACAATAGCGGTCTTGATGTCCTTATCCAGTTCCATTATAGGACGAGGAGAAAGAGGTGCCACATCAAATTCTCCAGCTCTATAAAGTTCCTCCAACTCCTTCAAATCTACCGGTGTGTCCTTCCCTTCTTTAATCATTTTCTTGATTCTACTCATTGCTACAAAAGGATTTTCTACATTAAAAAAACCACCTACACAGCCATTAGTGCAACTACGAAGGACAATGTAGTCATACTGGTCTAAATAATGGTCTTCTACCCGAGATAGTATCTCCATCACATTATCTATTCCATTAACCGAGAGAGCACGGATATCCTCACAATCAACCAGGTCAGCTTGAACACCGGAAAGAGCCCAGGTCAGACCTTTGGGATAGATTTCAATATTAGGTGTAGGTTCATTCTGTAATCTTTTAATATGTTCGTGCACTTTACCATAAATCATACTTATGGCAAATGCTCCATCCTGCAAATGTTTATAGGCACCTTCAGGCTGATGAACGGCAGTTACATGAGCAGGACAGGGAACTATGAGAAAGATGCCAATCTCATTTTCTTTTAATCCTTTCTCCTTTTGTATCTTATCTCTTAGGTAGCGAGTTAGAATACTCATTGGAGCTTCTATCTGAAAAATATTAGGAAGCAAGGAGGGAAATTTTAACTGGATCAATCTGACCACGGTGGGACAATTACTGGAAAGGATAGGTCTTTTATTTCGGTTACGACGGACATAATCCCTAATCATCTCAATCATAAAATTAGTTACCATTGCTTCTTCTTCCACTTGATCAAAGCCAAGTTCATATATAGCCTGTTTGGCAACCTCATAGGAGACATCTTCAGAAAATTGTCCAAAATAGGAAGTAGATACAATAGCCACTTTATATTTGAATTTATTAATCAGTTCAAGAGGATCACTTTTGGGGATAATAGCATGAAACTTGCAGGCAACTATACAGTTACCACAATCCACACATCGGGCAGGGTCTATTTGAGCTTTGCGATTACGCACCCGGATAGCTTCCGTAGCGCAAACCCGGACACAGGATGTGCAACCTGTGCAATTATCTTCTACTATTTGAACCGCATGAAAATATTCTTTATTGTCCATTTTTATTAAAGAAAACTAAAAATTCCAGCATAGTGCTGTCTCCTGATTCCGAGACAATGTGTAGAGCATCGGTATTTTTCTTTATATTGGGTAAACCCAAACCAGCTCCGAAACCAAGTTCTCTAACCATCTCATCAGCAGTGGAAAAGCCCGGCATCATAGCCTGTTCAATGTCTGCAATGCCCGGTCCATTATCCATAAAAATCATATGGATTCTATCCTGATATATATGACTGAGCATAGCACCACCAAGCGAATGAGCTGCCACATTAATCTCAGCTTCATAGGAAGCCACAGCAATACGTCTTAGAATGGCAGGGTCAATTCCGAGGCGTTTTAACACATTTTTAACTTCTGCAGAGCCCTTTCCTGCTTCATTAAAATCTTTTTCTCTAATCAAGGATTCCAGACTTACTTCAGGTTCTTGCTGATTTTCAAAATGCTTTTGCACAGCTTTTTCATATCCAGGGCGGATGTACCAATATTCCGCCATTTCAGATTCGGCAACTGCGTAATCCAGCATTAAACAATAGACCGCTGGAGCGGTACATCGTGTTTTTCGTGCAAATTAAGGGAAGATTGCGTTCTTTTGCCATCTCTATAACTTCTGCTGGTGGTTTCTTTCCGCGTACAAATACAATCCCAATAATATCAATCATATCCGCTAAGCGAATTACCTGCTGATTGGTCAAACCTGTGAGAAGTAAAGTTGGCTCTTTGGTGCACATCAATATATCACTTATCAAATCAGAAGCAAAAGCACAGGGAACTTCTATATCCAGATTTACCTCTGGTGTTAATACTTCTGCATCCAGTATCTTTACTATATCCGATAATTTCATCCTATATTACCTTATTTCAGATTTATAACCAGTTCAATGAAATGCATTTAAAAGTCAAGGAAATAGTTAGAGTTATAATAGTGAAGATTATTTATCTTTTTTCTTCTTTTTGTCTGAATCATAGTATGCTATTTTATCTTATCAAATTTATTTTCAAAATTAAGAGTGATACTTGCCAATTTGGTAATAGAGAAGATAAAAAATTAATCTGTTTTTGACCAAGGATAATTTATTCTAACTGTAAATATATGGTCTGAGCTTTATTGATATTTTAACATAACATAAAGGAGAAGAGTCAGAAAATAGACAAATAGGGAAGGTTTCTTATCTATCCAGTTCTAATCATAGTTTTATTAATATAACTTTATTTGATTAAGGGTTAAAATTATCTTGCCTGATTAGTTTTGATTTATATTAAGGTAATATAAGAGTTACCAGATTCAGGAATTAACGATGAAAAAATCTTATCTCCTTGTCTTTATAAGCTTAGCGATGTTGATTATAACCAGTTTATCAGCTGAAGTGACCATTCCTTATCTTAGTGAATATCTATATTCTTATCCTTCCACTATTTATAAGGGAGCCACAGCTCCTTTTAACTGGACGAAAGATGACTATCTGAAGGCAGGTGGATTACTTTTAACAGGAGGAATGCTCTATCTGGAAGATGAATATTTACGAGACCTTTATCAAAGAAATCGTATAGAGTCAGTGGATGAAATATTTACGGTATTTGAAGTTTTGGGTAATGCTAAATATATGTTTCCTGCTTTAGGGGTTATGACTTTATCCGGTTATTGTCTTAAATCTGATAAAACTGTGGAAACTGGATTGTTGAGTATAAAAAGTGCAGTTTTAGCTCAAGGTTTAACCTTATCTTTAAAAATTATAACTCAAAGACCAAGACCTGAAACAGAAGAAGGGAAAGAATTCTGGAGCACAGGTTCTTTTTCATTGCATAATGATTCTTTCCCTTCTGCTCATTCCACACTGGTCTGGAGTTTAGCACCTATCTTTGCAGAGCAATATAAAGAAAATAAATGGGTTCCTCCCCTTTCCTATACCATAGCAATACTAACTTCCTGTTCCCGACTAAATGATGATAAACACTGGAGTAGTGATGTCTTTATTGGTTCCATAATTGGTTATTTTACTGCTCAATTAGTTCTTAAAGATACACCCCGTTTAACTTGTTATTTTGAACCTTCATTATCCGGTATAATTTTTTACTATCAATTCTAAAGGTTCAATACTTATAAATAAACTCTTCCCTCAGCTAAAAGTCTCTTAGGACAAAGAAGTAAAAATATCTACATTTCTAACTTACGCCTAATTACTATAGCTCAAAAAATTATTAAAGACATTGTCTATCCTCCTTTGCCTTCTCCTATATTTAAATGTTTTGTCTCATTTTATAGGCATAAATAACATCTGATTGATAGTGTTTATTGTGAAAAATAACAACTATCTATCCAAATTATCTAAAATTAATGGGAAAGTGCAAAATAAATTATTGACATTTTCTGATATTGAATTAGATTTAATTTATAAATCTTATAATAGAGGTAATTATAATGAAAAAGACACTATTTTCCCTTATCTTGGCACTATTTGTAAGTGCTGTTTTCTCTAATGTATGGCATGTGAATAACATTCCTGGTATGGCTGCTAATTTTATTAACTTAGAGGATGCCTGTGCATCATCAGCAGTAGCCAATTACGATACTTTATATGTATATGGTTCACCTACGAGTTACAATTATGTACAGATAACTCGTCCATTAACGATTATTGGTCCGGGCTATTTTCTGGGTCAAAATCCGGGTCTGCAAAATAATCTTACTCCTGCAACGGTTAATGGTATTATATTTGATGTCGGTTCCAGCGGTTCGTTAATTAGTGGAATGACCCTAGCCAATAATTTGTCCGTCTATGCCTCTAATGTAGTTGTGCAACGCAATTGTATAGACAGATTAGAAATATATGGTTCCAATTGTATTGTTCTGCAAAATTTTATTTCTAATCCCTACAGTTATCAATATGAAGTATATGTTCAGGGGGCTAATTATTTGATTTCTAATAATTATATTCCAGGCTGCGAGGTTGGGAATAGTTTTTACTCAACAGAAAGTTCCAGTGGTATTTTTTCCAATAATATTGTAGAAGGAAGCTGCAATTTCTTCAATGCTGATATCTATAATTGTATCTTTAGTTGCTCATATGGTTCTCCTTATGGATGGTATTTTAATTATGATGCCAACACTTCTTTTCATCATAATGTCTTCCGTGCTATAAATTTCTGGGATTGGATTACTAATATAACCGGGGAAAGTAACCTTTATAATGTTTGGGGTGAATTATATGTAGCAAGTGGTTCCCAGGATGGATATTTTCAATTATGTCCTGGTTCTCCGGCTATTGGAGCAGGAATAAATGGCCAGGATTGCGGAATTTTTGGTGGACTAGAACCCTACCGTTTATCGGGAATTCCTGCTATTCCCACTATATATCAATTTATTGCACCTTCTACCGGATTTGTAATTCCTGTTCAGATTAAAGCTCGATCCAACAATTGAGGTGGATTATGAAACGCATTTTAATCAGTTTCTGCCTGTATTTTATTGGTTCTCTATTTTTATGGAGTATTAATATCTGTCAGGTAGAATATTATATTGATACAGATCCGGGGTTGGGTTTGGTAACTCAGGTTCCTATTACTCAGGCTGCAGATATCAATACCAGTTTTGAGGTTAACCTGCAAAATGTATCAGATGGATTACATATTTTATCTATCCGAATTAAAGATGCAAATGGAAAGTGGAGCTTGCTGAACAGTAAATTTATCTTCAAACAGTCATCATTAAATACCCCCATTACCTATCTGGAATATTTTTTTGATACTGACCCTGGTTATCATAACGGTTTTGCCTTAAATTTCACAGGTAGTTCAGATATATTGTGCGCTGAATCTATTCCTATTACCCAGCTAACCAATGGATTGCATATATTGTATATCCGCTGTTGTGATGCTAAAGGCTTCTGGAGTCAGAACTACTCCAAACTGTTATACAAAATTACCCCAGGCATTAGTCCTGTGACTTATGCGGAAATGTTTTTTGATAATGACCCGGGTCATGGCTATGGAATTCCTTTAACTTTGCAAACTTCTGAGCCCAATGTATATGAAATTAATTTCAATCTAACGGATGCAAATGTTATTCCTGGTATACACTTATTGGGTGTACGAGTGGAAAATAATTCTGGTTACTGGAGTATGAATGAGTATAAATTTATTTATCTTAGTTCATTTGTTCAACCAGAAATCAGAAAAGTGTGCTGGTATTTTACTGGCTCAGGAGCTAATCCTAATGAGATTTTTACTTATGAAATTACTAATCCGGCAACTGACATAACTTTAGCTTTGGAAGCGAGCCTAATACATTTACAACAAGATGGAAATTATCAGATGGTTATGTATTGTACTAACTCCCGTGGTCAAATGAGTATGTATGAATACAAAACTTTTATTGCTGATTTTAGTCCTAATAATGTTATTTTAACTATAGGAGAAACAAGTCTTACTTTAACCTGGGATGAAGTTGTGGGAGCTGACCATTATCTGGTTACCCAAAAAGATAATCCCTATCAACAAGATGGAACTGTCTACACTGTAGATAGTAATATATTAACTCTTCCTATTGCTCAAAAGGGGTTCTTCAATGTAAAAGCCCAAAAGGATAGTAAATATAACTTATTCAAAATTCTTCATTACGAAAAAAAATAAGCTAAATTTAAAGTTATTATCTTAACTATGATGGTAGTCAAGTAAACATTCGAGAAGTAGTTTATTTACTATATTATTAAAGAAATCAAAGATAAAAAAACGAGAGGTAAAAGTATTCAGTTTTCAAAAATTATTTGATAGATCTTAACAAAAAGGCTATTATAAATTTATCTTCATTGAAAAAACTATGCCCTTTGTTTACAAATTTAGAAACCATGAAATGATTCAACTGAGCTCCCGAACCAAAAACAATGGTGATTCAGTTGAATAAAAAATATAATACTTCTTCTCTATGCTTACTTTAAAGAACAAATCATTAAAACTAGCTATGCTTATAAGATAGAAGAATCTCTGCCTTGTCTGAAGAAAAAATATTAACACCAAATTATACCCTGCTCGCTTTATATATACATTATCAGTTCTATTAAAGTAAAAATATGATTTCCTAACTTGCTATTTGGATTATGATTTGCTTAGTCAAAACAATAATCCCAGGGAAATCATAATAAAGGTTAAATAGAAAAACTAAAAAATCTGGGTAACTTTAAATCTAAAGACTATTTAAGTTCTTTTAATAGGATCTGATTTATCTTTATCATACCAGAATATTGAACTAATAAAAAAATCCTTTACAGATTATAGTGTTTGAGTTTATTGAATTTCATAAGAAATAAGGTTCCCCTTTCAATATATAACTTATTATAAGGATAGGTAATGAAAAAGTTTATTGTCTTTTTCTTTGTCCTGTTATGCGTGATGCCGTTAGTTGCAAAGATAGATTTGAATACTGCAACTTTTGAGGAGTTGATGCAACTTCCAATTACGGAAAAGCAGGCAAGAGACATTCTGGAATATAGAGAATATGTTTCAATATTTAAAGATGTGTATCAATTACGAGAAATTCCTTCTATAGACCAGAAGACGCTACTCAATCTCAAAGATTTGGTAGTCGTTTCAATTTATCAGGAAGAAGATGAGGCATTAGCGAGAAGGCAACAAATCCAGGATTTATTGGAAAGGCTGGATAGCAATGAAGGTTCATCAGAAGGTATGTCTGATGTATGGCAGGACTATTTGATGACCCCACATAATGTCAATAAAATGCATTTTGACGATTTCATCAGTCTACCCAATGTCTCTTCCGTTGATGCTGTAAGCATTCTTAAGAGAGTGGCTTTAGGTGATACCATTGCTGATATGCGAGATCTTCGCAATACTACAGGTCTATCCTATTATGGCTATACCAATTTACGTAGCTATGTATATTATAAAGAGCCACCAGTAAAGAACAGGTTTTTCTGGGATGCAGAATTGCAATACTACACTCGTTATTTGGAAGAAGGTGCTTCAGATATGTATCATGAGCCATTCTTACGGAATGATTATGGTAATTCCAGTATAGTCGTTCCTCAACATAAGAACCTATCTTACTGGGGCTATTTCAATATGGATAAGATAGACCCTGATGTTATGGTTAAGCTACGTGCCAGATATGGGAATAATTATAAAATTGGCTGGATGCATTATAAGGCAAAAGGAGAAACCTCTTTAAGTGATAAGACAACCAAGGAAATTCTGGCAGATTCCAAGTTCTATGCAGGCTACGAAAATAATGAGCTTCCTCTGCTGGATAATACGCGTTTGAAAATATATCTGGGAAACTATAGGGTTACTTACGGAGAAGGATTAGTGATGGAAAATACTGATTTCTATAGTGCCCGGAAAACTGGATATGGCTTCAGTAAAAGAATTCTTGGTATCACTCCGGACCTTTCTCGCACACAAGAATATGCTCTTCGTGGTGCAGCTTTTGAGCTTACCCATCCCTATGCTGGTTTATCTTTCTGGTTCTCTCAGGATGATAAAGATGCAATTGTGTATGTAGATGAGTATGGCAATACAGTTAAAGAAGAGGGGAAAGATAAAATATTCAGCTATGTGGTTCCTACTATCCGTTTTGATAACGATGAATTGCGTGAAGCTGAAGCTATGTTTAATCAAGAATTACAAAGCGGAACACCTTATGCAACCAATTATATAAATCTTGCCTATCGCAAAGATGCCTTGAAAGAAAAGCTCTGGGGCACTCATCTGCAAGTGAATCCTTTTATTGGGACCAAGATTGGTTTTACCACCTACACAGCACTGTATGATGATGCTTATTTTATGGTGCCGGACTATAATGATTTAAAAACCTTACTGGTGCGTGATTCCTACTACTATCCTAAATTTAAGATGATGGATGCCGAAATTGCCAATCTTTATAGCACCAGGACAGATACTTATAGTCGTGATTACAGAAGAGTGATTGGATTTGATGGACACACTACTCTGGGGAATATATCAATTGAAGGTGAATATGCAGAACTGAGTGTTGATGGTTCGGACTTAAAATTAGGTGATGATCCTAAAGCCTATCTAATAAGTGCTCACACTCAATTTGATAATCTCTATTTTATTAGTCTATATCGGCATTATGATGTTGATTTTGATAATCCTTATAGCAATGCCTACTCTGAACACCAACGCTTTGAAGATACTATCCTGGAAAAGAATATATATGCTCTCACCAATCCAACGCTTTCAGATTTATATTTGAATTGTTCCCAAGCTCAACCAGAAGAAGGAATATATTTTGAAACGCGATATAAATTTGACCGTTTCTTTACCATAAATAGAAGTTATCTGGATATCTATGAAAGATTAACAGATGGTCGTCGTTCTGTTCGTTTCCAAACTGAGCTGGAATTTCGCCCTATCTATGCACTTGGTCTAAGATTAAGATATAAGAATCAGGTTAATAGATATGATGATTATGCAGAACGAGGAGTTTCTAAGACGGATGAATATACAGTTAGCGTCCGCACTTTTCTTTCCAATCGTGATTTTCTGGAGTTTGAATATCGCTATAACACAGTCTGGGGTCCACCTTACACCTCTTTAACCTATCCTGCTGAACCGGGTAATAATACTATGGCAGCGGCTCAAACTCTAATGGTGGGTGATTATATAGGCGTTAATTATACTCACAACTTCAACACTAATCTCAAGCTCCAGGGCTCTTTCATATATTGGTTCGGACATGGGATTTCTCATTGGGATTGGGAAGATATGGAGATAGATTTTATGGGAGAAAAAGGTGCAAAATTCTGGGTGGCACTTCATTCCCGTATTTCTCAAAATATGTATTTAACCCTAAAATATAGAAATAAAACTTATCAGACTCAAGAACTCAGCATCCGAGAATATAATGTTCCCGTTCAAGGTGAAAATCTTTTTCAACGGGTGGAACATAAAGAAAACACTATCCGGCTGAGTCTTGAATACCGTTATTAATGTGGAGGAAGAATGATTAAGAAATTAGCTTTAAGTGTTATATTATCAATAATTATAATAGCTGGTTTATCTGCCTGGTCTATAACTGATGATTATTTTGGTAATCGCTACGGAATGCTGGATGCTCGTAGTTATGCAATGGGAAGCACTGGTATTTTTAATGAATTAAGACCTTCTGCGATTACTTTAAATCCAGCTAACCTAACTTTAATAAATAGACCTGCTGGATTAGAAGGAAGTTTCTTTCTGAACCGCAATGAAGATAATAGAGCTGTCCCTTTATATAATTCCTTTGATAATTATATAGATGACTCAGTTTATGCTTCCAATCTAAATTTTTATGATGATTATGCTACAGCAGGACTTGTAAGTTTTAAACCCTGGAAATTAAGAATAGGCATAGGAGCATATTATCAGCCTCTTTTGAGTTTTGATGGGGATTATAAAGAAGAAATTCGTAATAACCGTAATACCGATAATGATAATTATCCAGAAAAGATAGCGGTTAATACCATAGAAAATGCAGGTGTGTTAAATCAAGCTTCTGGGGTGTTAAGTCTGGGTTTTGCTCTGGGTGAAAATTCAGAACTAAATCTGGGTTTTGATTTTGGTAAGCTCTGGGGGAATACTAAATATCAAAAAGATATTCTCTGGACTCAATGGGCAATTGATACGGTAGGTGAAGGAGTGTTACCAGATTCTATTTATAAAGAAAATGTAGATTGGGATGGTTATAGATATAAAACAGGGGTGTCAGCTCGCATAAATAAGCGACTTGGGATTGGTGCGACCTATACATTTAAGACTACTCTGGATAGAACTATTGATTGGGTTAAAACTTATGGTGGAGTAGAAGTCAGTTCTACTACTAACGCTAAGGAAGATTATATCTTACCCAGTGAGTTTCGTTTAGGTATTAACTATCAACCAAGAAATATTATGCGCACCTGGTTCAATCTTGAAGGTGAATATGTTCGGTTTTCTGAAATAGGAGACCAATATGATGATGTGATAAATTTCTATGCTGGAGTGGAACATAATATTAAATATAGTTTACCTTTCCGCTTCGGATTTCAAGCTACCAATAGCTATCTCAGGACTGTGGAAGCAGATAATTCTATTATAGTTAAAAGAATAATAACACCTATGATAACTGGTGGAAGCAGTATTCCCTTAACTGATAAACTTCATCTGGACCTTGGATTTGGATATTCATGGAGAGAATATGAGGCTTTAGACCTCTTCCGTGATTCCTATTATGATGACCGTCATTATACTGGTGAAAACAGTTATCAGCTCTGGCCTAATCAACATATCGTTTTAACTGATAGAGGCTGGGAAAATCCTGATAAAGTTAGGGAAAGTAATATCAGCCTTAGCACCAGTCTAAGCTATACCTGGTAAAAAACAATGAAAAGCAAAATAATATTAATCATCCTTTCCTTCCTCTTTCTTGCCTCGGGCATTTTTGCGGAAGACCTATATCTGGATATTATGTTCACCAATGATATGCATGGAGGAATAGACCGCTCTGAGGCAACCTTTATAAATCCTGACTTCCCTCCTCGTTTAGGTGGAGGAGCCTCTGCTGCAACTCTCATAAAATATGCTCGTTCTTTAAGCAATGCCCAGAGGTCTTCACTACTTTTTGATATTGGTGATTTTTTCCAGGGGAGACCTGTAGGGACAATAACTAAGGGGAAAGCTATCATTGAATATATGAATGCTATTGGCTATGATGCAATGACTCTGGGTAATCATGAATTTGATATAACCGAAGACGAGCTAAAAGAGACTCTCGCCCTGGCAAAGTTTCCTGTAGTTTCTTGTAATATCATAGATAAAAGGACAGGAGATTTCCCCCCTTATGTTGTTCCTTATATCATAGTAGATAGATTGGGTGTCCGTATAGCAATTATTGGTCTTACCACTACAGATACAGAAAAGATGAGTTTCCCGGAAAATATAAAAAACCTTGATTTTCTTGATGAAAAGGAATCTTTAACCAAATATGTAAAGATTGTTCGGGAAGAAGAACAAGCAGATATTGTGATAGTTCTTGGTCATGCCGGATTACCTTATGATAATGTTGAGACCTATTTAACGCGTTATGATAATAAAGGGAATCCACTCTTTACTGAAAGATATGCAGTTTGGGGCTATGATGCTCAGGAATTGGCAAGGGAAGTTCCAGGAATTGACCTTTTTGTTGGAGGTCATATACATAAAGGAATTCCCAGTCCTTGGATAGACCCTTACACTCATACTATGGTTATTCAGGGTTATGCTTATGGCTCAAATCTGGGATGGATGACGCTCACGATTGATTCTGAGACCAAAAGTGTCTCAGGTTATAAACTTCCTGGTTTAACCGATGGAATGATGATAACTCTATTTGAAGAAGAGTTCATTCCAGATGCAGAAATCTCACCTATCATTGAAGAACAGGTAGCAAAAGCGGAAGAAGGAATGGATAAGGTTGTAGGTTATGCAGCAGTAAATTTAACTAGAACCAATTATGATGCTCAAAGTCTGGTAGGCAATATGATTGTTGATGCTATGCGTAATGAAGTAAAGGCTGATTTTGCCTTTCTTAATCTGGGAGGAGTTAGAGCAGATATAAAAGCTGGTCCGGTAACCTATAGAGATATTTTTGAAGTTATGCCTTTTGACAATATGCTGGTAAGTTTTACCTGTGATGGAGAATTTCTTCGTCGTATTATTGAAACCAGGGTTGAAGGTTCTCGGCACGGTCTAATTGTTTCAGGAGTTAATGTAGTTTATTCTAAAAAGCGTCCCAATTACGACAGAGTAACTTCTTTGAAAGTCGGAGGTGAACCCTGGGATCCTAATAAAATCTATACATGCGTTACTACTGACTTCTTAATGGAAGGCAATGCAGGCTTAACTTTGCTCACTCAGGTTCCTAAAGAGAATATCATTTATCATCAGATAAACCTTCGCGATGCTATTGTCCATTACTTTCAACAACACAGTCCAGTACATACAAAGATTGACGATCGCTGGAAAAGAGATGATAATGCCAAGCCAACTCCAGAAATGTTAAGAGCTAAAAGTCAGGCGACAAAAAAGGAAGAATAGTTTCTTTAATTAAGTCAGCTGAATATTGAAAGAGTTCTGAAGCCAGGAAGCGATGGATTCTTTAAATAGAGTCTTGAGCTGAGTGAAAGTAGTGGGATAAAGTTCACCCGTCCATTCATCCATAAATATCTTTTTAAATTCTATAGCCAGACATATAAGTTTGTCCGGATAATGGGCATTCAGCCATTGCGAAAGATTTCCTCCGGTGAATTTTACATCCAGCTGACAATCTAATTTCCTATTCTGGAGGGTATTATTCCCCATTATTTCTCTTAAGCTATCAATTAAAGGATAGTAATCGGATTTAAGATTACTTCTGCCAATAATTATATCTGGAGTGTTCGGTTCAGGTTCAGCTTCTGGTCCTTTTCTCAGATAATTATAGCTATGTAAATCCAGTATAATGAGAAAAGGATGAGTTTTTAGCATTCTTTCAATTTGATAACGAAGTAAGGAATACCAGGCATCATAATCTTCATAGAGTTTATTTAAATACTCTTCTGGAAGTTGTTTTAACCATGGATTAAGACCCCAGCAATCTTCAGGCTTTAAATATACCGCTTTTTCTAAAGGGCGATTTAGGTCTACTACAAAACGAGAGGTGTAATTGACTGCATAATTAGGGAAAAGAGAAGCAAATTCCGAAGTGTAGGGGTCTTCTTCACGTAAGCGGTCTTTTTCGTCAACTCCACAGAATCCTACAAGTTCAAGAGGAAAGTGATGTCCATTATGAATTGCTGTATCCAGAAGAGGAATATTATCATTGCCAAAGTGCCATTCGGAATATATCATTATAATTCCAGTTATCTGGTTTTGTCGTCATATTTAGCAAGATAGGTTGTAGCCACTTCTTTTGCCAGTGCTCTAATTCTTGCAATATAGGCAGCTCTTTCCGTTACACTAATCACTCCCCTGGCTTCCAGAAGATTAAAGGTATGAGAACAATGCAATAGATTATCATAGGCAGGGAAGACAAGATTTTTAGCAAGCAATTCACGGCATTCCTTTTCATAATCAGCAAAGAGGTCAAAAAGTAAAGAAGTATCAGCGGCATTGAAATTGTATTCCGAATATTCTACTTCCCTTGGGAAATACAATTCGCCATAAAGAGTATGATGGTTCCAGCGTAATTTTCGGTAGTCATCCACATCCTGAATATACATAGCCAGCCTTTCCAGACCATAGGTTAGTTCTACACTGATAGGAAATACATCAAAACCTGCCACTTGTTGAAAATAGGTAAATTGACTTATCTCCATTCCATCCAGCCAGACTTCCCAGCCTAAACCCCAGGCTCCTAAAGTTGGGGATTCCCAGTCATCTTCAACAAAACGTATATCGTGCTTGGCTATTTCTATACCAATAGCTTCCAGACTTTTTAAATATATATCTTGGATATTATCCGGTCCTGGTTTTATAATAACTTGAAATTGAAAATAATGTTGCAGTCTATTAGGATTTTCTCCATATCTTCCATCTTTAGGACGACGGCAAGGTTGTGTGTAAGCCACAGAAACGGGTTTTCCACCTAAAGCACCAAAAAAAGTTGAGGGATGGAAAGTTCCTGCACCCATTTCCATATCGTAAGGTTGCATCAGATTGCATCCTTGTTCTGACCAATAATTTTGCAGGGTCAAAATGAGGTCTTGAAAATTCATATTTTTCTACTCCGTAATTGATGACACAAATTGCATATTTCTTTTAGGTTTTGCCGTAAAGCAGCAAGATTTTCCTGGAGTTCTGCGGTTATTTCGTTATTTTTTGGGGAAACTGGTATTGGTTCCTGAGCACTTTTATTGCGGAGTTCCTGTTTCAATTTTTGTCTCGCTCCTTCAATAGTATAGTGTTGATTATAGAGTAAATCTTGAATTTTACGCAGGAGTTCAATATTTTCCTCGGTATATTTACGAATTCTTCCCGATTCCTTGCGCGGTTTGAGAAAACTGAATTCGCTTTCCCAATAGCGTATTACATAAGGTTTTACACCCAGCAAGTTACTTACTTCTCCAATAGTGTAATAATATTTTTTCATAATGTTACCCTCCAGGTTTTTTTATTCTGGCAATAAGCGCCAGAAGAAGGGCTATCCCAACAAAGATGAAGGGATATTTATATATTCTTCTAATTACTGGTATCTTGGGAGTAGTATAAAGTGGAGCGGTAATAACACATACTTCATTTAATTTGGTACGCGCCAGAATTCTACCTTTAGGGTCAACAATGAGAGAAATACCAGTATTAGCACTACGATAAATCTGGATGCGATTTTCTATGGCTCTAAATCTTGCCATCATAGCATGTAACCATGGACCATAAGAGGTTCCGAACCATCCATCATTAGTAATATTTACCAGAAAATCGCATTTATTAAATTCACCAGAAAGGGAATCTCTTGGAATAGCCATACGATGAAAGATTTCAGGGAATGCCAGTTCATAACAGATAGAAGGTGAAAAACGATAACCTCCACTTTCGTAATAAGCCAGTTTAGTGCCGAATTCCCAGTTTGCCTGACCTAAATCCAGTTTCCATAAGAAGGGAAATATATCCATCCAGAGCATTCTTTCCGCTACGGGGACAAGAATATTCTTGAAATATAGTTCATTATGAAAATTATCTGGCTGAAATAAGGAGGCAGCATTATAGCTTCGTTCTCCCCGAGGATGATTTACATCTGTTTCGTAATGCTGAAAGCCAGTAAAGATATCAACTTGAGCTTCATCTAAAATTCTCTGAAGGTCGCGTTGAGCAGCATAATCACTGGCTAAATCACCTATCATAGCTCCTTCTGGCCAGATTACAAGTTTAGCAGAATCTGCAACTGCCTCCAAAGTTAGTTGACGGAAAAGCTCCAGGGACTTATCATATTGTTCAGGTTTCCATCGTTCTCTTGCGTCAATGGAAGGTTGCACCACAAATATTCCTGCCTCGTGCTTTTCTAAAGGCAGATTTTTTAAACAGTATTCTCCATATCCCCACCAACTGATTAAGATAATAACTATTGCTACCACAGAAGTTATCTGCCTTTTTCTTGGTGAAGTATTTACATAATGATTGCGACCGCGGTTTTCTAAGAATTTTTGACTAGTGGGAAGCAATAAATGAATCAATATATTTATTAACAGGATTAAAGCAGATAGACCGACAACACCTCCAATATCAGCAAATTGAATAAGATGAGTATAATCAGCTAAAGAATAGGCTAAATTGAACCAGGGGAAACGGGTCTCTCCAAAATTCTGAATATACTCAAAGGTTATCATAATTGATATAAACCCCAGATATCGCCATTTAGGTAAAACAAGGAAAATGCGATTTATAGCATAAAAGAGGATATAATAAACGAAACCATAAAAAGCTATCATTCCTATCAAACCAGGTATGGTAACCAGAGTTACCCAGTAGAATACAATACTCACATAGACGATAGACATAATGAAGCCCATCCGAAGTAAATCACCACTTTTTGCTTTTCCTGTCTCAAATACATAAAGTAAGGGCACCCAGGCAAAAAACACCATCCATCCAAGATGAAATGGTAATCGTGAAAGGGCTAACATTAATGCACTTAAAAAAGTTAAAAGTAGATTACGGCGTCGCATCTATACCTCTTTTGTAAACTATTTTAACCAGACAGATTTCTTGAGGATAAAGTAAAGTAAGCATCTGAGCATTTGTAGTCATTAATTTTGGGGGTGTTTGACGACCAATTAATGGATATATATTATTAACGCTTATAGGATGATTGATCAAGTCATAAACAAATTGACCGGTTAAAGTTTCCTTATATTGCCCATAGAGATAGAAAACATAAGTGACATTTTTTTTAGAGTTATAGGCAAAAAGAAAATCGTTATTGCAATCAATATACATAGGTTGATCTATCTCAAATCTACCAAAACGGTAAAGTTCCTTTGTATCTAAAGGAGAGATTGAGATGATTTCTGAACTGGTTGAATCATAGACAAAAATAGTGCCATCCTTTCCAATGCAGAAAAGTTCAGGTTGATTAAGAGTATCAAATTTGATTTCAGAAATGAAAAGACCCTCAGGTGAGAATTTTCGCAAGACCTTCGTAACCTTATCCAGAGCAAGTAATCCTCCATCAGTATCAATTCCAATATCGTTTAACCTCTGGAAATTGGTTCGGTCAAATCCCAGACCTCCAATAGAATTTATCCTTTTGCCATCCCTATAGATATGAATCTCTTGACTTGCCCTCTGCATAGCAAAGACCGAATTAGTTGGAGCACTGTAGATTGCTTTATCATATTCAATTCCTACGGGGATAGCTCTTATGAATTCAAAATGGTCTATATCTCTTCGCGCTATGAAGCTATTATCAGCGCAATTTCCCAGGAATAAAAGAGAAAGGAGAATAATGAAAATTCCAAAGCATCTTTTCATAAAAAACCTTTACTTAGACCAATGGATATCTTTTAGTTTGCCCTGGATATTAATTTTATCCCCAAAGCGATTGTATTCCAGAGTATAGACAATATCAATTTCCATATTCTTTTTCAGGAGAGGAAGATAATCTCCTAAATTATAGCCAATAAGGTCAAGCTGAACACCATCTTTGACCACTTTCAATTTCAGATGATTTCTGCCTACGGTGTAAGGATAACCAGCAATAGTAACATTACGAGTCAGCATTACCGGGCGGCTATTTTCAGGTCCGAAAGGAGCAAATTGTTCAATCCAATCCAGCAGAAATTCGCTGATATCATAAAGCTCTATCTCATGGTCTATTTCCAGAGATGGTTTTATTTGTTCTAATTGAAGGTGGTCTGCAATATAACGGGATAGTTCATTCTCAAAACGGTCCAGGTATTCCTGTAATATAGTGAATCCCACGGCATATTTATGACCTCCATAACTGGGAAGATTGTGTTCTACGGCTTTTAAAGCATTGAATAGGTCAAAATCTGCCACACTTCTTCCAGAACCGCAACCCCAGCCCTCTTTGAAAGAAATCATTAAAACAGGACGGTAATATTTTTCTGCCAGTTTGGAAGCAACTATTCCTATAACTCCAGGGTGCCAATCATCAGAAGAGACAACGATACAGGGAACAGTTTCCAGCTTAGAGTATTTTTTTTCTATGATCTCACAGGCTTCCTGGAAGGTTTTCTGGTCTTCTTGCTGTCTCAGAGAATTCAATCTTTCAATACTTTCTGCCAGTTCCTTACTTTGTTCTATATCCCGTGAAATAAGGAGTTCTACCGCTAAAGAAGCAGAACCCATTCTTCCGGCAGCATTAATACGAGGAGCTAAGCCAAACACTATATCAGAACTATCTAAAACTTTACTTTTTAAGCCTGCTATCTGAACTAAAGCATTCAAGCCGAGATTTTTCTTTTCTATTAAATGCTGTAATCCTATATGGGCAAAAATTCTATTTTCTCCTATTAAGGGAACTATATCAGCAATGGTTCCTACTGCTACTAAATCCATATATTTTAAAGTGTTTTCAAGGGATTCTAATCCTCTGGCTTGGTAAATTGCTATTAAAAGTTTATAAGCTACTCCAACTCCTGCTAAATAAGGGAAAGGATAGGTACAACCTGGAAGTTTTGGATTTATAATAGCTACTGCTTCGGGAAGTTCTTCCTTCGGATTGTGATGGTCTGTAATTATAATTTCCATACCTCGTTTATTGATAGCTTCAATCTCTTCTAAAGCGTTAACTCCACAATCAACACTTATAATCAACGCAGTACCATTTTCCTTTAATTGGTCTAAACTTGAAAGAGACAGTCCATAACCATCAATCATCCGATGAGGTATATAGTAATCTATATTAGCCCCTATCCGATTCAAACCTAAATATAGTAAGGTGGTAGCAGTTGTGCCATCAACATCGTAATCACCATAGATGGTAATTTTTTCACCTTTATCTATAGCTCGTATAATCCGCTGAACAGCTTTCTCCATATCAGGGAAAAGAAAAGGATCAAAGAGCCCATCTAAACGAGGATGTAAAAAGGCATCTATTTCCTCAATTGTTATTAATCCTTTTCTATAAAGTAATTCTGCCACAATCTTTGGACATTTCAAAGAAACAGAAATATCTTTAATCTTCTGTTTATCCTCTTCAGAGAGCTCAGGTGGCATTTTCCATTCCTTCTCCATATAGCCTCTTTATTTATATATTATAATATTTATCAATATATTAGCTTATCCAACCTAAACCAGAACTTGCGATTTTATCTCCTACTTATCATCTATATGGTAAGTTCAAAACCACAACTGACCATTATCACTATTTAGCTTATCCTGTAAAGAAAAAAATTAAGTAAGAAAATAGCAAGATATTTTGTCTATCAAGCTTATCAAGATTGATATGCTTTATTTTATATGGTAAGAAAGACAGTTCTGAATGGGCTTTTTAATGGTTTTTTACTTAGACTCTCAAAAAGAAAAGAAAATCTATTTTAGATTCTTATGGTATCATTATAGGTTTTTTTAGTATTGAATCAGGAACGGGTTATTTTAGCCCCAATAGCATTTAATTTTTTTTCTATATGGTCATAACCACGGTCAATATGATAGATACGAGAGATAACAGTTTTTCCTTCAGCTGCGATACCAGCAAGCACTAAAGCAGCGCTCGCACGAAGATCAGTTGCCATAACTTCGGCACCGCTTAATTTCTTAACACCCTTAACTCTGGCTATATTTTGTTCCACTCTAATATCTGCCTGAAGACGATTTAATTCAGCAACATGGGCGAATCTATCAGGGAAAATAGTATCTTCTATAAAGCTTATGCCATCTGCTAAACACATCAGCACCGTGAACTGAGCTTGAAGGTCGGTAGGAAAACCTGGATAGGGTAATGTGATAATATCAACTGGTTGGATAATTTCAGGGGGATATACAGTTATAGAACAATTTTCAACTTCCAATTCACATCCAGAAGCTCTGAGTTTTTCCATGGGAAGAGTTAAGTGATTGGGATTACAGTTTGTAACCGTAACCGGGTTAGTGCTCAGGGCTCCTGCTATAAGAAAAGTTCCTGCTTCAATCCGGTCAGGTATCATTTCCATTTCCGTAGGGTGGAGCTTTTCTACTCCCTCAATTACCAAGGTGGTAGTGCCCTTACCTGAAATTTGAGCTCCCATCAGATTTAAAAAATCAATAGTGGCATCAATCTCTGGTTCCATAGCAGCATTAAATAAACTGGTCACTCCCTTAGCCAGAACAGCAGCCATCAAGGCATTAATAGTTGCTCCAACACTGGATTTTGGGAAATATATATCAGCTCCTACAAGTTTATCAGCTTTAGCATTTATATAGCCATGTTCAACTGTGATATGAGCACCAAGAGCTTCCATTGCCATAAGATGAAGGTCTACAGGACGAGTACCTATGGCACAACCTCCAGGGAAAGAGACTTTGGCAATGCCCAATCTGGCTAAAAGAGGTCCCAGCACATAAATAGAAGCTCGCATCTTATTGACCAGTTCATAAGGCGCCTCATAAGAATCAATATGAGAAGCATCTATGCTCAAAACATCATTTTCCATCTCCACTTTTGCACCTAATACTCGTAGGAGCAGGGACATTGTTTTCAAATCTATAAGGTGAGGGACATTATGTAGAGTAGAGGTTCCAGGCGCAAGTAAACAAGCAGCCATAGCAGGAAGGATGGCATTTTTAGCTCCACTAACAGGAATGGTCCCGCTAAGATTGCGATTTCCCTCTATAATAAATTGTTCCATAATCATTCCTTATTTCTGATTTGCTCGGATTAAATCTGGGATTAGAATTATTTGAAGCCGAGATAACGCGGATATCCAGCTAAATCATCTTTTATCAATATAGTTTCCCAACCATATGTTTCAGCTAAATGGATAATATTTTGTCTTTGTTCATCCCCATGTTCAAAGAAAATTAATCCCTCTGGTTTTAATTTAGATTTAGCTTCTTTCAGAATGCGACGATAAAAAATCAGTCCATTTTCTTCTGCCCATAGTGCCAATTTTGGTTCGTATTCTTTTATTCGGGTATCAAGTTTTGCATAGTCAGATGGGCTTATATAAGGAGGGTTACTAATAATGAGGTCAAAACTGTCTTCAGTTTCAGGATAAAGGTCTGTTTGATAAAAGGAAATTGCGCAGTTATTGTAATCAGCATTTTGCTTAGCAATTTTAAGTGCCGAAGCTGAAATATCGGTAGCAACGAGTGTTAGGTCTGGTCTTAATGTTTTCAGAGTAACGGCAATAGCACCGCTTCCTGTGCCTATATCCAAAACTTTGGCATTTTCAGGGATAAATTGTAAAGCCAGCTCAATTAGACCCTCGGTTTCTGGACGTGGAATTAGCACTTCAGGGTTTACAGAAAATTCTAAACCATAGAACCAGGCTTTACCAATTATATATTGCACAGGTTCTTTGTTTCTAAGACGAGCGTAGTTAGTAAAAAAATTTTCCAGCAGCCTATCCGAAAGCTCTTCTTCTTTTCTTAAAGATAAAGTTAAAAAGGGACAATCCAACAACTCACAAAGCAGCAGAGAAATATCGTGATACTCTGCTTCTTTTCGGTGTTTGTTCAGTAATGCTCCAACCGTCATTCAGCATTCCTGGAGGGGAGTTTGCGAATTATTTCAACTTTTCGTCCTCCTTTGGAAAATACCAAAGAATCAGAAAGATGATAAAGCATAGTCAATCCTCTGCCATAACAATCCAGATTTATAGAAATAGGTTTAGCAAGTTGTTGTAACCAGTTTTTGTAATCAAATCCCTTGCCATCATCTTCAACGGTTATGCGAATGCTATTTTTTTCTTTATTTAGAGAAATAGTGAAACGAATACGACGGGAGGCAATAGCAGGTTCAGTCAATTTTTGGCTAATAATCTTTTTCAGTTGGGTAAATTCCTGAGTTCTTTCTTCTTTTGTAAGTTCTAATATACCATGGAAATAGGCATTGGTTAGCATTTCATCTGCACAGATTAGAAGCTCATTTAAGGTATCTTGAGACAGGTCCAGATATTGAGATAAAAAAGGATTCATTATCTGATTAATAGTTATCTGTGAAAACTTTGTAGGGTCTATCACATATGATAGCTGGGCTTCTTCAAAATCTTCTAAGGGTACCATCTGGTTTTGTTTGAGAAGAGATTTTTTCTTTACCGCTTCAATGGAGTTCAATAACTGTTGACCATCAATAGGTTTGCTGATAAAATCAGCTGCACCTAAGCGTATAGCACGAATAAAATAATCCTGTTCTAAATATCCTGTTATGATTATAACTTCTTGCGTCCAATTATGCTGGCGAAGTTTTTCTAAAAAATCAAGACCATTGATATCAGGTATTTCAATATCACAAATAACCAAATCATAGCATACTTTTCGTAATCTTCGGATAGCGTCACAACCAGAGGTGGTGGTATCAACTTGATATTGATGAATCGTCAGTAGAGTTGCAAGGTCATTTAAAATCTCTGGATTATCATCAACAACGAGGATACGATTAAGTTCTACGGTCATCCTAAATTAACAGTAAAAAGTTGATTGAGTTTCAGCATATTAAATAGTTCATAAATTGGAGTGGAACAACGAATAACTTCCATTTCTCCACCTTTACTAATAAAATCTTTATAAAAAAGGAGTAGTTTGCCGATTGCCGTGCTACTAATATTATCACATTCAAAGAAGTCTATATCTAAATATTTAATATCAGACTCCAGAACCTCGTTCAGTTTTTCTTGCAGTTGTGGTGCATTATCACTATTAAGGCTACCACGAACACTTAGAAGAGCACGGTTTTCAGAGACTTTCAAATCAATATCCATAATATCCTCCTTTAAGGTAATTATTTATATTTACTATAATATTTTTAATTAAAGCTGTCAAGTTTAATATCAAGCATAACCACGAATCCGTTTTAAAACTGAACTTTGTACTTGAGGTGGTACGATTTCATATTTACGAAATTCAAGTGTGTATATGGCTCTGCCCTGGCTGAGGGATCGGATTCGTGTGGCATATCCAAGTAATTCCGACAGCGGAACTTCTGCTAAGATCTCCTGTTGAAATTCGTTGTGCTTCCGTAAAGCAAAAATGTGACCTCGTCTTGTATTAATATCAGCAATAATATCACCCACAAAATCGTCAGGACTGATTACGGTGAGTAGCATAATAGGCTCCATAAGCACCGGTTCAGCTTCTCGTAAACCCTTACTGATAGCGATAGAAGTAGCTATACGAAAGGCTAATTCATTGGAATTATCAGGGTCATAATCTCCATCTATTAGCTCTATCTTCACTCTTTCAACAGTGCCACTGATTAGTGGTCCATCATTTAAAGCATTCATAGCTGCTTCTTCAATGGGTTTATAATATTCTGGAGGGATTTTTTCAGGGGAGATGTTATTGATAAAGATATTTTTCACATCCCTATCTAATTCCTCTTGACTAAGAGGAGAGAGACGGAAGCGCACTTTTGCATAGTTACTCTTACCATTTAATTCCCGCATAAAAGTTTCTTCGCATTCCACAGTTTTTGTTATTGTCTCTTTATAAGACACTTGAGGTGGTCCCACATTAACTGCCACATTAAATTCGCGAAGTAACCTATCTACAATGATTTCAAGATGCAATTCACCCATTCCAGATATAAGAGTCTGTCCAGTCTCGGGATCAATTCGGACATTAAAAGTTGGATCTTCATCTTCCAATAAAGTTAGGGCATTCTGGAGAGCTTCCTGATCTGCTTTAGTCCTGGGTTCTATAGCCACAGAGATAACACTTTCCGGAAAATGCATCCTTTCCAGAATAATATCTATAGCGCCATCGGTGATAGTGTCTCCAGTACTTAGAAAACGGCAACCAGAAATTGCACCGATATCTCCTGCATGAAGTGCATTAAGGTCATGTTTACGATTACTCATCATCTGTAAAATGCGTGAAGCACGTTCTCTTTTTCCATTGGTTTGATTCAGAAAACTGGAACCTTTTTTCAAAGTGCCAGAATAAACCCGAACATAGACCAATTTACCAAGATATTTATCAATCTGTACTTTAAAAGCTAAGCCTACAAACGGGGCTTTGGGGTCAGGTGCTAAGGTTATAATTTCTTTTGTTTTAGGATTAATACCTTTACAGGGTGGAACATCCAATGGAGAAGGGAGAAAATCACAAATAGCATCTAAAAGAAGTTGTACACCTCTATTTTTTAAGGATGAACCACAAAGAACGGGCAAGAATTTATTCTCAATGGTTCCTTTCCTAATAGCACGACGAATCCATTCTTCTTTTATCTGTTCCCCTTCAATATATGCAGTAAGCAGCTCATCATCAAATTCTGCTATGCTTTCCAGCAATATTTCTCGTTGTTTATGGGCATATTCTTGTAAATGTGCAGGAATCTCTTCTTGATGAATTTCTGCTCCTAAGGTAAGGGGATCAAAAAAATAGGATTTCATAGTGATAAGGTCTATCACTCCTTCAAACTCATCTTCTTTGCCGATAGGAATATTTATTGGTTTTGCCATAGGTGTTAGACGCTCATGAATCATTGATATTACATTTTCATAATCCGCACCAAGACGGTCCATTTTGTTCACATATGCCAGACGAGGTACTTTATAACGATCAGCTTGATGCCAGACAGTTTCTGACTGAGGTTGAACTCCTGCCACAGCACAAAAGATTCCTACCGCTCCATCCAGAATACGAAGACTGCGTTCCACTTCTGCAGTGAAATCTACATGACCGGGCGTGTCTATTATATTGATTTGTTTATCTTTCCAAACACAGGTGACAGTTGCAGAATTAATTGTTATTCCACGCTCCCTTTCTTGTTCCATCCAATCCGTAAATGTATTGCCATCATGAACTTCGCCCATCTTGTGTAAGAAGCCTGAATAATAAAGGATTCTTTCCGTAGTAGTTGTCTTTCCCGCATCAATGTGAGCGATGATACCAATATTACGTATTTTTGATAAATTACTATCTGATTCCATAATAAATCGTTTAATTCTTCTCCAAAATTATACTTATTTTCCAAAAAAACAGATTAAGCAGTTCTGTCCATTAAAAAGTTTTTTACTTATTAAAAAATTAAATGCCAGCATAGAATTTTACCCAGACTTTAGTGGACAAGTAAAAAATCATTGACAGAGAAAGACAGAAAGAAATAGAAGAATAAAAGAGGATAGAGATTTGAAAAAGATTGTAATAACTATAATTGCCCTTGTTTGTGCAGGTATGGTCTTGGGAGAGACAACTAAAAATCCTAATAAAGCTGCACTTTATTCTGCTATTTTTCCTGGAGGAGGGCAACTTTATAATCATGCCTGGTGGAAAGCAGGCGCAGTGGTCGGAGTGCAAAGTTATCTCATTAGTGCCGCTATCTATAATAAAGATAAACAGGAAGATTATAAAAAATTAGCAGAGAACACTACCGATCAGTTTCAACAGCAAATTTATCAGTCCAAAAGTAAAACCTACCGTGATAAATTTAATAATGACCTCTGGTGGATAGGTATTACTGCAGGGTTATCCATCTTAGATGCCTATGTTGATGCGCACCTGTACAATTTTGAAAGCGAAAAGGAGAAAATTCATCTACACTTTTCTGAAAATGAGATTGTGCTGCAGTATAATTTTTAGTTTATAATATCCTCTATCCAATTGCTTTAACGATAATTAATATTAATAGTGAATAGGTAGGGCAGCTATTTACATTGTAATACGACACAATAAATCAGTAAATTGCAATTGATTTTATAACCATTAGATAATCATTATAGTTATGTATACCTTAATATAATTATTCTATCATATCAATAGTTCTATTATATTTTATTTATTTTGCTTATTTTACCAGCTGATTTAGTCTAAGCTCCTACTTGCCTCTCTCTTAGCACTTTAGATAAAAAAGAAACAGGAGAGAGCTAAGGGAGACTTAATGCTTAAACTAATAAAAGCAAAAATATGAGACAAATATAAGTCTAATTGCTTGAATAATAATTGGATTTGAATCTTATAATTTGATAAAAAAATATAGAAGTTTAATAAGTTAGCTGTAATTTTTTCAATTCAAAGGCTGTATAAGGGAGTCATTTAATAATCAAGAGTTCTCGGAGTTGGGAATAGAATTTATATATTTATTTTTTTTGAGTTTCAAACATATTGCTTAACTGAAGGGGAATTTCAAACCTCAATCTCGCCTATAACTTTCTTTTAAAACGGATTTTGGAACTAATTTATTTAAAAATTTATTATCTATTTTTTGCTCATTTACGTGTGATATAGTCTTAGATATTTAATAGTATCGTTCATTTTATTTTGTATAAATTATAAAGCTAAATGTAACATATTATTATTTTTAATTATTCTTGGGAAAGGGAACTTTAAGCTATATTTTATATATCTTTCAAATAATTATGAGGGTACAGAGATACGTAATGTCACTGGACAGTGGTCTGAACCCATAATATCATCACGAATATCTGCATCTATAATTCGGTCTTTTGCTTCTTCATTAACGAAGAAATAATCAATACGCCAGCCTACATTTCTCGGCCTGGCCTTTGTTCTATAACTCCACCAGGAATAGCGTTGTGGTTCTGGATGGAACATACGGAATGTGTCAATCCAGCCTATTGCTACAATTTTATCTAACCAAGCTCTTTCTATAGGAAGGAATCCACTGGTTTTTTCATTTTCCTTTGGATTCGCCAGGTCTATTTCTTTATGAGCTGTATTAAAATCTCCGGTTACAATAACCATAGGTGATTTTTTGCGGTCTTCTTCCATAACTTCCAAACACTTATCGTAAAATCTAAGTTTATAATTTAGCCTATCATCACTCATTTGACCATTGGGGAAATAAATATTATAGATGATAAAGCTATCATAAAAACAACGGATTATTCTACCCTCACAATCAAATTCAGGAACACCAAATCCATATAGAATTATTCTGGGCTCTCTCTTAGTAAAGACAGCTACTCCAGAATATCCCTTTCTCTCAGAATGTGACCAGTACATATAATAATTGGACAATACTCCTAATTCAGAAGGAATTTGATGTTCTTGTAATTTAGTTTCTTGCAAGCCCAACCAGTCTGGCTGTTCCCTTAAAATGGTTTCTATAAAACCTTTATTTATAGCTGCGCGAAGACCATTAACATTCCAAGACCAGAGATTAAGTTCCAAAGCTCCACCTCAAATGTTTAAAATTAATTAATTTTAACTTAATTATACAATCTGAATTTAGATAATTTGTCAAGAGAAAATACCTTGATAAAGATAAATAATTACCAAGGATGGTGGTATATTAAATCTTTTCACTTGACATATTGGTTATGTGGATATTTTGAAGATTACGAAGTAATATTATTCCTTTGTTATTACTTTAATGTTTTGAACTGTAAAATGATACAGTAAATAAGATAAGGAGAAAACTTATGAAAAGACTCACTTTACTTCTGGTGATGATAATCACCGTATGTCTGGCTTTTGCAGGTATTGATGAATACTATACCTTCAATGCCACAACCGGGACCTACACTCCCATCACGGGAACAAATGCAGCTATTTCCTCTGATGATATTATTTCCTCAGCTATTCCCATTGGATTTACCTTTCATTATGGGGAGGACACTTATACAGAGGTTATAATCTCATCAAATGGATGGATTGGTTTGGGTACTTCTCAGACGAGTAGTAACCTGACCAATAATTTAGCTTCTACTACCTATGTTCCCGTCATTGCACCCCTATGGGATGACTGCAGCCTGGCAGAAGGTACTTGTGAATATCTGCTTTCAGGCACAGCTCCCAATCGCATTTTTACCATTCAGTATTCTAACTTGAAATGGAATTATTATTCCACTGCTATGTTCAATTTACAGGTTAGATTATATGAAAGTGGTAAGATTGATTTTATCTATGGCTCAACCGATGGGACACCCAATAACCCTTCTGCCTCCATTGGAATCAATATGCTTCCAGGAGGATCGGGCTGGTTCTATAGTGTGACACCAGGTACTCCGGCTACTGCTTCTACTACTACTGAAAATAATGCTGTTAATGTTTGGCCCGGTGAAGGAACTGTTTATGAGTTTAATCCCGTGGTAGCTGTTCCTAATGATTTAGCGGCTCTTTCTGTTACTGGAAACACAACTCCTACTGCAGGTCAGAGTTATAATTACATCGTAACTGTTCGTAATCGTGGTTCCAATCCTCAGAGTACCTATCAGGTTAAGCTGTTATTAGGTACTCAAGAAGTTGCTTCGGTAAATGGAACTACCATTCAACCTGGTGAAATTTTAACCTATACTATCCCCTGGACACCTACTACAGCAGGTCCTGGAGTCCTTTATGGTAAAGTAGTCTTAGCCGGAGATCAAAATCCTAATAACGATCAAACTCCTCCTCTTAATATTTCTGTCCAGCCTGCTGGAGTACAAGCAGTAACCATAGGTGCAGGAGATCAAACAGCTCGTATCCCAATGGATTTCTGGTGGTTAAATTCTCTTTATGAATGTCTTTATTATTCTGATGAACTTGGTTTTACCAGTGGAACAATTACTTCTATAGCTTTCTACAATCAGTTTGCTGATTCTCCGGCAAACGGAGCAACCAAGATCTGGTTAGGATCAACCAATCAGGCAGACCTCAGTGCTGGCTGGATTCCATCTACTCAATTAACTCTGGTTTTTGATGGCAATGTTACTTATCCAGCAGGAAACAATACTATCACTATACCCTTACAGACTCCCTATATGCATACTTCTGGTAATTTGGTGATGATGGTCCAAAGACCTATGGATACTGAATATTATTCTGCATCCGATTATTTCTTAGCTCAGACGGTAGGCTCTAATAGAGCACGAAAAGCCCAGAGTGATAGCGAAGCCTTCGATCCTGCCAATCCTCCAGCAAGTGCAAGTGTGTCTGGTCAATTCCCTAAGACTACCATTTACTACAGTGGACAAACAATTGTAAATGATTTAGCTTGTCTGAGTATTAGTGGCAATACTACACCGAGTGTAGGTGCAGCTACACCTTATACCATTACTGTGAAGAACAATGGTACTGCTGTGCAGAGCAACTATACGGTTAAATTGATGAAAGAAGGTGGAGTACTTCTTGGTTCCGTTCCTGGGACTACAATCAATTCGCTTCAGACTCTGGATTTCACTATTTCCTGGACTCCCACTGAAACTGGATCTACCTATATCTATGGTGAAGTAGAATTAACAGGAGATGAAATAGCAACAAACAATCAGACTCCTCATCTTGATATTATAGTACAAGCTGCTGGGGTTGTCTCTGTAACTGTTGGAACAGGAAATAGTACTGGTCGTATGCCTATGGATTTCTACTATTATAATTCTCTGTTTGAAACCATTTACCTTGCTTCTGAACTCAATATTGGCGGGTTGCTTACCGATATCCAATTCTATAATAACTTCTCAAGTAATCTAACCAATAAGCCAACTAATATTTGGGTAGGAGAGACAACTCAAACAGACCTTTCAGCTGGTTGGATACCTTCCACGCAATTAACTTCTGTCTTTAGTGGAAATGTGAACTATCCCAGCGGACAAAACAATATTCTTATTCACCTCACTACTCCTTATGCCTACGGTGGAGGCAATCTTGTAGTGATGGTTGAGCGTCCTATGGATACAACTTGGTATAGTTCCTCTGATGTATTCAAAACTCAAACTGGAACAGTAGCAAATAGGACTCGCAATGCCTATAGTGATAGTATAGATTATGATCCTGCTAATCCTCCTACAGTTACACCTACTGCTATGTTCCCAATGACCACATTTATGTTTATAACAAGTGGACTCGGCTCTATTAATGGAACCGTTTATACCACAGGGAATGTTCCACTTCCAGGTGCCACGGTAACAGTGGCTGGAACCACTTTATCCTACACTACTGGTGCTGATGGAACCTTTACCTTCCCCTATGTTACCCAGGGTGTACATCAGGTTACTGCTACCAAACATGGTTATAATGAAGTTACTAACACTGTTACAGTAATAGAGAATCAGACGGTTACTACTAACTTTACTCTCACTCCTCTACCTCAGGTAACGGTAAGTGGTAGGATTGTAGGAAGTGATCAGCCTACGGTTGGTTTAGCTAATGCCACCATCAGCTTAACTGGTTATGAAAGTTATCAAGCTACTACTAATGCCAGTGGACAGTTCACCATTCCAAATGTCTATGCCAATCATACCTATGACTATGTTGCCCAAGCTACAGGATATCAAAATGCTACAGGACAAGTAGTGGTAGGTTCAACTAATGTTAATATGGGAGATATAGTTCTTAATGAAATTGCCTTTCCTCCCTATCAAGTTGTGGCTACCGAAGTAGCTGGTGGTTCCAGTGTTAATTTAACCTGGATGGCGCCAAATCCTGGTGCTGTAGGTGAATGGATTCACTATGATAATGGTCAGAATTATGATAGTATAGGTACTGGTGGAGCAGCTGATTTTGATGTAGCAATACGTTTCCCTGCTTCTGCTTTACAGGATTATGCAGGAATGAGTCTCTATGCAGTGAAAGCCTGGCCTGCTCAAGCGGGAACATTCTCTATTCGCGTATGGACTGGTGGTAATGCTTCTGCTCCAGCTACTATGGTTGTAGACCAACCTTTCACACCTACCTTAGATACATACAATACCGTAATGTTAAATAATCCAGTGACCATAACTGGAACAGAGGAACTCTGGTTTGGTTATCGTTGTAATGTAACGGGAGGATATCCTGCGGGTTGTGATTCAGGTCCTGCGGTAGATGGTTTTGGAGATATGATGTATTTCCAGGGCAGCTGGTCTACCTTATTGCAATTGAATCCGGCTTTAAATTATAACTGGAATATTCAAGGTTATGTAGGATATTCTGCTCCTACTCAAGCACCGGAAATTGGACCGATTACATTACAAGCAAATAGCTTTTCTAACATTGAGACCAGAGATATAATAAATAATGGTATATTAACTACCAATCCGGATAAAGCTAAACATGGTCACAGTTCCACAACTAATAATGATGCTACCCAGCAGTTAATTGGTAAAGAGACTAATCAGTACAGATATAGTTCTTTGGGAACGGTTAAGGTTAGAGAGGGTCAAAATAGTTACGATCTAAGAGATAATAGAGCAGTGTCAGGTTACAAGGTCTGGCGTTTGCTTCAAGGACAGGAGACCAATGAAAGTTCCTGGACTCTACTTACTACAGATGCCATAACTGCCACATCCTATCAAGACAATGGTTGGGGTTCTGTACCCGATGGTATATATAAATGGGCAGTAAAGGCTGTTTATACAGGTGGGATAATGTCCACTCCTGCATTCTCCAATGCCTTAACCAAATTAACTCAGATTGGAACTATCGCAGGCACCGTTAAGAATCAGCAGAATGCGCCCATTATGGGGGCAACGGTAACCTGTGGAACTATCACTGCTACCACTAATGCCAGTGGTGCATATAGTATGCAAGTACCAGCAGGAACTCATAGTGTTACTGCCAGTGCACCAGGTTATGATTCGGTTACTCACTCTAATGTGGTCGTGATAACGAATCAGACCACTACCGTTAACTTCATACTTCCTCCGAGCAGTACTCTCATCTTACTGGAGGATAGTTTTGAGACCTATGAGAACTTTGCTCTCACCTTTGCTCCTTGGACCTGTGTGGATGTAGATCAGAGTGCCACTTATGGTATCCAAGGATATAGTTTCCCCAATTGCTATTCACCTATGGCATACATCATCTTTGTGCCTTCAGCTACTACTCCTCCACTTACTGCTACAGATGTAACTCATACTGGAAATAAGGTTGCTGCCTGTTTTGCCTCCACTACTCCTCCTAATAATGACTGGTTGATTACTCCTGTAGTTCATAAACCTTCTCGGATAACCTTCTGGGCACGTTCTTATACTGCTCAATATGGACTGGAGAGATTTAAGGTAGGAGTTTCTGCGACTGGAACTAATCCTTCTAACTTCACTATCATCAGTGGACCTAACTACATTCAAGCTCCTGTTGACTGGACCGAATACACCTATGAGATACAAGGATACACTGGTAATGCGTATATTGGCATTCAGTGCGTATCTAATGATGCCTTTATCTTCCTGGTAGATGATGTTACCGTTGAGGGTACTCCTTTAGAGGATCCCAATGTTCCAGTGCTGGCAACAGAGCTGCAGGGTAACTATCCTAATCCGTTCAATCCAGAGACTACTATTCGCTACAGTGTGAAAGAGACCTGTCCTGTGACCATTGAGGTCTATAACCTTAAGGGACAGCTGGTACGCACCCTGGTGAATGAAGTCAAGACAGCAGGTAACTATTCTGTGGTCTGGAATGGAAGAGATAATCATAATCAGCCTGTATCCAGTGGAGTCTATTTCTATAAGATGAATGCTGGCAAATACAGCAGCACTAAGAAAATGATTATGATGAAATAATCATAAGTAACCATAGATTACCATAACTCCTTAATAGTAAAAGGTGTCATATGGTATAAAAATATAAGGGCACGATATTCTACTCGTGCCCTTATTTCTTTTTGAGTATGATAATAATGGGGATTTTTAATTTTTTTATTTGTCTATTGTTTTTGTAACTAACTAAGAATAAGATTGATAAAGATAATAAGAAGAAGTAGCAAATTCTATGGAAGGGAATATCTGTGATGTACCTCTGTCTATTGCTAAGTAAAGTATAGTGATTTTTCTTTCGTAATAGAATAAGTCCATTCTTTAAAAACTAAGGTAAGAAAAACTTGGAGGATATAATCTATGAACTTTCATATATCTGATAAAAGAAAGATAGGCACGGTGTGCAGATATCATCCACCTAAATGCTTACTTAAATTTCATACTCTAAATTTAAAGGAAACATTAAATTGACACATATAATCATATAAACTCGTAGCTTGCAAACGATATTCCCCTCTTGTTGAACTATAAATAAAATAATCTTGATTAGAAGAGTATATTGGAAAAATAAACTTGACATCCAGCTTCTGTAAATATTTTAAAAAAACATATGATGTAATTTCTTTTTCAATTATATTTAAAATATAGCATATCAATACTATATAAAGAAAAACTAAGGAGATACCTTATGAAAAGACTCACTTTACTAATGGTGATGATAATCACCGTATGTCTGGCTTTTGCGGGTATTGATGAATATTATACTTTCAATGAGACAAGCGGAACCTACACTCCCATCGCAGGAACAGATGCATATATTTCCGCTGATGATGTTATTTCCTCAGCTATTCCCATTGGATTTACCTTTCCTTATGGGGAATACACTTATACAGAAGTTATAATATCATCAAATGGCTGGATTGGTTTGGGTGCATCTCAAACGAGTAATAATATTTTTAACAATTTAGCCTCTACGACAGTTGTTCCTGTTATTGCTCCACTTTGGGATGATTGTAGTCTATCCGCAGGTTCTTGTGAATATCTGCTTTCTGGCACAGCTCCCGATCGCATTTTTATCATTCAATATTCTAGTTTAAAATGGAATTATAATTCAACCACTATGTTCAATTTACAGGTAAGATTATATGAAAATGGTAAAATTGATATTGTTTATGGTTCTTCTACCGGAGATCCTTATTCTCCTACTGCTTCAATCGGTATCAATATGCTTCCAGGAGGATCAAGTTGGTTCTATAGTGTGACCCCAGGTACTCCGGCTACTACCTCAACTACGGCTGAAAATAATATAGTTGGTTTTTGGCCTGGTGAAGGCACTATCTATGAGTTTAATCCCGTGGTAGCTGTTCCTAATGATTTAGCAGCTCTTTCTATTACTGGAAACACTATTCCTACTGCTGGCCAGAGCTCTAATTACATTGTAACTGTTCGTAATCGTGGGACTAATCCTCAAAGTACTTATCAGGTAAAACTATTATTAGGTACTCAGGAAGTTGGTTCGGTAAATGGGACTACCATTCAACCTGGTGAAATTTTAACCTATATTATCCCCTGGACTCCCACAACAGCTGGTCCTGGAGTCCTTTATGGTAAAGTAGTCTTAGCTGGTGATCAAAATCCTAATAACGATCAAACTCCTCCTCTTAATGTTGCTGTCCAACCTGAAGGTGTACAAGCAGTAACAATCGGTGCAGGAGATCAATTAGCTCGAGTGCCGATGGATTTCTACTGGAAAAATTCTCTGTTTGAGTGCTTATTTTATCCCAATGAACTTGGTTTTACCAGCGGAACCATAACTTCCATAGCTTTTTACAATAACTTTGCTGATTCTCCTGCGAACGGAGCAACCAAAATCTGGTTAGGTTCAACCAATTTAGCTGATTTGAGTGCTGGTTGGATACCTTCCACTCAATTAACTCTAGTTTTTGATGGCAATGTCACTTATCCAGCAGGAACAAATACCATAACTATCCCCTTACAGACTCCTTATACGCATACTCCTGGTAATTTAGTGATGATGGTTCAGAGACCAATGGATACTGCCTACTGTTCAGCCTATGATTACTTTCTGGCTCAAACCATTGGTTCAACACGTGCTTTAAAAGTTCAAAGTGATAGCACACCTTACGATCCAGCTAATCCTCCAGTTGGTACTACTCCTACGGGACAATTTCCTAAGACTACTATATTCTATATTGAACAAGTTGTAGAAAATGATCTTGCAGCTTTAAATATTAGTGGTAGCACATCATGTAATGTTGGTTCATCATATGTTTATACTATAACAGTGAAAAACAATGGCACTACAACCCAAAGTAACTATACAGTTAAATTAATGCAAGAAGGTGGAATTGAACTGGGTTCAGTTGCAGGAACTACGATCAATACTATGGCAACTCTTCAGTTCACAATTCCTTGGACTCCTTCAACAGATGGAGAAACCTATCTTTATGGGGAAGTAGTATTAACCGGGGACGAAAATCCTTCCAATAATCAAACTTCACATTTGAATGTGACGGTTCAGGATTCAGAAGCGCTATCAGTCACAATTGGTTCTGGTGATCAATTAGCAATGGTACCGATGAATTTTTATTATATGAATTCACTGTTTGAATGCCTTTACTATCCAGGGGAACTTGGTTTTTCTAATGTTATAATAACTGCATTGGCTTTTTACAATAATTTCAATGTAGCTGTCCCCAATGGAACCACTAGAATCTGGCTGGGGACTACTACTCAACCCAATCTAAGTAATGGTTGGATACCCTCTACGGAACTTAGTTTAGTTTTTGAAGGGGAGGTTAACTATCCTATAGGAACCAATACCATTATCATACCTCTTCAAACACCATATATGTATTCCTCTGGTAATTTAGTAATGATGGTTCATAGACCTATGGATACGCAATATTATTCTGACGCAGACTATTTCTTAGCACAAACCATTGGGAATAATCGTGCTCGTATGGCGCAAAGAGATATAGTTAATAATTTTAATCCTGCAAATCCACCGTCTGAATTTACCGCCCTTACTGGACAGTTCCCTAAAACCACTATCTTTTATTCTGATCAACTAATTGCAACCGATTTAAGTTGTTTGGATATTAATGGAAATATCACTCCAAGTGCAGGTGCAGAAACTCAATATACTATAACTGTGAAAAACAATGGGACTGCAACTCAAAGCAACTACACTGTAAAATTGATGCAGGAAGGAGGAGTTTTAATTAATTCTGTACCGGGAACTCCTATTAATTCAATGCAGACACTGAATTTTACTATTAACTGGACTCCTGGTGAAAGTGGTTCTACCTATATTTATGGAGAAGTGGAAGTAACTGGGGATGAAGTAATAACCAATAACCAAACTAAACATCAAAATATAGAAATTTATCCCGAAGGTATGATAGTAAAAACTGCAGGCATGGGAAATTGTATTGGTCGAATACCTATAATATTCTACTGGAAGAACTCTTTGACTGAGACTATATATTTAGCATCTGAAATTAATGGTACAGGGTTGATTACAGATATACAATACTATAGTAATTTTGTTAGTGATCTATCAGAGAAGCCAACCAATATCTGGATGGGTGAAACAACAGAAACTAACTTTTCTGGTGGATGGATACCCTGTACACAATTGACACAAGTTTTTAGCGGGACAGTTGACTTTCCTACAGGTCAAAATGATATAATGATTCATCTTTCTACTCCTTATTTTTATAATGGCGGTAATCTGGTAGTTATGGTTGAACGACCCTGGGATACACATTATTATTTTAATCCTGATGTATTTATACTGCATATGGGGACTGAAATATGTCGTACCTTGTCAAATGCTAGCGATTTTGAAGACTATGATCCAGCAAATCCTCCTACTGATGCCAGTGTGGAAGATGTTATTCCCGTGACAACATTTATATTTGATACCTCAGTTTCGGGTACCATTGCAGGCACCGTTAAGAATCAACAGAATGCACCCATTATGGGAGCAACGGTAACCTGTGGAACTATCACTGCAACCACTAACGCCAGTGGTGCATATAGTATGCAAGTACCAGCAGGAACTCATAGTGTTACTGCCAGTGCACCAGGTTATGATTCGGTTACTCATTCTAATGTGACAGTAGTTATGGGTCTGACCACTACCGTTAACTTCATACTTCCTCCGAGCAGTACTCTCATCTTACTGGAGGATAGTTTTGAGACCTATGAGAACTTTGCTCTCACCTTTGCTCCCTGGACCTGTGTGGATGTAGATCAGAGTGCCACTTATGGTATCCAAGGATATAGTTTCCCCAATTGTTATTCACCTATGGCATACATTATCTTTGTGCCCTCAGCCACTACTCCTCCACTTACTGCTACAGATGTAACTCATACTGGAAATAAGGTTGCTGCCAGCTTTGCCTCCACTACTCCTCCTAATAATGACTGGTTGATTACTCCTGTACTTAACAATCCTACTCAGATAACCTTCTGGGCACGTTCTTATACTGCTCAATATGGATTGGAAAGATTTAAGGTAGGAGTCTCCACTACCGGAACCAATCCTTCTAACTTCACTATCATCAGTGGACCTAATTACATTCAAGCTCCTGTGGACTGGACCGAATACACCTATGAGATAGAAGGATACACGGGTAATGTGTATATTGGCATTCAGTGCGTATCTAATGATGCCTTTATCTTCCTGGTAGATGATGTTACCGTTGAGGGTACTCCTTTAGAGGATCCCAATGTTCCAGTGCTGGCAACAGATCTGCAGGGTAACTATCCTAATCCGTTCAATCCAGAGACCACTATTCGCTACAGTGTGAAAGAGACCAGTCCTGTGACCATTGAGGTCTACAACCTCAAGGGACAGCTGGTACGCACCCTGGTGAATGAAGTCAAGACAGCAGGTAACTATTCTGTGGTCTGGAATGGAAGAGATAATAACAATCAGCCTGTATCCAGTGGAGTCTATTTCTATAAGATGAATGCTGGCAAATACAGCAGCACTAAGAAAATGATTATGATGAAATAAACATAAGTAACCATAGATTACCATAACTCCTTAATAGTAAAAGGTGTCATATGGTATAAAAATATAAGGGCACGATACTCTACTCGTGCCCTTATTTCTTTTTGAGTGTGATAATAATGGGGATTTTTAATTTTTATATTTGTCTATTGTTTTTGTAACTAACTAAGAATAAGATTGATAAAGATAATAAGAAGAAGTAGCAAATTCTATGGAAGGGAATATTTGTGATATGCCTTTATCTATTGCTAAGTAAAGCGAGGCAATTTTTCTTTCGTAATAGAATAAGTCCATTCTTTAAAAACTAAGGTAAGAAAAACTTGGAAAATATAATCTATGAACTTTCATTTATCTGATAAAAGAAAGATAGGTAAGGTGTGCAGAGATCATCAACCGAAATGCTTACTTAAATTTCATACTCTAAATTTAAAAGAAACATTAAATTAACACATAAGATCATATAATTTCGTATCTTGCAAACGATATTCCCCCCTTGTTGAACTATAAATAAAATAATTTCGATTATAAGAGTATATTGGAAAATTATACTTGACATCCAGCTTCTGTAAATATTTTTATAAACATACGATGTAATTTCTTTTTCAATTATATTTAAAATATAGCGTATCAATACTATATAAAGAAAAACTAAGGAGATACCTTATGAAAAGACTCACTTTACTAATGGTGATGATAATCACCGTATGTCTGGCTTTTGCGGGTATTGATGAATATTATACCTTCAATGCCACAACAGGAACCTACAATGCCATTACTGGAACAGTTGTAAACGGTGTATCGTCTGATGATGCCGTTTCAGAACCAATCACTATAGGATTTGCCTTTCCCTATGGTATTAGTGTATATAACGAAGTTAAGGTTTCATCCAATGGGTGGATTGGTTTAGGAACAAGCCAGGCGAACAGTAATTACGAAAATATATTAGCTTCTACAACTATTGTTCCAGTAATTGCACCCTTATGGGATGACTGTAATCTGGGATCAGGTAGTTGTGAATATTTACTTACTGGTACAGCGCCCAATCGTATATTTATAATTCAATATAATAACCTGAAATGGAACTTAATTCCAGGGGCTCCAATGTTCAATTTACAGGTTAGATTATATGAGAGTGGAAAAATAGACTTTGTTTATGGGTCTTCCACTGGAGCACCTACTTATCCCAGTGCCTCCATTGGAATCAATATGCTTCCTGGAGGCTCAGGCTGGTTCTACAGTATAACACCAGGGACTCCAGCAACGGCATCAACTACCATAGAAAATAATGCTGTTACTGTTTGGCCAGGGGAAGGAACTATCTATGAGTTTATTCCTGCGGAAGCAGTTCCCAATGACTTATCCGCAGTTTCAATTAGTGGCAACACTTATCCTACTGCAGGTCAGAGCTATAATTACTCTATAATAGTGCGTAATCAGGGTTCCAATCCTCAGAGTACCTATCAGGTTAAGCTGTTATTAGGAACTGAGGAAGTCGGCTCAGTAAATGGAACCACAATTCAACCTGGTGAAATTTTAACCTGTACTATCTCCTGGACACCTACGACAGCCGGTCCTGGAGTCCTTTATGGTAAAGTAGTCTTAGCAGGTGATCAGAATCCAGATAACGATCAAACTCCACCTCTGAATATTACCGTTCAACCCTCAGGTCTACAATCAGTAACTATTGGTACAGGAGAGCAAACAGCTCGAGTTCCAATGGATTTCTTCTATATGAATTCTCTGTTTGAATGTCTGTATTATCCGGATGAACTTGGCTTTAATGGTGCTACAATAAGTTCTATAGCTTTTTACAACAACTTTACCGATTCTCCTGCTAATGGTGCTACCAAGATCTGGTTAGGCTCAACTAATCAGGCAGATCTTAGCTCTGGCTGGATACCTTCCACTCAAATGACTTTAGTCTTTGATGGAAATATCACTTATCCAGCGGGGATTAATACTATTATGATTCCCTTGCAGATCCCTTATGTACATATTCCTGGTAATCTGGTGATGATGGTGCAAAGACCTATGGATACTCAGTATTATTCATCTTCAGATTACTTTCTTGCTCAAACTATTGGTAATAACCGTGCTTTAAAAGCTCAAAGTGATGGCACCCCTTATGATCCCGCTAATCCTCCAGCAAATCCAACTGTTTCTGGCCAATTTCCTAAGACTACCTTTTTCTACACTGTACAGTCTATTGTAAACGATTTGGGGTGCCTGAGCATCAGTGGTAATATTACTCCCAGCGTAGGTGCTGCGACACCTTATACCATTACCGTCAAAAATAATGGAACAGCTGTCCAGAGCAACTATACGGTGAAATTAATGAAAGAGGGTGGAGTGCTTCTTGGCTCTGTCCCTGGAACAACCATAGAATCACTTCAGACTCTGGAGTTCACCATTAACTGGACTCCCACAGAAGAGGGTTCTACCTATATCTATGGTGAAGTAGAATTAGCTGGTGATGAAATAGCAACTAACAATCAGACACCACACCTGAATGTAACCGTAAGTCCTGCAGCAACAGTGGTTGTAACCGTTGGAACTGGTAATAACACAGGTCGTATGCCTATGGATTTCTACTGGAAGAACTCTCTATTTGAAACCGTGTATCTCGCTTCTGAACTCAATGTTGGTGGTCTACTTACCGATATCCAATTCTATAATAACTTCTCAAGTAATCTAACCAATAAGCCAACTAATATTTGGGTAGGAGAAACCACTCAAACTGACCTTTCAGCTGGTTGGATACCTTCCACGCAATTAACTTCCGTCTTTAGCGGAAATGTGAACTATCCTAGCGGACAGAATAATATTTTGATTCACCTCACCACCCCTTATGCCTACGGTGGAGGCAATCTTGTAGTGATGGTTGAGCGTCCTATGGATACTCAATATTATAGTTCTTCTGATGTATTCCGTACTCAAACCGGAACAGTAGCAAATAGAACTCGCAATGTCTATGATGATAGTATAGATTATGACCCTGCTAATCCTCCTACTGGAATTACACCTACTGCTATGTTCCCAATGACTACCTTTACTTTTACTGTTAATGGCTTAGGTGCTATCAATGGAACCGTTTATACCACAGGGAATGTTCCACTTCCAGGTGCCACGGTAACAGTGGCTGGAACCACTTTATCCTCCACTACTGGTGCTGATGGAACCTTTACCTTCCCCTATGTTGAACAGGGTGTACATCAAGTAACCGCTACCAAACATGGTTATAATGAAGTTACTAACACTGTTACAGTAGTAGAGAATCAGACTGTTACTACTAACTTTACTCTCACTCCTCTACCTCAGGTAACGGTAAGTGGTAGGATTGTAGGGAGTGATCAGCCTACGGTTGGTTTAGCTAATGCTACCATCAGCTTAACTGGTTATGAAAGTTATCAAGCTACTACTAATGCCACTGGACAGTTCACCATTCCGAATGTCTATGCCAATCATACCTATGACTATGTTGCCCAAGCTACAGGATATCAAAATGCTACAGGACAAGTAGTGGTAGGTTCAACTAATGTTAATATGGGAGATATAGTTCTTAATGAAATTGCCTTTCCTCCTTATCAAGTTGTAGCTACCGAAGTAGCTGGTGGTTCCAGTGTTAATTTAACCTGGATGGCGCCAAATCCTGGTGCTGTAGGTGAATGGCTTCACTATGATAATGGTCAGAATTATGATAGTATAGGTACTGGTGGAGCGGCTGATTTTGATGTAGCAATACGTTTCCCTGCCTCTGCTTTACAGGATTATGCAGGAATGAGTCTTTATGCAGTGAAAGCCTGGCCTGCTCAAGCGGGAACTTTCTCTATTCGCGTATGGACTGGTGGTAATGCTTCTGCTCCAGCTACTATGGTTGTAGACCAACCTTTCACACCAACCTTAGATACATACAATACAGTAATGTTAAATAATCCAGTGACCATAACTGGAACAGAGGAACTCTGGTTTGGTTATCGTTGTAATGTAACGGGTGGCTATCCTGCGGGTTGTGATTCAGGTCCTGCGGTAGATGGTTTTGGAAATATGATGTATTTCCAGGGCAGCTGGTCTACCTTATTGCAATTGAATCCGGCTTTAAATTATAACTGGAATATTCAAGGTTATGTGGGATATTCTGCTCCTACTCAAGCACCGGAAATTGGACCGATTACCTTACAAGCAAATAGCCTTTCTACAATTGAGACCAGAAATATAATAAATATAAATAATGGTATATTAACTACCAATCCGGATAAAGCTAAACTTCGTCAAAGTTCCACAACTAATAATGATGCTACCCAGCAGTTAATTGGTAAAGAGACTAATCAGTACAGATATGGTTCTTGGGAAACGGTTAAGGTTAGAGAAGGGCAAAATAGTTACGATCTAAGAGATAATAGAGCAGTGTCAGGTTATAAGGTCTGGCGTTTGCTTCAAGGACAGGAGACTAATGAAAGTTCCTGGACTCTACTTACTACCGATGTTATAACTGCCACAGCCTATCAAGACGATGGTTGGGGTTCTGTGCCAGATGGTATATATAAATGGGCAGTTAAGGCTGTTTATACAGGTGGAATAATGTCCAATCCTGCATTCTCCAATGCCTTAACCAAATTAACTCAGATTGGGACTATCGCAGGTACCGTTAAGAATCAGCAGAATGCACCCATCATGGGAGCAACGGTAACCTGTGGAACTATCACTGCTACCACTAACGCCAGTGGTGCATATAGTATGCAGGTACCAGCAGGAACTCATAGTGTTACTGCCAGTGCACCAGGTTATGATTCGGTTACTCACTCTAATGTGGTTGTGATAACGAATCAGACCACTACCGTTAACTTCATACTTCCTCCGAGCAGTACTCTCATCTTACTGGAGGATAGTTTTGAGACCTATGAGAACTTTGCTCTCACCTTTGCTCCCTGGACCTGTGTGGATGTAGATCAGAGTGCCACTTATGGTATCCAAGGATATAGTTTCCCCAATTGTTATTCACCTATGGCATACATTATCTTTGTGCCCTCAGCCACTACTCCTCCACTTACTGCTACAGATGTAACTCATACTGGAAATAAGGTTGCTGCCAGCTTTGCCTCCACTACTCCTCCTAATAATGACTGGTTGATTACTCCTGTACTTAACAATCCTACTCAGATAACCTTCTGGGCACGTTCTTATACTGCTCAATATGGATTGGAAAGATTTAAGGTAGGAGTCTCCACTACCGGAACCAATCCTTCTAACTTCACTATCATCAGTGGACCTAATTACATTCAAGCTCCTGTGGACTGGACCGAATACACCTATGAGATAGAAGGATACACGGGTAATGTGTATATTGGCATTCAGTGCGTATCTAATGATGCCTTTATCTTCCTGGTAGATGATGTTACCGTTGAGGGTACTCCTTTAGAGGATCCCAATGTTCCAGTGCTGGCAACAGATCTGCAGGGTAACTATCCTAATCCGTTCAATCCAGAGACCACTATTCGCTACAGTGTGAAAGAGACCAGTCCTGTGACCATTGAGGTCTACAACCTCAAGGGACAGCTGGTACGCACCCTGGTGAATGAAGTCAAGACAGCAGGTAACTATTCTGTGGTCTGGAATGGAAGAGATAATAACAATCAGCCTGTATCCAGTGGAGTCTATTTCTATAAGATGAATGCTGGTAAATACAGCAGCACTAAGAAAATGATTATGATGAAATAATCATAAGTAACCATAGATTACCATAACTCCTTAATAGTAAAAGGTGTCATATGGTATATAAATATAGGGGCACGATATTCTATTCGTGCCCTTATTTTTAATAGTTACGAAGATAATAATGATAAGCGTTAATATTTCTTTTGAAGTGAGTTTATTTCTCACAAGGCAGAATTAATCAATTTACTTAAGAAAGATTAATTTTCATAGAACAGCTTGATTTAATTATAAATATAAAACCTGATTTAATTGGTCTTTTAACTTACCAAGATAAGTAAAACATTTGTTGGAGCTTAAGCTCTGGAGATTATATAGTATAAATATAGACCAGTAAAGGGGAAGTATGGTTTAGCAAGGAAATGGGACTTGACAATCAAGGGCATAAAAAAAATAATAATTTAACGAGTAAAAGTAAGAGGATTGAAAATGACCAAAAGAGAGCAAAGTCTTGCTAAATTAAGATGTTATATTCAAGAAAAGCATCTTTTTTCTGCGGAAGCTAAGTTGCTACTTGGCATCTCTGGTGGTTCAGATTCTGTTGCTTTATTGTATCTTTTCTTTCTATTGAGATCGGAGATAGATATTACTCTATTAGCGATTCATATAAATCATCAGCTACGAGGTGAAGAAAGTGAAGCTGATGTAGTATTGGTGCAAGATCTTTGCCAGAAATTAGGAGTACCACTTATAGTGCGTAAAATAAATTTAACCGGTAGATCAGAAAATCAAGCTCGGCAGAAGCGATTTGAAGCGTTTATGCAAGTTTTAGATGCGTATAGATTTGATTATATAGTAACCGGTCATCATAATAATGATCAGACTGAGACAATGTTATTAAATCTCTTTAGGGGTGCTGGGTTAAGTGGCTTAGCTGGTCTTAGACCTCGTAGTGGTATAGTGTTACACCCCTTACTTTGCTTTTCTAAAAAAGAATTGCAAGATTTATTGGTAGAAGCTCAAATTCCCTGGAGAGAAGATTCAAGTAATCAAGAGCTTAATTATAGAAGAAACTGGATTCGGTATACACTTTTACCTCTTTTAGAGCAAGAAATTAACCCTCAAATCTCCACCAGTTTAGGAACTCAAGCTGAGATTTTTGCCGATGCCGAAGATATGATTTTAAAAAGAATGAAGTCCTTACTAAAAAAGGTAGTATTAGATGAGGATAATAGTAAAGTTATTCTTTCTCTGCCCCCACTAATACATTTTAGTAAATTAGAGCAGTATTACATTATAAGGGAAGTAATTGCAGAAATAAGTGGAAGTAGGCGTGACTTTTTTGCTCATAATTTTGAAAATATTAGGAATTTATTTGCAGCTGAAGGTAGTAAAAAGGTCAGTTTGAATAATGGATTAGAAGTAGTTAAAGAATATGATAAATTAATCATAAAGTTTTCAGAAGAGCCCAAACCCGTTCCTGAGCCAATAGTTGTGGAAGAAGATCGTTCACGAGTAGTTTGGGGTGATTATAGATTTAGTTTTAAGTTATTGAAAGTGCTGCCCAATCGTTTTAGTAATGATCCTTTGACAGTATGCCTTGATGCAGATAAAATAAAATATCCTTTTGTAATTCGTAGTCGTAAACCTGGTGATAGATTTATGCCATTGGGTATGAATCAAATAGTTAAGTTAAAAGACTTTCTAATAAATTGTAAGGTGCCAAAATCTGAACGGGATTACATTCCAATCTTTGATGATGGAGAAAAAATTTTCTGGGTTACGGGTAAAAGATTGGATCAGAGAGTGGCAATTGATGATAATAGTAATCGTTTTTTGCATATAACTGCAGAAAAGATACAAGATAAGCAGCTTAGACCTGCAAATCGTAGCAGAACAGGAGAGAAAAAATGAATAAAATGAACTGTGATCTTGCAGCTTTGCTTTTTGATGAATTTCGCATCCAGTCCAGGGTGCGGGAAATTGGAATGCAAATCACTCAAGAATATAAAGATAAAGTCCCTATTCTGGTGGGAATATTAAAAGGCGGATTTATGTTTCTTGCCGATTTATGCCGAAGCATCTCTATTCCTGTGGAATTGGATTTTCTTGCTATTTCAAGTTATGGGAAAGAGGCTTCCAGTTCTGGAGTTGTAAAGATTCGGAAGGATATTGATCTTGACATAACGGGTAGAGATGTTATAATTGTTGAAGATATTGTAGATACTGGTTTGTCTTTACAATATATAAAAGAATATTTATCTAAACATTCACCAGCAACTTTGAAAACATGTGTATTGTTGGATAAGCCAGCAGCGCATAAAATAGATGTGAGTTTTGATTATGTAGGATTTGAAATAGGTAATGAATTTATAGTAGGTTATGGATTAGATTATAATGAGCAATACCGGAATTTACCTTATTTAGGAATATTGAAGGAAGAATTATATAAATGAAATATATCAGTCTAATACTAATATTATTAATGAGTTATGCAGGTTTAAGTGCTGCGAATACAGTTAACACTCCTGCTCAACCCATGGACCAGTCTTCTCAAGAAGCGGTAATGCAAGAATTTTCGCAACTATTGAAATGGTTTGTTATCGCCTTAATAATCATTTCGGTGATTAGTTTAATACGCATCTTCCGGTTAAGACATAAAATGAATGCTGGAAAGAAGCAACAGCCACCTCAAAGTAGACCATACCAAACCCGTCGTAATGTTAAACCTGGGGCTCCTAAATCTCAGCGTCAAAATATGCCTCCGGGGCGTCCGACTCAAACACCAATCTCTTTTACTTTTATAATAATTATGGTAATGCTGGGGTTAATGCTACTTTTCAGTTGGTTGGGAGGACGGGAACAAATAATTGAAGCCAGCTACACGGAGTTCACTGCTCAATTAGCTCAAGGCGAAATCAAATCTGTTACTTTCACCGATCAGGATATGATTTATACTACTCTATCGGGAAAAAAATATCATACTTTATTACCTCCATTAGAAGATCCGAATTTAATGCCTCAATTACTGGAAAACAAGGTTGAGATAAATACCAAGAAACCCTCTCATTGGGCAAGCATTCTATCCTATTTACTTCCGCTGGTTCTTCTTCTGGTATTTTGGTGGCTTTTGATGCGGGGAGTAAGTAATCAAAATACTCAGGCATTTAGCTTTAGTAAAAGTAAAGCCAGATTGCACCAGGGCGATCGAACTACCGTAACCTTCAAAGATGTGGCAGGAGTAGATGAAGCAAAAGAAGAGTTGCAAGAGATAGTGGATTATCTGAAAGAACCACGGAAATTCCAGAGGATAGGAGCTCGTATTCCTCGTGGTGTTTTACTCGTAGGACGTCCAGGGACAGGTAAAACTCTACTTGCACGAGCAGTTGCAGGAGAAGCTGGGGTTCCCTTTTATAGTATCAGTGGCTCTGACTTTGTAGAAATGTTTGTGGGAGTCGGTGCAGCAAGGGTAAGAGACCTTTTTGACCAAGCCAAGAAAAATGCTCCCTGCATTACTTTTATTGATGAGATAGATGCAGTTGGAAGACATCGTGGTTCAGGTTTGGGGGGAGGTCATGATGAACGCGAGCAAACGCTTAATCAGCTTCTTGTTGAAATGGATGGTTTTGAAATCAATGATTCAGTAATAATAATTGCCGCTACTAATCGTCCGGATATTTTAGATCCTGCATTATTGCGTCCTGGTCGTTTTGATCGTCAAGTAACGGTTGATTTACCAGATATTAAGGGACGAACTGAGATTTTGAAAGTGCATGCTTCCAAATTGCCTCTTGCTCCTGATGTGAATCTGGAAGTTATCGCTCGGGGCACTCCTGGTTTTAGTGGTGCAGAGTTAGCTAATATCGTTAATGAAGCAGCACTTCTGGCAGCACGTCAGGGTAAGCAACTAATTGATATGGAAGATTTTGAGGAAGCAAAAGATAAGTTAATTTTAGGAAAGGAAAAGAAGAGCAGGGTAATCCCAGAAGAGGATAAAAAACTCACAGCTGTGCATGAAATAGGTCATGTTTTGACCTCTGTATTTCAGGAAACTACGGAACCTGTGCATAAAGTATCCATTATTCCCAGAGGTTTTTCTGCTGGAGCTACTCATTTTCTTCAAACAGATAGAATGAACTATTCCCGGAAGTATCTGGAAGAGACTATGGTAGAACTTTTAGGAGGACGTGCTGCAGAAGAAATAGTATTTGGAGAATTGACAACCGGTGCCAGTAATGACCTGGAAAGAGTTACCGAGATTGCCAAAAAGATGGTCTGTGTGTGGGGTATGAGTGATGCCTTTGGACCTATGACAATTGGCAAAGATCAAACTGAAGTTTTTCTGGGGAAAGAATTAGTGGAAAGAGATGTTCATAGCAATGAAACTGCTCAATTAGTAGATAGTGAAATCAGAGGCTTTATTTATAGTGCTTATGATCGTGCTCTGAATATCTTACGGCGACATATTAATATCCTGGAAAAAATGTCAGCTATTCTATTAGAAAAAGAAATTCTGGGCACAGACGAAATATTTGAGTTTCTGTTAGCAGAAGTGGAAGAGGATGAAAAAGATATCATAATGAAGAAGTATCAAAAAGCCAAAGAGCTTCGTTTTGAACATAGTGTTAAACCTGTGCCACCTGAAAATCCAGAGACTAAGGAACAACAAGAATCTGCGGCACAAACTCCTCCTTCGGAGCCTCAAGATTGAATCTTAAGAGCTATTATAGCTCCTAATTTATAACATTCTTGGGAGCATAATGGTTAATTATATCTGTTAAATACATGAGCAAGCTGAAAGAATTGTTTATCTCCCTAACGGTGCGTAATTACAGACTGTTCTTTATGGGACAGCTTATTTCTTTAATTGGTACCTGGGTACAGCGAACTGCTATGAGCTGGTATGTTTACAGATTGACTCATTCTCCTTTTCTTCTTGGTGTGGTTGCCTTTTTAAGTATGATACCTGCTCTATTTATAAGTCCATTTGCTGGAGCTTGGGCTGATCGCTGGGACCGTAGGAAAACCTTAATCGGAACGCAAATCCTATTTATGTTACAGGCTTCTCTTCTGGCAGCAGGAGTGTTAACTGGTTTTATAAATGAGCTGCGTTGGTGGCCTCTCCTTGTTTTGGCATTGTTTCAGGGTTGTGTTGATGGTGTAGATGCTCCTTTTAGGCAAAATTTTGTGCTGGACTTAGTGGGGAAAAAGTCCTTGCTACCTAATGCTATTGCTACAAATTCTGCTATGTTTAATTCTGCCAGACTGCTGGGACCCTCTATTGGCGGGATAATGATAGTATTGGTGGGTGAAGGCATTTGTTTTTTAATAAATGCTCTTTCCTATCTGGCGGTTATAGGTTCTTTAATGGCAATTCGTATTCAGTATCGTAAGCCTCCAGAAAGCAAAGAGAATATATTCGCTAAAATTAAAGAAGGATGGAGTTATTCCTGGCGTAATCTTCCCATTCGCTGGCTAATAGCGAATCTTGGTGTGTTTATGCTCTTTGCTATGTCTTATACTTCTGTTATTCCAGTGTTTGCCAGGGATGTCCTTAAGGGAAATGCTGGAACTCAGGGTCTTTTATTAACCTGTGCAGGCGTGGGCGCTTTAGCGAGTGCTATTTATATGGCAGGACGCAAAACTATCAAGGGTCTACCCTGGGTTTCCATTATGATGGGTTGTATTGGAAGTCTTGCATTAATAGGATTTTCGCAGAGTACCAACCTCTGGTTGAGTATGTTAATGATGGTCTTTGTAGGGATGGGATTGACCATTCAAATGGCGATAACTAACACTTTATTACAGACAATATCTTATCCCAGTATGCGAGGAAGAGTTCTAAGTGTTTATACTATGACCTTAAATTCTCTAACTCCTTTTGGAAGTTTATTACTTGGTTGGTTAACTCGGGAAATTGGACCTCGTTATGCCTTAACTATCTGTGCAGCAATTTGTTTACTATGGGTTTTGAGTGGGATTAAAATGGTTCCCAAAGTTTCCAAAAACATTCTAAGAATGCTGGTAAAGAATAAAAGTACTGAACTCTATAGACCCATTACCGTTCATCCAGTATATTCAGAGACAGTATAATGAAAACTTTTGTGTTCTTTGGAGATAAACAATGCGATTATAGAAGTCTAATGGCTAATCAAAAAGACTTTTATGTGGGCGATAGATTGATTTTAGCGAGTCAAACCGTTATTGCAGAACAAGTAGCAAGCGATAAAGTATACCTATGTTCAAAGAAAGATAATGGTGCCGGTTTTGGTTCTCATTCTCAGATACAGGGTGTTGATGCTCTAATTACAGCAATTCCCAATCAATATCTTTTAATACGTACTGCAGATTGTTTCCCAATTTTGCTGGAAGATAAAAAACAGCGTGTAGTTGCTGCTGTGCATAGTGGAAGAGAGGGAACCCGATTAAATCTTGTAGGTAAGACCATAAACGCTCTGAAAGAAAAATTGGAGGTTATGGCTCAGGACTTAATTGCTTACATTGGTGCGGGAATTTGTGGGGAACATTATACTGTTGATGAGGGCACCTGGAGATTTTATAATGAGTGTATGGAACAACAAGGTTTTTTTATCGGGAAAGTTCCTTTTTGCCATATTGACCTTAGATCGGGGATAACTCAGCAACTACTTACGGCTGGAGTCCCTTCAAATCAAATAGTTCATATAAATACCTGCACATTTGAATCACCTCTATATTTTTCTTATAGAAGGGATAAAACTGATAATCGCCAAATTAGCCTTATTGGACTTATAGATGAGTAAAATTCTGACAAATCCGGATGGGAATATTAAATTAGAGCTTAAAGATGATAAGCTCTCTGCTTGGTTAACTATTAAGAAAGACAATAAACTTATAGATGAAAAGGATATTCTGGACTTATTAGAACGAGCTGGAATTAAGAATGGTTTTGAAGAAGCACAAAGATATATGCGGAAGCATAGTATGGAAAAGGATTTTGATTTTCCTTTTCCCATAGCTATGTGTTCCCGAGTGCAGGGTGAAACAAAACTTAACTATTATTTCAATCTGAATCAAGCAAAACAGAGACAAAGAGAGATTCATTTAGATGACCTACCTAATCTCACCCGTATTGAAGAGGGCACTGTGATTGCTGATTATAACAATGATATCTTTGATCGTCAGGGCTCCATATATGACATTTACGGAGAAATGCTACCTGATGAAGAATTGGATTTACAGGCAGCTCAACAAATTGCAGGTGAGAATGTTACCTTTGATATAAATCGTCAACAATATTTAGCTAAATGTGCAGGGATTCCTCGCGTTGATGAGGAAGGTAGAATTTCTATTATAGATAAAGTTATTCTTAAGGAAGGCATATCTTATCCTGCTGAAATTATTAGAGCACCTATCTCTCTGGAAGTGGTTGGTGATATCATAGGCGCACAAATAGCTGTAGCAGGTAAACTAATTATTCAGGGGGATGTTGTGGAAAGCAGAATCAGTTGTCAGGACAATATCCAGGTTCAAGGAGATATTAAGAACTGTGAGATCCCAGGTTTAGAAATTAAAGGCGATGTTCATTGCAAGAAGATTATATGTTCTAAGGTTCTATGTTATGGGGAATTGACTTTTACGGAACTGATTAAGGATAGCGAAATTATTGCTAATAATGGCATCTCTGGACCTTCGGGATGGTTACAAGGAGGACATACGGAGTCAGGTGGGAATATTGAATTACAAAACTTAGGTGATCCTGAAGGGAAACTAACTGAAGTAGAAATTTCTATCAGTCCCTGGCATAAAGCTGCCCTAATGCAACTAACTCGTAAGATGATACAACTTAAAAAAAATCCACTCACTAATGCTGCTGAAATAGAAGTATTAAATGAAAGAATAGCTGCTTGTGAATCCGAATTAGATAATGCTTTAAATGAGTTTCTCCAACGTCCTCCTGAAGATAAATTAAAAATCCGGGTTACTCAGGATGTTTTCCCTCCAGTTAATTTACGCATATTGAAAAATGAATATATAATCAAGGATAAAAAGCCAAGTTTAGAAATTATAGAAATAGATTAAAGGATTAATAATGAAAAGGATAATGATTATAGTTTGTTTAGGGGTTATGATTATATCCTGCACTGCGCTAATTCCGGATTTTACCACCGATCCAGCTATTTCACCTGATGGTAATCAGATATGTTTTGTCTATGATGGAGACCTCTGGTTAGTTCCTTTCCAGGGAGGAAGTGCTAAAAGATTAACTGCCACAGGGGCAAAGGAATGGGGTCCAGCTTGGTCTCCAGATGGGAAACTGATAGCTTTTAACTCTGATCGGGACGGCAATGTTTTCCCTTATATTATTTCCGCAACAGGTAGTTCAGCGATTCCAGTCATAGAAGAGAGCTACACGGTATGCGATTGGTTTAATAATGGTCAGGAATTATTATGTACTCGTTCTACTCTGGAATTTGGCACTTCTTTTTATAGACTTTCTCTTTCTGGAAAGAGACCTGAGTTAATTGCTGAGATTGGAGACCCATTTGCTTCTCTTTCTCCTGATAATTCCTGTCTTGTTTTTAACCGCTATGGTTATCCTTATAGAGAAGCTTATAAAGGAAGCCAGGCAGGAGAACTCTGGAAAATAGACCTTTCCTCTAAGACCTATACTCGTTTAACTTACACAGATTACACAGAGCGCTATCCTCGATTTTCCTATGTAAATGATTATTTGTATTATTGTGCATCAGATGGAGAAAGATTCCAAATTTATCGGGTTACCTCCCTGGATTTCTCTAAGGTTGAGCAAATTACTAATTTAACAGATTGGTCTGCCCGAGATATATCTATAGCCCGTCAGAATGATCGCCTTGTCTATGAATATTTTAATGAAATCTGGAACTGGGATCCTGAAACCGGGATTGCTGCTCAAGTTCCTATCCTCATTGACGAGGATCTGTGGATTCCAGACCTACACCAAGAAGTAGTATATAATAATATTGAAGATTTTGCTATCTCTTCGGATGAATTGCTGGTGGGCTTCACCTATAAATATGATGCTTTTTTTATACCTCGTAAAGGCGGTAAGGTTGTCCAGATAGATACGGGTCAGACAGCTATTGGAGATATGGAATTTTTGGACGATAACCGCACTTTGGTCCTTATCAGAATGGATAAAGGGATAGATAAACTTTATAAAGTCAGATGTGATAGTCTTTTGCAGGTAACTCCTATAGATTGGTTTGGTGCAGATAGTTTGGATGTTGAAGGTTTATATAAAGATCCTTCTGGTAAATGGGTTATTTTTTATGGTGACAAATTGATGAGTGGTAGGATAGCAGTAGCTGATTCAAACTTATATAATATCCGTCCTATCAATAATTCTCGCGCTGCTCTCAATATCTTTGCCATAAATAGCAGTGGTGATTATGGAATCTATGCTACTACCAGAGAAGATGTTTGGATTAGAGAGTTGTGGCTTTATGACTTTAATACTCAAGAAAGTAAAAAGATTATGAACGATGATGCCTGGACTCGTTCAATGCTCTGGACTCCTGATAATAAATCAATTCTTATGAGTAGAAGTAATGGAATCTTTCGTCTGGATTTAGCACCTCGGGATGAGTTTGAATACGAAGTTGATAACTGGAAAGAAATCCTTAATCCCCAAGTTACGTCTAAAGCTACCAAAACTGTAAATCAAGAAGAAAATAGAGATCAGGATTCTACTCCTTCTTCAACTGAAAAATTAGAAAAACAGGAGCTAAATATTGTCTGGGAAGGCATTGAGAAAAGATTGTTTCCCATATTATCTGAATCAAACAGAATCCTTAGTCTTGGTAAAGTTATTGATGATAGCACCTTTTATTATCTATCTTATTCCCACGATGGAATCGCTTCTTATCAGCTTAAAAAGGCAAATATATACGGAAAGAATTCAAAAACCATTCAAAACTTAGGTCAAAACATAAGTAATCTTCGCTGGGTGGGAAATTCTCTTTATTTCTTAGAAAATGGCAAATTAAAATCTTATAATCTTGATAAACATTCTATAAGTGAAGTAACTGCAAACTACGACTATAGTTTCAGTGAAAGTAAACTCAATCTGAGAGTGTTTGAACAGGTTTGGGGTGCATTTGGATTGAATTTTTATGATCCTAATATGCATGGTAAAAACTGGGAGGACTTGTTTAAACTTTATTATCCCTATGCAGAAAGAGCACGTTCTATAATCGATATAGAGCAGATAGTAAATGAAATGATAGGTGATGTGAATGCATCTCACACGGGATTTTATCCTCGTGCTCAAAAGGTCAAACCTCGACCTCCTCGAGCTTATCTTGGCTTAGAATTTGATTATAGCCAAGTTCTGGAGGAAGGCATCCCGATTAAAGTGGTTTATCCGCAATCTCGCTTAGCGGATTATTATCATATTCAAAATGGTGATATTCTTTTAGCTATAGACGGAACTCTTATAACTCCTTATTCTTCTTTGGATAAACTCCTGGCAGGAAAAGCCGGTAAACTTATTAAATTATTAATTCTAAAAGAGGGTCAGAAAATTGAAGCGGAACTGAATGGACTAACCTGGTCAGAACAGCGAAAGCTATACTATGATTATAAAACAGAACAAAGTAAAAGGATGGTAAAAGAATTAACTCAAGGCCGCATAGGTTATGTGCATATACCAGCGATGGGGAATACTGATTATGAAAATTTCCGCCGAGAAGTATTCCGAGACAATGCGGATAAAGATGCGCTTATTATTGATGTAAGAGGCAATTCCGGAGGATATATACACGATAAACTCATCTCTATGCTTAATCAAAGGTATTACGCTTATTCTACTTCCCGTCGTTATAGTGGAAAACTGAATCCTGAACCTCGTGGTATTTGGGCTAAGCCTACTATTTTACTTGTGGATGAACATTCTTTTTCCGACGGGGAAATATTTCCAGCCGTGTATCAAGAATTAAAATTGGGGAAAATTGTGGGACAACCTACCAGTGGTTCAGTGATTGGAACCTGGGAGTTTAGATTGCTTGATGGCTCTTCTATGCGGTTACCTGGTTCTGGATGGTATCGTCTGGATGGTACAAATATGGAAGGGAATGGAGTCCAACCCGATATAGTAGTAGAAAACAAACCTGAAGATATAATTGCAGGAAAAGATGCTCAACTATTAAGAGCTATTGAAGAGATATTGAAAGAACTTAATTGACTTCATTGGATACAGTTCTATTTTAATAATATAATTCAGGTGCCCAAAACTAAAATTTGTTTAAAATATAAGAAGAGATATAAAAATTAAAAGGATGGATTTAATCAATGGCGGCTGAAAAAGAATTGCAAAATCTTCTCCTGAGAGCAGAAGCTTTGATGAAGACTAACTGGATTTATGCTGTGCAATTACTTAATAAAGCAGCGGAAGAAAATCCAGAAGACCCACGTCCACTTATTGCTTTGGGAGATTTTTATCAGCAACGCCAGCTTTTTAACAAAGCCGTCAAATACTATCAATCCGCTTTGAAATTAAGTCCAGATGATGATAGATTGAAATTAATCATTGGTAATACTCTTTTTTCCGAAGGAGAGTATCAATTAGCAATTGTATATTATGATGAGATAGAAGACCAAAATGTAGATGTCCGTTATAATAAAGCCTTGGCACTGGCATACTTGGGAAGAAACCGTGAAAGCATCAATATTATGCGTGACTTACTGGATTTAATAGATAATAATCCTTTTATTTATTTCCTTTTAATTGAGCAGTTAATGCATATAGAGGAGTATGAAGAGGCACAAACATATATTCGGAAGGCAGAAAAGAGAATCGGAGAGCACCGTCATCTTATTTTATTAAAAGCTCTTATTTATGCTCATTTTCAGAATTGGTTACTTGCCTATAATGCTTTTTACAACTATGAACAAAGTGGAGATATAGTTCAGAGTGAACACATTTATATCTATGCCGATTGTGCGGTAAAAAGTGGAATGTCCAATAGGGCTATCCAGATTCTGGAAAAAGGTCTTAATGATAATCCCTACTCAATTCCTTTATATGAAGAACTTATCCGTCTACTTATTCAGCAAAAACGTATTATTAAAGCTCGTTATTATATGCAGGAAGCCAAACATCACTTTAGTGTGCTCAGTCCCTTACTTCAATTGATGGATACTCGTTTAAATAGAATGTAAAGTCAACCTATGCCAGTTTTTTTACTTAGCAATCCGTTAAAACATTATGAATGGGGCTCACCTTATTATATTCCTCAGCTGCTTAAAATGGAACCTCATCCGGACAAGCCAGTAGCAGAAATGTGGATTGGTGCTCATACAGCTGATTCATCTATCCTGAGTGAAGTTGAAGGTCAACCATCCTTACGAGAATATATCTTAAATCATCCAGTTGAAGCTTTGGGCAAAGCAAAGAATCTGTATAATGGCGAACTCCCTTTTCTGCTTAAAGTCTTAGCGGCAGAGAAGGCTCTTTCCATACAGGTTCATCCTTCTGCAGAAAAGGCAAAGGAAGGTTTCCTTCAGGAAAATAAGCGGGGCATACCACTTGATTCTCCTACCAGAAACTATCGTGACCCTCATCCTAAACCTGAATTGCTGTGTGCCCTTACCGAGTTCAAGGCTCTCTGTGGTTTCCGAAATCCAGATCAAATTGTCGCTAATTTCCGGGAGGTTAATTTAGATAAGTTATTCCCTTCTCTCTCAACTTTAGCGCAAAAACAAGATGAAGCCACCCTTAAAAACTTTACTCAAGAAGTTCTTAGCGTATCAGGCGAAAAATTAAACCAGACTCTCAGAATATTAGAGCATTCACTTAATTTAAATAGAAATCTACCGGAAGATGTAGTCTCAGCTTTTTACTTAATTCGGAAGCACTTTAATAAAGATGCAGGATTGTTAGCACCTCTTTATTTGAATACCTACACTCTCAATCCAGGAGAAGCTCTATTTTTAGAACCTGGAGTTATGCATAGCTATCTGCATGGAGCAGGAATTGAAATTATGGCTAATTCAGATAATGTCTTACGGGCAGGATTAACTCCCAAATATAAAGATATACCAGAAGTATTGAATACTCTGGTATATAAACCTTATGTTCAGAAGGTAATCTTACCTAAAAATATAGAGGATATTTATTTTATATATTCTGTTCCCGTAAAGGAATTTGAACTCCAAAGCCTGCATATTATACCAGGACTAAACTTGAAATTACCGCTTCATAATATGCCTGTGATAATACTATGCTATCAGGGTGAAGTCACTATTCCGGAACATCAAAAAATTCTTTCTCCGGGAAAAGCAACTTTCATCACTTCTGACATCCCTGAACTTTCTCTTAAAGGTCAGGGAATTCTCTGGTTAGCAACTGTTCCTACTTGATTAAAACTGAAACTCTATCCCCAAAGACATTGATTCAATTATTTCATCATTTCCCTTAATCTTGCCATCCCTATTGAGGTCACGATAATATTCATTATAACGAAGAGCAAGATTAAAAGCGCTACTCAAGTTATAGACAATCTTTCCGCCAATTTCAGCATTTTCATTACGTAAGGTATCAAAACTGATATAATCTACATTAGATTGCCCATAAACAATGGAAGCTTCTTGTAATTTTGGTATTATATTAGGAATAACAGTTAATTCACCCCATAAAGATTTACCCTTGGTCTTGCTATCATTATACATATCCTGATAGGTAACTCTCAAATAGGCAAAGTTTCCCAGATTGGCTTTAAGACTGCCAAACCAGCCTAAACTGGAAGTGACTCCTGCTAATTCAGATTCTTTTGTTTTTAAAGAATAACAACGACGACCATTTTCACTTTCTATTGTAGTATATATCACCTGAGACCTTTGCTCATCATAAAGATGATTAAAAAATCCGGGGAGAAACTGGTCTTTGAAACTGCGGAATTCTAAATTTAAATTAAAGATTAAGAATCTGGCTGCAAAGCCAGGGAAGATTAAGCCACTTCCATAATCTTCTATTTTTGCATATTCAGCATAATGACTCAATCCAAAACTTTTCTTATCTAAAATAGGTAGTTCATAATCTAACCCATAGATTGTTATTTCATTGCTTTGATCTAAGGGCATAGCTTCATCAGGATATACTTGAGTATCAAACGGATAATCAGGATAATTATCCGCTATGCCCGGGAATTCACTGTTCACATAAGGATTAAGTGAAGGATGATCTAATATAGAATTGCCATTTAAGTCTATATCCATATTATCTGGTATGCCATCATTATCAGTGTCTAACCAGTAAGAAGGATTATCAGGGAATTTATCGTAAACATCGGGATAGCCATCACCATCAGAATCTTCATATTTGCCATAAGGGTCTCTATCCATACCAATACTGGCACCTATCTTAAGGTTTTTAACTATAGGAATTCCAGTTGGTTTTAGGGGTTGTATATAAATATGCCCACCAAGAATCTCATTTTTGGAAACATCATGAGTAAATACCTCAAAACCTGCTCCCAGTGACTTGAGATTGGTTCCAACATAAGCTCCAATAGGTTTAACATTAGGATAATGTAACATATTGGAGTATTCATCAAATATCAATCCGTGACCCATAGTATAATCATTTATACTTCCTACTTTAAAATAGAAAGGATCCTTCCTTTGGGCAAATCTAAAATAGTAAAGTTTACTCAAGGCATCATCCCAGGAATCCCAATCCTCTTTACGAACATTACCGTTACTATCTATTAGTAAATCAATATCCAGTCCCAAACCAAATTTCCAAATAGTGATTTCTGGCTGAAAACGGAATTGAGTGTAATAAGTGCCATCAATGAGGATATTACCTAGGGTGCCACCTAAACCTAAAGCAGGAGAAGAAGGAGTGGATTCTCTACCTGTTTCTTCATCCATCATACCTTCATCGTTAAAACTCTGTGCAACTAATAAAAACGGGATAAGCAATAGAAAAATTAAACTGATCTTACGCATTTTACACTTCCTTGCTTTAATTTAATCGTTATACAAAATATATATTCTTAATTTATCAGTTCTGTCAAGTAAAAAACTTATATATGTAGATTCTCAGCAGAAAAAATACCTTCTTTTGACTACCTTTCTCAAATTAAGATGAGGTAGGTCATAAATTTTATAATATATCCACTTCTCTTTCGGATAATTTTAAAAGTTTAACGAATCGTATTCTTATATGCAAGTTAGAAATATCATCCAAAGGAGAATAAGTGGATTTGGAGCATAAAGTTATATAAATAAGAAAAACATTATTGGAATTAGGGTTGATGTAGTAGAATTAATATAATTCTGAGGACTTATATTTAGGAATAAGGAGAAGAATTTTAGATTTTATAGCAACTATTGAATATCACATTGGAAGAAATTAGAAAATAGAAAAGATGAGGTTTATTTAGACTTATCTTATTATAATATAATCAGATACTATCTCTAAGTTCATACTTACCTCTCTCTTAAGAACTTAAGCAAGCAAGAGCTAAGGGAGAGCCAAGATAGAGATGAAGATTTACCTATGAAAAATAGTTATAATTTTAGGAAATGATATTTATTAAAAAGTTTTTATATAAAGCTATTTTTCTATAAGTTATGGTTGTAGACAGAATAACCTAGTGTTAAAATAATTGAAAGATTAAGTTGTTGGATTAAATCAGATATGGTTATGGTCCTTCCTTACTTTTTTAGGTAAAGTTTCATTTTTAATCGTTATTTTAATATAAAGATGCTTTTATATAAATAAGCTTCGTTTTATTAGGCTATATTATAAAGTCAGTTAACCTCACCTTCCTGATTTTAATTTAAAATACTGACTTCTACTTCTATCTTTTTCTGATAGGAGTTCAGGGATTTAATGATTGTTATTACCGATGTTTAGCTCAGTAGTCCATCCCTTCTTAATAGAGCTTCTGGGTCAGGTTTTCTACCGCGAAAAGCGACAAATAGGTCCATAGGATGGAAGGCATTTCCACGAGCTAAGATATATTGACGGAAAGCATTAGCAATCTCAGGATTAAAGATACCTTTTTCTTTGAAAAGACTCCAGACATCTGCTTCCAGAGATTCAGCCCATTTATAGGAATAGTAACCAGCGGAATAACCTCCCGCAAAGATATGAGCAAAAGCACAGGAAATATTGCTTTTGGGAACTGGAGGTTGCACTTGAAAACGAGCAGTCACTTCCTTTTCAAAGGAATCTACATCAGAAATCTTTTCTACTGGTGTGATATGCCAAGCAAGATCCAGATATCCATAACGAAGCTGATTGATATTAGCGAGCCCAGCTTGGAAATTCTTGGCGGCTATAACCTTTTGCAGTAATTCTTCTGGAAGAGGTTCACCGGTTTCATAATGGCGGGTAAATAGTTTCAATGCTTCTTCTTCCAGCAACCAGTTTTCCATTAATTGACTGGGTAATTCTACAAAATCCCAGAGCACATTGGTTCCGCTTAGGCTTTTATAGTAACCATCTGCCAGAAGAGAATGGAGAGCATGTCCAAATTCATGGAAAATAGTGCGAGCTTCATCCAGAAGCAAAAGTGAAGGTTGTTCTGGAGTTGAAGGTGTAAGAGATGCTACAATAGCCACTTGAGGTCTACGAATACCGTCTGAATAAAGTCCTGCGGACTGAAAAGTTGTTTGCCAAGCACCTCCTCTTTTGGTTTCTCTCGGGAAAAGGTCTAAATAGAGTAAGCCCAGATAATTTCCATCTCTATCATAAGCTTCCCAGGTGCTAACCTCAGGATGCCAGGTTGGTATATCGTTAACCTGTTTCATTTCAATACCGTAAAGCCGATTAGCCACAATAAATAAGCCACTCAAGACATCTTCTACTTTAAGCCAGGGACGCAGTTCTTCTGGGTCATAAGCATATTTCTTTTCTTTTAATTTATTGGAATAATAGGCTAAATCCCAGGGTTGAAAATCAGTGATATTATCAATTTCACGGGCAAATTCCACTACTTCTTTATATTCATTTTGAGCTGCAGGATAAGCCACTTGATATATCTTCTCCAGGAAATTTATCACATTTTGAACTGACTCTGCCATACGGTCTTCAAGCACATAATCAGCATAAGTGGGATAACCTAAAAGTTTAGCTCGTCTTTCTCTCAGTTTAAGCAGTTGTTTGATGATTTCTTGATTATCAAATTTATCGTTAAAAGCACGAGAATTATATGCTATCTGAATCTGACGGCGCAATTCTCTATTTTTGCAATAAGTGAGAAAAGGAACCATACTGGAAGGTTGAAGAGTAAATAGCCATCCTTCCTTTTTGCCTTTGACCTTTGCTTGATGGGCAGCTCTTTCCAAAACATTCTGAGGGATACCTTCCACATCACTGGGATTAGTGATATATAATTCAAAAGCATTGGTGGCAGCAAGAACATTATCACTAAATTTAGGTCCCAGTTTAGAAGCTTCCATCTCTATTTCAGTTAATTCTTCTTTTTCCTCTGGAGTTAATAAAGCGCCTCCTCTGATAAATCCTTTATAAACACGGTCAATGAGACGATAACGCTCTGCCTGTTGCAAATATTGCTTTTCGGAGAAATCTTTGGGAATTTGGGGTTTAGGCCTATTCTGAACCTCTATTTCCCACACTTTTTTAACTCTTGAGAAGATAACTGGGTCGGTCATAATAGAACTACTAAATTCTGCTAAAAGAGGAGAAATCTGTTGTGCAAGAGCTTTAAATTCTGCATCCGACTCAGCAGAAAGCAGATTGAAATAGATGCTGGCTACATACTCCAGCTTTTCTCCACTCAATTCCAGAGCTAAAATAGTATTTTCAAAATCTGGTTCTGCAGGATTATTTTTTAAACTTTCAATCTCTGCCTTTGCCATTTTCAAAGCTTCCTGAATAGCAGGCATAAAATGTTCTGTTTTAATCTCATCAAATGGTATAGCCTGTAAACGATGTTCGTTCCTTTCTTTCAATAATGGATTTTCCGTTTTTGGCATAATAGTTCCTTTTATATTTGTTTTATATTTGTCAGAATAACAAGAGTTACAAAATCAAACAAATATTTTTGGGGTTAATGCTTGTCAATTTGAAAATGATTGACTCTTGAGTAAATATATTAATTGACGACCTAATCCTTTATTCTATCTATAAAATGAGGATAGGTAAAAAATATAAAACCATTTAACTTTATGACAATACAAACTTGTTATTTACTTAATAACAATTAGATAAAGCGAAATATGACATTTTCCATCTCTTAGCAAAATGAAGTAAAAAAGATTGACGGATTTCTTATTTTATATTTTAAGTATAAGTAGATGATGTATAAATTAATAAAGAGGATAAGATAAATACAATAAGTAAAGCGTGAAAAAGCTCTTCCAATTTGCTGGAAAATAAATTAAAAAGGAGAGAAAAATGTTAAAAAAATTAGGTTTTTTAATCGTCGCAGTCCTATCATTTACATATTTAATAGGATTAACAGCAGGTGATATCGCTATTTTAGGAGTTCATACTGATACTCCAAAATCAATGATTTTTGTTGCTTTAGCCGATATTCCTGCTAATACTGAAATTTCTTTTACCGATAATGGATGGAATGCTACCACCGAAACCTTTAGAACAGGGGAAGGAACTATTGTTTGGAAACATACTGAGTTAGTTAGTAAAGGTACCTGTATAACTCTTTCCATTAATGAAAGTCCTTATAGTGCCACTTTAGGCATTGTTACTTATAATTCAAGTTTCAACCTATCTACAAGTGGTGACCAAGTTTTAGCCTATCAAGGTACCACCCCTCCGACATCAAATGATGCTTCTATCTGGCTATATGGATTTTCAACAGAAAATTGGGTATGGGGTAATAATTCTAATACATCAGATTTACCCACAGCTTTAAGTAGTGCCTCTGTTGGATTAACCGATTCTACTGCTGAAGTTGATAACGGTTATTTTGCTAACGGTAGTGAACCTCAAACTTCTGTATCAGTATCAGGAACAAAGGCACAATTACTTTCTTTATTTGGCGATAGAACCAAATATTACACCAATGATAATGGTCCTCTAACATTTCCTACTTATACCATAACAGTAGGAAGTGAACCAGTTATTTCCGTATCTGGAACACTTAATCCCTTTAGTACAATAGTAGGAACTCCTTCTCCAGCCCAAAACTATACTCTAATAGGACAAAATTTAACAGCTAACATTATTGTAACTTCCCCCACAGGTTTTGAAATATCTACTGATGGTAGTTCTTATTCATCTAATCTTTCTTTATCGCCTACTTATAATGGTTCAATTTATGTAAGACTGACCGGGACAACAATAGGAACATTTAGCGGTAATATTACCCATTCCAGTACAGGTGCAGCTCAAGTTGACTTACCCGTAAATGGAACAGTTTTAGAAACCCAACCTCCAGTACTACACATAACTGGAACTTTAACTAAATTTACTATGGAACAGGGAACTCCCTCAGAAAGCCAGGGTTATACTTTATATGGAGAATATCTTACTCAGAATATTTCTATTATACCACCAGCAGGTTATCAACTTTCAACAGATAATACAAACTGGTCAGGTCAATTATCCCTTAATCCCTCTTTTAATGGCACAGTCTATGTTCGTTTAAATGGAACTAATATTACAAATTATAATGGGAATATTATTCATACCAGTGGTACTGCACAGGCAACTCTTGCGGTTAATGGAATAGTTTTTGAACCTACTCCTGCTAATCTCTTGCTTCTGGATAACTTTTATTATGACACAGGCTTAGCTTTAACATCTACTCGCTGGACTGCACATAGTACAGGAACTAATCCCATAACCGTTCAAAGTGGCAATTTGACTTATGAAGGTTATCCTTCTATAGCAGGAAATTTAATCTCTCTTGCTACTTCAGGAGAAGATATTCATCGCACTTTTACTGCTCAAACAGCAAATTCAGTTTATGCCTCTTTTCTGGTTAATATAACCTCTGCCACTACAACTGGTGATTATTTTATTCACTTTGGTCCCCAAACGATAGGAACTCTTTATAGAGGGAGGGTTTTTGTAAAAAAGAACGACGCTGACGCTTTAAGTTTTGGTCTATCTTATGCAGCAAATGTTACTGGAAATGTAGTCTGGACAGATTTTAGCTATAGTTTAAATACCACTTACTTATTGGTATTACGCTATGATTTCTTTGAAGGTATGGCAAATGATGTGGCTCATTTATATATCAACCCTCCTATAACATATAATGAACCAGCCGTTACTTTGACCGCTACCGATACTAACACTGATGCTGCTGATATAGGTTCTATTGCTCTCCGTCAAGGTACTGCTGCAAATGCTCCGACTTTACTACTTGATGGTATAAGGGTGGCTAATTCCTGGTTCAATCTTTGGGGATTTCAGGCAAATCCGCAAATAGTGGTTATTGGAGAACCAGATCCATTATACAATATTGTAGGTAATCCATCTGATGAAATTTCTTCTTATCATTTAGAAGGTCATCAATTAATCGGTCCTATCACTATTGTAGCACCAGAACCGTTCCAGATTTCTACTACAGGAACCGATGACTGGGAAACCACTATTCAGGTGCCTCTGGATTATAATGGAAATATTTATGTAAGACTTTATGGAATGGAAGTCGGTACTTATGGAGGTTTTATAACACACAATAGTCCAGGAGCAGAAGAAGTTAGAGTTAGGGTTGATGGAGAAACTCTCCCTGCTGATGTTACATGGCATATAATCGCTAATTTGACTGAATTTTCTCAGGAAATAGGAACTCCTTCGGCTTCTCAATCATATAGTTTGAGTGCTACTGGTGCAGTGTCAGATATAATTATTATAGCTACCAGTCCTTTTGAATTGAGCACTACTAATTTAGATCCCTGGAGCTCAACTTTAACTTTACCACCTACTTACAATGGTCTGGTCTATGTTCGTATGAATGCGACAACAGCTGGCAATTTTACCGGAACTATTACCCATATTACTGCTAATGCTACCAATTATGTGATAAATGTTAGCGGAACAGCTATAGTTTCTGGAATCTTTGCTACTGACCTATTTATATCTGAATACATAGAAGGATCAAGCAATAATAAAGCTTTAGAGATATTTAATGGAACTGGCGTGCCAGTAGACCTAAGTCAATATATGGTTTTGTTGTATTCAAATGGAGCTACTTCACCATCTAATACTTTACAATTAAGTGGAACATTAGCGCATAATGATGTATATGTGATTTCTCATGCGAGTGCCAATGCTGCCATTCAAGCAGTTAGTGATATTAATAGTACTGTATGTTATTTTAATGGAGATGACGCAGTGGCTTTGATTAAAGGTACTACCGCTGATCCAATTTATATAGATATATTTGGAAGAATAGGAGAAGATCCTGGCACTGCTTGGGGCACAGCACCCCTGATAACATTAGATAAAACATTAGTGCGTAAATCAGATGTTACCCATGGAGTAACAACAAATCCTGAAAGCGGATTTCCTACTCTTGCAACGGAATGGGATTCCTATCCGCAGGATACTACTACTTATCTGGGTTGGCACACTTTTACTCCTGGTATGCCAGCTGCAGCAGCACCTACTTTTAATCCTGATGGTGGTATCTTTTCTGCTCCCATAACTGTCACAATAAGTTGTTCCAGTCCTGGAGTCACCATTCGTTATACCACTGATGGTAGCATTCCTACTGAAACAGCAGGGAACATTTACACAACTCCGATTTCTATTACTACCACTACCACTCTTAAAGCGGTTGCTTATGGTAATGGATATAGCGTAAGTCCAGTAGCTCAAGCACATTATATCTTTCCTATTAATGTAGCTACTATGGCAGAATTGAGAGCTGGTACACCAGGTGTTTATTATAAATATACTGGAACCGCGGTAATAACCTTCCAGCAATCTTTCCGTCATCAAAAATTCATCCAGGATAATACCGCAGCAATTTTGATAGATGATAACAGTGGAGCAATTACCACAACTTATAATCTCTATGATGGAATCAGTAACATTGTTGGAACGGTAGCAGAATATGGTGGTATGATGCAATTAACTCCCATAGCTGATCCTGGTCCAGCAGTTTCCACCGGCAATGTAATTATTCCACAGGAGATAAGTCTTAATGAATTGGCGACTAACTTTGAGGAATATGAATCTGAACTGGTAAGAGTTATGGGCGTTTCATTTGATAATGCAGAAAGTGGTTTAACTTTTATTAATGGTACTCTATATCCTATGAACAATGGCTTAATGAATTTCCGCACTACTTTCTATGATGTGGATTATATAGGAATGCCTGTACCTACAGGTTTATGGAATATCATAGGTCTTCCCAATTCCCGGGTTGTAGAAGGTAATCTCTTTACGGCACGGTGCTGGGCAGATTTTTCCAGTGCTGAAGTTACCTTACCAGCACCTGTTGTCACTATTTCAGTTCAAGATAATAACATTATCCTTTCTTGGGAACCAGTAATAGGTGCAACGAGTTATCGTATTGAAGCTGCTGATGATCCTTATGGAAACTTTGGGCAAGTGGAAATAACCACTACTCATAGTGTTTCCTATCCAGCTTCTCCAAAGAAATTCTATAGAGTAATTGCAATTCAATAATAAGGAAAAAAGTATAAAGAAACCCGGGATATTATTCCCGGGTTTTTTATATTGTATAGGCTAAAATGATAAATCAATTATTTAATTTGATAAGAAATAGGCTATTCAACTAATCCAATCTCCCAGATTTTCGGGATTAATAACTAAGGTCTCAGAAAGAGGATAATTATCACAGAAAGTTTTAGAAAATCTCGGTTTTCTGCGGGGATTCCATTTAATCTCACAAGCTATATAACGATTATTACTTTCTTCTATATAATCTATCTCTTGTTTTTGCGTAGTTCTCCAAAAATAAGATTTATGATATAAAGAGTGATTAGATAAGTATTTCTTTCTTTCAGATATAACAAAGTTTTCCCATAATTTACCTACATCTTGACGTATATGAATATCATTGAAATTACCTATGACAGCGTTAAGAACACCGTTATCCCAGAAATAAATTTTTATCTTTTTCTTAATTTCATTTCTTAGATTCTTTTGAAGAGAAGGTAAACGAAAAATAATAAAAGCTTTTTCCATCAAATCAATATATTTTTCTATCGTCTTTATGTCTGATCCAACAATTTGAGCAAGTTCGTGATACGACACTTCTGAACCAACCTGAAAAGCAAGAGATCGAATAAGCTTTTCTAATATAGGTGGTTTCTTAATTTGGTCTAAGAGGAATAAATCTTTGAATAAATAACTATCACTTAATAACCTTAAAAGCTGCTCTGCATTATCGGGATGTGTTACTATTTCAGGATAATAACCATAAATTAAACGATGAGGAATCATACGGTTTTCTTCAAGTCTTCCTTGATACTGAACCATCTCTTCATAAGCCAAAGGATAAAGATAATATTCATATCTTCTTCCAGTCAAAGGTTCTCTAATCTCTCCTGCTAAGTCCAGTGGAGCAGAACCTGTAGCTATCACTTGAATATCGGGAAAATTATCTACTATTAATTTAATAGAGATTCCTATATCTTTTATTCTTTGAGCTTCATCTATAAAAACTATCTTTTTACTCCCGATATAGGTTTTTAATTTAGTAGAAGTTGCATCAATAAATATTTCTCTTACATCTGGCTCATCTCCATTAAAAACAATAACTTGATCAGAATAATCTTTTAAGAGATAATTTACCATAGTAGTTTTACCACTTTGCCGAGCTCCTAATATAATGATAGCTTTCCCTTGAAAGAAATGATTTTTAATATTATTTACTAGTATTCTTGGTATCATTTTTATCCCTTCTATGATTTAGTATTATCTAAAGATATTATAATAAAATTGGAATCAAATCCAAAAATATTATAATAAAATTGGATTCTATTCCAAAAATATTATATTTATGCTGTAGATAGCGATTTGGTCAAGAATTAGAATATTCTACCGAATGGGAATCTTGGTTGTTAAATAATTTAGAACTCCCGTCTCTTCAAGCAGTTTCTTCCACTGAGCTATTTTTTCTGCGGGAAGTTGTTTTATGCGAGAATATTCGTCAGCACAGCGATTGGCACTTAAAGTTGAGACAAAATGAGCATTGGTCTTAATAGCAGAAAGTGTTTCAGCTGTTATATCAAAATCTAAGGTAACCGCAAAGCGAAGAGCACGCAGAATTCTTAGAGGGTCTTCTACGAAAGAATGAAAAGGGTCCTGAACACAGCGAATAACTCTGGCTTGCAAATCTGCTAAGCCTTTTTGACAGGGGTCTAAAACCTTGCCCGTCATTATTTCTTGATATAGTGCATTGATAGTAAAATCACGACGTAGACAATCGGTATACAGGTCAGCAAACTGTACATAAGGATGTCTTCTACCAGGAGGATATTTCTCGCTTCGGGTCATCACCGATTCTATTTTTATACCTTCTATGATTATTTTAGCAGTTCCAAAGCTTTTGTGGATTACAGGAGCAGGAGTATTGAATTTTTCCTGAAAAAAATAGGCAAGTTTTATGCCACCTTCTGGAAGTTCTACAGCTATATCTGCTTCAATAATAGCAGCATCTGGATTTAATAAGAAGTCCCGCACGCAACCACCTGCAAAGTAAGTATGATTTTCAAATTCGGTATCTTTAATGGCTCTGGTAAGTAATTCTCTAAGTTCCCTTAGCGTCATATTAGCTCTCCAATTATGGTATTAGAGACAAAAAGTGCTTTAGTGCTAAGAGAGAGATAAGAGCCATTTTTTTCTATCATACCAAGACTATATAACTTTTCCAGTTGTGATTGTTTATCTTCTTCCAGATCATAGTTAAATTGGTTTTTCAGCTCATTCAGGTCAATACCCTCTGTCAATCTTAATCCCATCATAATGAAATCTGCAATCATCTGCTTTGAGGAACATGATTCAGCCTCAGGCATAATTAATCCTTTTTCCACATGGTCATAGTAATCATACAGATTAGAGGGATTGGTATAACGATAGGGAGGTAAGAATCCAGCAGCTGAAGCTCCTAATCCAAGATAGGGCTCACTTTTCCAGTAGGACAGATTATGTTTTGATTGTTTGCCAGGAAGACAGAAATTGGAAATCTCATATTGCTTATATCCTGCTCTATTCAGTTCTGAACATATAAGTTCGTATTCTTCTGCCAGCAAGCTATCTTCTGGTAAACAAGGGACTTTCCCTTTCTTTATTTTTGCCGCTAAAGGAGTATCCGAGTCCAGGGTTAAAAGATAGCATGAAATGTGTTCAGGTTTTAAATAGTGAAATTGGATAAGATTGTCTTTTAATTTATTAAGAGAAGAACCTGGTAAACCATATATTAGGTCAAAAGAGATATTATTAAACCCGAACTGACGACAGAGCTCAATTTTATCCTTTATCTGCTCAGCTTTATGTTTTCTATCAAGAAGATTTAGTTCTTTATTGTCCATACTTTGAATACCAATAGAAAGACGGTTGACTGATGTGTTTTTCAAAGCTGAGAGGTAGTTCTTAGTTATTTGCAGGGGATTTATTTCCAGAGTAATTTCAGCTTCTTCAGCAAAATTAAAATGAGCACAGAGTTCTGCAATATCCTCTGCTCTTAATAAAGATGGGGTTCCGCCTCCGAAATAGATAGACTTTGCGTAAGCTAAATCAGGATGATATTGAAAAAATAGGTCTATTTCTTTATTCAGATATTGTAGATAAAGTTCCAGTGAAGATTTTGAATAGGGGACACTGAAAAAAGTGCAATATCCGCAATGAGTTAGGCAAAAAGGGATATGTAGATAAACAGCTATCTGGCGAGACGAAATATCCTGTTCCATCGGATATGAGGAGTATCATAAAGTTTATTATACTCTATTCCTCGTGAAAAGAATATTAACCAGGGACTACCAGTTATATCTGATCTCTTAAGAAATCCCCAGTAACGACTGTCCTCACTAACATCACGATTATCTCCCATCACAAAATAGTGTCCTTCTGGAACTTTAATAGGTCCAAACCAATCACGATTAAAGACTTTTCTGGCTGAAATTCCTTTAGTGCTATCAGGAGGGACAATATAAGGTTTATACCAATCGCTGTTAGATATATATAGATCTTCCTCATCTTCAGCAAAAGTTTGTTCTATAATTTGAAAAGGAGGTTGAGGTGGTGGAGGATAAGCTATACCATAGCATTCATATCCTCTTTCAAAGAGTTCGCCATTTATATAAACCTTTTTATTTTTAATCTCTATAATATCTCCAGGCATACCTATAACTCTTTTAACTATATTCTTTCTTGCATAATAGGCAATATGCATAAAGGTCATAGGATGCTTGCTGAAAGCTGCTTTTTTATTGATATAGATAGGAGGGAATACTTTGATAAAATTATCTTTATAATCTGGATGTTCCGGTGTTCCTTCTTCAATTTTAGGATAACGGAAAGTGACAATATCTTCTCTTTTAGGGTCTTCTATATAGTATTTAATTTTATTTGCTACAATATAATCGCCAGTGAGCAAGGTTTTTTCCATAGAAGAGGAAGGAATCATAAAGTTCTGAAAGGTGTAGTTACGGATTATCATTGCCACCACAAAAGCAAAAAGGATGGCTTCTATCCAATCCTGTAACCAGGGTTTACGACAACGAAATTTTTTCCCCGGTGGAATTGGGGTAATGGTATAAGTTGGTTCTTTATAAGGCTGCTTTTTTAGTTTGCTTTTTACTCTATTTTGTTCCTTCATTTAAACCTTCAGCTAATAATTTAGCTTTCTTAATTTTTTCTTTGAGTTCTTTTGTCAAGAAGTATATTAACCCAATTTCAATAAGCAAGCATTAAGAGAGCTTCAATATCCTCTGCCCTAAAACGAACAATTTCTCCTATTGGACCATAAGTCAGAAGCAAATCTCTTATTTCAGGTAGTTGTGATTCCCTGATTCCCAATTCTCTAAGGTTTGTAGCAGAACCCCAGCGTTTCAAGGTTTCACGGCATTTACGAAGAGCACGTGCTACACTATCTTCTTCACAGACTTCTTTCACCCACCAGGAAAAACGGTTCGGCTCTCTTTCACTGACATATTCAATCCAAGCCGGGAAAATAACACCTAACCCTTCTCCGTGTGCAATTTTAGGATCAATGGCAGAAAGAGCATGCTCTATGGAATGACATGCCCAATCTCCTCCTTGTAATCCTACTCCACTAATTCCATTTAATGCTAAAGTAGCAGACCAAGCAAGATTTGCCCGAGCTGTATAATCATTGGCAACTTGTTGTAATCTATCCGTCATTTTTACGATGGTTTTTATCAAACCTGCATCAATGTTTCTTGTAACAATAGCAGTTTCATTCATAAATATATATTCTAAGATATGAGAAATGGCATCTATTGCCCCATTTACTGTTTGTCGAAAAGAGAGAGTAGCCTGAATAGAAGGATCTATAATAGAAACCTTAGGATAGAGAAGTTTAGATGAGATACTCCATTTTTTCTTTTCAGAACTTAAGGTTAAGACCGAATTTCCATTCATCTCGCTTCCAGTTCCAGAGATTGTAAGGATAGTAAAAATAGGTAGAGCACGGATGATTTTTTCTTTGTCCACATAGGCATTCCAGATATCATTAAGAAAGATCCCTGCTGCAGTTGCCTTACCACTATCTATAACACTACCTCCACCTACAGCCAATATGGCATCAACACTGGATTCTTTTGCTAAAGTTATCATTTCACGCACTTTTTCTACAGTAGGATTGGGTTGCACACCCCAGCTTTCTATCCATTCAATCTTATTTTCTTTTAAACTTTCACAAACCTGTTCATAAACTCCATTTTTACGGATGGAACCACCTCCAGCAATCATTAAACAGCTCTCAATATCAGCTTTTTTAAGTTCTTTTCCTATTTTTCCTATTTGACCTTTTCCAAAAAGTACTCGTGTTGGATTATAAAAGCTAAAAGATTCCATTTTTTCTCCTTTCCTAATATGCATCCAATAAAAAATAAAGCTACACTTACAAATTAAAGCAAAGCTATAGATTGGCAACTAGAAAAGTGCTGAGGATGTTTATCCTAAACTGCAATTTCAAGATAGATAAGGAACGATTTTTTTACACTAAGGAATAATTATTGCTTTATTTTTAGATAGGGGAGGATAAAATGAAACGATTTCTTCTTATTATGTTATCGTTTTCTTTATTTTTGGGATTAAATGCTATTGTTACAGAAGTAGGCTCCTTCCGAGGCTTTTTCTATGGTTCAGAACCTGCTTGTGAGTATGATAACTGGACTAGTCATATTGCTGAAGGAATTTTAACTAACACTAATGTTTATGCTCCCTGGGAAGTTCAGAATAATAATTTTGGGAATTATATTCAACCTACTGATACAATGTTGAATCAATGGGAAGAGGTAGTAGTAGATTTTCTTAATTTAAATCTGGACAGTGCTCAAGCTAAAATTAATCAATATGGCTTTCCTTATGAGATAGTGCAATTTCAAGACCTGGATAGTGGCAGAAATCTTTTTTTCTTAAGAGAGACGCTTAATAATAACTATTATGATTCCAATCAAACTCCTTCTACTGAAGATGATGAAATAGGAAGTTTTGATTATGGCTGGGGATTGTTTGTCTATGACCCTTATGCTTCTCGTTCAGTAATAATAACTGTACCCCATCCTTGTGATGATTATCCTGCACCAGTTTTTGGGCTGGAAGCCTTTTATCAGCTTGATGCAAGATTTTTCCTAATTAGTGGTGCAGGTCGTGAAGTTTTAATGAGTAATCCAAATAATGTTGATACATCATTGAGTGATCCTTCTCGTAATGCTAACCATCCTTTTAATGTATTCTATCAAAAGGGTGCAGACCAGATTCGTAATCTTACAGGTAAAAGGGAATTTTCCCTTCAAATCCATACCTATGATTGGAATAAATATCCTGGTAAATCTAATATTATGTTTTCGGCAGGGAAATACCGCTTATATCCAGCTCTTCCTTTAAGAGATAATTCTTTATTTCATCATGACCTCATCCATAAAACTCCCTATCTGGTGCATCCCGCAAATTCTATCGGTAATAATACTGCTGTGTCTATTCAGAATTATTATTCCGTTTATTATGCTGAAAATGAACCTGTTGTCTATCATTATGGAAATCAACTTATTACTATTCCCCTCAATGAGGATCTACCGGGTTATCCTTTAAATAGGCAAATGCTTTATAGTGAAAATCCTAATATGTATGATGTCTATACCTCTTTTATTCATGTGGAAATGGATGAATTACCAGAACATTACAATAATAATACATATAACTGGCAATGGTTTTATGGATATAATGCGGTTACTAACACCTGGGATATAGAACAACGCTATACTCGTTTCATTCAGTATTATAGACCCTGGTTAAATGCCCTTACGGAAGTTATTGATAGTATGCTAATTTTAAATGATGGGATGCATCCAACAGATGTATCTAATCTAGAAGTAACTAATATTGATAATCCGTACCTTGAGTTTACCTGGGACCCTAGTTCTTCTTATGATTTTGATAGCTATATAATTGCATTGAGTTATGAGATTAATGGAGAAACTGTTTGTCATTATTATGATAGGGATATTTATCCTCAATTAGCCTGGCAAAATTTAAATCACTTTGAGATGGGACTTCCATATTATAATAATATAACTTTTTACTTGAAAATGAAAGCCAGAGACAAAAATATGAATTTTAGCAATGATAGCGAGGAATTAGAGATTCCCTTTTATCCTCAAGGTTATTTTAATTTTGCTATAACACCCCAGGATGAAGCAGTTACACTCACCTTTTCCTACTATTATAATCCTTTTCAAGGGTTTAATATCTATCGTCAAGAAAATGGAGGACCCTATATTCAAATTGCTTCATGGATAGATAATCCTTCTTTACAAGCGAGTCAATACAACAGTTATACCTATCAGGATAGTGGTTTAACTAATTATACTATCTATCGCTATAAAATCTCAGTTGATTTAACTAACAATACTGAAATATTTTGCTGGAGAATCTTGAAAACTAGTCCTTATAAAACTTATGGATTAACTCTATATGCTCAAAATAATGATATGTCAGATTACTTTTATATGGGGATAAATCCTCTGGCTAAGGATTTGCGAGATAATTTTGATGTGGTGAGATCATATTTTAGTAATAGCCCCTTGATTCTTGTATCAGCATTACCGTATAATTCACAATTTTTTTTGAAAGAAGTAAAAAAATATTATGAATTAAATGCGATGAATAAATGCTGGTTTCTTCGTTATCGCTGTTCCTCTCCAAGTCAAAGTTTATTTCTTTTCGCCTCAGCCGATTTGATAAATCTGGGATATGACCTTTTACTTTACGATGTGGATCAAGGAATATGGGCAGATTTAAGAGAGGGACCTTATAGCTGGGTTAATAGCGACACTCAGTGGCATACTTTGGAACTATACTGGGGGAAGAATCTTCCATCTGTGCAATTTCCAGATGAATTTCAATCATTATCAGATCTTTTTATATTTCAGAATGATGTTCTTAATTTAAATTATAAGGTAATTAATCGGTCCAGAGTTCAATCAGTGGATTTATATCTTTCTACTCCTCAAGAAACAATCTTAATTCAGGATAATTTGCTCCCTGAGGTTAGTACCTGGCAAGTTCAGACTCCACCTTTAGTTGAAGGAGGACGTTTATTAGTTCATTTAAATTTAACCAGTGGCTCTTCTTTGAATTTTTATTCTAAAAAAAGATATAATGTGATTCCTCTTAACATTCAGTACCATCTTCCTGCAGGATATTCAGTTATAAGTTTTCCAGTGAGTGATTTTAATCATAGTTCATACGAAGTTCTGGGAGAATCTTCTTTAACCTGGATACTGAATTCTTTTCAGCAATGGGAAATCACCACTCAATTGAATCGTAATCAAGGTTTTTTGGTTTATCAACCAGAACCTTATGATTTTTCCATTCCCGCTGAATTACCTGAATATACTATTACATTAAATATCTCTCCGGGATGGAATCTTTTGTCCAATCCGTACTACCATCAATTTGAGATTAAGGACCTTTATTTTTATCACTCTTATATCTTAAAAAGCTATAATGATTTGGTAGGAGAAGAGCTTATCTATCCTTTTGTCTATCTTTATGATTCAAACGGTTTCACCTTATCTAAGATAGTTCCTCCTGCAAGAGCTTTTTTCTTCTATTATGGAGGGGAACAACCTCTTCAGATAGTCTTTAATCCTATATATCACGATGGACCTCCTGTCCTCTGGCAAGAACGATGGAATGCTATTATCAGTATTTCTGATGGAATTCATACCAGGGATAATATTCAGATAGGAAGCTCAGATGACAGTACCCCTGATTATGACTTTCTTTATGATTTATTAAAAGCACCAGCGTTTCCTAAAACTCCATATAGAATTTCTTTAATTAATCCTGATGATCGTTATGTAGTTCCTTATCAAAGCGATTATAAAGGACTTTATCCTGATTATGATCCGGTTGAAAAATTATGGAATTACCAAATAGAACTCAATACATTAACTCCTTTATGTTTCAATTTTTATACTTCTATGCCGGAAGATTATGCTGCGGAAATATGTTTTGAACAAAGAATCTTTCCCCTTGAAATAGGACAGGACCTCTGGATTACCCCTTCTACAACTGGAATTCTAACAGGCTGGATAAAAATAAAAAGTTATGCACTGGGTACCTCCAATTCCGAAATTATTCCACTCATTTCCATTTATCCCAATCCTTTTCATCAAGAACTTAAAATAGAGGTCAAAACCCCATCATTAACAAACGCTAAAATATCAATCTATAACCTAAGAGGGCAAAAAATCTGGGAGAAAAAGATAGATAAAAGTAGCACTAATCCTATTATCTGGAATGGAAAAGATTACAATAATAAATCCTTACCTGCTGGCATCTATCTATTAAAAATTTATGTAAACAAAGAAAATACCTATCTTTATAAATTAATAAGGTATTAATGGGTTCACTAAATCCTTATTTTAGCAGGTAATAGTTACACCTACTCAAAAAACATCAGGATTGACATCCATTATCAATTAACAATTTTGGTTTAACTAAATCAGGTTCAATAGGTTATTTTGCTGAATATCAATAAGTTGAACCTTAAAACAATGATTAATACCTATCGGGGAGAAAAAGAAGTATCTTATGTTATTTATTAATAGCCCAAGTCATTATGCTCCTTTCAATATTGCCTGTGAAGAGTATATCTTGAATAATTTTCTTGAGGATGTATTTCTTCTTTATCGTAATGATGCTTCCATCATTATAGGTAGACATCAAAATACTTTAGCAGAAATAAATTTGGATTATGTGAAGGAACATAATATTCCGGTGGTGCGTCGTTTAACTGGAGGAGGAACCGTTTTTCATGATCTCGGAAATCTAAATTATTGTTTTTTGATGAATCGCACTGGAGATGAAGATCGTGGTTTTGCTAAATATACTGCACCTATTCTTGCAGCCTTGAAAGATTTGGGAATTGAGGCAAAGTTGGAAGGTAGGAATGACCTGACTATTAAAGGTATGAAATTTTCCGGCAATGCCAGAGCGGTATATCCAAATAAGATTCATCAGCATGGCACTATCCTCTTTTCTTCAAAGATTACAGATCTCAGTGCTGCCTTAAAAGCCAATCCTTTAAAGTTCAAAGATAAAGCCGTACATTCTGTGGCAGCAAGGGTTACTAATATTTCAGAACATCTAACAAAACCCATAAGCCTGGAGGAATTTATCCAGCTTATTCAGAAAGAAGTGCTTAAACTCTATCCAGATGCACGAGAATATCACTTAACTGAGGATGATAAAAAAGGGATTAACACTTTGATGAAGAGTAAATATGAGAGCTGGGAATGGAATTTTGGACATTCTCCAGCTTACAATCATAAACAGAGTATAAGATGTTCTGCAGGGACAATAGAATTTCATATTGATGTGCATAAGGGTAAAATTACAGGTTTACGGATTTATGGAGATTTCTTTGGAGAACAGGATCCTTCTGAATTGGAATCCGCTTTGATAGGACTTCCGCATCGTTCAGAAGAGCTTCGCAAGGCTCTGGAATCGCTTCCCTTGAATGAATTTTTTGGTGAGATAACAGTAGAAGACATTCTTGCGGGTCTAATATGAATGCACTTTGAAAAAAGGGTTTAAAAAAGTCCTTGACCATAAATCTATCTTTTTTTAATAGTTTATTTATCAAATTAAGGAGCAGGAATGAATATACATTTTCGTGATGTTCAGACTGGCAGTGTGGAAGCTCGTGCTGTTCTGGAAATTGCGGATGGTGTTTTCCTAAATGAAATTACCATACTCAATATTGAAGGTGAAATAGTAGTAGAATTTCCCAAAAAGAGCTTTGTAGGCAAGAATCATCGTATGTATTATATAGATATTATCACTTTTGAAGATAACGATAAACGTCTGGTCTGGGAGCTGGAAATCAAAAATGCTTATAAAGAATGGCGGAAAAAAAATAAAAAAGTTTTAGTTTATAAACAAAATAAAATAGATGGAGGATCGAAATGATTAACGATCTGCAAGACATCCTGTCAGTAAATATTCGCGGAATGAAGCGTTCCGCCATCCGCGAATTATTAAAGTATCTAAATCAGCCTGGCTTGATCTCCTTTTCTGGAGGCTTTCCTGCCCCTCAATCTTTTCCTGTGGAAGAGCTGAAGGGTATTATTGCTGAAGTGATGGAAAATGAACCTTATTACGCTCTTCAGTATGGCACTACCGAAGGAGATAATCTTTTACGGAAACAGTTAGCTGATCGCTATAAGAAATTTGGCATTGATGTGAATATGGATAATATCATTATTACCACTGCTTCTCAACAAGCTTTAGACCTGATAGCCAAAAGCTTTATTGACCGCGGAGATACTGTTATAGTGGGTCTACCTTCCTATCTGGGTGCTCTTAGTGCTTTTAATTCCTACGGTGCCGATATGATTGGAATTCCTATGGATGATGAAGGTGAAATTCCAGAAGTTATGGAAGATGAAATTAAAAAAGCCATAGCTCGAGGCAAAAAACCTAAATTCATCTATGTCATTCCTGATTTCCAGAATCCTGCCGGGATGACTATGAGTGAAAAGCGTCGTAAAGAAATCATTGATATTGCTCATCGCTACGATATTCTTATCGTTGAGGATAGCCCTTATCGTGAATTACGATACGAAGGTGAAAATCAACGCACTCTTTATGAGCTGGATGGAACTCAACAGGTAGTCCTTTTAGGCACTTTCTCCAAAATTTTCTGTCCTGGCTTCCGTATCGGATGGGTTATGGGACATCCTGAGGTCCTGGATAAAGTGGTGATTGGTAAACAAGCTACTGACCTTTGCACTCCTCCTTTCACTCAGCGCATTGCAGCTCGTTATATGGAAAGAGGTTATTTAGATCCTAAGATTGCTGAAATCTGCAATATGTACAAATCCAAACAGAAGGTTATGCTGGAATCATTAGAAGAGTTTATGCCGGAAGAATTTACTTGGACAAAACCTCAGGGTGGACTTTTCTTAATGGCTACTGGTCCTGAATGGATTGATACTGATGCTCTGCTTCTTGATTGTATCAAAGAACAAAATGTAGCTTATGTGGCAGGGACATCTTTCTTCTGTAACGGTAAGGGACAGAATACAATGCGTCTGAACTTCTCCTATGAATCGGAAGAGAATAACCGTGAAGGTTGTCGTCGTTTAGGCACCTTCTTCAAAAAGGTTATTGCGGAAAAATCTTGAAAATGCAATATAAACAAGCTAAATCACAAATTGGGAGGTATAATGCCTAAAAAAGTCGAAAAAGACCGTATAGGCATGATTATCCGAGAGGAAGATGCTCCAGAAAAGATGGAAGTTGAACTCCCAGAAATTAAAGAATCTGGTGATAAATCCTCCCCTGTAATTATTTATTACAACTGGTGTAAGAAGTGTGGAATCTGTGTTGCTTTTTGTCCTACAGGCTGTTTAGGAAGAAAAGCCGATGGTTCACCCTATGTTTTAGCACCAGAAAAATGCACTCACTGTGAGACATGTGACCTTCTTTGCCCTGATTTTGCTATCACTGGTGCTAAAGAACATTAAGGAGTCCAAATGTCTAATTCTGAAACAATAAATCCAAATACAACTATGAATAATGAGAATAAAACTAGTTCTACCACTAAAGTGGAAGAATTGCAGAACCTCAAGGGAAGAAAGACTGTACTGATGCAGGGTAATGAAGCTGTTGCCTATGGTGCTCTGGATGCAGGTTGCAATTTCTTTGCCGGTTATCCAATAACTCCTTCCACAGAAATAGCAGAAATCCTGGCAGCAGAGCTTCCCAAACGAGGCGGAGTCTTCATCCAGATGGAAGATGAATTGGGAAGTATCTGTGCCGTGATTGGAGCATCATTGGCAGGAGCGAAAGCCTTAACTGCTACCTCAGGTCCTGGTTTTTCCTTGATGCAGGAAGGTATAGGCTTTGCCAGAAGCGCGGAAACTCCTTGCGTGGTAGTAGATGTTCAACGCGTTGGTCCTTCCACTGGAATGCCAACCAGCTGTGCTCAAGGTGACATTCAACAATCACGCTGGGGCACTCATGGTGATAGTCCAGCCATTGTGCTTTATCCTGATAGCGTTAAGGAAAGCTATGAACTCACCATTCGTGCTATTAATCTTTCCGAAAAATACCGCACTTGTGTAATACTCTTACTGGATGAAGTGCTCGGTCATATGAGGGAAGCAGTCAGACTTCCTGATTTGTCAAATGTGCGTGTTATCTCAAGAGTAAAACCTACTGTGCCACCTCACTGGTATAAGCACTATGAGAATAATGAAAAATATCCCATTCCCTTAGCCAGTTTCGGAGAAGGATATCGCTTTCATGTAACTGGGCTCACTCATGATTCTCTCGGGTTTCCTACTAATAAGCCCAATGAAGCAGCGGAAATGATGGCAAGACTTAAGAAAAAGATAACTTATAATATCCGGGACCTCGTCCAGATTGAAAGCTTTCAAATGGATGATGCAAAAATTGCTGTTTTTGCTGCTGGTATTACTGCTCGTTCTGCTAAAGCAGCAGTAGTGATGGCAAGAAAGGAAGGAATTCCCGCAGGTTTACTTCGTCCTTTAACAATCTGGCCCTTCCCGGATGATGCAGTGCGTAAAATGTTAAGGAATGTGGATATTGTTATCGTGCCTGAATTGAATCAGGGACAGTTAATTCGGGAAATTGAGCGCTTAGTTAAAGACCGTAGTGATAGCAAACTGATAAAGATTCAACGAGTGGATAGCAAACTTATTCCACCTCAGGATATCCTGCAAAAAATTAAGGAGGGAATTTAATATGCCTGCTATACCTCAAAAAATTATTCATGAATATCTGCGACACGATAAGAAATTCCCTCATGTATGGTGTGCCGGTTGTTCCAATGGGATAGTGCTTGGTTCTATTATTCGTGCCATTGCAGGAATGAATCTGGACCGGAATGATATCGTTATGGTCTCTGGAATTGGTTGTTCTTCCAGAATGCCAGTTTATGTGGATTTCAACACCCTTCATACTTTACATGGAAGAGCTATTGCTTTTGCTACTGGGGTTAAACTTCATAAACCGCATCTAAAAGTCATCGTGGTTACTGGGGATGGAGATTGTGCTGCCATTGGTGGAAATCATCTCATCCATGCTGCGAGAAGAAATATAGACCTGACGGTGATTATGCTCAATAATAATATCTATGGAATGACCGGAGGTCAGGTTTCACCTACTACTCCTCATGAGGCTTATGCTACCACTGCTCCTTATGGTAATATAGAACCTGATTTTGATGTTTGCAAACTGGCAATGGGTGCAGGAGCTACATATGTGGCGAGAACTACGGCTTTTCATACGCAGGAAACTCAAAATATGGTCAAAGAAGCGATAGAACATCCTGGCTTTGCACTAATTGAAGTTATCTGCGCTTGTCCTGTGATTTATGGAAGATTGAATAAAAAAGGTGGTGCTCCAGAAATGATGAAGGAAATGAGAGATAACTCTATACCGCTTGCTGCAGTGGATAAACTTCCTCCAGAAAAAGTGCAGGGAAAGATTATCCGAGGCGTCTTGCATAAAGATATTAGACCTGAATACTGTGCTCAATATGCTGAATTGATGAAAAAAGCTCAAGCACAGGGAGGTTCAGAATGAAATATCCCTATGAAATACGTCTTTCTGGAAGTGGCGGTCAGGGATTGATTCTGGCAGGGATAATTCTCGCACGAGCTGCAGTTCTGGAAAATCATCATGTTACTCAAACTCAGAGCTATGGACCGGAATCACGAGGTGGATATTCTTACGCTGATGTTATTATTAGCAATGAAGAGATATATTTCCCCGAAGCGGTATCTTTTGATTGCCTGCTTGCACTCAATCAAGAATCTTGCGATAAATATCTCTTTGACCTGCGTGAAAATGGTATCCTCATTGTGGATACTACCTTTGTTAAAAATATCGCCTTAGTGGTTGAAAATACCTATGAAGTCCCCTTCACCGAGATTGCTATTGATAAACTGGGCAGTCCTATTCCTACAAATATTATAGCGCTGTCTTTTCTGGTTAAAGTTACGGATATTGTGAAAATAGCTTTCTTGCAAAAGGCTATAGAAGAAAGTGTGAAACCTGCCTTTATAGACCTCAATCTGCGAGCTATGAAATTAGGAATTGACTTGGCCAAAAATTATGAGAAATAGAGGATTTTATGATTAAATATATCTCCCATATCGGTATTGCAGTGAAAAATCTGGATGAAGCTATTGAGGTCTATGAAAAACTCGGACTCCAGCTGGAAAGTATTGAAGAAGTCCCTTCTCAAATGGTTAAAGTAGCCTTCTTCCCTTGTGGAGAAACCCGATTGGAATTATTAATGCCAACTTCTCCTGAAAGTCCTATCGCTAAATTTATTGAAAATAGAGGAGAAGGAATACAACATATTGCTCTGGCAGTAGATAATGTAACAGAAGAACTGAACAAAGCTAAAGAAAATGGGTTCCGACTCATAGATACTCAGCCAAGACCCGGTTCTCATAATTCTGAAATTGCTTTTCTGCATCCTAAATCAACTCTCGGTGTCCTCATAGAGTTGTGTCAGGAAAAAGAAGATTAAACTAAAGTATTTAACCTTAAAACATATAATATATAGCCGGTTTTTCTATAACCGGCTATTTTTATAGGTGGAAGGATGTCCTCATCCTTCCAAGCCCGTTAGGGCTTTCATATAAAAAATGAGTTTTCAGCTTATTAAGCTTTCACTTGCTATAAGATAAGCTTGTAGCTTTAGTTGCCTGGGGTCAATGAGGACATTGACCTACCAGAGGTGGAAAGATGTCCTCATCTTTCCATATAATAATAAGGTGGTAGACATCATTGTCTATCAGAGATTGTGGTGCTCTTATATAAATAACCATATTTTCAAAACTGCCAATCTATCTATCTTCTCTATTACCAATCTTTTAGGATAAAATTTAAAAAAATTATCCTGTTTTACAGAAAATAAATGGTTAAGTATGATTAAAAAGAGATTAGATAATAGGAAAGTGATACTAATATCTACCATATTTCCAATTAATTAAATAGCCATAGCTCTTTCTATAATATCTCTTTAATATCTTTCTTCTTATCCTTTTTCTTTGGCAAAATATTGGCATATAACTTATCCTAAACATTCTGTCCTCTAATATATTAATGAATTTGAAAACTAAGCTTTTAATTGAGGTTATTAACTAAACTACCCATTCACTTACTCATAAAAAAACAAATTTATCCCATAATGTGAACCAATCTATCCACTTCAAAACCATAATCTTCTTCTTATCTACTTCCTTCTATCAAGTGTTTATCAAGTCTTAATCAAGCGTTAATATATAAAGACTTGATTAACGCTTGATTAAGAACTGATTGACAGAAACTGAGTAATTGAAGATGAGGTTACAGGTAAGGAGATATAAACTATGAAAGCTAATATTAAAAGAGGTAAAACTCCGCCAGTTATAGATTCAGAAAAGTATATACAATACTATCATCCGAATCTGCATTGCACGATTATTCGTCGTAAACCCCAAATGCCACATCAGCCACAAAATGATTTATACAAACAAATTAGTCTCAATTTAAAGGCTCTAAATCCTTCACCTGCGTATAAAAGTGATTTTCAAATTTACACTACTTTGTTGAGACAGAAAGATGAAAACCTGAGGATTCCTTCCTGGTATCCTCTATTTGTAAAGCTTATGTGGAATATGCAAGCGAAATATCCAGAACAGGTAGATTTGAAAACTATTACTAAAGAGGAAATAATCAGTAAGAATCTTCCCTGTAGGTCGGTTAAAGCAGCGATTGAGGATGGTTTATTAACCCCTATAGAGGGATGGGAATTTTTAGACCATATAATATAAAGTATTAATCTAATTTAGACCAGTAGGGCTTGACAAATAAGCAGGGTCCGATTTTGTGAAATAAAATAGATAAAGCACATAGTTTTAAGGACAATATGAACTTAGAAAAAGAATTGAAAATTATAAGAAAAGCAGTGGATGAAATCATTCCAGAAGAAGATTTAGTAAGAAAACTTATCCGCAGCAAAGAGACCGGTAAACCCTTAAGAATAAAATTTGGTATAGACCCAACTGGCACCGATGTTCATTTAGGTCATTTAGTGCCTATTCGTAAAATGCGGGATTTTCAGGACTTAGGTCATATTGGGGTAATTATTATCGGCGATTTTACTGCCCAAATTGGTGACCCCACAGGTCGTGATGAAACCCGCCCTCCACTTTCTCATCAGCAAGTTCTTGCCAATGCAGAAAGGTTTATGGAACAGCTCTATACGGTTTTAAAACAGGAACAAACGGAAGTTAGATGGCAAAGCGAATGGTTCGGTAAAATGACAGTTGAAGAGGTAATAAAGTTGATGGGAAATTTTACTCTGGCACAATTTATGGCACATGATACCTTCCGAACGCGTTATGAACAGGGACTTCCGCTCGGTCTTCATGAATTAATGTATCCTCTCTTGCAAGCTTACGATTCAGTTGCAGTGCAAAGTGATGTTGAACTCGGTGCAACTGAACAGAAATTTAATATCCTCTGTGGAAGAGATATGCAACGCTTTCTTGGACAAGAAGAACAAGTTGCAATTCTGACTCCTCTTTTGATAGGTCTGGATGGTGTTAATAAAATGGGTAAATCCTTGAATAATTACATTGCTGTTTTTGATCCGCCAGAGGAAAAATTTGGAAAGATTATGTCCATACCTGATAACTTAATATTAAATTATTATAAATATGCTGCTTGGGCTGATGAAGAAGAATTGGAAAAGGTGCAAAAAGAATTGGAAAGTGGCACTAATCCAATGATACTTAAGAAACAGCTGGCACACAGAATAGTGGCATTTTATCATGGTAATGAAGCAGCCGATGAAGCTCAAAGAGCTTTTGAAAAGGTCTTTTCACAAAGGGAACTACCTGATGAAATGCCTGAATACAAAGTTAATAATTCCGTTATGCGTATTACTAAGCTATTAACTGAAAGTGGATTGTGTGAATCAGGAAGTGAAGCTAAAAGATTGATTCAAGCTGGTGGTGTTAGTATTGATGGTGAAAAAATCACTTCCACTGATGCAGAAATTGAAATTGAAGAGGGAATGGTTTTACGTGTGGGGAAAAGAAAGTTTTTAAGATTGAGGAAACAATGAATTTCGTCACATGCTCAATGGAATTTGTGTATGGTATGCTGAATTTTTTCGTGATTCTTATCATATTTTATTCTATTATCTTGCATGAAATTAGCCATGCTCTGGTTTCTTACTGGCAGGGTGATGACACAGCTAAAATGATGGGAAGATTAAGTCTTAACCCATTTAAGCACATAGATTTATTTGGGACAATTATCCTACCTTTGCTTTTTTATTTTTCCACCGGAGGAAAGGTTATACTCGGTTACGCTAAACCTGTCCCTTTAAATCCCTATAATTATAAAAATATCAAAGTAGGGACAGGTCTTTCGGCATTAGCAGGACCGGTAGCTAATATCTTGATAGCCATAGTATTTGCTTTAATCTTTCATTTGACTCAAGGGCAACAAATTATACCTTATATCTGTCAAATGGTGGTTTTTTTCAATTTATTACTTGCGTTTTTCAATCTTATTCCGATTCCGCCTCTTGATGGCTCTAAGGTTCTTGGTATGCTACTTCCTGATGCTGCATTTTATAAGTTTATGGCACAAGAACATATTGGTATGATAACCATAATTTTCATACTTCTTGTTTCTGGACTTTTAGGTTTTAATATTATTGGTAGACTAATTATACCTCCTATCAATTTCACTATGCAACTATTAGGTGTTGGCGGTATTTTTTAAAAGGAGAGGATAAAATGACGAAAGAAAAAATTAAGGATTTTATAAGAGAAAAAGAAATTCAGGCAGTAGACTTAAAATACTGCGGTATGGATGGAAAATGGTATCATATCACAATTCCTGCTCGCGGTTTAAAAGAAGTTCTGGACTCTGGTGTACCTTTTGATGGCTCTTCTATTCCAGGAATGAAAGGAGTAGAATCTGGTGATATGATTTTGATGCCCGACCTGGAAACAGCTCAAATAGACCCATTCTATGATAACTACACAATGCGTCTGATTTGCTCTATTTGTGATGCAGAAACCCGTCAGGGTGTTAAAAAAGATTCTCGCAGTGTAGCTTTAAGAGCACAAGAATATCTTCTTTCTACAGGTATTGCAGATAAAAGCACCTGGATTCCTGAACTGGAATTCTATCTTTTTGATTCAGTGAAATATCAGAGCAGTGAATATAATTGTGGTTTTTTGGTAGAATCTTCTGAACACAAAGAAGCCTTACCAGAAGATAATGAAGATAATGATGGATTGGCACAACAGGACCATAAAGGTTATCATATAGACACACCCTTTGATCAGTTCTATGAAATCCGTCAGGAAATGGTAAGCCGTATAGAAGATTATGGTATCAAAGTCCGATATCATCACCATGAAGTAGGTTTAGCTTCTCAACAAGAAATTGAAACAGAACTTCTGGAATTTCCCAAGATTTGTGATGATGTGATGGTGATGAAAGATATCATTCGTCGCACTGCCCTGAGCTATGGATTAACCGCAACTTTTATGCCTAAACCCATTTATAATCAAGCAGGAAGTGGAATGCATTTTCATATAATGCTGCATAAAGATGGAACAAATATATTTTATCAAAAAGGTGGATATGCTGACCTTTCCGACCTCGCTATCTGGTTTATTGGTGGAATTTTATACCATGGAAGATCTCTTGTAGCTCTTACCAATCCAAGCACTAATAGCTATAAGCGTTTACTGCCAGGTTTTGAAGCACCAGTAAAACTATTTTATGGACTTGCCAATCGCAGTGCTGCTATCCGTATTCCCAGATATGCTAATTCACCTGAAACAAAACGCTTTGAATTCCGAACTGGAGATGCCACTTGCAATCCTTATCTTGCTATGAGTGCTATGTTAATGGCTGGATTGGATGGAATTAAAAATCAAATTGACCCCGCAAAATATAACTTAGGTCCTTATGACGACAATGTTTTTGAATGGAGTGAAGAGAAAAAATCAAAACTTCTTTCTATTCCAGCTAATCTGAAAGAAGCTATGCAAAGTCTGAAAGAAGACTATCACTATCTACTTGAAGGTGATGTATTTAACGAGGAATTGATTGAATCCTATATTAAACTTAAACTAAAAGAAAATGACGAAGTTAACAATCGTGTCCATCCCTATGAATATATCCTCTATTATAATTTATAAAAAAACGGAATAATTATTGCTTCTTTCAAGTATAAACATTCCCACAATTAAAGGTGACTTAATGATTAAAAAAGTATTCCTTATTATTATGCTGGGATTAAGTCTCAGTGCTATCTTAGCTTTAAACGATAATGTTATTTCTCAAACTAATAAAGCTTTCCAGATTACCACGAAAGCTATAGACCATATGGATATTCAATTCAACCTTCCTTCCTATGAAATCATAGAAGAAGAAGCTGGGGGCAATATCTACCAGAGAATATTGATACCAGAAGCCGGGGTAACCATGGATAGTGGATTACCTGAGCTTCCAACTATAAATATAATGCTGGCTATTCCTCGTCAAGGCAAGGTTCAGATTGAAACTTTGAACACTCAAACTCAGGTTCTAGCTCAATTTCTACCTTATCCAGTACAACAAGGACAGGAACTTGAATCTCCCAAGTCTTTTGTTATTGATAGTGCTTATTATGAAAATGGTGCTTCCTATCCTGCTAATCTTATTCAAGTAAGTAATCCAATGATATTAAGGGATTTCCGTATTATCGGAATTCAGGTCAATCCTTTTAGTTATAATCCACAGAGTCATACTCTTACCATAAATCAATCTATATCTTTTCGGGTTAATTATTTAAAAGAACCAGGAATCAATGAACTGGAAGGAGAATTGCAATCCTTATCTCCCGCTTTTGCAAATATCTATGAGTCCATCATATTTAATTTTGATGATTATCGGGACTTGATAGATACTCATATTCCCCCTCGTTATTTAATCATTTATGGCAACAACTCTGATACCAATTATATTTCTTCTATAAATTCCTTTGCCCTCTGGAAAAGACAAAAGGGAGCAGATGTTTCACTTGCAAGTACAGCCAGTACTGAAGCAGGAAGTAGTACTACTTCTATAAAGACTTATATTCAAAATGCTTATAATAATCCAGCTACTAGACCAGATTATGTGATTCTTATAGGTGATACCGGAGGCTCATATACCATACCTTGTTTTACCTATTCCAATGGGGCAACAGATTATCCTTATACTCAGTTAGCGGGTAATGATTTATTGGGTGATGTATACATTGGTAGAATCAGTGCAGAAAATCTTTCTCAACTTCAGACCATCTTTGCTAAAATCTATCTCTACGAAAAAGATATTAATCTTAATAATGCTCAATGGCTAAATAGAATGCTCTTAGTAGGTGATTATGCACCTTCAGGGATCAGTGTTGTTTATACCAGTAAATATATCAAAGAATGCGCCCTAAATATTAATCCTGATTATACTTTTACAGAATTATATGGTGACGATCCCTCTCCAAGTTTAGCCAACAGCGCTATTAATACAGGAATAGGATTTCACAGTTATCGTGGATATATTAATATGAGTGGATGGTCTCCTTCTGATGCTTTAAACAATGGCTATAAACTTCCTCATGCGATAATAATTACCTGCAATACCGGAAACTTTAGCTCTACCGCTACTACTGAATCTTATATACGTTTAGGGACCTCTGCACAACCTAAGGGTGCTGTTACCGCTATGGGAATGGCTACTTCCAGTACGCATACCACATTCAATAATGCTCTTCATGGTGGAGTCTGGGGTGGGATCTTACAATATAATATGCGAACACCTGGTGAAGCTATGCTAAATGGTAAGTTGTTTATCAATCAGATATTTGGAGTTTCTTCTCCTTCTAATGCCAATAATTTTGCACATTGGTTAAATCTGATGGGTGATCCCACTATGGAAATATTTTGCGGCATCCCTAATCATTTTAATATCAATAGCATAACCACTATTCCTCTCGGACTGAGTTTAATGGATGTATTTGTTACAGATGGGAATGCTGTGCCAGTTAAAGACGCTTGTGTAACTTTAACACAGAACAATGTTATTATCAGCCGTGGCTATACCGATGAGGATGGTAATGTTATCCTTATTTTGCCCTCAAATATGACGGTTAATCCTTGTACTCTGACTGTGTCTAAACATAACTTTAAACCATTACAGCAATCTATAGCTGTAGACAATTCTGGCACTCTTGTTCCTGGAGCTATAATAGTAGATGATGATAATGCAGGCTTCTCTCAAGGTAATGGAGATGGATTAGTTGATGGGGGAGAAACAATTGAATTTCTCTTTGGGCTCAGAAATACTTCTGCCAGCTCCATCTCTGGTATATCTGGATACTTAACTTGCAACAGTCCCTATGTCACTATAACTGATTCTCTGCTTACTTTTGGGGAAATTACTCCTTCCTCCCTTGGTTTTAATAATAATCCTGTGGTAATCCATATAGCTTATGATACACCCAATGATGTGATGCTGCGCTTTTATCTTATACTTACTGATAGTAATAATGTTAGCTATAATGTTTCAGAATTTGTTAAAGTGAATAATGCTGAAATGATTTTTAATAGTTATCAGGTGATAGATGGTGGAAATGGAGTCCTGGACCCAAGTGAAAATGCTGGATTTACTGTTACCGTGTCTAATCAAACTACTATTCCCGTAACTGATATCTATGGTCGTCTATATACTTTAAATGACCTGATAAATATTACAGACCATACAGCCTTTTATGGTGACCTATTTCCCAATATTGAAGTAACTCCAACCACCGATATCTTTCAGCTCTATGGTAGACCAATGTTGCTTCCAGGAATGATTATTCCAATGCGATTAAAGCTTTATAATAGCTTCGGTTTTGAACAATGGCTGGATTTTTCTCTTACTATAGGTGAGGTAACCGTAAACGCTCCTCTCGGACCTGATAGTTATGGATATGTTATTTATGATGATCAGGATACAGGTTATGAAGAATGTCCTGTGTTTAACTGGATAGGGATTGCTCCCGCTGAAGGTGGATTTGGTACTGCTTTGACTATCAATGATGCTTATACTAGCGGAGACGAAGGAGATCAGGTAGGTTCTGATGCTCTGGAAGTGGTAGATTTACCTTTTCCCTTCCAGTTTTATGGTCGTATCTATACTCAGATAACAGTTTGTTCAAACGGTTTTATTGCTATGGGAGTGACCGAAAATGCTGAGTTTCGCAATTATCGTCTCCCTGGACCTATGGGACCAAGTCCGATGATTGCACCTTTCTGGGATGATTTAGCCACCCATTCAGGTGGTGGAATCTACACCTGGTATGACCGTAATAATTATTGCTTTGTGATAGAATGGTATAATCTTAAAAATGGATCTAACGGTTCTTCACTGGAAACCTTTCAAGTTATACTTTATGACCAGAGTATGTATCCAACCTCATTGGGAGATGGTCCTATTAAGTTTCAATATCAAACCTTCAATAATGTGGATATGAGTACGGGCAATCGTCATGGTTGCTATGCTACTATTGGTATTGAAGACCATTCAGGAACAGTAGGTTTGGAATATACATTCAATAATGTTTATCCCACAGCTGCTTCACCTCTGGGAAATCAAAGGGCACTTTATATAACGAATGTTCCTCTTTATTATTATGACCCGCATATCATCCTTTGTGAGACTTATATAGATGATAGCAATGGCAATAGTGTCTGTGAACCAGGAGAAACCATAAATTTAGGTATTAAACTTCAGAATATAGGAAATCAAACAGCAGAGGATGTGACAGCTACTCTAATTACCAACAATCCCTATGTCAACATAATCACTGCCACAGGAACTTATTATTCCCTAACCACAGATAGTTATGGTGTGAATCAACAGCCCTTTGTATTTACCATAGCACCAGAATGTCCTAATGGCACGGTGATTAACTTCCGACTTCAGATTAATTCTGGTGACTTTAGCTGGCAACGCAATTTCAGCATTAGAGTAGAAGCCTCTGTGATGATGTTCGTATCTTATCTGATTAACGATGCAGATGCCAATTTCAATGGGATTATTGATCCACTGGAAACGGTTAAATTGATTGTAAATGTCCACAATAATTCAGATGTGCAAGCTCGTGAGGTTATGGCAACGCTATCAACCTCCAGTTCAGATGTGATGATTGTCAATCCCATAATTAGTTTACCAATGATAGAACCAAATACCATAATGCAATTTGTATTTGAGGTTCAATTTACGGGTGTAAGTTCACTCTCCCAATATATTTCTATGCAGTTTAATCTCTCTATATCTAATGGATTGCCCATATCTAACAATCTTCTAATACCTTACAATATTGCTAATGTATTTAATGATTTTGAATCTAATGATGGTAATTTTATCTCTGAAACAGGATGGGAATGGGGAATTCCAGCTCAAGTTGGACCCTATTCTGGAGTAAAAGTCTGGGCAACTAATTTGAGTGGTAACTATCCTAATCTCATTGATTATGTTTTGATCACTCCTGAATATACTTTGGAAAGTAGTTGCATCCTAACTTTTCATCATATCTACGGGATGGAAAACTATTATGATGGTGGGAATGTATGTATTTCTGTTGATAATGGAAATAATTGGACAGTTATTACACCTCTTGGTGGCTATCCTCATAATAGTATTGTCAGTTTAAATAGTCAGCCAGGCTTTACAGGTTCTATAAACTCCTGGCAAACTGTGCAGTTCAATTTGAGTCAGTATGCGGGTCAAACTGTGCGTTTTCGCTTTCGTATGACATCTGATAGTGCAACCACAGGAATAGGATGGTTTATAGATAATTTTGAGCTTAGTGGGGTTAATCAAAAGACTGGATATATCTATGGTCTGGTAACACCTACTTCCACCACTCCTGCAAGTAAAGCATTGGTTATGGCTAATAATCATTTTGCCACCCATCCAGATGATAATTATTCTTATAGATTATATTTACCTTTCGGAACTTATAATGTAACTGCCACCTTACTTTACCATCAGTCTTCCAGCGCATTTAATATTCAAATAACACCTGAATCTCCTCTCAGGCAAACAGATTTCACTCTCATAGATTTGCCTAAGCCTGTAAATTCAGATTTTGTGGTTAATAATGAGACCGGTGAATTATTAATCAGTTGGGAACCTCCTTATGATCCAGTCTTGCCTATTGGGGGATATAAAGTATATAAGAAATTTAACACAGGTCCTTTTGAATTAGTCCAAACCACTAATATCACTTCATATACGGATTATCTTTCGCTTAATGGATTATATAAATATTATATCCGAGCTTTATATTACAATATGGAAGGATGTCCTTCTGATACTATTGAGCTTATATTTCCTTATCAAAATGTGAACGAACCCTCCACACCTGGTTTAATCACTAAACTAAAAACAAATTATCCCAATCCATTTAATCCCACAACCACTATATCTTTTGATCTGGCAGAAGCAGGTAAGGCTAAGTTGTCTATTTATAATATAAAAGGTCAATTAGTCAAAGTTCTGGTTGAGGATAATTTTACACCAGGAAGTTACAATGTAGTGTGGAATGGTAAGGATAGCAGGAATCAGAATGTTTCGTCTGGAGTCTATTTTTATCGTCTGGAGACAAAAAACAAGGTACTCACTCAGCGGATGATGCTATTAAAATAGATAAATCTTGATTGTTCGGAAGGATTATAGATAGACTAAAAGTTATAGACTGGAATAAGTAGAGAGCTTTTAGAGTTGGATAAGAGTTGAATTTTATAACTCATTGTTGTGATATGGAGTTCCATATTTAATTTGACAAATTTCTTAATACCATTAATTTGAACTATATTGAAGGTTGTATAATCACAAATGATAAAGGTATTATCAACCTTCCCTGCATAGTTTACAAAACTATAAAATATTATTTTCCCTTTAATATATATGTTATTTCTTCGGATAGAACATAAAAAATGGAGAATGAATGCGGACTTTTGATGCCGTTATTCCATACTTGAAGAAGAGTTATGGAAGAATTGCTGGCGGTTTAGTGATGCTGATCTTGGTGGATATAGTGCAGCTGATAACACCATGGGTTATGCAGCAAGCTATAGACAGGATTCAGGAGCGGACCATAGATTCCAGAGGACTATTATTACTGGCATTAGTCATTATTGGCTTAGCCATAGCAGTAATGGTTTTACGATATTTCTGGAGAGTGCTAATTATTGGCAATTCTTTTATGATAGAAAAGAATCTTCGGCAGGATTTTTATGACCATCTAATGCAACTGTCTCAAAACTTCTTTAATAAACGGAAAGTTGGAGACCTTATGGCATATGCCACCAACGACCTCAATTCTGTGAGAATGATGTTTGGTATGGGTCTGATAGCTGCTATGGACATAGTTTTGATGACTATTGCTTCTTTCAGTTTTATGGGTTCCATAGATCTCCGTTTAACCGCTCTGGCTGTTATTCCTATGCCTATCTTAACTATAACCATTAGTATCTTTGGCAAAAAAATGCACAAGAGTTTCTATCGGGTTCAAACCAGTTTTGCCACATTGACTGGAACAATACAGGAAAGTATATCTGGAATTCGCATTGTAAAAGCATTTGTACAAGAAAAATCTGAATTGGAAAAAGTGGATAAGGTATCCTGGGATTTTGTTAAAGAAAACATCAATATGGCAAAAATAGTTGGTTTTTTCCACCCTTTTCAGGGTTTTATTATCAGTCTTTCTATGATTATAACTCTTTATTTTGGAGGCAGAGCCACTATCCGAGGGGACATAACTATTGGCCAATTCATAGCTTTCTTCCAGTATTTAGGAATGCTCGTTTGGCCTATGGTAGCTATTGGCTGGATAGTAGATATGTATCAAAGAGGAACTGCTTCTCTTAAAAGACTAAATGAAATATTTGAAACGGAATCCGAGATTGATGATAAAGAAGCGGATTTTTCCATTAAAGCTTTACAGGGTAATATTGAAATAAGGGATCTCACTTTTCGTTATGCTAAAAACCTTCCTTTAATTTTTGACCATATTAGCACCTCGGTAGAACAGGGGAAAACCTTAGCTGTTGTAGGACCTACGGGTTGTGGTAAAACTACTCTGATTGAACTTATAGTGAGAATTTATGAACCTCCAAGAGGGAGCATTTTAATTGATGGTCATTTGGTTCACAGAATACCACTACAAGTCTTGAGAAGGGATATCGTATTAGTTCCTCAGGATATCTTTCTTTTTTCAGATACCATAGCCAATAACATTCGTTTGGGTAATCCAGATGCATCTATTGAAGCAGTATATGAGGCAGCAAAGAAAGCGGAAATTTATGATGAAATTATGGAATTTGAGGATAAATTTGAAACTGTCATAGGGGAAAGAGGTGTGACCCTTTCAGGAGGACAAAAACAAAGAGTAGCTATTGCCAGAGCTCTATTAACCAATCCGGAAGTATTGATTCTGGATGATGCTCTTTCTGCTGTAGATACCAAGACCGAACGCTATATCCTGGAAAATCTGGTTGAAGATAGGAAGGGAAAAACAAATATCATAATAGCACACCGTATTTCCTCTATTCAGCATGCAGACAATATCATTGTGTTAAGTGATGCTCAAATTATAGAGCATGGAACTCATCAAGAACTGATTGCTAAAGGTGGTCTATATAGCGACCTTTATGAGAAGCAACGCATTAGAGCCAGACTGGAAGGGGAAGAGCTATGAAGGGTGGTGGCGATAATGGCATTGGAAGACCTGTAATTGAACAAGATGAAATAAAAAACAGAATCTTTGATAGGCGTTTATATGGTCGGTTATTGCATTATTTAAAGCCTTATATTGCTGGGGTAATCGGTTCTTTTCTCATAGTTATGGTTGTTTCCTTGGCAGAATTGGTGCAACCTTTAATTCAACGAAGAGCTATAGACGATTATATAGTATCCGATAAAAATATTGCTGTATTCCAAGATGAAACCGCAGCTAATTCTTTTCTAAATAAGTATTCCTATCTGAACCTTAACAGATTAACCTATGAGGGTAGATACTTTGTAATATTGAATTCTGCCGATTTGAATAAAATTAATCAGCAAGATATACTGGAATTTAAAAATAAAGGAATCATAGGTGAGGAAAAAGTATTTCTTATCGTAGACAAACCAGAGAATATTCAGATTCTAAATAAATATCTCCCAGAAGATCAGAATCCACAGGGAGGTAAAGAAGGTTTTAAAGGATGGTTTAGGGTTGGAGATGGACAGATTGCTATCTCCCGCGAGCAATTAAATAAAGTTCCTAAAAGTGAGCGTTTTCAGCTTAGAAATGAGGCTGCTAACAAACTTATCTGGCTGGCATTAGCTTTTTTGATTATCAGCATTATAAGGTTTATCGCAGGATATTTTCAAGTGATTATTACCACTATTTTTTCTCAAAAAGCTATGAATGACCTCCGTCATGATGCCTTTGCACACCTACAAAAAATGCCAGTTAAGTTCTTTGATGTAAATCCAGTAGGAAGATTGGTCACTCGGGTTACGAATGATATCCGCGCTATTGATGAAATGCTATCATCAGGTGTTATCACTATTATCCAAGATATAATAATGATTATTGCCATAGTAGTCTTGATGCTGCTCTTGAACTGGAAATTAGCTCTGGTTAGTTTTGCTATCTTACCTGGTGTAGTGTGGGTCATTGTAATGTTTCGGAAAAGGACCCGTCCAGTATATAGAGAAGTCCGAAAACATCTTGCCGCAGTAAATGCCACCCTGAACGAGCATATCAGTGGTCAAAAGATAATTAAATTGTTTAATCAGTACAAAAGAAAAAGAGAAGAATTTGCCCGGATAAATCAAGAATACTACAATGCTTCTATGAAGCAGATGAAACTATTTGCATTTTTCCGACCTATTATCCATGTCAGTTCTCAAATTGCAGTGGCACTTCTCATTTGGTATGGTGGAGGTCAAATCCTTCGTAATGCTATTACTATCGGATTATTGATGGCTTTCACTCAATATATTTCCAAACTTTTCCAACCTATAGATGACTTTTCCGAAAAGTTTAATGTATTGCAGGGGGCACTGGCAGGAGCAGAAAGGATTTTTGACTTGATGGAATTAGACCCAGAGGACTATCGTGAACATCTAAAGACGGGAATTAGACTGCAAGGAGCAATTGAATTTAAGAATGTGTGGCTGGCATATAATCCTGATGAATGGGTTTTGAAAGATGTTAGCTTCAAAATTGAGCCTGGAGAAAAAATTGCTCTGGTAGGACATACCGGAAGTGGGAAAACATCCATAGTAAATTTAATTCTGGGAATGTATCCCTATCAGAAAGGAAATATTTTACTGGATGGGAAACCTCTGGAAAGTTATGCTGTGGAAGATATCAGAAAAAATGTAGGTATTGTGCAGCAGGATGTATTCATCTTTAGTGGTAATATCAGGGATAACATTGCCCTGAACAATAAGCAATTGAGTAAGGAACAGATTATTCAAGTGGCAAAATATGTGAATGCCGATAAGTTTATCAGTAAGCTTCCTTTGGGTTATGATGAGCCAGTAATGGAACGAGGAGCAACACTTTCTACCGGTCAAAGACAGCTTATAGCTTTTGCACGGGTGCTGGCTTATGATCCTGCTATTTTTATCCTGGATGAAGCCACTTCCAATATTGATACAGAGACAGAATTGTTAATTCAGGATGCTTTACAAAAGATTATGCACAATCGCACCTCTATAGTAATTGCACACAGGCTTTCCACTATTCAAAATTCAGACCGCATTATAGTGTTGCACAAAGGAGTGATTGTTGAAGAGGGAAGCCATTTTGAATTGCTGGAGAAAAAAGGTTTATATTATGACCTCTATCGACTACAATACACTTGATTATTATAGGCAAAAATAAAGGGGATGAACAAGGTTCATCCCCTTTTTTCGGGATTGTCAATTTATTGTTTTAAGGAGAAGGATTTTTTGAAGCCAATTCTTTTTGTCGTTCTTCCCACAGTTTATCAGCAACTGGTGCCCATTTTTCAGCAGCAGCAATAGTTTTGGCACAAAGTTCATCCACCGTTTCTGGCCCTTCCAGTTGAGTGGAATAGGCATTGGAATTATGAACCATTTCCATCAGGATTTCAGGGTTATCCAGAAGCGGACAGGGTCTAAGCATATTTTCGCTAAACGGTTGATGTTTTTTGTATTCCATAAAAAGAGGCGATTGAAGCGCTTCCAGTAAGGTTGCATTCTTAATATTCACATTAGCATAGTGAATGAATGCACAAGGTTCAACATCTCCATTAGCATTAATATGAAGATAACTTCTACCTCCTGCAATGCAACCATGAGCAGCTTCACCATCATTCCAGAAATCAAGTGCAAAAATAGGTTTGGTGGCTCTAATTTCCTGTATTCTTTTATACATATAAGCACGCTGTTCTGGAGTGGCAATAAAATCTAATTTTGCATCTTTTCCAATGGGGATATAAGTAAAGTTCCAAGCAAAACGACATCCGCGAGCAATCATATCATCTATGAATTCATCAGAAGCAACACTTTCTGTATTATAATGGTGATAACAAGTAGAATAACCAAATAATAGATTATGTTTCTTCATAAGTTCCATAGCTGATATTACTTTTTGATAACAACCTTTACCCCTTCTCATATCGGTAGCTTCTTCATCACCTTCAATAGAGAAAGCTAAAACAAAATTACCCACTTTTCTCATATCTTCACAAAGTTTCTCATCAACCAGAGTGCCATTGGTGAAAGCAAAAAAGAAGCAATCCTGATGCTTTGCACATAGCTTGATTATATCATCTTTGCGAATGAGTGGTTCGCCTCCAGAAAATAAATACCAAAAGATTCCAAGTTTTTTACCTTGCTTTACCACGGAATCTAAGATATCATAGGATAAGTTATATTTCTTTCCATATTCTGCAGCCCAACAACCTGTACAGGATAGGTTGCAAGCACTGGTAGGATCTATTAATAAAGCCCAGGGAACATTGCAATTATATTTAGCTTTAATTTTATCCCGACGAGGTCCTCCTACCAATGTGGAATTGACCATAAAACATTCAGCCAGTTTACGGATAGATTTTGTGTTTACCTCTTTAAATAAATTTTCTGTAAATTTGTGCCAATTGCTATTTTCATCCATCAGTGCGTTATAAATTCCATCTATATAATATTCATACTGATGCTTACTATCCAGCTTCTTGGCTAAAGACATAATTTTAGGCATTTTCTGTATAGGGTCGGTTGCCAAATAATTGACCAACTGGTCAACTGCTATTTGTCTTACACCCTTCATTTCTGTTACTCCTTATATATCTATATTATTAATTATTTTTGAATTCTCTTTATTAATTTAAGGTCTGAAATATTTAATATTTTATTTCTTCTTCGCTTCAAATTATTCTCTAATGACACTATCAATTTTTCTAACTTACAGTCAACTTATATTGTTCTTTACAATATAGTTTAGTCTAATTTTAGCTATGTGCAAACACAATGTAAAGATTTTTTACTTAGATAAGAGTCTAAGCTATCAGACAAAAGCAGAACAGTAAAGAATCTCCAGATACATTGATAAAATATAATCAATTACAATATTCTGCAGCCAGAATATTTAGTTTAATTATCCATCTTACTATCCTTTATATGAGAAAGTTATGCTGGATTCATAGCTAACTTATGTCCGATTTGGGACATGAGCTGGACATGAGCTGGACATAAGCTGGACATAAGCTGGAGGGATGCAGGTAGGGGAAAATAAATATTTTATAAAAGATAAGATTGAAAATGAGTTATAGAGAATCAAGGCTAATTATCTACTATATAATTAGATAGGGAAGTATATAGGAAATTTAAATTAAGTGATAAGTTATTGGATTGACGAAAGAAAGGAAAAATCTAAGTTGGTTTTATGTCATTAAATTTCACCAAATGCTTTTGTTTAATAGTTATAGGGATACTATTTATTTCTGTGGCAGGAGCCCAGAAAAATATCTATCCCTTAGATAAAGGATACATATTGGAGAGAGACTTATATTCTAAGATGCTGAAGATACAGGAGATAAATCCTGAGATAGTCAAGTTGCATATTCTCGGTTTTAGTGGTACTGAAGAACTTCCCATATATGGTTTGGAAATAGGATATTCTTCTGCGGGAAAAAAAGTTTTAATGATAGGACAGCATCATAGTGACGAGGTTCTGGGAGTTGAAATTGTAGTTTCTTGGGCAGAAAAACTGGCTAAAGAAGCAGAATCTGATAAAAAAATTAAGGCTCTTTTACACCAATATAAATTCTGGATAGTTCCTACAATTAATCCTGAAGGTTATAGAGTTTTTACTGAGGGTTTATATAGATATAAACGTAAAAATAATCGGGATACAAATCAGAATAATAAACTGGAATTACAATGGGATGGAGTGGACTTAAATCGTAATTATCCAGTTTTTTGGGATGAAGATTCAACTCTACCACCAACGCATAGATATTATAAAGGTGACACACCTGCTTCGGAACCTGAAGTTCAAGCAATAATTTCTCTTGCTCAGAAGCAACACTTTGACTTTGCAATCTTTTATCATAGTTCATCTACTGGTGCCTACAGTGAAAAGATATTTTTACCTTATTCAGATGAAGAAAACGAGAATCAGAAAAGAATTTATGAAGAGACCTTAGAGTTTGCACAAAAGCTTGCAGAGAATTTAAAAAAGGATTATCTTCCTGGAAAATATGAAGTTAGTATGGCAACTTCTTCCCGCGTGGGAAATGCAAGAAACTATTTCTTCCACATTCATAATACCAGAGCTATTCTCATTGAAGTCGGAGGCATAGATAAAAAAGGTAAAAGCATTATCTATCCTTCTGCCAGAATCAAAGATAAGATAGTAAAAAAACATATTGCAGCACTGGAAAAAGTTTTTTATGAAATCCTTGAATAAAAGCTGTAATTATCAGTTGATTATGGAACTTATCAGGGATTGGATACCTGCAAGCTAACTCCTCCATAAAAAGCTATTCCTGGTTGAGGAACATAAGCATAAATTTCATACTGTTTATTAAGGGCATTTCTAATGGTAAAGAAAGGTGAGACATTCCATCCCTGAATGAACATACTATAATTCAATCCTAAATCAAGTAATGAATAACCAGGAAAAGGTTCAGTGAGATTATCGGGGGTGGTATATTGTTTTCCAGAGTAATGATAATCACTCCAGAGTTTCAACTTTTTCCAGTTAAGTTCCATTTTTAAAGAATAATTTCTGCCTGGAATATACACTAAATAGGGTGCAGCCCCTTCATTCTGGTCGCTAATATCTTTAGCACTGGTAAAAAGTGCGCTGGTAGAAAGATTTAACCACTCCCAGGGTTGCCATCCTACCTCAATTTCTACATTTTTTATCCGTGCTTTACCTATATTCAAAGGCTTCCACACATTGCCCCACATTTGAATTTGACGCCATTGAATGAGATTTTCAATGTCATTTTTATGGAAGGCACTTTTCAGATATAATTTATTCCATTGATTGGACATCCAAAGCTGCCAACCCTGCGAATGTTCACTTTTTAAATCTGGATTACCCAGCGCCTGAGAATCACCTTTCCAATATAAGTCATAAGGTGAAGGAAGTGCAAAAGAAGTTCCCAGAGTTCCACCAATAGTTGTTTCTATATAACCCAAACTTTGCAAACTGCTTTCCAGACGCCAGGTAAATTCATTTTCTTGCTCAGTTAAATCATATCTAATAGCTCCAGAATTAGACCAGATGAACTCACCTTTATCTATTTTAAGTTCTGTTTTTAGGATAGAATTGGCAAATCTGGAAGAAAAATCAATATTATTTGCACTATTCAGGAGATTATTGTTTTGATAGCTGTTATATCCAGCTTCAGCAGAAAGACTTGTATTTAAAGATAATTCCGGAGTAATAGAAGAATTTTGTCCATAACTGCCGTGAATTCCAGAATTGAGTAAACTCTGTTTATAGTGCGAAAGATATACCGGTAAAGGTGCCTTAGTGTTGTCATAAGTGGTCTGGTCTAAATTCAACCAGATTAAAGTTCCCAATTCTCCACTAAAAAGTGGAGCATTCAGATTGAATCTATTACGGTTTGCCCAACCGGATAAAGAAGCATTTTTATATATCTCGGTGAAATTAACCGTTCCTGGTAATTGACGCATAAAAGAAAGATATTCGGTTTGAAAGCTGAAATTGGACTTTTTGTTTAAATGAGTATAAGATGCGGCAAGGGAATTTTGATGTTTCGCATTATTATTACGAATAGCAGTACTATCTGGAGACCACCACTCAGGAACTTTGTAGCGAAAATCATTATCGGTGCTTAAATTGCTAAGATTAATTCGGAATATGTTAGAAGGTTGATTAAAAGTAAAACTCAAAGAATTTTGAGCATAGCCAAAAGAACCCAGTTCAGTGCTAATGGAAAATTGTTTCCCTGTTTGTTTCAATCCTTTTTTCGTGCTTATCATAACAATGCCACCAATAGCAGAGCTTCCCCCATAAACCGAGACATTATTTTTTATAATATCTACTGATTCAATATTATTGGGGTCAAGTAAAGAAAGGTCAAAACTGCTTCCATCTGGATTTAAGGGTACCCCATCTAAAATAATAAGACTATGGCGGGCAAGATTTCCCAGGATAGAAATATTTTGTGATTCTCCAGGAAGTGACACATCATTGCTATGAATAGCAGGATTAGTGGTCAGCACTTCACCTGCTGAATAATAATGTCGGTCTGGGTCTATGGGTAATGAAATTTTATCTGGTGGAGGTGAAACAATGTTCCAGGCTATATCAGAAACAGTTATACGAGGAAGAACAACTGGATCAGGGGTTAGTATTACTTTTTTGCCTATATACTTTACTGAAAGCTTTTTCTCTTGAAACCCCAATCTATGGAATGTTAATGTGTCGGCAGAGGTATTAATCAAAAAATAACCTTTTTCATTACTGAAAACAGTTTTACTTCCATCTGAAATTACTACTTCCGAAACAGGGTGCTCTTTGGGATCTACTATAACTGCTTGAATAAGATAAGATTCGGCAGTCAAGGCAACTGTAATTATAGATAAACAAAGAGTAACTATCCAGGATTTCATTTCATTCCTGGATAAAGGATATTAGGTTTTCCGCTTAAAGGATTTAGCATAGTGAGAAGTTCAATACCAAAAAGTTCTTTTAAAAGTTCAGGTTTCATCATATCTTCAGGAGTACCAGAGCCCAGAATAGTTCCCCTGGAAAGGAGTACCATTCTATCTGCGAAATTAGCGCTCAAATTGAGATTATGAGAAATGAGCAGGATTCCCTTTTTATTTTCAGCCAGAATCTTCCTGAGAAGAATCATTATATCAATTTGATGATTGATATCCAATTGAGAAAGAGTCTCGTCCAGAAAAATATAATGTGTGTCCTGTGCTAAAGCACGAGCAATGAGAACTCTTTGTTTTTCACCTCCACTCAGTTGAGAATAAAAACGATGAGCTAAATCCTGTAAGGAAAGCTGTTCTAAGACCCTATCTACTGCTTCATAATCTTCTGCCATCCAGTTTTGTGTTAAACCTAAATAAGGGTACCTTCCCATCAAAATTATGTCCCGCACCGGATAATCAAATTGAAATATACTTTCTTGAGGAACAAAAGCTATAAGACGAGCAAGTTCTATTCTTTTATAGGAATAAAGAGGTCTTCCAAATATGCGTACCTTACCTTTTCTTGGTTTTAAGAAACCAAGTAGAGCATAAATTAGGGTGGATTTTCCTGCTCCATTAGGTCCAGCCAGAACAGTAAATTCATTTTCTGGAAGGATTAAATCCACATCTTTGAGCACCAGCTCATCTTCGTAAGCGCAACAAAGTTTTTCTATCTCAATCATCTGTTTATCTCAATCAAAGTTTTGAAAAGGAGCGATTTCTGTCAACTGGAGCTTAATAAAAAAGCAATAGATTTTTCTTGTTTTAATCTCATAGTATATTACTATATATTTAAAAAGAGAAAAAAGAGAGAAAAAATGCCTGTTAGTACTAAAACAGAATATGCTCTAAGAGCATTAGTGGAGATTGCAGAACATCCTGAAGGCACCATATCAGCTCAAAATATCTGTAATCAACAGCAATTGCCTAAAAAATATATTGAGCACTTGCTCAGCTCATTGAAGAATGCTGGATTGATAATCAGCAGTGCTGGTTTGAAAGGTGGTTATGTTCTGGCACAATCTCCAGATGAAATAACACTTTATGATGTAATGAAAGCAGTGGATGACCATAGATTAGAATTGGATTGTAATATGGGACGGAAATTTTGTCAGGGAGAAGATTGTCCACTCAGACCCATTTTTATTGAAATAGGAGAAAAACAGCGGGAACTTTTTAAAAGCTATTCACTTGCTTTAATAGCAGAAAAGATGCGGGAGGAAGATTAATGAATGATCATAGAATATATATGGATAATTGTGTCACCACTCCATTAGCTCCAGAAGTTCTGGAAGCGATGAAGCCCTATTTTCTGGAAAAGTTCTGGTTTCCTGGAACTTTTATCAGTACAGGAGAAGAAACTAATGCAGCTCTAGCAGAATTCAAAGAGATTCTTGCAAAGGCTTTGCATTCTTTACCAGAAGAGATTCACTTCACTTCAGGTGGCACTTTAGCCAATAACATTGCTCTAAAAGGGTTAATGGGAGCAAATGCAAATAAAGGAAGACATATCATTGTCTCTCTGGTGGATTACCCTGATTTACTCACCAATGCTGCTTATTTTGAAAAACAGGGTTTTGAAGTTAGCTATCTGGAACCTGATTCTGAAGGCTGGGTTAGTGCAGATAAGTTAAAAGAAGCAATCAGACCGGATACCATACTATTTATGAGCACCATAGTAAATCATGTGGTGGGTACAATTCAACCTATGGAAGATTATAAAAAGGTAATAGAGGCAGCAGACCATAAAATCTTCTGGCATGCTGATGCTGGACAAGCTTTTGGGAAAATGCATCTGGATGTGCAAGATTTAGGGGTTGACACTTTAAGTGTTTCCGCTCATAAGATTCATGGTCCTCAAGGAATTGGAGCTCTCTTTGTAAAAAAAGGAACTAAGCTAAGTCAATTAATACATGGTGTCACCAGAGTTGACCAGTTACAGACTGGTGGCTTAAGTATTGCTCTAATTGCCGGTTTTGCCAAAGCGGTGGAAATGACTTTCAATGACCTGGATGCTAATATTTCCTATCTTAGAGATCTGTCTGATTATTTGTTGGGGAAATTGGAATCAACCATTCCCGATATAGAATTGAATGGACCCAGAGGAGACAAAAGAGTGTGTCATAACATCAATGTCTCTATTTCCTATATTGAAGGTGAATCAATAACTATGATGCTTGATTTAAATGGTGTAACCGTTGCCACTGGTTCAGCATGTGCTTCGCAAGGCTTGAAGCCAAACTATGTGCTGATGGCTATGGGTAAAAATCATGTTCAATCTCATGGTTCTATGAAATTTACCTTATCCAGATACAATACTAAAGAGGAAATAGATTATACGGTAGAAAAGTTAGCGGAAATTACAGCAACACTCAGAGAACGCAGTCCTCTTTATCAAGCAATACATAACAAGGAGAGATAAATGCAGTATTCACAGATAGTTTTAGACCATTTTATGCATCCTCATAATGTGGGTAAGCTGGAAAATCCTGATGCTGAAGCAACTGAAGGAAGTCCAGCTTGCGGTGATCAGGTAACGATGTTTCTTAAAGTCAATCCAGAAACTAAGGTTATAGAAGATATCAAGTTCCTTTCCTATGGCTGTGCTTCTAATATCGCTACAGCTTCAATTATAACAGATCTGGCAAAAGGGAAAACACTGGATGAGGCAAAAAAAATCACCTGGCAACAAGCTATGGAAGAACTCGGAGGCTTACCTCCTGTCAAAGTTCATTGTGCTGTCCTGGCAGTAGATACTCTACAAAGTGCTATTTCCAATTATGAAATTGCTCATGGACTTAAAGAAGTTCCTAATTTTGGCAAAGATACTATAATTGAAGAGTTAAGAAAGATTATCTATCCTAAGGTGGGAGAAGATATTGTAACCTTGAAGATGGTTAAGTATGTTGGATTTAATGATGGGGAAGTGATAATTGACCTTAATTTAATGAATTTTGACCAATGGAGAGACAATATTGCTGAAGAGATTAGAGAACATTTAAAGAAATATGCTGAAATAAAAAATATCCAGATAAACTTCCCTGATTCTCAGGCAACTTGAAGTATTTATTAGAAACTTATAAAAAGCTAAGGATAGCTGAGCTTTAGCTTAGCTATCCTTACTCATATATAATGCACCAGTAAAACACAACTTAGTGCAAAGTGAACATCCGATGCATTTATCTTTATCAATCTCCGGATATTTATCTTCATTTAAAGTTATAGCTTGATAGGGACAACGGGTGCAATTTCCACACTGAAGGCATAGATTTTGATTTAAAGTGCTACTCTTAGATTTTGGAGGCAATTGTAGAAAATCGGTGATAGGATTAGGTTGAGCGATACCAATGAGTTCTTGAACAGACTTAAGTTTCTTTGCTTCCAAAAGATAACTTAATCCAGAATGAAGCTCATCTATGATTCCATAGCCATATTTTTCCACTATGCTGCAGAATTGAACGGTTGAAGTGCCTAAAGCCAGGAAATTGGCAGTATCCAGATAACTCATAGCTCCACCATTACCGGAAACTATCACACCAAGATTGCAAGCTCTTGCTAAACTTAAGAAGGTAATAGGAAGAATACCTTTTCCACTTAGTCCTATTATCACTCCTTCATCCCAGAGTGCACCCTCTTTTTCTCTAAAACCCATAGCAGGGAAGGTATTTGCCAGAGTGATTCCTGCTTTTTTCTCGGGATATTTATTAAAAACAGATTTAACCGCTTTAATAATGGGAACGATAGCTGTTACAGCACTGGTTAATTTAAAAAGTTTAGGAATCTCTGGATTGCTAATCTCCATTACCCAATCTATAATCTTAGCAGTCAATTCAGCATTTTGAGCCACAATATCACCGTGAGTTCCATCACCACCTTGAGGACAGGAGAGACTATATTCAATGCCCATGGCACCTGCATTTTCTAATTTAAGGGTATTGGATTGCCAGCCAGCTTTATCGGATTCATCATTTCCGGTTACTGGACCTCCTGTTGAAGCCATAGTTAAACGATCAGGAAATTCTTTAATCAAGCGCTGAATTTCTTCACATACACGGTCTAAAGGATGCTCTGAAACATTATCACAATTACCGAAAGTCTTTCCATTAAATACCCACATATATTCTCCTGGGATATGGATATATTGTTTCTCAAAAGCAGTTTTCATCACACCACCTTGCCAGCCTGCAAGATAGGCTGCTTTCATTTGGTCATAGCCATCAGTAGGTGGAGCAGCAGAAAGTAGAAAAGGAGATTTTATTTTTCTGCCAAAGAAATCTGTCTCCAGAGAAACGGGATATTGCTTCCAGTGAGGAATAGAAATAAAACTTTTAGTTTGCTTTTCTGACTCAGTATAATCTTGATTTCTTAAGTCAGCATCAATTTTTAAGGCAATATTCTTTCCTGAAGCAACCGCTTCTACAACAGTGGAAGGACCATTGACCATATCTCCACATTGATAAATATGAGGACCTTTTTCATTTAAAGAACAACGATTACCGATAGCTATTACGACCATATCAAAAGGTCTATACATTTCGGTGGAGCCCTCTTCATCTACGATGTTGGAAGGATGAAAGGTAAGCCCAGAAGGAAGTGTCACTCTTTTAGTCTTGATTCCCACAGTTTTCCCATTTTCATTTATTATAGCAGTGATACGAGTTCGCGGACTAAAGGCAACTCCAGCTTCAATCAATTTTTGCTTTTCATCTTCAGTTATAGGCATCTCATTATAGGCTTCTAACGTTATCATTTCCGCATAGTTAGCACCTTTTCTTAATGATATTAGTGCCGCATCAGCAGCAATAGCACCTCCAACCAGAGCAATCCTTTTACCTTTAAGTTCGTAAGCTTCTGGATTACGCAAAAGTTCCAGACCCAAAACTTCAGTTTCAGAACCGGGAATATTGAGTTTTATAGGTTCATTCAAACCACAAGCAAGCAGAACCGCATTATATCCTTTTGAGAAAAGCTCCTGAACATTATCAACTTTTTCCGGGATATGAGTGAAATTGAATATGCGATTAAGATAGTTTAAATCATTATTTATAACTTCAGTATCAAGTCTTTCTGGAGGGATGAGTCTAATTTGACCTCCTAAGGGTTCAGCGTCAAATATATCAACTTCATAACCTAATTGAGTTAAGGTCACTGCAGCACCAAGTCCAGAAGGACCTCCTCCTACTATGGCAATCTTTTTCCCATTTTTAGGGACTTGCTGAAATTCTGGTAATTGACCTAACAGATGAGCTTTATTTATAATAGTAGCTTGAACCTCCTGAATTCTTATGGGGAAATCAAATTTATAATGAGAACATGCTTGCACACAGAAATCATCAGGACATACTTTTCCGCAGATTCCACCTAAGGGATTGCTGGATAAAATAATTCCAGCTGCTCTTTTATAATCCGAAGGTTTACCTTCAGCAGCTGCCATCATAAAATCAGCTGGAGAACAATCACAAGGACAGGCTGTTTTACAGGGTTTTTCAGCACAGTATTCGCAACGCAGAATTTCACTTTTCAATTGGTGATCAGTTAGAAACATCTCTATCTCCTTATTTATCATATAATTTAATAATATTTCTTTTCTTTTAAGTTTTCCTACCCGTCAATAAAAATAATAAAAAAGGGATTTGACAAGTAAGGTCTATCAATTATGTTATAAATAAAGACAGGAATAAAGAGTTAGAAAATAAAGCTGTTTTTTGAAAATTGTGTTCCAGTTAGATAGTTCATAGTGTGTAAAATGCCCTAAGGTGATAAAGAGATGTATAAGATAGAAAAGGCTTAAAAAAGAAAGATATACCTATAATAAGCAATAATAAAGAAAAATAATCATTGACAAAAACCTAAAAGAGCCTAGACAAGAGATTATACTAATATTCTTCAAAAAAAGAGGAGGATCAATGAAAAAAGGATGGCTGATTATCTTAGCCTTGATTCTTGTCACGGCAATGTTCGCAAACGGTTCAAATCGTTATGAGATAATTGCCTGGCAAGAAACATTTGAGAACGGTGCCGAAGGGTGGACCCATTATGATGGGAATCTTCCCCCTAATAACTGGCACATTTATAATTATGGTGGGACCCAGGGAACCGTATGGTGGATGGGAGATCCCGCTCTTGCACAGGGAACAAATATTGGTGGATATTATAACCATCAGTATCTGGTTCTGGATACACCTGCTCGTACTATATCAGCTGCTAATTCAGTGCTTACATTCAAAATGGCAGTTGCTCTTGAAGAAGTAGGTGGCACCGGAGTATACAATGGGTGGGATTCCTTCAATGTTCGTATATCCACGGATAATGGAGCAACCTGGACAGTTCTTACTCCTACTAGTCCACCTTATGATTTCACTTCATCTTATGCTTTCGGTTTTGAGCATAATGAAGGTCCAAACATTCCTGGTTGGGGTGGAATTCATCCTGCGTGGACTAATGCAACTTTTAACCTTTCCAGCTATGTGGGACAGAGTGTAAAGATTCGTTTTGCCTTTGCTTCTGATCCTGCTTATTGCACTTCTGATGATCCCACTTTATTTGGGGTTATGGTAGATGATATTTCCTTTGGCGGATATACCAATAATGGTGTTGATGATGGTCAGATGACCTGGGCAAGTTTAGTTCCTGTTGCCGGAGACCTCTGGTCTTTAGCAACCGATCCTACTGCACCATCTCCACCTCATGTAATGAGATGTCAGAATGAGAATGGAACTTATAACCCTAATATGATGAATTACTTAGTGAGCCCTCCAATCCAGCTACCTAATGAAGGTGATATTAGAGTAGATTTTATGATTCAAGGTAACTTTAGTGATCCTGATGCATTTCCTAACTGTGACTATTGGGGCTGGGAAATCTCTCCTAATAACGGTTTAACTTGGTATTATATGAGTAACCCTTATGGAGATCCCAATTTAAGCAATTATGTTTATTCTGATGCTCCACCTACCTGGGCATCAATGGTTGCATCCTATGCTGGTGTTGATGGTTATATTAGTGACTATGCGGGTCATACCATCAGATTAAGATGGTATTTTAAATCTGATGCTGATACACCTATTGGAACAGGTATTATGATTGATGATGTAACCATTTATAATGAAGTGTTTATTGCTCCTCCAGAAAACCTGGAAGCTGTAGTTAGCGGTCGCGATGTGATGCTTAGCTGGGCAGCTCCTGGCACTGGTGGTGGTGGAGGACAAGAAGGCTGGCTACATTATGACGGAGAGAATGCTGATGCTATTGGAACAGGTTCCGCAGCAGATTTCGCCGTAGCAGCAAAATGGGATCCCATTGGTGAGCATAGTATCTATGACTATGTGGGAATGAATATCACTAAAGTACGTTTCTTCCCATATGAAGCTAACTGCACCTATACCATTAGAATTTGGACTGGTGCTACCGGAACTCTTGTTTATGAACAAGCTGTTCCTACACCCACTATTAATGCTTGGAATGAAGTTATATTGACCACTCCTTTCACTATTCCTGCTCAAACTGTGATTATGGTAGGATACCGCTGCAATACTCAAGCGGGATATCCTGCGGGTTGTGATGCAGGTCCTCAAGTGGAGGGATATGGTAATATGATGTACTGGCAAAATAGCTGGACTACCTTAACCAATGTAAATTCCAGCCTTACTTATAACTGGAACATTAGGATTTATGTTGCCAATGCCAAAGGCGAGGAATATGAGCTTTCTTATGCCCCCCTTAAACAGGAAGTTCAACCTGTATCTAATGCTCAATTTAAAGCCAAAGGCATTAAAGCAAAACGTAATGTAGATGGCTACAGAATTTATCGTGATAATGTCCAAATTGATCAGGTAGGTGCTGATGTTCTTACCTACACTGATAGCAATGTTCCTGGCGGAATTCATAGCTATTATGTAACTTCTATGTATGGCACCAATGAATCCGGAGCATCAAATGTAGTTACCGTGTTTGTTATGCCTGAATCTATGGTAGAATTATCCCATGATGATGGCACAGCAGAGCAGGGCTTCAATGTTGGTGCTAATAAACAAATGGCAGTAAAATTTAGCTTTAATCGTAGCCTGACGGTCAAATATGCTAAGATTTATATCCAGAATGTCGGCAATGCTGGTCTAATTGTCCGTGTTTTTGATAATGACGGACCTGATGGTATGCCCGGATCACAGCTTGCTCAATATCAATATCCTGTAGCTTCATTAGTCCAAGGTTGGAATTATATTGAGTTACCGCCCAATATAGAGATAACAGATGGTCAATTCTACATTGGTATCCTGGATGTTGCTAATGGTTCAGCTATAGGACTGGATACATCCACTTCTGGTAATAGTTTTAAGAAAGTGGGAACAAATTGGGAACCAGTCACAGAAGGGGAACTAATGATTAGAGCTATCGTGTGGTATGATACGCCTAATGATGACAATGTGATTCCTGTATACACACTGTCTGCAACTAATTATCCGAACCCCTTCAATCCGGAAACTACTATCAGTTTTAGTGTGCCAACCTCAGGTTATACTACTCTTAAAATCTATAACCTGAAAGGTGAAGTAGTACGCACCCTGGTTAACGATGTTCGTGAAGCTGGTAAATACAATGTTGTCTGGAATGGAACTGATGACAGAGGTAGAACTGTTTCCAGTGGTATCTATCTCTATCGTTTAGAAAATAATGGTAAAAAACTTACTGGTAAGATGTTACTTGCCAAATAATACTCTTAAGATTATCTAACCTCTGAAAGAAAAGGAGTGACTTGTGTGTCACTCCTTTTCTGTTTTATAGACTACCCATTTCATAATAAGATTATTGACATCTTTATCAAGCCAGAAATAAGTAAATTTAATGAATGAATAAATGGGAAGAAATGCAGAAAAAAATCCTCTTAATGATGCTAATTATTTTTCTTTGTGGTATATTGCATTGTGCCACAATTAGTGGATTTGTGAGCAGAGCCGATAGTGGCGAACCCATTCAATATGTTAATGTGTATATTGCCGATACAAAGATAGGATGTCAGACCAATAAAAAAGGATATTATGTCTTAAATTTACAGCAGACCGGAGATTTTACTCTTACTTTCTCTTTAGTTTCATATAAAAAAGAAACGGTGCCCATCACTATAAAAAGTCTGAATGATCACCTCGTAATAAATATGCAGTTAGTTAAGAGTTCGGTTGAATTGAGTCCAGTTATAGTAAAGGGAACAAAGGATGAAAGTGATGGACCTATTATTCAACCCAGCACTCTTCATCAAACGCGACAGGATATCCAGATGGTTGTAGCTCCTATGGAAGCAGATGTTTTTAGAGCAGTTTTGGCTGTTCCAGGAGTGGTCCCTATCTCAGATTTTTTTGCTGGACTTTATGTTCGTGGCGGTTCTCCAGATCAGAATCTTATTCTTTTAGATAATACTGAGGTATATAACCCTAATCACTTTGGAGGAATATTTAGCACTTTTAACACCGATGCAGTTGAAAGTATTGAATTGATTAAAGGAGGTTATCCAGCAAAGTATGGGGGAAGGATGTCCTCAGTTCTGGATGTGACTGAAAGAGATGGTAACAGAAAGTTTTATGAAGGTGTAGGGAGACTTAGTCTCATTTCTGCTTCAGCTACTGCTGAAGGACCCTGGAAAATAGATTCACAAAGTGGTTCTTTTATGGCATCATTTCGTCGTACCTATCTGGAAATGTTAAAAATGATTATCTCTGACTTGCCTGATTACTATTTTTACGATGCTCATATTAAAATTAACTGGGATATTGATACAAACAATAAACTAAATTTCAGTGGCTACTACGGTAAAGATGTGTTGTCCTATGACATTACTCCTATTATGGACTTAGACTGGGGGAATAGCATTTTATCAGCTCAATGGATGCATCTATTTTCACCACAGCTTTTCTCACAATTTATCATTTCGGGAAGTCAGTATAATAATTCTATTGATGAAGTCTCAGCGGAAGGAATGAACATCTTCCAGAGTAAAAATTATATTCGTGATTTAACGGTAAAAGGAACTCTGAACTGGAAACCCAGTAATCATCACGATATTGAGACCGGAATAGAGCTAAAATTTAATGATACCGATTTAAAGATGGGAACTACTTATCAAATTGCCCAAAATGCATTACCGCAAGCAGCTATAACTTCATTAACCAGTTCCGCTTTTACGCAAGATACTTGGGTAATAAATGAATTGTGGACCTTGCAGCCAGGTTTGAGAGTAAACTGGTATAAAACCTTGAAAGAAGAACCAGCTCCTGTTCCTGCTGCTTCCTATTTTAATCTTGAACCAAGAATTTCTCTTAAGCGTAATCTGGATGTAGGTGAAAGTATATATCTTAATTTTGGCGTGTATCATCAATATTTATCGCTTCTCGGTTTGTATATCAATTCTCCTTATGATGTTTGGTTACCGATAGATGGAAGTGTTAAACCCGGAGTTTCTCATCATTATATTTTAGGGTATAATAGAGCGTTAAGCAGATATTTCCAGTGGGATGCGGAACTCTATTATAAGACCTATAATCATCTCAAGGAGTTTAATACCAATACTTTTTTCAATTGGAATAGTGAAACAGGCACCCTTTCAGATGCAGTTAATACAGGCAAGGGCTATTCTTACGGTGCAGAATTGATGCTGAGAAATGACTGGAAAGGCTTAAAAGGTTATTTAGGTTATTCTTATAGTGAGACTAAACGTAAGATTGATAATGTTAATATAGACCCTTATACAGGTGAACCACAATATTTTTATCCTCGCTATGATAGAACTCACACCGTCTCTTTAGTAGAAAACTATAATATCAGTCAAAACACAGGTTGGCAAATAGGTAACGCTGATATGATAGTAGGGATGAATTTTTCCTACAATTCAGGACAACCTTCTGAAATTCCAGAACGCATCTTTTTTGATGGTGAAAATTTCCAGCTTATGTACAGTTATCAGGATAGAGTTCGGCTTCCCGAGTATTTAAGGTTAGATTTGAGTGTGCATTTACAATGGAACACTTTCTGGGGTTCTATTGAACCCTATCTGGAAATCATCAATGTGTTCAACCATAAAAATGTAAGTTTTCGTTTCTATGATGTGCAGATGAATGAAGATGGCACTTTGAAGTTGGTCACAAGAGATGGAACCCAATTTCCCTTTTTGCCCTTTATTGGAGTTAATGTAAGATGGTAAAACAAGTGATAAAGATAGTGATGCTCTCAGTCATACTACTGAGTTGCCTTTTTATTATTTCCTGTGATAATACATCTGGACCAAGATTTAAGGGGGAAGTCTTCACTGTAGCAGGAGTATTAATGGCAGATAAACCAATCTCTCTTTCCTATCCTATCTATATAACCAGAAGTAGCTCCATTGAAGAATTTGACCCACTGGAACTTTTTGTCTGGGATGCAGAAATTCTTATAAAAGATTTGGATACGGGAGAAACTTTTTCTTTAACCCCTTCTTTACACGAATTTAAGATAAAATATATAGATTTGGCAGAACATATTATTCAACCTGAACATCATTATCGGCTGGAAGTGCAAATTCCGGGAATGGATTCTTTAATCTGGGCTGAAACCACTGTCCCTCAAAGAGTGGAATTAAAACCTGATCCTTATGGAATAAATCCTCCTGGTACAGGTTATTCATTTGATCCCGAAACCACTAATATCATTCCCTTTAATCAAATTGATACCAACTATCCTCTGGTGGTAAGCACCGGAAATACACTGGGAATATTTAATCTCTGGATTGAAACCTATTGTATGGAGGAATTTAGTACTAATCTGGAATATACTAATCAGCTTTTACAAGAAATGCATCCCTCCGCCAATATTGAAGAGCTTTATAATCAAGGAAGTCTTGGTATCAGGCGCTTAGAACTGGCTAATCGTTTCCAATCTGCTCCGTTGGAAGGTCTTCCAGGTTATTATGTGGTTTTAAAAAATTACTCTACTGCTTTTATCTTCTATGGAAAGTATCGCGTAAGAGTGTGGGTAATTGATGATAATTACTATAGATTTCATTATATGGTGGATGGTTATCTACATGGTGGTGTTCATAATGCCCTGGGTTATTTTGGTTCAGCCAGCGGTGGAGAACTCTATGCTCGTATTATTAAATCTAATTAATCTCTCAGTTTCAATTCCTATATTAGCATAATCCTTATCATTATTAATATTTATTTATAACTATTTTTTGGACGATAAAATTAAGACCCTCAACCCTGTATTTCATATATTTATAGTGATTTACCTCTATTAGCTGTCCCTAAGCTCCTAATTGCCTCTCACTTAACACTTTATAAGCTCAAGAGCTAAGGGAGAGGTAGGATAGAAGAAAGAGAAAATCAGACAGAAAAAGTGAGAGAAGATAAATTGGCCTAAGTTATTTGCAACTGATTGAGTAACAATAATAAAGTCATATAACAATATAAATTCTTATCGCTAAATTTATAAAGTGATTTGTTTACTGTTTTATCTATAAAATATTAGTCACACATATAGACTTAAAAAAGCTCTTAAACATTGCTTAGATATAAGTATCGTTTCCTTATAGGTGGAACAAGATCCTCCTTGTTACAAACTCTCATAGAGTTTTTTCTTTAGCTGTCCTCGTCTATGAAGCTCCAACGAAGCATTCTTATTTTGGCTAATTTTAAGCATTGAAAGAACTTGTTTATGATGCTTCTTATGACTTTTAACTCCTATAGAAAAAAGTAAACAAGGCTATCCGCTTTGCGCTATGAAGACATCTTGAACCCAATTTTTTATTAGGCTAATCTAATAAACTTTCCTTTGATAGAGGGTCAATATTATGCTTCTATGACTTCAACATTAGCACGAGGGATAATCATTCTTGTGCCATCTTCAAACTCAGCTTCCAAGACTCTGACCAGAGTTTCTGATTCCACTTTAGTAAGTTCTTCAGGTAATGCCACCACTTTAGCAATTTTGCCAAAATTAGGTTGACGAATGATTCTTATAATAGTCCCAATTTCCAGAACAGGAGGTTTTGGCTCTTGAGGAACTAATTCTTCTTCAGAAAATTGAAGAGGAATGATTATTTCGGGACGAATAACTCCAGCTCTGATTTGAGTTCTGCCATGAATAGAAGTTTTATGTCCATTAAATTTCTTCAATAAACCAAAGGTCTTTTTTGCCATTGCAATCTTACCAAAACCTTCAGTGCATACGATAGTGATGCCAATGTTTTCGTGTCCTGTAATAGCCACTCCCAGATCGTATCCGAGAAGTTTTTTTAGGTCTTGGTCATCAATGCCACCAGTTATAATAGCTTTAACGCCATGTTTTTTGGCAGCATCAATAACATCATAAGAAACGAATTGTCCTGTCACGATTATTTTATCTTTGCAGGCATCAGTAATTTGCGCTGGAGTTATTTCAGATTCAGGACTTTCTGCAATGACCATAAGTTCACCTACGGTTTCGCCTCCTACGCCAAAAATTCCCTGTGCATAGGCACTTTTATTTTGAATTATCACACCTTCTTCAGGTATGATTTCTGTAACCATTCCATCAATAAAAGCTTTCACTTGAACGGGTATCTTGGGTTCACGTAATAGGATTTGACCTGTAATGGTAGAGATACTTTCCACTTCACCATTAATAGGAGAACGCACTTCATTTTTCATTATACCCAGACCAAATAAGCCTTTTGTTTCCGCTAAAACTGTATTAGTAGTGATTTTATCACCTGGTTTTACTTTTATAAAATTGGGAAGCTGTGCTGGAGCTACACCAAGTTTATTAGCTAAATTAAAAGGAACCACTTTACCAGGTAAGAGGGTTTCAGCGACAACAGTTTCAGCTTGGACGAAGTCACCTTTTTTAACCAGGACCTGACCTTTAAGTGGTAGAACTCTTTCTTTTTTCAGGACTATATTTTCAGTTACCATTAAACCAGCAGAATATGCTTGTGCCATTTTCTTCCTCCTATTTTAATATCTGTTCGGGATAAGCATTAAATGCCTGTATCCATTTTTTTAAAGTGGCAATGCGTTCAGCTTTTTCTGTGGGAAGCACAAAAGGTTGTCTACCTCTGGTATCAAGGACAATACCTACCACTCCACCTTTCAGTTCCACTTCTAATTCTTTATTTTTATTTTCATCCAGAATTAGACCACCATGGGTTTTCAAGTTTGCTTTTGCTACTTCTCCCACACCACAAGGAATTAAGCGAACTTCTCCAAAAGGAATCTGTTCTTCCCAAGTGCTTCCATCAGGCAATTCCAATTTTGCGGTAAGAGCAGGTTTCCCTACTTTCCCTTTACCTACCGGTGCTACGCAAGTTCCTAAATAAATCATACAATCCTTATGGAAGACTTCAGTTGCTGCTTTAGTGCTTATTTCAGAAAGCACTCCCAGATGAGGCATCATAAATATACTATCCACAGCCAAACGAGTGATACCTTCAGGAAGAAAAGCATTAATTAATAACATCATAGTCTGACTACGACGAGGTGCATGAGAAAGTACTCCACCACTTCCTACTAACAAATCTAAGGTCATCAAATTGACCAGCGTCTCACCAGAAGTGGATTGACTGAAGGCTTCAGATATATCGCGCTGCCGTTGAGTTCCTTTTAAAGTGCTGGCAAACTCTTTATGTTGTTCAAAAGCAAGACGTAAAGCTTCAATAGCTATAGCTTGTTCCAAAACCAGTTCCTCTAAAAGATAAGGGATAGTAGTAGGTCGAATCATTTTGTTTTTAATCATATTACGTAGATACCCTTCATCAATATCTAAGGGTACCCAGCGCATAATATTCTCTAAGCCACTGGAAGCCAGAACATTGGAGATGCTATAGCTCATTCCCAGATTGGCACTAACGGTACGATTGAAAATGAATTCTTCGGTAAAAACGGAAAAGATATCTGTAGTTGCTCCACCAATATCTACTCCTACAACTTCAATATTTTCTTCACGGGCAATAGCTTGCATAATATTTCCCACAGCTGCAGGGGTAGGCATAATAGGAACAGGTTCATGGTCTGGTCCCTGACACCATTTCATCAATTTATCATAGCCTGGAGCTTGTTTCATCACATGGTCTAAAAACAGTTCATGGATTTTATCTCTTGCGGGTTTGAGGTTTTCTATTTCCAGTTTGGGACGAATATTATCCGTGATAATCAAATCCACTTTATCTTGTAAACATTCCCGCACATAATCACGAGCATCTTTATTTCCAGCATAAATCACAGGGAGTTTAAATCCTGATCCCAGACGAGGTTTAGGGTCAGCAGCACTAACTAATTCAGCCATTTCTACTACATGCTTAATTGTGCCCCCATCTTCACCTCCAGCCATCAATATCATATCTGGTCTCAATTCTCTAATTCTTTCTATCTTTTCGTGATTCATTCTCTTATCATTACTGGCTATGAGGTCCATAACTATAGCACCAGCACCCAAAGCAGCTCGCTCTGCACTTTCTCCTGTCATTGAAGCGACCACACCTGTAACCATCATTTGCAAACCGCCACCAGCAGAAGAAGTAGAAACATAAGCATCTACTCCAACATCACCACGCCTGGGGATGACAAATTCCCCATTTTCCATAAACTTGATATTAGGATTATGGTATTTAAGGCGAGCAAGTTCTTCCAGTTCCTGGGTGGCATTAATCACACCTTTGGTAACATCATTCAAAGGGGCTTCCACAGTTGTGGGTGCTTCTCCCCGAACGGTCTGGCGGTATTCTCCATCAATCCATTCAATTAAAATTGCCTTAGTAGTGGTGCTGCCACAATCAGTAGCAACAATTCGGGTAAGGCGTTTCTCATCGTATTGCATCATACCTCCGTTGATTCAGTTGACTTATTTGTTTTATTAAAGATTTTTTTAAAAAAGGCTTTTCGTTGATTCTTTCTACGCTGTCTTTTAAGCCTTGCTTTATTTCTTCTTTCTTCATTGGTTTCTTCGTCCAGTTCATCTATCCTTTTAATCAAGCGTTTAAAGTAATCATCACTTTGTATCATAAGAGCAAAACGTTGATATTGATTAGAGTCAAAAATCATTTCTGCAAAAGGAAGAATAAAATAGAGAGCCTGACTTGCAATCCCATGCAAAGGATGAAGGGATTCAAAAAGCATAATACCAGCAGAGCCTAAACTTCTGTCAACGAAGAAGTGAGCAACTTTTTCAATCATTTCATTGGCTTCTTCTTCAGTGATAGTAGTTTTAATTTCTTTATATTCTTTATTCATAATCAAATTGCACGAGCAGCAGTTAAAACTGCAACTTTGCTTGCTCCGGCTTCTTTTAAAACTCGGGATACTTCATTAACTGTGGTTCCAGTAGTAAAAACATCATCTACCAGAATGATTTTCTTGCCTTTTACATCAGCATTTTTCTCTAAGCGAAAGGCATTTTTTAAATTATTGACTCTTTCTTCAGCATTTAAAGTAGTCTGAGAAGGAGTAGGAAGATATCTTTTAACAGGTTCAGCATAGGGTATATTCCATTTAATAGCTAACTTTTTGGCAATAAGTTCGGACTGATTATATCCTCTTTCTCTTTTGCGAACTCTATGCAAAGGAACTGCCGTAATCAAATCAAAATTATTAGCAAATTTATCAGCCTCAGGAAGTTCCATTATTGCTTGACTAAAGAAACTGGCAGGAGCAAGAAAAGCATTGTATTTAAAATTATGAATTAACTCCCGAACAGGTGACTGATAAATAAAAGCAGCACGAGCCATATCAAAGACAAAATCATTTTCTGAACAATAAGGACAGCTATAATCAATCATAGGCGCACCACATTTATCACAGTAATTAATCGTAATAGGAGAAAGTAATTCTTTGCATTCGGAGCATAAAACCTCTTTAACACTTTCTATCCTCTGATTACAAGCAAGACAGACAGGTGGAAAGAAAAGTTTATCAATTGAGATTAAAGTATTCTTCCAATGCAGCAAAGATTTTTCCTCCATCATTACTGGTTACATAAGGAGTTGCAGCTCTTTCTGGATGAGGCATCATCCCAAGAATATTACGAGTTCTATTACATATGCCTGCAATATTTTCCCGCGATCCATTCGGATTATATTCGGCATTTATATTGCCCTGTTTATCGCAATAGCGAAAGACAATTTGATGGTTATCTTGTAGTTCTTTTAAAATTTCGTCAGAACAGAAGTAATTGCCTTCTTTATGGGCAATGGGAATGTCCATAACTGTTCCTTCTGGAATCTGATGAGTGAAGGCAGTGTTATTATCTTCCACCCGAATATATTGGTGCTGACAGATGAAATCAAGTCCTATATTACGTAAAAGAGTGCCAGGAAGAAGTCCACACTCAGTCAGGATTTGAAAGCCATTACAGATACCAAGGATTAACCCTCCCTTTTTAGCAAAAGCCATAACCTCTTCCACTATAGGTGAAAAACGAGCTAAAGCACCACAGCGAAGGTAATCACCATAGGAAAACCCACCTGGTAAAACTACTAAATCTGGATTTTGCAGGTCTCTATCTTTATGCCAGATTAAACGACTCTTATGTCCATAATAGGCAAAAGCTTCTTGAGCATCATGGTCGCAATTAGAACCAGGAAAGGTAATAACACTTACTCTCAACTTTGACTTTCCTCTTTATTTTCCAGGGTAAACCAATAATGTTCTGTATTGGGATTTGCCAGTAGCTCCTGGCAGATTTTATCCGTTTCTTTCCAGGTAGATTCCTCATTATCAGAATCAAAGGTCAATTCTATATATTTACTAACTCGCGCTTCTATCACATTGGTATAGCCCAATTGCTGAAGAGAATTACAAACTGCTTTTCCCTGAGGGTCAAGCACATTAGGTTTTAGACAGACAAATATCTTTGCCACGAGCATCTTGACATACCTTCATATTTTAATAGTTTTATCTTTTTCTTTAAAATCGTTATATCCGTCAATAACTTTTTGTTATAATAAGATAGATAAACTCTTGCTTTGTTTTGCAGAGCCATAATTAAAACGGTTCAAAAGAATTAGTCTATCCACAAGTTATTAAATATGGAAGATAATTTCTTTCATCCAGGGATTATTTATAATCACTCACTACTGGTTCTTTATCCTGGTTAATAGAGCAGATAAATAGGCAATATAAAGCTCATTAACAAGCCGGCAAATTAAACCTTTGGCACATTTGAAAGCTATCTTGTCCAGAGTTCAATTAACACGAGCAGGTGGATTCTTCCCTTCAATTACCGCAATGGCATTTTCTGCAGCAAGCAATGCCATTTTTGTCCTGGTTTCATAACTAGCAGAACCAATATGGGGCAACAATATAACATTAGAAAGCTTTATTAATTCTTCAGGGATAACGGGTTCATTTTCATACACATCCAATCCTGCACCAGCGATTTTATTTTCCTTTAACGCTGATATTAAAGCCTGTTCATCAATTATAGGACCTCTTGCGGTATTAATCAGAATAGCAGTGGATTTCATTAAATTAAACTCCTTTTCTCCAATTAGATGTCTGGTTTCGGGAGTTAAAGGAGTGTGAATACTGATAAAATCAGAATTTTGACAGAGAGTAGTCAAATCCACAGAAACATAATCTGAAGGAAGAGACTCAGGATCAACCTGAGGGTCATAATATATTACTTTCATATCAAAACCGAGTGCACGATGAGCTACTGCTCTTCCGATTCTGCCCATACCAATAATACCTAAGGTTTTGCCGAAGATATCATTACCCAGCATCAGCATAGGTTCCCAACCTTGAAATTTTCCTTCGCGCACAAAACGATCTGCTTCCACAATTCTTCTGGCACAACTCATAATCAAAGCCCAGGCTAAGTCGGCAGTAGTTTCAGTTAGCACTCCAGGAGTATTACATATAACAATGCTATGTTTAGTAGCGGTTTCCACATCTATATTGTTATAACCTACTGCATAGACAGATATACACTTAAGGTTAGGAGCAGCTTCTATAATTTCGTGGTCTATATTATCAGTTAAAAGGCAGATTAAAGCATCAATATCTTTCACTTTTTCTTTCAGTTCTTCGTGAGTGATAGCTCGGTTTTCCGGGAAAATTTCCACTTCAAATACTTCTTCCAATCTTTTAATAGCTGGTTCGGGGATATAGCGAGTGATAAATAGTTTTGGTTTCTGCATAGTTTATTCCTTAGTGTTACTTACGGGCACAACTCTTTCTATAGAATTACTATCAACCCAACCTTGAGTTCCATCAGGTAGGATAATTTGAGCTTTCTTGCCCTGAGTTTTGATCACCACAACCACACTTCCTTCAGGTATAGTCTGAAGAACATTGTTGCTTTCTGGAGTATGATAAATGGGTGCTACATTAGCGATTACGACTGCACGAGAATCATTACGATAGCGGTGATTTTTGACCAGCAGCATACTACCGAAAGCGATAAAGAGAATAGCTGTTATTACTACAGCCAGAATAGGTAAACCGCGTTCCTTTTCTGAAGGAGTGTGCATTAGCCAATGTAAACTCAAGGTTAAAAGTATAGCTAATATTAAGAGAGTTATAGCCAATCGGTTTAAAGAAAAGAAATCATAAATATTTAAAAATAACTGCACGAGAAACGGTCTGTTAGGCTCAGGAGAAAGCTCTGGATGCAGATTATGAATATACAAGAGATTTTGTTTAGCTTGCTTATGTGCAGAATTCAGATTCAGAGCCCGAAGGAAGTATAGCACAGCTTTACCAGTGTTTCCCAATTGATAATGGCAAACCCCCATATCATAGAATAAATCTGCATTTTTAACTCCGTGTGCAGCTTTAGCTTCCAATTTTTGCAGAGTTTGTTGATAGAATGCTTGTTCTGCATTTAAAGAATCAGGATTCAAGACTTGAGCAGATAAGGAAAAAGTTAAGATGAGTAAGCCGAAGATAAATATCCAGTGCTTCATTATTGTTCCTCATTTTTAGAGTTGATATCCTTTTGAGGCAGTGTAACTCTGTTCTTTTTAGAGGATTCTTTTTCAGGTTTAAAACGGCTTAAGGCTTGAACCAGGGAACGCAATTGGTGCAGAGCCTCATCCAATTTTTCAGCTTCTGCTCCTCCGGGCATAAAACGAGCTTTCTGGCATAGCAACAAAAATTGCTCTAACTGTTCAAGTAATTCAAGAGGCATACCTTTTGTTCTTAAAGCATCAATTAGTTCTGGTGTGGGCAGACTTTTAGAAACACCATATTTTCTTGCCAGATAATCCATCAATCCAATTTCTGCCAAGGGATAGAAATCAGGGGAAAGTTTTTCCGCTGCTTCTGTTGCCTTTTTTAAATACTTATTCAGGATGCGATGAGCGGTTTTTTGAGCATAAGCAACAGGTTCCAATTCTTTCAATCTATTTTCTCTTGCTACAAGACTTGAAATGATTAGAGATATTGCACAGAGTGCCAATATAAGCCAGAACCAGGGTTCTGTGCTATAATTTTTAAAATCTGGATAATACTCAAGATTGAGCAATGGATAGAGTGCCTGTGGTTTATCTTTTTCCAATAGTCCGGAGAAATATGATAGGACATTAGCTTGATGAACTTTTATTTCCTGGGGTGCACCTTGGAAAGTTTTATAAACTCCAGAAGTTGTATCAAACCAACTAAAGGTGTATCCAGGTATAGTCAATTCCCCTGTTTCTCGTGGAAGCAAAGTATAATGGATAAAACGTGTTCCTTCAATCACATTAGCCAGCTTGTCCTGAATATAGGGTGCAGAAACCTGAAATTTATCTACATTAGGGAAAGGAGCTGCGGTAAACTGGCTAAAATTTCCTCTTCCTGAGATATTAATAGTGAAGGTTAAAGCATCGCCAAGGTTTAATTTAGTAGAAGAGACACTCTGGGAAACGGTGAAATTTCCTACTGCGCCTGTAAAACCAGCAGGAGCTCCAGAGGGTAAAGGTTTTACATTTATCCAGCAAGGTTTGGAACTGATAGTTTTATTTAAAAATCCCAGAAATTGTGCCTGTCCTGTGAGAATTGGCATCTGTAGTCTTCCAGCTTTATGAGGGAAAATAACATCCTGCTTTATAAGAGCACGTTTATAGGATTTGCTATTATAGACAGAAGATTCATATTGAAGTGAGGAAGGCTGAAGGAAGACTGCTTTACCGTAACCCTCAAAATCTTTTTCGGATTCAGCATAGAAAGCTTCAACCGCTTGTTCCGTGTAAAGATAATAGGAAATTATCACGGGTTCGCCAACATAAGCAAGATCAGTTTCTGGGATACAGAGTAAAAATACTTCACCTTCTATGAGATTGGGATTGAATAGTTCATCTCCAAAAGGATTTAAGAAAGGTGAAAGATTATACTGTTTCTGAGGTGGAGGTGAAGATTCTTTAACCTGAACAGTTAAAGAGGGTGTATAATATTCCTTCTTCTCAACTTTAACTTTAAAGGAAGGAATAGTGAAGGTACCAGTTTTTTGAGGGATATAAATATAGGTAAAAGTTTGTATGTATTTAGTGAATAAATTTTTATTAACGAGGGAGTAATCAAGGTAAGTTGAACCTACTACATTACGAAAAGAGAATCCTGGTATTTGGGGAGCTGGTGGAGCAATAACTTTTACTTGTTTATCACAGGTTATTTCCAGTATCAGTTGTAGCTGATCAGATAAGGTAATAACATCTTCTTTTAAATAAGCATTTACCGTTACTGATTCAGCTTTTAGTATGCCCATTAGAGAGAGCACTATCAATAGAGCACAGGCAAACTTTTTTACCACCACTTTTCTCCTTTCCCCTTATAAGGTGGAGGATTCTTTGCCATTCTATCTCTGGCTTCTTTTTGGTCAAGTGCATTTAATCTATTTTCCATTTCTTCACGCAGAGATTGGTCAGGAGGATTTTGCTGATTTTGGTCTTTATTGTTTTCTCCTATACCAGCTTGTAGGGTAATAGCATTTTTCTTTTTAAGTGCCAGTTCATAATTTGCTTTAGCATTTTCATCATCTGGGTCAAGAAGCATAGCATTTAGATAAGCTTGTAGTGCATTATCAATTTGGTTATTCCGTAAATAAGCATTACCCAAATCATAATGTAAACCAGGGACTTTATCATTCTCTTTCAAAGCATCCTGTAGTTTTTTTATGCTTTCTTCATATTTACCTTGCTGGTATAAAGCTTTACCCAAACTGCTTTCCGGAAGGTAATCCTTATCTTTGCTATCCAATTCCTTTTCCCAGATTTTAGCTGCCTTTTCAAACTGTCCTTTTTTATATAATTCACTTGCTCTACTGTGTTTAAGTGATTTCTGATTAAATAATAAAGTATATATTAAGAATAACAGAATAAGTATAACCAGAATAAGGATAAGCTTGTAGAAGAGCAGTTTTTTATCTTTCATACATTTTCCCTTTTACGAGAAAGAGGTAGAAGAAGACTTTCCACCAATAAAATAATTATAGCAATAATGGCAGGTATGGCATACTGGTCTTTTAAAATGGAGAAGTTTCTACTTCTTTCCCTACCAGATTCGCTGGCATAAATGTTCTGAAGGATGGGGTCTAATTCTCCTTGCCCCGGTCTAACGGAAAAATATTTCCCCTTACCTATGGATGCAATTGCCTGTAATGTCTTAGTATCAAGCTTGGTAAATGCTTGCTGACCAGTCTTTTCATCTCTAACAAAAGTGCCTTCTTCGCTTCCCACACCCAAAACATAGATTTTAACTCCTTGTGAGCTTAATCTTTTAGCTTGAAGAATAGCGCTTCCTGCGAGGTCTTCTCCATCGGTTATTAAAAGAAGAATATTACTTCCACCAGCTGATTGAAAGGACCTGCTTGCCAGCGCTAATGCTGCACCAATATCCGTCCCATAGGAAACTACATTGTCAGTATTAATACTATTTAGCACCAGGCGAACACACGAATAATCATCAGTAAGTGGACATTCCAGAGTAGGCACTCCCGCAAAGGCAATAATGCCAATACGATCTCCTTTAAGCTTATCTATCAAAGAATCTATTTGCATCTTGGCTCTAAGCAGTCTACTGGGAGTAATATCCTGTGCATCCATACTTTTGGAAACATCCAGACAGACCATAATATCAAGTCCATTGAAACTGTATTCTCGCTCTTCATAATCCCATTGGGGACGAAGCAAAGCAAAAATAATAAAGGCTAAAGCCAAGATAATTAATATATATTTGAAAAAGTGCAAAAACTGGGAGCGACTAGAAAGATATTCAGGATAGAAAGAAGGATTAGCAAAGCGAGAGAAGCGCTTTTTTTCACGCCTATTCCAGAAAAATAGAGATACTATCAAAGGAATGATAATAAGTAGTAACCAGATATTTCCAGGATAATATAGATTCATTTTTTACTCCGGAAGAATAGGCATAACTATCAAATGCAGAAGTAGTTCTATGGTCAGCAAGATAAAGGCAATCCAAAGTAGAGGCATAAACTTTTCTGACCATATATAATGAATTTGAATCTGGTAAGTGGTCTTTTCCAGCTTATCTATCTTATCCATAATTTGTTGTAATTGTGCTTTATTTCCTGCTTGGGCAGCTTTTCCCGTTCCTGTAATCTCAGCAACTGCATTAAGAGTATTCATATCCAGTTCTACTTGCATTTTTCTATAGTAAGTACCAAGTAAGGGGTCTTCAATAGGGTAATCTACCAAGCCATTTGTTCCTACTCCTATAGGATAGACCTTTATTCCATAAGCTTTTGCCATTTTAGCTGCCGTTAGGGGGTCTATTTCTCCTGTGTTACTAACGCCATCGGTTATTAGAATGATAACTTTACTTTTTGCAGTGCTGTCTTTAAGTCTGGCTACTGCTTTGGCAAGACCGACTCCAATAGCGGTAAAAGATGCTTCTTTATTGACCTGAAGGCGGTCAAGTTGTTCTAAAATAGCTTCATGGTCAAAAGTTAAAGGACTCTGGGTTAGAGCATATTCTGAAAATGCTACTAAACCAAAACGGTCATTAGGTCTTTTTTTAATGAAGTCTTTTGCTACATTAACTGCTGCACCTAATCTATTTTGAGGAGCAAAATCCATAGCCAGCATAGAGCCACTGATATCTATAGCAAGAACAATATCTACACCTTTTTGACTGATATCTCGTGTTCCATAACCCCAGCGGGGTTGAGCTATAGCCAGAATTAAACATACAAAGATTAAACTTCTTAAAATGGGGAAAAGGTATTTCCAGAACTTGTTTTCTCCTTTTATCTGTTTAAGAAGAGGCAAACGCGTAAATGGTAATCGCAGTTTATGTGGTTTCTGGATTTTAAATTGATACCAGAGGAACAAAGGTACTATAATTAGAGCTATTAACCACCAGGGACGAGCAAAACTAAGCATGCTCAATTCCTCCATGAGCAAGCTTTTGTTGTGCTTCTACTAATTCAAAAGATTGCACCCAGGACCTCAACCAGTTCTCATATTCCTCTATTTCTTCTTGGGAGGGAATATATTTGGCAAATTTAACTTTATCACAGTATTTCAGGAAATTCAGGACTTCCTGACTGCTGGCAATATATAAGCGTTCGGCAACTTGTTGTATTTCTGAAGTGGTCATTTCCACAGCTGGGAAACGATATTTCCGTTCTAAAAATTGTCGTAGAATTAAGGAAAGCTCATAATGATGACGGATATATTCACCTTTCTGGATTAAATTCTGGGACAAAAGTTCATCCAATTGCTTTAAAGCTATTTTCCAGGGAGGGTCCAGAGAAGTAGAAGATGGAATGGTTTCCTTTACTGTGGAATCTTTTCCGCCTCTGTTTCTTCTATTTAGAATCAAGTAGATAATTCCCACAATGATGAATGCAATTAATAGATAGTATACCCAGATAGGTAATTGCAGTGGGTATTTAGCTAAAGGTTTGATATCAACCAGGGTGGTATCATTTTCAGCTCTAACGGGAATCACTATAACCCGGAAGGCATCTGTGAAATAAGTTTGCCCATCTGAAATTTCTGGGATAACTTGCAATTTAGGGAAACTCAGTGAACCAGTTAGTATAGGAACAATAGTGAGCTGTAACCAGGTTTTTCCGGAAGGCTCTTTCTTTTTTTCTACTTCAATGATTTTAAAGGAAGTTAAAGTGTCCGGGACAACTACACTTTTTAAAGGAACATCAGCGTAGATTTGTAGTTGAAAACGGTCTCCTACATTCAGGTTGTCATCATTAACCAATTTTTGTTGGATAGTAACAGCAGAAAGATAGCTTATAAAAAGCAATATTAGAGCTAAAGGTAGGATTTTTTTCATCTGCCTTCTCTTAATCTTCTTCTCCTTTGTTCAAAGAAAGTTCTAAGAGCCTTGATATGCGAATCCATACTTCTTAGCATTATGTAATCAACCTTCATTTTAGCCAAGTCTTTAGTGAGGTCTTCCTGTTGTTTAGAAACTCTTGCCTCATATGCTTTTTGGATAGATGTGACAGAAGTATTACAATAAAGAGTGTCTCCTGTTTCCGGGTCGTAAAGATTTAGGACTCCCGCATCAGGTAATTTTAATTCTGCCTCATCCAGAATCTGGATAGCGATTACATCATGTTTTTGTGCCAGGATTTCCAGAGGTTTATTATAGCCACTATCCATAAAATCAGAAAGGATAAAAACCACAGACCGTTTTTTGAGAATATGATTGGCAAAGGTTAGGGCTTCCAGTAAGGAAGTATTTTTATGTTCTGGTTCAAGATAAAGCACATCTCTTAAAATCTCTAAGGCTTTATTGCTTCCTTTGCGAGCAGGAAGATACTTTTCCAGCTGGTCGGAAAACATTATCAGCCCTACTTTATCATTATTGGAAAGAGCGGAAAAGGAAAGCAGAGCAATGATTTCTGCTACCCGTTCTTGTTTTTTAGGTTGCACCGTGCCAAATTGCATAGAAGCTGATACATCAACGATAAAGAAGACATTTAGCTCCCTGGTTTCAGTATATTTTTTAACATAGGGTGCACCTAAACGAGCTGAAACATTCCAATCAATATCCCGATAATTATCTCCAGCTTGATATTCACGGACTTCAGCAAATTCCAGACCCTGCCCTTTAAAGCTGGAACGATATTCTCCACTAAAGATTTCATTAACCAGATTCTTGGTTCGGATTTCCAGTTTCCCAATCCGAGCAAGAATCTCTGCAGGTGTAGGGGAAGACATAGATTGAATCCTTTAAGGGACTTCTATCTCTTCAAATATGCGGGTGATTATATCTTCTGTACTAACCTGTTCTGCTTCAGCTTCATAGGAAAGGATAATACGATGTCTTAATACATCTTTGCCTATTGCCTTTATATCATCGGGGATAACATAAGCTCGGTGTTCCAGATAAGCATTAGCTTTGGCAGCACGAGCAAGAAAGATAGTAGCTCTCGGGGAAGCTCCATATTGTATCAAGCCAGTTAATGATGATATACGAGGATAGCGTTGGGGATAACGTGTTGCCTGTACCAGATTGAGGATATAATGCTTTAACCTTTCTTCCATATACAAATCAGCTAATATCTCTCGCATATAATCTAAATCTGAAGGTCTAAGCACCGGATTAACTCTAAGTTCTCGTTCTACTACCATCCTTTCAAGGATTACCTTTTCTTCTTCCAGATTGGGGTATTTAATCTTGAGCTTCATTAAAAAGCGGTCAACCTGAGCTTCAGGCAAAGGATAAGTCCCTTCCTGTTCTATGGGATTTTGTGTTGCCATAACGAAAAAAGGACGAGGTAGAGGGTAGGTGGTATCTCCAATAGTCACCTGTCGTTCTTGCATAGCTTCCAGTAAAGCAGATTGAACTTTGGCAGGAGCACGATTTATCTCATCTGCAAGAATAAAATTAGCAAAGATGGGTCCTTTTTTAGTAGTGAATTCACCCGTTTTTTGATTGTATATTAAAGTGCCAGTTATATCTGCAGGAAGTAGGTCAGGTGTGAATTGAATTCGTTTAAAAACGCAATCAAAAGCCTGAGCTAAAGTGCTTATTATTAGTGTCTTTGCCAGACCGGGAACTCCCTCTAATAGAATATGACCATTAGCTAAAAGTCCAATTAATAAACGATTGATTATAGCATCCTGTCCTACGATTACTTTGGCAATCTCAGTTCTTAAATTATCAAGTAGCGCTGAACTCGTTGCCACCTTAAAGTTTAACTCTTGAATATCCATCTATTCTCCTGATTTTCTCTTAGATAAATATCGGGAACAGGATAGTCCTATTCCCGATGTAGCACAATTGGCATTGTTTATTTAACTGTAGTGCAGTATGGTTAATCTTATTACACAACCTTATGGACTTTATTTGTTTTAAGACAGGAAGAACAAACTCTTATTTTCTTGACCTCGCCATCAACGACAGCCCGGACAAGATGTAAATTAGGATAAAAACGGCGCTTAGTTGCATTCAAGGCATGACTGCGAAGATTACCAACCTGAGCCTTTTTTCCACATATATCACATACTTTTGACATCTTTCACCATCCAAATTGATTTCTTTTTTCCATCTTTTTATTAATGCTTTTTTTGACAAGATTTTATTTAAATTCTATGAATTACCTTTATAGTATGTTAAAAATTAGGTTTTCCTGAAAAGTCTTTGTCTCTATAAATTATGTTGTTGTGGGAGGCGAATATCAAAACGAGCACCGTGAGGTTGCACTGGTGTGTATTCTATTCTACCTTTATGTTCTTGAACAAGTTTTTGACAGATAGAAAGCCCCAGACCTGTGCCAGTAGGTTTATTATAGCTTATAAAGGGTTTAAATAAGTCATCTACAATAGCAGGAGGGACACCCGGTCCATCATCTATCACACTTATCTGTAACCAGTTAGAGGATAAATTAGCCATTATTTTTATAGTGCCCTTAGTACTGATGGCTTCTGAACTATTACGAATGAGGTTGATAATAGTACGTCGGATACGTTCCTCATCAAAATAAACCGGTTCGTTACACTTATTTTCTATGACCAATTCAATATTTCTGCTTTTTAGTGAAGGACCATAGGTATCTTCTATATCTTTTAAAAATTTAACCATATCTACTTTCTGAATTATAAGATGATTGGGATTGCCTTTAATATAATCCAGCGTTTCCTGTAAAAGCTCATCTATCAATTTAGCTTGTTTAATTATGCCTTGAGTCAATTCTTCTGCTTCAGGGAAAAGGGTCTCTATTAACTGAGCATTTAAACTAATAATGGTGAGAGGAGATTTGATATCGTGTATTATCTTGCTGGTTGCTTTTCCTATAGCTGTTAAACGGTTTTTCTGTATCATTTCACTAAGAGCACCAGCAAATCTTTCATTCGTTAATCTGAGTCTTTCAGAAAGAGCTCGTACCAGATTTAACATAATATTAGGATGGGAGAAGCAAAGCCTCTGGAATTCTTCTTCAGGAATTTCAAGTAATTCAGTGTCTTCCAGAGCAATGGCATTTGCACTGCGAGGTTCTTCATTTAGAAGACTCATTTCGCCAAAGAATTCTCCTTCTTCCATAACGGTTAAAGGAGCGATAGGAGGTTCAGAATGTTCAACCTCCTTTTCAATTTCTATTTTACCTTTGAGAATTACATATAGACAGGAGCCTTCTTCCTTTTCTCGCAGTATCTTATCGCCTTTTTTAAATTTGACGGTCCTTAATTGCTGTTTAATATCATTAACAATAATGTCATCAATCCCATCAAAAAGACCGATTATTTTTTTCTTGCTTTCTTTCTTCATTATCCACTTACCCTTGAATTATCCTATAATCTAAAATAATATTCTTAGCCCTTGCGTCAATATTTTTTTAACCACCCAGTACAAGTTAATAATAAACCTGGATTTAAGTATTCATAATATATATAGAGATAGTGGATTACCTCACATATTATCCAGTTGTCGCTCTAAATTCTCTCGGATTTGATTAAGAATTTCTTCATCTGGAATAAATTGAACTTTTACCGGTTCTAACATTTTAAAACCACATCCACTATCATCTCCCAGCATTTTATGGAGCATAGGAACGCTTTGTCCACTCCAACCATAAGAACCGAAAGCGAGACCAATTCTATCTTTTGGAGCCAGACATTGCAGATAGCTCATAAAAGCAGCGACGGTTGGAAGAATAGAGCTATTGATAGTAGGAGAGCCGACGCAGATATATTTGGCATCCATAACCTCTGTCATAATATCCGAGATATGAGTTAATTGTAGGTTTTGTAACTTAGCTTTAATGCCTTTATTTTCAAAAGCTTGAGCTATAGCATAAGCAATGATTTCTGTGGATTTCCACATAGTGTCGTAAATTACCAGGGCTTTTTGGTTATCTGTGATGTTATTTGACCAGAGGTTATAAGCATTTAATATTTCAGGAAGATGTTCTGTCCAGATTAAACCGTGACTGGGAGCTATCATATTTATTTCAAGAGAGGAAACAGCTTCCATCACTTTTTGCACTTGTTTGGAATAAGGAAGGACAATATTGGCATAATATTTTTTAGCTTCTTCCAGCACTATATCCAGAGGAAAATCACTTTCAACTCTTTCATTAGAAGCTATATGCTGTCCAAATGCATCATTAGAAAAAAGTAGTTTTTCTTGCGGACAATAGGTTACCTGATTATCAGGCCAATGAACCATAGGTGTAGTTAGAAAAGTAAGGTCATTTTTCCCTATATTTATACTATCACCACTTTTTATTTCCTGAAAATTCCAATCCTGATGATAATGCAATTTCAGACCTTTGATAGCGCTGGCATTGGTGTAAATCTTTGCTTCAGGAATAATTTTCATAAGTTGAGGAAGACCACTGGAATGGTCCATTTCAATATGATTCTGGACGATAATATCAATTTTATGCGGATCAATAATATCACTTATCCGAGCGAGCATCTCATCAAAAAGGTAGTATTTAACATTATCTATCAGCGTTACCTTCTCATCTATTATAAGATAAGCATTATAAGTGGAACCTCTGGGGGTGATATAACCGTGAAAATTGCGTAAATTCCAATCTATTGCTCCAACCCAATAGATATTATCTTTCAATTTATAGGCTTTCATTGTGAATCTCCTTTTTTGGAATCTTTTATACGATATAAATACCTACTATTATAGTATACACTTTTTAACACAGGTTTGCAAAAATAAACTTCATTTCTGGCAAACAGGACAAAAATAAGTGCTTCGTCCACCTTGTTTTATTTTCTGGACAGGATGTCCCTTGGGACAGGTGGTTTTTTGATAGATTTGTAAGAAATTCTGGAACTCACCTTTTTTATCATCAATCCTCCGATAATCCGATATGGAGGTTCCATTTTTCTCTATGGCTTCGTTAAGGACAGTCTTAGTTGTTTTTATAAGCCTGGAAAGTTTTTGGGAAGAAAGAGAGGAAGCAGGAGTTTCAGGATTGATTTTAGCCCGATAAAGAATCTCATTAGCATAGATATTTCCCAGTCCAGCAATGATTTTTTGGTCCATTAAGATATTTTTTATAGGTGCTTTCCGACCTTTAAGAGCTTTTTGCAAATAAGAAAGATTAAAATCCTCAGAAAGTGGTTCAACACCAAGTTCAGGCAAGTAGGCAGGGATATTTTTAGTTGGACAAAGGACAATTTTTCCGAAGGTGCGGATATCTATAAAGTGTATTTTTTCTTTTTCTGATAAGCGAAAACAGGCTCTTTCGTGTTCAGAATGGTTAGCTATAGTATTGTCCCGAACCAATTTTCCAGTCATTCCGAGATGAATGATAATCGTGTTCTCGTTTGTTAGATGGATAAGGATAAATTTTCCATGTCTTTCAAGACCTATAATCTTTGCAGGAAAGGGAGTTGCGGTTAACTCTTTGTCCCAAATTAAGGTGCGAGAATGATAACAATCCAATCCCTCTATCTGTTTATCTTTTAGTTCTTTTTCTAATTCATTTAAAATGGTTTGCACTTCTGGAAGCTCTGGCATTTAATCTATTTCCTTAATATATAATTCTTATTTTTTTTACCTTTTAGAGCATAGCTCTATATTGGCAAGTTCTTTATGAGGTCAAATCTACCTTCCGAATATTTTTTATCTTTTGATGAATACTTGATTGCCTGCTTTTCTTGAGCTTATGTCCAATTTCGGACATGAGTTGGACATAAGCTGGACATGAGCTGGACATAAGCTGGACAAAAAGATGCAGATATCTTCCGGTACTACGGATGAAAAATAACCTTATAATATCCAGCTCCAAAGTGGCTGTCATAAACTAAAAATTTAGCCAGCTCCATAAAAATTATATATAATTATTATAAAGTTGTAAATCATTGAATACAACAAATATATTTTTTAATTCCTTATTTATCATCTAATTCTAATCTTATGATGAAAAAATTATATTAAATTGCCTATAAAGTGCTTGAAGAGCTTGAAAGGATGAGAATAGCTTTATACCTTGGTTCTATGCTTTTTATTTGACAAAGAGTTAAAATCCAGAGATTGGTCTCAAAAATGGGGTTCAGAATTGTTATCTGAAAGGACTCAGGAATATAGTTAAAGGAGTTGCAATGGAGCAAGACTTCATTTCTGTGGATGAAATATTGCAGGAATATGAGGGCAAAAAAGGTAATTTAATTCCAATATTACAGGCTGTTCAGCGTCAAAAAGGATATTTATCCAAATCGGATATACGCTATATCTCAGAAAAGATGCATATTCCCATTGCTGAAATTTATGGAGTGGTAACTTTCTATGCGATGTTTCGTCTGGAACCCCAAGGTGAACATATAATAAAAATTTGTAAAGGCACTGCTTGTCATGTGGCAGATGCGGATAGTATAAAAGAAGCTGTAGTGGATTATTTAAAATTGGAAGAAGGAGAACAAACTACAGCAGATGGTAAATTTACCGTTATGGAAGTTGCATGTCTGGGCTGTTGCTCTCTTTCTCCAGTGATAATGATAGACCAGCAAACTTTTGGGAAACTCACCCCCAATTCCATACCGGGGATTTTGAGTCGGTTTAAGAAATAGGTGATAATATATGAGTGAGATTATAGTAAAAGTTGGTTTGGCAAGTTGTGGAAGAGCTGCTGGTGCAATGGAAGTTTATGATAAGCTAAAAGAGTATTTAGAGCAAAATGAAGGGGCTTATATATTAAAAAGGACCGGATGCATTGGTATGTGTTTTGAAGAACCGATTGTATCCTTAAGTGGCTCAGAAATAGGTGAAATCACACTTGGGAAAGTCAATGCAGAGAATGTAATAAATCTTATTGAAGAATATAGAAAGGACATAATTCCTTCTTCTAATATCATATTATCCGATAAGGTTGAAGCTCCTTGTAACGATTTATTTGCCTATCAACAGAGGATTGTTCTGCAAAACTGTGGAAGAATTGATCCCTTATCCATTGAAGACTATGAGGCTTCTGGAGGCTATCAAGCTTTGAGAAAAGCTCTTACTTTAAGTCCCCAAGAGATAATTAATGAAGTCAAGATATCAGGTTTAAGAGGAAGAGGTGGTGCAGGATTTCCAACTGGTCTGAAATGGTCCTTTGCTGCTGCAGCTAAGAGTGATATAAAGTATATTATCTGTAATGCGGATGAAGGTGATCCTGGTGCCTTTATGGATCGTAGTGTTTTGGAAGGGGATCCTCATAGAGTTCTGGAAGGTATGATTATTGGTGCCTATGCTATTGGAGCACATAAAGGATACATCTATTGTAGAGCAGAATATCCTCTGGCAATTGAACATCTAAAGATGGCAATTGTTTCTGCCCGGGAAAAGAATTATTTAGGGGATAATATACTGGGGACAGATTTCAGTTTTGAACTTTCTATCAAAGAAGGTGCTGGAGCATTTGTTTGTGGTGAAGAAACTGCACTTATGCAATCTATTGAAGGTAAACGCGGAATGCCTTCCATCCGTCCACCTTATCCAGCTGAATCAGGTCTCTGGGGTAAACCTACAAATATCAATAATGTTGAGACCTGGGCAAATATTCCCTGGATTATAAAAAATGGTGGGGAAGCTTTTAAGGCAATTGGGATGGAAAAATCTTCTGGAACAAAGGTTTTTGCTTTAGCCGGGAAAATTGCTGGTAGCGGATTAATAGAAGTGCCCATGGGAATAACCTTACGAGACATTATCTATAAAGTCGGTGGTGGTATGAAAACGGAAAAACCGTTTAAAGCAGTGCAATTGGGTGGACCTTCCGGAGGATGTATTCCTGCTGACTTGCTTGATATCCCTGTAGATTATGATAGTATCACAGCAACTGGTGCTATTATGGGCTCTGGTGGAATGGTAGTTATGGATTCTGGAACCTGTATGGTGGATGTAGCGCGATATTTTCTCAATTTTACTCAGAATGAATCCTGCGGAAAATGCACTTTCTGCCGTATTGGAACAAGAAGAATGCTGGAAATATTAAACAGAATAACAGAGGGCAAAGGAGAACTTGAAGACCTGGATAGACTGGAAGAATTGGCGTTAAATATTAATAAGGGTTCTCTTTGTGGATTGGGACAAACAGCACCTAATCCTGTTCTCACCACTTTACGATACTTTAAGGATGAATATTTAGCACATATTGTAGATAAAAGATGTCCTGCTGGAGTTTGTACTGCTCTTCTTCATTATTACATCCTTCCTGAAAAATGTATTGGTTGCACTCTTTGTGCCAGAATGTGTCCTGTTTCCTGTATCTCTGGAAGTTTGAGACAAGTTCATATTATAGATCAAAGTAGATGTACCCATTGTGGGAATTGTTATAAAGCCTGTAAATTTGGTGCTGTAACCAGAGAGTAGGAGTTAAAAATGATTGAAGTGATACTTAATGGAAAGAAAATAGAAAGTGAAGCCGGAATTACTATTCTGGAACTGACAAAAAGAAATGGCATTAAAATCCCAACTCTTTGTGATGATGAAGAGTTAAATCCATATGGTTCTTGCTGGGTCTGCTTAGTTGAAGTCAAAGGAAGAAAAGGATTTGTAACTTCTTGTGGTACAACTATCGCCCCTGGAATGGAGATAATAACAGATAGTGCAGAAATTAGCAATGCCCGCAAAATGGCGCTGGAGCTACTCATCTCAAATCACTATGCGGATTGTGAAGCTCCCTGCAAACTTGCCTGTCCTGCTCTGGTGGATGTTCAAAGCTATGTTTCCTTGATTGCTAATGATCAATATCATGATGCGGTAAAAGTTATCAAAAAAACCTTACCTATGCCACTTTCTATTGGAAGAATCTGTCCTGCTTTTTGTGAAAAAGAATGTCGGCGTCAGATTGTGGATGAGTCTATAGCCATTCGTCAATTAAAAAGGTTTGCAGCAGATGAAGATTTGAATGATGCGTGGAGTTATATTCCGGAGAAAAAGGAATCCACTGGCAAAAAGGTGGCTATCATAGGTGCAGGTCCTTCGGGTCTCACCTGTGGATACTATCTTTCTAATCAGGGATATGAAGTTAAGGTTTTTGAATCTGCTGCTGAAGCTGGTGGCTGGCTTCGTTATGGAATTCCAGAATACAGGTTGCCTAAAGACATTTTAGATAGAGAAATTGAATTGATGTGTTCCAATGGAATGGAGATAGAGTATAATATCAAACTTGGGCAAGACCTAAAATTAAATGAGCTCTCTCAAGCTTATGATGCAGTTTACTTAGCTATCGGTGCACAAAAAGCGGTTCCTTTTCCGGTCAAGGGTTCAGACCTGCAAGGTTGTTTTTTAGGAGTGGATTTCTTGAGAGCTCACAGCTTGGGGCAAACTCCATATTTAGGTAAAAAGGTTGCTGTAGTAGGCGGTGGAAACACAGCTATTGATTGTGCCAGGACAGCTATTCGTCTGGGTTGTGAGGTAACCGTTATTTATAGACGAACTCGTCAGGAAATGCCAGCTGAACCAGAAGAAATTGAAGCTGCTGAAAAAGAAGGAGTAATCTTTCATTATCTGAGTAATCCGGTGGAATATATAGGCAGTGATGGCAAATTGCAACAAGTTAAGATTGAGAAAATGCAACTGGGAGAACCCGATTCCAGTGGAAGAAGAAGACCTGTTCCTACGGGAGAATACTTTCTTGAATCCTATGATTCTATCATTGCTGCTATCTCACAAATTCCAGAAGTAGAGATTTTTGCTCAAGAAGATAATTTTATCCAAGGACAGATTTTGCCTATAAGTCGCTGGCAAACCGCTATAGTAGATGAAAAAACTATGTATACAGGTCTGGCAAATGTATTTGCAGGTGGAGATTTTCGCAGAGGTCCTGCAACTGCCATAGAAGCTATTGCAGATGGTTATTTTGCTGCTGAAGCTATAGACCGTTTCCTTAAAGGTCAAAAAATAGAGAAAGATACCTTCCGCTTTGACTCCAAGAAGGGTTATAAGATTCAGGACATCTCTCCTAAAGAATACAGGAAGTATGAAAAAATAGCCCGTGAGAAAATGCCTAATATACCGATAGATAAAGCTAAAAGCTCTTTTGAAGAAGTTGAACTGGGATTTAATGAAATCTCGGCAAAATTTGAGGCAGAACGCTGTCTGGAATGTGGATGTCAGGTTAATGAAACCTGTAAATTGAGAGAATATTGCACTGATTTAAAAGTGGAAGCTCTGTCTTATCCTGGTAGTATTAATAAATATTGCATAGATTATTCTCATCCTTATATCTTGCGCGACCCTAATAAATGTATTGATTGTGGCAGATGTGTGCGAATCTGTTCCGAAATTCAGGGTCCAGGTGTTCTTGGATATATTTATCGTGGTTTTTCTACTCTTATAGCTCCTGAATTTGGAGAATCGTTAACTAAGACTTCCTGTGAAAGCTGTGGTAAATGTATTGCTGTATGTCCTGTAGGAGCTTTGGTAGAAAGAAACATTAATTATAAATTGAATCCCTTAGAGAAAGAAAAAACAAAACAAAATTGTGGTATTTGCGGTATAGGCTGTTGTATCCAGTGCGAAAGTCAATCAGGAGTGCCTGTTTTAATAGGAACTGATGAAAAAGCCCCTGGGTTCAATGGACGTAATCTCTGTTTTAAAGGAAGATTTGGTTGGCAAGCTTTCTATACTGAAGAAAGATTAAAATCGCCTGTGGTTAAAAGAAAAGGGAAATGGGAACCGATAAACTGGCAAGATACCTATTCCTTGCTGCAAGAAAAAGTGAAAGAGCTTTCCAGTTATGCTTTTGCCATCTCTCCTTTGATAACTATGGAAGAGATGCTTATACTGGGAAAAGCAGCAAAAAATACTGGCTCTGTGCTTTATGCTTCTCAAGATTATCATTTCTTTAGCAGCCAATATCTCCCGCTTAAACCAAACCTTGAACCTTACAAGATATTGGAAAACTTTTCCGAATTTGTGGTAATAGGAGAAATTAGCCAGAACTTACGCACTCTCTTACGGTTGCAACAGAAAAAAGGCAAGAGATTAGTAAGTGTCCTATGTCAAAACTCTACAGCTCTGCGTTTTGCGGATAAAGTCTATCCTTCCCTTTCTGCCTTGCAGGGTAATAAAAATCAGTTATTTATATATAATATCAATCAGATAAGCGAGAAAGATATCTATGAGATATTGAATCTGGCAGTGTCTCTGGATTCAGGATTGGGAAATATACTGGAAAGTTCAGATTATCCCAATTATTATGGATTACAGCTTTTAAATGCTGAATGGAAAGATAATGTTGATGCTGAATTAATACTTAGTTACGGCACGAAGAGTAAGAAATCCTCTAATACGAAGTTCAGTGTAGAAATCCTTCCTTTTATTGATTCTTCCTCCGAGGCAGATTTGATTTTACCCCAACCTACTTATTTAGAGATAGATGGCACGGCTTTGGCTAATCAAGGATATATCACTCATTATTATAATCCAGCTAAGTCCAACCTGATTAATCAGATACTCCATCTATTCTTGCAACTGGGATGGATTCCTCCGGCTGGTGGAGATATGAACTACTGGGATCAATTAGCTGAAGATAGCCTTAAAGCTGGTTTTAATCATCAGCTGTATTCATATCAACCTGAGAAAATAGAGCAGAAAGATTTACGAGACTATGTTGTTTCAGCTAATGATATAGGTAATCAGAAGATAAATATATTCTATGAAAAAAGGAAAGAGCCGAGCTCTTTTGAAAGAAGATTATATAAGAATAGATAAACTCAGGAGTTAATATACAACTGGAGTAGTTCTAAAGCATCGGCAAACTGGTCTTGATATTTCTTTTTATCATCCAACGAGATTGTTATTTTCAGACCTTTAGAGGCATCAATTCTAAGAACACCCGGAGCTTTGGCAGTAAAAGAGAGCACTTTATCCCGTAGAGGAAGATTTTCAAGTTTGAATTCCATAGTGAGAACATTGTGCCGGACATAGCAATTTTGTAAATCTGCCTGTTTTGCCAGTATATTGAGTTTAAAATACATTAGCAACCAGGAAGCTTTTTCTGGAAGAGGTCCAAAGCGGTCTTTCAATTCCAGTTCCAGATCTTCTATGTCCTGTAAGCTATCTAATTCACTTAATCTACGATAGATAGTTAGGCGTTGTTCGTCATCACTTATGTAATCAGGAGGGAAATATAAATCTATTTCCGTGAAGAGTTTTCGCTGAGGCTTAGGAGTCTCAATCTGCTCAGCTATACTCTCTCCCTTTTGAACGGCAGCAATAGCATTTTCCAGCATATTATTGTAAAAGTTGAATCCTATTGATTGAATGATACCGCTCTGTTTGGTTCCTAAAATAGTTCCCGCACCTCTAAGTTCCAGGTCTCGCAAAGCCACCTGGAAACCTGCTCCTAAATAATCATATTGAGTTAGAGTCTCTAAACGTTTACGCGCTTCTGGAGTGGTCTTTCTGGAAATTAAAAGATAAGCATAGGCACGACGATTGGAACGCCCGACTCTTCCTCTCATCTGATAAAGTTGAGCTAAACCAAAGGTGTCCGCTCTGTCTATAATAATGGTATTGGCATTGGGTATATCAATACCATTTTCTATAATTGTGGTAGAAATGAGGACCTGATATTCCCGATTGATGAAAGCTCCCATAATATCTTCCAGCTGCTTTTCAGGCATTTGGGCATGAGTGACGGCAAATTTAACTCCAGGCATAAGCTCTTTAAGTTGTTTAGCCACAGTCTCTATGGTCTGAATCCGATTATGGATGAAAAATACCTGCCCACCACGGTCAATTTCTCTTTGTATTGCTTCTCGGATAACTTCATCTTCTCTTAAAGTGATAATGGTTCTAATGGGCAGTCTTTCCTTAGGAGAAGTTTGCATCAGAGATATTTCTTTCAATTTTGCCAAAGCCATATTCATAGTTCTTGGAATGGGTGTTGCACTCATATAAAGTGTATCTACATTGGATTGCAATTTCCGCAATCTTTCTTTATGGCGTACTCCAAAGCGATGTTCTTCATCAATTATTAGTAGACCAAGATTCTTGAAATGTATATCTCGGGAAAGAAGACGATGAGTTCCAATAGCAATGTCCACCTTACCCAGAGCCAGATCGGCTAAATCTTCTGCTATCTGACTGTTGCTACTGAAACGACTAAACATAGCTATCCGCACAGGATATTGAGCCAGTCTTTCTTTAAATACGCGGAAATGCTGGTCTGCAAGAATGGTGGTTGGAACAAGCACAGCTACTTGATAACCAGAAGTGACCGCTTTAAAAGCTGCTCGGATAGCAACTTCAGTCTTTCCAAATCCAACATCACCACATAGTAATCTTTCCATAGGGACAGGACTTTCCATATCTGCTTTAATCTCTTCAATAGACCTGAGCTGGTCTTCTGTCTCTTCATAAATAAAAGATTCTTCCAGCTCTTTTTGCCAGGGTGTATCTGTTTGATGAGCTATACCTATGCGTGAACTTCGTTCAGCGTATAGTTTTACTAAATCTGCAGCAATAAGTTCAATTTGTTCAGCTGCTTTTCTTTTCGTGTGTTGCCATTTAGTTGAACCTAAACGACTTAAAGTTGGAGCTACACCTTCTTCCGCTATATATTTAGTAACTAAATCCAATTGATAAGTGGGAACATAAACCCTATCATCTCCAGCATAACGCAAGACCAAACATTCGGTGTCCTGTCCATCCAATTTTATGATTTGTAATCCTTCAAAAACTCCGATTCCATGGTCAATATGGACAATATAATCTCCAGGTTTTAAGCTTTGATAATCTACAATCTCCTCTCCTGGAGGGAATCTTGGAGTGTAGCGTTTCCTTTTATAACGGTTAAAAATCTCATGGTCGGTCCAAAGAGCTAAACCTGCATCAGTAATAGTAAAACCTTCATGCAAGACACCAATATAACTTTGAGGGCTACAATTATAATCTTCCAGAAGCTCCTGCATTCTTTTACTCTGACTGATATTATCAAAAAGAAGGATAGGATTAAAATGTTCTTTTTCCATTTGATTGAGAGCAGAAGCAAGAAGTGTAAGATTACCATTGAAAGAAGGTTGTGGCTCTATGGGAGCTTTAATGTTTTCAGAAGGGAAGGGCAGGATAAATTCACTTTGAGATAAAAACAAACTGGATTCTGGCTGACAAAGTTCCATTAACTTTTCTTCACCAGCGATAATTCCTTCAGGAGGACTCAATTTTGCTTTGGTAGTATATTTTAACTGGCGATGATATTCCAATTGTACCTGTTCAGTTAAGCGAGTTAGCTCTTCTTGGATATAGGGGAAATTACTAAAAAGAATCAAGCGGTTTTGAGCTTCAAAGTAGTCAGCGAAAGTGCTAAGTTTATCCAGCAAAAGACTATATTGATTTTCAATACCTTCATAAAAGCCAGTATTCTTTATTTGTGGCAAAAGAATAGAATGAGGACTAATATCATCCAGCGAAAATTCTCGAGATGGAAGTAAAGTGTAGGATTCCACTTCTCCAGGAATGGAACGTTGAGTATTAGGTGAAAAATAGCGCATAGAGACAATTTCATCACCAAAGAATTCAATCCTGACAGGTTTTAATTGAGGGGGACTGAAAATATCAATGATTCCTCCTCTGCGAGCCACTTGAAAAACTTTAGTTACTTGATATTGAACATCATAACCCATCCAGACCAGGTCTTGCATCAGTTTATCAGGAGAATACTCCATTTGAGGACGCAGTTCCTTGATATGCTTAGCAATATTTTCCAGAGGTGGCAACATACGCAGCAAAGAACGAATAGAAATATTGTAAACCGAAGGTGCACCCTGAAGGATATGATGAATACACATCATTCTTGTAGCACGAATGGAATAGTGAGGTGAACGTTCCTCATAAGGCAGCACTTCATACTCTGGAAGATAGAGAGCATTTTCCTGTCCAATAAGGGTGCAAAGGTCATCCCAGAGGTCTTCAGCCATTAAATCATCCTGAGAAACAATCAGGATATTCTTTCCTGTTTCTTTCCATAAATGCGCTGTTACCAGAGCTCTGGCACTCTGATTGAGATGATGAATCTGATAATGCTGCTTTGTTCCGATTAATTTAGAAAGTTTCTGGAAGAAAGGAGAAGCATTTAGATAAGGAAGAATTACCTCATAAAGCATTGGAGTCATTAAATTGGTTCGGGACTAACATAGCTGGCAATTATCTTGGCAAGTTTACCAGATGAGAAAGAGATAGTTAATCTTGCTTCAGGACCATTTCCATCAACATTTAATACTAACCCCGGTCCATATTCTGTATGCCAGACTTTTTGTCCTATATAAAATTGGTTATTATTTAAAGTTTTGGGCTTAGCATAAACCTTGTTAGCTGGTTTAGGCTTAAAAGTGACAGCATCATTATAACCTGCAAAAAGATTTGGGTCAAGTTCCTGAAGAAAGATACTCGGTTCAGTAAAATAAAAGCTGTCATATTTTCTGCGATATTTGGCATAACTTAGAAACAATCTACTTTTTGCTCTGGTTACACCAACATAAAGCAGTCTTCGTTCTTCTTCTATGCTATATTTACTGTTCATACTTCTTAAATGAGGCAGAAGTTCCTGTTCCAGACCGGTTATGAACACGCATTCAAATTCTAAACCCTTAGCATTATGCAGGGTCATCAGATAAACTGTATCTGCAGCTTCATTAACCCTGTCTATATCAGTTTGTAAAGCCACAAAGGGTAAAAAATCTTCCAGGAGCGGAGATTTATCATATTCTTCTATCCATCTTTCCGAGAACTCACTAACTGAACTTACAAATTCAATCAGATTTTCCACTCGTGAGATTTCCGCTGGATCCTGACTGTTTTTATAGTGATTAATAAGGTCCAACGAATCAATCACTTCTTTAACTAAATCCAGCACAGGTGTGCTCTCTGCTTTTCTGTGCCAATCTTCCAGTTTTTCCGCAAACTCAGCGATTTTCTTTTTGATTCCTGGTTGAATGGATTGAATTGCTTGGACATTTTGTATTGTTTGATAAAGTGATAGATGATTTTGAGAAGCAAATTCCATCAATCTATTTATAGAAACAGAACCAATACCTCTGGGAGGTTCATTTATAATTCTTAAGAGGCTATTATTATCCGAAGGATTAAATATCACAGTGAGATAAGCCAGTAAATCTCTTATCTCTTTCCTTTGATAGAAATGAACGGTTCCGACAATGGTGTATGGTATATTGCGTTGCAAACAGGCATATTCAAACACCCTGGATTGTGCATTGGTGCGATATAAAACGGCTATTTCCCGAAAAGGAATACCTTCTTCATGCAATTGTAAAATCAGGTCAGCAGTCTTGTTTGCTTCTTCCATATCATCTTCATATACAAAGAGTTCTGGTTTGTAGCCTTCTCCCAGTTCAGACCAGAGAGTTTTACTGTGACGATGACGATTGTTTAAGATTATAGCATTTGCCAGTTCAAGAATATGGCTCGTGCTTCTATAGTTTTGTTCCAATCTGATAGCGATAGCATCAGCATAGTCTTTTTCAAATTCAAGGATATTACGGATAGTGGCACCCCGGAAGCTATAGATAGCCTGGTCATCATCACCTACCACACATATTCTCTGGTGTTCAGCAGCAATCTGATGCACTATTTCAAATTGAGCATAATTGGTATCCTGATACTCATCAATCATTACATACTGAAATTGCTGCTGGTATTTTTTCCGCACTAACTCATTGTTTTGGAGAAGTTTTGCCGTATAGAGTAGCAGGTCATCAAAATCTAAGGCATTATTCAGCAAGAGATTCTGCTGGTAAAGTTCATATATTTTTGGGACCGTCCGGTCAAGTTTATAGTTTTCCATTGAGATTTCAAGGTTATACTCATTTAAATCTTCTGGCAAAAGGAGCCTGTTTTTATAACTGCTGATGCGATTTAATACAGGTTGCAGAGGGAAACGCTCTCTGTCCAGACTATGTTCTTTATATATCTTTTTCAATAGGGATAACTGGTTATTTTCATCATAAATAGAAAAGTTCTGTCTAAAGGGAAGAAAGGAAGCTTCATTTCTCAAGATACGAGTGCAAATATGGTGAAAAGTTCCAACCCACAGGTTTTGTACAGAATAACCGAGAATATTTTGCAGTCTTTCCTGCAATTCCTTTGCCGCTTTATTGGTGAAAGTGACCATAAGAATATTCTTAGGTGGCACTTTTTTTTCTTTGATCAGCCAGGCACAACGATAAATTAAGGAACGAGTTTTTCCACTACCTGCTCCTGCCAAAACCAGAAGAGGTCTTTCTGTTTCCAAAACAACCTGGAGCTGCTGTTCATTCAGCTCCTGTTTAAAGTCTGTATGCATAGATGGTTATCTAAAGAGGAACCCGCACAAAACGTGCTTCACTCAGTCTGCCCTCTAACCTTCCTATATATTGATGAGTATTGATGTCGTAAATATCTTTATAGCCTGAAACTCTGTACCAGTAATCTCCTGGTAAAACAGTATGCCAGGCTTTAGAACCGTGATTACATTCATTGGTATAAACTGTATCAACACAGGTGTAATTAGCTGAATAAGCTAACCCCCGATAAACTTTGTATCCATCTGTATTTTCTGGATTATTGGCAGTCCATCGAATAATCACATATTTATGAGTTGCTCCAGGAGGAGAAGCAGTGCAAGAAATATCACGAACTTCATCTGGAACTATTACATTAGGATTGCCCACAGGGTCCAGAGGATTATTTCTCTGTAAACAGGACCCAATGAAAAGAGTAATAACTATCAATAAAATTATTTTAAATTTCATTATAATATCCTAAAATTGTAATCGGATTCCACCAGGTGTCAAGGTAACGGTTTTTTGACTATATTTTTCCAAAATCTCTTGCCAGACCTGAGCATTGTAATCCTCTGTGGTCTGAATAACATCAAAGATATTATAAGCCCAGATGACTCCTCCTAATCCCATAAAGAGCAATGAGTAAAAACGCTGGTCCTGAGCCTTGTCAAAATAATCCTCTATCTGTTCAATCTGATTAGCTTGCATATATTTGTTATAGTAATAATTACTCTTATCATAAAAGTAAAGTGAAACACCCAGAGAAAGAACTTCCGTGCCTAAAATAACAGAACCTTTGAGATTATCTTTACAGGCTAATTGTCCCCAACCCGGAATTACAACTGATTTAAGGACTGTAGGGCGAAGCGGATTGGATTGCATTTCGTAAATCTGGAGTAATTGCTGACGATGCATTAAATCTTCACGATAGCGAAGACGATCTCTCCAGTCCTGCCATCCATATTTAGTGGTATCAGCAAAGACATTAATATCAAATTGAGTCTGAGCAGTAAGCATAACCGTCAGAAATAGTAAAAGAGATATTAGCATAAACTTTCGCATCATTACTCCATTGTCTTTTCTGAAAGTTTGTTTAAAGGAGTCAGACTGCCATCTCTAAGATTGACTAACCACACATAATAATAGGATACGGTTGGAGTTATTAAGTCATAACGTGCTTCATATTTAAGAGGATTGGAGGTAATCATAATTTTCCAGCCGGAGTCTTGTACCTCTGAGGGATCAAACATCTTTAGCAGTTCCTGTTTCTGTTTTTGTATACGAGTGTTTATTATTCCGCCTTTATACTGATTAATAATGCGTTTAGTAAAGGCAATAGGGTCAGCTTGAGCCTCAATTAGGTTTTGCATTTGAGAAATTTTAGTAGTCAATTCTGGACGACTATCCAGACTATTTGCCTGCCTATACAATTTTAAAGCTTCGCTATACTTACCAGCAAGTTCTGCTTTTTCTGCTTGAGAATAAAGTTCATTAGCCCGAGCCACATTTTCTTTAATAGTATTTAACCGAGCAATAGCCTGTTTGGCAGGAGGATAATCTGGTATAATATCAAAAGCTTTTTGATAATGAATTAAAGCATTATCATAATCTCGTTGTCTAACTAATTCATCACCTTTTTGCACAAAGAGTGAAGCCATCTGTTCTATGCGTTTTTCAGCCTCTACTTTGCGGGAAGGGTCATACTGAATAGCAATACGAAAGAGTCGTTCTGCCTCTAAATAGTTTTGCTGTTGTAACGAGTTTTCCGCTTGTCCCATATAGGCTTCACAAATCATTTTATTAATAGCTTGAGGGTCTCCAACGGGATATTTTTGCAGTTCAAAAAGAATATTTAAGGCATCACTATAGTAACCGGAAGAGTAAAGACGTCGGGCATAATTCATACGGGAGGGGATAATTCTGTCAATCTGTTTACGAGCAGCCACCTCATATACATTATTAGGGTAATTATTGTATAGAGTCATATAATCTTGCCAAGCTTGCTCATAATCTATAAAGGTATCCAGAAGGAAGCTAATTCTTCTACTTAGCATCTCAGCAGTGAGTTCAGAATGAGGAATTTCTCGCAGAATAGTGTTTACCAGATTGAATGAAAGTTCCAGTTCCCCTTCCTCCAATGCTTTATCAGCAAGTTTTTTATAGACATCAGCTAAAACCTTATCCGCTTCTTCTGAATTGGCAAGTTTAAGAAACTTTATACTCAAATCCCAATTTTCCAGTTCAATAGCTCTTAGACCTAATTCGTAATAGCATTGACTTCTGAGAATTTCACCACGGGTTATAAGAGCTCCATTTTTTCCTGTCTGAATATAGTTATCCAGCTCCTGAATAGCGGCAGCATAACGCTTATTTTTATAGTGGTCTTCTGCACTGTTCAATTGATTGATTTCGCAAGCAGAAATAACCAATAAAACTACGCTTAAAAGAATAAAGATAATGTAGTTATGTTTCATATAATGTAGGTGATATCTTCTTGAGCAAATTCAAACATATCTATTGGGTTTTCAAAAAGGAAAGCCTGTAAAGTAGGAGAGATACCGTGCGTTAATAACACTCTTTTAATACCAGAATATTGCAGTCTTATTATCTGGTCAGCTTCCGGATGCTGTGCATCAATAATAACTGTATGGCAATTACGTATGAGGAATTGAACGCTTTCAACTTTATTAATATCAGAGGTATAAGCGAGAGAGCCTCCAGGACCAGAAATGCGGAAAGCATAGGAATGTAGAAGATTCGGTAGTTTACTCTCATTCACTAAATCTTCGTATTCAAGTAAATGGTCAGTCAGAGCCACATTAACTTCTTCATAATATAATTCACTCTCTTCACAATCCAGAATATGAAGGGGGAAGGTAAATTTCTGGATAAAGGTATAGAGGAATTGCAGCGTTTCAACCAGAGCTGCAGGTCTTTCAGGCAGAAAAAGTTGTAGTGGTTTTTCTCTTTTTTGTATCTTCAGCATCTGTAAAAGCATAAATAACCCTGAAATATGGTCAGGATGATAGTGACTGATAAAGATTGCATCCAAAACATTATTATCTAAATGATGTTTTAGTAATTGCTGGGAAACTCCTTCACCACAATCAAAAAGAAGATGCTTCCCATTTACATTAACATATAAACTGCTTTGATTTTTCCCCAATTCCGGCATTCCGGACCCTGTACCTAAAAGAATAAATTTCATTTTAATGACCTTCCTGTTTTTTGTTGATTGATAGGTATGACAATTGGTATCTGATCAAGCTTGTGTCCTAAAAATAGGAAAAACAAGGTAAACATAATAGCAGTAGCAATAAGTAGAACTCCATTTCCTGTAATAAAAATTATAACCGTAGTCAGAACAATCATTAGATTAAGAGCATAAACAATTATAGCAGTGATTTTAACTGAGCCCAGCATAGTGAGGAGACGATGTGTGGAATGGTCTCTACCACCTTGACTTATATGTCTTCCATCACGAGTGCGAGTGTAGCTGACCAAACAAATATCAAATATTGCATAGCTTAAAAGTAATACAGGTAGAAGGTAGAAGATATTATTTTGGCGAGTTAAAACAGCAAATCTGCCCATAAGAATTCCCATAGAAGAGAGAAAATATCCTATGAACATAGAACCAGCATCACCTAAAAAAATCTTGGCAGGATTGAAATTATAAGGTAAGAAACCTAAGGTCGCACCAGCAAAACTAAGGGATATCAATCCAATGAATGCCATTTCTGAACTGTTTGAACCAGTTATGTTGGCTAAACTAAAAGCAAAGTAACCCAAACCTAATATTCCTGCCATTCCACTTAAAATCCCATCCATATTATCTAAAAAATTCATTGCATTCATCAGTCCTACCATCCAGAGAACCATTAAAGGCAAGGAAATATAGATGGACCCGAACATATGATTCAATTCAGCTATCCTGAAACTACTTAAGATAAATATCAGACTGACTGTTATCTGTCCCAGAAGTTTAATCGCTGGATGCATTCCAAATTTATCATCAATTAATCCTAAAACAGTAATAAGTAATCCTCCAAGTAGATAGCCAATCATAGGGAGATCAAAATAACGATTAGGTGATATTGCCACATCATATATACATAATAAAGAAAAACCAATAAACACACTTAACCCACCCAAAAGAGGTGTCTTCTGCTGGTGTATTTTTCTTGCTGCAGGTTTATCTTCAAAGTTTAAAGCTCGTGCCAATTTAATTATAAAAGGCGTTAAGCCATAAACAAATAAGAAGGACATAATGAATACACTCAAGTATTCCCATGTCCGATTTTCCATATTAATTCTCCCTTTTATATTTAATCAAACTTCTTTGCCACTTGTTTTTTGTCAATCCAAAAGGAAGTTTATGAAGCTCTTGAAAAATTAATTAATTCTTATAAGAGTTTTCTAATTAATTATGTATCTCTTATATGCTGATTTATGATGCTTAAATTAATAGAGGGAAGATAAGAAAAAGAAAGAAAAAATTTCAGCATTAGGCACGAATAATGCTTTCATAAAGATATTAGATATGAAAAATATTAAATGACTTCAAAATATGCAAATTTAATTATTTCAAGATAGGAGAAAAAATGAAAAAGTTAATACTTGTAATGACTATTGTCTTATTATGCTCAATGGCTTTTGCCTGGGACATCCTTAGACAGACAGCTTTCCCGACAAATTTTTATTGTCTGGAAAAAATTGGTAATACTTATTGGGCGGGAGGTTATGTAGGTGCAGTAGCAAAGTCAACTGATAATGGTTTAACCTGGCGATTTGTGGAAACCCCAGCTTATAATGTAATAGCTGATGAATTTAAAGATGTATGGGATATAGATTTCATTAACGATATGCAAGGTATTTTAGTGGGAGACGATGGTTTAGTTGCTCTCACTAATGATGGAGGTGCCAGCTGGACTTGGCCTCAAAGTGCTCAAAATATTATAGGCACGAGCAGAATGTACGGAGCGGTATATTTTCCCGATGGTAGAATTTGGATTTGTGGTTATGATGGGAAGATTGGTTATTCACCTGATTTTGGGGTCACTTGGAGCCTTCAAGCACAAGGCGTAACCACTGTAGCTTGTTATGGTATATCTATGAATGAATCAGGAGTTGGTTTTGTTGCTCTGAATAAAGGGACTCCCAGTCAATCCAAGATTTTAAGGACCACTAATTTTGGTCAAACTTGGAATTTAATTAATCTTACGGTAACCGACAATCCTTCTTTTAATAAGGTTCGTCAATTTGGGAATAAAGTGGTGCTATGTGGAGATAAGGGTTGTATAAGTTACAGCAATGATAATGGTGTAAACTGGACTCACTATTATGGAGCAGGAGGTACCGGCACATCAATGCGTGATGTAGTAATGGAAGGGAATGTGGGTTATGCCGTAGGAAGAAATGCCACCATTATCAAGACTACAGATGGTTGGGCTACTTGGCAACTTCTCAATCATAATGCCACCGTCTATATTGAAGGAATAAAATTCCGTAATGATGGAAGTTTACTTGCCTGTGGCTGGCAAGGAACTTTGATGTTATCTACTGATGAAGGAATAACCTGGGAAGATCTGGTTCCTAATGCTATTGACCTCTGGCAAGCAGATGTTCTGGACGCTAATAATTGGTATATAGTAGGAGATAAAGGAACAATTTTAAGAACAATGGATGGTGGTCACACCTTAATAAAGAAAAATATTTCAGGTACTACCAGTCTCTTTTATACCTGCTATTTTAAAAATGTAAATGAGGGTTGGGTTACCGGGAAGACCAGTGGTAATATTTATCACACTGTAAACGGTGGTGACAACTGGTCAGTTTTTACAATTCCGGGAGTCTCTTCAGCTAAAGCTTTTTACAAAATCTTCTTTGTTAATGACCAAGTTGGATATATTGTTGGTTTAGGTGGTAAGGTGACCAAGACTACTGATGGTGGTGAAACCTGGTTTACTGTAGGAGATAATATTAGTACTTCTGCTAATCTTTATTGCACTTACTGGAAAAATGAATTGAATGGTTATGCTGGAAGTGGCGGTGGTGTACTTTATATAACAAATGATGGAGGTGTCACTTGGAGTTCCATTACTGTGGGTGCAAATGCTAATATTCGTGATATTTATTTTCGTGATGCCAATAATGGCGTTTTAGTTAAAGATGGCGGTGAAATTTATTATACTACAACAGGTGGAAACACAGCTGCAAGCTGGTTAGCGGCAACGGAACAAGCTATTGGGCATATGATGAGTGTAACCTGTGATCATAATGGTGTATTTTGGGCAGCCGGTTATAGCTCCAATCCCAGTCAACAAGGCAATAGCTGGGCTTTATTAAAATCTTTTGATAATGGAGCAACCTGGCAAGAAGAGGGTTTTCCTCCTTTAACCTTTAATCCTACTCAGCTAACTAATATCAGTACTGGTGGAGGGAAGCTTGTCGTAGTAGGTAAAAATAATGTTATCCTGGCTCAATTAGAAGTGCCCGAACATGTGACTTTAATTTCTCCTCCGGATAATAGCGTAGGACTTGATCCCAATAATGTAATCTTGACTTGGGCTCCATCACCTTATGGTTCTGTGGCTGCTTATTATGGAGTGTATGTAGCTCCAGATCCTGAAACTTTATTTGATTATTATTATTTTGAAACTACCGAAACCAGTTTTAACCTTTCTGCAGCTCCTGGAGTTAACCTGGGTTATGGTAATACCTGGTATTGGGCAGTTTTACCTGTTAATGAAATTATGGATACTCCTGATCCCAATTCCGATAATTTTATGATTTGGCGTTTTACTACCCAAGCACAAGAAGCCTTAGAACCTCCCTCTTTAAGAATTGAAAAAGTGAATAATCAAATAAAACTTTCCTGGGATGCAGTGCAGGGAGCTACCTCTTATAAAATTTATGGTGCTTCTGATCCTTACGGAAACTATACTTTAATTACCTCAACTACCAGTTTAAATTATATCATAACCAACCCTGGTAATATGCAATTCTTTAAAGTTATAGCTACAAACGAATAGTTCTTAAAACTATAGATAATAGTAAGATACAACCTGCTGAGCCCCTTTAAATTTATAAGCTCAGCAGGTTATTTTTTATCCAATTAAATCTACTCTCCCTTTTCTAAATTATTTTCAATTTTGGTTGTCTTTTATAGAATTTAGTCTTAATATCTTGCTTTTTAGCTATAAATAACTTCACTCGCCCTCAGCCTTATATCTCCCATTCATATTTTAGTTATGTCCAGCTTATGACCGATTTCGGACATGAGTTGGACATAAGCTGGACATGAGCTGGACATAAGCTGGTCATAAATTAGATATCAAGAGTTAAGGAATAGAGATAGTTCACAAAATGAGAAAAGAAGTTTTCACCTCTCGCCAGATAAAATAAAGGATATAAAGTCTATTTGGACTTATTTTATTTCGTTCTTAATCAATAAGATAGCTTTGATTATCAGGGAAGGGCAGAAAAATGATTGATTCAAAAAAATAGAGTGGTTATATATAGATTACTCTTTTATAATTAAATGGAATAAAAAGGATTTAGCTGGGAAAAAATATTCACCAGCAATCTATCTATGAAGGATTAAATGGAGTAGTTCTTTGTTGACTAAAAAGCTGGCTCTGTTCACCTAAAATATTTTAATGTCTCAAGATTAAGTTTTGTCCAGTGATAGACACCACTTAAAGAAGAGTTTTATATATTTTAGGAAGGCAAAGTTTATCGAGAAAGACCTCTTTCGCACTTTCTGATAAATTCAACAAAAACTTTTTGTTCAGGAGTTAAATCGCTCCAGGTTTCTACTTCTGCTAAAGCTTGAGAAGTATTCAATCCTTCAGAATAAAAGAGTTTATATACCTTCATTATGGCATTTTGAGCTTCGTTAGAAAAGCCTCTCCGGGTCAAACCCACGGTGTTTAAGCCAACAGTTTTGTAAGGATTACCTTGTCCTCTGGTGTAAGGTGCGATATCTTTTTTGACCGCAGAAGCACCACCAACAAAGGCATAAGTTCCTATATGGACAAATTGATGGATAGCGGTTAAGCCTCCAATAGTGGCATAATCCTGAACAATTATATGTCCTGCCATTTGAACAGTGTTTGCCACCACACAATGAGAACCGATATGACAATTATGTGCAATATGTACATACTCCATCAATAGGTTGTCATTTCCGACTATAGTAAATTCTCCTTCTTGATTGGAACGATTTATAGTGACAAATTCGCGGATAATATTACGGTCTCCTATTTTCAGTCCTGTAGGCTCGCCACGATATTTTAAGTCCTGAGGATCTGTACCAATAACAGCATAAGAAAAGATATGATTCTCATTACCAATTTCTGATTTGCCCATAATAACCACACTGGAACTGAGGACATTATGATCTCCCAAGATGACTTCTGGTCCAATATGACAATAGGGTCCGATTTCACAATCTTCGCCAATAATGGCACCTTTTTCTATGATAGCGGTAGGATGAATTCTGGTCATAATTACTTCTTTTGCAGGATTGCCATAAAATCGCCTTCTGCCACTTTATCGTGACCTACGAAAGCTTCGCCACGCATTCTGGAAAGATTTGGTTTTAAAGAAATAACTCTCATTTCATAACGAAGCGTATCACCAGGCATAACTGGTTTACGGAATTTTACATTATCAATAGAGGCAAAATAGGCAACATATTTGGTAGGGTCATCCATCTGATTAAGTAGGATAATTCCTCCAGTCTGTGCCATACCTTCTATGATAAGAACCCCTGGCATTATAGGATGTCCAGGAAAATGTCCCTGAAAAAAAGGTTCATTTATGGTTACATTTTTAATACCAACAATGGACTCATTTGGTTTGAAATCAATAATCTTATCTACCAATAAGAATGGATAACGATGAGGTATTATTCGCATTATGGCATTCGCATCAAAGATAACATCCTTGGAGTTATCCTTTTGATATTGTTTCTTAAGTTCCTGAGTTAATTGCATCTGACGGAGCTTTTTCACTAATTCCACATTGGTCTTATGACCACTCCGGGCGGCTAAAATATGACCTTTTATGGGCACTCCCAGAAGAGCTATGTCTCCAATTAGGTCTACAACTTTATGGCGTACAAATTCATTGTAATAACGCAAAGGATGATTGTTCAGGATACCTTGTGGTGAGATGGTCACTTTTTCATGATAACCGAAGACTTCTTGAATGTGTTGCAGCTCTTCTTCGGTCATATCCGGGTCAGCTATAACCAGTGCATTATCCAAAGAACCACCCTTAATCAATCCCTTCTCCTTCAATTCAAGGACTTCATTTATAAAACAGAAGGTCCGGGCAGCAGCAAAATCTTTTTCAAAATGTTTAATATCAGGTAACCAGGTATATTGAGTTCCCAGATAAGGATGTTTATAATCAATCATAAAGGTGACCTTGAGTTCATTAGAAGGGACAATTACAATATCTACATTTTCTTCTGGAGCAGAATAGCTTATAGGTTCATCAAATTCAAAGTAAACTCTTTCCGTATCCTGTTGCACCAGACCAGCTTTCTTTAAAAGATTTAAGAACACAATAGCAGAACCATCTGCAACAGGCGCTTCTGGTCCATCAATTTCAATTCTAATATTATCTATAGATAATCCCTTTATAGCAGCCAATACATGTTCAATAGTAGCAACGGTTGCATCTTTAACCCCTATAGTAGTGCCTCTTGAAATATCCACTACATGGTCAATGTCAGCAGGAATTTCAGGCTTATCGGGCAAATCTATCCGAATAAAGATGATACCTTCATCTTTTCTTGCTGGTTTAAAAGTAATAGTGGAAATTTCTCCTGTATGCAATCCAATTCCGGTGTAGGAAACTGGAGTCCTAATCGTATTCTTATACTCTGTCATATTCAAGTTTCTTCTTCCTCTTTTTTCTTTTGTTTCAAATAAAAGCGATAAATTTCTGGTAGATGTTTTTGACTGACCAGAATCCGCTTAAATCTATCTGCTTCCATAGCAGGACTTCCCCAATAACGAGCATCCGCTGGAATATCATTAGTGATGCCTGATTGAGCACCGACCCTTGCTCTATCACCAATCTTGAGATGTCCTGCCACTCCCACTTGCCCTGCCAGATATACATAATCTCCTAAAATAGTGCTTCCGGCTAAACCTACTTGAGCACAAAGAATGCAATGTTTGCCAATATGACAATTATGACCTATCTGGACAAAGTTATCAATTTTAGTGCCCTGTCCAATAAAGGTTGAGCTAAGAGTTCCACGATCTACGGCAGAATTAGCCTGAATTTCTACAAAATCCTCTATGACCACATTCCCAACCTGGGGGATTTTATTTTGAACCCCATCCATCAGTATAAAGCCAAAACCATCTGCACCAATGACGGTTCCGCTATGTATAATAACTCCATTACCAATCCTGGTATCTGCATAGATATTAACATCAGTATAAAGGTGAGTATTTTTGCCGATAGAGACATTATTACTAATAACACAGTGTGCTTCAATTATGCTATCATTTCCAATCTGACAATTTTTGCCGATGATACAATAAGGACCAATATAGACCCCATCTCCTATGATAGCAGAAGAATCAATGATAGCAGTAGGATGAATTTCTGGAATAGGTTTTTCAGCATCCTGTTCTATCCACCAATCCACTAAACGCAGAAAGGCAAAATAGGGGTGAGGATGAAGAATTAAGTTTCTATTGGGAAGATTATTAGCTTTGTCCGGATAGCAAAAAATGAGAACAGCGGGAGATTTTTTTACTGCATCCAGATATTTTTCTTGCTCCCAGAAAATCACACTACTGGAATCTGCTTCATCAGGATCAGCTACACTTTGTAGAGTAATATTCTGTTCACCGTGATATTCACCACCACAAACAGCTACAATATCTTCTGGTGTGATAGTTTTGTTAAATTTTTTCATTTTTTAGGTATGAATTCATCTGGTTTAAAAGTATCTTCTGGTTTAGGAGTTTGAGTTCCAGTGGTATTAGTTTTGTTATCGGGAGTAGGTTTAACAGTATCTTTATTAAGTTCCAATAAGACCAGGTCAGTTATATCAATAGAAGGAGCAGAATAAAGCACAGTTCCCATACTATCGTCAAATATGATGGTATATCCTTCATCAGTAGCAATTTTTTTAATTATATTATTAATTTTAGTGTTGATGGGGGAAAGAAGTTCTATATAACGCTGTTCAGATTTTCCACCTTCACCAAAATATTCTTCTAAAAGACGTCCTGCCTCAGCCTTTTTTTCATCAATCTTGGCTTGAGCTTCTCTTTTAGCTGCTTCTGTTTTAGTCAGTTTAGCTATTTCAAATTCCTGTTCCATTTGTTTAATTTGAGCATCCAGCTCGTTCAGTTGATTTTTCCAGTTTTGCATATCCAGTTTGTAGATACGGCTTATTTCAGCAAGTTCATTGCTTTCCTGAATAATGCGGTCCATTTTGACCACCCCAATTTTTACTTCAGCAGCAAAACTGAGGGAAAGTAGTCCTAAGCACAGGACTATGAGTAAAAGTATCTTTTTCATAATATCTCCTGATATTCTTTGGTTTCACCTCTCAATCCTCAAGTGGGAAAGAGGTATCAAGCATTTTTACAGCTCGCACATCATCCACTCTTCTCACAGGAGTAGTTAGTGGAGCACTATGTAATAATTCTGGATTTTCTTTACATTCCTGCGCAATTTCTATCATTGCACTGGCAAAAGCATCCAGAGAATCCTTACTTTCCGTTTCTGTAGGTTCAATCATCATAGCTTCTGGCACAATCAACGGAAAATAGACAGTTGGAGCATGAAAACCTTTGTCCAGCAATCTTTTTGCAATATCCAGGGTGCTTACACCATATTCCTTTTTTTGCCAGGTAGAATCAGCTACAAATTCATGCATACAATAATCGGGATATTGAATGTGAAAATAATCTTTAATTAAAGCCATCAGATAGTTAGCATTGATAATGGCATTTTCTGCCACTTGACGAAGTCCTTCTGCACCCAGAGTCCTTATATAGAAATAAGCTCGTAACATCACAGCTACATTTCCATAGAAAGTATGCACCTTACCGATAGAACTTTGTTTATGAGAATAATCAAAAAAGTATCCATCCTCATTCTTACCAATTAAAGGAACAGGTAAGAAAGGAGCTAATTTAGCTATAACTCCAACTGGACCAGAACCAGGTCCTCCTCCTCCATGAGGAGTGGCAAAGGTTTTATGCAAGTTAAAATGCATTAAATCAAATCCAATTTCTCCTGGTTTAACCAGACCCATTAAGGCATTGAGATTTGCTCCATCTAAATACATTAAACCATCAACACTGTGTATGATAGAAGCAATTTCTTCAATCTGGTCCTCAAATAAGCCCAAAGTATTTGGATTAGTAAGCATAAAGCCAGCAGTATTTTCATTCACAATACTTTTCAGGTGAGCAAGGTCACAGCGACCTCTGGAATCTGATTTTAATTCTACCACTTCGTAACCAACTAAAGCACAACTGGCTGGATTAGTTCCATGCGCTGAATCGGGAATAATTATTTTATTTTTATGTGTATTTCCTTTAGCACGATGATAGGCAAAAATGATTCTTATTCCCGTAAATTCTCCTTGAGCTCCAGCTGCAGGTTGTAGACTGACCTTATCCAGACCAGAAATTTCCGCTAAATCATTTTGTAGTTCATATAAAATCTGTAAGGTTCCCTGCAAAGTTGATTCAGCTTGCAAAGGATGAAGATTTTGGAAAGCAGGATATCGCACTAAGGACTCATGCAATTTTGGATTGTATTTCATAGTGCAACTTCCCAGAGGATAAAGACCTTTCTCAATGCAATGGTTCTTTTGCGATAGAGGAATAAAATGTCGCATAACATCAATTTCACTTAGTTCAGGAATGCGAGCTGGTTTTTCTCTTAAAAGTTCTTGTGGGATAATTTCATTAAGAGGAATATCCGGGTCTCTTGGAGGAAGTGTTATACCTTTGCGTCCAGGCACACTAAGTTCAAATATGGTCTTACTCATAATTCATCTCCCTCAGAGCAGTTGCGTAGTTCTCCAGTTCTGCTCGAGTCCTCTTTTCTGTTACTGCAATAAGCAAGGTGTTTTCGTCATATCCATAGGACTTCAAATCTACTCCTGCAAAGATATGTTTATTTAACATATCCTGAATAACTCTCTGAGCTGAAACAGGACAGTGAATAGCAAATTCTTTGAAGAAAGGAGTCTCTGGATAACAGAGTGAAAAACCAGGGATAGAAGCGATTTCATTAGCTAAAAAATGAGCCTTCTGGGCAGATTGAGTGGCTACTTCAATAAGACCATCTTTTCCTAAAAGACTTAGATAGACAGTTGCAGCTAAAGTGCAAAGAGATTCATTGGAACAGATATTGGAGGTGGCTTTTTCTCTTCTTATATGTTGTTCCCGGGCTTGTAAAGTTAGAGTGTAAGCTCTATTCCCTTCAACATCCACAGTTGCACCAACAATTCTGCCTGGCATTAAACGAGCCATATCTTTGTGCGTGGCAAAAAATCCAAATAAGGGTCCACCCATATACATATTATTTCCCAGAGCCTGACCTTCACCGGTCACAATATCAGCATGGTAACTGGAAGGAGGTTTTAATATCCCTAAAGAGACAGGATCTACAGAAGCTATAAAAAGAGTTTTTGGATTGCTATGAACCACTTTTTCCAGCTCGTTCATTGCTTCTATATTTCCCAGGAAATTTGGAGTTTGAATCACCACAGAACTCGCATTTTCATCCATTTTATCTGCCAGATTAGCAATATCTGTCCTTCCATATTTTATATCACAGAATACCAGCTCTAAACCGATTCCTTCAGTATAAGATTGAATAACCTTGATAAATTCCGGATGAATAGCTGAAGAGATAATGGCTTTTTTAAGATGATTCTTGCGAACTGCCATCAAAATAGCTTCTGCAACAGCGGTTGCTCCATCATACATAGATGCATTGGAGATACCCATTCCGGTAAGTTCACAGATAAGGGTTTGATATTCATATATATATTGTAAGGTGCCCTGGCTTACTTCAGCTTGATAAGGAGTATAGGCAGTATAAAATTCTGGTCGTGAAACGATGGTATCAACTGCAGCAGGAATAAAATGGTCATAAACTCCTGCACCCAGGAAAGAGATAAATTTTTGAGTATCAATATTCTTGCTGGCTAAGGCATTAACTAATTGAGTCAATTCAAGTTCTGACAGAGGAGGAGAAAGATTAAGCAGTTCCTGCAAGCGAAATTTTTTCGGGATAACTTGAATCAGCTCTTCAAAGGAATGCACACCAATCTTTTCCAGCATTTGATTGCGTTCCGCATCAGTATTGGGAATATAGGACATTATCTCTCCATTTGCAATTAAAAGTATATTATATCTAACTTTTTTTGTGTTATAGTTTATGTCAATTCTAAAATTCTTTGCAGCTCATTTACAGGATAACATAAGAAAGGCAGGAACTGTTTTCCTGCCTTATATTTATTAATGAGAGGAGAGGAATTATTCTTTTGTTTTGATGGCATTTTTAGGACAGACGGTAATACATACTCCACAACCAATGCACTTATCCTGATCTATGCTATGTTTCTGATTTTCTTCACCTTTGATAGCACTAACTGCACATACCGGTACACAAATATGACATCCGTCACAGAGTTCAGCGTCTATTTCTGATTTCTTCCGTGTGCCTTTTAGGGTATCTAAAATAGCATTGGTGGGACAAACTGCGGCACAAACTCCACAATCTATACACTTAGAATAGTCTATAGAAGCAAGGTTATTTGCCATAGTTATAGCTTGCTGCGGACATTTCTTTACACAGATTCCACAGCCAATACAGGGTTGATTAGTCCCACAAACCTGTCTCGCCAGAGGTCCTTTGTCTTTAGAGGAACATTTAATGAACACATTGTGCTGAATAGATATCAAATCTATTAGCTTACGAGGACAAGCTTTAACACAGGCACCACAGCCAGTACACTTTTCAATATCTATAACTCTCATTCCCGATTCATCCACAGAGATTGCATCAAATTTACATGCATTTAAACAATCATTGAATCCAACACAACCCCAGGAACAGGAATTTGGGCCACCTGCAATATTAACAGCAGAAAGACAGGTTTCTATGCCTCTATAGTCATATTTCCATTTAGTGTTATCCTTTCCACCCGTAGAGCAATGAATAACCGCTATTTTTTTAACCACTGCTTCTGCTTCTGTTCCCATTATTTTAGCTATTTCTTGAGCTACTTTTGGACCACCCGGAGTGCAAAGATTAACTGGTGCACCTTGCAAAACAATTGCTTCGGCATAACCAGCACATCCTGCTTTTCCACAACCTCCACAATTAGCACCAGGAAGAACAGAAATGATTTCTTCCACGCGAGGGTCACGAGTAACTGCAAAGACCTTAGAAGCAAAAGCCAGTAATAGACCAAAGGCTAAACCCATTGCTCCAATAATGAGCACGGGAACTCCAATATCACTGGCTAAAGAAGGAGCAAGTATTGGTATCAACAAAGAAAGATTCATACTTTACTCCTCAGATTTTTAGCCCAACAAAGCCGGAAAAAGCAAGTGCCATAGTTCCTGCTAAAATCATACCATGAGCAAAGCCATGCATACTTTTGGGCAGATCAACCAGTGCTAATCTCTCTCTAATTGCTGCCATAACCAGTAACACAAAAGTAAATCCCACACCAGAAAAGAAACCATTTAAAGTAGCAAATAAGAAATTATAAGTTGAACCATCAGGTAAGGGTGTAATATTAATAATAGCAACACCAAGAACTGCACAGTTGGTAGTGATGAGTGGTAAATATACACCCAGAGCCTTATAAAGTGAAGGTGCATTTTTCAGAATAAACATTTCAACAAACTGAACAAGAGCTGCTATAGTAAGAATAAAAGCCAAAGTGCTCAGATAGGTTAGATTATAAGGAACCAGGAGATATTTATAAATGAGGCTACAGAAAGCTGAAGACATAGTCATAACAAAGATTACTGCCATACCCATTCCAAAGGCAGAATCCATCTTGGTGGAAACTCCCAGATAGGGACATAATCCCAGGAATCTGGAAAGCACTAAGTTCTGTATGAAAATGGCACTAATTGCCAAGACTAATATTTGACTGAGGGTATTCATAGAAATTTCTCCTTCAACATATTGATTCCAGCCATCAAAAGTCCTAAAGTAATAAATGCTCCAGGAGTTAAGATGGCAACAAGCATTGGATCATAGGTAACAGGCATCACTTTCATTCCAGCCCAGGTTCCACTTCCCAAAATTTCACGAATTGAAGACATAAGAATTAGCGCTAAAGTGAATCCTATTCCCATGCCAATCCCATCTGCCATTGAATCCATAACGCTATTCTTGCTGGCAAAAGCCTCTGCTCTTCCCATAATAATACAGTTTACCACTATTAAGGGAATAAACAATCCGAGAGCTTTATGTAAATCGGGTAAATATGCTGCCATAACCATATCAACAATAGAGACAAAAGCCGCAATAACTACTATATAAGAAGGAATACGGATTTTGTTAGGAATGATATTTCTAATCATTGAAATTATAATATTGGAGCATACCAGAACAAAGGTTGCTGCTAATCCCATACCTAAGGCATTATTCACAGAAGTGGTAGTTGCCAGAGTTGGACACATTCCGAGAACAAGCACAAAGATTGGGTTTTCTTTCACAATTCCTTTAGTAAGTTCTTTCATAAAGCTCATTTTTGCGCCCCCCCAGAAGGAGTTGTAGTTTTAGATTCTACATCTTTTTGAATAAGTTTTATAGCTTCTCTGAGAGAATTTGTTACTGCACGAGTAGTGATAGTAGCTCCAGTTAAGCTGACAAATTTGCCTCCATCTCTATCCACAACTAAATCATCTGCGGATAAACCGGTAAATTTAGCAGAAAATTCTGGTTTTGTGCAATTTGCTCCCAGACCGGGAGTTTCGGATTGTTCTATAACCTGGATATTAATAATCTTGAAATTGGTGTCAATTGCTGCCATAGTCTTTACCATACTGGAATATCCAGGTTTAGCAGCAGTGAAAGTATAGCCTTTGATTTCACCAGTTTTTTGGTCCTTAGCAATATAGTAGACCAAGGAATCCTTTTCTGTGTGGATAGAGACGGGTTCAAATACTGCATCAGGGATTAGTTTGGACATTGTTTGTTCGGCTGCAGTTCTTTGATGCTCGTCAATCAAAGGTTTAGTCACAGAATTTACATAGGCTAAGAGTGCTGTTGCCACAGCGCAAAAACCTAACAAGGTTAAACCGAGTCTAAGGAAAAGTTTCATTTTTTCACCTTCCCAAATGCTTTTGGCATTGTTAATTTATCAATTAAAGGAGTCATTACATTCATAAATAGAATGGAATAGGAGACTCCTTCAGGATAACCACCAATTAAACGGATAATAACAGTTAAAGCACCACATCCGATAGCGTAAAAAATACGTCCATTCTTGGTCAACGGACTTGTGGTATAGTCCGTTGCCATAAAGAAAGCTCCTAAGATTAAACCTCCCGCAAAGAGATGGAAAATGGGTAAACTAAGTGAATATTGGGTTTCAGGCAAACCAGGGATTCCACCAAAAAGGAAAGTTAATACAGCCACAGTAAGCAGATAGAAGAAGGGTATGCGCCATTCAATTATATTTTTCCAGAGTAAATAGATAGCACCAATGAGCAAAGCAAAAACAGATACTTCACCAATACATCCTCCAATATTTCCCCAGAACATAGATTTTAATGTTCCCATATCTATGAGCCCATTAAATATCTTGGTTCCGAGGTCAATATTAGTGGCTGGATCACTGGTTAAGGTATTGATAAAAGTAGTATCCCTTAAGGTTTGCATCACCTTTAAAGGTGTAGCACCGGTAACCAAATTGTAGGCTTTAGGAGAAACAGTGGCAAGACTATCGCTGATGGCACTTAAATTGCTGATTCCATTAATGGAAGAAGCAGATAAATTATGAGCCATAGTTGGTTTCCAGCAATTACCTGTCATCAAAGAAGGCCAGGAAGCCAGCAGAAAAGCTCTTCCTAAAAGCGCTGGATTGACAGCATTATTACCCAGACCACCAAATACCTGTTTACCTATAGCGATGGCAAAAATTGAACCTATAACAGGCAACCACCAGGGAGAACCAGGAGAAATATTATAGGTTAAAAGCATTCCCGTTACTACTGCAGATCCATCATACACTGTGATAGGTACTTTACGTAATTTTTGGATTAAAGCTTCGGTTAAAATAGCAGCAAGCACTCCTAAAGCAGTAAGAAAAAGGGTCTTCCAACCCCAATAGTAAATGGAGAAAGCTAAAGCGGGAAGTAAGGCTATAACCACATTCCACATAACTTTTGGAATACTGGTAGAATCATGTATATGCGGAGCAGGTGAAACAATAAATTTATCTTTCATAATTCAATCCTATATTCATTTAGCTTGTCGTTCTTCTGCATAACGCAATTTTCCTGTGTCTACCCACTGAACTATTCGTATATGAGCAGGACAAACATAAGCACAACTACCACATTTTATACAATCTTCCAGACCCGCTTTAACAGCAAGTGTCAAGTCACCACCCTTAACTCCTTGAGCAATAAGACTGGGGACAAGATTCATCGGGCACACATCAACACAATGAGCACAATGGATACAATTGCGTTCTTCAATGGTCCTGGCTTCTTTTTCACTGAACAAAATCAAACCAGAAGTGCCTTTTGCCATAGGGGCATCCAGAGAAGGTAAAGCATAACCCATCATAGGACCACCAGAAATCACTTTTCCAATCTCTGATTTAGTTCCACCACAATAGGTTACTAAATCAGAGAATAGGGTTCCTATACGAGCTTTAAGGTTCTTAGGATTATTTACTACACTTCCGGTAACAGTTATAATTCTTTCTACTAAGGGTTTCTTGAAACGAACAGCTTCATAAATGGCAAAGGCTGTTCCAACATTTTGAACTACTATTCCTACATCCAGAGGTAAACCTCCAGCTGGAACTATACGTTTTGTGGCAGCATAGATTAATTGCTTTTCTGCACCTTGTGGGTATTTCAATTTCAAAGGGACAACACTAAGATTATTTTCGTTGGCTAAAAGTTTGTTCATTAGGGCAATAGCATCTGGTTTATTGGATTCAATGCCAATCATTCCGTGTTGAGCATTCAGGATTTTCATAATTATTTTTAATCCCTTGATTATCCCTTCAGATTGTTCCAGCATCAATCTATGGTCTGCTGTGAGATAAGGTTCACATTCCACTCCATTAAGAATAACGGTGTCTATAGGTTTGTTTTCAGGTGGTGAGAGTTTAACGATAGTTGGAAAACCAGCACCGCCCATACCACAAATTCCTGCTTCTTTGATACGATTTTTCATTTCTTCCACAGGCATGTTCATAAAATCTGGCTCATCCACAAGCTCTATCCAGCTATCTGAACCATCACCAGTAATCTCAATGGCTAAACTCATTGCTCCTAAAGGATGAAGGAAGGTATCAATTTTGGTTACCTTCCCACTTATTGAGGAATGTTGAGGGATAGAAACATAAGCATTAGCTTCCGCTATTTTTTGCCCGGTTTTAACTTCTTCACCAACTTTAACTAGTGGCACGGATGGAGCTCCCACATGTTGAGACATAGGTATTACCACTTTTTGAGGAAGGGGGAACTCCTCAATCGGGACAGCAGAAGTGTATTGCTTGTTATCCGGAGGATGAACACCTCCTGGAAATGTTTTTAATTTCATTTACACTCCTTTTTGCTCTCTGGGAGATTTCTATTTTTTCCCTTATAAATGTAAATATCATTTTTAGGCAAGTATTTTTTTTCAGAAATAATGTTAGACTTTCCTTGACTCAATTCTACTGATTAAAAATTATAGCCCTTATAAAGCTATATTGCTCGCAAATATATGAGTTTAATAGTGAAGTTTAAGATTCAAATCTTGGTTATCTGGGAGTTTTCCGATGATTGAAATTATTGATCAGAAATGTATAGGTTGTGGACTCTGTACCAGAGCCTGTGCTTATGGTGCAATCACCATACAGGCAAAACTTGCTGTTATAGATGAAGATAAATGCACACTTTGTGGAGCATGTGTGGAGACTTGTCCTTTTGAGGCTATCCTTATCCGAAAACAAGCAGCAGAACAAATTGATAAGGAACAATATAAGGGTGTCTGGGTCTTTGCTGAACAGAGAGATGGAGTTATTGCACCTGTGGTATTTGAGCTTTTAGGGAAAGGAAAAGAACTGGCTGAACAGATGAATTCTGCTCTCACTGCTGTGCTTCTGGGTTCAAATCTGGAAAACCTGTATTCTGAGCTTTTTGCTTTTGGAGCAGATCAGGTGATAGCTGTTGATAATCCAGCACTAGAACATTTTCTTGATCTCAATTATGCACGAGCTTTAACTGAACTTGCTCGTAAACATAAACCAGCTATTATTCTGGCTGGAGCCACTGTTACCGGGAGGTCTTTCATCCCGAGAGTAGCGGTACAATTACATACAGGTTTAACAGCAGACTGTACTGGTTTGGAAATTGACCCCGAAACTGGAAACTTACTTCAGACCAGACCTGCCTTTGGTGGCAATATTATGGCTACTATTATCACTCCTAATCATCGTCCCCAAATGGCAACTGTTCGTCATAAAGTTATGGATGCTTTACCTCGTGATGATTCACGCAAAGGTGAAATAATTAAAGAACAGATAGATTTTAGTGATTTAGAGGATAAGAGCTTCTGGTTGGGTTTTGAAAAAGAAAAGACCACTCTCGTTAATATTACGGAGGCAAATATCATTGTTTCGGGTGGAAGAGGTCTGAAAGAAGCTAAGAACTTTGCCCTGTTAGAAGAGTTAGCTGAAGCTTTAGGTGGGGCAGTGGGAGCTTCTCGTGCTGCTGTGGATGCAGAATGGATTCCCTATTCTCATCAAGTTGGTCAAACTGGGAAGACCGTTAAACCAAAAATTTATATTGCTGTTGGAATTTCTGGTGCTATTCAGCATTTGGCAGGAATGTCTTCTTCCGATTATATTATAGCCATTAACAAGGACCCAGATGCTCCTATCTTTAAAGTAGCAGACCTGGGAATAGTAGGCGACCTGTTTGAGATTGTTCCCCTCATCACTAAGAAAGTAAAAGAAATTCGTCAGAAATAAGTGGCATCTCTTTTCTTTGAAAAGTGATAGGTATTCTATGTCATTAAATATATGTGAGATTTTCTATAGTTTGCAGGGTGAATCAACCTATTCTGGTTTGCCCTGCATTTTTATTAGATTAAGCGGATGTAACCTCCGTTGTTCCTGGTGTGATACAACTTATGCATGGAGCAATGGGAAAGAAATGTCCATTGAACAAATTCTTCAAGAGATTCGTAAATATCCTTGTTCTTTAGTGGAAATCACTGGAGGTGAACCTCTTTTACAAAAAAGGACAATTGAACTGATGGAGGTCTTGCATCAGAAGAATTATCGGATTTTACTTGAGACTAATGGTACTCAATCCCTGCAAAATGTCCCTGATTATGTAGTGAAAATCGTAGATGTGAAGTGTCCTGGAAGCGGATTTGGTGAATCATTTTTAATGGAAAACCTTAATTTTCTCCTGCCCGTGGATGAAATAAAGTTTGTTCTTGCTTCGCGTGAAGACTATATGTTTGCCCTAAATTTTATCCGAAATAATGCCTTAGAGGATAGCATTTTACTTTTTTCTCCTGTGATTGGTCATCTTGCTCCAGAAACTCTCGCTCAATGGATGCTAAAAGATGGAGTTCCTGCCCATTTACAATTACAGCTACATAAACTCTTACAATTAGCTTAATCCTCCAATTATTATTCCTTTTTGTAATATTTTTAACTTTGCAGTCTGCTATTTTACTTTTATAAATAGTATCAATTTAGTATAGCTCTCTTATTTTGTTTACTTTTATGAGATTAAGAAGTCAATTCAAGTTTAGCTTTTATAAGACCAGCAAGAGGAGAGTTCATCAGATAAACCTAAATTTTAGGGGATTGTCTTTCTTGGCTTATATTTATAATAAAAGAAAGCTGGAGAGTAAATCTCCAGCTTTCAATTTAGGAGAGAAAGAGAGCACTATAATGTTAACGAAATAAATTTGGTATCTATACTAAAGTTGCCATCTTTAATAGCAGGCAAATTAGATAATGCATTTTTATAGTGTTCCAATTGTTCTTGTTCTTTCGTTACCCCAGTTTTATAATCCAGAATTAGAGCTCTTTTTTGTTTAGTATCAATTAACAATCTATCTATGCGATATTGATTACCATCAGAGAAGAGAGTAAATTCGGTGAAGACCTTATCATAATCGGGAGGGAACAATTCTGAGATAGGAAGATTGTTTTTCAGGGAATTGATTTTTTCCTCTATTTCAGAATGAGTTAAAAGAGTGCCATACTTTAAAATACATTGTTTTAAAGCATAGTTATGTTCTTCAGGAAGATTATATTTCAGGAAACTGAGATAGTAGTGAGCAAGGTTCCCATAGAGATTGCTACGATTTTCCAGCCACATACTTTTCCAGTTTAGGTACTTATTTTTAGAAGTCTCAACGGTTTCTTTAAAAGGATATGGTTGTTTAGGCGGTAGGACAGTGGTTAAATCTAAAGCACATAACCTTTCTTTATTTGATTCCTTTTCTTCTTTAGGTGTTGGAGTAGTTTCAGCTGCATCAGGGAATTTATAGATATTTTTATCTGGTCCGATAGGTACAATCTTTTTAGAAGTAAAGAAATCTTGGACTATTTTTGTAAGAAGTATAGGTAAGTACTTATCACTCTCTTGTTTATTGTTAAGCAAATCATCAAAACCATCCTTATGTTCATAAGCCATACATAAACTCAGGGAAGTTTTTGCTCTCGTGAAGGCTACATAGAGAGTATTCATTTCTTCCAGCATTTCTTTTTTACTATCTAATTCAACCAATTCTTTTTTGCTGGAATATTTAAGGATGTCATCGTAGTGGCAGGTGATACCAATATCACTGAGTTTTTCAAAGGTCTTATCTTTATATTTTGGATATAAAGAAAGGTTATAGCTTTCTGGATTATGCGAAGCGGAAAGGTCGTAGAAGACAAATACCTGGTCAAATTCCAGACCCTTAGCTTTGTGTATAGTTAAAAGTTGCAGAGGTATGTCTCCAGTTAAGGGAACCTGTTTCATAAAATCTTGAGCTTTGTTATCGTCCAAAAAATCCAGAAAAGCAGGGATAGATTTAGCTTTATCGGTATTATTAAGTTCATAGTCCTGTAGTATAGCCATAAAAGCATTGATATTAATATAATCTCGTTCAGAGAGCTTTTTATTATATAAGAATAAATCCAAAAAATCCTGATAAATATCTGATATTTTATCTCTGTCTTTTCTGTGGAATTCATATAAGGTCTGTATTACAGGAAATTCAGAAAAGTCTGGTTCGGTGAAATCTTTTAAAGATTGGCTTATAATAGTTATAACTCTCTTCAAGGGTTCAGCTTTTAGCATAATATAGTTAGAACGCAGAACGGTGAGGAACTCTAACCAGTCTTTATAATTAATGAATTTAAGTAAAGAAATTAGCGGATAGACATAATTATGTTCTGTAATCAGACTGCTGGGTTGGTAGATGCTTTCAATTCCGGCTTCTTCCAGAAGTAATTGAAAAGTTTCCAATTGTGGATTAGTGCGACAGAGAATAGCCATAGTATAATCTTTATTATCTTTATTTTGTTCCCAGGCAGGTTTTATGAAATTCTGAATAAATTCTCTTTGAACCTTATCCAATTTAAAATCTTCCTCAGTAGAAGAATAGCGCTGTAGAGATAGTTCTATATTAGTAGGATAACATTGTGGTTTTGCTGCTTTACATTCGTTATATTCCCAATCCAGATTTTTCTTTTTTAAGTTCTGAATAAGTGCTTCATTAGAAAAGACATAGTTTATAAAGTCCATCATTGCTTTGCTGGAGCGATAAGATCCCTCAAGTGTTTCTTCTACTCCGGAAGATGTATCTATAGTTGGCAAGATATCTTTTAAATTAAGTAACAAGTCTCTTTCACCACCTCTCCAGCTAAATATGGATTGTTTTTCATCTCCAACCACAACCACTTTTCCGTATTCTTCCGAACCTTCTCCAGAACTCAATTCCAGCATAATAGGTTTTAGAATAAAGAATTGCAAAAGTGAAGTATCCTGAAATTCATCAATAAAAAGATAGCGAGTGCGATGGGTCAAAAAGAAATAGAATTCATTATCAATCTCACTATTATCCCAATCAATACTTTCCACATCACCTTTTAAAAGAGTATTCAGAGTGAGCCAAGAGACATCATTATAGGTTAACTTCTTGTTACTATAAAGTAGTTTGTCATATTCCTCTAAAACTTCTTTCCAAATACTGAGGATATATCGCTGTTCAGGAATAAACTTTGTATATAAGAAATATTCTGCCATTGCTTCTAATAATGAATTAAAATCATTCTTCCATTGAATTTTAATATCATCATAAATGCCTTTTCTAAACTTATCGCCACTATAGATATAACTGTCTTTACTCTTTAAAGTTAGAATGTTTTTAAACATTTTATATCTTTGATTTATCTTTTCTTTTTCTTTTTCAGTGTTAGAATAAGAAAATAATTTATCAATTTCAGCTATTAATGTTTCAAGTTCTGAAGGAAAAGGATGAAAAGATTTTTTAAAATCTGTATTAAATATGTCTGTAAATAAAACTGGAGCATTATTTTTACCCACTGTAGGGTTACTATTTCCTATTGAATTGATATGTTCAATCATTTTCTCTTTAATTATTGATAAACTTTCTTTCGCCTTTTCTTCACATATTTCATTATGTTCACAGAGATACATTAAAGAATCGGGATCAAAGTGATTTTGGCTTACATTGATTAAGTGTAACATTAAGCGGTTCTGGATAAGGGATTGGAAAAATAAATTATATCTATCAATTGAGGAAGTCACTCTGGCTTTAAGAAGATTTTCTACTTTTTGGTAAAGTTCTAAATTGGAGCTAAGAAGATATTGATAAAGTAAGGGTAAGGTTTTTTCTACGATATCATTATCTATTTCAAAATCTCCATAGTTTTTTTGCGGATTGATTAAATTACGGAAGATGTTGTTGATATAGGAATCAATAGTCATAACCTGAAGTTGTTGGTGGTCAGTCTTGATTTTTTGCAGAGCTTCTTGTAAGTTTTTCTTTTCTATATCGTGCAATTCCGTCTTATTCTCATTGCCAAAAATAGCTTTAATAAGAGCCAATTTCGCTTCTTTTTCTTTATCTTTAGTAGAATTTAAAAGCTCAAGATGTTCAACGATTCTTTCTCTAATTTCGGCAGTGGCTTTGCGAGTGAAAGTGAGGACGAGGATAGAATCCAGATTTATATTTGTTCCATATTGAAGTACGAGTTTAACATATTCAACTGCTAAACGGTAGGTTTTGCCAGTTCCAGCACTGGCTTTAATAATTTTAATAGTAGAATTATTCATTGTTTCCTCCCTGTTTAGGACGATAAAGGTCAGCTCGAGTAATTCTTTTCAATTGTTTGAGTTGAGTTACTGTCTTGGGTAATTTATATCCTTCAGCTCTACATTTATGAAGAGTCTCATAAATCGTATTTCTCCATTTATTTGCATCATCATATTTTGTTTTTTCTATAATTTTATTATCATTAATAATCCAGAAAATGGGAGAGATGTCCATATCTTCTTGTTGCCATCTGTAATATAGCCATTCATAGAATAATAATTGCCCTTTATCTGGATTTCTTCCCGTTTTGAAATCTACGATAAATTTTTTATCATCAGTTTCTATTCTTAAATCTGATCGTCCCCGAAGTATAACTTTTATTTCTGATTCTTGATTATCTGGAGGTAAGGGTAGGAGATGTTCTTGAGTTAAATTATCATCATATATTCCTGATTCAGCGAATAAAGTAAAAACTTTATCAGCTAAATTAGTTGATAAGAAATCCTCATAGAAGCTTTGCATAGATAGAGGCAGATAATTGGTATAGATATCTTTTAGGAATTTAAGGCTATAATTTTGAGGTAGCTGGAAAAAGAAATCTTTTGAGGTGAATAAGTTTGTAAAATATTCAGCCAGCGTTGTCACAGGCTGATAAAACAATTCTTGAAGTTCTTCAATCTTGCAAGGCTTTCCGTTAAAAGGTGAAAGCAAATCAGAAATAAATCTATGAACCAGGGAGCCAACTATTTTAGCTGAAACCGTATCCTTAGGTCTAAAATCTATTTCTTGTAATTGCTGTATCCATTGGATATACCAGACAAAGGTATTATCCAGAAGCTGCTGCAGATTGTAATAAGAACAGGTGAGTTCCAAGTTTTCTCCAAAATCCTTCGTAGGTTCGCAAGGAAGAATAAAGAAATCTTTCTCATCAATCTGAGGATTTTCTTCTCTATTTAATAGATAATCAGGATAAGAGGCTAAAAGATTATTTTCACCAGAAGAATACTTTTGTTGTCTTGCATTATAGTACTTACTAAGAGGGACCTCTGAGGAGACCCAATCAAACTCAAGCTCATTAAGTTTGTGGTTTTCATTTAAATGTTGTAGTTCAGTTACAAAGCTTCCAGGTTCAATATCCAATTCACTATTGCGATAGGTGTAAATAAGGACATTTCTGGAGGTCAAAATCAGACGGAAAAAATAGTATCTTTCCCATTCTCGCAAGTCATTATAAGTTTTAAGACCAAGTTGACCTTTTTGAGCTTCATTTAATAGCCAAACAGGTTTGGGAGCAGAGGGAAATTCACCTTCAATGGCGTGAAAGATAACAAGATTGTCATAGCGTAGATTGCGTGAATCCATAGTATTAGTGATAGTAATAGGATTATTTTCTTTATCAATTTCATAAAAGAATTTATAGCCTGCATTTTCAAGATAATCCAGGAAAAGTTGGAAGACATTTAAAGCTAAATCTTTACCCGATGAAGCAAAGAAGGAATTCCAATCCTGAACTAATTGTAGATTATCGGTACTGGCAAAATTAGCTATTCTTTGATAAAACTGCTCTAAAAGGTCGCTATAAAGGATTTCGTTTTCACTACACATCCTTTTAATATTCAGACCAATAGACATTTCTTCAGTATCTATCAGATTAATCAAATCAGCGGGGCTATTTATTTTAGCGATTTTTTCCAGCAAAGAAAAATGATTTTCCACTAAAGAGGTTAATTTATTAAAATGGGGGGAAGTATGAAAAACTTGGAGGCAATTCATATTTTTATCCAGCCAGTAGACATCTTTTTTCCTCAAAGTGGTCAATTCATTTAGCAGTTCTTCTTTAGATTGAATTGTATCCTTTGGAAAGTAATAATGTACAAAGCTTTCATTTCCTACTGCATCAAGAATTAGTTTGATAGGAAGAGCTGTTATTTCTTTCCCTTCAAAAGAAAGGGTAGTGAGAGCTTCCAGGTGCTCTTTTAAGATATTCAAGAATTGATAAGGGCTGGAATTTATTAGATTAATTGAGTTGCTAAAGTCAAAAAGAGCTGGATTCATCAAATTCCGATAGTGTTTATCCCAGTAATGGCTATCAATAATAGCAGTTGTTCCTTCTATATTTTGGGTTTTACCAAGTTTTCCCAAAAAAGAAATAACCATCTGGTCTTCATTTTCGGTTTCTATTACCTTAATTTTTTGAGTTAAATATTTATCTTTAGCCAGATTTTCCAGATTTAAAGAGGTAGTTTTTCTGTTTTGAGGATTAAAATCAGCATTTTCTGTTTGAGAGATGATTACCACTTCATTTTCTGATTCAGTTAAGGCTTTGAGAATGGCAAGTTCCAGTTTAGAATAGTAAAATTGATTAACCCAAATGACCTTATAACCGGAAAATGGTATCTTTAGCTGGGAAGCTTTACGATAAAATATAGGGTCTGTGAACCCTTTTTGTTCAAGTAGCTTTTGGTAATTTTCTCGTATATTTAAAATTTTAGCCAGAAAATCTTGCTGCCATTCCCGCAAATCTATTCTATTCTCAATCTCTTCTGGAAGGATGTCTTCATCGTTTAGCTCTTCAAAAAATTGGAAGAAATTATTACCCCAGCTGATTAAATCAAAGTAAGTGTAAAACTTGAAAAACTTTTTATCCTCTAAAGTGAGTGCTTGATAGAGGCAAAGTAAACGTTTTTCATCGGTTAAGGGTGGTTCTGAAGGAAGGATTAACCAATCCTTAAAATCATCAATAGAAATGAATTCACACGCTTCAAATTTCCAATTTGGCAAGAATTTTTCTCGTGCTTTTTCTGCAGATATCCTGCTGGGGAAAACAAAAATACATCTATCTGATACCTGCGTTAACGCATAATCTATCAGATTGCTACTGAAGGGAACATTTAAAAGGGTATAATTATTAGACCCCAATTTGACCTCCTTAAACTGTCTATTTTGCCAGAGCGGGCATTGACTAAAATAGATCAGTGTAATTTATCATAAGATAATTGCAAAAATAAAATGAGAATTTCTGTCAAGTATATCCTCGGTTAGTTATTTTTTCAATGCTTTATCCAACCCCTTTTGTATATTGATATTAGAATGATATAACAGGATAAAAATTCCAGTTATCATATTCAAATTTCTTGCCTCCAGATGGGTAGCTTATGTCCAGCTTATGTCCAACTCATGTCCAGCTTATGTCCGAAACTGGACATAAGTTAAATATGAATAAGGCATTAGCTATATATTTAAAGGTAGGGGAGAGAAAATTATCGGAAAAACTAAGAAGAAGTGACAGAATTATCTTTATTTTGCTGATAATAAGTGCAATATAAGGTAAGGGGACAAATTTCACACCGGGGTTTATTGCGACAAATATCCTTACAAAGATTGACTATCTGGGCATGAAAATCGTTATAAAGTTCTACATCTTGGGGAATTCGTTCAGTGATAAATTCTTGCCATTGGGAGTAGTTCATCTTTTTATCAGTGAATCCCAAGCGAGATAAAAGGCGGATAGTGTAAGCATCTACCACAAAAACAGGTTTTGAGCCAGCATAAAGCAAGATAGAATCAACAGTTTCGGGACCCAATCCTTTAAGTTTTAGCATTTCTGAACGCAGAGTTTTTAGGTCTTCGGCAAACATCTGCTGGAGATTAAATTGGTATCTTTCCCTGAGGAAATTAGTAAAGGTCTTAAGTTTTATAGCTTTCTGATTATAATAAAGTGTGGACCGAATTAGAGGTGCTATAGCTTCAACCGAAAGAGTATCAAGGTCTTTCAAAGTATAAATTCCGGCAGAATGAAGGTTATTAAGAGCTTTAACCACATTTTTCCAACTCACATTTTGAGTCAGGATAGCACCTATAATGATTTCATCTTGAGTTTCTCCGGGCCACCAATGTTGTGGACCTTGGAAATTCAGTAAAATATTATAGACCTCAAGCAAGGAAAGAGTTTTGGGCATAACAAGATGATTTAAAAAGAGAGGTAAGAATCAACCACCGCTGATAAGATGGATAACTTTGACATCTGCTCCCGGGGGCACCTGGAAACTATCCCAGTCCTCTTTTTTTACCAGTTTGTCATTTACTTTGATAACCAGCATTCGGAAGCTATAATTCATTTTATTCAGGACAGTTCTTATGGTCATTCCTTCTTCCCAGGGAATTTCTTGTCCATTAACTGTAATTGTTGGCATAATCAATTTCCTTTTTGGAGCAAAAGTTCCAGGCAGAGATTTGCCTGCATATTAGCAACTACAGCCACTCTGGCAGCAGTAGGATACACTCCATTTTCTATCTCGGTGATTCCATCTCCCACCAGAAAAAGTGTCCCTATCTGCTCAATATGTATAAGTTCGTTTTTTCCTACTCCTGCTATACCAGAAGCGCCAATAAGGTATTTATCAGGATAGAGTTGTTGCCAATTTTCTATAAGCATCTGCTTCTCCTCAGCCTCATCCAGTGCTTCTATAAGTATGTCCACCTTGCCAAAAATGAGAGAAAGATTGGTAGGTGTAATCTTTTGTGGATAGGGATTCACCATAGTGAAAGGACTGATATTCAGTAAGTTATCCTTTAGAGCTGCCACTTTCGGTAGACCCACCTGATTCAAAAAATACTGCTGCCTGGTTAAATTTGAAGTGGAAACAATGTCTGGATCGGCTATAATAAGTTTTCCTATTCCAGCACGAGTGAGAGAAAAAGCGATATTAGAGCCCAGACCTCCGACTCCAGCAATACCCACTACGGAATTTTGCCAGATTTTCACATATTCTGGATTTTGATTGGCAAAGAGTTCATTAAAGAGTTCAGTCATCTTTACTCTTTATCCTAATTTCAATATCTTGGGAAGGATTAACCCCTTTAAGATTGGAGACCATTGCAATAATGGTATCTCGGAAAAGATTTTGCACGAAAGGCACAATAGTCAATGGTTTGCCACCAATGCTAATAGATATGGAATTATGGCTATCCAGCACGCAATCTTCTCGCTTTGCTTTACCCTGAAGAATGTCTATAGTCATTTGATAACAGGTCTTTCCACAAGCAGAACAACACTCCGGGTCACTTTGTGGTAAAATATCAAATACTTTTTCCAGAACCAGATTCAGGATTCTATTAAAATCTGTCTTATAATCTATGACTGGTATATCCTGATAGTTCTGTAAAGTTTGTGAGATTTCTCCACTGATAGCTATAACGGTTGGGTTCCAAAGTTCTTTTATTTGACCGAGGTTTTCTGCACATAGAATTTTAGGTAGAGCAGCTTCCTGAAAACCTTCTATTACCAGCCAATCGGAGTTTAGAAAATGAAGCATATCGGGTAATTCAGGAGCGGGATGAAAAATTACAGCTGCATCATACAGACCTTTGGCAAAAACTGGATTCGCTCCTGCTTCAGCTAAACGCCAGGAATTGGAACCTTCCTTATCTGAATGATAGTTTTCGTTATGGATATCCTTAATTGCAGCAACTTCATATCCCTTCTCTTTTAAGGCAGAGATAAGCATTGTAGCAAGAGTGGTTTTCCCGGTATGATGATAACCAAAAACGCCAATAGCTTTCATTGCTTCCTCAATAATAAGATACAGGTGGAAGAAATACCACCGTTACCAGACACACCTAAACCTTCTTCCGTGGTAGCTTTAAGGCTGATTTGCGATATATCACAGGCTAAATCCTTTGCCAAATTTTCACGCATCTTATCAAGATAGGGTTGAAGTTTTGGTCTTTCTGCACAAATAGTGCAATCCAGATTATTAAGGACATAACCTTCTGCTTGCACCAGAGAAAAAGTTCTTTGAAGAAGGATACGACTATCAATGCCCTCATATTGAGGGTCAGTATCGGGGAAATGTGAACCTATATCACCGAGAGATAATGCACCCAAAAGTCCATCAATAACTGAATGCAGGACCACATCAGCATCGGAATGACCTTCTAATCCTTTATCAAAAGGGATTTCCACTCCTCCCAGAATCAGTTTTCTGCCAGCTACTAAACGATGCACATCGTAACCGTAACCTATGCGTAACATAAACTTTAATCAACCGTTATGGATTTGGAAACATTTTTAGGAACATCTGGATGCACTCCATGGTCTTTCACATTGAGTTTATCCAGTTTTTTCATCTTGCGCACACTCATCTTTAATGCCAGAAGCTGAAGCACCACAGAAGCAGAAAAACAGGTTAATAAACTGTCTCCAGTTTTAGGTAAAATCACATAGTTCCAGCCATAATATTTGCCCTTATGGGGATTTTCACTTGCATTATTGTGCAGTTGCTCGTTTTCTTCTGCAATCACATAGGTGTCTGCTCCGCGGATTTTATGGGTATTAATTTGAGAAATAGTAAGATTAACATCTCTTTTGTCTGGTCCGGTAACATAAATAAGTGGATAATGACGATACAAGGTACTGAAGAAATCGTTCTGGGTTATAGTATTTTTAAATAATTTATCTGCTTCAAGAGAAAGATTAAAAGGGATGGTGCCCCAGAAGATATAATCCACCAGAGCTTTATTAATTTTACGGGTATCAGCTCTTGAGATGCCTCGTCTTTCCGCTATCTCATCCACATTGGCTAAAACATCGTTGAAATTCCGGGTAAAATTACGGACACTTTTTACGCCAAAAACCGTGTTTTTACCGAGTATAGTATTAGGACCATGTTTGAATTCGGAAGCTTCTCTACCTTCAGAATGATTCAGCACAGTCTCTCTAATCTTTAAGGCACCCTCCATTGCCACACCACTAATCTTAGTTGCCAGAATGTGTATGGAAGGTTCCATATAGATTTTTGCGGCAATAGCATCAATAATATCAGGAGTGTTTTCCAGTGTTTCATTGATTAAAGAGGGAATATATGCAAGGGTTTGTTCACGCTGATTCAGTTTTTCCCGTTGTTCTTGTTTTTGTTCTTCACTAACAGATGTTTGCAGTTCTTCCAATTTCATTTTAGCGGTTCTAATTGCCAGGTAGTAAAGCAAAGTTATCTGATTCATAAAACTTTTAGTAGCAGGCACGGCAATTTCGGGACCACAAAGAATTTGGATAGCGAGATCACCTTTTTCTTGTCCGAGAGTAGAATTAAGGTTATTGACCAGCACCACTTTCTTGATATTCAAATTCTTAGCCTCAATATCGTTGAAGATATCTATCAGGTCTTTGGTCTCTCCGGATTGCGAAACGCCAATAATGAGGTCGTTATCCTTGATACAATTGGAATATTCCCCTCTAAAATCTCCTGGAAGAATAGGTATAATCTCCACACCGGCAATTTCATTGAAAAAGAGTGCTCCTATCTTGGTGGCATGAAAACTTGTTCCACAAGCGATAGTATAGGCATTACGATTGTTTTGAATGGTGTTTTTAAGTAGTTTTAGAAATTCCTGCACACTCTGCTCAAACTCTCGCTCACTGTCAGCTTCAGAGAGAGAATCAAAAACCTTAGCAAGTAACATACGACGCAGGTCAAATTCCGTTCCTATCAGGTCAATAAAGGTATTTTTATCATTAGAGAAGAAATATTTATTCTCAAAATCCTCTCTAACCGCAACTTCAAAGATAGCAGGATAAGAAAATTGAGCAGAAGAATATAATTGAGCGAATTCAGCTGAATTCAGAATGGTATTAAACTGCTCTAATTTTAGTTCTGGTTCGTGTCCTGTCAGTAGTTCGTTCATTTTTTGCGCAAAATAATCGGTCAACTCTTCCTTTTTCAGCAATTCCAGCATATGTCTACCGGAATTTGAACCTCCCTGAAACAACTTTACCAGCTTACCAGTAGATTCCACCTGACCATAAATCTCCTGCTCCATATAATATTCAAATTCGGGTTTCAATTCCACATCTTCTGCCCGAAGTTTTGAGAGCACAGGTTGTTTTGGAATCTTATCTCCTGCCAGATATACTTCGTCTGGTGCATTAACTCTCTTGAACCTGAGGTTTTTTTGCGCATAGACTTGATAGTAATCGGAGGTAAATTCTATAAACTCGCCTTCACGAAGGTTAACCAGTGTTTTAGTGAAACGCAAGACTGCGGTAAGATCGGAAGAAGCCAGAGCAAAAGGCATTCCTTCCAGTTGTCCCAAACCAAAATAAAGGCTGCTTCCCGCTTTCATAGCCCACATAGTCTGCGTCACCGGATCGGCAATAACTGCAGCATAGGAACCTATCAGTTTTTCACCGGTATTAATAATGGCTTGACGCATGCAGACTTTTATTGATTCTGTATCTTTTGGATTTCCCGCTCTATCCATTTCTATATCAAAATAATGCTCCACAGTATGCACCAGCATTTCTCCATCATTATCTGAAACCACCGTGTGCCCCTCTTCAGTTAGCCAAATTTTCAGGTCTGGAGTATTGGTTATATTTCCGTTATGAGCACCATACAGATGACGTTTGCATTTCACTTGATGAGGTTGCGCATTATTTTTATCTACCACACCAAAAGTTGCCCAGCGCACCTGTCCACAGAAAAGCTTTCCACTCTGTTTTTCTATTCCCAGAGTCTTTACCAGAGTGCTCGGAGCTCCCACATCTTTAAGTAAAATAATCTCTTCATTCTCTCCCTGAAAAGCTGCACCAGTAGAATCATAACCTCTGTATTCCAGAGAACGAAGCAACTTTGAAGCATACTCTCCCATATGAGGAGAAACCTTTGGTAATGCCAAACCCAGAACACCACATCCTATTCCTGGTAAAATTATCGGGATACGAATCTGTTCTATAAATCTGGCTAAATTTTCTAATGTTTGATTGTAAATTCTAAGTAATTTAGACATATAAAATTCCTTATTAAATCAGCTTGTTTTCTATTATCTTTTCAGCAAAAAATAGGTCAAGCTCATCGGTGATTTTTAGATTGAGAGCGGAACAGAATTGATACCGCACCTTTGCACCGTAATATTCCACTAAAGCGGAATCATCCGTGCTGATGTATCCATCTTCATAGGCTTTTTCATAAGCAGACATAATTAGCTTATAGGTAAAAACCTGTGGAGTTAAAGCCTGCACCAGATTCTCTCTGGGAACAGTTTCCACTATATAATCTTCTGCTATCTTTTTAATGGTATTTTTAAGGCTCGTCACTGGCACTACTGCCTGTTCTTTCAGGGCAATCTCGTAAAGCTCCTGAATAAGTTCTTCTGTAATGAAAGGACGCACCGCATCATGGATAAAAACAAGATGGGTATCAGAGGGACAATGCTGTAAAGCAGCAAAAATGCTATCCTGTCTTTCCAGACCACCAGGGATAACTAACCAGGGCTTAGCTGAATCCTGAAAGTATTGAGCTACAAGTTCCTGACAATACTTCAAGTCCTCTTCTGGAGCGGGAATAATGATATTATGAATGATAGGAGAGCGGAAAAACTTTTTTAAGGTGTGGATAATGATGGGAACACCTTTCAGGGGAAGCCATTGTTTTTTCACTGAGCCACCCATCCTCATTCCAGAACCTGCCGCACACACGATAGCGGTATTCAGGATTTTTTCCATACGAATAAAGGTCCTTTTTCACCCTGTTTTATGCTAATTTTATGCTCCAGATGTAATTGCCGGAGATAATGACATACTTCATTGATGTGAAGTCCAGAAGCTTTAGCTATTTCCTCTGTGGTTAAAAGATGGTCATTAAGTAGAGCGGCAAACTTTTTTTCTATTTCTGGGGGAACCATCAACTCATCTTTATCAGAAGGTATTCTGGCTATGATTTCCACTGGCAAATTAACTCGTTCGGATAGGTATCTTTGCACCTCTCGCAGAACTCTGCTCCCAGCTGGTTTAACCCAAAACTCTGCCCCCGGTCTATCCAGAGAATTCAATTGCACTTTGTCCGGCTGGATACGATTCAGTGCCTTACTTAAACATTCCAGTTCTTCCTCAGAATCATTCAGTCCAGCAATGATAAACACTTCAAGCCAGATGGGTCCGGAATATTCCTTCCTTAAATCTATGAGACCAGAAATTAAATCTGAAACCTTAATGGAAGGATGGGGACGATTTATCTTCTCAAAAGTATCCTGATGACAGGCATCTAAAGAAGGCAGAATAAGGTCCAAAGGGAGGATTTCTTTGCGGACAGTAGGATGTTTTAAAAGAACACCATTGGTCAATAATGCCAGCTTATATTGAGGAAATTCTTCTTTTATCCGGAGAATAACCTCTCCAATCCTGCTATAAAGAGTTGGCTCACCAGCACCGGAAAAGGTGACATAATCCAGCTCTGGATTGGTGGATAAAATCTCTCGTACTTCTGAAAGGATTTCTTCTGGAGGAAAGAATTCCTGTCTGCGCAGGGTTAAATGATTTGTGCGCTGAACTTCACAATAGACACAATTCAAGGGGCAATATTTGTAAGGTATAACATCCACACCTAAGGATATCCCTAAACGGCGGGAATGCACAGGTCCAAAAATATGTTTATATGGCATTAAAATGTGGTCCCTATCTGTAAATGGGGTTCCCAGTGATTTTCATCAAGATTATAAGCGTAATCAAATCCAATCAAACCAAAGGGACTGCGAAGACGAATACCTAATCCGACACCCTTTTTCATATTCATAAAGTTAAAAGTCCTTAATTTATTGTAACTATCTCCTGCATCAAAGAAAGCAAGAGCTATGAGCTGATCTCCTGCAATAGGAAATCCCAATTCGGTGGAAAAGATTATCTCTCTTGAACCACCACCACTTGGTCCTATGGAACGATCTGGATAACCTCGGATGCCATCTACTCCCGTGCCTCCCAGATAAAACTTTTCATCAGGTGGAGCATCATCTGACCTTCCATAAGGAGTTATGAAGCCAAAACGCCATTTAGTGCGGAGCACTATTTTATACCACATTTCCATATACCAGTTTACCTGGGCAATCTGCTTAAAATAGTCAAAATCTCCACCTAAAATACCGCCTGCTACCTCAGAATAAAGAGTCAATTGACTTCCTTTAGTAGGAAAGAATATATTATCCCGACTATCCCTACTTATGGTAGCATTAACTGAACTGGTATATCTCCAGTCAAGGGAGTCCAGTTCAATTAAAGTAGCATTATTCTCGGGATCTTGCATAATCATATTCATATTGGTGATGCGATATTTTTTGGAATAGATGGAATATCCTGCCAATAAACGAGTGCGATCTATAAAAGGAAGATATTCTCCCACTCGGACACTTGCACCACGAGTGTAAATCTTATAGTAAAAAGAACTCCAGTCCTTGGTAGTGTAATAAACTGAAGTTCCCAGCAACAGGTCGGTATCTAAAAAATTAGGATTAGTAAAGCTAAATTGGAAATCTTCAGTATAGCGTCCAAATTCCCAGCTTAAACTGCTGGACCAATTATTACCCATAATGTTGCCCATACTAACCGAAAGCTGTCCAATAAACCCATCTGCACTGTTGTAACCAATACCACCATTGGCAACTCCTGAGGGTTTATCGGTAACATTTATCTCCAGATCTATATCTCCGTTGCTATTAATAGGAGTATAATCCAGCTTGATGTTCGGTTCAAAGAAGCCAAGGTTATAAATATTCTGCTGACTGCGTATAACTTGACTCTGGCGGAAATAATCTCCTGGTGCTATATCTAAAGCCCTGATGATTACCTTGTCTTTGGTTCTGCGATTACCTGTTATATTAATCTGCCTTATCCTGGCTCTATTACCTTCCGTTATCTTCAGAACTATATTGAGCTGATTTCCTTCTTTCTGAATCTCCTGGTCTATATAAGTATAGATAAAACCTTCGTCAAAGTATAGCGAATAGACATTTGCCAGCTGAGCATTGAACTTTTCCTGGTCAAAAGGTTCGCCATATTTCAAGGTGAAACAGCTGAGTATCCTTTCCGTGGTAAAATGCTCATTTCCAGTAACCGTTACCCCGGAATAAACATATTGAGGTCCTTCCTGAATGTTTAATACCAGTTCAAGATAACTATCTCCTATCTGACGAAGTTCATAGGGTCCCACCTTTACATCAATAAAACCATTCTTCTTGTAGAAATCAGAAAGACTCTTCAAGTCTGCCTCAAATTTATCCTCTATAAAACGACCAGAGCGAAGTAAACTTGCAGGTTTGGTCTTCATTCTTTTCAGTAAGGTCTTGTCATCAAAGTGCTCATTTCCTACAAAGACGATTTCTTTAATGGAAAAACGCTTACCCTCATCAACGATGATTTTTACCTTCACTTTGCCATCGTCACTTGGCTCTTCTAAAATCTCTATGCTCGCATTACCAAAGCCCTTGCTTTCATATTCTATTTTGAGCTTTCTTAATAATTCGTGCTTCTTATATTCATTCCAGAAAGTGCCACTGCGGGATTGAATCAGCTCATCCAACCTATCTTTCTTTATCGCTTTTATACCTTCATAATCCAGATGGGCAAGAATAGGATTTTCCGTGACCTGAATGATAAGATTTACCCCTGATTTATAAGGCTCACTATAGACTCTGATATCAGAAAACATATCCATTTTATATATCTGCTTAATGGATTGAGCCACCTTCTCCGGGTCTAAAGAATCTCCCGTTCTCAATAAAAAAGAAGATAAAATCAACTGTTCCGGTACATTCCTGTTCCCTTCCACCCGAATTTCATATATAGTCTCACCCGCAGCAAATAAACTGCTCAGGCAACAAATCAGTATCAGACAAGGCAAAAGCCATCTTTGCCAGTTATGCATCTTTCCTCCTTGTAAGGTAAAAGCTATTTCCTGGAAACAGCGATTTTCGTAAAGGGATTTTTTTGGTTTGCATTACTATCTTTTTATCTTTAGTATAAATTTTTTGATAAAAGAAAATATCCTTTGTAGCTGTATTTTATACCGGCAACTATCTTTATCTTATATTTGCTATTTATAAATGAAAAATGCTTATATAATAGATTAACTCGGTTTTTAAAAAATAAGTATTACGGGGAAAATAGATAAAATTCTAAAAGTATAACTATCCTTTATATTAATATGTTAACTCATTACAAAAATTAAAGTTGCTTTGAAAATATAAATAGTTCTTGACTCATATGCTATACTAAATATTAGGTGGACAAAAAAGTAAAAACCTTTATTTAAACAAAATGAATTATATGGTGGTAAAATGAAAAAGTTAATTTTAATTTGCTCTGTAGTATTAGTCTGTGGACTGTTGGGAGCTATTAATAGTATTCATACTGTCGGATACGGAACGCAAACAACAACAATCGCTCCATTTACAACTAATGCTAACTATAGCTGGTGTAAAATGCTATATACTAAAAATGAAATTAATAGTGCTGGTTTTAGTGGTGGATATATCCATGGTATAGCATTTCAGATAGGTGAAGATACTACATTAGGAGGTAAACCAGTAGATTACATAGTAAATAATGTCAAATTTTATATAAGATCGAAAAGCATAACATCGTATACTTCTTCAAATGATGAGAATGGTGTCCAATTTCCCTCAAGTCCATCTACCCTAGTTTTTTCTGGAAATCTAGTCTTTAATAGTTTAGGATTAGGTTGGATAGAAATAGGATTTTCTACTCCCTTTTATTGGGATAATAATAGTAGTATTGAGATATTATGTAAATGTGATGATGGTACTTGGTATTATGGTTATCCCTATTTTTGTTACACAAGTACCTCAAATTGTTGTGTATACAAATACGGTTCTGGTGTTCCTTCGAATTCTTATGGGAATAGAACTTCATATCGTCCAAATATAAGATTTGCTGTTGTAAATTCTGCTCCTAACCCGGCTAACTATGTTTACCCTGCTAATAATGGTTATGCTTTTACAGTTGGGGATACACTTACTTGGGGGTGTGGTGGAGGTTTTCCTAATAAATTTGATGTATATTTTGGCACCTCTTCAAATCCACCAAAAGTTGTCACTGGCCAGCAATCTATGACTTATGCACTATCTGGATTAAGTCCAGGTACAACTTATTATTGGAAGATAGTTCCCCAAACAGCTAATGGTTCCGCGAGTAATTGTCCTGTGTGGAGTTTTAAAACTCCAACCTCTACTCAATTAGCAGAAGGATTTGAATCTTATGGTTTTCCACCTGCAGGATGGGATAATCCTGGTGGATGGACACAAAGTACCAAATGTGAAAGAATAAAAGGAGGTTATGTAGCTTTAAAAAATGTTCCAGATTCTAATCAATATCTATTAATTACTCCAAAATTAAAAATAAATTCAGATAGTTATCTAAATTTTTGGGGATTCTGTACACAACAATCTTCATATCTTCAGATTGTATATTCTACAGATAAAAATAATTGGCAACAGTTAGGTAGCAATCTTTCTTTTAGCTATAAAAGGACTTTTCAATATTTTTCTATATCTTTAAGTTCATTAGCTGGGAACAATTATTATTTAGGTTTTAGGACAGCTTCTAGTTCAGTATCTTATGTTATAGATTGTGTTTTTGGACCGGAAAAAGTTCCCGAACCACCAACTTTAGTTTCACCAGCAAATAATAGCACAAAAGTTAGTATAACACCTACTTTTAGTTGGAGTGCTGCTAGTGGAGTGACTCCTTCAGGCTATTTAGTTTTCTGTGATCAGAATAATCCTCCTACTACACAAATAGCAAATGTTGCTCAGACTTCTTATACACTTAGTTCACCTTTACTTTACAATACTACATACTATTGGTCTGTTTTAGCATATACCTCTGCTGCTGAGGGAGAAAAAGCAACAGCTTATAATTTTACAACCATTATGGAATTGCCTGGGACACCAACCTTAATTTCACCCGAGAATAATGCTGACGGTGTAAATTTAAAACCCACCTTAACTTGGAATGCTCCTACTTCTGGAGGAACTCCAGCAGGATATAAAATTTATTTTGGGACAAGTTCAACACCTCAATTTTTGGCTAATACTACATCACTTTCTTATACTTTTACAGAGAATTTATCTTATAATACAACTTATTATTGGACTGTATCAGCTTATAACGATGGTGGGGAAGGGAATAAAGCAACGGTGCGTAGTTTCACTACCAGAACTGATCCTACTATTACAACTTTCCCTTATATGGCAGGGAATTTTGAAAATCATGGTGCTCTTCCACTTGATTGGGAAGTAGCTGAAGGTGTAAGTGGCTCAACTTTACATTGGGCAGTCAAATCTGGAAATAGACCGCATGGTCCTCATTCTGCTCATAGTGGTTCTTATTACGGGTGGTTGAACGGTTTTAAGATTAATAATCTGCATAATCCTTATTATTTAATCACTCCACCTATAAATTTAGGTTCAACTCCTAAACAACTAAATTATTGGTATTGGATAGGAACGAGTACGGTAGAACAACCTTTATCCGTAGAAATTTCAACTGATCGGGTAAATTGGAATGTATTATATACTCATAGCAATGCTACTAATACCCTAAACTGGTATCAGAATGTTATCAATCTATCAGATTATGCTAATTCTACGGTCTATATCAGATTCAAGGGGATGTTAGGTAATATGAAGGGTAAGACTGACTTAGGATTAGATGATATTGTGCTTGAGGATATTCCAGAACCACCTGTATTAAGTTATGATTTTAATACTATTGATTTTGGTTTAGTTAATCATAATGTATTAAATGGACCTAAATATTTAACTATCTTTAACACTGGTGGTGGTACACTTAGTGTGGATAATGTTTATATTAACGGATCCAATGCTGGGGAGTTCTCTTTAGGTAGTATTGGTTCTATATCCTTAGTAAATAGTCAATCTTATTCCATTCCTATTTATGTAACACCGACCACTATTGGCTCTATATCTGCTATATTACGTATAAGTTATAATTCCTATAGTTATGATATTAATTTATCTGCGGAAGGATTACCACCATTAGTGACAGTTATAGGTAATGAAGAATCCGATTACAGTCTGCCTATTGAGCCATATCATAATAATAGTTACAGTCAGACTATTTTTCTTCAGAGTGAGATTAATAAAGCCAATAAGATAGATAAGATATCTTATTATTGGGATGTTCCAACGGTGGCAAGTACTACCACTAATTGGACAATATATATGGGACATACTACTCTTTCATCTTTTGCCAGTAGTAATGATTGGATACCTATTGACGAACTTACTCCAGTATTTTCTGGAGAAGTTAATTTACCTTCAACCCCTGGTTGGATAGAGATTAACCTAAATGCACCTTTTTCCTATAATAATATAGATAATCTGGTCATAGCAGTGAATTCCAGTGGTCCCAGTATAGGTAATGATGATAATTATTTCCATTGCACCACCTATCGTTTTAGAGCTTATCGTAGCTTGGCCTGCCATCAGGATAGCAAGGGTGGTAAGGGTATAAATCCAGAAGACCCACCCAATGGTGAACTTGTTGACGGTTATCCCAATATTAAGATGGATTTTAAAGATGAACAACCACCACTTCCCGTAGAACTAACCTCATTTTTTGCTACCATTTCTAATCAGAACAAGGTCAATTTGAACTGGGTTAGTCAGACAGAAACAGATTTGATAGGCTATTATGTGATGCGAGGAACAGATAATGATTTAAGTAATGCTCGTGTAATTAGTCCCTTGATAAATGCTACTAATACTTCTCAACCTAAAGCCTATATGTATACAGATAATGAATTGAATATGAGTGGAACTTATTATTACTGGTTACAATACAATAATATGGATGGTACAATAGGATTTAATGGACCCATAGAAGTAAAATATGAGGTAAACTCAGGTTCCAGTGGTGATATTCCCTTAGTGACCAGTTTAGATAATGTCTATCCCAATCCTTTTAATCCCATAGCTTATATACCTTATACTCTTGAAACCAAGTCAGAGGTCAAGATTAACATATACAACACCCGTGGTCAAGTGGTAAAGACCTTTGATTTAGGCACTCAGGAGAAGGGACATCATAGAATAACCTGGGATGGACGAGATAATGATGGCAATCTCAGTGGCAATGGAATATATTATATCGTTATGGAGGCTGGGAAAGAAAGCTTCCAGCGCAAAGCGGTGCTGATGAAATAGAATAAATATCAAGTTAGCTAAGAGAATAACCCCGGTAGCAATACCGGGGTTTTTTATAAGGGTTAATCCCATTGTAACTATAATTACCTAATGAGGCAAGAAAGGATGAAAGCTGAAGACCCACCTATAATAATGATGTAGAGTCCTTTTACAACCTTATGGAGGAGGAGTTTATTTTGGGGAAAAACAGACAACGAAACAGAACTCCTTACTAAAACTTTTGCCTATCCAAGATGGTTTAACTCTTATAGAACCAATAGGGATAGATATAATCAAAATCCTGAACAAATTTATCCAATAGAACTGAATCCAGATAAAGATATTACTATCATACCACCCATTTTGGTTGAGAATTATATCCCTCTTAGGTGAAAGAAGATCAAATAGGGATACTTTTTGCATTTACGACTTTTTTATTCAAAATGATATATTTAATATATAATATTGGTATTATTTAGGTAATAGATAATCAAATAAAGAGAATATAAAATAATTATATCCTTTAATACTTTATTTGTATAGAATTAAGTCATTGGAGAAGAAAATAAATAGAAATATACTGAAAAAAATGCATTTTCCCTTGACAACATAGAGCTAAATAACTAATAAATCTTTATTATAGAAAATAGAGTTATAATAAATACTAATAATAAAGATTAAAAGAAGAAAGGAGGTAAATAATGAATATTATTAGGTTTCTTCAGAGTAAGCAAGTGAGCTTAGCCAATTTTCTTAACAGATCAAAAACTTTAAACTCAAAAGAGAGGTATTTATTATGAAAAAAACATTTCTTATCGTTTTATTATTACTCAGCTGCGTTTTTATATTTGCCCAATTAAATCCTTGGCTCTGGGTAAAGAATAATATAGGAATAAATACCAATTGTATTAGCTATGGTATTGCGGTTGATGCCAGTGGAAATAGCTATGTTACCGGTTATTTTCAAGGTACTGCCACCTTCGGTTATACTACTTTAACAAGTAGCGGAGGTTCCGACATTTTTGTCGCTAAGCTGGACAGCTGGGGCAACTGGTTTTGGGCAAAGAATGCCGGAGGAACAGGTGCCGATATTGGCTATGGTATTGCGGTAGATGCCAGTGGCGATAGCTATGTTACCGGTTATTTTTACGGTTCTGCTATCTTCGGTTATACTACTTTAACAAGTAGCGGAGGTTCCGACATTTTTGTCGCCAAGCTGGACAGCTGGGGCAACTGGCTTTGGGCAAAGAATGCCGGAGGAACAGGTGCCGATATTGGCTATGGTATTGCGGTTGATGCCGATGGAAATAGTTATGTTACCGGTTATTTTCAAAGTAGTCCTGCCGCTTTCGGTTCTACTACTTTAATAAGTAACGGAGATTACGACATTTTTGTCGCCAAGCTGGACAGCTGGGGCAACAACTGGCTCTGGGCAAAGAATGCTGGAGGAACAAAAAACGATTATGGTCAAGGTATTGCGATTGATGCCAATGGCAATAGCTATATTACCGGTTATTTTGACACTAGTGCCACCTTTGGTTCTACTACTTTAACAAGTAACGGAAATGCCGACATTTTTGTCGCCAAGCTGGACAGCAGTGGCAACAACTGGCTCTGGGCAAAGAATGCTGGAGGAATATTTGGCGATATTGGTTATGGTATTGCGGTAGATGGCATTGGTAATAGCTATGTTACCGGTTATTTTGACTATAGTGCTACCTTCGGTTCTACTACTTTAATAAGTAACGGAGTTTATGATATTTTTGTCGCCAAGCTGGACAGCAGTGGAAACTGGCTCTGGGCAAAGAATGCTGGCGGAACAGATTACGATCGTGGCAGAAGTATTGCAGTAGATACTAGTGGCAATAGCTATGTTACCGGTTATTTTAAAGGTACTGCTGCCTTCGGTTCTACTACTTTAACAAATAGCGGAAATTTTGACATTTTTGTCGCCAAGCTGGACAGCAATGGGAACTGGCTCTGGTCAAAGAATGTCGGAGGGACACAAAACATTTTTGGCTATAGTATTGCAGTAGATGCCATTGGCAATAGCTATGTTACCGGTTATTTTTACTATAGTACTACCCTTGGTTCTACTACTTTAACCAGTAACGGAGGTAACGACATCTTTGTTACCAAGGTTCATATTCCTTATTATCCAGCAGGTGTATCTATAGTAGAAGAAACCTACGGTATTCCAGTTACTGTATCCGGTGGAGATGCAGATAGAGGTACTCTTGATGATTTTCCATCTATTCCCAATCAGAGTGCTACCTATAAAAAGTTTAACTATATCTTAGATAACAATATTCCAAACTGGACAATAACTATGCAAACAAGTGATACTTATGGTGCTTATTATCAGAATAATAGTTGGCATGTAGTTAATGGTAATGGAAGTCAGATTGTCTTTGATATCAATTTGAGTGGTAGCAAAGAAGTTTTGGAGTTACCCATTATTTTAGGTAATGATAATCCCTTACCAGTAGAGCTATCTTCCTTTACCGCCTATGTTAATCCTCAGAATAAAATAAATATAATGTGGACTACTCAGACCGAGACAGGATTGCTGGGTTATAATATTATGCGCAGTACTCAAAATGAACTAACTACTGCACATATAGTCAGCCCATTAATTCCCGCTACCAATAGCTCTCAACCGAGAACTTATCTTTACACTGATGAAGAGGTAACAGAAAACGGAAATTATTATTACTGGCTTCAGTGTAATGATCTGGATGGGACTATTAAGATTTATGGTTCCATATCCTTAGATTACAATCCTAATGGTGGAACTACCACACCTTCTATTTTAGTCACCGAATTGCAACCTATTTATCCCAATCCCTTTAATCCCATAGCCTATATACCTTATACTCTTGAAACCAAGTCAGAGGTCAAGATTAACATATACAACACCCGTGGTCAGGTGGTTAAGACCTTTGATTTAGGCAGTCAGGAGAAGGGACATCATAGAATAACTTGGGATGGACGAGATAATGATGGCAATCTCAGTGGTAATGGAATATATTATATCGTTATGAAGGCTGGGAAAGAAAGCTTCCAGCGCAAAGCGGTTCTGATGAAATAGAATAAAAATTAAACTAGTTAAAAGAATAACCCCGGAGCAATACCGGGGTTTTTTATAAAGGTTAATTTTCTTGTAACTTTAATGACCTAATGAGGGAAGAAAGGATAAAAAAGGATTTTGTCCTCAAAAATGTTCTTTTAACAAGGGATAATAATCATTTAATAAGAAGGTAAATAGGTTTTGAAGGGTAAAAAACAAAGAAAAGAAAAATAAGATTGAAACAGTAATTTGTACTTGACAGAATAATAGTGATTTCAAGTATAGAAAAAATGGGTGCGCCCATGGCTCAATTGGATAGAGCATCTGACTACGGATCAGAGGGTTGGGGGTTCGAATCCCTCTGGGCGTGCCAAGATTTTCCTTGCCGGCGGAAGCTGGCTTTTTTTATAGTATAACTTATGGATAAATCAACAAATACAAAAGGCAACTGGAAAGACCTGAAAAAAATCTATGGCATAATGTTTCGTTATTGGCCTGTCCTGGTTACAGGTCTGATAGCGATGCTTTTGTATGCTCTTTTTTCTGGTATCAGTATAACTTTTGTAATTCCTCTTTTTGATTATGTGTTCAATCCCAATAAACCTGCTGCTCTATATACTACTATGGGACAGTTTTTTGATGCAATTGGGACAGCCTGGAGCAGTTATATAGGTGGGATAGGGGGAATATTTGCGATTAGAGGATTGAGTGATTTAGCCCCTTTCTGGGAAAGCCTGAAGCAGATTATGCTCCAGACCAATTCACTGAGTTTACTTTATGCAATTTGTCTGTTCGTTGTGATAACGATGGTGCTGAAGAATGTTTTTTATTATATACAGCGAATTCTTTTTGTAGATTTACGAGGAAACACAATCCGTGATGTGCGGAACCTGATGTTTTCACGCTATATGAAGCAATCTCTGGAGTTTTTTAATCAGAATAGAGTGGGTGATGCATTAGTGCGGATGGTGAATGATGTAGAGATTGTAAGCGAGCAATTTATTCGTTCCTTGCTGGAAGGGATTAGAGATGTTGTCACCATTCTGGTTTATATGCGGATAGCATTATTGATGAATTCCCAGCTATTCCTTTATAGCATCATTGTTTTACCAGCTTTTTCCCTATCCATTGGCTTTTTAGGCAAGAAGATAAAGAAATATTCCAGAAGGATTCAAGCGCAACTCTCTTCAATGTTTTCCACAGTGGAAGAAGCGCTGAACAGTATGAAGATAGTGAAAGCATTTCGTAGGGAGGAGAGTGAATACAAAATCTTTAGTCAGATAAATAAACGACATCTTAAACTCTGGAAGAAAGCACAGCGATACAGTGCTTTAAATGTTCCTCTCTCTGAGATGACTACTTTATTTACTGGTGTAATTGTGATAGTGATAGGTGGCAGGATGATTCTTGCTCCTGGCTCGACTTTCTCTTTAGGAGATTTCACTGCTTTTCTTTTTGCTATGTTTTCTATGTTGCATCCGCTTAATTCTCTCACTCAAATATATACCGATGTTAAAAAGGCATTAGTTTCGCTGGGTAGAATTTCTACCGTGCTGAATACAGAATCATCTGTGCAAGAAGCTGAAGATGCAGTTGAGAAAAAGGATTTCAATTCAGAGATTGTTTTTGATAATGTAAGTTTTAGCTATAAGGGCTCCAAACCTGTTCTACATAATGTTTCTTTAACCATTCATAAGGGAGAAAAAATAGCTTTTGTAGGTGCAAGTGGCGGAGGGAAAACCACTCTGGCAAATCTTTTTAACCGGATGTATGATGTCAATGAAGGTGCTATTCTTATTGATGGCATAGATATAAGAAAGATAAAGATATCAGATTTGCGAAGGCTTTTTGGAGTAGTAACTCAAGAAAGCGTGCTCTTTACAAGGTCAGTGAGAGAAAATATTGCTTATGGTTCTCTGGATGAAGTGAGTGATGAACAAATTAGGAAAGCAGCTCAAGTAGCTCATGCGGAAGAGTTTATCCTGAATTTCCCTAATCAGTACGATGAGATTTTACAGACTAAGGGGGCAAATCTTTCCGGGGGACAAAAACAGCGCTTATGTATTGCCAGAGCTATAGTGGGAGACCCACCTATTTTAATTTTTGACGAAGCAACCAGTGCTCTGGATACTGAAAGTGAGAAGCTGGTGCAAGAAGCTATTGATGATGCAACGCAGAATAGAACCGTGATTATGATAGCTCATCGTCTTTCTACCATTCAGAAAGCGGATAGAATCGTAGTTCTGGAACATGGTAGAATTGTAGGAATTGGCACTCATCAGGAATTGATGGAAAACTGCCCCCGCTATCAGAAACTTTATAATCTCCAGTATGGTCATAGCACTTAATTATGAAGATAAGTGGATTTTCCTTTGTTAGGAATGGTATAAAACTCTATTATCCGGTGGTAGAATCCATTAAATCTATACTGCCAATCTGTGATGAATTTGTGGTAGCAGTAGGACAAGGAGATGAAGATGATACCACGCGTGAATCCATAGCTTCTCTTAATGACCCCAAGATAAAAATCATAGATACCATCTGGGAAGAAAAATATTTTAAAAAAGGGATTATTAATGCTTATCAAACCGATATAGCAAAAGAAGCTTGCACTGGTGACTGGCTTTTTTATCTTCAGGCTGATGAAGTGGTTCATGAAAGATATCTACCGGTCATACAGAAAAGATGTGAAGAGCTGTTAGATAGGGAAGAAGTGGAGGGGCTCCTTTTTCGCTATAAACATTTTTGGGGTGATTATCAGCATTATCAAAAAGCTCATGGTTGGTATCCTTATGAAATCAGGATAATTCGCAATCTACCGCAAATCCATTCCTATCAGAGTGCTCAATCTTTTCGCTGGTTTGATTATTATGAGGGTCCCCGACAGGAAAAGGGAACCAGAAAGCTGAAAGTAGCCAAAGTAGATGCAGAAATATATCATTATGGTTGGGTGCGACCTCCACATTTGATGCAGAATAAATGCAAAGCTTTAAATAGTGTGCATTGGGGTAAAGCTAAAGCGGAAAACTTCTATCAACAAGCGCCAGAATACTTTGATTATGGACCTCTGGACCGTCTGGCAGTTTTTACCGGAACTCATCCAGAGGTGATGAAAGAGAAAATTAAAGCTATGGATTGGCAGGATAAATTGCAGTATTCTGGAAAGCCTAATCCTTTCAGAGAGCCGCATAAGCATGAAAGATTTGATAATAAAGTGCTCAGCTGGATAGAACAAAATCTCAATGGTGGCAAGCAGATAGGAACCTTTAGAAATTATCATCTACTAAGAAATATATAAGTCCCAATGGTAAAAATATCTGCCGTAATGATTGTGAAAAATGAGAGTGAAAATCTGAAAAGATGTCTTCCAGCACTTATTTGGACGGATGAAATAGTGGTTCTTGATACTGGTTCCGAAGATGACAGCATAAAAGTAGCTCAATCTTATGGCGCTAAAACCTCAAAACTTGAGTTTTGGGAAGGTTTTGGTAAAGCTAAGCAAAAAGCGGTGGAACTTGCAGAAAATGATTGGATTCTTTCCCTGGATGCAGATGAACTCTTATCCAAAGATTTGCAAGAGGAATTGAAAGCTCTAAGAGAGCAGGATTTTCTGAATTGTGCCTGGCGCTTGAAAAGGAAATCTTTCTATGAAGGGAAACTTATTCATTTTTGTGGTTGGCAAAATGACCGTCCTCTAAGAGTTTTTAATCGTTTGAAGGGTAATTTTAATGACCATCCCGTGCATGAAGGTGTTAAAACTGAGATGGAGAAGCGATGCTGTAAAGGGATTTTATACCACTATCCCTATAAAGATAAAGAAACTCACTTTCAGAAAATGCGTTTTTATGGAGAAATAGGAGCAAAGGAACTGGCAAAAAAGGGCAAGAAGAGCAATCCTGTAGCAGCACTTTTAAGAGCTGCAGCTAAGTTTTTAAAAATGTTTATCCTTCAACTTGGTTTTTTAGATGGCAGGGCAGGTTTTTTATTATGCACTCGTTCAGCCTGGGGTGTATGGTATAAGTATCACTATCTATGGAAAATAAGCCAATAAAAGTTCTGCATATTGATTCTGAAAAGCTCTGGAGAGGGGGACAACAACAGGCAGTTTATCTGTATGAAGGAATGCAAAAAAGGGGCATTCCTTGCAGTTTTGTGTGCCAACCTCAATCCAAATTAGAACAATATTTCCAAAGTCATAACTTAGATTATAAATCTATTCCCTTTTCAGGTGAAATGGATTTAATCGCAGGATATCGCTTATCAAAGTTTGTTCGGAAACATAATCACACCATACTAATTTGTCATAGTGCCCATTCTTTAAGCTGGGGTTTGATGACTAAAACTTTTTATCCTGCTTTAAAAATCATCGGAGTCCGAAGGGTGGATTTTCCTCTAAAACAGAATCCTTTTTCTCGATGGAAATATACGAATTCAAAGGTTAATAAGATAGTGGCTGTATCCCAGAAAATCAAAGAAGTGCTTATAGAAGATGAGGTTTCAGAGGATAAAATTAAAGTTATTTATAGTGGTATTGATTATAATAGATATGCGCAAGCAGAAGAAGATTCCAATTTTAGAAAGCATTTTAATATTCCCCCAGAAGCAATATTGGTAGGGACTATTGCTGCTTTTGCAGGTCATAAAGATTATCCCACTTTTTTGAATGCTGCTGCTTTAGCACTTAAAAACAGACCGGATTTATATTTTTTAGCGGTTGGTAAGGGAGAGCTGCAAAAATCTATGCAGGAACTGGCAAAAGAGCTTAATATTGCGGATAAAGTGATATTTACCGGTTTTCAGCAAGAGGTAGAAAAGATTCTTAAAACCCTGGATATCTTTGTCTTAGCTTCTAAAAAAGAAGGATTAGGAACCTCTATTCTGGAAGCTATGGCAGCAGGAATTCCTGTTATAGGGACAGCTTCAGGAGGCATTCCTGAGTTAATTAAAGACGGAGAAAATGGACTTTTGGTTCCATCTTCCAATCCAGAAAAGTTAAAAGATGCTATCTTAAAACTGGCAAATTCTTCAGAATTAAGAATGCAACTCGCTGAAAGAGGGAAAACTGAAGCACAAAAGTTTGATAAAGAACTTATGGTTTCCCAATATATAAGGCTTATACAAGAATTATGAAAGAGATAGAGCGGATTTTCTTTATTCAGACAGCCTTTTTTGGTGATGTGATTATGAGCACTCCCATTCCGAGAGCATTAAAACAATTGTATCCAAATGCCAGACTGGATATCATTCTAATTCCAGAAACCCGTATCATTTATCAGGATAATCCGTATGTGGATAATATCTATCTTTTTGATAAACGAAATCCATTCAAGAGGATACCTTCTTTTTTAAGATTAGTGCACACATTGCGAAAGAATCACTATGACTTGGCAGTTTCCGTACATATATCCTTTTCTTCTTCATTGCTTATGCTTTTGAGTGGAGCTAAAATCCGTCTTGGTTATCCCAGACAGAAATTTAAGAATTTAACCATTGATCTGCCGAAAGGTGTGCCTGTAGTCAAAAGGGGATTGTTATTACTAAAAGCTTTAAGTGATAGGGAATTTGATTATCAAACAGAACTCTATATCAATCCTGAAATTCAAAAAAAGGTGCAGGAATATATAAATAATAACGAGCTCAATCCTGAGAAAATGATAGCTATTGCACCAGGTTCGGTTTGGGCAACAAAACGCTGGTTACCGGAATATTATGCAGAGGTAGTGAAAGCCCTTACGGAAGAAGGTTATCAATGTGTGATGATAGGAAGTGCTGAAGAACGGAAACTTTGTGAGGATATAATAAAAGCTTCTGGTGTAAATGCTTTTAATAGTGCAGGGAATTTTAATATCTTGGGTTCTGCTGAACTTATAAGAAATTGTCGTCTGATTATTACTAATGATAGTGCTCCTTTGCATCTGGCAAATGCCGTTAAAACCCCTGTTCTGGCAATATTTGGTCCTACTGTAGAAAGATTTGGTTGCTTTCCTTACAGAGAGGAAGATAGGGTATTGCAGGTGGATTTAGAATGCCGTCCTTGTGGTAAACACGGACATAAGAAATGCCCAGAAGGTCATTTCCGCTGTATGAAGGACATTACTGTAGATATGGTTCTAAAAAATGCTAAAGAGATGTTAAATATAGAGGCTAAAGAGGTGCAATGAAAGAGCTATATTTAATCGTTGGATACAATGATTTTTTTGGACAAACCAGAAAACCCTGGGTTAGTATTGATACTTCAAGATTAGTATCTGAACTGGAGAATTTAGGGTATATAGTTCATAAAAATGAGTTTCACGAAATAGTGAATGGCAAAGTTAAGATTGAGAATAAAATCGTGTTCTATACTTTCAGTCATCGCTTAAATTTGCAGCAATATATCAGGGATTGTCTTTTATATCTATTAGATTGTGGCAACACTCTCATTCCTTCTTATGAACTATTTTGCTGTCATGAAAATAAGGGGTGGCAGGTTCTTTTAAGACGCAAACTGGGAATAGAAGGTTTATGGAATGCTTATTTTAGTTCTAAAAGAGAATTAAAAGATTACGAGATAAAGTATCCTGTAGTTTTAAAAACTATCACCGGTTCTAATGCTAAAGGAGTTTTTCTGGTTAAGGATGAAGAGGATTTGTTAAAGAAGATAAAAAGTCTGGAGAAGCAACCGTCTATAGCGCAGAAACTGGATTTTGTCCGACGTAAGTATTTTCGTAAATATAAAAAGATACCTGGTTATCCAGATTATGATTTATTCAAAGATGCTCAACTTTATCAGGATTATATCACTCCAGAGATTCCTTTTGTATTACAGGAATTTATTCCCAATCTTACCTATGATTATCGGGTTATTGCCTTAGGAGAAAAATACTTTGTCAGTAAAAGATTGACGCGGAAGAACGATTTCCGTGCCAGTGGTGCTAAAAGGTTTACTTTTGATTTTCCCGTTCCTGTGAAACTTCTTGATTTCGCCAGAGAATTGCATCATAAGATTCACTCTCCTTATCTTTCTATAGATGTGGGAGAAAATGAAGAGGGAGACCTCTATCTATTTGAGTTTCAGGTGGAGCATTTTGGTATCAATGCCATAGTTTTGGGTAAAGGATATTATGTGGAAAAAGAGGGGAAGTGGGAATTTGTAGAGGAGAAAACCCCCTTTGAAAAAGACCTGGCTTATGGTTTAGACCTTTTTCTAAGTAGCTGAAAAATGGTATTATCCGGGATATTACTCAAACCTTTCTATTCTTTAACCTGGTATTTATTGAATATATTCAAACCCAGAGAGGATACAGTTTTCTATTGTCATACACCTGTAGATATGGAGATGTGGTTACCCGTGCAAAAGTATCTTAAAGAGATACCTATTGTTACGGATAAAGCAAAGACTGCCAATGCGTTGAAGAAACAAGGATTTAACTGTAAAAGAATGCCTGTCTTTCCCAAAGCAGTGATAATGTGCCGAGTGGCAGCACATAAGTTTCCCTCGGATAAGGTTATAAAGATAGGAATGAATCATGGTGCCTATCATTTTAAAAAGATGACCTCTGCCTCAAATTATAGACCTTTCACCCTTTTCTTTTTTTCCAGTAAAAAGGATTTAGCCAATGCCGAAGCGGCAGGAGTAACCTGTGGAAAAGCAGTTGGTTATCCAAAATTAGACCCTTATTATAATTTTAAAAAATTAAAACCATCTAATAAGCCAATAATAGTTTTTACTGCCACTTATGATAAAAGTGGAATGAGTGCCATTCATCTCTGGGTAGATAAGTTGGGATTACTAACTGGAAAATATGATATTTATGTTACTTTGCATCCGTGGATGTCCAGAAAATATGTTAAAATCATCAAAAACACGGAAGGAGTGAAACTTATAGAAGAGGAGAGTCCCTTAAAATATATTGCGGAAAGCGATGTTTGTATTGGTGATACATCCTCTATTCTGGCTGAGTGTTGTGCTTTAGATAAGCCGATTATCACCTGGAAAGTGCCTACAAGCGAGAGAACTGTACCCGAAATAGAGGAGATTTTAGCCAGATGCACATGGCAAATAGCTACCTTTGAAGAGCTGGAACCTGCTATAGAACGCTGTTTAGCTCATCCAGAAGAATTGCAAGAAGAAAGGAAAGAAGCCAGTGCTATTTTCTTTGATGAACTGGATGGGAAAGCAGGTTTTAGAGTGGCAAATGAAATTTTAAAGATACTTCCGGAGCTGAAAAAATGAATTTAGTTGATGGACATTGTCATTTGGCAAGCTTGAATCAGATAATGCCTGTAGAGAGTTTGCTGAAAGAGGCAAATGAAGCAGGAATAACTAATTTTCTCTCTTCTGCTTTATCTAAAGAGGAAATTGCCTTTCATCGTTTGCACTCATTGCCAGGAGTTATTTTTAGTGCTGGTATTCATCCTCATTATGCAGAATGTGATTTAGAGCTAAAAGATATAGAAGAACTCTGTGCAGAAAAATGTATCTGGGCTGTGGGAGAGATAGGTCTGGACCGTTATGGCAAGGATATAGAAAGGCAAAAACAACTTCTTTTCCAGCAATTGGAGTTGGCAAATCAATATCAACTTCCCGTAGTACTGCATATAGTTGGTTATCAGCAACAAGCTTATGAATTGCTAAAACCTTATCCTTTGGTATATCTGGTGCATGGTTATGCTGGAAGTCTGGAAGGTTATCGCATACTTTCCTGTCTGAATAGCTATTTTACTATCAGTGAAAGAATTTTGCGACCAGATAAGTATAACCTCTTGCAGGAGATGGTAAAAGATAAAAGATATCTATTGGAAACCGATATAACCAAGGATTATGTCCTGCCAGGAGAGCATAACCCACTATTAAGATTAGTGGATGTATTTGAGCAGGTGCAAAAGCAATGCAGAGTAGACGCTGAAGAAATACTTACTACTCAGTATGAAAACTTTATAGAGTTGACGCAGGGAAAATTATGAGTGAAGTAAGATTCAGTAGAACTGCACTTTTAGTCGGGTCAGAAGCAATGGCAAGGTTAAATAATTCCCGAGTGGCAGTAATAGGTTTAGGTGGGGTGGGTTCCTATGCTGTGGAAGCATTAGCTCGTGCAGGAATCGGTCATTTCACTTTGGTAGATTTTGATGTAGTAGGAGAGAGCAATTTTAATAGGCAATTGCATGCTTTGAATCATACTTTAGGAGAACCCAAGACTGAGGTAATGAAAAAGCATATAGAGGACATCAATCCCGCAGCAGAAGTCATCACCTATCCTGTTTTTCTGGATTCTACCAATAGGGAAGAGATTCTTAAGGAGCAGGATTTTTATCTTGATGCCATTGATAGTTTAGGTCCTAAATGTGGTCTTCTGGAATATGCTGTGAAAAATAATTTTAAAATTATATCTGTGATGGGCTCAGGAAACAGACTTAATCCGGAAGAGATTCACCTTGCACCTTTAAATGAGACCGTTAATTGTCCTCTGGCAAGAAGAGTGAGGAAGTATTTAAAAAGGTGGGGAGTGGATTGTAATTTTCCTTGTGTCTATTCTTCTGAACTTCCAAAAAAGATTTTTAAGGATATTTCAAGTCCAGATGAAGACCTTATTCATAGAGGCAGAGAGCGTGGTAAAGTGGGAACGATAAGCTATATGCCAGCTATAATGGGGATGATGGCAGCAAGCTGGATTATTAGGCAGATAGTAGAGTAGGAAAAATCATCAATTATATCATCAGCTATATGAAAACCCGCAATTAATTATTATAAATATCCTAATATATTAACTTTTTCACTGCTCTTTCTTATCACATTCTTACCTCTTTCTTGTTTCCCGCCTTAGTTTGGAGAAAAGAGGGAGCCAGGGAAGAGCTAAGGGAGAGTATAGAAAACTTTAACAAATAATAATAAAAATAGATAATATTTGATATGAGTTCAGTGGTATTCTATAATAAAGATAATAAGTATCTAGTCTCTGAAGGTTAACTTATTGGTGGATAATATATTGTCTAAGCTTGAGCGATATTTATTTAATAAAGAAAATAGAGTGGTAGAACTAATCCTTATCCCGACCTTTTCATCATATTTTCTAAGTCTCTTTTTCCCTGGGGGGATGAAAAGCGTTTCATCATTTTCTTCATTTCATCAAATTGGCGAAGCAAGCGATTTACTTCCGTAACTGATTGACCACTTCCTTTAGCAATACGGAGACGACGACTGCCATTAATGATTTCGGGATGTTCTCTTTCTTTTTCCGTCATAGATTGGATGATAGCTTCAATATGTTTAAGTGCTTTATCATCAATCTTTAAATCGGCAGGGAGTTTGTGTCCCATACCCGGAATCATACGGATAATAGATTCCAGGGAACCCATCTTTTTGATATTTTGCAACTGTTTCAGGAAATCATTTAAAGTGAACTGGTTTTTCAACATCTTTTTGGCAAGTTTTTCACTTTCCTTTTCGTCAATAGCCTGTTCCGCTTTCTCAATTAGAGTGAGAACATCACCCATACCGAGAATTCGGGATGCCATTCTATCTGGATAGAATACTTCCAGGTCACTAATTTTTTCACCTATTCCCACAAAGGCAATAGGTCTATCCGTCACTGCTTTAATAGATAAAGCTGCGCCACCGCGTGCATCTCCATCCAGTTTGGTAAGGATAACGGCATCAAAAGTGAGCTTATCGTAAAATTCTTTAGCGACATTCACTGCTTCCTGTCCTGTAGTTGCATCTGCGACAAAAAGGATATAATCAGGTTTAATCTGGGCTTTCAAACGAACCAGTTCATCCATCATAGGTTCATCAATCTGCAAACGACCTGCAGTATCAAAAATGAGAAGATTAATCAATTGTTGAGAAGCGAGATTTAAAGCTTTTTCGGCAATTTTATATACATCTTTGGTATCTTCCGAAACGACAGGAATATCAATCTGTTTACCGAGAATTTTGAGTTGTTCAATAGCGGCAGGACGATAAACATCACAAGCCACCATCATAGGTTTAATTCCCTTTTTCCGATAATAAAGGGCTAATTTGGCACAAGCGGTGGTTTTACCTGAGCCCTGCAAACCTACCAGCATCACTTTAGTAAGTTTATTGTTGTAGACTTTAAGTTCAAATCCCTCCGTGTCCATTAAAGCTACCAGCTGGTCATAAACTATCTTTACAACTTGCTGTCCGGGAGTAAGAGATTTCATCACTTCTTCTCCGATAGCTCTTTTTTCCACTTCAGAGATGAAGTTTTTGACAATGCGATAGTTTACATCAGCTTCCAGAAGGGCAATACGAATTTCCCGCAAAGCATCTTTTATGTTTTGCTCGGTGAGATATCCTTTGCCTCTTAGGTTACGGAAAACTTTATCTAATCTATCAGTTAATGAATCAAACATAATTTACCTTTATAATAATCTTTCCCTCCGGGTTAATATCTGAACCAGCTATTATGGATGGGGAAAGAATTTAAAAAATTAGATTAATTAACTACCTCTCAAGGAACGAATAGCGGCAGAATAATCGGTGCTGCCAAATATATAGGAAGCAGAAACCAGGATATCTGCTCCTGCAGCAATCACTAAGGAGGCATTAGTTTCATTGATTCCGCCATCCACCTCAATTAAGGTGTTCAAAGAATTCTTGGTTATAATATCTTTTAGCTGAATGATTTTTTCCAGAACAGAAGGAATAAATTCCTGTCCGGAAAACCCTGGATTTACACTCATCAAAAGAACAAAATCTAAATCGGGCAAAATACAATCTAAGGTAGAAAGAGGTGTGGCAGGATTGAGTGCTATTCCAGCTTTCATTCCCAGACTTTTAATTTGTTGCACTACCCTATGAGAGTGATATACACATTCTTGATGGAAACTGAACCAGTTAACTCCTATACTGGCAAAAGGTGCAACATAATTTTCAGGATTAGTAACCATCAGATGAGCGTCCAATGGAATTTTAGTTAATTGACGGATTTTTAATACAATAGGTTGTCCAAAAGTTAGATTAGGAACATAATGTCCATCCATAATATCCAGATGAAACATATTAGCATCACTGGCACGAGACAGTTCCTTAGCTAAATGAGCAAAATCACAAGATAGCACAGAAGCAGCGATTTGAATAGGTTTCATAGTATTAAGTCTTGATTAAAAATATAATATCTTTAATCTCTTCTCCGGTTTTATCATTAAGTTGTTTTAAAATATCCATTTTACGTAGGACAAGTTCCTGTAGCCAGGAGTTATTTTCTACAGCTACATATAAGATAGAATCCTTTAAATGAAAAGGATGAGACCTGGCAGCTAAAAGAGGTCCCACAATATCTTTCCAGTGCTGATACAGGTTAACAAAGGATTTATATTTTTCTCCTGCTATTCTATCAATTACCTCTTTCTTGATATTAGAAAGAGAGGTAAAAGCCATAATATTCCTTCTCGGGTCTAAACAAAGTTTCCTTAGAGCTATTTATTTGTGACCAACTGATTAAAGGCAAAATAAGCCAGCAGCGCTGTAATAATGGCAATAATATAAATTACAGCACAAGCCGTAGTAGTGGCAGAAGTAAATAATAAAATTATACCAGGTAAAAATGCTGCCAGAATTATAGCCAGATAACCGAGAATAAGATTGGAGGTCTTATTTCCAATGATATTTATTAAATATAATCCCAGACAAATCAGAACCACAAATGCCAGAGTGCCGATGAGAGAAAGAACGATAGATAAGGCGAGAGCTGCTTTAGCTATAGGGACAATGTTAGTAAAAGAAATGACTATAACAGGCAAGAGAATAGATATAATAGCAAGAATTATGCCTGTAACTTTTGTGTTCTTAGGAGTGGAAGTGATAATTTCAAAATGGCGTTGATGCTGACGAACACTAAGATAGATAAGGGAAAAGATGCCACCAATAACTAAGAACCATCCGATAAAACCAAGTATTCCGTGCCTTAATAAACCTAAAATGGAGATGAGAGCAACGAAAAGGACTACGGTTAATAATTGAGTGATAGGTTTGGTTCCTGTTCCAGCTTTCCCTAAGCGTTGGTTTTCCTCTGAACGCTTGGTTAAATAGTAAACTAAGGCAAAAATAGCAGCAAAGAGCAGGATGAAAAAGGGTATATTTTTCGGATTACCAATACTTAACATAGAAACAGCCACGAGCATAGCAACAAAGGCTAAGATGCGTGAGATTTGATACATATATTTTTTCATAGGTAACACCCCGTATATATTAATCTGTGGTTATTTCACTTTCTGCTTCATCAGAAGTTTCCGGAGCGGAATTGTCAATCTTGGGTTCTATATTCTTCTGACCACTACCTTCTTTATCGACCACGACCTTCAATTCTGAAAATATATCTTTGTATAGATGAATTTTAACCAAACTTTCTCCCAGGGACTTAATATGTCTGTCCATTTTGACCATTGCACATTTAATATTAATCCCATGTTTAGCGAGTTCGTTACAGATATCCATTTCCGAAACCGAACCATAAAGATTATTTTGTTCGTCGGTTTTACGTTCAAAATGCAGAGTCATATTTCTTAGCTGCTCGTCAAGTTTTTTCATTGCATCAATCATTTTTTCTTCTTCTTCAGCAGCTTTAGTTTGGATAGAATTCCAGTTTTTTAGATTTTGGGGGGTAGCATAAATAGCCAGTTTTCTTGGGATAAGGTAATTACGAGCATAGCCTCGTTTAACATTAACCACATCCCCCTTGTTTCCTAACTTTTCTATGGGGTTTAAAAGAATAACTTTCATGATAAATTTCCTTTAATATTTAATTTTCTAAAATCAAGCCAGATATCGGCAAAACCTATTAGAGCCATTATGGGTAAATTTAAAAGTACTAAGATAGTAACCAGGATATTAATCAGAATATTCGGTTTTCGCTTGGAGATTAAATTAATAATCACGCCAATTCCTTCTACCATAGGTAACACACATAAGGCTAATAATACATTAATAAAAACACTATGCAACTGAGGGAAAAAATATAGGGGCAGGACAGCTATTATAAATAGATTGTAATACGCTGGAAGTTTAAAATCTCTTAGCTCGGAATGAGTTCCGCCTAAATGGAGAAATATTAGATGTCCTGCACTTAAGGCTAAAACTTGAGATACAGTCCAGCTTGCAGGTAACAGGATTTGCAGCATAGGTTTCATCTGAGTTATATTCCCATTTTGCATAGCTTGAGGCATAATTTTTTCCATTTCCGCAAAAGACTGTTCCAGTGTGTTGAGTAAGAAACTTCCAAAGAGATAATATCTAATCACTCCATAAACGGTAATCAATAAAGCAGCATTGATTAATGCAGTAACAGGATTACCTCGTTTGATAAGAGCATACAGATATAGAATTACAACTAACCCTGCACCAAATATGGCATCAACGGGATAAATAAGATTTGAGGGATTATTAAAGGTGAAAATAGCCACAATTACTGGGAAAACGAGAAACATTAGGGCACGATTAACTGGTTTTCCGGTCAACAAACGAAAGAAGCTATGGCTATAAATCATCATCACTAATAATCCGATAAAAGGATTTAATGTGGCTAAAGCACCTAACAGTAAAGCGATAAACGGCACTATTCAATAACATATGGCAATAATGCCATTTGACGAGCTCGTTTAATCTCTTGACTCAGTTTTCTCTGGTGTTTGGCACAGGTTCCAGTTAAACGAGATGATTCAATCTTGCCTACATCAGAGATAAACTGACTTAGCAGTTCCACATTTTTATAATCAATAACGAGGTCTTTATTCGCACAGAAACGGCAGTATTTTTTGTGAGCAGGTTTCTTTTTTCTATCCATAGTATTCATATTAAAACTCCAGTATTAAAATGGGACATCGTCGTCCGTAACGGGTTCTGCGACATAGTTAGGTTCTTCTTCGGGAAGGGGTACTTCTTCTTCCACACCTTCACCCTCCGCTTTGGGAGTCCATTCTAAAGATTGGATATGCTCTGCAATGATTTCAAATACTTTACGATTATTGTTATTTGAATCCACATAGCTTCTTGTATCAATCTTTCCTTCTACCAAAACAGCAGTTCCCTTATGCGCAATTTTACAAATATTTTCAGCTTGATTGCTCCAGGCTACAACATCAATGTAGATAGGTACGGATTGCCACTGGTCCATTTCATCTTTGTACCTACGATCCGTTGCAACAGTAAATCTTACAACAGGAGTTCCCTTAGGAGTATATCTTAACTCCGGTTCCTGGGTAATTCTTCCAGCAATAAATACCTTATTCAGGCGCGGTAACCTTAAGTCTGCCATTGTTCCTCCTATTTATCTCTAACAATAAACATATGACGGAGCACATGCTCATTAATGTTGAGTTGATTTTTAATAGGTTTTACCGCATTGGGTTCCATAGAGAAGTAATTAACGAAATAATAAGCTTCTTGCATCTTGTTAATGGGATAGGCAAGTTTTCGTAAACCCCAGGGGTCGGTTTTAATGATTTCTCCATTTCCTTGTTCTTTGACCATATTAAGGATACTTTCATTCAACTTATTTGCTTCTTCTTCGGTTAGTTTTGGTGAAATTATCACCATTAGTTCATAGTTTTTCATTCATTTCTCCTTTGGACTATCGTTTCCGTGAACATTATTAACGGAAAAGGTTTTTTTCCAGATGCTATATGCATCTAAGACTGCATAAAAATCTTTATCAATATAAATGTCAATGAAATCACAGGCTAATTCAATAGCGGGCATTAAAGCACTTAATTCTTCCTGGGTAAATTTATCCAGGACATAATCTCGTGGATTTTCTTCACTCCTTCCAATACCTATACGGATACGCTTAAGATTTTCAGGCGGGAATATTTCCAGCAGAGATTTTATTCCATTATGACCACCATCACCCCCTCCAGTTCTTACTCTAAGAGAGGCTAAAGGGAGTTCTATATCATCATAAATAATTAGAGCTTCAGAGCAATTCCACTTTAAAGATGCTTCTTTCAAAGCAAGTCCCGAGCGATTCATAAAGGTTTTAGGTTTGATGAGAGAAGCATTTTTATATTGAATGAAGTAGTATAGCTGGTTTGATCTAAAAGTTAGATTATGTTTTTTAGCCCAGGTATCCAGACACATAAAACCGATATTATGTCTGGTTCCTTCATAATCTTTACCTATATTTCCCAAACCAAGAACGAGTTTCATTACTCGGTTTTTTCTTCAGTACTAACTTCCTCAGCTTCTTTTGGAGCTTCAGCTTCCTCAACTCTCTGAGCAAGAACTACTAATAATGCTGTATCTGGATTATCCTTATATTGCCAATTACCTTGAGGAAGGTCTTTAATATGAAGAGAATCACCAATTTGCATTCCAGAGATATCAATGGTTATTTCTTCAGGAGCATCCTCAGCTTTGCAGGAAATCTTAACAGTTCTTTGCAAGGTTTCCAGGAAACCTCCAGTTTTAACACCTATGGGCTCACCCACAAATTGCAAAGGTATTTCAAATTCCATCATAGCAGTAGCTTCTACCAGCATAAAATCCAGATGTAGAAAATCTCTGGAAACAGGATGAATCTGCTTATCCTTCAAGATAGTATGGTATTTTTGTCCATCTAAGATAATTTCATAGAAGGATAGTTCCTGAAAACTTTTCTTATAGCATTTTAGAAACTCATTTCTTTTTACTGCAATTGGTGTGCTTTCTAAAGCTTTACCGTAAATAACTGCTGGAATAAGACCTTGCTCTCGTAGAGCAGTCAATTCACTATGTTTAGTATTAGTTCTTTTTTGGGCTTCAATGGTAAATATCACTTTTCTACCTCCAATCTCAAATCCTAAGTAAATAGAACACTAAGAGATTCTTCTGTATGTATTTTTTTTATTGCCATAGCCAGCATCTCAGCTATGGATAACTGAATAATTTTGGGACAAGCAGCAGCTTCTTCAGAAAGAGGAATGGTATTAGTAATGAATAGTTTCTCAATATTAGAATTGTTTATATTCTGAACTGCAGAACAGGAAAGAACTCCATGTGTGCAAGCTGCATAAATATTTTTAACATTTTTCGTACTCAGCACATTTGCGATCTTTATCAAACTGCTTCCTGTATCTATTATATCATCATATAAAATCGCTGTTTTATCTTCTACATCACCTATAATATTTAATAATTCCGTCTTATCATCATTAGCCTGTCGTCTTTTATCTCCTATGGCTAAACCGCAATTTAACCTTTTTGCCAGAGCACGAGCTCTATTAGCACCACCAGAATCAGGAGATATTACAACCGGATTATCCAGATTCATCTCATTAAAATATCTGGCAAAAATGGGGATAGTATATAAATGGTCAACGGGTATACTAAAAAACCCTTGAATTTGCTCGGCATGCAAATCAACTGCAACAACCCTATTTGCACCAGTTACAGTCAATAAATCAGCCACTAATTTGGCAGTTATCGGCACCCGGGGCTGATCTTTTTTGTCTGAACGAGCATAAGCATAATAAGGAATAACGCAATTGATACGTTGAGCCGAAGCTCGTTTGAGAGCATCTATCATTATTAAAAGGTCAATTAAATTATCATTTACCGGTCTGCAAGTAGGCTGGATTATGAATACATCTGCGCCACGAACACTTTCATTGATTTTAACGAAGGATTCCTCATTAGAGAACTTAAAAAGGTCTATATCGGATAAAGGTATACCTAAATAATTAGCTACCTCTTCCGCTAAAGGTCTATTTGCGTGACCGCTAATTAGTTTAAGCTTGGAATACATTTTGATATTCTTCCTTAGATATTGTTCTTACGACTTTTGTCCAGTATCCTTTTTCTTTAAAGTATCCTTCACATTTTTGCATTTTAAGTCTGTCTTCAAAAACGCCAAAACAAGTTGGACCACTACCACTCATAAGAGCAGTGCTCGCACCAAATTTTATGAGATCGTCCAAAATCTCGTTAACTAAAGGATAATCCATACGCACCTGAGCTTCAAGTCGGTTGAAAAACCAATTTACATCCTGCGAAATTATACATTGTCTTCTTTCATTTTCAGCAGGAATAGAAGCTATGCGATAAGCTTCAGCACTGGAAATCATTATATTGGGGTTAACCAATAAAATATTGTCCAACTTGAAATCCTCTATAGGTTGAATAATCTCGCCACGATTAGTTGCAAGTGCAGTACCACCATAGAGAAAATAGGGAATATCACTTCCAAATGAAGCAGCAATTGAATTTAGCTCGTCAATACTTAATCCGAGCTCCCATAAAGAGTTAAGAGCTAACAGGGTGGTTGCCGCATTGCTGCTACCTCCACCTAACCCAGCTGCTATAGGTATCCTTTTTATCAATTGAATCTCAATTCCCCAATCAGGTTTATATTGATTATATAAGTATTCTGCTACTTTATAGATAAGATTATTTTTGTTTATCTTATCATTTAAGTAAATCCATTTTTTCGAATCTTTATTTTTTGTCAAAGTATATTTGATAGTGTCAAAAAGTGAGACACTGCAGAGCAGTGTCTCAATCTGATGAAAGTTATTAGGTAAAGAACCTAATATTTCAAGGAATAGATTTATTTTTGCGTATGAAGGATAGATTAGCCTTCTTTTGTTTTTTAGGTTTTTCTTCACCATAATAATAGTAATAATAATAGTAGTAATAGTAGTAGTTAGATTTACTATAGTATTTTTGGACATAAACACCATTTACGATAATACCATCTATGGTAGCATTAACATTCTCCATCATATCCCTTGCACGTTTGACTATACCTTTTTCTGTAGTTCCGCAACGCACAACCAAGAATGTAAGATCAACTTTTTTAGTTAAAATTAAAGCATCTGTCACGGCAATAATAGGTGGAGTATCAAAAAGCACATAATCATAAAGAGATTTTAATTCTTCAATTAGTTTATCAGTTCTTGGAGATGAAATTAGCTCAGAAGGATTAGGAGGTATAAAACCACTGGTAATGATATCCAGATTAGGTATACCTGAAGCTTTAATGATCTGTTTTAATGGAACATCTGGGTCAATTAGATAATCACTGATTCCATTTTCTTTTTCCAGAGCAAATTTATTATGCAGCATAGGACGTCGCATATCAAGATCAACTAAAATCACTTTCGCATTCATTTGAGAAAAGGTTATAGCAAGATTGGATATGGTGGTAGATTTACCTTCTTTAGGTCCAGGTGATGTTATGAGGATAGAGGTGCTACCTTCAGGTTTTTTTGATAGAATATTAGTTCTCAAGGTCCTATAAGCTTCCGATATGGGTGATTTTGGAGCATAATGAGAGACCAGTTGCATCATAACATAATGGAGGGATTTACTCAGTTGTTCTTTATTTTCTCCCTCGCTCTGTTCTATCATTTGGTTGAATTCTATAATCCGGGATTCAGATTCTTGAATTAGAGGAATAGTTCCCATAATAGGCAGACGCACATAGCTTTCTATATCTTCAAGAGTACGCAATTTAGTATCCATAGAATGTACAATTAATGCTGTAGCAACACCTAATCCTAAACCAAGCAGGATACCAACTAATAAATTCATAGAGGTATTAGGTTTAATGGGTTTACCTGGTCTTGTGGCATAATCAATGACTCTTATATTACCTATTTTTGCCTGTTCTGCAATTCGGGCATCTTCATACTTTTCCATCATTATGCCGTAAATTTTTTCATCCAGAGCCATACTTCTGGTTAAACGTGCTAGCTGAAGTTCTTTATCTGGCAAAGTGATAATTCTATCTTCAAAGATAGCTTTTGTTTGTTCCAGTCCATGAACTTGAGTGCGAGCCATTTCAAGGTCTACTTCTGCTTGAACTATCTTAGTAAGGATTTGATTTCTGAAAGAGAGGGGGTCATAATTTAAATTTTTACTGATATATTTTTTTATTTCAGCATCCAGAGTAGCCTTAGTTTTAGAAAGTTCTTCTTGAAGGAGTTTTATTTGGGGATGGTCGGAAGAATAATTTTCGTTAGTGCGTAATTTTGCTATAGTGGCTTGAGTGTTAGTTATATCTTTACGTAACTGCTCTATGTAAGGTGCTCTTAAGACATTATCAACTTCTACCATTAAAGAATCCTGGTCTTGTAACTGTTTCTTTAACACTTCCAGAGTCCTTGCTTTAACTGCCTGGTCTGTTAATGCTGATTCATATTGAGATTCTATATCTGCAGATTGCTCAATCCATTTTTTGGTGGTCTCAGATAGTTCCACTATCTTATTTTCATTTTTAAAAGCTCTTAAATCCTCTTCGGAGGCTTGTAATCTACGAGAAATCAGGTCTAATTGCTCTCCCAGAAATTCTCTAACAGTAGTATATTCCAACCTTGCTATCTGATTGTTTTGTTGTACCACGGCATCAGCGATAGCATTAACAACAGCCATTGCTTCACCTGGATTGGTAGATTCATAGGAAAGAGTCAGTATATCTGTCTCTCTTAAGGCTTCTACTTTTATACCACCCAGGTGACCGATTGGATTTTCCGTTGAGCTTATAGGATAAGCTTCCCACTCAGGATTCTTTTTCATTATCTCCCAAGCAGCAGATAAAAGTGGCTTACTCTTGATAAGCTGAATCTGATTATTTATGTAGTTTTTTCCACTACCTTGACCAGTTAACATTAAGATATCTGCTCCGGTAGTCTGATTTTCTAATAAAATTTTAGAAGAAGCAGAGTAAATACGGGGTTGTTGATAAGTATAAAGAATAGTTCCAATGATAACTACAACAAATATAATAACTATTAAATAGCGGAATTGATAAATAATGCGAAGGTATTCTTTGAGATTTATCTCTTCCACTTGGGGTGGTTGGATATTTTGTATAGGTTGTTGTTCCATCTTATCACCTACTTAATATTGGCTATTAAGTTGTAAACGCTAAGTGCGATAGCAACTTTGGAGAGAAAGTCCGCTATTCTATCAAAAGCATAAAAGATAGTACCAGAGATTACAACTGTATCTCCAGGTTGAAGACGCAGGTCATAAACGGTATGTTCTATTTCTTCTCCCGTAAATTCATCAATAACTTTCGTTTTTATGGTCTTTGTTGCAAGATATTTATTATCAGCTGTATCCATATATTTTTTGAAATCCAGCCAGATAACTTCTGGTTCCGATTCTGCATCTAAAGTAGGATTAACTGGTCTAATAATACGGATTTTAGAAAGTTTTGCATCTTCTGCTGGACCTCCAGCTAAAGCTAACAAAGTAGGAAAATCTGTATCATCGGGGACTAGATATAAACCTGGTTTATTGACCCTACCGAGAATATAAACATTCATTTTCAATTTTTGTGCTCCTGCTCCAGTTCCCTCATAGGAATAAGCAGAGGTGCTGGTTGAAGTAACCACTACATTTCCTGCTTGAGCAAAAGCTAATACTGTAAAGCTGGTGATTATGATAAAGAGCAGTATTTTCTTCAATTTAGCCTCATTTATTAGAATTTAATTAATTTTCTTAATTTATAGATTTATGTCAAGATAAAACATTAATTTCATTGTAGACCTAATTATATTCTTTGAAATTAGAATAGTACAGTTCATATCTGTTATATCTGACCAATATGAATAATTCTTTCATTTGATTCTGAACCCATATATTCTTCTTTGTCTGCATCATATTCAAATGAATCTACTCGCCATCTCAAACTTTGTCCTGCATATTGCTGAGCAGTATTGACGGGGAAATCTATAACTTCAAACTCCTCATTTTCTAAGTTTGTAGTGATGTCCTTATGCCAGACATAATTGTAATTCTCGTCAAAGAAAATAATTCTAAATTTGCCCACACTACCAATTCGATGCCATTTGAAACTCATATTTAAAGGAGATATTACAGAATTATCTGCTGGAGAAATAAGGATGCTTTTAGGTAATAGAGCATAAGAAGTGGTATCAGAACGAGATGTATTCCCAGCTAAATCTACCAGGTCAATAAAGTAGGAATACCAAACTCGTTCCATTATATTGGTGTCTGTATCCAGATAGTAATGTGCGGAAGCAGATATTGAATCCATAAATACAGGTTCAGGGTTAAAGTCATTAAAACGATAAATCCGTACATGGCTTAAATCAGTATCTTTGAAAGGATCCCAGAGCACTCTTATCCAATCGCCATCGGGAACTGCGTCAATTCCATTGTTGTCCTCATTAAGAACAATCAGTTGTCCTCCATATTCTACGGGTGGATCTCCAGTGTCACCTAAATGAGGAGTTAAAACTGGTGGGATAGGAGGGATTTTATCTTTTTCATTTTCATCTCTACCCGAACATCCGGTTAAAATGATAGCTAACGCTATAATAAATAAAAACATATATTTTTTCATTTTATCTCCACTAAAAGCTAACTCTCAAACCAATTCTATTGGTTATACCTACTGGATTTGTGACTAATGCATAGTCAAGATTAACACCATAGACATTAATGGTTGCACCACAGGTGAAATTGGTATCATAGTAACCCAATCTTAAGCTTCCCAAATTTTTATAAGAAAATTGGGCACCATAATGGTTGCATCCATTGTATACATAATCATAATCATATGCCAGAATAACCTCTGAATCAATCTTAGGAATAGGCTGAGTTATGGCAAGTCCTAATTTAGTATTGAATAAAACTTCATCGCTATGTCCAGTTTGTGAAGGGGTATCCCAGTTGATTTGAGTTCCAGCAATATCCTGGAAATTAACTCCTATATCTAAAGTTCCTAAAGCGTCCCAATCAAAGAGTATTGCCATATCGGTTTTAAGTTTCATACCAAAATCAATTCCCGTGCCTGAACCAACATTATCCATTATTTTTCTATTTATGAACTTAATGTTTCCACCCGCACAGAAATCAATAGGGATAGCGAAAAAGAGCCATCCCATATTTAAATCATAATGAATATGTTTAGCAAAGGCAAATTGGTAGAGGTCATCAGTACTTTTAAATTTTCCATCAGGAATTCCGGTTAATTGATAGGCACTATTATTTATCCTCTGGTCTACATTAGTCCCGATTAAATAAGATTCTTTGAAGAGGGGTATATCATTTATGGTTAAGCGAGTGATATTTATTCCAATAGTCACATCACTTGGCAAGGGTTGGCAAAAAGTAATATGGTCATAAGAGGCTAAACCATTATACAAAAAAGCGTGCATAGCAGTAACCTCAGATTTTTTTATTTGTGATATACCCGAAGGATTCCAGTAGATAGCAGAGCCATCATCTGCCAAAGAGACAAAAGCACCTCCCATTCCTAAGGGACGCACACCCGAACCTATCATCATAAAATCACCAGCATAGCGACCAGCGTTTAAAGGTAAAGCAAAAGCGAGAGTAAAAATTAATATCCAGAAAGTCTTTCTCATATCTGCACCTATTTCAAAATAGCCATTTTCATAGTTTTTTCAATCTTTTTGTTTCCCTTTTTGGCTATAACCTTGTAGAAATAGACTCCATTAGCCAGATAATAGCCAAACTCATCTTTACAATCCCATCCATAAACCGTTCTTGGATATTCATGATATCCAACTCCAGTGGGGAGATTTTTAAAGGTCTTAACCAGACGACCTGCTACAGTATAAACTTTTATCGTCACTTCATCTGCATCATCGGTTAACACATAGGTAAAACGTGTTCTACCCTGATTTTTAGGGTCTTCTGTAACACCCAGAACTGGATTAGGATAGTTGCCAATATTTTTAATATCAAAGGTGTTATTTACATAGAATTGTGTTTCCCGAGTATTGAAATTGCCATTTACATCCTTACAATCTATAACCAGTGAATAGGTCCCTTTACTTAAATTAAGCTGATATTTTACGGGGATTCTATTTAAATACTCGGAGTTGATGGTGACGGTGTAATCTTCTTCTGGAACTTTAGTTCCATTAAGATAAAGCTGGATTGAATTGTCAAAAACATCAATTCCATTAGCATCACTTAGTAATAGTGACATAGTCCCTGTTCCGGATATATAACCTCCGACGGTAAATTCCTGTTCTTGCACATTGATATCAATTGAGGGTCTTATTCGGTCACAATTACGATAAATGGTATAGATACCGGGTTTAGATACTTCAAAATTGACCTTGTCCTCAGAAGCTGAAATATTTCCACCTTGTAGTATCCATTTTTTTCCAGAATCTTCCCAGCGATAAATTTTATAGGAATTTTCCGTTTCCAGATTCTGTGTTTCCTGGTCATTTGTGCTATAGAAAAAGGTAAGCTTTATCTTCTTATTATTTATAAATGTTCCGGTGGAATCTACCAGGGCAGTATCCAGGGTTCTAATTTCATATGCATTGGAAGCAGGAATAGAAGGTGAATTGTCATAACTTTTCAATTTTATTGGATATATATCTGGCTGAGCATTAGCTGTATAAGTTCCAACACTATTAATATAGAATACAGAATTTCTCCCGCTTGGAACAAGATTTGGTGGTATTTCACAGGTAACATTATTATCCACACTCTGTATCAAAGAGCCAGTATTAGTGACAGTATAATAGTTGAAGCAGGTAGCTAATGAGATTACATTGCTTGCATTATAGTTGGAGTGTGATTCTGGGAAAGCTCCAGAAACATTAACTTTTACTTTTAAGGTTATTGTTCCTATATTTGCTTGTGGAAGGTCTTCTAAGGAAAAATTAACCCATATTTCTTCATTCACTGCCAGTGGTGGCATATCCAGAGTTTTTACAAGCGTCTCTGTGCTATTAGGAATCTGAGTATAGAGTTTGATATCGGTAATCAAAGAAGCAGCGTTGCCTATATTTTGTACCAGAACTTTAAGTATTTGCTCAGAATTTGATGTTTCCAACTTAATATCTTTTAAATACAAGTCTGGTAATCGGGTTAAATAACTATACAACACGGACTCGTAGTTACCGCTATTGGTAGTCATTATATATTTAAAGAAGTACTCTTTTCCGGGAGAAAGAGGTGGTAATTTGTTTATGGTAATATAACCATTTTCAATATCTGGATAGGCTTGCATTGGTAAGTCTAACCAGGTAGCACCCGCAAAAGTGCTATCCACACAAACAGTAGCTTTTAGGGAAAGCAGCTCCTCATTGCTGAAAAGTTTAGCAATAAAAGAAAGAGAATCATTCCAGGCAGGATTTTCCGGTATAGTCTTAATATGAGTTAATGCAGAACGACCTACTCCAAAAACAGACCTGCCTATATACTCATCAGTCGCAGAATATCCAGCCAGGAAAATCTTCCGGGTATAAGGAGGCTGAATATTAGCTGGAATGATATAGTTGGCACTATAGTTCCCATTTATTACTGGTAAATCATAGGGTATATTTAAAATAATTTCATCGTTATTCTGAATATATAATCTTGCTGCAAGAACATCCTGAGGGAATTGTGCTCTCACGACCAGGGTGTCACCTGGCATTAAAATAGCTTCATCTGTATTAACTGAGATATCAGTTATAGGTTTTTTCAATTTAATTAAGGGGTCTCCTAAAAGAGTAGCTCCATAGGTTAGGGCATAGGTTATCCCTAAAATTCCACTATTACTGGTAAATTTAGCTAAAGTGTATTGATAAGCTTGACCAAGAGTTGAGAAATCGTGTCTATAAATTGCTTCAGTTAAGGCTAAAGCCCAATCCTCATCAGAGCGTTCATAGCTTAATCCCGTAAAACCAAAGGTAGCAATAGCTCCCTTATTTGGTTGCATAATAAAGGCTTCACTGATACTTCCTAATCCATTGGTATCAAAAGCAGAGCAATAGCAAGCCAGGCTAACTACAATAGGATAAGTTTGATTATTTAAAGTGGCTATATCGCTTAAGTTTAGCAGATTATAATCTGCCCAAATACCAGAACCACCATGTCCCATAAATTGTAAATACTGAGTTCCGGTATTAATTGCCTCTTTTAATTGAGGTGAACTGCCATAATAATCTGAATTTACACCCTGGGAAGAACCATAGACTCTGGTCACTCTATAATCTTGTGGAATGCTCTTTCTTCTTATGCGTTCCGATTGCAAGGCAAAAATATTTTGAGCTGAACCAGGTGTACCTCCAGCACTTAATGTGATATGATTATTCCACAATCTATTAGTGAGAAGATTATTTCTGTAATTATAAGCTTTTTGAGCATAGGCAAGAACCTGTTCAGGGTTCCAGGCATTTATCCGAGTTATTACAATGTCTGGAATAGGGTCATTTCCTACAATTGTTCCATACCAGGTGTCACTGGCAGTAGCACCATGATTTATGGTCCATACTTTTTTAACTGGGACTAAAGAATATTGACGAGAGGGACTATTATCTCGCTCATCATTTATACCTTCACCTAATAAGACAACATAATTGAGCTGGGGAGGAGACCAATTATTATAAGCGTAGGTGAAAAATTCTTTTAAACTTTCCGCAGACCTTATCCCGTGATTAAATTCATCAAAGATGTCCTGATAATCAACTTTTCTGACAATATAGCTATCTGCTTCCCAGATATTAACTAAGAGATCTGCTCCTTCTGATTCCAGCAACTCTCTATTACCTACCATTATAACATTTGCCGCATTAGCAGGATTCTTTAAATCCGACGGTAGATTTAACCTGAACCCCAAAGGAGATAGTTTTTTACTTTCTGTGATAGCGTAATAAACCACATCGGTAGAATAAACACTATCCTGAAGCGAGACAGTCCAGGGAGCACCTCCATTAACCGCAAAAGGTTCTATTTGCAGGCTATTAAAAATACTTGAGCCTATTTTATAAACTGAGACATCGTTACTATTAAAACCACTTATTTCAAACTGATATAAACCTGCAGGACGGTCTGATGGTTTAGTGAACTTTATTTTATCTTCACTGGTCTTATATTCACGCCAGTAGGTGAGTTCTAAATAGTCCAGGAGAACTTGTTCTAAGGTTCCAGATGCTGTATTACCAGAAAGACTAATATACATATTATTTGTTCCGTGATAAAGATAAGAATTGGCAAAAGGCACATCATTCTCAAAGATTTGTTCGGTTTGTCCAATCCAGTTATGAGTATTAATCATAGCTTGATTTATTCTCACTGTAGCATTATGGTCATATTGTCCTGGTGCAAGAGAAGTGGAATAAGTTAGACCATACAGTGAAACCTTTGCACGAGCACGCCTTATAACGCTATCTTTGGGATACTGCAACTGGAAGGGAATGATATCCAAATCTGGAGCTTTAATTCTTCTCCAGAACCAGATGTCCTCTTTATAAAAATCAGGATTGTCATCTGACCAGCTATGTCCTAATTTATCCATTAATAATTGTTGTTCAAAATGGACAGTTTGCTCATAGGCATCAGGAACTATATATTGAGCAGGATTGGAGTTGACTAAACCCCCATTTTCAACCGCCATTCTGGCACCTAATCCAGATTTCAGATAAAGAGTGTACACATTTTCGGCTGTATAGTCATCATTATAGCAGGTATCACCATAATGACGGTCTCCAAAGAATTCAAAATAATCTCCTCTATTGAAATGTCCATCCGCTTCACCAAAAAAGTGGATGGGGACAGGACCTTTTTCATCGGTTAATTCTAAGTGACGAGGGTCAACTGTATCAATATCCCATGCCATTGCCACTTCTAAAGAATCAGTCATAATCTGGATAAAGTCTTTCAATTGCTGATAGGTGACTTTATAAATTCCTTCCTGATTGACAATAATCTGGATTTCATTAACTGCACTTGTTCCACCTTTAGGAGATTGATAATTAGTATCTTTAGTTTTAGCTAAACGCCAGCTTTTGGATGAAGCATTATTCAGGAAAAAGGAATCACCAACCTGGTCAATAGGGTTTTCACTCAATTGCCAGTTAGGTGTGGCAGATTTACTTCCCAGAATCCGAACTTCCACTTTAAATTTGCTATTAACAATCAATTCCTTCGTTGTAGCTTTATACTGAAAAGGGAAGATATGTAGTGGAACAAATCTGCGGTCTCCTATGAAAGCACTTTTACCAGCTTGAACTATCTCCAGAGGATATAGCTGATTATTTCTGTAAGCTTTAGTATTCTGATAAAATTGGTAATCAACCTTATTATCTTGAACCACTAACTTTTCTATAGGCTTCAAATTTATATTTTTTAAAGTAGTGCTGGAGACACTGGTAACTTTAACCGAGATATCTCCATCCACGGGTATAGCTATATTTTCGCAGAAAAATAATAATTCGGGATAACCTTCTTTTTCTAAAATAATTCCTTCATCAGAGACTATTTGTTGCCAGGTGATTCCATTTATCTTCAAATAATCTATCTGATATTCAGGAAGGGTAAATTCAAAAGTTACCTCATTTGGACTTTGGCTGATAACTCGTGATTGAGCACTAATAAATATTGCTGGGATAAGTAAAAACAAGGACAAAACTATTTTCTTCATAAATATCTTTTAACCTTAAAACTTATTTTTCCGTAAAGAGATATCTCTCCGGAAGTATTTTCCGGTAAAATTAACTTTATTTATATCTTGATAGACTTTTCTCCGAGCTTCTGAGAGGTTTTTGCCCAGAGCTACAAGAGAAAGAACTCTTCCTCCAGAAGTAATCAGTTGTCCATCTTTATTTTCTACTCCAGCAAAAAAAATCTTACTGGTGATAGGAGAATTGATAATAACTGGAAAACCGGTGGGAAAAGTGCCAGGATACCCTTGAGAAGCGAGTACGACGCAAACACTGCTTTGAGGGCTCCATTCCAGTTTTAAATCTGAGACCTTATTATTCAGAATAGCATAACAGACTTCGGTGAAAGATGTTTGTAGTAAAGGAAGAATTGCTTGAGTTTCAGGGTCTCCCAGACGACAATTGAATTCCAGAACCTTAGGTCCTTCTTGAGTTATCATCAAACCACAATAAAGAAAACCTTTGTAGGGATATCCTTCGGCTTTCAATCCTTCCAGAATAGGTGCAACAATTTGCTCTTCTATTTGTTTACGATAGGGTTCGGCTTCTTTGACTGGAGCAAAAGCTCCCATTCCACCTGTATTAGGTCCCGTATCATTTTCACCCAATTGTTTATGGTCTTGAGAGAAAATTGTAGTCTTAAAATCTTTACCATCTGTTATCACGAATAAAGAAACTTCCCAGCCTTTTAAGTATTCTTCAACCACTACTTTATTTTCCAGTGCCTGGATAGCATATTCTGCTTGTTTTTGATTTTCAGCAATGATAACACCTTTTCCAGCGGCAAGTCCATTTGCCTTTATCACCAGAGGATATTTGCCCATATAATGCACATAAGCTAAAGCCTGGTCTTTATCTTCAAATGCCACATAAGAAGCGGTAGGAATGTGGTATTTAGTCATCAAGGTTTTAGCAAAAATCTTACTGCTTTCAATTTTTGCTGCCTCTTGAGAAGGACCCACACAGGGGATTTGTTCGGCATTCAGGCTATTAGATAATCCTTCTGCCAGATATTGTTCTGGTCCCACCATTACCAGGTCAGGACGATTTTCTTTGCACCATCTTACGATTTCTTCTTTACTACGCAGAGACAAACATTTATAATCTAAGGCAATTCCGCCATTACCAGGAGCAACATAGATGTCCGATTTTTTTACATCCTTGGCAAAAGCTTCTGCTAAGGAATGTTCACGCCCTCCACTGCCTACAATCAAAACCTTCAAAATTCGTGACCTTGTAAGTATTTGATTAAATTCAGAAGAGCAAACTCAGCTGCTTGTTGACGAATGATTTCTCTATCTCCATTGAAAATATGAGTTATACTCCAGATGTCATTATGAACGGAAAAACCGAAACAGACCATTCCTACAGGCTTTTCTGCAGTACCTCCCTCAGGTCCGGCAATTCCTGTGGTAGAAATGGCTATATCTGAATCAGTCAAGTCTCTTACACCAGTGACCATTTCCCGTGCACATTCTTCACTCACTGCACCGTATTTGCTAAGTGTTTCAGGTTTAACCTTTAATATCTTCACTTTGATTTCATTGGCATAGCTAACTACACCACCTAAAAATACATCGGAAGAGCCAGCTAAGTCAGTGACCATTTTTTGAACGAGACCTCCAGTGCAGGATTCTGCTACGGAAAGGTATAATTTTTTTTCTCTTAAAATATGGTGTAAAACGCTTACGGGAGTGTCATCATCAAATCCCCAGGCATATCTTTGTACTCGTGAATAGCATTCGTTGAAAACTTTTTCAATAGCCAGAGCGTCAGTACCATAAAATCTCAAATCTACTCTTCCCGGTTGAGGAAGCCAAGCAAAGTTAACATTTTCAGGTGGCTGAAAATCGGATAACAGTTCCGCTAAGGTAGATTCTGCTATGCCAAAAGTGTGAATAGTTCTTTGAATAACTTTATCCTGAGTGCCATATTTCTTTTCTAAGATTGGTTTTGCTTGAGTTAAGAAGATATGTTTCATCTCTACAGGGACACCTGCAAAAGCGAAGAAACTCTTTTCTCCTTCTTCATAGAATAAGCCAGGAGCAGTGCCTCGTTCATTTTTTAAAGCTATAAAATCTTCCGGGACCATAGCTTGACTACGATTTATTTCAGGAGTAGGCATATTTCTTGCGGCAAAAATCTTCTGCACCTGTTCCCAGACTTCTTCATTAAAGACCAATTTTTTCCCGAAGAAGGAAGCTATCTCTTGTTTAGTTATGTCGTCTGTAGTAGGTCCTAAACCTCCAGTGGTGATGACAACATCATATTTTTCCCAGCATTGTCTCAAAGCTTGATGAATGGCTGTAGCTTCGTCTTTAACGGTTACTGAATAATCTACTGGAAGACCTAAAATAGCCAATTCCTGAGCCAGGAAAGTGAGATTGGTATTAACAGTCTTACCCAGTAAAATCTCATTACCGATGGTTATTACAGCACTTTTTCTCATCTTAATATGCCTTAGCAAAAATTACTCGCTGAGATGATGGTTGACCACAATAAATGCATTTCCCTTCTTCTTTTTCTGATTCAAGAGGAATGCAACGGATAGTTACCTTCAAATCTTCCTTTATTTTTTCTTCACAGAGAGGATTGCCACACCAATGAGAATGGGCAAATCCACCATGGATTTCTGGTTCTTCTTCATTTTTAGGAGTGAAATAGCGATAGAATTCTTCTTTACTATCTATCTTGACTGTGTTTTGTTCACGGAAATCCTTTGCTTTCAGAAAGATATTCTTTTGCATTTCTGGAAGGGTGGTCTTGCAATAATCCACTACCTCTTCAATCATAATACGATGTTTATCTTTGGGATTTTCATCCCTTCTGGATATCATCACGCTTTTAGAAGAAATGTCTCGGGGACCAATTTCTATCCTTAAGGGCATCCCTTTTTTAATCCAGTACCAGTTTCGTTCACTGGAGGTAAGGTCACGGTCATCCAGTTCAGTTAGAATAGGTATTCCTTCAAAATTAACTTGTCTCAGTTCATTACTTAGTTTATGAGCAAGTGACATCACCTTATCTTTTTCTTCTTCATTGCGATAGATAGGTATGATAGCGATATGAGCGGGAGCAATCTTGGGAGGAAGCACCAGTCCATTATCATCGCTATGAGTCATAATTAGAGCACCTATAAGACGAGTAGAAACACCCCAAGAGGTTGTCCAGGCATATTGAAATTCACCCTCTCTATTCTGGAAACGGATATTGGAAGCACGGGCAAAGTTCTGTCCTAAAAAGTGAGAAGTGCCACATTGTAACGCTTTTTTATCTTGCATCATAGCTTCAATACAATAGGTATCAACTGCACCAGGAAATTTTTCACTTTCCGTCTTGGCACCTTTAATCACGGGAATAGCAAGATATTCTTCTGCAAATTTAGTATAAACATCCAGCATTCGTAAAGTTTCTAACCTTGCATCTTCTTCCGTTTCGTGGACAGTATGTCCTTCCTGCCAGAGAAATTCCGTAGTGCGGAGAAACAATCGGGTTCGCATTTCCCATCTGACAATATTTGCCCATTGATTTATGAGGAGAGGAAGGTCTCTATAGGAATTTACCCAGCGAGCAAAGGAAGCTCCAATAATTGTTTCACTGGTAGGACGAACTATGTAGGGTTCAGTTAATTCACCTGCTGGCTTAAGTTTTCCCTGTTCATCTGCTTCCAATCTGCTATGTGTCACTACGGCACATTCTTTGGCAAAACCTTCAATATGTTCTGCTTCTTTTTCAAAGTAATGTAAGGGAATAAAGATTGGAAAATAGGCATTTTGATGACCTGTCTCTTTGAACATACGGTCAAGGTAGGTTTTTATATTTTCCCAAATAGCAAAACCCCAGGGCTTAATGACCATACAACCACGCACTTCACTATTTTCTGCTAAATCAGCAGCTTTAATCACTTGCTGATACCATTCTGAATAATTTTCTTCTCTTTTAGGCTCTATTGCCGTCCGTTCTGCTTTGTTCATTGAACATCCCTTACTTTTTATATTAGCACAATTCCTTTAATACTCACATATTGTCAATAAGAAAACTTTTGCATAGCGTTAAAATTATATTTTAGGAGAGATAAAAATGCGGTTAAGGAAGTAGAAAAAGATTTCCTTTTATGGGAGAAGACATACCCACATCTTTTTTACTACAGTTAAATTATAAAGTTCCTTCGGAGCTTCATAAACGAGGACCTTTATGACCCCGTGTAAGAGGACGTTTATGGCCACACTATAGGGGTGTGAGACGTCCTCGTCTCACAAAGCCGTAAGGCTTTTCCTTCTTTAATTGTTATATAGACAAAGAATATAAATCTTAGTTTTTAATACATTATTAACAACAAGCTCCTTCGGAGCTTCATAAACGAGGACGTTTATGACCCCAAAAAAGAAAGCTTCTGCGAAGCTTGAAACGAGGAGTACCTCGTTCCACCATACTCGTTCCACCATATTCGTTCCACAATATTTCACCATACTATCTCCTAACTCTCACTTCTCTCCAGAGCTAAGGGAGAGCCAAGGAAGAGCTAAGGGAGAGCCAAGGAAGAGCTAAGGGAGAGCCAAGAAAGAGCTAAGGGAGAGCTAAGATAGAATTTGTAAGAAGCGAAAAAATAAGTAGTAAGAAAACTGAAAGGATTTGACATAAAGTAAGAGCTAAAAACATAGTATATAAAATTAACAGCTTTTAGGACCTAAAAAGGTGAGAGCCAAAATAAATAAGTAATTAATTATAAAATATGAAGATACAGGAGCATAAATGAAAAGGCAATTGATGATTCTGACAGTAATTATGGTAATATTATTGTTTGGAGTTACAGCATGTAAGAAAAAGGCAAAGCCAGAAACTACTTTACGCAAAGTGCGAGTAGTTCTGGACTGGACCCCCAATACCAATCATAGTGGACTCTATGTTGCACAGGGACTTGGCTATTATAAAGAGAAAGGTCTGGAAGTAGAAATTCTTCAACCAGGAGAGAATACTGTGGAAAAAATTATTGCTTCTGACCAGGCAGAATTTGGAGTGAGCTACCAAGAAAGTGTCACTATTGCTCGTTCGGAGAATATTCCAGTGAAATCTATTGCCGCAATTATCCAACATAATACCTCTGGTTTTGCCTCATTAAAAAGTGCCAATATTATCAGTCCTAAAGATTTTGAAGGAAAGAGATATGGCAGTTCTGGCTGGCCTTCTGAACTGGAAATTTTGAAACAGGTGATGGAATCTTACAATGCAGATTATAAAAAAGTTCAAATTGTTTATGGGATAACGGATTTCTTTTCCACTATTGGTAGAGATGCAGATTTTGCCTGGATTTATTATGGCTGGGATGGTGTTCAAGCTAAGCTTAGAGGAATAGAATTGAATTATATTCCGGTTCGGGATTTAGACCCAGTTTTTGATTTTTATACCCCAGTTTTAATTGCCAATGACCAATTGCTTAATTCTGACCCTGAATTGGTTCGTGATTTTCTTGAAGCTACCAGTAAAGGCTATGAATACTGCGTTCAAAATCCTGAATCAGCAGCGGAAATTTTTTGGAAAGCAGTGCCTGAACTGGATAAGAATCTGGTAAAAGCCAGTCTAAACTATTTAAAGACTGAATTTATTTCAGACACATCGCAATGGGGACTGCAAGATTTCTCGGTCTGGCAGCGTTTTGCAGATTGGATGTATCAAAAACATATAATTCAAAAAAGTCTGAAAGCACAGGAACTTTTCACTAACGAATTTTTACCCAATGCAACCCATACTAAGAGCTGAACACCTTTATAAATCATTCTTACTGGCAGGTAAACCGCAACTCATCCTGGAAGATGTAAACTTTACTATGGAAGAGGAGGGATTTGTGAGTGTTGTAGGAAGCAGTGGTTGCGGTAAAACTACCTTTCTGGAACTTTTAGCTGGAATAACTAAACCTGATAAAGGTGAAATTTATTATCAGGGTGAACGAATTACAGGAAAGACTGGTCTCTTAGGGTATATGCCACAGGATGACCTGCTTTTCCCCTGGTTAAATGTTCAGGAAAATGTTCTTATTCCAGTGAGAGTGCGTAATGGTGATATCAAAGCGGCTAAAGCCAGAATTCAGGAACTATTACCTGTCTTTGGATTGGAAGGTCATATCAAGCATATGCCTTATCAGTTATCAGGAGGATTGCGTCAGAGAGCAGCCTTCTTACGCACCTGTATGATGGAGGCAAAACTTCTCTTGCTGGATGAACCTTTCGCCAGTCTGGATGCTATCACTCGTATACAGTTGCAAAACTGGCTGGGTTATATAGCGAGAGAATTAAAATTGAGCATAATACTGGTCACGCATGACATTGAAGAAGCGATTAATCTATCAGATACCATTATGGTGATGAGAAAGCAACCAGGGAAATTTGTATGTTCTTTTAAGTTAGACCGTTCCAATAAAATGAATGAAATGGAGGTGCTTAAATTGAAAAAAGAAATATTGGAACTGGTAGCTAATGGAGTGTGATACTTAGAGGTAATTTTCGTCCAGGATTTCTATCTGGTCTTTATAGGTATTGCGTAGTTCTTGAATATGACGATCCAGGACGAATTCCTTTCTAAATTCATTAAGAGAAGTTTCTAAGCTTTCACGAATATCTTCAAAGGGTATAGGATGAGGTTCACGGCGGTCTGTAAGCATTAGAATGTGATAACCATATTTAGTAGGGAAGACCTCACTGATTTCATTGGGCTGTAAAGAAAAAGCCACATCTTCAATCTCTTTTATCATTTTGCCACGAGGAAACCAACCTAAGTCTCCACCATAAATTCCTGATGGACATTGTGAATACTGGACACAGACATTTTTAAAGTCTGCTGGAGTATGGATTTTTTCTCGTAATTTCTTTGCTTTCTCTTCTGCATTTTCTTCGTCTTTGCGAATAAGGATATGAGAAGCTCGCACCATTTCCTGAGAGGAAAAGTTTTCCTCTTGTTCTTCATAAAAAGACAGAAGCTCACTTTCAGGGATTTCTCTATCAGATGGATAAATCTGCTGCATATACTTACGAATCAGTATACATTGTTTAATCTGTTCTTCAATTTGGGAAGGTGTATGTTCGTTATTAGCTACTGAATTATCAAAATCCAGTGCTTCTAAGAGGGCATTATCAAATTCTTCCTCCGAGACCTCAAAACCATTTAACAGGGCTTGATGATAGAGCAGATAACGATTTATCAGCAAGTCTAAAGCACGTTTTAATCCATTCAAGGAATCCTGCCCATAAAGAGTAACACTTTCCTGGAGAAGTTCTTCTTCTGTAATCTCCACATCAAATACTCTGGCGATCAGATGCATTCTATCCTCATTATTTTTTCTTAAAATATGTTTTAATTATATTGATTATCTCTGATATAATATAATCATTTGAGGTAAATGTCAAATCAAACTTGTATTTACGATACCAGGTATATTGTCTTTTGGCATAATTACGAGTATGTTGTGCAGCCAGAGAAATACATTGGTTCAGAGGTGCACTTTCCAGAAAATAGGGTAGAAATTCTTTATAACCTAAGGTATTTGACCCGGGTGAAAGAGGAGTATATCCGAGCTTAAATAGATGCTCTATTTCATTTAATAAGCCACTATCTATCATTTGTTGAATGCGGTTATTGATTCTGGGATAAAGAATTTCACGAGGAGGTTGAAGCAAAATACGAAAAGTATGATAGCGATTATGGCTGGTCTGATTTTTCCAGTGTTTGGTAATGGGAATGCCGGTAGCGTAATAAACTTCTAACCCACGCAGTATACGTTGCTTATCATTAGAGCTAATTCTAAAGGCAAAATCAGGGTCTATCTTTTTAAGTTCTGCATAAAGGGGGGCTAAACCTTCCTGATTCATCCGTTTTATTAAATTGGCTCGGATATCTTTATCCATCTTAATTTCAGGGAACAATCCAGTTAATAGAGAAGACACATAAAGACCAGTTCCACCACAAACGATGGGTATAATACCCCGAGAATGCAAGTCTTCAATGATGTTTCCTGCATCAGCACAAAATCTGCCGGCATTATAACTTTCTGAAGGGTCAATTATGCTGATTAGATGATGTTTCGCCTGCTGTAATTGTTCAACTGAAGGTTTAGCAGTTCCGATATCTAAATGGCGATAAACCTGACGAGAATCAGCGGAGATAATTTCAGAACCAAGTTCTTTAGCTAAAAGGATAGCCAGTTCTGTCTTACCCGAAGCAGTTGGTCCCTCCAGAGTGATAAGAGGAATCATAACTGGCGTTTAAATTTCTTTTCTAAATCGTTAAGAGTAACTTTTACGATTAAGGGTCTGCCATGAGGACAGAAATAGGGCATATTACAGGCAAAAAGTTGATTAATCAGGTTCAACATCTCTTTGCGAGTAAGCTTTTTTCCTGCTTTTATAGCTGCTTTGCAGGCAATAGATTTAGCCAGAGAATCACGGAAATCAGAGTTAGTTTCCAGCTCATCCTGAAGCTGTTTCAATATATCTATAAAGACTTTTCCACCTTGCCAGTCATCCAGTTCTGCTGGAATTTCTTCTATTACGAGTGAGTCTCCACTGAATTTCTTGAGGACAAAACCGGTTTTTTCCAGTAATTCCAGACTTTGCTCTATCAATTCACGAATTTCTGTAGCTATAATGGGAGGTATATCAATGACTAAAGGAATAAGGAGTTTTTGACGAACAGCAGGAGCTCCTTGAGTTCTTTGTAGTAACTTTTCATAGATAATTCTCTCATGAGCTGCATGCTGGTCTATGATTACAAATCCGTCTTCAACCTGGATGAAAATATAAGTATTATGTAATTGCCAGGGATTGATGTAGTCTTCTTCGTTACTAAGCAGCAAGCGATAGTGAAAAGAATCATTAGGCAAATCTGGTAAGATTTCCAGCTGTTCTTCTTCCTGTTTTTTATCCAGATTAACCAGAGGGATTTCTTTGGTTTCAGCAGGCTTTTCATCGTTTTGTGGGAATATCTCAGGTTGAAAGAGTTTGCCATACTCTTTTTTATATTCCGAAAAACGAGGGATGTGAGTATTACTGGTAAAAATAGCTCTTTCTGTGCTGGTAACAGGTTGGCTGGAAGATAAATCCTGAAATTTTGCCCTGGCGGTGGCAAACTTTTCGTATTCATAGTTATTCAAAGCTTCGGTCAGAGTGGTAAAGATTAAAGAGTGCACCTTTTGTTGTTCGCGGAAACGCACTTCCATCTTAGCTGGATGGACATTAACATCAATCTGGTCAGCAGGAACAACTAAGAAAAGAATATAGGGAGGAATGTTTCCTTTTTGCCAGGCTCTGGTCTTAAGAATGAAGGGTTCGTAGGCAGATTTAATGGCATGTTTGACGGTCTTATCAGGAATAAAGCGTCCATTGATAAAGATGTATTGCATATCAATAAGTTTATCGCTTCTATCTTCCAATCCAAAGATATAGCCTTCCAGTTTATAGCCTTCATTCTCAATATTTATAGGGATAATATCATCGTTGAAGAAACCTGAGCCAAACACTTCACCCATTCTTTCTTCTCTGTTCTGAGCAGGGACAAAGGAAAGTCTTTGATTGCCATCCACATAGAGCTTAATTCCTAAAGCAGGATTCAGAATTGCCTGATAATGCAAATAACGCAGAATATGATGCAACTCGGTTTGAGAACTACGGAGGAACTTTCTTCTGGCTGGAAGCTCCTTAAATAATGCTTTAACCGAAACCGTGGTTCCTTGATTGGCTGAAATTTGATTTACACCTACCAATCTCCCAAACTGATATTCTATCTGAGTTGCCACTTCTGAATCAGCATCTTTGGTAATAAGAGTAAGATTACTGACACTGGCAATACTGGGAAGTGCTTCTCCCCGAAAACCTAAGGTCTCAATGTGAGTTATGTCATCAACGGTCTTTATCTTGCTGGTGGAATGTCGTTCAAAAGCGAGAAGGGCATCATCAGCACTCATACCAGAGCCATTATCACTAACCTGAATCAGCTCTTTTCCTCCGTTTTCTATACTAACTGTAATTAATGTAGCACCAGCATCTATAGAGTTTTCTACCAGTTCTTTTACTACAGAAACAGGTCGTTCTATCACTTCTCCTGCAGCAATCTTGTTGCTCACATCTTCGGATAATATATGGATTCTATTCATAATTAATAGCGGAAAATTGAGCCATTGGTAAATTCTCTAATGATAGAGTTATAAGGAACCAGGCTATCAGGAATATCTTTAATATTGGAAAGAAGAGCCAGTAATCTTTGTGCTTCAGTGTAGCCAGCAGAACTTTTCGGTACAGAAAGCAGTAGCTTCCAGGCATACTTACGTAAAACTCCCAGCTCATAAGTGAGACTGCTATTGAACATAAAATCAGCATTTTCCTGATAGGGAAAGATATTTTTTTCCTCACCTTCACGCACACTGGGCCAGCGCTGAATGGTTTCTATGGCAGTATAACCTCGGTATTGATAATCCCTAATAATACGACGGATTAAACGGCAATCTGTGGTGGCTATCCTATTGTGATTATCTATATTGAGCTGATTCAGTGCACTTACATAGATTTTAACCTTATTTTCTGCTTTGATAGAAGAGGTCAGAAGCTCATTTAAACCATGTATTCCTTCAATAACTATGACATCATTTTCCCGTAGTTTAACGATAACATTGCTTCTTCTTCGGATACCTCGGGTGAAATCATAATGAGGCAATTCTATCTCCTGACCAGCAAGTAGTTGAGTTAGTTGAAGATTTAAAAAATCAAGGTCCAAAGCATAGATGCTTTCAAAATCATATTCGCCATTTTCTTTCCGGACGGTCTTCTCTCTATCTATGAAATAATCATCCAGACTTATCATTACTGGTTTCGTTTTACAGGCAAGAAGCTGAATGGAAAGTCTTTTAGCGAAGGTTGTTTTACCAGAAGAAGAAGGTCCTGCAATAAGGATAAGTTTGATTTTAGGTTCACTTACGATAGCAGCAGCAATTTCAGCTATTTTCTTCTCATGCAGAGCTTCTTCCACCAGAATAAATTCTGAGATATCATAGTTATCTGTGAGCTTATTAACATCAATGATATTATGCACCCCAAGAATATCCAACCACTTGTCATGTTCCTGGTGTAATTGGAATAGTTTTTTGGGAAAGACAAAAGGCTGGGCTAATTTACATTCTTTACCCGTAGGAAAGCGAAGAATGAAACCAGGTTCCTGATAAACTATATCAAATTCCTTAACCCTACCTGTGCGATCAGCCAGAGGTCTTAAAAATATATCATAATACTTCCCACAACGATAGATAGAGACTTCATCCCGATAGTTATATTTAAGGTTTTTTATCACATCTTTTCGTCCCATAGTGCTGAATATTTCTAATGCTTCAGAGATGGGGACAGTAATTTTATCAATGGGAAGATCGGATTCCACTATCTTAATCATCTCTTCTTTCACTCTATTACAATCCTGTTCTGTCCAGCGTTGAGCGCCAAAAACTTCACAGAATACTCCATCTCCAATAGAATGTTCCACCACCAGTGAATGTTGTATTCCGAGCAGAGAACTTACTGCTTTAGCCAGGATAAATATAGCAGAATCCTGATAAATACGACTTCCTTCAGGATGATTAAAGGTGATACAATCTATTAGCATACTGTGCTGAGGGATAAATTCCTCATTAACATATTGAGTATGGTCAATTTTGAAAGATAGAATCGTATCTGCTGGGATATCAGTATCTTTTAATATATCACGAATGGATTTAGCAGATTCAAGTTCTATCAGTCGGTATTTATTGCCATCTAATCTCAAATCTATAATCATAATGAGTTTCCTTATTTCTTTTATAGCCTATTCAAATTTATAATATATTATATCATAATAAAGCCGAGAATTATTTCATATAATAAAAAGAGGTTTATTTAGTCAAGAATTTAAGAGGTGTAAAAATGAAGAAAGTTAGCAGAAAACAGTATATCTTGCGAGAAACAAAGAATCTGATAGGTATAACTATTGGCTCACTTTTAGTTGCTATTGGATATGCTTGGTTCCTGATGCCTTATAATATGTCACCCGGTGGAGTTGCAGGTATAGCACAGATAATGAATTATTATTTAAAAATACCCTATGGCTTGTCTATGTTTATTTTAAATGTCCCCTTATTTATCATAAGTTTTATCTTTATTGGTAAAGCTTTTGGGGCAAAATCTATCTATGGAATGCTGATGTCTTCATTGTTTACAGATTTAGTTAACATCAAGAATCTGGCAAGAATAGGATTAATGGATTTATCTAACCATACTTTCTTATTTCACGGGAGAACAATTTATGCCTATCTTCCTCCAAATGATTTACTACTTTCGGCAATAACAGGGTCAGTTATCTTAGGTCTGGGATTGGGTTTAATCTTTCGGTTCCGTGGTTCTACTGGTGGAACAGATATCCCTGTGGCGTTAATAAAGCAGAAGGCTGGTCTTTCCATTGGGACAGGTTATTATCTGGTAGAAAGTGTTATTATACTTTTTGTATCAATTATGTTAAAAGACCCGAGAATCCTTATCTGGGGATTTATTAACCTCTTTATTACTGTCAAGATAACGGATTTGACTGCTGAAGGATTACCCTATGTTAAAGGTGTGTATGTGATCTCACCTGAGATTGAAACAATTAAAGAGGAAATATTTAGACAACTGGATAGAGGAGTTACCTTCTTCAAAGCCAGAAGTGGTTATGAAAACAAGGATATTGAAGTCTTATTCTGTGTATTGAATCGTCGTCAGGTTGGACAATTGACCGATATTGTGAAAGATTCCGATCCCGATGCCTTTATGATTGTTACAGATGTCTATGATGTTATGGGTTATGGATTCCGCTCTCGTAATCTGGACCTTAGCGAATGAAAATAAAAAATGGTCAGCCTTCTGACTAATTATGATTTTATAACCCTATATTTCAAGGCTAAGAGCAGAATCTCCTGTTTGTCTGAACTTTTTAAAAATAAACTCTTGTTCCATTACAAGAGATAAAGATAAGGAATGATTTTATATGCCGTTTTTTATAAGTGCACAATCTTCTCATCTGAAGCTATTTAATGACAAGGATAAAATAGCAACTTACTTAGTAAGCAACAATTACCCTCTCAAAATGATGAATTTATTAACACAGATTTATCTGCGTTATCTGCGTGAGATTTTTAAACACTCATACCTTTCATTTGCTAAAAAAAGATTTGAAAACGACTGAATAAAAGAAAAAAACATTGACAGAATTGAAGATATAGTACTTGGGTTTAAATATATACTTGCTTGGATTTTTTAGAAAGTTATTATAATATAAAAGGGAGGTATGTTTTGAAAATAAATTTTCTAAAAGAAGCTAAGCAAATAATAATGTCCAAAACTAAAGGAAAAAGGAGAAAAAGATGAAGACTAAATCGGTACTGATTATTATGGCTGTTGCAGTGCTAATTATTATGACTGCCTGCAGCGGTGTTCCCAAAGAGAAAAAACTTACCGTTAGTAATGTTAATGTTATTGGTGATGCCAAGGATTTAATTAAAGTTGCTGATGGAACTTACACTCTTCAAAATGCAAACAACGAACTTTCCTTGACTATTAACCTTCAACTGTTACAAAATAGGGATTTGGAGATGGAAGGGTTAAAATTAGGTCAATGGACCTTGAATCTTCTGGATAAAGATGGTAATTCCATTCCCGGTGCTATGCTTCAGTTCAAACCAGAAAGTGGCGCTGAATTACAGATTATTGAATTTCTCAAAAATGGTATGATTGATGATACACTCTCAGTTACTTTCAGTCAGATGGTTACTTCCCAAGATGAACTTAAGAAGATTATGAAACAAACTACTTCTTTTGAACTTACCACTGTGATTGAAAGTATTATGCCTGGTCCTTTGGCGGAAGTAACTCCAGAAGAGACAAAACCAACAAAACCTTCCACAACTCAACCAGCTCAAAAACCACAAGCAGGTCAAACTACTCCTCAAACAACTCCAGAAACTTCTCCAACTGCTACACAAGTTAAACCTTCAGAGGATTGGGATAAAGAACTTGATGCATATAGTGCTGCCATAGATCGCTATATCTCTATGAAGAACAACCTTAAACCTGGCGATGCCAATGCTATAAGAAGACTCAATGAGCAGAAAGCTAAAATTGATGAGATGACTAAGAGATTCCAGACTGCTTCTGGTATGACAGCTGCTCAATCCACCAGATTTAAGAATCTTAAAGCCAAGTTTGATAATGCTGGTTAATTTAAATAATTTTAAAGAAAGGAGATTACGATGCGTAAATATTTTATTATACTAATTATCGCTCTTATGGCGGTGGGACTATTCTTAACTGCCTGTGAAGAGGATGAAAACATTACTGAACCAGAAAATGCTAAATGGTCAGTTTTTGTTACTGCTAATCCTCCAGAAAGTCAGCACTCACACTCTGTGACTGTGATGTGGATTGGTCCTGCTCAAGATTATGTAGAACCTTCTTCCATTAAACTGGAAATCGGCGGAGATGAGGTTAATTTGGAAAAATGGGCTGGTATTTGGATAGGGGAGAAGAACCTAACTCCTGGAGAAAAATATAGCTTTAAATTAAAAGTTAATGGTGAGACCATTGTAAACACCAATCAGAAGATTGTTTATAATGCTGATGCTACTTTCCCTGAAACCTTTAATCCAACTCAGACAGCCTATGTGCACTGGACACTGGAAAAGGATAACGAGCATCAAATTGCCTCTGCTTATGCTTTAGACCCTGAAGATGCAGCTAATGATGAAGTAGTGGATGAAGAGCTGGAGCCCTCTGCTCGTTCTTATCAATTCCCTGCTGGAGTAGTTAGTTATCATGGTGAAGGCACTATCTATACCTTAGAAATCAGCCAGATGAACTACAAGTATGTGGATAATGTTATGGTAGCTTCCTCTCAAGCAGATTATCAGGATTATGGCAATATTAAGAGAGACCGTGGTTCTCGGGAAGAAACAGTTAAATATGTGAAGCATATGCTTGGCATAATAATGAAGTAACCTTTAATTCTAACAATACAAAGCCGGAGCGAACTTGTTCCGGCTTTTTTATTTAGGAGATGAAAGAGTTAAATCCAATTGTTTCCAGGATTCACGAAGTGCTTTTTCAGCTTCCAGAAAGTCTTCTTTATTATTTACCCAGATAGGTTCTCCATATTTTACCAATAGCTTAGAAAAGGGTTTGGGTATGCGAAAACGATCCCAGGATTTGACTAACCATTCTTTACTGGAATTAGCAGATACAGGAATTATGGGTATTTTAGCTAAATAAGCAAGTTGAAACAGACCGGGATGAATGGTTCCGAGTGGACCCTTAGGTCCATCAGGTGTAATTGCTAAGCTGTGTGTTCTTGATAGACGAACCATTTCTTTTAGTGCTTGAGAACCCTGATGTGTGGAAGAACCTCTAATAGGTATGTAGCCTAAATATTTAAGTGGACCAGCAATAAGTTCTCCATCCTTTGAAGAAGAGACCATTACTGCTATCTGTGAATTGATTCTGTGTAAGGTTAGGAGCAAAAGATTGCGATGTAGGAAGGCATAAACACAACGATAATCATCCGAAGGTTGATTGTGAACAGCTATCCTTAATGTAGCTCGTAAAAGTTTTAATAATCCAGCACCAAGGACTGCTTCTACCTTCATAAGGAATTCAGGCATAAGTTTCTAACATTTTTTTAACCAGATTGAGCATCTCAACGCTGGTCTTACGGTCTCCCAGTAGTGCTTTTAATTGAGAAAGTTCCTTTTTAATAAGGGTTATTTTATCAGGATTATCAAGAGTCTCTAACACGGTTTTAACAATATTTCTGGGATTACAATCTTTCTGGATTAATTCGGGCAAAAGGTCTTTATCCAAGACAATGTTTGGCAAGCCTATTCTTTTAATACGCACTAATTTACGACCTATTAGATAGGAAATGGGAGCTGCTTTATAGCAGATAGTTAAAGGAGTGCCAATAAATGCTGCTTCCAGTGTTGCTGTTCCAGAAGTGCTAACCAGATAATCTGCATATTTCATCATTTCATAACGATAACCATCTACAATATGTAGCCGGGGTAATCCTGAACTTTCACATATATGCATAAAAAGTGAATGAGAAACCGTTGAAGCCTTGGATATCATAATTTCAAAGCGATTTTCATCCAGTAACTTTGCTGCTTCCAGGAAAGCAGGAAGCATCCTTTTAACTTCATTATCTCTACTACCAGGAAGAAAACCAATCCATTGTTTTTCTGGATTTATACCATAGAAACGGGCAAAACCCTCTCTATCAAGTTCAAACTTTATTTCTTCAGCTATGGGATGTCCCACATAAGTTGCAGATATATTGTGCATTTCCAGCAATTCTTTTTCAAAAGGTAAAATACAGGCTACCTGGCGAACATTTTCTTTCAATTTATAGACCCGATTATGTTTCCAAGCCCAAAACTGAGGACAGATATAAAATAGCACAGGGATATGTAGGTCATCAGCCATCTTGGCAATCCGAAGATTAAATCCTGGATAATCAACCAGGATAGCAAGATCAGGCTTTTCTTCTTTAAATAACTTTTTTAACTGTCGCTCTACCTTCCAGAAAAAACCCAGATGTCCAGCCACTTCTACAAATCCCATAACATTAAAAGGAGCAAAAGGGAATAGAGGTTTTAAACCTTCTGCTTGCATACGAGGTCCACCTATTCCTATATGCCGGACGCCTGGAATGCCAGAATTGAGACTTTTCATCACAATGCTGGAATGAAGGTCGCCAGAGTTTTCTCCAGCCAGCCAGAAAATAGTGTAGGAATCCTTAGTTAAGTTTGACATACTTAAAAAATAGCTACCCCTAAAAGAGTTAATAATGTCACCAGGGTAGCAGCGATTAGCACTCCAATAAAAATCCAGAGTAGCGATTTAGCAAAGGGAAGACCAAAGATTTTAGCTGCCAGAGAACCTGTCCATCCTCCCGTTCCGGGCAAAGGTATTCCCACATATATTGCCAAACCAATTTCCTCATATCGCTCTACTACTTTACCTTTGTTCCGCGTACGATTATACATCCAATCGGTAAATTTTTTACCCCATTTATATCTTGAAATCATCTTGAAAAACCATTCTAATAAAAGAAGTAAAAAAGGAATAGGAAGCATATTGCCCAGAATGGAAAGAGCTACTGCCTTTTGCCAGGGCATCCCTAAAACCGCAATTGCCACAGGTATGGAACCTCTAAGTTCCACTAATGGTAAAGTTGAAATGAGTATCACTATTAGTGAAGGATTCCAACCCTTTGCCTTAAGGTTAGCAGCTGTTTTTTCACCATAACTTTCACCCCAGAGCATACTTCCACAAAAAATAAGTATCATTAAACTTATCAATATCTTAGTTCTGGAATTCACCGCTTCTCCATTTTATCCTTTATGAAAAAACAAATTCTAACCAATAATTATTTTGACAAGAGAAATCTATAGGTAAGAATGCATATCCAAATACTAAAATTTATTAATGCTCTTGAATAACCCGGAAGAATATCTAACAATTCCATAATTTAAGTTATCTAAAAATAAGCGAATTGCAATCCAAATGATGAGTAGCTTATGTCCAGCTTATGTCCAACTGATGTCCAGCTTATGTCCGAAAACGGACATAACTTACACATAACTAAGATATCAACTCTTTTTTAAGAATTAAGAGATAATTATTAAAATAATAGCAATATTCGGAACAGGGAAGACTTCTCTTTATTAATCCCTTTTGTTTTTAATAATTAAAAAAGGGTTTGACAATATAACTTGATAAAAAACAGAGTTTTCAAAATAAGATTTTATTTTACAAATCTGTCTAACTCTTTGAAAATCAAAGTAATGTAGAAATAGATGAGGAACAAATGAAAGAATATGAACTGAAAAAAATGCGAAATCTGCTTTTTATGGGTGCAAGTGGTTCAGGAAAGACCAGTCTTGCGGAGCAAATCTTTTTCCTGACGCATACTACTAACCGTCTGGGTAAGATTGATGAAGGTAATACGGTGATGGATTTTGACCCGGAAGAGATAAGCAAAAAAATGTCCTTAGGATTATCAGTAGGATATGCTCATCATAAAGATTGCAAAATCAATATAATAGATGTTCCGGGCTCTCCTGATTTTATAGGTGAAACCATAGTTTCTATTCCTGCTGTTGAAAATGTAGTGTTAGTGGTTAATGGAACGGCAGGATATGAAGTTGGCTTGGAATTAGCTATAGAACAGCTGGAAAATGAGAAGGCGGCAAAGATAGTTCTGGTCAATAGAATGGATAATGAACATGCAGATTTTCAAAAGACACTGGACACTATATATGAGAATGCAGGGTTCAATCCTATTCCTGTGCATATTCCTATTGGTAAAGAAAGCACCTTTGAAGGAGTGGTAGATGTTATTCGTCAGAAAGCCATTCTTCCTGGTGGTGAAAAAGATATTCCTGCAGATATGCAATCTACTATTGCTGAAGCCCATCAGAAATTAATGGAAGCAATAGCAGAAACGGATGAAGAATTATTAAATGATTTTTTAGAGAAAGGTGAACTCAGCGAAGAGCAGCTGATTAATGGAATGCGCAAAGCTTTGGCAAATGGTGAGATATGTATAGCTTTTGCCTGTTCTGCTTTAACTGGAGTTGGAGTTATGGCATTTTTAGATGCCGTGGAAAAGTATTTACCTTCTCCAGAGGATGTTAATCCTATTTCAGTGCTAAGAAAAGGTGAACCTGCTGAGTTTATTGCTTCTCCAGATGGAGAGCTTTTAGGCTATGTTTTCAAGCTATATGCAGACCCCACTATGGGTGATTATGCCTATCTTCGTCTCTTTTCAGGTTCTCTGAAAACTGGTATGGATTTTTCTATTCCTGAAAAAGGTGTAAAAGAGCGAGTAGGCAATATCTATTATATGTTAGGTAAGAATCGTGAAGATGCTCAAGAACTTAAAGCTGGAGAAATTGGTGCTTTAGTTAAGCTGAAAAATACCCGAGCCTTAAACACTATTACTGCTCCCGGTTCCGACCTTTCTTTGAAGATGCCGGAATTGCCTACTCCAACCTACTGGCAAGCAATTAAAGCATTGAATCAGAGCGATGAAGAAAAAATTAGTAATGCCCTGCAGAAAGTGATTGCAGAAGATCCAACTATCCGCTTTGAAGTTAATCAAGAAACCCACGAGAATATCCTTTCTGGTCTGGGAGAACAGCAATTGCAGCTCGTTCTTCGCAAATTAAAGAATCGTTATAAAGTTGATGCTTTCCTTCAAGATCCTCGTATTCCTTATAAAGAAACCATTACTACCAGTGGAGAAGCTCAATATCGTCATAAGAAACAGACTGGTGGAAGAGGACAATATGCCGAGGTTTACTTCCGAATCAAACCTCTTGAACGAGGTGAAGGGTTTAAGTTCATCAATTCCATTGTGGGAGGTGTGATTCCCTCTAATTTTATTCCTGCTATAGAAAAAGGCGTAGTAGAGACGATGGAAAAGGGTATTATAGCAGGATATCCCGTAGTTGATGTCTCAGTGGAAGTATATTATGGCAGTTATCATGAAGTAGATAGTTCAGAAATGGCTTTCAAGATTGCTGCTTCTATGTGTTTCAAAGAGGGATTTAAAAAATGCAAACCTATCTTACTGGAACCCATTCATGAGCTGACCGTAATTGTTCCAACTGAATATATGGGTGATGTGATGGGTGATATAAGCACGCGTAGAGGTAGAATTATGGGAATGGAACAGCATGGTAAAAAACAACACCTAATAGTCCAGATGCCCGTAGCTGAGATGTATTCTTACTATCCTGCTTTAAAATCGCTCACTCAAGGAAGAGGTCGCTTCACTCAGAAATTCTCACATTATGAGAAAGTTCCTGACGATATAGCAGCAAAAGTGATTGCTGCCTGGCAAGAATCCGAAAGCTAATATTTGCTATAAAAATTGCACATAAAAGAAAGGGGAAAGCCAGGAAATGCTTTCCCTTTTTTCTTACTTGACATTTTATAGCCTTAGGGACAATAAGGTTATGCATCAATCTTTAATAAAGATAAGTTAGATAAAAAAGAGGTTTATATGTCTGGACACAATAAATGGAGCTCTATCAAGCATAAAAAAGGTGCAGCTGATGCCAAAAGAGGTCAGCTTTTTACTCGCTTAGTTAAAGAAATTATCCTTGCGGCAAGAAATGGAGGAGGAGATCCCGAAGCTAATCCTCGTCTACGTACAGCAATTTTGAATGCTAAAGCAGCAAATATGCCACGAGAAAACATTGAGAGAGCAATTAAACGAGGAACGGGAGAAATTGAAGGGGCAAACTATGAAGAAGTGGTATACGAAGGTTATGGACCCAATGGGATTGGTTTAGTCATTGAAGTTATGACGGATAATAAAAATCGCACTATTGCTGATCTCCGTCATACCTTGACTAAATATGGTGGAACTATGGCAGAAAGTGGTGCTGTAGCTTGGAATTTTGAGCAGAAAGGCTTTTTTAATGTTCCTGCAGCTGGATTGGATGAGGATGAATTTATGCTTCAGGCTCTGGAAGCAGGAGCTGAAGATATAGAATTAAATGGTGATTATTTTGATGTTTATACTGCTCCTCAAGATTTTCATACTGTTCTTGCTAATATGGAAAAATTAGGCTATCCCATTGAAAATGCGGAATTAACACGTGTCCCCAAAACCACTATCAATGCTGATGATGTTGCACCTAAGATATTTAAACTGATTGAAATGCTGGAAGAGCTGGATGATGTCCAGAAAGTCTATGCCAATTTTGAAGTCTCTGATGAAGTAATGGAAGCTCTCAGTCAAGAAGCGTGATAATTATTGGTATTGATCCCGGTAGTCGTTTTTGTGGATATGGTCTTTTAGAAATAAATGAGAGAAGGATCCTTGCAGCTGGTTGTGATGTGATTAATATGCTAAAAGGTAAGGACTTGCCTGAAAGATTGGAAATCCTTTTTGATGCTATCAACGATATCTTAAGGGAATATAAACCTGATATAGCCGTGGTTGAAAGTATATTTTATCATAAACAGATACGCAGTGTTTTTACTCTGGGACAGGCTCGTGGAGTGATTCTTTTGGCTCTGGCTCAAAATGATATTCCCATAGTTGAATACAGTCCCCGGGAAGTTAAAAAAGCTGTGGTAGGTAATGGAAATGCGAGTAAGCAACAGGTGCGTTATATGGTTAATCAGATAGTTAATCTGCACCATAAACCAGCACAAGACGATGCTTATGATGCGTTAGGTCTGGCTTTATGTCATTATCATAGGATAAGATTTGCCTGATGCTGAACTATATACATGGAATTTTGATACATAAAAATCCAATGAAAGCAGTAGTAGAGACAGCTTCCGGTATCGCTTTTGAATTAATGATTCCAATTAGCACCTACGAAGTTCTTCCCGAGACTGGTAAAGATTGTCTGCTCTACACTCATCTTCAAATCTCTCAGGATGATATACGTCTTTATGGTTTTGCCACTCAAGCTGAATGTGAACTTTATAAAAATTTGAATCGTATCTCTGGAGTAGGACCAAAGATTGCACTTTCCATCATTTCTACTTTACCCATTCCCACCTTCGTTAGAGCCATAGAAAAGGGTGAAGAAGCTTTACTGACAAAGATTCCCGGGATTGGCTCTAAGAGTGCACAACGATTGATTATTGAACTGAAAGGTAAGCTGCTTCATCTTCTGGAATATGAAGTTTCCGAAGGAAAAATGCTGAAAGAAGATATTATAATGGAAGTAGAAAGTGCACTTCAAGCTCTCGGATTTAATCCCAAGGAAGTGCGTAGAGAGTTAAGTCTGTTAGGTGAAGAAGCAGGCAAGATGCCAACCGAACAATTAATAAAAGAAATAATCCGAAGAATATATCAGAGAAGTAGATAAATGGTTAGAGAAGAAGCCTATTACACTATCCTTAAAGTATTTAAAGATACAGAATTTTCCGATACCCTCTTGCATCAACGAGCTAAAAAGCTTAAGGGAAGCAAAGAAAATGTAGCCCTATTCTATAATATGGTGAAAGGTGTGATAAAGATGCGTCTCAAACTGGATTACATTCTTTCACAATATACGGATCAAGATAAATTTGCTCAGACGGATATCAAGATTAAGACCTGGTTATATCTTGGGTTGTATCAGATGATGTATCTTGATTCTATACCTAACCATGCAGCAATTAATGAGACGGTTGAGCTGGCGAAAAAGAATATGGGTGAGAAAGTTGGAGATTTTGTTAATGCTGTTCTAAGAGCTTATCAACGCAATCCAGAAGTTAAATATCCAGAAGATCCCGTTCTACGCATAGCTTATGAGCATTCTTATCCTCCAGAATTAATTGCTAAATGGATTGAACTCTGGGGCGAAGAGGATACGGAATATCTTGCCCTCTTTTACAATGAAAATCCCAGATTGCACATAAGAGTAAATACCACCGCCACCACCAGAGATAAACTCATTCAGTATTTTACCAAACGTGATATTCCTGTAACACCTTCTCCCGTTAGTAAAATAACTATCTTGACTAATGCTGCGGATGAGGTTTTAGAAGATGTGGCTTTTTCGGAAGGATATTTTTCCATTCAGGACACCTCTTCCACCTTAATTGTTGATTTATTAGACCCTCATCCTGAGGAAAATATTCTGGACCTTTTTGCTGCTCCAGGTGGTAAATGCACCTATATTGCGGAAAAAATGGTTAATACAGGTGAAGTTGTAGCCGTGGATAAGATTCCCAATAAAATGAAACTTCTCAAACAAGCAGCAGACCGTTTACAGCTTACCAATATTAAACAAGTGGTAACGGATGCTTTTCGTTATGGACCCGTGGCACCTGCTTATGATAGAGTTTTAGCTGATGTTCCTTGTTCTGGCTGGGGAGTTTTTGGGCGTAAAGCAGATTTGAGATGGCAAGCTAATAAAAATATAGAGGAACTGGTTAAACTGCAGGAAAAAGCTCTTGATTATGCTGCAAATTTCGTTCGTGCTGGAGGAATATTGGTCTATTCTACTTGCACTCTTAATCCAGCAGAAAATGAAGAGCAGATAAAGAAATTTCTACAGAGAAATCCTAAGTTCACATTAGTGAATGCCAAAGAAATATTACCATCTGATTTTGTAGTGGAAGGAATGTTTAAGACTTTACCTTTCAAGCATGATATGGATGGTGCTTTTGCTGCTAAGATGAGAAAAGCAAGGTAAGAAGTTATGGCAAGTGAAAAGACAAAAAAATTCTGGATGACCATCGGAATTGGTTTAGGCATTATCTTTATTACTGCTTTTCTGACCAGTCAAATCATTTTCCCGCTTATCTTCCGTACCCCTAAAAATGTTGAAGTTCCTAATGTGGTCGGACTTAGTTTACCAATGGCAAAGCTCCGACTTACTCAACTGGGATTGCATATTGTGGTAAGGGATTCCGTATGGTCAGAAACAGGACAACCAAACACTATTTTAGACCAAGACCCCCAACCTGGAAAAAAGATAAAACCAGAGAGCACCGTCTATGTTAAAGTAAATAGAGGTCCTATGAAGGTGGGTGTCCCTTATCTTGTAGGATTAAATTACAGCGATGCTTATTATACCCTTAAATCTGCAGGATTAGAAGCAGTGATAGCAGATTCTCTATATTCAGATAATTATCCTCGCAATACCATTGTGCGTAGTTCTCCTCCGCAAGGAACTAAGGTAGAGAAAGGTGCGAAGGTTAGGTTATATATAAGTAAGGGTCCCAAGCCCTTTATAGAAGAGACCGTTATCTGGGATAGTTTATTAATGTGATAGTGAATGTATTATAAATTAAACCAACCGATAGACTGGAGAAATTTGTCTCCTATCAGTGTCCATACAACAGCAGCCAGAGCAACGATATTACCAAAGGCAAAGCCTTGATTGGGCTTGCGAACAAAGATAAGAAAATATAGTAATCCTAATATACAGGCTAAAAGTATAACCCAGGGGATGTGAATAACGCCAAAAAATGCTCCTACTGCTGGAATTAAAATTACATCACCACCACCTAATCCTTCACGATGAAATAACTTTAACCACAGCAGGGCAAGCAAATAGAGAAAGACAAAAAGAATCACAACCGGGAGCAGAAAAACCATAGCAAAACTGTAAAAATTGAACTCACTTTGGATTAATCCCATCAATAATCCTATGATTACCATAGGAATAGATATTACCAGCGGTATGATTTTATAGAAAGCATCAATAAAGAAAATAGGAATGAGAAAACCAGTCATAATAGCAAACTTGAAGAAGCTAAAACTCAATCCATAGACCAGATACAGAGCAATAAACAATACGGGAGTAATTATTTCTACCACCAAATGATGCCAATGTATCTTCGCTCCACAAGCCTTACATCTTCCCTTCAGGACTATATAACTGATTATAGGAATATTCTGCGAAAAGGGGATGGGTTTTCCGCAATTGGTGCAATGAGAACCAGGTTTAACTATGGATTGGTGACGAGGAATTCTATCAATCAGGACATTGAAAAAGCTACCTAAGCAAGCGCCAATAACCAATAAGAGTAAGATAATCAATGCACTCAAGGCTGTTTACCACCTATCATACCAGTTATTATAATAATTGGGGAAATAGTTTCCCTGGTGGAATTCTATCTGGAAATGCATCTTATCCGAAGGTTGATAACTCAACCTAAAATCAGGAACTATTCTGGTATTGTTATCATCGTTAAGCTTAAAAGAAGAAGCTGTTGAACCGTAATTTATCACATTGAGGTCCAGTTCCATTTTCAATTTTTGAGAAAAGGCATAGCTTAAGTGATTAGTATAGCGGGAAAGATAATAACCATATCCAACAGAGGAAGTGCCAGCCATAAATCCCATAGAATGACTCATATTAAGTCTGTTTGGATTTAGCAACGAAATAGTTTCCGTATCATTGGAAAAAAGAGCTGGATTTATCATATTTACTTGTGCTATAACAGGCAAGACCATCATTAAGGCTGCAAGAATTATAAATACTTTCGTCATTTTCCCATCTCCTTCTTTATTCTAAATTCCACTAAAATACAAAATAAATTAATTCCTTTTCCTGTCAAGAAAAGTTGAACATTGGTCTTTAACTGGAGATAGGTGGGATATCTTCAGAGCGATGTCTAACTACTTTACCTATAGCAAGATAGATGGTATTTTCAGCAATATTGGTGGAGAGGTCTGCTATCCTTTCCAAGTTCTTTGCTATGCGTAATAAATGCAAATATTGGGAAGTCAGAATAGGATTTGCTTGTATAAGCTCCACCAGATGATGGTAAATCTGGCGATTCAGGTTATCCACAGTATTATCTTCGCTACAGACTTGATGAGATAGTGCCACATCTTCTTTAACCAGGGCATCCAGACTATTTTTTAGCATAGTTAAAGTATTGCTTTTCATCTGCTCCAGTTCTGGAAGCTCATAAACAACAGGATTATCCATTAGATGAGCAGTGCTTTCAGAAATATTAACCGCCTGGTCAGCCAATCTTTCCAGGTCATTATTAATTCTATAAATCATCAGGATAAGTCTTAAATCTCTGGCTTCTGGTTGATATAAGGCAATGGTAGTTATGCACTTATCATCAATCTCCAGTTCGGTTTGATTAACCTGGTTTTCCAGTGCGAGGACATTTTCCAGCAAAGAAGGTATGTTCTTATAAAGACCATCTACAGATAGAGATACCATCTTCTCTACCAATCCCGCTTCTGATATCAGCATTTGTTTTAATTCCTGTATTCTCGTTTCTAACATTTTATCTCCTTAACCGAACACTCCGGTTAAATATTCTTCTGTCCTTTTATCCTTAGGAACCGTGAAAATATGTTCAGTTTTTCCAAATTCCACTAATTCTCCTAAATATAGAAAGGCGGTGTAATCAGAAATTCTTCCTGCTTGTGCTACATTATGGGTAACCATCAGGATTGTCACGCTATTTTTAAGAGACAGGCATAACTCTTCTATCTTTGCAGTAGATTGAGGATCCAGCGCTGAAGTAGGTTCATCCAGAAGTAAAACTTGGGGTTTATTTGCCAGAGCCCGAGCAATGCAAAGTCGTTGTTGTTGACCACCGGATAAACTCATAGCTGAATGATGTAAACGGTCTTTCACTTCATCCCATAACCAAGCAGCTTTAAGACTTTCTTCCACTCTTTCTTTTATCTCGCTTTTCGTATATTTCGCCTGAATCTGAAGTCCATATGCCACATTATGATATATGGATTTAGGAAAAGGATTAGGTTTTTGAAACACCATTCCCACAGAGGCTCTAACAGCATAAACATCTGTTTTAGGAGCATATATATCTTTATTTCCAAGATAGACTTTTCCAGTGAGCTCCATATCAGGGATAAGGTCATTCATACGGTTAAAACATCGTAGTAAAGTGGATTTTCCACAGCCAGAAGGACCTATGATGGCGGTAATATTATTTTTATAAGCTTCCAGATTGATATTATGTAAAATATGATTTTTCCCAAACCAGAGGTTGAGATTGGAGGTCCAGATTTGTTTTTCTACCATTGTCTTTTCTTCCTCATATAAGAACGTATTATTATAGCGGTGGCATCTATTAATAGAACCAAGATAAGAAGCACTAAAGCAGTCCCATAGGCAATAGGCACCTGTGCTTCAGGATGAGTTCCTTCTGTCATTAAAGCATAGATATGATAGGGTAATGCCATAACTTCATCTTGCAGACTGTGTGGTAATCTGCGAGAGTAGAAGGTTGCTGCGGTAAACATAATAGGAGCAGTTTCACCAGCCACTCTTCCTACACTGATAATTGCTCCGGTTAAGATATTAGGTAAGGCAGCAGGGAAGACCACTCGTGATATAGTTTGTCTGGTTGTCGCTCCTAAAGCTAAAGAAGCTTCAGAAAAATCTTCAGGAACACTTCGTATAGCTTGCTCTGTATTATTAATAATCACCGGCAAGGCAAGAATCGCCAGAGTCAAACTTCCAGATAAAAGAGATACCTTAAAACCCATTAAGTTAACGAAGATAGCCATTCCAAACAAGCCAAAGATGATTGAAGGTATTCCTGCCATAGTATTGATGACAATATGTAGAAAATTAACTAACCGAGCTGGTTTTCCATAATGAGTTAGCCAGATAGCAGCAAAGATACCTATAGGTAAGGCTATAATCATAGAAAGTATAGTAAGTAAAAAAGTTCCTACTAAAGCAGGAAAGATACCTCCAGCCGTCATAGCTTTATAAGGAGGTTGAATTATGAAATTCCAGCTTAAGACGGATGCACCCATAGTGACAATCCGGATAATAAAAAGGACTAAAAATCCTGCTGTAATAACTAACATTAAAGTAACTATTCCTGTCCAATAATCATTTTTTATTTTGCGTAAGTTCATTTTATCCTCTTAGGTCTAAATACTAATTCCGTAATCAGGTTAGATACAAAAGTTATAATAAATAATACTATTGCCAGAGCGAACAGAGATTGATAATGTAAGTCTCCAACCACCGTTTCTCCCATTTCTGCTGCTATGGTAGAAGTCAATGGACGCACAGGTTCAAAGATAGATTTAGGAATCTGAGCTGCACCTCCTGAAACCATTAAGACTACCATTGTTTCTCCTATAGCTCTGCCAAAACCCAATAAAATACTTCCTATTATCCCTTTTTTTGCTGCTGGTATTACAGCTTTGAAGATGGTCTCACTTTTTGTTGCTCCCAGTGCCAGAGAAGCTTCTCTAATACTATGTGGCACGCTGTTCATTGCATCTTCACTTATGCTACAGATAATAGGAATCACCATAATACCAAGTATTAAAGAGGAAGTGAAGAGATTCAGACCTGTATCCAGAGAAAACCACTGACGAATTAGAGGTGCTAAAAATGCCATTCCAAAGAGTCCATATACCACGGAAGGTATACCAGCCAATAATTCTATTATCGGTTTTACTATTTCTCTTAAGCGAGGACTGGCTATTTCTGCAATAAAGATGGCAGAACCGAGGCTTAAAGGTAGAGCAATGATTAAAGCTCCCAGGGTAACGGTTAATGAACCTATAATTAAAGCCCAGGCTCCAAAACTTGGAGGATAATGCGTGGGATACCAATTATTGGTAAATAGGAAGTCTTTCCAGCTAACTACCTTAAAAAGTGAAAGTCCATCATGAAATATCCCATAAATGATTGCTAATAAGCATATGACAGTTAATAAAGCTGCTAAATAAGCGATTGTCTGAAAAATCTTTTCTTTTATGTCTTTCATATTTTAACCTTAAAGACGGGAGTAATAACTCTCGTCATAATGGAGGATCGAGGGTTTATAGTCATAGCTTTATTGCAAAGGAATAAAACCTTGTTCTTTAACTATCTTTTGACCTTGAGGAGATTGAATAAAGGCAATATAGCTACTGACAGCTCCAGTAGCTTTGCCATTGGTATACATATACAATTTCCGAGATAATATATAAGTACCGTCTTGCACTGTTTTCTCGCTGGGCAAAACCTTTTCCACAACTAAGGCTTTTACTTTATTGCTTACAAAACCAACTCCAGCATAGCCAATAGCTCCAGGTGTATCTGCTACAGTATTGGTGACTGCATTATTAGAAGCTAAAAGTTGAGCAGAAGAACTGACCTTAGCTCCAGCCATAACCTTTTCATTGAACACTTCAAAAGTTCCCGATGAAACATCACGAGAGATAACCACGATAGGAAGATTTGGACCGCCCAGTTCTTTCCAATTCTTTATCTTACCAGTATAGATATCCCTTATTTGAGAGATAGTGATATTGCTAATGGTATTGGAAGGATGGACGATAACAGCAATTCCATCCAGAGCTATAGCATAGGGAACAGGGTTAATCCCTTTAGCCTTAGCTTGGGAGATTTCTTTAGATTTCATAGGACGACTGGAGAGGGCAATATCCACAGAATTATTAATCAAAGCAGCGATTCCTACTCCAGAACCTCCACCACGAATAGAGATATTGATATCTGGATGTGCATCCATAAAAGCTTCTGCCGTTGCTTGGGCTATGGGAAGGACAGTTGTTGAGCCCGCACAGGTTACTTTGCTTTTAGCATTAACAGTAATAGTTGTCAGGGTTAAGATTGCCACAAGTAATAATAGTTTATTTTTCATTTTTACATCCTATAGTGTTATTGTATTATTAAAACGCCATTTAAGTTGAAGAAGAAGAGTAGAGCTATCTTTTAGCTTATTAGCATAGGAAGCTGAAGATTCTTCTTCATCATAAGATTTGTAAGTATAATTAAGTTGAAATTGCATAGCTGGATTAGCACTTTCATTGTGCATAAATTTGTAATTCAAGCCAGCTGTTATTGCATTAAGTAAATTTTGATTAGAGGGATTATCAGTTTCATCCCATCTATCATATCTTCCTATTAAATCTAAATCATATCCTATAAGCTTTTGTAATTTAATGGTAGGGATAACACTTAGACAATTAGCTGTATAGTCCTTATTGGAGAATTCATCTGCATGCATAACTTTTTTAGAAATGTATTCCAGACATAAGTTTATTGGACCATAAGTAATACTGCCCAGTCCATCCAATAATAGCTGCTGATTAAACTTTGGATTAATCGTATTATCTGTGAGAAGTTTTTTTCTTTCATTACTATTTATCATAATAGAGCCACCAACCATAATACCACTTACGGGGGTTATACGTAAGTTACCCACAAAAGCGGGTTCAATATTATCCTTTAAATTAGCTCCATAGTTCTTATATCCTTCTCCATTATAAATACCCACTGCATATTCACCCCAACCTTCTGGAAAATATCCATTGAAAGTGATACCGTAATCGGAAGAATTAGTTATGCTATATTCATCCGCAGGAGCTTTTCCAATAAGGTCATAAGTCCAATCATAGATAGAACCAAAATATACTTTCTGTAATCCAACGGTTGTGGTTAAATCCGGTATAGGGATAAGATTGGAAAAATCCAGATAAGCATATTTCAATTTTAATCCAGCACCATTCTTATTGTCATCAGAGCTAAAGATGTCTACAGTAAAGCGGCCCTTTACGGTTTCACTGAATTTGGGTTCCAATCCGAAGTATCCCCTTTCCAAAGAAAAATAGTTTTTCAGGATAGCATTACTACTGTCTGCTGGTACTTTTCCATTTACTATAGTCCAGCGATTCCACATTTCTCCACTAATTTTTAGTTCCTGGCTACATAATGTTCCTGTCAGCAGTAGCCCAAGTAGGGTCAACCAAATCAATTTTTTCATATCTTCTTTTTCCTCCTTTGAAGATCTACTGTATTATAGGTATCAAATGTTAGGATTTGATTAGCTGGAGGTTAAGAATTGTTAACTATTAAGGTAACTTATTATTATTAGTTGCGTTAGAGGAGGTTAGTGATTCTTGCTCTCTTTTTATTCTTCGGATGGCTTTATTTCTTAGTTGTTTCACTCTTTCCACGGTGAGGTCTAAGTTCTTAGCTATCTCTTTCAGAGTTAAACCTTCTTGATAGGACAAGTGAATAATCTTTGCTTCTAAGGGTGGCATATCGGAAGGAATAATTTTTTCCCAGTCGGAGCTTTTTATATGCACTTCTTCATTATTAACGGTTATTTGATTATCTTCAAAGGTTTCTGCCTGTAAAGAATGTGCCATTTCTTTTTTAAGGGCAGAAAGGATTCTCTTTTTAATATGCCAGACCGCATAGGTAGAGAATTTCGCTCCTTTTGTCTCATCATAGCTATTTGCTGCTTCTAATAACCCCAATAATGCTTCCTGCTGCAAATCTTCCAGAGGAAGACCTGCATTTTTATATTGATTGCAGATGCTATATGCCAGAGGTGAATATTCCTCCAGCAAAGCATCATAGTCTAAATTAAAAATAGGATTCTCTTCAGACTTCATTGCCAGATTCTAAGGTTTTTTGAGGAAGGGTAAGCTTGAAAGTGGTTCCTTCTCCTAATTTACTGGAGACGGTAATATCTCCATGATGTAATAGGATGATGTGTTTTACTATTGCCAATCCTAACCCTGTCCCATTACGACTTCTGGTGCGAGAGGGGTCTGCCACATAGAAACGTTCAAAGATTCTATCCAGATGTTCAGGAGCTATTCCTGTTCCGGTATCAGAAACCTCAAAGATGACCTTATTCCCTTCTTTTCTACTTTTTATGCTTATTGTTCCTTTATCCGTGTAGCGAAGTGAGTTTTGCACTAAGTTTATAAAAACCTGTTCCAAACGGAAGGGGTCACACACCAATCTCGGGATAGCAGGGTCCAGTTCAATTTCCAGAGTCAATTCTTTCTCCTGGATTTCAGGTTCCAGAATCAATTTTATATTATCAAAGAAGGTGGAAAGATTAATGTCCTGCAATTCCAGTTGAGCAGTACTTTCCAGTTGGATAAGTTGCTCCAGGTCTCCAATAAGATGATTTAGCCGCTGACTGTGATTTAAGATTATCTTCAGATAGCGAGTGTTATCTTGTTCAGGAGAGGTTAACATTGCTTCCGCAAAACCTTGGATTGCGGTCATAGGAGTCCTCAATTCGTGAGCCAGATTGACGATAAAGTCCTTCTTCATCTGTTCTGTTTTTTGAATAGCATCAATATTATGGAGGATAAATATATTGCGTTTAGCTTCCTGATTCAGACTAGAGGAAAGAATATAGCTGTGATTCTGGATAGTGATTTCCTCTATTTTCTTGTCTGGTGAAGTTTTCCTGTTTTCCAGATAAGCTAATAATTCAGGATGACGGATTATTTCCTGATAATGAGGTTTTTGAGCTGGATTATAGGCAGGAAAGAGTTTCTGGAATGGTTCGTTTGCCCAGATTATTCTACCTTCATCATCCTGAGCCCAGAGAACATCCTCTATAGAATTTAGCAGTAATCTCAGTTCCTGTCTATGAATGGTTAAATGCGTAATCACTTCTTCCAGTCTTTCCAACATCTGATTAAATTCATTGGCTACTGCATCCACTTCCTTTATGCCAAACTCTTGTAGACGCTGGGAATAGTCTCCTTGAACAACGGTTCTAGCTGTATGTATCCAGCTATCTTTTATCTTTCGGAAAGAAGAGCAGAGAAACCAGATAGCAAGAAGTGAGACTGCTGCTGCAACTAAGATGGTTAGCCCAAGAGATGCTTTAAGAATTAAACATAACCCCACACTTAACAAGGGAAGAAGGACGGCAATAAGCAATAGAGTGCTAAGATGATTTTTTCTCATTGTCCTGAATCTTCCTCATAGGGAGAAAATTTATAACCCATTCCCCGGATATTTTTAATCGTCCAAGCATAATCCCCTAATTTTTCTCTCAAATTGCGGATATGGACATCCACGGTCCTTTCTATCACTATCTTATCATTTCCCCAAAGATAATCCAGAATCTGATTTCTGCTATAGACCCAGCCAGGTCTTTGCGTGAGAAGTTGCAATATCTTGAATTCAGTTAAGGTTAAATCTACCCTCTTATCCCTTATATAAACCTCAAATTTATTGAAATCTATGCGAAAATCCGATGTGATGGTAAGGACATTTTTAGAGGTTTCCCAGCCTCTTCTACGTAACACTGCTTTCACCCGAGCTACTAATTCAGAACTGGCAAAGGGCTTCGTTATATAGTCATCTGCTCCATATTCCAGACCTCTAACTCTATCTTCAACATCTGTTCTAGCGGTTAACATTATAATAGGAATTGTTTCCCATTCTGGTCTATTCTTAATAATTCGGCAAGCTTCCATCCCATCTAAATCAGGAAGCATTAAGTCCAGGATAATTAAATCGGGAATTTGCTCAGTTAGACGATTCAGCATCAACTTTGCTCCATTAAATCCTTCCGTTTGATATCCTGCATTTTTTAATACCAATTTTACCAACTCCAGAATGTCCGATTCATCTTCTACTATAAATATCTTATTATTCATATCTTATATCCCCTATATAAGACTCTCTTCTTTAAATATTATTATCTGACAAGGAAAAACACTTATTTTTTGATTAATTTTTCTTAACAAATGGCAGCATGGTGGTGGGGTGGTGAGATGTCCCCGTCTCGCCAAGCCGTAAGGCTTTTATATAAAAACATATAAGCTCTTATCATTACCATAGAAAGAATAAGTAAGATTATACCGTGATTATTTTCCTCTTTCTTATAATAGATTTTTATCTTGAGCAGATTTTATTATATTATCTAAAAAAGATAGGATAAAGTATGAAACAGACAGACCTTTCTACTGCTTATGGTTTAATTCATTTACCAGCTAAAGTTGCTCTGGCAGTGACGGAAAAACCTCAGGGTGGTTATAATCTAATCACCATAGAATGGTTTATGCGGACTTCCATTCAGCCTCCTATGTTTGCTATTTCCATCGGTCATACCAGATTTTCTCACGAATGCTTGCAACAAAATAGATTTTTTAACCTCGTCTTTCCATCAGTGGAGATGAAAGACCTCTGTGCTCTGGCAGGTTCTACCACGGGAAGAGAGATTGATAAGATGGAATATGGTAAAGTAAGATATTTCCCTGGTAAACTACATAAGATGCCGGTTTTAGAGAATGCAGTTGCCGTCTTTGAATGCGAAATAGTCACGCAGGTTCGTAGCGGAGACCATACCATATTCGTAGGTGAGATAAAATACTGCTGGGCAGATAAAGAGAAAAAACTGCTGGTGTATACTAAGGAGTAAAAATAAATCAGGAAGGACACAGTAAAGATTTGCTAACATCATATTGAAGAATAAGTTAAAACATACATCATTTTTTTCTCTTGACAAATATAATATATTGGTTATATTGGTATCATTATGAATATAAAATCATTTTTAAATCTAAAAGAAATCCTTACGGGATGTAAGGAAGGAGGAAGGTATGCCCTTAAACGACAATACATTTAATAACTCATTTGTTTCTCACAGAAATAACCACTCACCCAATTCAATCAATTCATTGAGAATGGCGAAATGCAAATGCAAATATCTATCTATGCTTAACTTACATTACCACCATATTTTCTTAGTATTAGCTGAAAAAAATCCCTATATTAAAGCATTATTATTATCCTATGAGGCAGAATTATTATTTGCAGAATACAAACAACGAGGAGCATATTATGAGTAAGCTAAGTACAAACTCATCTGTCTCCCAAAGTAATCAAATCCACCACAAATCAATGTCGCAATTAACTGAGATTGAGCAGGAAAATATTCCTGTCCCAATTTCGTCATCCCCTATCTATGAGAATAATAATTTATCCATAGTACAAACCATTCAAAAGAATCAATTAATTAAAGAGGTAAAAAAATGAAAGATTCAATTCAATCAATCTTCCCTGAAATTCAGGGTTCCCAATGTTACACAGTTTCCGAAGACACTATCTCGGAACCTAATTTTAATGATGTAATCACGCTTCAAACAGAAGATAATCTTCTTTCTGCCGAAGAAGCAATTCAAACCTCTAACAATACAAATAATATTAAAGGAACAAACATTATGACCAAATCAATTACCAATTCAAAAGAATCAATTAATTACACAGGAGTAAAGATGAAACAATCATTTCAATCAATCGTCCCTGAAATTCAGGGGTCCCAATGTTACACAGCTTCCGAAGACACAGTCACGGAACATAGAATTAATGATGTAGCCACGCTTCAAACAGAAGATAATCTTCTTTCTACCGAAGAAGCAATTCAAACCTCTAACAATACAAATAATATTAAAGGAAATAATATCATGACAAACACAACTATCAATTCTCTTCCTGTTAATCAGGAAACCCAGCTTTCTCTTAGTGATGAAAGCATTGCTACCACTCAGTATAATAATCATCCTGAAATTTCTTTAAACCCTCTTCTCTCAGAGGATACTATGATGTCCTTAGAGAAGGCTGTAGAACTTAACAATAATATTATGGAGTTAAAAATGACTAAGTTAAAAGACAATGTGAGAAACTCATCTGTTTCTCATAGAAATTCAGCAAATGAAAATGACCCCTTAACCCTGGTTACTATGGGTAAGGATGTTAAAAACCCAGAGTTATTAGAATATAGAACTCTGGATGAAATAATTAATGACATTAAAAGTGGTCAGCATAAAGCTAAGATTGAAACTATCAGAAATACTGCCAATGTAGAGGAGCGTAAAGCTCTCAAGACAAAACTACCCTATTTCATCTATGGTATAATCCAAGACCGTAGATCTGATGGTAATGTCCGTCAGATGAACGGTCTGATTATAGATATTGATGATGTTGCGGATATTGAGGAGGGTAAGAAAGAGCTTGAGGCTCTTCCGTGTGCTCGTTATATCTTTCGTTCTCCTTATAATGGGATAAAGGTTATTATTCCTTTTAACCGTCCTGTTACTGACAAAGATACTTATATGACATTATGGAAATATTGTGCATTAAATATTCGTGATCTAATCGGAACAGAGCCAGATGACCCTTCGGGGTGGTCTCAAGCCTGTTTCATTAGTTATGATCCAGATATAGGGGATTTAGGAGAAGAACATTTTCTCAATGTAGAAGATACTATCTTAATTATGCTGCAAACGGAAGAGAAGAGCGAATCTTCTCATGAGCAAAAATGCAATCAGTATTCTCAAGAGGAGACCATCAATAATTCTATTTCTGCAGTAGAACATTTATCACAGAGGAAAATTAAATATAGGGACTGGCTTCGTTGCGGTATTGCTATCTATAACTATTATAAAGACATAGGAAAGCTGGATGAGGGTAAAACCCTCTGGCTTTCCTTTGCCGATAATCCCAATTATCAGGATACAGATAGGGAATTAGAAAAAATCTGGGAAAAGATAGCCAAAAATACTTATAGCCAAATCCATATAGGTACTCTCTTCTATATAGCCCAAGAATATGGATGGAAAGTTCCGAAAAGCCAGCAAAATAATATTGTCTTGATGGTACCTCTGGATAAATCTAAGTTACCACCTATGTTTCAGGAATATATTGAGACTGTAAATAAAATTACAAATGCTCCTGATGGGGTTATTCTTACTGCAATGTTACCCTATCTCGCAGTGTCTATTGGTAATCATATGTATATTAAAGCATTCGGAATAAAACACTATTGTAACATTTATGCCATATTAATAGGTCCTTCTTCAAGAACCCATAAAAGCACCTGTATGAACCTGGCTAGATATATACTAAAAGAAGAAAATTATGATTTGATTAGAAACAAAATTACCGATCCAGCTTTGCTGAAAGAACTAAAAAACAAACCTAATCTGCTATTAGTATTTTCAGAAATGGGTAGTTTGTTCCAGAACTTCAAACAGGATTATAATAAGCCTATGGTGGACGATATAACCGACCTGTTTAATGGATATTTTAATGGTAATAGCACTCTGGATTATAGTGTCTTTATAAAAGATACTGCTCTATCTATTATTGGCGCTATAACCAATGATAGCTTTGATGATGCTTCTAAACATATCATTGATAGAGGTTGCGGTTTCTTCCAGAGATTCATATCATGTTATGTACCAGTTAATTACTATTCTTACAATGATGTCATATATAAGCGTACCCAAGTTTCATTTGATGACATACGTAAGTATAATGATATGACCTCCTTTTTTGTATCTCTACCAGGTTCTTATGAACTGAGGTATAATGCTGAAGCAGAATCATATATCAATGGAGAATATAGCATCAAATATAATCAGCTGCAGCAAAAAGAGGGGAGAGAAGGGGAATTTAATACTCGTCTCTATACTGATTACCTTTATAGATTCTCTATTATGATTTACGCCGTGAAAAGGTGGGAAGATATGAGAGAGGCTAAAGACCTGGAAGAGTGGTTTGAAGAAAATCCTATTGATAAAGAGACTGTTCTTCAAGCTGAATATATGTGCGATTATTATCGTAAAAATAGTATATTAATTATATCGTCCTGGGATGATAAATATACTCTTGATAATATGCAAAAATTAATCAAATGCCTTGACTCTTCTCCAGAACATAGACTCAATAAAACCAATATCTCTAAGGCATTTAATAATCACCTATCTAAAGAAAAAATGGAAAAGTATATCCATTACTTACTGGAGTTAGACCTTATAGAACAAGAAGAAGAAATAGTTAGAAATTCAAATAACCCCCCCACCTACTTTAAGTTAAAGTGATAGATAAACATAAGGGGGGAGTCTTCGGACTCCCCCTTTTTCATTCCTTAATATTTTCTTCCAGTTTAGATAAGATTTAAGGTTTTGTTAATTTTAGTCTTAGGACTTCCTTATTTCCTTGCTTAATAAATTCCCACTTTACCGAAGTGGTATGCCTACAATAATCACTTATAATTCTCCTGCTTCTTTAATAAATTCGCATAAAATTTAATAAATTCGCAGTCTGTTTTGGACACATATTGTACTTATCTACTTCAATCATATAAAGTTATAACATTTATGCCTCACCCTTATACCCCCCTTATCTATCACTTATCATTTTAACTAAGAAAGAGCTAAGGGAGAGCTAAGATAGACTTACTAATTACTTATATTTTAGTTAGTTAAACCTAAAGGTAGTAGTATATATACACACTTTGGGTTAATATAACATACTAAATGTTTTAGTTAATTATAATATACTTAAAGCTTTGGGTTATATATAATCAATCATATACTTAAAGTTTTAAGTATATATATTATACCTAAAGGTTTAGGTTAGAGAGAATACCTAAAGTTTGAGTTATATATTATATCTAAATTCAGATAATATTATTATACTAAAAGGTTTAGGTTAGAGAGAATACCTAAAGTTTGGGGTATATATTATATCTAATAATTAGATTATATTATTATACTAAAAGGTTTAGGTTATATTTGATATCTAAAGTTGTAGTTTATATTTAAGAAAGTTGTAGTTTATATCTAAGTAGTAGTAGATAATAAAGATAATATACCTAAATTAGTATAACAACTTTTAGTTATGATAACATCCCAAATACTATAAGATAGCTGGGGGGTATAAGGGTATAGCATAATTTCTCTAACTACTTATATAATAAGCTTATAACTATATATTATGTCCAAAACAGACTGCGAATTTATTATTTTTTTTACGAATTTATTATAGTGGAAGGAAAATGGTGGAAGGAGGTCCTTTTCATAAAAGATGGTGGAAGGAGGTCCTCCTCATAAAAGATGGTGGAAGGAGGTCCCCCTCCTTTCAAGCTCCGAAGGAGCTTTCTTTTTGGGAGTCATAACCATCCTCTTACAAGGGGTCATAAACGTCCTCGTTTATGAAGCTCCGAAGGAGCTTTCTTAAAAAAATATAAATAAAAGCCTGACGGCTTGGCGAGACGAGGACGTCTCACCACCATTACGAGACGAGGACGTCTCACCACCATTACGAGATGGGGACATCTCACCACCATTACGAGATGAGGACATCTCACCACCATACTCACCATCTCTACAGTTTCTCTTATACATCAGTTTTCCACATACATTTATATCCAATCTTGAGGTGTTTCTTAAGATATGCAGAAAGTATAGGGTCATTCTTATTTATCTTAGCCAATAGACGATTAATCATTTGAATGAGACGCTGATACTCTCTTTTAGTGTAATTCATAAAATAGCGAGGCTTACCATTGAGGGTTACTTCAGTATAAAACTTACGGATAAAGTCGTATTCTTCTTGGAGCTTATTCGCTTTCTCTTCTTCTCCACTTTGTCTTAGCAGTTTTACTTTTTCCCTTAGTCTCCTTTGTTCCCTTTTAAGGTCTCTAATATATTTATAATCAACCATTTTTACCCAACCACCTACACCCTGATAAGTGGAATATTTTTGCTCTTTAGAGTCATCTTGAGTGGAGGTATACGAATCCTTTTGACTGTGATTATGAGGAATTAACATACCCAATTCTTCTATGCTTATTTCATGGTCTGGGTTGTCCCAAAGATAAATAATGATTTTATACCCACGAGAACGAGAATAGGGTCTTAGTCTTTCTCTTATTTCTTTGAAAAAAGCTTCCTGAGCATCTAAGTAGTCTTCAATATTTTCATATTCAGGAATGATTTTTCTTTGGGAAACAGATGAGTTACATTGTTGATGAACCATAGTTCACCTCCCATAAATATTTGTATTTCTGAGGGTTAAATGATTTAAATGTCCTCTTCTTAAATAGATAGAAGGGACGGTGAATACCTATTTTTTGAGTTAGGTTTAACATATTTTCTCCTATATTCTTTTCGCCTTAACGGCATTATCTGAAGGCTTTCCTTTCAGATTGTTAATTTTAATAGATTGGTTCATATATGCACTAATAAAATAGAAGATAAATTTTTTCCCCCTATATAATATATACTCTCCACAGGGTCAAAACCCTGCACTTTTTTTTATCATTATCCATATAAATTTCAATGCCTTATAATCCAACTACCGAAATCATCAAGATTTAAGTCTTCAGACTTAATATATTGTAAAAAAAGTCGTTAAGAATTTCAAGAAAATAGGGAAAATGTCATCCCTATATATATGGAGGGACGAAAAAAAATAAACAGGTCCTTCTAATATATATTTTGTCATGGAGGGCAAAATGAAAGTAAAATTCAAATACGGAATCCGCACCTACAGCGGGAAACTGGATGAACTGGTCTTCAGCAGTTACAAGAAAGGTAAACTATGCATAGCCAGGCAATTTGTTTATCCTCGTATAACTGCTCATAATAATGAGATAGGTTCTGTAGGCAAGAACTTAGCGGAACTCTGGGCTAGTGGTTCCAGTGCATTCAAGGCACAGCTGGCAATGTATGCTAAGTTGAATGAAACGGAAAATGTTCCCGCTAATCAATGGGCTCCTAATGCTTATGCATTATGGATACAAGTGATGTATCAATGGGCAGCTGAACACACTGATATAGACCTCAAAAGCTTAACTTCTGAGGACTTTGCGGTCACTGGAATAGCTGTGAGTACTGTCAAGAATTGTGTGCAGAATGGTTATTTGAAACCAGTAACTGGTTATAATACTATGACTGCCGCATTCTAAATCGGAGGGCAAATAGGGGACAGGGAAACTTGTCCCCTTCAATCTTAAGATATCGGAGGCTAAGATGAATGAAAATATGCTCCACAACATAGCAGAAGAACTGGCAAAAAAGGTAAATAAAGCTCTGAATCTCCCCATTCTCAATGAACAACAGGAACAGGCTTTCTTTGAGATGGTGATACTGCTTCTACTGGAATTGCTGATTAATAAGCTCGGCTTAAATCTTGATGTGAATAACTAAAGCAGATAAAACCAGATTTGTTTACCTGCCGCTCTAAACTAATCAATCAAAGGTTGTGCCATTCTAATACTACCAGGATGGCACAACTATTTTCTTTAATAATAATACGACGCTATTATTTAATGTTAAAATCAATCTTCTTCCCCTGTTATCATATAAGAGGGTTAAAGTTTCAGACCATATAAAGCGTAGGGCTTTATATGAATGAGTGGTATAGCCTTATCTAAAAGACTTAAATCCTTAGCATTATATAAGTAGAAATATATTCCTGATTGGTTATTTGCTTTGCTGGAACAAGGAAGAAATGCGAAAAAGCAGGAAAAAATATTGACAGATTCAGTGATGGAAGCGCAGAAGATAAGAATGTTTTATTCTTGATAAGCAGGATAAATTATAGAGACTCTTTGTCTTATTCTGTGTTGATAAAGAGCTTAAGCACAAATTTAATTTTATGGTAGATGATGATGAAGTTAAGAAAATATGATGTATGCGTTTGTTTGATGTTCTTACTTATGATGATATTGGTTTCTTGTAACAAACAAGAGCAAGTGCGCAATGGGCAAAAAATTGTAGTGTTATCACCAGAAGTGGCAGAAATCATAGCTTCTTTAGGAGCTACAGACCTGTTAGTAGGTAGAACTCTGGAATGCGATTATCCTGAGGAGCTATTAAAGGTGCCGGTTGTAGGTAATTTTGGAGCAATTAATAAAGAGAAAGTTATAGCACTAAAACCAGACCTGGTATTTACTTCCGCTTTGGAGCAGGATGCTATTGCTCAGGAATTGCAAAAAATAGGAATAAAAGTTCAGCAGATTTATCCTAAAAAATTAGATGATTTACCAGTTATTATCAAACAAATAGGTGATTTAATAGGTAAAGAAAAAGAAGCTCAGAGTTTAGCAGATAGTGTAGCTACAGCTATTGAAGAAGTAAGAAGTAGAGCAGCAAATATTCACCATCCGAGAGTTTATGTGGAAATCTATCGCAATCCCTTAATGAGTGTTTCGGATGAATCTTTTGTGGGTGATGTTATAGAATCTGCAGGTGGTGATAATATATTTCCCCGATTAGAACGGGATTATGCTCGTGTAGACCCAGAAGATGTGATATTAGCCCAGCCAGATATTATTATTTGCTATTCTCAGGATACGCTGGAGGGTATATGTTCACGCAAGGGATGGAGTAACATTCCTGCAGTAAAGAACCAAAGGATTTATTTTGAAAAAGATATAGACCCTGATTTAATTCAGCAAGCTACACCAAGGACAGTTCAGGGTTTATGGCTTTTGTATGGGATATTTTCTGAGCAGACTATAAAATGAAAAAGGAACACTGGTTAATAATCTCACTCATTCTTATATTTTTAGCGATAGCCGCACTCTATCTTTTTATAGGTAATGTTAGTAAAGAGATAGTGATACAAGTAAGACTTCCTCGTATGATTCTAACGATATTCACAGGAATGACTCTTGCCGGTATAGGTTCTGTCTATCAATTGATGCTGGTTAATCCATTAGCGGAACCTTATATATTAGGAATATCATCGGGTTCAGCTTTTGGAGCGATATTATTCGGAGTGCTTGGTCTGACACTATTAATGCCTGTAGGGGGATTTATAGGTGCAGCTTTAACTTTAATAATTGTTTGGCGTCTGGCACAGAAAAAAGGGAGTTTTGACCGTAGTCGTTTACTTATTGCAGGAGTGATTGTAGGGATGTTTTTTTCTGCGGGTATATCTTTAATTATGTATCTCTTTCAGAAAGATACAATGATTATTCTGGGGACATTAATGGGAAATTTGGGGCATATATTTACTCAGAGTGAATGGCATTTCTTTCTCTTTTTACTCGTGGTCTCAATAGTTATTTTAGGTAGACTTTATTTTCGTTCTACAGCACTGGATATTATGAGTGGAGGAGATATCTATGCTGGAAGTGTAGGAATTGATGTGCAGAAAGTGCGTAAAGAACTCTTTTTACTAACTTCTGTATTAGTAGGTATCACCGTTTCTTACGCTGGTATAATAGGTTTTGTGGGATTAATCATTCCCCATATAGTGAGGTTTTTTATTCCTTCAGGACAGAGGAAGATATTTCTTTATTCCTTGATAACGGGAGGAATATTTTTATTGTGCTGCGACCTTATAGCTAAGAATATAACAGTTATTGAATTGCCTGTAGGAGTTATCACTTCTGCCCTGGGATGTCCTTTTTTTATCTGGTTGTTATTGAAAAAGTAGAATCAATCTTCTCTTTTTCTTCAATACTTTGATAATCTAATTAACTCTTATAAATAACTTTTTCTTAGAGAATAGAGCAACCATATCTATTTATAATTATAGCCATCCCATCCTTTTAAGCTTTAATTTAAACGAGGAGGCATATAGCTTTGGTTAGTTTTAGCCTTTTCTCAATAAGGAATGTTATTTAAGCTTTTTTTTGATTGAACTACTCTTGTTAGAAAGTCAGTCATAGTATAGAGCAAAGATAATAAAAAATCCGGGTGAAACAAAACACCCGGATTAGTTATAATACTTTATGTATGTTGATAATGGATTATTTCATCAGCATCATTTTCTTTGTTTCAGTTACACCATTAGTGGTCAAGCGATAGAGATATAATCCACTGGTAACAGGCTTGCCATTGTTGTCAGTTCCATTCCAGACGACGCTATGTCTTCCAAAATCAAGATTATCATTCACCAGATTTTTAACCAGCTGACCCTTCACATTATAAATGGAGAGATTAGCAAATCCAGCTTTGGGCATATCAAAACTGATAGTGGTTTGTGGATTGAAGGGGTTAGGATAATTCTGGTGCAACATATAAGTCACATTTGGAACAGTAAGGTCATCATTAGCAACAGGTGCTGTGATGAGCAATTCCATAAACATAACCTGTCCGCCATCAGGATTTTGGTGATAGGGAGGATCAATAACATTAGCACCCCAGGTGTAGTCATTATAGAACATAATTCCCAGTTTGCCAATTTTGTGACCATCAACAGTACCTACATATTGAATTTTATCGGCAGGATAAACCCACATAGGTTTAATTCCAGCAAATTCGGGAGTATCAACATTGTTAATAATGATAGGCTCGCTCCAGGAGTTTCCATTATCAGGGGAAATGGAAATCCAGATTTCGGGAGTATTAGCATAGGCAGCCATTGAGGTGTCGCCAATATAATTATAATCACGAGCACGTCTGCTATCCTGCCAAACTGCAGCCATCATACCTTGCTCATTGGCGCTGGTGATTTTGCAATTATTATAATGGAATTCCATAGCATCACTATGAGCGGAATCATCCCAGTGAGGGAAAGGCCAACCAGTTGCGACGGAAATAGCATAACCTGAGGAAGTTAGAACATACTCATCTACTTCTCCAAAAGGTGGCTGGTAATCCCAGGGACAAAAACCAGTATTAAAGTTATCCTCAGGATCTTTTTGAGGATATACTTCTCTTATTGAGAATTCTTCAGTAGCTGGATCAAAGATAAATTCCTTAACAAATTCCATTTCGGGATAATAATATCCATCAATATTTTGTAAGGACCAGACACCAAATACATGGATTCTTCCCAAATTATCCATAGTAGCATTTATATGCCCTGAATTACTAGAAGCGATTCCAAAATACAGTTCACCATTATCACCAAAAGGAAGACCGCTAACGGGTGAATCAAAATAACCGGTTGTGTCAGTAGGAGAAGAGTTGGGATTCCACATATTCAAATGGCTATAAGAACTGACTCTTCTCCAGGTTCCTTCACCATAATTTGGGCAGATAAAGACATCCAAATCCGGTTCATCTATATTTGTTGATGCATCAGATTCGGTTGCAAAATGATAACCCGCATAATAAAGATTTCCTGCATTATCAGCTGTAATTGCATGGAAAGGACGACGCCACTCAACATCCACATTCCATTGATTCATTTCAGGAATACTGGTATAGTGCCAAACCAAAGGAATAGCATTTATAATGTCATCTGGTTCAAAATCAGCATAAGCAATATAGGGATTTTCTGAAGGAGAACCAGAAGTATTATGAGTGACCGAATTTCTTGCTACTACATAAATTCTTTGTTTTCCTGCGATAGGAGAAGGTCCGATTTGAGCATTGGGCCAGATGAATTCATTATCAGTAGTGGTTGTGCCATTAGGAGCAGTGATAGTAATGGGGTTATTAATAATAATATCATAATTAAAAAGGCCAGTAATACCATCCAGGAATGAATCAGAAGCGAATTCTACTTCTAATTCAGAATCTGAATCTTTGTTAGCATGCCAGGCATACATTGGCTTTCCTTGAAGTTTATCAACTTCAATAGTTGGATATCCTTCATGATTTTGTAAGTTAGTGATTTCGTTGTTAGTCTGAATGTTCCCTTGGGCATCAATATAAGTGTAAAAAACCCGACGAGTACCTCCAGCTTGACGACGTCCATGATAGGTCATAAAATAGCCACCGCCAGCTGATTGAGGGATTACTTTTAGGGGTAATCCATTGTAACTTCCAATCATATAATCATAGTAATTGGTGATTATAGGAGTTGGTAATTTAGAAAAAGTATAGGAAGGAGCATCCCGGTGCTGGGGAGCTGTCTTAGCAACGTATTGGAAGTTAGTTATTGGTTTCATAATAGTTGGAATTTCCATGTCATCAGCAAAAGCCAAGGACATTAGCAAGCAAAGTGTGAATATAATCACTACTGTCTTTTTCATTTTTTCCTCCATATTTTATTAGGTTTAATTAGAATTTAAATTTAATAGAAAGTCTATGAGCACTTTTCAGGAAACTTTCTGCTAAATCGCCCATATCAGTATAGGCATAATCCACATTAATTATAGCAAAACTGGTTGGTATTTGATAACCGACCCCAGCAGAGAAGCCATTTGCATCATAATTAATTTGATAACCGGCACGCAAAAATAGGTTACCGTATTTATATTCAGTGCCGATATTCCATGTCTCCATACGGTCAATAACATTGTCTAATTGAATAGAAACAATCCAATGATTTAAGGAATTATAAATAGTTCTTTCATCGGTGGGGATTTTTTCGTTCCAGGTGCGCATAATATCACCGCTAACACCCAAAGAGAAGCACATAGGTATCTTAGAATCCAGTTCGGGACCATCTTCATCAATTGCCCCATCACCATCATTATCAAAGAGATCAAAAGGGTCCTCATCAGTGGCACCATCTTCATCATCATCAACATAATAATGTATATCCGGTCCGAAATTACGCAGAGCCATACCTATTTTAATATTTTTCCATCCTGTGTTATACATAGAGCCAACATCAACCGAGAAGCTATTGACGGAGAACTCATACAGGTTTTCCCGTAAGTATTTAACTCCTACTCCAGCAGAGAACTTATTAGTAAACTGTTGAGCATAATCTACACCGAAAGCCATACTACTATTGGTAAATTTTTCACCAGTGGGACCGAATGTTTCTTCATCGGTGATATCCATATCATCCATATGCAAGACAGATCCATATGCAGCAACAGTGGAAACGCCATTGGTAAATGAGCAAGCGGCAAATTCATGCATAATATCAGCGACCCAATTGGTATGTGAGACGAAAGCTTGATTTTGATAAGCAGGAGCTAATCCAGCTGGATTCCAATAGACGGAAGAAATATCGTCTGTTACAGCAGTATAAGCTTCACCCATACCAATCGCACGTGCGTCAACACCCAATTTGAGGAATTGTAAGGCTACTGTTCCTACTTTTCCGAATGGTTTAGCAGAAATCAGGGTAGGAATTAAGATAAGACTCAATGCAATCAGGAATATTAAATTCTTTTTCACCATTCCTCCTTATTTGATTATCACGAATTTGCCGACTTTTATCTTATTGTCAGCTTTATTTTCTACGGAATAGAGATAAACTCCAGGTGCAATAATCTGGTTATGTTTGGAGAGTAAGTCCCAATCATGCATACCGCTGGCAGTTAGACCGTGAGTTGTAGCTTTAGATACAGTAAGAATATCTGCTTGATAAGAACCATCATGGTCTATTTCATCAACTAAGTCTCCCGCAAGGGTATATATTTTTATTTTGCATCTTTCAGGAAGATTGACGAACCAAATACGGCGACTTTTATCACCTTTTTCATCCTTTTCTCTTCTTCCGTCAAATTTACTCTTTCCAATGTAGGGATTTGGAACAACATAGATATTATTCATATCAGATTTTGCTACGGTGCCTGGGAAAAACACTTTCATATTGGCATCTTTATCACGTCCAGATTCAAGAGAACTAATGTGATTGAGAGGGATACCACGGTCAAAAGTGGTAACTGCTATATAATATTCAATTCCTTTGGGTGGATATAAAATAGCGGAATGATAGTATCTACGGGCAAGACGTTGCTTTTTTAATTCGGTCAATTTCTCCCACTGGCTTTGATCATTAGGATTAGTAGGTATATAAACTTGACCGCCAAAACCAGGTAAGGGAATCATTTTAGGGTCATAAATAGCATCAAAGATATCATCCCGAATTTCGGGGTGCTTAAATAATCTTGCCTTAAGATTTTTAACTATTGAAGGAGGTAGATCTGCATAATCCACTTCAATTTGTGCAGCCTGTTGCTGTAATTCAAGACTCCATTCTACCTCAGGGTTATAAATAGGCCAGCCATAAAAATCATCACCATTTTCATAGGGTACGAATTGATAGGTCTCATCATATCTGTAGAATTTGGTAATATCACCAGTCCATTGGTTCTTATTGGGAAGACCTTTGTCAATGCCCAGATATCCACCATAATTAATATAATATTCAGTACCAATATTCACATTATAATCCAGCAGGTCTTGTGGGGTATCAATTTTATCCCAGCGTTCTTGCATTACCCAATCTTCTTGAGAACCACTACCGCTTCGTCCCCAGGTAGTATAACCTTGAAAATCGTGCCTTAGCCTGTAACCAGTGAAAGGATTCACTCGTGCATTCATATTATAATTATTTGGGTTAGGTTTGAATTCATCAGGGAAATTAGACCAATCAACAGAATTGGGGTCACTATCAATTCCAGGAATTAAAAATGGGCTATTGGGATCCTGCCAACCGATAACTGAACTACTTACAGTCATAACATCATAAGAAAACTCACTTCTGTTATCCCAATAAAGTTCAATACGACTCCCATCGTTAGTCATTTCGGCAAATAGTTTTGGAATATCTGGAGGTTCTGGAGGAGAATAATGTGGGAAAGTATCAGGTAATACGACAGTATTTAAAGTTTGAGCTTGTCCATAAATCATTTTTGCGAAGGTTGCAGTGCTCTTTAAATCTTCCAAGTTATCACCAGGGAAAACCGCTACAACAATTTTCATAGTTCTTCCAGGAGCAAGATTCCAGGAATTCTCTGTTGGAGCAGTAACACCATTCTGATCACCATAGAAGGCAAATAGAAAACGTGTATCTTTAGGAACTGTTTCTTCAAACTCCATCTGGTCTATTTGTTCAGGGCGCAGAGGGTCAAATTTCGTTTCATCAGGGTTTCTACCAGTCAGTAACCAGTATTTTTCATTAGCTGTTTTTTTAGGTGCATAATTTAAATTAAGAGGATCAGTATCTTTTGGACCATTTCCCACTTTCCAATACCAGCAATGGAATTGAAGTTGTTCTGGGTCTGGAGTGCAGACTCGTGCACCAACATATCCAGTGGTTAGACCACCATCTCCATCAGCATCACGAGTGTAAGCAAATTCATAACCAGAACCTTTAACATAACCTGAAACATCATCTTCAGCCTTTTCACGACCCCAGACCTGAGGACCGCAATCACAATCCATATAAATTCCCATTGCACAATCAAAAAGAGTATCCATATAAACAGTATTCATATTGGTTATGTCAAATTCCACATACACCAGGTTTTTGATGTATTCATAACTCCATTGGTAGGACATCTGTCTTACCCGCACATTAAGTGGAAAATGCTTACTTGAACCACGTGAACCTCCATAATCACGGTCACCTGGGGTTCCAAAGGGGCAATAATCATAGTAATATCCTATAAAATCTTGTTCTGAGACAGGAGCACCATCTTCATCAATTTGTCCGTCATTATCATCATCATAGGGCATAGAGAAACAATAACTTCTAAATGATGTATCGGAAAGGTCCATAAAACCTAAAGGGAACCAAATCTCCATATTATTGCCAGTATTGATTATATTATAATTATTAGTGTCTGCTATAAACTGACCACCAAAGGGTTGGAATTGAATTGGTAACTCATCTGCTCTTCGCAAAGGGAAAGTATAACCAACAAAATCCTCATCTATACATCCATCACCATCATCATCTACTCCTCTTTTTTGGGTGCGAGTACTTGAGGTAATCATACGATCTAATCCGTTGTATATACCAAACATAGCTGTGACTTCCGGATTAGTGTTTGCAGAAACCAAAGGATTATAAGCAGGTAAGAACTCATATATGTCCCAATCACCATCAAAACCAACAGAAACCAGGGTGTCCATTACAGGTTTCATCCAGGGTTGCCAATCAGGAGATCCATAAGGAACAGTCTGAGAGCTATCGGCGCTTGGATTGAGAGCACGCCAGTAAAGTTTTCTACCAGCACTATCTCTTCGGTATTTTTTTGCACCGAACCAAAGAGCGCCCTGATAAAGATAATCTATTCCTTGACCTCCAGGGTATTCCAGAGAAGGATATTGCGGGACAGCATCATCACCGGAACCAAAGAAGCCATAGTTACTTACTCTCAACCACATATTACCGACATTATGATAGTGATCTATGTCAAGTTTCTTAGCTCCAGAAGGTTTGTCTACCATTGCTGCTTGAGCAATTCCAATGAATAATAAGGCAAGCAGCAAACAAAAGATAAATTTATTAAACTTCATTTTTTAAGCTCCTATGTGGATTAATTCAATTTGAATTCAATTGGGACTATAACGGTCGTATCTACAGGATTTCCGCTACTTTTTCCCGGTTGAAAACGGACTTTACGAACAGCTTCTATAGCGGCCTCATCTAAACCTCCAGGACCGGGTTGAACGGAACGGACAACTCTAATGTTTCCCACAGTTCCATCTTTATAGACATCAACTTCAAGAATAACAGTACCCTGAATTCCCGCTCTTCTTGCAAATTCAGGATAAACCGGTCTTATACTTCCTATAGGGACAGGAGGATCATCCCAGGGGACAAAATCAAAGGGTCGCTCTTCACCTGATTGTTGAATTGTGGAACTGGTGGTGCTCTGTAGATTTCCAAACTGTTGCAAAGCTAAGGCTCTCTTTTCAGCTAATTCAGGTGTATCTTCTGTGGCAAGTTCTTCACTGATAACGGGGATATCAATATCAATTTCTGTTTCGGTTTGAGTTTCTTCTTTTTGTCTGGTGTCAGGAGGTGCTTCAGCGATTTCTACTTGTGTAATGATTTCTTTTTTGGTTTGAGTCTCAGTTTTTGGGGCAACGAGATAAATCAATAGCATAATCGCTATAGCTAAGGCAACAGCTTTGCTGAATTGAGCATCGCAGTAGTCTTTCCAATCTAAAATTTTATTGTTTTCCATAATTCCCCCTTCCTATAACTTCCTTTGGACTTCAAATACCACATTACGGGTATCTGCGTCTTGAAGGCGAATCATAACATCACGGATAGATTGATAACGACAGTCTTTATCAGCTCGGAAACAGACCTGAAGGGTGGGAATCTCACGTGCTTTTGTTCGCATAGTCTCAACTATAGATTCATCTTCAACTGAATAAGGGAAGTCATCAATAAGAATTTGTCCCTTGAGGGTAATATAGATGGTAGCAGTTTCATTTCGGGCTATGCGTTCTATGTTTTCAGTAGCGAAGGGTAATCTTTCACGGGGAACCCAAAAAACGCGTTCCTGGACAAAAACAGTAGAAACCATAAAGAAGAGTAGGAGCAAGAAAGATATATCACCCGTAGAAGTTGTTGGGATAGCTGCAGTAGGTCTTTTTGTCTTTTGTATTTTAGCCATAATATACTCCTATAATTGGGTGGAAATTGAAATCATTGCCCTATCTCTAAAGCTAACGAGATGGTCTACCACTCTAACCATATCGCTATATTTGGCTTCGCTATCTGTTTTTACCAGAAAGAGCATCTTTGTTTTTCTCACTTCGGGGTCACTACTTTGCTGATTAAGTCTTTCCCGCATCTCAATCTTACTTTGAATCAAGTTAACCAACTCCTCATCAGTAAAAACTCTGGGCTCTTCATTATTAACTTTTATTCTTCCATCAGGTAGAATTTCCAATCTGGTCATTTCTGCTTCAGTAAGTTTTATCTCAGTGGTTCTAACTTGTTCTTCCGGGACAGCTTTATTTAGTTGGACCTTAACGCCTTCTTTAACATCAAATTTGGTGGTGGACATAAAGAAGACTATAAGTAGGAAAGAAATGTCTCCCGTTGATGTCGTAGGAATACTGGCGCGTGGTCTTATCTTCCGAGTTACGTTCATTGTAACCTCGATTTAGGCTTCAATTAGGGCTTCTGTAACCTTTTCTGAAGCTCTTTGCATATCTACCACAATACCATCCACCATAGTGGTGAATATATTATATAATAGCTGCACAGGAATAGCAGAAATTAAACCCCACTTTGTGGTAATCAAAGCTACTTTAATACCATCTGCAACAATAGTAGCATCTACTGCTCTGGCTTTAGATATAGCGTCAAAAGCAATAATCATACCATCAACGGTTCCCAAGAATCCTAACATAGGACAGATTGCAATGGTAGAAGTCATTTCCACAAATCCCTTTTCCAGATAAGACATTTCAATCATAGCAGCATTTTCCATATTTTTTTCTACAGCTTCAATACCTTGTTCGGCTTTTTCTAAACCGGCAAAAACAACTGCTGCAACTGGTCCACGAGTCTTTTTTGCAGTTTCAATTGCTTCTTTGATTTTCTTTTCTTTAATTAGAGGGACAATTTGATTTAAGAAATCATTCAGATTGATTTTAGCATACATCAAAGAGATAAATTTCCAGATAGAATAGGCAATTCCATAAATAAATACGGCAAGAATGGGCCACATAGCCCAACCACCATTCAAGAATTCCTGCACTAAAGCACGTCCAAACAGAAATTCAGCTACCGATCTTAGACCGGATGACTTTTGAACCGCTTCAGTTTCAGTTGGAGATGTCTGTTCTGTGGTAGTCGTTGTAGTAACGGCTGTATCTGGAGCTGTAGCAGTCGCATTATCTTGGGCATAGGCTAAAGAAATGAGTAAGACACTCATTAGAAGCAGAAGTGGTAGTATTTTTGATATTCTGTTTCTCATTTTATTATATTTCCTCCATGGATATTACTAAAAGTTGAATGAGATACCAAGTGTTACACCTCGGAAATCATTAACAAATCCGGGGTTGCGTGTATATAAATCATGAACGAATTTAACTTCTGGATAGACATAACCAGTATTGCTATCTGCCAGGTCTGCTCCATCATCATACCATAAACCAGTTTTTGGATAGACAGTAAGCACATTTTTGGTTTTGAGAAGATTTTCCACATCTAAAAAGACCCTAATATTCATCTTATTAGAAAGCATAAATCCCTTTGTCAATCTCATATTCAGCTGATGAGTGGGGTCTTTGCGAGCGCTATTCGTATCCAGCATCTTATCACCTATTAATGATTGAGGTGTGTAAGGTGCACCAGAGGCAAACGTCCAATTAAAATTGGCGGTGAAATCGTCTAAAGGTAAAATGTAATTAGTGAAGGGAATAAAGAATTCTTCTCCCCGACCAATTCTAAAGGTAAAATTGATGCCAATATTATGGCGTATATCCCAATCCAGAGGGAATTCTCTAAGATTAGTGGCTTCATCTTGGATTACGGTGGTAGAATTATTACCCTGTGCCCAGGCTAAAGAATAGGCGATAGACCAGTTAGTAAAGTTAGACATAAGTTTTTCCAGCTGTATGTCAATACCCCGAGCAGAACCATAGTCCTCAGATATATATTTATACCAGTAAACTTGAGGTTCATTAGGGTCATATTCCTTAATAGTGCTAACATAATTATATATATTCTTATAATAGGCAGTCATATCAACCACATAATCATCAGAAAGCTGGTGGGATAAACCTACTTCATAGGTAACAGTAATCTGGGGTTCCAATTTAGTGTTACCAACGGTTATTATCTGGTCAGAAATATAGGCATCAGATGGAGTTTTAGAAGTAAATATATATTGCATCTGGGGAAGCTGATTCTGATAATTGTATGCAAAACGCATCACATCTCTATCAGTTATAGGATGAGAGACACCTAATCTGGGAGATACCATAACTTGTAATCTTTCATCGGGATCAAATTCAACCGTACGATAAGAACCATCATCCTGCAAGACTTTGTATTTAGAGCCTAAATACCAGAGGTCAAAACGCAGACCCGCATTAACAATCATTCCTTCCCATTCCATTTTATCCTGGATATAATAAGCTGCTTGCCAGGGGAAAGCTTGATAACCATCTCTTTTACCAGAAGCTTCACGAGCTGCTTTATAATAATCATTAGGGTTATAAATAGGGATTAAAACATTATCTTCAGACACATATATGGCATACAATTCTGGTACAATCCCATAATAAGTGGTATCACCAGGAGCGTCCGAAGGGGGGGTCCATTGAAGATTTGCCATATCATAAACCCGTTTTAGACTGGCTTGATAACGATCTTGATAGATATTAAGAAAGTTCTGTAACTGGTTCTTTTTAATATTATGTTTTATCAATTCCAATCCTGTTTTAGCTAAATGAGTTTCATTTAATTGCCACTCAAAATCAGCTCTACCACTGAGAATAGTTGTGACATCATCCACAAAATATTGATAGATAGTTCCTGGAGGTAAAAAGCCAGGAATAGTGCGTGGATCTTCTAAACCTGCTATACGATAAGCCCAGAAGGCAGCAGGAAGGTAATCGGCATCACTGATTCCATCGCCATTATAATCTGGGCTATAAACACCATCATTATCATGGTCAACAGTATCCCATCCTTCAATACCCATTAATACATTATCCACATAGTCCGATCCCGGATTATTGGGATCTAAATTATTATACATATAAATGTAGTTATTGCGCTGAATTCCACGAGGGCCCGAATTACTATCTTTTTGATAATAACTGGCTTTAACAGATAGATTCATTGCCGAATTGAAGACATGGTCATATGTTGCAATATACTGTCTCTGAATAGTTTCGTCATATGCAAAGTGGTCTAAAGCATAACGCCAAGCGTAAGAAAAAGGATAGTTCAAAGAACGGTCACCACGAACGGCAAAGGTAACTTTTTGTGCAGGATTAAACACATATTTAGATTTCAAATTTATATTATATGAATTATAATTTCTATTTCCCAGATCTATACCTAAGAAATCTTTTCGGTCAGCATAAGGGTTAGAAGGTGGATACTCATATTCCAGGATGGGGATTCCATTAAAGGTAAAATCTTTCATAGGATCAGCAATATAATAATCTTTCAATCTCCCATCTAACCATTCTCCTCCTCCATTCAAATAAAAGGTGAATCTTTCTCTTAAATCCTGTCCACCAAGAGGCCAAACTGGACCTCCGAGAGCAAACTTTGTTACATCGGAGTTTCTTCCTTCACCAATGAGATGGTCAGTATTATATTCAACTTTTCCTGAATAGAATGGGTCTCCGTCTTTGGTAACTATATTTATAACTCCGGATTGAGCATTTCCATATTCCGCAGGGAAGCCCCCAGTCATCACCTTCATATCGGCAATAGCATCTGTATCAACCTGTAAAGCACTTCCTCCATCAACTGGATCGGAAACAGACATACCGTCCACGGTGAAATTTATTTCATTGGATCTTCCACCACGAATATGTAATTCACCACCGATATTGGAGACGCCAGCCTGAAGTGAGACTATATCAGTAAGATCAGCTGCAGCAACTTCACTCATTCTTTCCATTTCTATTTTTCGGACCGAACCTATCTGACTTTTACCAACTACATCAGGGTTTGCAGTTACAACTACTGGTGCTAATTTAACCCCTGATTTTTTCATAATAGCATTGATATTAGTGGTCTCATCAACTTCAATTCGTACATCGGTATAAGTGATGGGGTCATAACCAATCAGGGAAAGTTTAACCGTATATACACCAGGGGGAATATTAATAATTATTGCCACACCCTTAGAATCGGTCTGTCCTCCTGTTATACGTTGATTGCCTCGCATAACAACGATATTAACAAATTCTAAAGGTTTATTATTATTGTCACGAACTCGGACTGCTAAACGTCCAGTCGTGGCTGCATTTAATAAACTTATACAGCCAATCAGTAAAATCAGCAGGATCAATGCAGGTTTTCGCATCGATGAACCTCCCTTTTTATAAACCATTATTGTCTATGTAAAAAACGCAACTTCATTTTTATATTTGAAGTGTAAATATCTATTTTGGTTATAAGCTAAAATCGTCAAGAATTTTTTCAATGTTCATAACCTCATTTACTAAATTCTATAATAACTAAAACTATATTCAATGCATTATTTTCTTTATTTATCATACATTAAAAACATAGTAATTTTTATTTATAACTGACTATTACTTTTTCTTTCTTATCTGCACTTTCATCTATATAGCCTAAAACTTTGGAAGCAGTAGCAGTTATAAATTCATCACTGTATTTATCTTCTACCACTGCTATCATACCAATTCCCAGATTAAAAGTTTCCAGCATATCTTCCCAACTAAGATTTCCAGAGTCTTGCAGCCAGTGAAACAAAGGAGGCATATTCTTGCTTTCATAGTTTAGATAAGCAGTCAATCCATCAGGAATAATTCTTTTTAGATTACCAGGGATGCCACCACCAGTAATATGAGCAAGACCATGAAGATAAGGTATAGATAAGAAAGGACGAAGTAGGGGAAGATAACTTTTATGTATGTAAAGTAAGGCTTCTTCCACGGTAGAATTGAGCTCAGGGATATAACTATCAATATTAAGTTTCAACTTTTCAAAGATTATTTTTCGTGCCAGAGAATAGCCATTGGTGTGTAATCCTGAGCTTGGTATACCAATTATCAAATCATTTTTTTGAATATTCCTGGGGAGCAAATGAGGACGGTCAACCACTCCTACAATAGTACCCACTAAGTCAAAATCTTCTTCCTGATAGAATCCTGGCATTTCTGCCATTTCTCCTCCAATCAGAGCACAGCCATTTTCTTTACAAGCTTTAACCATTCCAGAGATAATAATGCGCACTTTATCAGGATTCATTTTCCCTAAGCCGATATAATCAAGAAAGAATAGAGGTTCCGCTCCCTGAACAAGAATATCATTAACACAATGATTTACTAAATCTTGTCCAACTGTATCCCATTTTTGTGCCTCTATAGCAATACGTATTTTGGTTCCTACACCATCAGTGCTGGAAACGAGTATTGGTTCAGTATAAGAAGAACTATCAAATCTATATAATCCCCCAAAGCTACCTAATTCGCTTAATACATTAGGATTATAGGTGCCCTTAACCATTTCGCGGATTGCCTCTACTGCTTTTTCTCCTGCTTTGATATCAACTCCAGAACTACGATAATCAAGTTTATTTTTATTCATAATATCTTAAGTCCAACTTTCCAGTTGATCAACCATCTTTTGTAAATCGGAAAAATCCTGATGAATCAAGCCACGCACACCAAAATCAGAGACGCATTTAGCTGCCAGCACTGTTCCATAGCGAATAGCGGAATGGATGGTATTTTTATCCAACGAGCTTTGAGAAGCCAGATAACTCATAAAAGCTCCAGCAAAACTATCTCCTGCTCCAGTAGGATCAAAAATCTCTTCCAGTGGATAGGCAGGTGAAAAGAAAAGGTCATCAGGCAAAATTGCCACGCTACCATATTCACCTCTTTTTACCACTACCACTTGAACTTTAGATTTTAGTATCATTCGTGCAGCTTTAAAGATATTATCAATACCTGTGTATTGCCTAATTTCATCTTCGTTGATGAAGAGGATATCTACTTGATGAATAACCTTCGTTAGCTCTTCTGGACAAAGGTTAATCCAGTAATTCATTGTATCACAAGCGACCCAGCGGTAACTTTTCATTTGTTTTAGAACTTTCCCTTGCAATTCTGGATGTATATTAGCTAAAAGAAGGCTATTACATTTTCTATAGGAATCGGGAAGTGAAGGAGAGAAATCGGCAAAAACATTTAATTCGGTTTTCAAAGTCTCAGCTTGATTCCAGTTGTTATAAACTCCTTTCCAGCGGAAAGTTTTGCCCGTTTTAGTTTCTAACCCTTCAAGATTAATATTATGTTCTTTCAGCAAATGAATTGCTTCTTCGGGAAAATCTTCTCCCACTACTCCAACTATATAAGCTGGACCAAAATAGGAAGCAGCAAGAGAGGCATATATTGCTGAACCTCCGAGGGAATTTTCTATTTTTCCCTTAGGAGTCTCTATGCTATCTAAAGCAATGGAACCGACTACAACCAGACTCATTTTGATGGGTGGGGCAGAGGATTAATTCCAGAATTGAGGGTATCGGATTCTATAAATTCTGCAGCAGGTTGTTCAGTAACTTTGCTTATCTTATTCAAACGGTCTATGGCTATCAAAATTACCACCAGAAGAACTACCATAATGATTAAGCGTTTCCAATCATAATTCTTCTTACGAGGAGTACGCCAATCAAAATGAGGTTTTTCTTCGTTTTTTAACATCGTTGTTCCTTTATTAAGGTATTAAGGTTTCAATTCTTCCAGAAAAGCTCCAAATCTTTTCACTCCCTTTTCCAAATTTTCCATACTATTCGCATAAGAAAAACGCACATTGGTGTCAAGTCCAAAAGATGTTCCGGATACCAGAGCTACATAATGCTTTTCCAACAGGATTTCACAGAATTTGTCGCAATCATTTATATTCTGTTTATTATGCTCAAGATACCATCCAATATTAGGCATTATATAAAAAGCACCTTGAGGCTTAAAACAATTTATATGCGGTAATTTATTGAGTTCAGTAAAGAGAAAATTACGTCTCTTTTCAAATTCCTTGCGCATATTTTCTATGGAATCATCTTCTTCGGTCAAAGCTACCACGCAGGCTTTTTGTGTAATTGAATTGACGCAAGAAGTGGCATGTTCCTGAACTCTTCCTGCAGCGGAAATTATATTAGAAGGACCAGCGGCATAACCTAAGCGCCAACCAGTCATAGCATAGGCTTTGGAAACTCCATTGATTACTATTGTCTGTTCTTGCATTTCTGGACTGATAGAGGCTATAGATATATGTTCAGTGTCATCGTAAACTAATCGTTCATAGATTTCATCTGAAATGACCAGAATCTTATATTTCAGACAAATTTCAGCTATTTCTTCTAATTCTTTTTTAGTATAGACAGCACCGGTTGGATTATTAGGGCTATTTAGTAAAAGCACTTTAGAGCAGGGATGTGTCTTTATAGCCTCTTCCAATGCCAGAGCAGTAAGTTTGTAATTATTTTCCTCAGAAGTAGGAATGATTACGGGTTCAGCATTTGCCAGTATTGCTTGATAGGGATAACTAACCCAGTAGGGAGCAGGCATTAAGACCTGGTCCTGAACATCGCATACAGCAATCAAGACATTCAGAATAGCAGCTTTAGCTCCTGGAGAAACCAGAATCTGTTTAGGCTCATATTTAAGATGATTATCCCGCAAAAGCTTATTACAAATAGCGCGGCGTAATTCTGGAATTCCAGCATTGGCAGTATAGCGGGTAAAATTGGCTTCAATAGCATCAATAGCCGCTCTTTTGATATATTCCGGAGTATTAAAATCCGGTTCTCCCACTCCAAAATTAACTACATCAATTCCTTGAGCAATCATTTCATTGGCTTTATTAGAAATAGTTAGTGTAGGTGAAGGTTGTACCAATTTTAAGCGGTTGGAAATCTTGAGGGACATTTTATTTACCTCTATATTTATTTATTAAAAAATCTCTTAGATACTTTCCAGATAAGATTATCTTAATTCTCATTTTTATTTGTTTCTACCACCAGACGAGATATATCAGCAATACGGAGAAATTCATTCTTTATCTCTTTTAATAAGGCATAACGGTTAGCTCTAAGTTCTGGTTCATCGCAATTGACTAACACGGCATCAAAGAAATTATCAATGAAGACTCCATAGTCTATAAGTAATCGGATAGCACCTTTATAATCTGATTCTCTTAAGCAAAGGTCAATTTTATTACGCAGTTTTAGCAATTCGGAATATAGAATCTTTTCTTCTTCCTGCTGAAATAGGTCTTCTTTTAAGGGCAGGAATTCTTTTTCGCCATTAATGATATTAGAGACACGTTTAAATCCAATAACTAATCGGATAAAATCTTCTTCAGCACGATATGCTTGCAGAGCTTTAGCACGCTGTATTAAATCGGGAATATCGTTCAGAGCCAGATGTTCTAAACTATCTATCACATCATAATCAAGTTTTAATTGTTTTAATAGCCATTCCACTCTTTGATGGAAGAAATCTTGCACATCTTGCTCAGCAGTGACAGTGAGCTGAGTATAGTTTTTTAATAAATCTAAGGTATAATGGATTAAGCTAAAAAGATTGAAATGCCATTCACGGTCTGCTATAATCTGAACCACTCCATTGGCAGCTCTTCTGATTGCAAAAGGGTCTGCAGAACCTGTTGGTATCAAGCCTATTCCAATTATTCCACAAACACTATCCATTTTATCTGCTACTGCTACTATTGCCCCAGAAAGGGTTTGAGGCAGAGAATCATTTGGACCTCGTGGCATATAGTGTTCATAAATTCCTTCAGCAACTTCATAAGGTTCACCCCCAGCTAAAGCATATTGTTTTCCGATATAACCTTGAAGTTTTGTGAATTCTTTTTCTCCAAGCATATTAGTTACCAGGTCAGCCTTACAAAGCAGAGCTGTACGAAGAGCAAGCTCTTTTTGTTGCGTGTCAAGATGTAAAAGAAAACAGATATATTCAGTTATTTTTTCTAGTCTTTGAGTCTTATCTGCCATTGTTCCCAGACGGGATTGGAATATCACTTCTTTTAATTGAGGAACAAAAGCTTCCAAAGGTTGTTTAGTATCTTCCTGAAAATACCAAAGTGCATCAGCCAATCTTGCATCCACCACCTTTTCATTTCCCTTACGAATAACCTCGGAGAAATCTGGATTGCCATTGGAGATAAAGATAAATTTATTGCTTAGTTTTCCATCTTTAGTCTGAACCGAAAAGCATTTCTGATTTTGACTGATAGTGGAGGTAATAATTTTATCCGGTAGAAATAAGTACTTTTCCTGAAAACTTGCCGATACCGCAGTCGGATACTCCACCAGGTCAGTAACAGTTTCAATTAATTGTTTATCAGGAATGATTTGAAGTCCATTTTCCAGAGGGAGACCATCCAATTGTTCAATTATTTTTTCCTTTCTATATGCTCTTTCTGCCAGAACGGCATTTTCTTGCAGGGTAGAAAGATATACTGAAGGAGAATCTATTTTTACAGGTCTATTTAAACCAAGATACCTATTACCAAAGGTGATATTACCACTTTTTACTCCGGCAATTTCCAACGGAATAATTTCTTCATTCCAGAAAATACATAGCCAGCGAAGAGGACGTGCCAGAGCCATTCTGGATTCATTCCAAATCATAGTTTTAGTAAAAGGAAGGTGGGGGATAAGCTCATAAATCCAGTCTTTTAAAATATCAGGAGTAGCTTTTCCCATTTGAACATAATTCAAAGCGATAAATTCACCTTTATCTGTAGTCTCAATATATAAATCCTCTGGTTTGGAATGGTTTTTCTTGAGAAAGCCGAGAGCAGCAGCGGTCAGATTACCTTGTTCATCATAGGCAACTTTTTTCGCTGGTCCGATTTTTTTTACCTGAAGGTCTTCCTGTTTCTCCTGAACGGAGGAAGCTAAGAGGAAGAAACGACGAGGTGTAGAGCTAACTTTTAAAGCAGAATAACTAAGTGCAGTGCTTTTCATTAGATTGAGGAAAGAACTTTGGATATATTCCACCACAGGTTGTAACTGAGAGGGTGGTATTTCCTCAAATCCAAGTTCCAGAAGGAAGTCAGACATAAGATATGGTATTAGTCACTAAATTGGATAATTAAAATTCATAGCTCAAGCTGAGCTGATTTATTAAACCTAAATCTCCATAGGAAGTAACACCATAATCCAGACGACAATTTTTCCAATTCCATCCTGCTCCTAAGGAAAATCCAGAAAGAAATGCTAAATTACCGCCATTATAACCTTCCGAAGCATTACTACGGAATCCAGCTCGGAGAGCAAGTGCCGGATTGAGCTCATAATCCAGACCTAATTTAGCTAATATATTTTCTCCTGTAACCTTATCTATTTCCAAACAACCCAGTAAAGTGGGGATAAACTGATAGGTGATTCCTGCAGCAAAAGTGAAAGGTAGCTTCTCTTTATAATCTGTTGCAGAATAGTAAGAGGTCTGAAATCCTATATTACGTAAGCTAATTCCAACTTTAACATTAGGATTAGCCGGATGGTGTATCATCCCTAAATCCACCATAACCGCAGAGGCAGATTTATCATCTATCTGGTCATAAATCACTTTCAGAGTCCCACCTAAATCTACAGCATCGGTGATATATTTTGCCAGAGAAACACTTCCTATTATATCATAAGCACCAAAAGTCTCACCTGTAGATATTAAATCTCCATTGTTGTCAACTTCAGTGCGCTCCATAGAACCCATATTCATATATTTAATAGCAAATCCCCAAGCAGTAAATTTGTTTTTTGGCAAGAGATACTGGATTTGTCCTCCTTGAGTGTCTATAAAGGAATTAGTGTAGGTAGTACCCAATTCCTTACCTTCTATATTTAAAATAGCCGCAGGATTGAAATATAGACCGTCGGGATTGCGTACCTGTCCAGTCAAAGATTGACCCAGAGCAATAGCACGAGCCGAGTACACATTCTTTAAATTGGCAAAACCTGTAGTTCCTGCTTCTTCGTTTACGGCAAAAACAGGGATGAAACTCAAACTAAATAGTAAGAGCATTAACCATAGTTTCTTCAATGTGTTGCACTTCATTATATAATTCCTTTTCATCTCTGGCGTTGATTAAGGTAGTACGATTATTGTCATCACGTAAATATTCAGCTAAGACGCGTAATATTTTCATATACTCCTTGTTCAAATCCTGGGGAACAGCTATCATAAAGACTAATTGGACAGGTAAGTTATCCACACTCATAAAATCTAAGGGCTCATGTATAACACAAACAGCCATCTTCAGAGCAGTAACCGTCAAATCACGAGCATGAGGAATGGCAACGCCTCTTCCTATACCTGTACTCATAATCTCTTCGCGTCCTTTAACTGCTGCCAAAAATCTGTCTGGTTTATTCAAGCATCCACTTTCTGCTAATAAACCAACCATATAAGCTAAACAATCGTTTTTTGAATCAAAACTATTGACTATCTTTACTAATTCAGGCTCTATTAGTCTGTTCATTGTCTCCCCATTTACAGATTTATCTCTTATTTTTTCAAACTCATATTCCGTCAATCAATTTCTATCTTTTGATAGATGAAACCTTATTACATCTATGCCGAAGTAATAATTAATCCTATCAACATTTATTTACGTAACTAAGCGAAAAAAGCCACTTATCCTTAGTTTAAATAGACATTTAATAGTCCTATCTTACTGCATAATAAGATATATATAATCTCTTGTCTCGCACTTACCTCTCTCTTAGCTCTTTAAGCATAAAAGAGGCAGGAGAGAGCCAGGAGGGAGTAGGGTGAAAATCAATGAAAATATTACCAATAAGAAATATATATATGACGGATAGCTAAAATCAGAGGTTAAAGATTTTACTTGAAAGAATAAGCTAAAGTAATAAAATGGTTAATAATAAATAATTAGCTTACTCACAGGAGGTTATCATATGAAAGTTATACAGGGAAATCTGATTTCCAGAGAGTATCGGTTTGCTCTGGTGGTCAGTCGTTTTAATGAAATAGTGAGTCAAAAATTGGTTGATGGAGCAATAGATTTTCTTCTTAGGCATAATGTAAAAGAAGAGGATATTGATATTATTTGGGTACCTGGGGCATTTGAAATACCTCAGGTGGCAAAAGTGGCAGTTCAACGCCGGGATATAGATGCCGTAATCTGTTTAGGTGCCGTGATTCGTGGTTCTACTCCTCATTTTGAATACATTGCTTCAGAAGTCAGTAAGGGAATTGCCCAGCTGGCTTTAAAGCAAGATAAGCCTGTAATCTTTGGTGTTTTGACTACTGACACTCTGGAACAAGCTCTGGAAAGAGCTGGAGCAAAGTCAGGTAATAAAGGCTATTATGCTGCCAGTGCGGCATTGGAAATGCTCAATCTGCTTTCGGAATTGAAAATTGGGACAGAGACGTAAAGCTCGAGAACTTGCTGCTCAGACTCTTTATGCGCTATCTTTTCGGGAATTTAATCCTGAATACATAGAACACGAAATGTTAAATGTATATCCCGAAATTTTAGAAGAATTAGCCGAAGTGGATGGTTTAGCGAATTATTCTGAGGTTTTTGCTTTTGCTAATGATTTGGTTATGAACTATATCATACATCAGAAAGATATTGAAAAAGAGATAGAAAAGCACAGTGAAAACTGGACGATTTCAAGAATGTCCACGATGGATAGGAGCATTCTTTATATTGCTGTATATGAATTGATGTATACTGATACACCTCCTCCGGTCATCATAAATGAAGCTCTGGAAATAGCAAAAAGATTTTGTGATAGAGCGACAGGAAAATTCTTAAATGGTGTTTTGGATGCAGTAAATAAAGATTTACAGGAAAGAGAGAAAATAGAGGGCAGCAAACTCTAAGTTTTATGGATAGCAATAGTAAAATTAAATGCTCCTTAGGTGTTTTTGCTTATAATGAAGCAGAAAATATAATACCTTTACTTGAGGCACTGGTCAATCAGAAACTGGAGAAAGTAGAAATTGAAGAAATAATTGTAGTTTCCAGTGGTAGCACGGATGGCACGGATGAATTGGTTACTCAATTTGCAGAGACCCATCCTCAGGTTCGGTTGATTCGTCAGGCAAAAAGAGAAGGTAAATCCAGTGCTATCAATCTATTTATAAAAGAGGCAAAATCTGATATTTTGGTGGTAATTTCTGGAGATGTTATTCCTGCTCCCACCACTATAGAAAAACTGGTTTCTACTTTTGAAGACCCAACTATTGGAGCAACAGGTGGCAGACCGATTCCCGTAAATGATGATAAAAGTTTTATGGGATATGCCGTCCACTTACTTTGGAGATTGCACCATCGGATGGCACTAATTTCGCCTAAGTTAGGGGAAATGATTGCCTTCCGTAAAGTGATGGATGCTATTCCTTCAGATTCAGCTGTAGATGAAGCCAGCATAGAAGCTATAGTTCAATCCCAGGGATATAAAATCAAGTATATCCCGGATGCAATTATCAAAAATAAAGGTCCACTCAATCTTAAAGATTTCATAAAACAAAGAAGACGCATCCAGAATGGTCATCTCTGGCTAAAAAAGAAACAAAACTATGAGGTTTCCTCGCAGGATATGGGAACTCTTGTTAAGGTTGTCCTAAAAGAAATAAGAGAATATCCTTCCACTGCTTTTAAGGTCGTAGCTGTAATGGCACTGGAAGCTTTTTGTCGCTTACTCGGTAGTTTTGATTTTTATGTGAAAAAGAAAAATCCTTTTGCCTGGGACATCGCGCGTTCCACAAAAAATCTTCACCATTGAGGTAGATTTTAGAATAATGATAAAATTAATGTTTCAGATGATAGGCTGCTGGCTGATGAAGCATCTTGGTTTTCCTCGTGTCCTGCCTATCAATTATACCGTTAGCTTGCTCTATACCTGCAATTCTCGCTGTAGCACCTGTAATATCTGGAAAAAGAAAGCCAAAAACTTTACCGTTGAAGAATATAAAAAGACCTTTCAGAAAATTGGTAAAGCACCTTACTGGATAACTTTCAGTGGAGGTGAACCTTTCTTACGTAGTGATATTGTGGAGGTAGTTACTACGATTTACAATATCTCTCGGCCTCATATAATGAATATTCCCACTAATGGTATCTTGACCAATGTGATAGTAGATAAAGTTGCGGCTATCGCTAAAGCTTGCCCTAAAGCACAGCTGGTGGTAAATATCTCTATTGATGGATTGGAAGAACAACACGATGCTATACGTAATGTGCCAGGTAATTATCAGAAAGCAGTGGCAACTTTTCATAAATTAAAGGCTTTGAATCTTCCTAATTTGCAGGTGGGTATTCATACTGTTATATCAAAGTTTAATGTGGATAATTTTCCTGCTATTGCCAGTGGACTGATGCAATTGAATCCTGATTCTTATATAACGGAAATAGCAGAAGAGAGAGTTGAACTGGACACTATTGGCTCGGATATAACTCCCTCGTTGGTTGCCTATAAATCCGCAATTGATTATCTTATTCACCGGATAAAGAATGAGAAATATAAGGGTATGGCAAAAATCACGATGGCTTTTAGGATTGAGTATTATAATCTGGTGAAAAAGATTTTGAGGGATAAAAAGCAAGTTATTCCCTGTTATTCTGGAGTTGCTTCAGCGCAGATATCTCCTGATGGTGAAATCTGGACTTGTTGTATTAAAGCCAAATCTCTCGGTAATCTCAGGAAACATAATTACAATTTTCGGGAAATTTGGTTCAGTCCTGAAGCAGAACTTGAACGCAGGTCTATCCATAAAAAGGAATGCTACTGTCCTCTTGCTAATGCTGCCTATACCAATATGTTGATGAATATACCAACTTTATTCCGCGTTTTCTGGCGTAGTTTTATTAAATGGTGGAGTTAATATGCTGACTATACAAAGTAAATTTGATTCTTATCCTCAGAGTATGTGTGAATACCGCGCTTCCAAAGATGGACGCTATGGCTGGTTTCTCTGCACTACTCATCAAGAAAATAATGTGGTTCTGGAAGAAATTCAAGCAGAAATAAAACTGGAAATACTGAATGCTAATGTGCTGGATATAAGCAAACTGGAAGTAGAAAATTGGATGCAGCATTTCTTTTCTGAATTACATTGGAAGCTACACGGTAGATTCCTTAAAACAGACTTACGGGAAAAAGGGATTTCACTCTTCTTTGCTGTCCTTTTTGACTGCGATTTGTATTTCGTTCAATTTGGGAGAGTATTTTGCGCTCTAACTAAAGGTAAAAAACTTGAGACCATAGGAAAGAACTGGAAAAATTATCATATCCAATCTTTAAATGAGCTCAATCTTCTGGGCTGGTCTGAAGGTGATATCAAAGTCAAAACTTATAAATGTCATATCCCTGAAAATGAAAACTTTATCGTGTTACCCGGCAATATTGCCAGCCAGATTTTCAATGAAAAGACCGATGTGCAAAGTATTATCCCGCTAATTGAAACTCATAGTGCAAGTCCTGGTGCTATGTGGCTCATACTTAAAAACACACCGCTTTTACATAAACCGCCTAAAAGAAAGTTAACCCGATTGGAAATAACCACTCTCTTGCTTCTTTTGGGGACCGTTTTAGCTATTATTTATATGATATTTGGTAACAGGATAATTGATGTAATGTTGCATCGCACGGAAAAAGAAGTAGAAACAACTCAGATAAAAGCCAGCACGGTTATTCTGGAAAATTTGGGGAAAGTGGTAAATGCTCCAGCCCGTAGTATTGAATTACAACCCGATTGGAATGCTGAACTGCCCTATGAAATAACCGCACCCCCTGCTTTTGACCAGCAGAAGCTTTATCTGGTATCTGCCAATAACCTCTATGTCTATCAATTAAAGACTCGCTCCCCGCTCTGGCAAAAAGCTTTAGAGGATTCCATACTTTCAATCCATCCCACTCCTTTCGGATTGGAACTCTATCTATCCAACAATAAGATGATTGCCATAGATGAGAAAGGGAATCTTAAATGGACATTAACTTTAGCTGCTAATGTGGAAAGTAGTCCCCACCTTGATCTTATCGTTATAACTCCGAAAAAGGATAGAAGAATAGACCGTAGTATAACCGTGGTTCCTTTAGAAAGAGGTATCAGTGTGCTGGATAGTCAACAAGGCTTGGTTATGAGTGAGCTTCTGCTTAAAGAAAAATTGCTCTATTTATCCGATTATGATGATTATAATAACTGTTTCTATGCGATTGTGGGAAATAAATTGGTCTGTATCAAATTAAATGTAGTGAATTAATGAAAAAATATATACTTATTCTCATTATTCTTTCACTTTTTGCCCTGCTATCTGCTGTTATAGGCAATGCTTCTCAAATAGGTTTTGCCCGTCTACAATATGATGGAGGTGGAGATTGGTATAATGACCCGGAAGTCCTGCCTAATCTTGCCAGATATGTAAATTCAGTTTTAAATACCAATTTTCCTATAGAACAGAGTGTGGTTAAAGCCAGTGACCCTAAATTATATGATTATCCCTTTGTTTATATGACTGGTCATGGAAATATTCGCTGGTCCGAGCAAGAAGTGCAAAACTTAAGAAACTGGATGCTGAGAGGTGGTTTTCTCTATGCTGATGATGATTATGGAATGGATACCGCTTTTAGAAGAGAAATAAAGAAAGTATTTCCAGAGTATGAGCTGGTTGAACTGGATAGCAGATTCCCTCTTTTTACCTGTTTCTATGACTTCAGCTCTGGCTTACCCAAGATTCACGAACACGATGGTAAACCTCCTCAAGCTTTTGGCATCTTTGATGATAATGGAAGGTTAATGTGTCTGTATACTTATGAAACTAATATTAGCGATGGCTGGGCAGATCCTTACACTCATAATGACCCGGAAGAAGTGCGAGAAACAGCCTTAAAATTTGGTTGTAATATCATCTATTATCTTTTCTGTAGAGGCTAAAATGCGAATCTGCGTTGTTTCCGATATGCACTATCCCTATCAAATGCTTGATGAAAGAGATAAAGAAAATGCAGAACTGGTGCTCTCTTTTTTATCTGAAGCAAGGGGAAATTATGATATGCTGGTGCTGAACGGTGATATTTTTGACCTCTGGTTTGATTGGAAATATACCATTATAAAACAATACTTTCCCCTATTACATCGTCTCGCTGCTATTCAAGATGAAGGCTGTAAATTAGTAATGATTAGTGGTAATCATGATTTCTGGTTTAACGATTTTTTTCAGAAATATCTGCCTATACCCATCTATGACGAAAGCTACAACCTTATTGCCGATGGGAAGAAAATACTATTTACACATGGAGATTTACATCCTGAATATGATGTCCGCTATAAGTTATTCCGTCGTTTAATTAGATTTGGCGGAATAAAGAAAATATTTTCCTGGTTTCATCCAGATTTTTCTCTGGCTATGGCAGCGAGATTAACTCGTTCCAGCAGAATGAAAAATTTTATGCAACCTAAAAAAACTGTTGGTTTGAAAAAATATGCAAAGTATATTATTACTAAAGAAAAATATGATTATGTGTGTATGGGACATAGTCATCAACCTGAGATACAAGAGATAGAAAATGGTAAATACATAAATACAGGTGATTGGACTCGTCATCACACCTATGTGGAAATCATAGATGGGATGGTTGAAATTAGGCAATATAAAATAAAGGAGATAGGAAAATGAAACAATTTCCTGGTATCAGTGCTATGATTATGTTGGTTCTGGCTTTTAGTTTAGTCCTGGTTAATTGTAATGCCAGCAAAACTGAATCCTCAGAATCGGATGCGTTAGGAGGTCAAAAAGACCTTACCGCTAAAAAAATAACCGCTATTATAGAGACCAATTATGGCAATATTGAGCTGGAACTCTGGCCAGATATGGCACCTAAAACAGTGGATAACTTTGTTAAATTGAGCAAGGAAGGTTTTTATGATGGCACTTATTTTCATCGTGTAATTCCTGATTTTATGATTCAAGGTGGCGATCCCAATACTAAAGATAAGGACCGTTCTAATGATGGAATGGGAGGTCCCGGTTATCAATTTGAAGATGAATGCTATATTATAGGTGAGGAAATTAAAGGAATGGTCAATGATGAAGACACAGCAATGTTGGTTTGGGACCATTTGATTGTGCCTTATATGCAGAGAGAAGAAAATCCGGTTAAAGAGCTAATGGATATTGCCCAGGAAGTAGTTGAAAAACAAAGTCCAGAACCTATGTATGGTAAAACTATAGAATGGTATCAAACGATGACGGGAATTAGTACTCCAATTCATAAACAGGTTTTGAAGTCTCCGGTCCTCTATTCTTATATCTGTATGGCAAATGCTGGACCTAATACTAATGGTTCTCAGTTCTTTATTGTGACTAAGAAAGATGGCACTCCTTGGTTAAATGGGAGGCATACTGTCTTTGGTAAAGTAGTAAATGGTATGGATGTTGTTCACAAGATAGAAAACCTTCCCCGGGATGGCAATGATAATCCCTTAGAAGGTAATCAAGCTTTTATTAATAAGATAATAATTCCCTGAAACTGAGCTATGTCACGCACCTCAGAATCTGCCTTACAACAAGAGATACTTTCCTGGATTAGACAGAACCAGTATGTGTATCTGGCGACAGTAGATAAAAGGCAACCTCATGTTAGGCCTATGGTTATGTTTGTTTTTGATGACCGCTTTTTCTTTGTTACCTTCACTGGAGATGCTAAAGTTAATCAGATAGCAAATAATAAATGGGTTGAGGTGTGTGTTCCTTTGCATGAATCAGGTAATACAGGCTATATTCGTTTAACAGGCGTTGCTCATATTGTAAAAAATCCTGCTCTGAAAGCAGAAGCGGCAGAACAGTGTTTTTTCTTTGATGAATATTTTCGTGGTTATGATGATCCTGATTATACATTGATAGAATTTATGCCTGAAACTGCAGAATATCTTCGTCCTGGGGAACGCTATAGCCAGACTTGTAATTTAAAAAGATATAGCGGATAAATTATCTCATTAATAGATGAATCGCTTCAGAAAAGAAGGGGGTAGGTAATACCCCCTTTTCTTATAGATTAGAATTGACGCAATAACCATACTTATAATTATTGTTTATAATTAGTAATAAAAAATCATAAAATAATAAGGAGCTTAGATAATGGCAAAAAATCATCGTGGAAAAGGTCTTAAAAACCTACCTAATCATGGAAGAGGAGAATGTCCAGTATGTCATCGTACTGGGGTTAAATTGCTTTACGAAGTTAAAGTTGGAGAACAAACTCATAAAGTTTGCAAAAACTGCAAACAATCTGCAGCACAAAAACTTAGTGCCTGAATAAATATCTAACTTTCTTCAAACTGTCTTTAGAGACAGATTAATTTTCTGAAAGGGACAATAACTTGAGACCTACTAAAGCGCTGGGTCAGCATTTCCTGAAAGAACCTGCTATAGCTGAAGAAATGGTAAAATTGGCTGAGATTAGTTCTGAGGATAGAGTCTGGGAAATAGGTCCAGGTAAAGGAATATTAACTCAAGCTTTATTGGCAAAAGGATGCAAACTTACCGCTTTTGAACTGGATGATAGATTAGAACCCTTGCTTAAAAATGAGTTTGGTGATAAAATTGAACTCAAGATGGTAGATGTTTTACAAATAGATTGGGAATTGGAGCTAAAAAAGGAATCTACTCCCGTTAAATTAGTAGCTAATATTCCTTATAATATCACTTCACCCCTTTTAGAAAAGCTGGAAGAATATCATTCCTACTTTAGTTCTATCACTTTAATGCTTCAAGAAGAAGTTGCTGAAAGAATTTGTGCTATTCCTGGAACTAAAGCTTACGGTTTGATGACTCTTCGTTTGCAGAGAATATTTGATTCTTCTATCCTTATCAAAGTACCACGAGAATACTTTGAACCTATCCCGAAAGTCAATTCCGCGGTAGTTTCTTTGAGACCAAGAGCCAAACCTGCAGAGATACCTGATTTGGACAAATATTTAACGGTGCTGGAAACCGCTTTTGCACACAGGAGAAAAACCTTACGTAATAATCTTCTGCATCTAACTGACCGAGACCATTTGGCTCAGATTCAAGAAGAAACTGGCATTGATTTAAATCGTAGAGGTGAAACCCTCAGTGAAGCTGAATTTATCACTCTTAGTCGTTATCTTTAGCCTTTTTATTAGTCTCGGTGCACAGAATCAAAACCTTGACCTTTACTTTTTTACCAGCCAGACTGTGCAAAGTTATGAAAATAATCTCTATTATCAATTGAATCCGTCACCTTCCTGGTTAATGTTTATAAATGCTCTTGATATTCAGGAAGAAAGAATGAACTTTTCGCAGCATAATCGGCATTCTGTTTTGAATCTCAATTTATCCTCAGGCGAAAATCTTTTAAGACATTCTATCCTTTCTGGGTATGAATACTTTTACGATTCCAGCGATTTAGATGATAATCTCCAACCTTACAATAGTCAGACAGGAATGCTTGGATATTCCCTTGATCTTGTTCCAGATGATAGTTTGCTCATATCTGTTGGAGCTGCAGGTTATTTGCGTTCGGAAAAAGACCGCTATGTATTGGGGAATAAACTAAACAGCGATGGCTATCTTATCTCTGGTAAAGCAAGAGGTGGAGCTGAATTCTGGCAGTTAACCACTGGTTTTGGTGCTGATATAGAAAGGAAAAAACTGGACTGGGAATATTATCAAATTGGTAGCTTATCTGCTTATCTAAATCATCTGTCGGAACAATTTAGCTTTAATAATAATTTATCCTATAACCAGAGAACGGATGACCTCTTTGTGCTACTTCCCCAAGCAGAAAATGGTGAAAGAGGTTATTATGACCTTTATGATCGCCAAAAACGACAATCCTTTCAATATATTGGCTATTTAGAATATGTTCCGGCAGATGAGGCAAAAATTACTTTTCAGGATGTATTTACTAAAAGGAATACACATCTGGATATTAATACGGTCAGAAATAATAAAGAGACAGGTAATCAAGCTTCTCTATTATTACAGCTATTACCCTGGAATCAAGTGGGATGGACTACTATTTTCAATCATAGCTATCTAACAAAAGATTATAATCTTTCCCAAAATTCCCGTCAAAATGAAAATCGTTTCCTATCTACCGTTTTGAATTGGGAATATATAAAGGGAGACACTCTCTCTACAGGAATTTCAGTAGATTTACAGAGAGCAAGTTTCCCCAAAGACCAGCATAAGTGGGATAATGACTTGCGTAATATCCGTTGCTCTCTTATTAATGTCCATTACTGGAAAGATAGATTGAAACTCAGTAATCGCTTTTACTGGAATCTAACTGATGATGTCTATGTGAACAGCATTCTTTCAGGAAATAATAAGCAAACCACCAGTTATATATATAATCCTGAATGTGCTATTTTGATTGGAGATTGTCTGCTTTTTGACCAGAACTATGTTATCCGTGCTGATTATACTGATTATGTGTTTAGTCCTTCTGAAAAAGGCCTCTATCGTCAATTGAAAGGAGATTACAAGCTGGTCTATGATAATTATCCCTTTATTGCCCGTTCCAATGATCAACGCTGGTTGCTTATTCCTTATAGGCATCATCATCAAAATGCGTTTCAGACCTCTATAAACTTTGGTTTTGAACAGAATGAATATGCTGATTATGACCGGTCTGTGTATGTTATCAATTTTAGAAATAATCGTTATACTCTCGGTTTAACGCTCAAGCATGATATCTATGATTTTTACTATTATCTTCAGCCCCAATATTCTTGGGGAACCTGGCAAGAATATGATTTTCAAGCTGGACTAGTCTGGAAATTACCAGGCTCTTCTCTTCTGGAATTTACCATCAATCCCGTTGGTAAGGACCTTCAAAATCTGGATTGGCGCATTTCCATTAGCATCAACGCAGCTTTCTAACATTATGAAGGACGAAGATAATATCCACATTAATTGGATGAAAGTAGCTTTGGAAGAAGCAAGACAGGCTCTGAAGGAAGATGAAATTCCTGTAGGTGCAGTGCTAATTAAGGATAATAAACTTGTCCTTAAAGAACATAACCGGACTCGCCAATATTGCAATCCTTTAGCCCATGCAGAGAAAATGATAATTGACAGGATACTCTCTTCTGAAATCAAGTATTTATATGATTATACGCTATATGTTGTGCTTGAACCCTGTGTTATGTGTGCTGGAATGATGATATTAAGCAGATTAGGAACCTTAGTTTATGGTGCTTACGATCCCAAGGCAGGAGCAGTTGGTTCTGTTTACAATGTTCTGGCAGATAAAAGCTTTAATCATCATCCTAAAGTTATTCGTGGAATACTTGAAGAAGATTGTTCTGCACTATTAAAAGATTTTTTTCAAAATAAAAGAAATATATAAGGAGAGTTGCCGGAGTGGTTGATCGGGACGGTCTCGAAAACCGTTGTATCCTTTCGGATACCCAGGGTTCAAATCCCTGACTCTCCGCCATAATCCTATGCTGCAAATGTATTTTAATGAATATTTAATCTGCAATGCTCGTTCTCCACTTATCAGTGAAGGATTACTGAGAGAAGAATTGCTGTTATATAATATTGCAACTGAGAAATGGAAAGAACTGACACAGGAATTTGGAGACTTAACAGGAAAGCATCTTGGTCCAGAAGATGAGATAGGCACTCTCTCTGGAGGACAGAAAGTCCTATTAATGTGTCTACTGGCACTTTATTCTCCGGCTAAAAAAATCCTTTTTATTGACCTCTGGCGTTCTTTGGATGAAAGAAATAGGCAAAAGATAGAAGATTTGCTGGAAGTGTATTCCAGAGAAAAAGAGATTAGACAGGAGGAAATTGGTGATCAGACTTGAATCTGGGACTTATCCTATCTGGGATGATTTTTCTCTGGAGCTAACCTCAGATTTAACCTTTAGTTCAGTGGCACTATATTATCTTCATGGTGCTAACGGAAGTGGCAAAAGTTCTTTTATTGAAAGGCTCCTTATCCCTTCTCTTCGTAATCAAAGGGATATCTTTCTTCTTTATTTTGAGCAACAAATGCATTTCCAGATTCAAGCAGTTAAGGCTTATGCCAGCATTATGCCTCCAAGAAAAGAGATTCATAATGAGATGGATACGGTTGATTATCTGCTGAATAATCTTCTTTTCAATTATAGTCAGGCACCTCGTCCTTGTTTTATAGTTATGGATGAATCACCTTATGAGTTGAAGATATATGAGTTTATCAAACAGTATATACCTGATTACTGTCTGATTTATTCTGCACATTCAGAGCTTTTACCGGCAACAAAAACATTGGAATTTATTCCCGTATCTCCATCTTTTTCAAAAATATATGTCCCCTTCAATTAAACTTATATTCGCATTCCTTCAGCTTGTAGTCTGTCTGGTTATAGTCCTATTTTTCTATATGGAAAATCTTGCAGTCCAGTTAGCATTTGTTTTCCTGTTGTCTGTTTTGCTACTATTAAGCAAAGGTGGAAAACGTTGGATTGCAGGATTGCGATTAATGCTGCCTTTTCTGGTTTCCTTAATCATAGTCTACAGTTTATTCGGGCTCTTTAAGTTACACACTCCAGAAGGAGAGCCAGGTTCTTTTCAATTCTGGTTGGAGTTCGGAAGTTTAAGGATTTTGCTTTTTGTAAATTCAGTCTTGGCATTTCAACTTTTTTTCTCCATCGTAGGTTTCAACGACCTTTTGCACTTACCTTTAAAAATTGGTACGATGAAGTATGTTATCCTGGGAAAGGTGCTATCTAATACAGCTATCAATTCCTATCAAGAAATTACCTTTCATCAAAGTCTCATCCCTTCTGAGCAATATGAAAAGCTCCCTTTTTCCCATAGATTTAAGGCGCGGCTTTCTTCGGTTCTTGCACTAATGCTTTCTTTAATCACGGAAGCAAGTCATAAGGGTCAATATATTGATAATCGCATCATTCACTGTCATCAAGTTAAGAAGTATAATCCCAATCAGTGGTATTTGACTCTTGGATTTTTGGTGATGGTGACAGTCGCCACAATGATTATACCTATTCCCGTGCCAGGTGGAGGTTTTTTCAATTTCGGAGATGTAATGATTGTGTTTATAGGGCTTTATGCTGGAAAAAAAGCTGGTGCTATTGCAGGTGGTATAGGTTCTGCTATAGCTGACCTTTTGCTTTTCCCACTTTTTGCTCCTATAACTTTAATTGTTAAAGGTTTAGAAGGGTTCATTTGTGGTTTGGCTCATCAGAAATCTGGATTCTGGCAGATAATATTTCCCTTAATTGGGGCAATAGTTATAATTGTTGGTTATTTTATTGGAGAATGGTTTCTTCCTCAACTGGGTAAAGCTGTAGCATTGGCTGATTTACCAGTTAATATAGTTCAGGCATTGGTTGGATTTGTAGGTGGCAGAGCTCTTTTTGAAGCAGCTAAGTATCTGAATTTATAAATTTATAAAGAAAAAAGCCATCCTCTGAAGGATGGCTTAAGACTTGTACTATTTTAGAGTTACTTCAGTTCAATCACTAAAACCTTCTGTTTTCTGAATAGTTCAGGGTCAGTGATTGTAAGCACATATTGGTCTCCTTCCTGTCTCACTTCATAAGAAGCTGCCACATGGTTAGAAAGCACAGAATATCCTTTCTTGGTAACTGGGAAGGTTATTTCCTGAGTTTCCAGAAGATTGAATTGACTGAACTTGGTTAAATTTACATCCTTCAGGGTGGACACTTTGCCGATACCAAGAATGCCACCTTTACGAGTAATGATTCCACTATCAAGAAGTTGCTTACGAGTCCCTATAGCATAGTAGAGGGTATTGTTATCAATGTTCAACTTATTCAGCTCACTTTCTTTTTCTTTCAGCATATTCTCTCTTTTAGCGATTTCCTCTTGAGCTGCTTTGCGTTCGGAATCAAGTGTACTATTGAGTGCAGTAACTCTGCCTTCTAATTCTGCAACAATTCTTTCTTTTTCAGCAAGAGACTTCTTAAGTCTATCCACCGTACTTTGCATACTCGCCATAGTTTTTTTATTAGCAGCAATTTTAGATTCCAAGTCTGCTATTTGTTTCTTATATTCGGCAATCTTGGTCCGGGCAGTATTTAAGGTGTTAAGATTGCGAGCCTTAAGTTCCTCTGGTGTTCCTACAGGAAATTCCGTTCCAGCACCAATTAATCCTAATTCTTTACCCAAGGCATCAATACTATTTTGTAACTCTTCTGCCGTTACGGGTTCCTCTTTTTCTAAAATTGATTTTTGCAGCTCTTCCTGCGCTTGAGCAAGCTTTTTGGCTTTAACGGATGCGTTATTCCACATTACACCAAATATTATGGCAAGTATTGCCAGCACTACAACTATTATGATCCAAGTTGTCTTATTCATCCTTGACTCCTTAATGGATTCAATTATTATATTACAAATTATTATTATTAATTTAATTGTCAAGGACAAAGTGAAAAAATATATGGATTATATTATTCTTTTTGATTGGACGAAGGAATTTTCAGTTGAGAAAAAGATTGTAGAATGCGTATTTTACAACGACAAAGCATTACGCATTCACTTCAAAGATAATACTGACCTCTACTTAGTTATCTCTAATTATGATGCCTATCCTTTTTTTACCTCAAAGCCTTTTTCTATCGGTGATGAAACCCCTATCTGGGACCAATTGACACATTCTGTCTTAACAAAAGTTAGTTTAGACGAGTATGACCGCATTATGCGTTTTATTTTTACCCAAATTGATATATTCCAACAGGAAAAAACTTATGTTTTAATAGCAGAATTTATCCCTCCTAAACCAAATATAATTTTAGCAGAGCAAAACCAGGAGTTAATCATCGTAGATGCCTTAAGAAAATATTCCTATGCGGATAATCCTCAAAGACAGATTCTTCCCAAAATACCCTATCAACTACCCAAAACCTCCTTTAAACCTTATCATAGAGATATTTCTTTTCCCTTAAATTTACAAACCTTAAAAACTGGAGAAACAATTCAGTGCAATACCGTAAATGAATACTTAAAAAACCACTTTATCTATGTTCTTTCAGTTAAGGAAGAACTGGAGCATAGAAAAGCTATTGTTGACTACTGGGAAAGAGAATTAAAAAAAGCTCAACAAAAGCTTTATAAACAAAGAATGGAACTGGAACAGGCAGAAAAAAGCGATTACTGGAGAATCTGTGCTGAAATCATAAAAGTTAATCTGTCTAATATTCAGAGAGGTCAGAATGTCCTGAAAGCAATAAATTATTTTGACCCTGAGCTTTCTACTATTGAAATTGAACTTTTGCCCGATAAAACACCTCAGGAAAATATGCAATACTATCTTAAAAAGTACAAAAAAGCAAAGAGAGGAAAAGAAGTTATAGAACATAACATTGCCGAAACTGAGAAAAAGATTAAGCAACTGGAAAACATTGTCCAGAAAGCTAAAAGCGGTGAGCTGGATGAATTGCCTCAAAAGGGAAAGTTGCCCCAATTATCTCGTAAACTGGAAATGGCAGAAAAGCTGCTTCGTATCAGGATTGATGACCGTTTTGAAATTGTGATAGGAAGAAAAGCCAGCGAGAATGATTTTATTACCACTCAATTAGCCGGACCTTACGATTGGTGGTTTCATTCTCGTCTTTATCATGGTTCGCATATCCTTTTAAGGTGTCTACAGAAAACCAATCCTCCAGAAGAATTGATTCAGATTTGTTGTTCTCTTGCAGCTTGGTATAGTAAAGCTCGTTTTTCTCAGAATGTTCCAGTAGATTACACTCAGGTGCGTTATGTGCGAAAACCTCATAAGAGCAAACCTGGTTTTGTTACTTATACCAATCATAAAACTGCATTTGTGCAACCTATGGATTTAAGAACGGCAAAAAAGGAATTAAATCTGTGAAAGGTAAGATTAAAGATCAGGGTGTGTTGTTCAAAACTACTCAATTCCGTGAAAGTAGCCTCATTCTTAGAGTATTTCTCAAATATCGTGGATTGGTATCTATCCTGGCTAAGGGAATCCGGAAAAAACCAGAAAATTATCTTCTCAATTCTCTTTACACCTACGATTTTACCCTTTATGAGCCTCAAGAATCGGGTTTGTATCTATTAAGTGAATTTACTCTCCTTAAAGAATTTAATCTATTTGATAATATACCAGCCTGGACTGCGGCTGAATGTGCTGCAGAACTTTATACGCAGATAATTATTCCCTCAGAAGAAAACCCCACTTACTATGATATATTACAAAGCTATCTGGACTATTTGAAAATCAGAAGTGATAATTCTATCTTACTCTGGTGGCGTTTTTTATTAAGAATATTTAGGATGCTGGGTATAGCTTTTCCTCTGGATTTATGTGCTGTTTGTAATAAAAAAAAGCTGCAAATAGTAGCTTGGGAAAAAGGCACAGGTAGATTAATATGTGCTGAATGTTTAAAAGAAGCAAATTATCCTGAATATTATGAGCTATTAACTTCATCAGCATCTCAAATTCTACATCTACTTCCTCTAATTGGAGATTACCTGGATAAGATTCATCCAGATAGTCAAACGGTGGAACAGCTAAACCATCTTTTTTCTGACCATTATCAAAACCATTTCCGAAAACCTCTAAAACTTCGCAGTCTGGAAGTCTTAAGTCAGTTTTTTCAATGAGGAAATCGCTTATTCTCAAACTACAAAATTTAGTTGACAAAAATATAATTATCTTTTTAAAGGATTATAATATATTGGAAAAAGGAGCAAAAATATGCGGTGTCTGTGCAGTGTTTTGTTGATACTTTTTTCTTGTTTTTTATCTGCAGCTACAGTTATTTCTGGAGGGAATGTCAGTGGTGTATGGAGTGTTGCAGGTTCCCCTTATCTGATTAATGGCAATATAATCATTCCTGAGGGAGAAAGTTTAACTCTTAATCCCGGGGTAGAATTACAATTTCAGGGATATTATACTTTAAAAATCCAGGGTAGATTACAGGCGATAGGCACTTTCTCAGATAGTATTAAATTCAGCACCACATCAAATTCACAAAAGTGGCGTGGAATTATTATGCAAGACATAGCTTCCAGCAATGATTCTACTATATTTCGTTATTGTTCTTTAAGCAGGGGAGATGCGAGGCAGGATAGTCAGGACAAAAATGGAGGCATAATCCGGGTTTTGAATAGTTCCAGATTACTTATAGAAAATTGCTGTTTCAGTTATGCCACAGCTGATAGTGGTGGTGCTTTATATGCCAAGAATAGTAGTTTTAAAGTAAAAAATTGTTTTTTCTATAATTGTTCAGCCAATTATGATGGAGGAGCTATTTTTACTTCTTTGCCAGATTTGAACCATCAGACTTCTCTCTATATAGAACATTGCACCTTTAAATCTAACAGTGCAGGAAAAATGGGAGGCGGTATAACTCTTTGTGGAGGAAGTCATTATATCATTTGCAGTAAATTTTCCAATAATTATGCTCAAAATGGCGGAGGTGGAATTGCTCTTAAAAATAATTGTCATTATCTTTGCTTGAATAATCTTATTGTCAATAATGGCACTTCTCATCAAGGTGGTGGAATTTTTGCCTCATCTTATACTTCTGGGAATTCTATTATAAATAATACCATCTGTAATAATTCTGCTACCATAAATTATCCCAATGGAGGTCCTGGAGGTTTGTATATTAGAGGCTATGCAGATTGCTACAATAATATTATCTGGGGAAACAGCAGTTCTCAGGGGCAAATTGGCATAAGAACCGACGGACCCAGTCAATTCTTTGACTATAATGATATTGAAGATGGTCTGGCAGCTTTTAATATTAGCTGGGAAAATGAGCCCTGGCAAGACAGTCAATACGGTAATCACAATATAACTGGAAATCCACAATTTATTCAACCAACTATTGATAACAGCTTGAATCTGGATGGTTTAGCGGCAGATTGGCGATTACATCAAAATTCACCCTGTAGGAATAGCGGCAATCCATCTACAGATATTTTGCTTTATCTTTTTGACCTTGCAGGCAACCCTCGTATTATGGAAAATTATATTGATATTGGAGCTTATGAATACAGAAATATGAGCATTCCCCAGGTTCCGCAGAATGTTAGAATTATAAAGAACTCTGATTTATTATATCTAAGTTGGGACCCTGTTAATCAAGCTTTGGATGGAGCTCCGATTTATAATATCTCCTATAATATCTATTATTCATTGAACCCCAGTGGAATATGGGAATATCTTGGCTCTTCTACCAATCCTTTTTTTATCTTAGATTCAGAAAACAATTCTCAAGCTTTTTTTAAAGTCTGCGCACTCGCTAATCCCTGAATATTTTTTGGTGTAGATGAGGACATCTGCACACCATTATTGATTATTAGTTCCTTAGCTTGTTCTTATCCCATAAATATCCAGTTTATATAGAGCTTATGTCCGATTTCGGACATGAGCTGGACATGAGTTGGACATGAGCTGGACATAAGCTGGACATCAGTTGGACATAAATTATATATCATAGAGTTGGAATGAGCTATGCCTAAAGCAGCTTATTTATTCTAACGCAATTACCTATTTCTTTATCCTGCCTTATTGTCCTATGGATTTATCCTTGACTGAAATTAGAGGAGAAATTTTTAGAATAAAACAAATAAGATAGGGAGAAAGAATGCGGAATCTTGATTTGTATAAAGAAAAAGAAAGGATAATTGAATTTATTCGTGGCTATTTATCAAATGCAGAAAGAGATAGATTAGTGGTAGGATTATCTGGAGGAGTAGATTCTGCTGTAAGTACTGCTCTGGCAGTTGAAGCTATTGGTGCTCAAAATGTTACGGCTTTAATAATGCCCTATGAGACCAGCAATGCAGAATCTGTAACTGATGCCCGAGATTTAGCAAAACAGCTCGGAATAAATTATCAGATTATTGATATAACTGCTATAACTAAAGCCTACTTTGAAACTTATGCTCCGGAAGCTGACCATATGCGAATTGGAAACTGGCTTGCTCGTATCAGAATGTGTGTTCTTTATGATTTTAGTGCCAAATTGAAGGCATTAGTTTTAGGGACAAGTAATAGAACAGAACTTATGATAGGCTATTTTACTCAATTTGGTGATTCTGCTTGTGCTTTTGAACCTATCGGTCATCTTTACAAAACAGAGGTCTGGAAACTGGCAAAGATTCTAAATATTCCCGAAAAAATAATAAATAAGACTCCTACGGCAGACCTTTGGCCCGGTCAATCTGATGAACAAGAAATAGGTATATCTTACCCCGTTCTGGATGAGATAGTTTATGAATTGACAGAACTTCATTTAAGTATTTCTGCCACCGAGAACCTATCCTATCCCGTGGAACTTTATCAAAAAGTGGAAAGAATGATTCAATACTCTGCTTTCAAACGTCGTCTGCCCCCTATTTTAGAGTCATAAAAAATGCTACTTAGTAAAGAACGATGTTTTCGTTGTCACTCTGAAAGGGCAGTGCGTAAATGTCCTCGCTATAAAGATAAACTGATTGGTTGGAAATGTTGTATGAATCTCAGGATAGATTTACATTGTCCTTCCTCTTGTCCTTATGCCGCTCAATTTGATGAATCGCACACCAGTCCCTTTCCTGCTTTTCGTTCTGATTCCAATACAGAGTTTGTGCAAACCACTAAAAAATTTTTGGATTACTGGTGCTATAAAAGTCTTCCAGAACTGGATGGTTTAAGTCCAGCAGAATTTACCCGACAAGATAGTGAAAAGATGCTAAAATGGCTGGAGCAATACAAGTATCCGGCAAATTTTCCTCTTTCCTATTTAATGCAAAAGTTGAATATTCCTTATGAAGAAATAGCGGAACCAGAATCTCCGGAAACGGTAACCTTTGCCTTTTTTGATGCTGTTATTACACAGGAATGGGAGAAATTACGCTCATTTACTATAAACGATGTGGACTTTGACCAATTCGCTGAACGCTATACAGCAATCCTTTCTTCTATTCCAGAATTGAAGAAAACTAAATCCTATTCTATTCTTTATGCTGGAGCTGCTGACGATGGAATTAGTGCTATGGTAGTTCTGGAATTAAATAATAAAATTATTTGGGCGGTGCTACTTACCTCTGCAACAGGAAGATGGAAGATAAGACAAAACTTTAATGGTGGTCCTCATCTGTTTTATGAACAGAATCAGCTATTTCAGAATCTGGCGGATGCCCTTGCCAATGGAAGAGCAGAAGAAGCTTGGAATCTCTTAACTTCAAATATGCCAAAATTTCCTGACTGTGCTGACCTTTATTATTATCGTGCACTTTACTGGCAACTGGCAAAACAATATAACAAAGCTAAAGAGGATTTCTGGAATGCACTTGCTCTGGATAATCACTTTTTTGCTGCCGGATTTGCTCTCTCAACTTTGTATCTACATAATTCCGAATTAGAACCAGCACGAGACCTGCTAAATTTTCTCCATCAAGAACAACCGGATGAACTTAATGCCTGGAATAATCTTGCTGCCTGTGAAGCTGGCTTAGGAAATCTGGAGTTAGCAAAAAATATGTGGCAAGAAATCCTGCAAATTGCCCCGAACTATGAACCAGCCAAGAAAAACCTTGAAAAATATTCCAACTGACCCCGCAAATTTTATGAAAGAGGCTATCCGACTTGCTGAAAATGCAAGAGGAACCTGCTCTCCTAATCCTTTCGTGGGCGCAGTAATAGTTAAAAATGGGAAAATTATTGCCGGAGGCTGGACACAAAAATATGGTCAAGACCATGCAGAAATTCAAGTATTGAAAAAAGCGGGTAAATCTGCTCGGGATGCGGATTTGTATGTTACTTTAGAACCCTGTGCTCATTATGGGAAAACACCTCCTTGCACTGATGCTATAATAAAATCTGGAATTAAAAGAGTTTTTATTGGTATTCAAGACCCCAATCCTCTGGTTAATGGTAAGGGAAAGCAAAAGCTTCTGGATGCTGGAATTGAGGTAACTTCAGGAATTATGCAGGAAGAAATAAACCGACAACTGGAATATTATTTTTGCAGAATTCAGAAAGGAAGACCCTTCATTCTCTGGAAAGCTGCCCTTTCTCTGGATGGTAAATATGCTGCCCAGGATGGTTCTTCTCGCTGGATTACAGGAGAATCTTCTCGCAAAATGGTGCATAAATTAAGAGAAGAAGCGGATGTTATTTTAACTGGTATAGGGACGGTATTGAAAGATGACCCAATGTTAAATGTTCGTTTGCCCAAGCCTATTAAACAACCTTTAAGAGCCATTCTGGATCCCTATCTGGAGATTCCGCTCAATTCTCAGATAGTTCGTTCCCTGCCAGAATATAAAACTGCCATATTTTGTGCGAGAGGGAAAGAAAATTCACCGCATGCAGAAGCTCTTGTAAGTCTTGGAGCAAACCTATACCCTGTCACGGCTAATGGGAGAACTCTCTGCCTTAAAGAGGTCTTAGGGATTCTTCATCAACAGGGATTCTATCTGGTTCTACTGGAATGTGGAAGTCAGTTAGTTTCTTCCTTTTTTTCTGAACGATTAGTAGATAAAAGCTATATATTTTATGCTCCTAAAATATTGGGAGGTAATAAAGCTATATTAAGGGAATTAAATTTGCCCGATCTCAATTCTGCTATTCATTTGAAAGATATTACACTTAAAAAAACAGGAGAGGATTGGCTGGTTATTGGCTACCCAGTTTATTCATAGCTTTTCTTTTTTATCCGTTTATCATATTGTTAAAAAGATGAGTAAATATAATCTAATAATGGAGGAATAAATGAAGATTATCCATTTTGATCAGGTGCCCCTGGAACCTGTAAATGCTGAAGGTGCCAAAGGAGCAGAAATTCGTTGGCTTATAGCTCAAAAAGATGGAGCTCCCAATTTTGCTATGCGTATGTTTGAAATTGAGCCTGGTGGACACACCCCCTATCATACTCATGATTGGGAACATGAGGTTTATGTGCTCAGTGGAACTGGCGCTTTGAAAACTGATAGAGGTGAATTGCCTTTTGCTGAAGGTGATGCTATCTATGTAGACCCGGGAATGATACATACTTTTAAAAATACCGGAAAAGATGTTCTGAAATTCTTGTGTATTATTCCACATGAACATCCCGTTCAGAAAAAGGTCATCAATCCCTTTGCAGAAGAAACTGCTAATAATTGTTAGGAGAAAAAATGTTATCTGAAGAGAATAAGCAGTTCTTCCAGAATCTTGTCTCTGCACCCAGTCCCTCCGGTTTTGAAGGACCAGCTCAGAAAGTGGTAATGGACTTTCTAATTCCTTATGCAGATGAAATAAATAAAGACCGTAATGGCAATGTGATAGCTTTAAAGAAGGGAAGTGGAAAACTAAAAGTTATGGTAGTGGGACATTCCGATGAAATTGGATTCATAGTTAACCATATAGATGACCAGGGTTATGTTTATGTTCGCACTCTCGGTGGTTTTGATGTCAATCTGCTTCCTGGTTTGAGAGTAGATATTTATCATCAAGGAAAACCCGTAAGAGGCATTATAGGCAAAAAACCTATCCATATGCAACGCGGAACGGAAGAACCTCCTAAACTGAAGTTAGAAGACCTCTGGATTGATATCGGAGCGCTTTCTAAAGAAGAAGCGGAAAATAAAGTTGCTATAGGAGATATTATTACTTATCATAGCGAATTTGAAATGCTCTCTGATGACCTGGTAGTCTCCAAGGCTACAGATAATAAATGCGGAGTCTATGTTGCTGCTGCAGTGATGAAAGAGCTAAAAGATAAAAATCTTAAGGTAAATTACTATGCCGTTTCCAGTGTGGGTGAAGAGACCACTATGCGAGGTGCAAGAACCAGTGCTTGGCAAATTGAACCTGATATTGCCATAGCGGTAGATGTGACTTTTACTTCGGATATTCCGGGGGCAGATAAACGTATCTTTGGCGATGTCTCTTTAAGTAAGGGTCCTGCTATAACTCTCGGTGCAGCAATGCATCCTGCTATTAATGATAAACTAATTGCTCTGGCTAAAGAACTTAATCTTCCTTATCAACTTGAAATAGCTCCAGGACGAACAGGAACGGATGCAGATGTCATTCAAGATTTAAAAGCAGGCACTGCTATGGCGGTTATCGGTATTCCCAATCGCTATATGCATTCTCCTAATGAAGTGATATCTTTTAAGGATTTGGATGCTGCTGTTCAACTGATTGCTGCTTTTATAACTTCACTGGAGGATGATTTTGACTTCTCCAGATGAAGATATAGATTAATTTAAAAGGTATAAGCTATGAAAGCAATATATACATACGATGATGAGCATATGGGGAAAAGCTATATCGTTATTCCCAAGATACGAGAAATATCCAAGGTGTTAGGAAGTGTAGTAATAACTTTTGACAATGGAGATAAAAGAACCTTAGCAGTAGATGACCCTGATGCTGCCATCCAGCAAATGCTTGAAGCAATAGAGAATTTCTATTCCTGATATGAATCTGGAAAGTCTAAATCCTATCCTTCTGGCATTAATAGGAACCATCTTTACCTGGTTAATGACTGCTGTAGGTGCCAGTCTTGTGTTCTTTGTGAAAAGAATCCAGACCTGGTTTATGGATACAATGATGGGTTTTGCGGCAGGAGTAATGATTGCTGCCAGTTTTTGGTCATTATTAAATCCTTCTATTGAAATGACAAAAGGTAATCCTTTTCCTGCCGCAATCGGTTTTTTAGCTGGAGGTCTCTTTCTTTTTGCTGCAGATAAACTGCTACCACATGAGCATTTAAGTGAAGAAACTTGCTCCAGTGAAGGACTTAAAACTCCCTGGGGTGAATCCACTTTATTGTTTCTGGCAGTTACAATGCACAATTTTCCAGAAGGATTGGCTGTCGGTGTTGCCTACGGAGCTGTAGCTTATGGCTTGGAAACTGCTTCCTTAGCTGGTGCAATAGCTTTGACCATAGGTATTGGATTGCAAAACCTTCCCGAAGGTGCTGCTGTGTCTATACCCTTAAGGAAAACAGGACTTTCAGCTGGAAGAAGCTTTTTCTGGGGACAGATTAGTGGAGCAGTTGAACCTATTGGAGGAGTTATAGGAGCGGCATTAGTCTTAATAGCCCAGCCATTTTTGCCCTATGCTCTTTCTTTTGCTGCTGGAGCAATGATTTATGCTGTAGCAGAAGAGGTGATACCACGCTGTCAAAATGGGAAATATGCCCATTTAGCAATGCTTGGATTGATGCTCGGTTTTGTGGTTATGATGGTTCTGGATGTGGCTTTAGGCTAACAAAGGAAAAGCTTAACGCAATAGTTCCTGCACCAAAAGAGGTATCATAATTTCATGATGCCCTATAAAGTAATAACCCTTTCCTCCTTTTTCTACAGGACGACGAACTACATTCTCTAACTCTCTATATTGTTGATTCATATCAAACACTGCAGTAGTAAAATCTTGAATTGTCCCATAGACATTGCGAGCAACGGTTAATGCTTTAAGGAACACTTCTGGAATTATAACAGCAGAACCCATATTGATGAAGACTCCACCATCATTTAAATTTTTGACTTGCTCACAGAAAATACGGAAGTCCCTCATACTGCAATCGCCAATTGCCTTACCATCTGCATAAGGTGATTGATGTGTGATATCTGTTCCCAGAGCTATATGGACAGTAACAGGGATATTATATTTATAAGCTTGAGCTAAAAGAGAAGTTTCTGCATTAGGTGCATTTTCCAGAATATCCTTTCCTAAAGCTTCTCCATAGCCCAGTTTTTCTTCGCTGGCTCGGATAATAATGCGGTTTATAGCATTTATAGTTTCCTCTGCCATACCAAAAGTGCCATCTGCAAGACCTTTGCTCACATCTTCAGAAGTCTTTCCAAAATAAGCAAGTTCAAAATCATGAATGGTGACGGAACCGTTCACAGCAAAACATTTAGCTATCCCTTCTTCCATCAGTTTTATCAGTAAAGGTGCCAATCCACATTTAATAATATGTCCACCCAAACCTATAATAAAAGTTTTATGGGAATCTCGTGCAAGGTGACAACGATTGATAAATTCTTTGAACTCAGCACCTTTGAGGATGTCTGGCATACTATCCAGTAGATTATCAGAAACTTGAGCAAAGGAAGAAGTGTCTACCTTGCTAAATCTATTCAGGACTGAGGCAAAATGAATCTTAGAAAGGTCTATTTCATTATATCTGCTCATTTTTTCTCTTTAGATAACGGTCCTCTTCGCTAAAGATACAACCACAATATTTTTGGCGGTAAAGTTCTGCTTCTTTGGAAAGGCGAACTCCTTCTGACCATAAAGTTCTCCAATCTCTATAGAAAAAAGGGATATGTTTCTCTTCTGCTATTTCTTCACCAATTTCTTTTATTAGGTCGTGTTTTTGGTAGATACTATATAAAAGAGTGGTGGAAAAAGCGTCATAGCCAAGCTCTAATGCAGTTTGAGCAGTCATTTCTAAGCGAGTGCGAAAGCAATGTCTACATCTATCATCAATATCATCTACCACAGCTTTAACAAAATTCCGTAATCCATAATCATCGTGCAGAATGAGAGGTATATCTTCTTTTTCAGCAAAGGTTTTTAAAGTCTGTAGACGCATTCTGTATTCTGTTACAAGATGCACATTGGGATTATACCAGAAAGAAGTGAAAGATAAGCCTTGCTCTTTAAGCTGATGATATGGGGCTATCAGACAAGGTGCACAACAAGTATGCAATAAAAGATGCTCAGGAAAAGCTAAAGTTCCCATTTTAGCTTAAAAAAGGTTAGCATTTAATACTGTTTAAGCAAAGCGGATGCAACAATGCCTCTCTGAATCTGGTTAGTACCTTCGTAAATCTGTAAGATTTTAGCGTCACGCATCATTTTTTCCACGGGATATTCTTTCATATAACCATATCCGCCAAGAACTTGAACCGCATCAGTGGTTACTTTCATTGCCACATCTGAAGCAAAATATTTGCACATCGCTGATTCTTTGCTATAGTCTTTAGCACCACTATCAATCAATCTGGCAGTTTGATAGACTAAAGCTCTTGCTGCCTCAATCTCAGTTGCCATATCAGCTAACATAAATTGAATAGCTTGAAATGAGGAGATAGGTTTACCAAATTGTTGTCTTTGTTTGGAATAGGCAATAGCGGTTTCAAAAGCACCTCTGGCAACACCAACAGCTTGAGCTCCGACCATAGGACGAGATTTATCAAAGACCTTCATTGCTATAATAAAACCCATACCTTCTCTTCCGATGAGGTTTTCTGCTGGAACGATACAATCTTCAAAGATGAGTTCACGCGTGGCAGAGGCACGAATTCCCATCTTATTTTCTTTTTTACCAAAGTTGAAACCAGGAGTTCCTTTTTCCACGATAAAACAGGAACAACCGCGAGCACCTCTGGTCTTATCAGTCATTGCAAAGACGCAATAGATTTCTGCTTCACCACCATTGGTAATCCATTGTTTAGTTCCATTTAGAATGTAGTGGTCTCCTTCTTTCCGAGCAGTGGTTTCTATTGCTCCGGCATCAGAACCGGCATTAGCTTCCGTAAGAGCAAAAGCCGCAAGCTTTTCTCCTGCCGCTATCTGTGATAGATATTTTTGTTTTTGCTCCTCCGAACCAGCAATCAAAATGGGATACATACCCAAACCGGTAGCTCCAAAAGCAAGAGAAATGCCCATATCAACGGCACAAAGTTCTTCCGTGACAATGGCTAAATCCATAACTTTTCCACTTATTCCGCCATATTCTTCTCCTACCAGGATGGCAAAAAGGTCACTTTGACGCATCACTTCAACTATATCCCAGGGGAAGATTCCTTCCTCATCATATTTTTGTGAGACGGGTCTCATTTTTTCATTAGCTATTCTTCGTGCTATTTCTTGCATCTCTAATTGTTCTTCGGTTAGAAAATAATTCATCTGAGAACTCCTATCTATTTTTTAGATTAATCTAATTTCTATTTAAAAAGCCTAAAGTCAAGGAAAATCTGAACTCTATTAATTCTTAATTAATAATTTGCCAGAATCCTTCTTTGTTCCCTGAATAATTCTATAAAGATAAATCCCCGGAGTAAGTTCATTTGGAATAATGATTGAAGAAGCCTCTCTTATTTGTGTCTGAAAGGCTATCTGTCCCCTGATATTATAAAGAAATAGCTGACTGGAATCTGCTATTTTATCTGAAAAATGTAACTCTTTTCCAAAAGAATAGGGATTAGGATAAATCTTTAACTGGGGGACTATATTACATTCATCTTCTAAAGACGATACTGAAGGTGCGACCATAATGTCAGTGGAGGAAATTCCTGCGGAAAAGGTGTTTAATAAGTTAAAATCATAATAATAGACAGTAATAATAGAGTTGGAAGTCCAGTTTTGATTTAATAAAGCTATTATTTCTTGATTACCAGCTACCATAAAAGCGTTATAATTTAATGGATTATGGGCACTATGATAGATTTCAAAGGTAGTGGCATTATAACTATATAGCGCATTACTCATTCCTTCTCCCACATAAGCTATACCAAAGTTGTTTATCCAGATATTGCCAGGGTGTCCACCTATATCAAGTCTTTGCACCAGAGAAAAGTCTTCCAGACTAATAATGTCTATCTTTCCTGAGATGTTACTCCAGTTTCCCGTGCAGGCTATATGTAAATAGTTTCCATAGATGCAGGCAAACTGAGGATTAGTCCAGACAGGGATAGTTTCTATCACAGAAAAGGAATTGAGGTCTATCACGGATATAGAACTATCTGAATAATTAAATTGATAACCTCCAGTGTTGCAAACATAAAGTCTTGAACCATCAGAACAAAGTCCTTCCGGTGCAATTCCTACATTTAGAGAAGAGACCACATTATTTGTTAATAGGCTAACTTTGTATAGTTTATTGGTAAATAAGCCCGTCACATAAAGATAATCTCCCACCTTGAGCACATCATAAGGGTTGCTGGAAGCTTGTATGGGAAGAAAATAAAGACTGTTGCCCGTAAAGCGTGAAATAACCTGAATAGCGTTATCTCCAGAGCATACCACATAGATATTGTTATCATCCATATCCATAAGGTTAGGAGTTAGACCTAACTGAGCAAAGGTATTATTAACTGTTCCTGTCTCAGTATCAATGCGAGAAAGAGTGCGTGAGACGGAATTGACTACAAATAATTCTATAGCATACAAAGAGATGGAAAATAGGCAGATAAATACTGCCAGAAGAGTGATTTTTAGTTGTTTCATTCGGTTCACCTTATTCTTAATATTGAATAGGGATGAACTACTTTGTCATTCTGTTAATGCAACCGTATAACAAAATTTTATTAGTGGCAGGTTTCCTGGCTTGCAGCGGCTATAAAGAATCAGCCTTCCCATTTTTTAAAACAGTGACTGATTCAGCCCTTGAGCTGCTTACAGTGGCGGTTTCCACTCTCGCTTTTCACGAGATTCCCTTTTACCTATCAAGTAGCACCATCTATTCTATTTGCCAGTTTTCCTTAGCACCTTTTTATGTCAATTCCAATTTCATTGGACTTTTAATTTATCTTTCGTTTGTTAATCATTTTTAAATTAGTAAGTGTAAGAAACAGCGTAACACTATATCTGACTGTATCTCGGTTAATTCCTGAATAAAAAGATAGGAATGAGGTAAGTTATTAATTAAGTGAAACCCTAATTATAAATAAATAAAGCATATTCTTTCCTCTTACTAAAAAAAGAATATGCTTTTAATTTATTATTAAGCTTATATATTTACTTCATCAATATCATTTTGCGTGTGGCTGAGAATTTTCCAGAACGCATATGATAGTAATAGATTCCACTGCTGACAAGTGAACCCTTCTGGTCTGTACCATTCCAGGTAATCTGATGAAAACCGGCAGGGTATTCAGTATTTATAAGATTTTTAACCAGTTGTCCTTTTTGATTGTAGATATCCAGAGTCACAAGACCAGGGGTAGCTAATTCAAATCTAATTGTAGTTTCAGGATTAAATGGATTAGGATAATTGCCATACAAAGTAGTAACTAATTGAGGAACAGTATAATCATTATTTGGAGTGGCTTGATAGATATTTCCACTGCGGTTCCATGTTCCCAGATAACAATACCATTCATAAGATTGAGCGGGACGCTTCACATCTATTACATAGATAGATTCATCGTTTGGAATCACGATATCAATATCCCCATCTCTATCTATATCAGTTAAAGCAGCAGATACTTTTATATTACCACCAATCGGAATAGGGAAATTAGGAGATTCAGTGCCATCAACTCTAACGCTATGCAAATAGCCATCGGAATCTCCAAAAATAATTCCAGCATAGTTATCACCATCAAACCGAGCTACAACGGGAGTGCATTCTACAGTTTGATTGATAGAAAGAGGTGTATTGGGATAATCTGCTCCCGAAGGAGTGAGTACATTAATATTGCCTGAGGCAGTAATCACAATTATTTCTATTGTTCCGTTATTATCCACATCAGCTACCACAGCACCAGTCTTGATTTGTCCCCCCAAATTTTTTTGGAAAAGCAAGGTTCCATCGTGATTATAAGCCAGAACATTACCAGTAGCGGTAGTTGTAACTATAATTTCAGGATAATTATCATCATCCAGATTAGCGATGGTTATAGGATTTTGAGAACCTCCTTGCATAGAAACCGGGAAGCCGGGTATATTTTGAGCATTAGTGCTATTGATTGCATTTAAATTGCCAGTCATAGTTGCGACAATTATTTCATGATGTCCATCTCCATTTAAATCACCAATAGCAGGAATTCCAAGACAAATACCTTGCGCTGAAACTGGGAAATTAGGATAAGCAGAGCCATCCGGATTGAGAACAACAATATTTCCAGTCTGGGTGAGAGCAATTATTTGCTGAGAATCATCCATAGCAAGAGAAGCGATAACAGGTCCATTACGAAGAATTCCACCTGAGGGAACCGACCAGAGAATGGTTCCGTGCTGATTGAAAAGCACGATATTATTATTTTGCAAACAGGCTGCAAATTCTAAAGTACCATCATAATTCACATCTCCCATTGCCAGTGAACCAATGATGGCAGAACCCAAATTGAGAGGAAATCCTTCCAGTTCGGTTCTTCCATCAGGTTTTAAGATATGTACAATTCCGGTTGGTTCTGAAACAACTATCTCTTTATCCGAGTTAGAGTCCAAATTATATATTATGGGACTGGAAGTAGAAGCTCCACTGAAATTTAGGGGCCAACCCACTTGATTTAAAGTGAGTGGTATATTAAGAGGAAGGACTTTGTTATAGGGATAAGGGGCAGATTGATTGGCGGTTAATGTTAGTTCAAAAGGAATAGGTTCTGAAGGTAATGTGCCGACTGTTTGAAAAATGAAAGGTTGATTATTATTCCACATAGTACTACCGGCAATCATAGTTCCATAATTAGCAGTATTTTCTATAATTGTGACCCCAGGATAAGTAGTAGAAAGAGTAACACTAAGGTTTTGTGCATCCAACCAGGCAAGACCAGTGTAAGGGTCTATATAATTATTCAAAGAAACTTTTAGCTTTATAGTCTCTCCAGGATTAGGAATGCCATCACCGTCACCCTGGATTTCTTCCAGTGAGTAATCTTCAATGGTTATATAGGGAATCTTATCATACATAGTAGCGGCAAAGGCATTGACTCTTCCCGCACCAAGCATTCCTACATAATCAGGATTTTTGTCATAAATATAATCAGCGGTATGCATTACTCTTTGCATTAACTGTTGAGGGGTCAATTCAGGATTTAGAGCTTTAACCAATGCACAGACACCTGCGACAATAGGTGAAGCCATAGAAGTGCCACTATTGGATTCATAACCGTTATTAGCGATAATTGTAGAAAGGATATTTTCTCCTGGAGCACAGATATCAATGGTTGCACCATAATCAGAAAAACTGGATTTAATATCATTGCGTCCCGTTGATGCCACGCAGAATGCATTGGTGCAATCTGCAGGATAATCCTGATAAGAACTATTATGTTCAGTATTTTCATTTCCAGCCGCAGTGACCACTAAAGCACCGAGATTGGTAACATAATTAACAATAGAATTGGGGTAAGCTCCATTTCCAACGCTACCCCAACTGGCATTGATGATATCTGCTCCTACTTCTCCAGCATATTTAACCTGGTCATAGGCAAAAGAAATACCCTGTGATGGAGAGGAATCTGGAGCGCCTTTGCAGATGATTAGTGAAACTATTGGTGAGGTTCCAACCACTCCTATGGCATTATTTCCAACTGCTCCAGCACAGCCAGCAACATGAGTGCCATGATAATTGCCTGCATAATTCTGAATAGGATTATTATCATTAGCATAAAAATCCCAGCCAACCAGGTCATCTATTTTATTTCCACCTTCTCCAGCATCAATTCCATTACCACCGGATATAGTACCAGCATCCCAATTAATAGTCATACCAGGAGCTTCAGCAGGATTAATCCAGATATTACCCCGAAGGTCAGGATGATTCCATTTCACACCAGAATCGGTTATAGCAACTTTAACATTATGTGAACCCTGGATATAATCCCAAGCATCATAACTCCTGATAACATCATGGACATATTGTTGGGTGATAAGAGGGTCATCGGGAACAAACTTGCTGCGAACAATACCTTCCAATTCAGCGTAAATAAGGTTTTTATCATTAGATAAAGCTTCCACTGCTTCATCTATATTATCATCAGAGGCTAAAGTTAAGCGATAGGTGTTTTGAAGATATAAGCCATTGTCATTCCAGGTGGGATCTTTAACATAGGGATGCATCTGTTGCATATCTACTATTCTATACTCCTGAGCGAGCTTATCAAAGGAGGAGATACCAGTTTGAACGACACCTTCATTTTTAGTAAAATCAATTTTTCCAGTATCATTACCAATAGCTGTTTTAGTAAAGCATACTATAATAGATTTTGAGACGAAATAATCAGGATCAAATTTAATGGCAAAGATAGCTGTTATTGCCACTATAAGAGAGATGATAATAATAAATCTTTTCATTTTTACCTCGGGAAAATGGTTTATAAACTTCATAATTAAAATAGATGTTTTAGTCAATCCTTAAAATTATTATAGTTGCTCATCAGTACAGGATAAGTTTTTCTTTTTCAGCGTATTGACGAAAGTAGATGTCTTTAATTAAACTATTTTGGGGATTTGTTAATTCTGGGTCTTGAGCTATAATCTGGAAGGCATCCTTACGTGCTAATTTAAGGATTGGCTGATCGGAAAATAAATTGGTAAATTTGAAATGAGGTAAGCCGGATTGTTCTGTGCCGAAGATTTCTCCTGGTCCTCTTAATTCCAGATCCTTTTCTGCTATGAGGAAACCATCTGTAGTAGAGGCTAAAGTGGCAAGTCTTTCTCTCGCTATATTAGTCGCAGGCATATGTTCTATAAGATAGCAATAAGCTTGTTGTCCACCTCTTCCAACTCTACCTCTGAGTTGATGTAATTGAGCTAAACCAAAACGTTCTGCGTGTTCAACTATCATTACCGTGGCATTAGGGATATCAAGTCCTACTTCAATAACTGTAGTAGAGACCAGAATTTTTATTTCTCCATCTTTAAAACGACGCATTATATCTTCTTTTTCTTTAGAAGACATTTTCCCATGGATAAGAATGCAGGAGTATTGAGGGAATATTTTAGTGGAGATATAATGATGCATTCTTTGAGCATCCAAGAGGTCAACCTTATCAGATTCTTCAATGAGAGGGCAGACGATATATACCTGTCTTCCTTTTTCCAGTTCCTTTGCCACTTCTTTATAGACCAAATCAATTTTTTGGCTGGAACGGATGAGGGTTGTGACTGGGATACGATTGGGTGGAAGTTCATCAATAATACTAACTTCCAGGTCTCCATAAACAGTGAGAGAAAGGGAACGGGGAATGGGAGTAGCACTTAGATAGAGTAAGTCTGGATGTTTGTGTTTTCGGGCTAAAGCAGCTCTTTGTTGAACTCCAAAACGATGTTGTTCATCAATAGCAACAAAACCTAATTTATCAAAAGAGATTTCGCGCTGGATAAGTGCGTGAGTGCCAATAATGATATCAGCATTTCCTTCCCTTATATCGGTTTTTGTTTGTTCTTTACCTTTATAGGTTCCACCTTTTAGCAATGCTACTTTTACTGGTAAACCTTCTAATAATCTGGTGATATTATGGTAATGTTGGTCTGCCAGTATTTCTGTGGGAGCCATAAGTGCAGCTTGATAACCATTTTCCACAGCTAAAAGCATAGCAAAGAGGGTAACAATAGTTTTTCCCGAACCGACATCACCTTGAAGTAAACGAGACATCTGTTTTTCGGAGGTCATATCAGCAAAAATCTCATTTATAACACGTATTTGAGCATTAGTCAGTTTAAAGGGGAGCTTATGATAAAGCTGAGCTGTAAGTTGTCTTTTATTCTCAAAACGGATACCTTTAATTTCTTCCGTGTGATAATGTTTGTGTCGTGCCCAAAGTAGTTGAGAATAGAAGAATTCTTCATAGACAAATCTTTTATGAATCTCATCAAGTTCTTCTGGATGGAGTGAGAAATGCATCTTTTGCAAGGCAATTTTCCGGGGGAGAAAGCCATATTTAGCAAGGACAAAGTCAGGTAGATTTTCTTCAATTTTATCCACATATTCTTCAAAAGCATTATAGATAATGCGACGGAAGAATTTTTGAGTTAGATTCCCGGTTAAAGGATACACCGGCAGGTATTCTCTCTTTTTCCAGAAGTCACTCTCTTCTTCTTCATTTACAAATTCAATTTCGGGATGCATTAGCTGGAGTTGTCCATTATATTCTGAAAGAGTGCCAGAAACCCAGAGTAAATTTCCTGGTTTGAATTTTTTGCTGTAATCTTTAGGATAATTGAACCAGGTGCAGATTAAAGTAGAATGTCCATCGCTCACTCCAACATTAAGCAGATATTTTCCATTTTTGGTAGATTTTTCATTGACCCAGGATATCATAGTGGTCATTGCAATGCTATCTCCAGGATTAAGCTCAAAAATAGCTGGTTCAATTTTACGATGGATATAATCACGAGGAAAATACTCAAATAAATCCATTACCGTATTAATACCAATTTTAGCAAGCTGTTTAGCGCGTGCTTCTCCTACACCCTTAATAAATTTAACAGGAGTTGATGTATCTTTTATATATGCCTTTATGTCCTTTTTATCCATATAGACATAATGTTGAAATGACATTTTTTGTCAATATCTGCAGGAATTCAGCAGGGTCACTGGTATAATTAAACATATAATACTTTTATAAGAGTGATTTTTTTTCTTGACCACAATGCGTCAAAAGATAGAGAGGTAACTTCATATAAGTGTATAAGTTTTTATAAGTTAGACAAATAGAAAGTACAAAGTTATTATCATATTGAGAAGGAGAATACTATGAAAATCGGGAAGAAGCTTATACCTATAATCCTGATAGCGATTGTAGCGTCCTGTGCTTTTGCCAAGACAGGTAGTTCAGTGCCCCCCCAACTGTCTACTTCCAAAAATCAAAGCTCAATGTTTGTAAATGACGAGGGGATTAATCCTGTAGTTAAAGTCGTGCGTGATGTCAGAGAATCCGTGGTGCAGATAAAAGTAGAGGCAAAAGTTAATGTGCCCGCAATTACCAATCCATTCTTTGATGACCCTCTATTCAAATATTTCTTTCCAGAGATTCCGAGGGAAATGCAGAGAAAGATAACTTCTATGGGCAGTGGTTTTATTTATGAATTTAATCCACAAACCAGGGAAGCCTATATTATGACCAATAATCATGTGGTGGAAAAAGGTAAGGAAGGGACAATCACTGTTACCCTTGCAGACAAGATTAATTACACTGCAGAAGTAGTAGGTTTGGATCCAAGCACGGATGTAGCGGTCATTAAGATTAAGGTTAAAGAAGGTGAGAAAGTTACTATTGCGCCCTTAGGAGATTCTTCCAAACTGGAGATTGGAGAATGGGCAATTGCTATTGGAAATCCTTTTGGAGATGTAGGTCTGGATAGAACTGTTACTTTAGGAGTTATTTCCGCTATAGGAAGGTCAAATTTAAATTTTGGAGCCAATTCTCCTATTTATCAAGATTATATTCAGACTGATGCTGCAATCAATCCTGGTAATAGTGGTGGTCCTCTTTTAAATATAAATGGAGAGGTGATAGGAATTAATTCAGCTATTACCAGTACCAGCGGTGGAAATATCGGAATTGGTTTTGCTATTCCCATAAATTTAGCTAAACGAGTGGTAGAAGACCTGGTGGCTACGGGAAAGGTTACTCGTGCTTACATAGGTATTTTACCACAAGAAATAACTGCTGACTTAATGGAAGCTTTTGACCTTTCCGAAGTTTCAGGGGTGCTTGTAGCAAAAGTGGAGAAGGATTCTCCCGCAGATAAAGCTGGAATTCAAGTGGGCGATGTGATTATTGAATTCAATGGCGAAAAAGTGCCCAATGTATCCAAATTTCGTATTGCCGTTGCAACTTCTAAACCAGGAGTTCAGGTTCCCGTTAAAGTAATCCGAAATAAAGATACTTTAACTCTACATATCACCTTGGATGTTTATCCAGAAGATAAATTAGCCAGCACAGAAAAATCTACTAAAGCTGATACCAACGCAGGTATAACCGTTGTTTCAATTGATAGTCCTTATGCAAGACAAAACAACATTAAAGCTGATCGGGGTGTGGTAGTTAGTGCAGTTGCACCAGATACACCAGCTGCTCGTGCCGGAATCCAGCCTGGTTATATCATTTTAAAAGTTGGAAATACCGAAGTTAATAGCCCAGAAGAATACAATGCTGCTATGGAAAATGCGATAAAGACAATGAAAGAAAAATCAAGTAATACCATTGTTCTTTATGTGCAGGACCGCAGCAAAAATGAACAGTTTGTAGTGCTGCGTTTCAATAGTTAACTTACCAATAGACAATTAAAAAGCTCCATCTGAATGATGGAGCTTTTTTTTAAAATAGGCTCTCACAGATTACACAGATTGCACAGATTAAAGGTTGTTTATTAGTGGGAAGGTGATTAGGAATGGGAGCACGCAGATTACGCAGATAGCGCAGATATAAATCTTCGTTCTTTGAACAATTAAAACAAGGATTGAAAAAAATGTTCCCACAGATAACAAAGATTGCACAGATAAAGGGGTTGTATTAGGATGGGGATTAAAATGGGCTCTCACAAATTACACAGATTAAAGACTGTTTATAGTGGAAGGTGATTAGAAATGGAAGCACGCAGATTACGCAGATAGCGCAGATATAAATCTTCGTTCTTTGAACAATTAAACGCAGTTATCCCATTTTCGTTATTAAATAAACAATAAAATCTGCGTTATCTGCGTGCTTCTATTATAATCCCTTTCTTAATACAAATAAACTTTTATCTGTGTTATCTGTGTAATCTGTGAGAGCCATTTTCAATTCATAACTCTTTCCATCTTATGCATTTATCACATTTTTTTATATAAATAATAAAATCTGCGTTATCTGCGTGCTTCTATTATAATCCCTTTCTTAATACAAATAAACTTTTATCTGTGCAATCTGTGTAATCTGTAGGAGCCATTTTTTCAATTCATAACTCTATCCATCTTATACAGTTATCACATTTTTTTAAATAAATAATAAAATCTGCGTTATCTGCGTAATCTGCGTGCTTCTATTATAATCCCTTTCTTAATACAAATAAACTTTTATCTGTGCAATCTGTGTAATCTGTGAGAGCCTATTTTAATCCTCATCCTAATACAAATAAACTTTTATCTGTGTAATCTGTGTTATCTGTGAGAGAAATCCCATTGCGGTAAGAGATATTTATCTTGGTTTTTTATGATATGGTGATAGGGAAATTTTAGGGAGCTGAAGGGGAGCTTATGTCCACTTTCGGACATAAGCTGGACATAAGCTGGACATAAGCTGGACATAAGCTGGACATCAGGTGTAAAGAGATAAGGGTTACAGTTATTTTCGTTTAAAATTACGGTATCTAACGATAAATCAGATAGATACGGGTTATTTTACGGAATGAATCAGGATGATTTTGTTTGATGAATTAATATTTATGTGTGATGCTATGATGGTGATTGAATCTTATCGCTGGAAAGAGTGAGAATTATTTCCGCTAAAATAGAAACCGCAATTTCGTAAGGGGTTTTAGAACCAATAGGTAATCCTATGGGAGAATGAACTTTTTGTATTTCCTCTTCTGAGTATCCTTTATCTCTCAGCATTTGCCGGGTTTTCTCTGCTTTGCGTTTACTTCCTATCATACCTAAATAGCGAAAAGGCTTATCTAAACATTGTTCCAGCACCTGTTCATCGTAGATATGCCCCTGAGTCATAATGACAATAAGGGCATTTTGATTGAATTGGATGTGCTTTTCCAAGTCCTTATAATCGCTTAAATGGAGGTCATTACAGATTTCTGGAGGAATATTCTCCAGAGCTTCAGGACGATTATCAATGATTCTGGTCTGAAAATCGCAGAGATTAGCTAAATGAGCTAAGGCTTTTCCACAATGTCCTGCACCGATGATGTAAAGAATGTTTGAAGAGAAAAGTGGTTCTATAAAGACAGAAACCTTGCCTCCACAGACCATTGATAAGGGAATACCTTCTGTTCGTTCGGGTTTTTCACCTTCTTCAGAAAGCAGATAAGTTTCCAGAATTGGTGAAGAAGGTTGTTCCTTACGAACCCACGATATGAGCAAGTGTTCCAGTTCTCCACCACCTAAATTTCCATACACCTTTCCCGACAAAGGGATAAGCATTTTCATTCCTGGTTTTGCAGGAGTGGAACCAATAGAAGATATAATAGTAACTTGCCAGACAGTTTGATTTTTAGATATTAGCTCATTTAAGATAGCATAATATTCTTTATTTTCGGACATAATTTTCCTTCCTCATTTTTGCGGTAAGTTTCCCCAAACTATCTGATAGGCACAAATTGCACAAGCAACAGCAACATTGAGAGAATTTTTCCAGCCTTGAACCGGAATAGCGAGAAAACTATCACACAGTTTAAGAGCATCTTGGCTTATACCCAGACTTTCATTTCCGACTACTAATGCCAGAGGAAATTGATATTGAACTTCATAAATGGACTTCGCTTTCGCTGCAGTCTCTAAAGCATAAATATAATAACCTTCTGATTTAGCCGAAAGAATAGCAGCTTCCGTTTGAGGAAAATATTTCCACTGCACTTTATCTTCCGTTCCCATAGCAGTCTTTTTTAAAGCAGCACTTTCTGGTGTGGCACAAACTCCACAAAGATAAATGGCTTGAAGATTTAAACATTCAGCGGTGCGAAAAATTGAACCAATATTAAATGCGGAACGAAGATTATCCAGTATCAAAATTATTTGCTGAGCTTTTCTTTGGGCTTCCGCATCAACCACTTTTAAGCCATCTCCTTTTCTAACTTGAATCTGGTAATCTTTAAAGGATTTTCCCCGTGCTCTCTGGTATTGGACTAAAGCATTAGAGATTTTATCAAAGGATTCTTCTCGTTGCAAATCCTGACTTAGCTGGGAAATATATTCCGGTAATGGTGACTGCATCCAGGAAATACAATGTACTATATGCTCTTTTAATTCAAAGTAATTATTGTTTTGAGTAAGAGATTGCGAAAGAGAGGAAACTAACTTATCCAGAGCCTTCAATTGATGAACAGGAGAAAGTGAAGAAAATTTGCTCTGGCTAAAATGATTTATGTTCTTCATTTTGTTAGCATTTGAATAAGCTTAGCAGCAGTGAGTAAATTTTCTGCTATGAAATCAGGTGTATATTCCCAGCCTTCAAATCCAGTCAGAAGTTCTTCTTTTCCGTGACCACTCAGAAGTAGCACCGTTTTTAATCCTGCTTTTTTGCCAAAGTAAACATCGGACTTTCTATCTCCCAGCATCCAGGATTTATTCGGGTCAAAAGGGTGATCTCTCATAGCTTTATAGAACATACCTAATCCTGGTTTACGGTCTTCATGAGCAATATTGAAAGGAGGCACTGTTCCTGTTTCCAGATAAGGAGAATAATATATATCAGTAAGAATTATACCTTCATTATTGAGCAATTCTCTGAGTTTGGCGTGAACCTTTTCTAATGTTTCCAGGTCAAAATATCCCTTAGCAATCCCAGCTTGATTAGTGACTATGATTAGCATATAGCCTAAATTCTGCAAAATCCGGAGTGCTTCAATAGTATAAGGATAAAGATGGTATTTTTCCGGATCTGGTTTTAATCCAAAATTATCCGGGCTAATGCAACCATCCCGGTCAAGAAATACAGCTTTTTTAACTTCTTCCACTATCATGAGTCTGGAATCTTAAAGCATCAGGGAACACTACATTGAATAATGCTATCCGGTATTCCCAGTATTCATTTCTTCTACTATAACTGAAATCTAACTTCCAGCAATGTAAATCACGGATTATATGAAAAGTTTGAGAGAGCATCTTGCCCGTTTTTAGATTAACATAATTTCCATAACGGATAGACCAATTTTGGGTAATTTTGAAAGAAGAATCCATTCTGAGATTCTGTGAAACGGGATCGGACATACTTTTAGTGGCACTAAGGTCGTGCGATAACGATAATTTCCAGTTATCCTGTCCACTTAAAGAGGTGATTTCTTCAGCAAATATTTGAAGACTATCAGGAGTTTGATAAGGGTCAAAGGTTCTATTCTTTTCCCTGGTGAAATATTTTTGATAAGGAGCAGAACCTGTAAGAGTTAAAGCTTGAGAAAAATATTGGTTGGAAGGTTGCCAATCCAGAAGATGCATCTTATAAGGATTATGATAGAGACTATATTGAGCAGAATAAGCAAGAGAGATTTTATCCAGTTTATATTTAGTTCCTGGCATTTGAAAAGTTCCCAGATTAATAGCTCCTGGTCGGAAATATGCGCTGTGGGATAAATTGCCAAAAGGGTGGTCTTTTTTCACGAGATTAGCAGAAATTCCGGTTCTCCATCCAATTAAGTCATTAATCTTTTTGTTATCATTTCCATATTTAATCTGCCATCTCTGGTCTAAAGAGAGATTCAGATTTGCTGCTTTTCCAGCATTACTTAGATATATCCCACCAAAATTATAGAACTGTTTATTTTTAGTAAAATCTGGACTGATACTGATACCAGCAGAGGGTGTTAATAAATGACGGATGGATTTTAACCATCCCTGCTGAAAGTTTCGCACACCATAAACATTGAAATTGGTATTGGTATAGGCATAATAATCATTTCCACGCACCCAATTATTACCATTTTTATCCCGATCAAACCAGGCTTCATTATAGGATAAACCATGCTGGAAATTTAACCATCCTAAGGCTTTCCAATTATAAGATAGACCAAGTTGCTGCTTTATACCAGCGTTATGCTGAGTTAGATAGGAGTCTGGATTTTCTGGGTCGGTCTCATTATTCCAGATATAATCCTGAAAATCTCTATGAGGTGCATTCATTATGCCTATATGGTCAAAACGAACATTATAGTTATAACTGATATTACTCCACCAGGCATCGGGACTTCGCTCTGGATGATAGAAGATTTCATAGACTGGTCTGGAAGGCAAAGAAAAAGTTGCAGAGGGAAGTGAAATACTGGCACGATTATTAATTAAATCTTCTGTGTAGGTTGAACCGATATTTAGATAGGAACTAAGTAAGGGTTGACGATAGGAAACAGAAGAGGTCACAGTTTGAGCGAGACTTTCATTAATGTCCGAACTACCTTCCCAGATACGTTTATTGCTGACAAAATCTACATTTAAATCAAAAGTAGCTTTATTTCCGAGCTCTTGATGATGATTTGCTTTAACCGACCAATCATTGTAGGTTTGTATATCAGTAAGCTTTTTCTGATAGGCAGCATTCAGATTTCCATTTAAGATATAACGCTTGAGGTAACTCAAGTTTAAATCCGCTTTCCATCCCGTCTTTTCATAAAGATCAAAACTCACAATGATATCTGCATAATCTTTATAAGGATAGTACCAGGCAATATCTTTAAGGAATTTGCCATCTACCACATTATAACCAGGGACAGGAATTAAAAAACCAGGATGCCTTCCTCTCTCTAAAGGAATAGTTATGAACGGGAAATAGAAAATAGGTAGATGATTTACATAAGCCACCACATTTTTCCCTACAATTTTATCTTTATTATAGATGCGCACCTGTTTGGCAGTAAACCAGAAATCAGGATCCTCATATTCGCAGGTGGTGAAATTGCAATCGTCTACATCATAAGTCTCAACATCTATTTTCCGCACCTGTTTCCCACTATAAAAACTCTTGTCCATACTGCTGATGCCATTCTCCATTATACCGGTTTGAGTTTCTATATCATAAGCAACATTTGAACCCAGAAGGATTTGAGCCCCATCCTGCATAACAGTATTACCTACACTATAAGCACGATTGGTCTTTAAATTTATAACGATAGAATCACTGCTAATGGTGAATTCTTGATAACGGATATTGGTATTGCCATAGAGCCTTATCTGTTCAAGATTTTGGTAGTAGGACACACTATCCGCTGAATAGAAAAGCGAATCTTCTTTAACTTTAGCTTGAGTGAGAGTATCTGGCACAACTTCAGGTAGTTTTGAGGGAAAAACATCTCTCTCATTTTGTGCCAGAAGTACTAAAGATAGGGGGAAAGATAAAATTAACAGGATGAGTATAAACTTATTCATCAGAAGCTAAAATCAGTCAGTTTGCCTTCAGCGAAATAGGTTATTTTGGGGTTCATCTTGATTGGCTAAATGATTAGATAATCTATAACCACAAGAAAGGACATATACATCATTGACATTAGTGGCTAAAATTGGAGCAGGAAGTATATGATTTATAGCTTTTAAAGCAGTGTAGCTATCAAATTCCTTTTTTGCTCTGACGATGGAAATTTTGGCATCAAGAATTTCTTTACGGGTGTAGCTATCTGCCCAAGCACCTCCACTTCCGACTACATTATCACAACCATCTGTAGCAAAACAAAATAGCGCAGAATTATTAAACCTGGATAGAGGATTAATCATATTTAAAACCAGATGACTGCAACGACCTCCTGAACCATTACCAGTTACTTTAACAGAAAGCTCACCACCTGCAATATAGATAAAAGGTTGTATAGTAATAGGTAGCATAGCTGAGCCATCTAATATATCGGTTAATAAATTAACCATTTTATTCATTGAATAAGTGTAAAATTGGGGGTCCTGATACACATTGAGCCCGGCAGATTTAAATTCATCAGATAAATTATTACAAAAGGACTGGTTATCTGCCACGATATGATAACGGATATCCTTGTTTCCATATTTATAGTTCCAGCCATTTTTCACTGCAGTATCTATCATAGCTGGTGTAAAAGGTCCAGAGCCTAAAATATGAGGATTGTTTTCAGGAACATCCGAGACCGCAAAGATTTTAATATTTTTAGCTTGGACAAAAGAAAGCGCCTTTCCATTTTTCACCTGAGAATATTTAGACCGCTCTTTATTCATTTCTTCTATATTTTTTCCACTTTTTAAGAGTTGTTTATATATCTCAAGCAACTGTTGTTCGCTGATTCCTTCTTCGGGAATTTCAAACAAAGCAGAAGTGCCACCTGAAAGTAATATGATAAGGTCATCTTTAGGTGAAGAATTTTTTAGCCAGTTTACAATGGTCTTGCTATGGGCAAAACTATTAGCATCAGGAAGTGGATGTCCAGCTTCCAGCACAGTTATCCCAGGAATAGAACCGTAAGTTAAACCATATTTGGTTAAAACAAAACCCTCATAAGATATATTTTTCTGGGCAAGTATATTAGCAAAAAGCGATGCCATCTTCCAAGCTGTTTTTCCAATCGCCAGTACATTAGTTTTAGAACTGAACTTTCCCTTTTCCAGCTGCTTCACAAGTTCAGGATATTGACAAAACCTATGCATCACTCTAAGATAGCTTTGATAGATGGTAAGGTGGAAATTGTCCAAATTTAAGCTCCTGAATTTTATTAATTTATTCCCTTTTCTATAAATAATCAATTAGTCAAGCGGATTTTTGAGTTGGATATAGGTAAGAGCTGATGTTTAAGGGTTGATATTTATCTTAAAGAGGAAGAAATACATAAGAACAACAAAAAAACCTTTACAAAAACACTCTCTCTGAAAAGTTGATATTCTTGAATTGTCCTGAGGAGTCAATTATGTCAGAAAGAGTAAAAGAAACACGCAGTAAATCTGCAATTAAGGTTATGCGGGAAGAATATAACCGCTTACTGGAAGAGTCCTTCCAGAACACCGCTGAATATAAAAAAGGGGATGTTGTTGAAGCTCCCATAATAGATATCAGCGATAAATATATAATAGTTAATCTGGGCGGCAAGTATGATGCTTATGCCGATGTAAGTGAATATACTGATGAAAAAGGCGAATTGAATTATTCTATCGGTGATATTCTAAAAGGGTATATCGTTGATTCTAATGAGCAAGGTTTTGTCATTGGTAAGAGTTTAACTCGTCAATATGTAGATAAAAATGCCCTAATGGATGCTTACGAGCGTAAAATCCCCGTAGCGGGTAAGGTTTATGGGATAACTAAAGGTGGATTTAATGTTGATGTGCTTGGTGCAAGAGCATTTTGTCCCTTATCCCAGATATCCCTACACGGTGCAGAACCTAAAGAGAAATACATTGGCAAAACAATGGATTTTCAGGTTATAGAATGCTCGGATAATTGTCGTAGAGTTGTGGTATCTCATCGTCAATTTCTTGAGGCTCAGGAACAGGAAAAGAAAATGGCTGCTTTGGAAAAGCTTCATCCCCAAGATGTAGTTAAGGGTAAAGTTATGCGGATGACGAATTTTGGTGCCTTTGTGGATTTAGGAGATATAGAAGGATTACTTCATGTATCCGAGATTTCCTGGCACCATGTAGCCAGACCTCAGGATGTGCTAAAAGTTGGACAGGAAATAGAAGTAAAGATTTTAGATATCAAAGATGATAAAATAGCCCTTTCAATGCGAGCCTTACAGGATAATCCTTTTGAACAATTTATTAAGGAAAATCAGGAAGGCGATATTGTCAATTGCCGTGTTCTTCGGTTACTGGATTTTGGAGCTTTTGTGGAACTCAAATCCGGAGTTGAAGGTCTTATTCCTCTATCCGAAATAAGTCATAAACGTAATATATCGCATCCACGAGAATTATTAAAAGAAGGTGACTATGTGGAAGCTCAGATTTTGAGGATAGACCCAGGTAATCAGAAGATATCTCTTTCCATGCGTGCACTTCAAGCAGATCCCTGGGATAATATAGATGAGATTGTACAAATAGATATACCCTTTACTGGCAAGGTAGAAAGCTCTACCAATTTTGGTGTGTTTGTTACCGTAGCTGATGGTATTACCGGTCTTTTACCTCGTTCTCGTTTGAGAGAGAAAGATTCTTTTAAACCTGGTGATGAAATCAATCTTGTAGTTACGGAAATAGATAGGGATAATCATCGTCTGACCCTTGATTATCCAGACCATTTACCTGAAGAAGGTAGAAGTCAGCATAAAAGAACTAATGAGCATACCAGTCAACGAGATAGCTCTATATCATCACGGAGAAATGGTAAATTCCGTGGTGATGAAGAATGGCGTAGATATGCAGTTCAAAAGACTAATCCCTCGGATGATAATCCCTTCAAAGACTTATAATAATGCAATCCCGGGATAACCAATTTATCCAGCTTCGTAAACAAAAACTGGAGAAATTATATAATGCAGGAATTGACCCTTATCCCATAAAATCCCATAGAACTCATAAAATTAGTGAAGTTCTAAAGGGAAAAGAGGAATGGGTTGCTTCCGGTCAAGAAGTGATATTGGCTGGAAGACTTGTAGCTATGCGTCATCAGGGCAAACTTGGTTTTGGTGACCTGGAAGATGCCAGCGGGAAAATTCAGATTTATGTGGCACAGAACCTTGTAGGCGAAGAAAACTACGAACTTTTCAAGCTTTGTGATTCTGGCGACTTTATTCAGGCGAAAGGAACGCTGTTTTTTACTCAGGCAGGTGAATATTCTCTCAAAGCCAGCCAGATAAGTTTATTAGCCAAGAATCTTAGACCCTTACCTCCTATAAAAGAAAAGGTCATAGATGGCAAATTAGTGCGATATTCAGCCTTATCTGATGTGGAACTTCGTTATCGCAAACGCTATCTGGATTTGTTATTAAATCCATCGCATCGGGACATTTTTATTCGGCGAGCTAAAATCATTTCAGCTATTCGCTCTTTTCTGGATGAACGAGAGTTTATTGAAGTTGAAACTCCTATTCTTCAACCTCTTTATGGAGGAGCAAATGCTCGTCCCTTCGTCACTCATCATAATGCCTTAAATATTGACTTATATCTTAGAATTGCTACAGAGTTATATCTAAAAAGACTTATTGTGGGTGGATTTGAAAAGGTTTATGAATTGGGTAAAGATTTTCGTAATGAAGGAATGGACCGTACTCACAATCCAGAATTTACTATGTTGGAACTTTACGAGGCTTATTCTGATTTAGAAGGTATGATGGAGCTGACAGAATCTTTATTACAATGTTTAGCAATGGATGTGCTTCATCAGTCTATTTATAGATTCAAAGGATATGATATAGATTTATCCAAGCCTTTTCAAAGAGCTTCAATGCAGGAACTTCTGAAGGAATATCTGAACTTGGAACTTTCTGAAGATGACTATGAGCAGGCTTTGGCATTTTGTAAACAGCACGATATTGAGGTTCCACCTGGTTCTAAAACGGGTAAACTTATATATTTAATCTATGAAGATATGGTAGAAGATAAAATTATCCAGCCAACATTCGTAACTTATTTCCCCAAGGAGGTCTCACCTCTGGCAAAAGCTAAACCAGATAATCCTTTCTGGGCTGATCGCTTTGAATTAGTTGTTGCCGGATATGAGCTTGCCAATGCTTTCAGTGAACTTAATGACCCCCTGGAACAAAGAGTTAGACTTGAAGCACAAGCTGCACTAAGAGCGTTGGGTGATGAAGAAGCTGCTGTGGTAGATGAAGACTTTCTGGAGGCTCTGGAATATGGTATGCCTCCAATGGGTGGTTTAGGAATCGGTATTGACCGTTTAGTTATGCTACTCACTGAAAATGATTCTATCAAAGAGGTTATTCTGTTTCCTCAGATGAAACCCGAATAACCTCATTCAATAGAATCCGTCTAAATTCTTATATACTTTAATTCTCTTTTCCTTACTCATACCTGAGGGCATCAATCAGATTCAGATTAGCTGCTTTACGAGCAGGATACCAACCAAAGAATATTCCAACCGCACAGGAGAAACCTACTGCCAGCAAGATAGACCATGGCGTTACAGATATACTCCAATTCATAGTTTGACCAAGTACCACAGCCAGAGACCAGCCCATAATAATTCCAATTAAACCGCCAATCAAGCTAATAGTGATAGCTTCAATAATGAACTGGAGGAGTACATCTCTTTTACTTGCTCCTACTGCCATCCGGATTCCAATTTCCTTGATACGTTCTGTTACAGAGACCAGCATAATGTTCATAATCCCAATTCCACCGACCAAAAGTGATATTCCTGCAATACTTGCCAGAAGGACTGTTAATGTTTTAGAGACAGTATTTGCTGCTTCGGCAATATCGGTTTGAGAACGAACGATAAAATCATCTCGGGTAGTTCCATTATGACGAGTAAGCAGCAGATTCATTATATCTTCCTGAACCATAGGGATTTTTTCTTTAGAGACAGCTGAGACCATAATAGTCATAAATCTCCAGCGCTGTCCAATCAATCTACTAACCGTGGTAGTATAGGGAGCAATCACTATATCATCCTGGTCCATTCCCATAGAGCTGGCACCTTTAGATTTAAGAACACCTTTAACAGTGAAAGGAATGTGACGGATACGCATCGTTTTACCAACCGGGTCTTCACCAAGAAAGAGATTATCAGCCACCGTTTTGCCTATAACACATACCTTAGCTCCACTTTCCACTTCTGAAGGATAGAAGTATTGACCTTCTTCCAGAGAAAGATCACGGATAAGGAAATAATCAACATCTACTCCTGCAATATTTCCTCTCCAGTTATTACTACCATACTTTAATTGACCGTAGGTATTATAAACTGGAGATACATAAAGCACTCCATCAATATTTTCCTGTATAGCTTTCACATCGCCTTCATCCAGTAGATTTCCTGAACCTGCAGCTTGTCTTGCTCTGCTTTGAGTATTGCTCGTATTGGATATAACCATGATGACATTAGTGCCCATACTACTAATTTGGTCATTGACGACCTTAGTAGCTCCTTGACCTATAGCAATCATAGTTATAACTGCTCCAACTCCAATAATTATGCCAAGCATAGTCAGAAAGGTTCTGGTTTTATTACGAGCAAGAGAGTTGAAGGCAATCTTCATAATGCTTATAATATCCATTTAAGAGACCTCCTCTTCTATATCCAGACGGGGAAGTTTTTTCAAATCTGCTGAAGCAATATGAACATCGTTATTGGGCACATCGGAGATTACTTTTCCATCACGGAAGGTTATAATCCTGAGTGCATATCGTGATATATCAAATTCATGAGTTACCAGGACAATAGTTTTACCTTCTGAATGGAGTTTCTGAAAAAGCTCCATAACCTCTACACTGGTTCGAGTATCCAGATTTCCAGTTGGTTCATCAGCCAGAATAAAGACTGGGTCATTAACTATGGCTCTCGCTATTGCCACTCTTTGCTGTTGACCACCAGAAAGCTGATTGGGATAGTGTTTAGCACGGTCTGCTAATCCAACAACTTCCAGTGCATACATAGCTTTTTCTTTGCGTTCTTTGGTAGACATTTTACGACAATAGAGCAAAGGAAGCTCAACATTTTCCAATGCAGTGGTTCTTGGTAAAAGATAAAATGCCTGAAACACATATCCAATCTTCTGGTTTCTCACTTGCGTTATAGCCTTATCATCCATATCTGCAACATTTATACCATCCAGTAGATATGTGCCTGTAGTAGGTCTATCAAGACAGCCTAATAGGTTCATAAATGTAGTCTTTCCTGAACCGCTGGCTCCCATTATGGCAACGAATTCTCTATTATCTATATCCAGATCTATACCTCTAAGTGCATGGACATAAACTTCACCCATTTGGTAGGTCTTGGTTAAACCTTTAACACTGATTAGAATTTTGTTGTCCATACTTAGAATCTGCCTCCCCTGGGACCACCCATAACGCTATTGCCAGTTATTTGAGAGGCATTTTTATAATTGACTCCAGTAATTATTTTAGCCTTCTGGTCAAGGTCACTTAATACTTCTATATAGGCTCCATCTGAAATTCCAGTTTGAACTACCATAAGTTCTGGAACATTATCCTTGAGGACCCAGATGGTTGAAAATTTAGGTCTTCCATTAGAGAAATTCTTATTTCCTGCATTCATCGTGCTTGTTTTAGCAGAATTCTGTGAAGAAGCTGCTTGCATTGCTGCTCTACGAGCCTTTGTAATGAGATTATCCTCCCACTTTAAACCAAATAGTTCCCACACTTCTTTACTGGGAAGAAATCGGGTGGCTGTAACGGGTATCCGCATAACATCTTCTTTAGATTGAATAATTATAGTAACATTGGTGGTCATACCAGGAAGCAACTTGTGCTCTGGATTATCTGTATCAATTATAACATGATAACTAACCACATTTTGTTCCACGATAGATTTTAATCGGATTTGATTGACAGTGCCATAAAATTGCTCTTCAGGATAAGCATCCACCGTAAATTCTACTGGCATACCTACCCTTACTTTTCCTATATCTGCCTCATCAACAACAGCCGTAATTTCCATTATATCAAGATTATTTGCTATTTTGAAAAGAGTGGGAGAACTCATTGTTGCTGCTACCGTCTGACCTTCTGAAACTTCTCTGGATACTACCACCCCATTTATCGGAGAAGTGATAGAAGCGTTCTGGAGATTTTTTTGGGCAGTTTTAAGTTTCAGAATAGCAGTTGCCAGATTCTGTTCGGCTTGTTGATAGGTATAAAGTTTCTTTTCCATTTCATATTGTGAGCCCATACCCTTTTCGTAAAGGGTCTTACTGTTTTCATATTCCATTTTAGCATCATCACGAACGATAGTGGCTTTATTGACATCTGCTTTGGCTGATTCAAGATTGGCAGTTAAAATTTCCGTATCCAGTTTTGCCAGTAGTTCACCTTTTTTAACCGTGTCATTGAAATCCTTATACAATTTCTCTATTTTTCCAGACACCTCTGTTCCTACTTCTACCAGCATAGTAGGATTTAATGAACCAGTTGCAGTTACAACTTCACGGATAGTGCCAATAGAAGGAGTTTCTGTTCTCCATTCTGGCATATTTTTCTTCTTATTAACCTGTGATATAACCACGATTACTGCGATGACTACAACGGCAATAATGATGTAAGTGAGGTATTTCTTTTTCATATGTCCTTCTTTACCATTTACCCATAATTTTTAATGAAAGTAGATTATTTATAGCTTCTTGCTTAGCTAAAATTTGATAACGATTAGAGTAATAGGAAATTTCTGAATTGATAAAATCCACCCGAGTCTTATCCAGTTCCAGTAAATCAATTAAGCCCAGACGATAGCGTTCCTCTGCAATCTGTATTTGACTATTGGCTTGTTCCAGTTTTTCTTGATATAGCTCATCCAGACGGTTCAGGTATTCCAGTTCACGAGTCAATATTTCATAGAGGCGTTCCATCTCATCAAGCTGGTCTTGTATATTTAATTCTGCCATTCTAACACTCAGATTGGAACGTTTTACCGTCTGATTTTGTTTAAATTGATTCCAGATAGAATAGCTTATTCCTAAGGAAAGCGTATGTTCAGTGTTGTAGGATTCAAAAGAAAAATCTTCGCCTCTGACATTTCGAGCAAAACTATAAGTGAGCTTCAATTGAGGCAGGAAATCAGTTTTATTTTGTTTTAAGCTTAACTGAGTGCGACTTAACTCATTCTGAAGAGTTTTGATAGCATAACTTGTCTCCGGAGAAAAATCAGGAATTGTTAATTCTTTATCCGGTTCTAAATCAGCTAAATCATATCCTTCATCTTTCATATTAACCAAGCCAAATAGTTCTCTTCTCTTTGTAGCGATTGTGTTTTCCAGTTGCATTATAGAGATACGAGAATTCATCACTGCTATCTCACTTTCTTTGACATCAAAACTGGTATTTTTCCCCAGCTGATTTAGTATTTTAGTCTGTTCCCAGACTCTGGTCTGAATCTCTAAGTTTTTGTTTAATGAGAGCAGTTGTTTCTGGGAGCTTAACACATCCAGGTAAGCAGTAAAAACATTGTAAGCGTAGGAACTGATTTTACTTTGTAAGTCCAGAGCACCCCTTTTTTCATCCAGCTGAGCATATTTATAGTTATACCAGTAGGGGTCATTCAAGCTAAGACTTTTACTTATGCTGAATCCAGCGCTGCTACTTAAATCGGATGCTTTTCGAGTTTCAGGATGGTAAAAGTCATTACGGACGCCTAAATCAAGAGAGATTTCAGGCAAAAGATTGAGTTTTGCAGAGGTTAAGTTTGAACGAATGGATTCATAAGTTAAACCTGAGCTTTGTATTGTCAGACTATTCTTTAAGCCGTAATCTATTAGCTCGTCCAGAGTATATTGCTCAGCCATTAAGGCAAAGGGCACCAGAAAGAGCAACCAGATGAAGCGTTTCATAATTCTATATTCCTTAATTCTAAAATATTTTTCCGATAGAAAGAGAAAAATGCTCTATTTATTTCTTACCCATAATGTATCAATTTCCTTCATTTTTCTCTTCAAATTATTCAATAAAGCCCTTATTTCTGTAGGTTAAGAAATAGACAAGGAAAACTTCTTGCCTTTAAAAGTCAGTTTTTTAAAGCTGCTCTTATAAGGTAAATGATAAAAAGGAGATTATTATGCCGGTAAATTTAAAGAATCGTCATTTTCTTACCCTGATGGATTTTACTCCACAGGAAATTGAGTTCTTATTAGACCTTTCACTTCAGCTAAAAAAAGCTAAGTATGCTGGCACGGAACAACCTCGTCTTAAGGGGAAAAATATTGCTCTTATTTTTGAGAAAGACAGCACGCGCACTCGTTGTGCCTTTGAAGTAGCTGCTTATGATCAAGGTGCTAAGGTAACCTATTTGGGTCCAACTGGAAGTCAGATGGGGAAAAAGGAATCCATTGCTGATACTGCCCGAGTTCTTGGCAGGATGTATGATGGTATAGAATATAGAGGTTTTGGTCAGGAGATTGTGGAAGAACTGGCAAAATATGCTGGCGTTCCAGTCTGGAATGGTTTAACTGATCAAGATCATCCCACTCAAGTTCTAGCAGATTTACTAACCGCTCAGGAGCATCTTCATAAACCTTTCACTGATATGGTTTTCGTCTATGTGGGTGATGGAAGGAATAATATGGCAAATGCCTTGATGATTGGCTGTTCTAAGATGGGTATGGATTTTCGTATTGTTAGCCCTCAATCTCTTTTTCCTGATCTCTCTTTAGTAGATAAATGTAAGGAAATGGCTAATACTACGGGAGTAAAAATTACTTTAACTGATGATATTGATGAAGGTGTAAAAGATGCTGATGTAATCTATACCGATGTTTGGGTCTCTATGGGAGAGCCAGAAACCGTATGGGAATCACGCATTCAGCTTTTAAGACCTTATCAAGTGAATTCCGAATTGATGAAAAAAACAGGGAAAGACAGCACTATCTTTATGCATTGTCTTCCTTCTTTTCATGATTTAAAGACTCAAATAGGAAAACAAATTGGAGAAAGATTCAATCTCTCTGCTATGGAAGTCACTGATGAGGTTTTTGAATCACCTCAATCGGTGGTATTTGATGAAGCCGAAAATAGAATGCACACCATAAAAGCTGTGATGGTAGCGACCATAGGAAATTAAAGACAATATAAAAACTCTCTCTCGCTTGCAATTATCACGAGAGAGAGTTTTTCTTCTTGATTAATTAAACTTCAATTAACTGAGCTTTTACATAGTCTATAGAATTTAATTCCTGAAGCATATCATTAAGGACTTGAGGTTCCCCTTCTACTTCCAAAACAATTAATCCATCATTAGAGCAAAAGTCATTAGAGACCTCATGCAATCCTAAACGAACCTTGATATTGCATCCATATTTAGTCAGGACACTCTGAACTTTCACTGCTTCAGTGCTACGATGGTCAATCTTGATAAGCATTAGTTTGTAAGTCATAATAACCTCCTGAATTCCTTTTTAGAAAAGATTATTTAATTGTCCATAAAAATTATAATATTCAGACATATCCCATCTTCTTAAGTTGTTTAGTCCAGCTATCCTTAAGAGTGACAATGAGATTAAAAACCAGATTATCAGCAGTGGAATCATAATCTACAGAAAAATATCCCTGACGCAGGAACTGGAACTTTTCTCCAATTGTAACTTCTTTTAACGAAGGCTCAAGTTTGCAATTCTTTAAGACTTTTATGGAATTGGGATTCAGATAATCTCTATAATCTTTACCTTCTTCTATGTCATTGATATTTGGAATAGTAAAGAGATTTTCATAAAGTCTGATTTCAGCATCAAAAGAATGTCTTGCACTAACCCAATGAATAGTGCCTTTCACTTTTCGTGCATCAGGAGTCCAGCCTCCTCTGGAACTGGGATCGTAAGTGCAAATCAGTTCTGTAACATTTCCTGATTCATCTTTTATCACTTCTTTGCAAGTTATATAGTAGGCATGTTTTAAACGAACTTCTGCACCTGGTGAAAGTCTATGCCAGCCCTTTGGAGGATTCTCACTAAAATCATCCTGTTCAATGTAAAGATATTTACAGAAGGGAACCATTCTTGTGCCCGCAGATTCATCTTCTGGATTATTGATAGCTTCAAATTCTTCTACCTGGTCTTCAGGATAGTTTTCTATTGTAACTTTTAAAGGATGCAGAACAGCCATCACCCTATTTGCTTTTTTATTAAGGTCTTCTCTCACGCAAAACTGGAGAAGTTCAAAATCCACCAGAGAATCAGCTTTTGCTACTCCTATCCTATCTACAAAATCCCTAATTGCTTCAGGAGTAAAACCTCTTCGGCGCATTCCTGCTAAAGTAGGCATTCTGGGGTCATCCCATCCTCTAACTGTCCCAGATTGAACTAGTTCCAGTAGTTTTCTTTTACTCATTACCGTATAGGAAAGATTTAAGCGAGCAAATTCAATTTGTTGTGGATGACAGGGAACTGGTAACTGGTCCAAAAACCAGTCATAAAGAGGTCTATGATCTTCAAATTCCAGAGTGCAAAGAGAATGCGTGATTCCTTCTATGGCATCTGAGATACAATGAGTGTAATCATACATTGGATATATCACCCATTTATTTCCAGTCCTATGATGCTCTGCTTTTCTAATGCGATAGATAACAGGATCTCGCATATTAACATTGGGAGATGCCATATCTATCTTAGCTCTCAAACAGCGTGAACCTTCTTCAAATTCTCCTGCTTTCATTCTGCGAAAAAGGTCTAAATTTTCCTCTACACTCCGATTGCGATAGGGACTTTCAGTTCCCGGAACCGTTAGAGTGCCACGAGTGGCTCTAATCTCTTCTTGCGATAAATCACAAACATAAGCCTTGCCATCTTTTATAAGCATCTCAGCATATTCATAAAGCTGGTCAAAATAATCGGAAGCGTAAAATAGTTTGTCCTGCCAATCAAAACCTAACCAGTGCACATCTTCCATTATAGATTCCACATATTCCACATCTTCTTTAGTGGGATTAGTGTCATCAAAACGAAGATGACAAACTCCTCCATAATCTCGTGCCAAACCAAAATTAAGACAAATAGACTTGGCATGACCTATATGAAGATAACCATTGGGCTCAGGGGGAAAACGAGTAACTACTTTTTTGCATTTTCCTGATGCAAGATCGTTTTCTATTATAGTCCGGATAAAATTGGAAGGATAGTTTTTTTCATTTTTTTTATCGGGCATATTCCATACCTTTTTATCATTTATTTCATAACATAATTTTGAAAATCTATAGTAAAGTCAAGCTGAATCATTAAGTAGATAGATAGCAATTAGTTATTAAAATGATGATAATACTGGAATTTCTGATAGTTGGGGAAAAGTTGTAAGGTCAATCCTATCTTATAATTAAAGAAAGAGAAGAGGATGGTATTACTTAGATTCTAATTCTTATTGAATATGGTTCAAGTATAACTCAATAATAAAACAATTATACCTTTTTGTGGCGGGATTACCTAATAAGTATGCTTTTTTCTTTGGCTTAGGATTGTCTTATCGCAAAGTGCTTGACATATGAAACTTATATGATTAAAAGGTTAAAAGGAGTTTTATATGAAAGCTAACATTCGTAAAACCTATACTTTTGATGATGTGTTGTTAGTACCTCAATCATCTAATATTTTGCCTTCTTCTGTATCATTGGAAACTAAGATAACCAAAACTATACAACTAAAAATCCCTATCCTTAGTGCAGCTATGGATACGGTCACAGAATATGAGATGGCAATTGCTATGGCTCGGGAAGGAGGTATCGGTATTATTCATAAGAATCTCAGTATTGAAGAGCAAGCGAAGCAGGTGCAATTGGTTAAAAGAGCGGAAAGTGGTGTAATTACCAATCCTTATACCCTTTCACCGAATGATAGACTGACAAAAGTTTGGGAACTGAGAGCTCAATATAAAGTAGGTGGATTTCCAGTAGTGGAAAATGGAAAATTAGTAGGAATTCTGACCAGTAGAGATATTCGCTTTGAAACTGATGGTAAAAAGTTGGTAAAGGATTTAATGACTCCCAGAGAAAAACTTATTACTGCTACGGTAGGAACTTCCAGCGAAGAGTGCATTGCTTTACTACAAAAGCATCGGATAGAAAAGCTTATCCTGGTTAATCCTGATTTTTCTTTAGCAGGAATGTTGACCGTTAGGGATTTATTGAAAAAGATTAATTATCCTAATGCCGTTCAGGATGAGAATAACAGACTTATAGTCGGAGCAGCTATAGGAGTTACAGGAGACTATCTGGAAAGAGCTCAGGAGCTGGTTCATCAGGGTGCTAATCTATTAGTTTTGGATACTGCTCATGCTCATCATTCCAATATGCGTTCTGCTTTGAACAAACTGAAAGCAAATCTAAATATAGAGATAATGGCTGGTAATATTGCTACGGCTAAGGCAGCGGAATATCTGATAGATAGTGGTGCAGATGCTATTAAGATAGGGATCGGTCCTGGTTCTATCTGTACTACAAGGGTTATTGCTGGTATAGGTGTACCTCAATTAAGTGCTATTATGGACTGTGCTGAGGTGGCAGAAAAAGCAGGGATTCCTCTTATTGCTGATGGTGGCATAAAATATTCCGGTGATATAGTTAAAGCTCTGGCAGGAGGAGCAAATGCCGTTATGATTGGTTCTTTACTGGCTGGAACTGATGAGAGTCCTGGTGAAGCAATTATCTATAATGGACGACGCTTTAAAAGCTACCGGGGAATGGGTTCTATTGGAGCAATGAAAAAGGGTAGCAAAGACCGTTATTTTCAAGAAGAACTGGAAGAAAATAAGTTGGTGGCAGAAGGAATTGAAGGAATGGTTCCCTATAAAGGTCCAGTCAGGGAATTTCTCTATCAATTAACTGGAGGTATTAAAGCAGGAATGGGTTATTGTGGTGCAGAAAATTTAGAAGCTCTGAGAAAGAAAGCGGAATTTATTGAAATTACTTCTGCTGGCTTAAGAGAATCTCATCCTCATGATGTCAACATCACCAAAGAATCGCCAAACTATCAGATTAGCGAATGATGATAAGCTCAATGCTGAACTGATAAGTCATCTAAATAGCTTTGTTTATTACCTTACAGTAGAAAAAGGGATGGCTGAAAACAGCGTGGAAAGCTATCGCCGTGATGTAAGAGATTTTTTAGAATATAATCCTCAGCATCTTTATGAATACACTGCTCAAGATATTACAGGTTATCTAACTGATTTATTGGAAGCTGGTTTGGTTAATACTTCCGTAGCAAGAAAAAGAGTGGCTTTGAAGCAATTCTTCACTTTTCTGGAAGATAATGGAGAGAATATTCAGGTAGACTTTGCTCAAGTGCCGAAAATTAAGATAGGTCAACATCTTCCTGATTATCTTGATGTGGAAACAATGCTTAAACTTCTGGATGGTTTGCCAACTTCTACTGTCCTGGAAAAAAGAAATAAAGTGATGCTGGAATTGCTGTATGCGACTGGAATGCGTATATCTGAATTGCTAAATTTAACCATTCATGATATCAATTTTTCTGAACAGGTTATTCTGGTTAGAGGAAAAGGTTCAAAACAACGCTTTGTTCCTTTTGTAGATAGTGTAGCGGTGTTACTTCAAGAATACATCAGAGAGGTGCGTCCAGTATTACTTAAATTTGAACATACAGATATCCTTTTTCTCAATAATCGCAGCCAAAAACTCTCTCGTATGGGTTTCTGGAAAATCTTGCGTAAAATCACTCAAGAAGCTGGATTAAAACAGGAAATTACACCTCATACTTTCCGTCATTCATTTGCCACTCATTTATTAGAAGCGGGAGTTAATCTAAGAATTGTCCAAGCTCTACTTGGACATTCCAGTCTAAATACCACTCAAATTTACACTCATATAGATACCCGTTATTTAGTGGAGACTCACAGAATGTATCATCCGAGAGCCTGAAATATTATAATTTTGGCAATCAATTATAAGCAAATAGCGATTTCTTATCTGTCTTTAAACCTTCGTTTAAAACTTTTCTTATGATAAAATTAGATTTTTATCGTTTCAATCTGTATAGGAGTTTTCATAAATAATGGTGGAACGAGGTCTTCCTCGTTTCAAACTCCGCAGGAGTTTTCTTATAGGAGGAATAAGTAACTTTTTTATGAAGAAACGAAATATTTTCATCTCATAAGATGTGTTCTTACTTTTTTCTCGTAGAAATAGAACAATTTATCCACTGGAGTAAAACAGCCCTACGACTTTACCAGACCGGAATAATTCCCACTTCCCTTAAATGTTCATTAATTTTATTAATTATATAATCTTTGCTCTTTCTTGCCTCTAACTTTGCAAAAGAGATAGGAAAGAGCTAAGGGAGAGCTAAGAAAGAGCTAAGAAAGGCTTATGATTTGTATTTCAAATTAGGTGGAAAGAAAAGTTATATAAAGACTGAAAAATTAGCCTTATATTATTTTACCATTGAAATAATAATATATCATTTACTTAAAACGATTATCAATTATGTGTATTCAGGAAAAGGGACGATACTTTAGTAAAAGAAATACAGCTCTTCCTGAAGAGGGAAGATTTCCTGGTAATTGATAGGGCGTATTAAGTAGGTTTTGTAATTGAAGAGATAGCAATAAATTCTCTTCAATAGGGTATTGTGCTTCCAGGCTAAGGTCAAATATGAAGGGGAGATAGTTATGATCTTCATCATAACGGAAATATTCTTGCTCTAAGGTGGTAATCAGATTCAGATTTTTATATTTTGATTTTATGGATGTATTAGCAGTTAAAAGTGGGGAATAGGATTTTCTTTGCCAGTTCTTATCGGGTAAGAATTCCATATTCAATTTCAGGTTTTGATAACATTTAAGGTCTTTTACATGGAAGGAAAATTCCATTTGAGGTTGATAACTAAACACTTCTTCAAAACGGTAATAAGTTTGACCAGATACAGGATTAGAATAGATAGAAGGGACATTATAGCTGAACTTTATATTTTGTCCAAAGCCAATTTTGTTCCAGAGGCGATTTTCGGGTTTAAAATTAATCCAGTAGAAATTAGAGAGATTCAAAGGACTCATACAAATATAATCTTTTTCTGGAACGATAGTCCAGGGAGTGTTAGATTTTAAATTTGCCAGAGAAAAAGATGTAAGTTCTGCCTTATTCTCAAGTTCCAGCTGTTTTCCCGGACCGGTAATCCAGCGTTTATGTAGATTAATAGAGGGTAAAAGGTGATTAAAATCGGTCATCAGACCAGCTTCAAGAGCAGGATATTTTTCTGGTGTTAAATTTATATGGTATTGAGCTTTGATTCCCCAGGCAGAATCTTGAAACAGGAATAAATTGGAGAAAGTATTATCTTTAAAGGTGAAATCGTTAGAATGGCGGATTCCGAAAGAAAAGTCATCCACAGAATCCTGATTATCTTTTTGATTGAGGTTTTCTACATTAATCCAAGTCTGCAATTGGTTGAGTGATATCTTACCTTTAGTCAGATTTTTAGCAGGAGCAAACAGAGTGTAAGATACCATAGAAGAAGAAAAACTATCGGAAGAAGCTTCCTGATACTGAAGATTATGTGCGAATTCAGGTAAAGGATGAAAATCTGATAAAGCACGAAGCTGTAAGTTTTTTAGAGAGCGATTAGTTCCAGGGACAGAAAAATTGCTATCAAAATCTATAAAAGGAAGTTGAGAATTATGAGTGAATAAAGCAGCATAGAGGTAAGAAGAGAACTCGCTTTTCATCCCAACATTTAAAGATAGAGGTTTCATTTCTTTATCCGTAATCGCAGGTGGCATATATTTAGCGGTATACACTCTTGGTAAATAAGGTGGGATGGAATCTTGCGGTATCTCAAAATTAAAATTCAAAGGTTTTTTAATTAGAGGTGCTTTAGGTGCCACTTCTGAACTGATTTCCACGGGAGGTAGTTTCTGAGTTTGAGCCACGAGAACCTGTGGTATAATACTAATCAGAAGAATGAGACAGGGTAATAATAGGAATAAAGACTTTTTCATAATCATTGTTTTTCGGTGGATAAAAGTTGTTGCAGATGATTTATCTGTTCTTTTAAAAGGATATTTTGCTCTTCTTGCAGACAGAGTTGAGCTTCTTGCAGTTCATTGAGATTGATTAGAGTAAGGATATAAAAGTAACTGGCATCTCTATAGAGTTCAGGATAATCCTTATACAGAAGTCTAATCTTACGGAAACTACGTAGAGCAGAAGGATAATCTTCTTTTTGATAATAAGTTCTTCCCTGATAAAAGTCACATATAGCACGGACATAAGGTTCAGTTTGTGTTTGTAACAAGGAATCAGCTAAAGTAAAGGTAGCATCAGGGCTAACTTTTTCCCAGAGATATTGTAGATGCACTATATAAGCTTGAGGATTGTCATTTATAAAAGGAGTCCCAGCTTTCCAGATTTCCATAAAATCTTTATAATCATCTTTATAGGAAAGCTCCAGCATCTTTAGCCAAGTATCAGCATCAGGTTTTAAAGCGAATGCCTCTCTATATCGTTCCAGTGCAAGCTGGATATTTCCATTTAGTTCAGCCAGTTCAGCCCATTTAATCAGTACTTCCTGACTTGGTGAGGATTCATAAATTTGCTGTGCCAGACTTTCAGCTTCGGATAAACGATTCAGATTAATAAGAGCTTCCAGCATCAGGAGGTCTATATCACTTATTTGTTTTTGAGGAAGATTGAGACTGGTTTTGAACTTATTAGCTTCTCTTAGTAATTCATTCCAGAGTTCAGATTCTGCGTAGAGCTTAACTAATATATATTCCAGTTCAAATTTGATATATTCACTATGGAAAAGGTCTATCATATCTGCGAGTTCAGCAATTTTATCCGTATCCTTTAGTTTTCTGGCAGAAAGTTCTATACCAGTAAAAACATCAGAGAGGAAAATAAGCTCTTCATCGGTCAGGAAAGTGTTACTGGTAAAATTGCGGATTACTCCCATCCAGTAATCAAGTGCTTCTTCATATTCTCCGAGATTATAATAGATATTAGCCAGGTCACTTAAAGCTTGCAGATAATGATCGGACTCAGGGTACTTATCCAGGAAATTATCATATAACTGTAGGGCTCTATTCCAGTTTTTGCCTTGAGCTGCAGATTTGGCAGCTTGAAGTAAAAATATTTCAGCATTCGGACTGTCCTGTGCCAGTTCAAGAAATAGATTTGTAGCTTCATTGTATCTTTTTAGGTAAAAAAGAGTATAGGCAGAATAGGCTTTTGCTTCATTTTCTTGGACTTTACTGGTGGCAAGATTTTCCGCTTGTCTATAAAGCTTCAAAGCCTGCTCATAATCTTTTTGATTGAAATGGATGGAGGCAAGTAGAATGGATGCTTCAAAATTCTTAGCAGGTTCCAGCACCTGTTCCAGAATCTGCCTGGCTGAGTCATATTTATCCTGATAATAATAGGTTTGAGCTAAACGAAGATATAGGGTAGAATAGTTTTCTGGTGAAGGGGTGATGTTTTTGTACAATTCTTCTGCGGCTTTATAATTTGAAGCTTGATAATATATTTCTGCCAGCTTGAATCGTGCAATATCTATCCATTTAGAATGGGGATATTTCTGAATCAGTTCAGTATAATAACTTTTTGCTTTTTCTGTGTCACCTGTCATAAAGGCACTTTCAGCTAGATAATATAAGATGGAATCACAGAATTTCCCTGAGGGATATTTTCGTAAATAGTTATTACAAGTTTCTGCACAGGATTTATAATTATTAAGGTAATACCAGGTTTCTGCACAAAACAGATAATTCAGCTCTCTACTCAAAGGTTCCATAGGATAATTGAAAGCGGCAAGGAAGTTATGTATTGCGTCCTTATAGTTTCCTTTTTCCAGTTGCCATTTTCCGAGTAATTGATAGGCTTCTCCACATTGTGGTCTTTTCTCGTTAATGAATTTATCCAGTTGCTGAAAAGCGAGATTTTTATCCTTGTGAGCAAGAATTTTTAATCTTTCCAGATAGGATAAACAGGCAAGATTGCTATCAGATGACTTAATCAGAGTTTGAAAGAGCGAATCTGCTACAGAAATATTTCCTGTTTTGAGATATAAAATAGCACGATAATAATTAGCTAAATCATTGTGAATATTTAAACTATCCAGTAAGGCAGTAGCTTGGACGAGGTCTTCTTGATTTAGAGCTTTGCGAACCTGTAATAATCCCATTTGAGTGGAAGCAGTTAGATAAGGACTGAGTCGGGTTAGATATTCATCAAACTCTTTATAGCGTCCTGAATTTAAAAGATGTTCCAACCATATGCCAAAATAGTCAATAGTTTCAGGTAATTCAGCACTTAAAGAATCCAATAAAGCTGTCACGGTTGAATCTCGTTCTAAATAAACCAATGTTTGGAAATAGTCAGAAAAGGCAGATTTTTCTCCGGAAGCTAATGCTTTGTGTAGTTCTTGTTCTGCAGAAAGCCAGAGTTCTTCTCTGGAATAGATTCTTCCCTTCCATAAATGAGCTTGGGATCTATACCAGGGATTAATAGCAGATTTTTCTAAAGAGTTCAGAAGTTGGATCCCTGTTTTATAATTATCCAGATAATAACAACAGATTGCATAATTGAGATAGATGTCATTAACGATGTCTGGAGGAAGGTTCTGGTTAATTAATTTTTTATAGAGTAAGCTACTTTTGTGAAAATCTCCTTGTTTTAGAGCTATATTAGCGCTAAGATAATCCAGATATAGAAGATAAGGAGAATCAGGATAGGTTGCTTGGAAAACTGCTATCTCTTTTGCTGCTTCATCCAGATAGCCATCAGAATTATAGAACATTTCAATAATGAGAGAGAAATCTTCTTTTTCTTTAAAGGATTGAGAATGTAACGGAACCAACAGAAACAAAATCCCTATAATTGTACATATCAGCTTTGTTAATGTTTTTGAGGAATAAGGGTGGTGAAGACAAGACATTAAATTAATATACATAATCATTTAAAGGGTATTATCATAAAGACAGAAGTGCCTTCATTTTCTTTACTTTTGATAATAATTTGACCGTTATGAAGTTCTGCTATTCTCTTAGAAATTGCCAATCCCAAGCCTAATCCACTGCTTCTATATTCCACAGTTCCGCTCTTATGTGCATAGATGTCATTTAACTCATAGAACTTACGGTATACATTTTTTAATTGATACTCTGGAATTCCGATTCCATTATCTTTTACATAAATCACTAAACTATCTTGATTGTTGATACGTTCCTGAGGGAAAGCCGATTTCCTGGCACCTATCACAATAGTGCCAAATTCACGCGTGAAACGTATAGCATTAAGGACGACATTATATATCATTCTGTGCAAGGCTTCCCAGTTGCCATTTACTGGAGGTAGACCTTCTTCTATTTCCACTTTGATTTGCATCTTGCGTTGACGAGAAAGGATTAACACTTCCTGTTGCACGAGGTCAATTATCTCTTCTATTTTAATTGGTGATTTTGGAAGCGATTGGGTGATATTATATAGGTTCATAGTAGTTATATCACCAATACTTGTAGCAAGTTTATTTACCGCTGCTTCCAGTTTGGAAATGATTTCTTGACGCTCTTCTTCATCAGAATAAAGCTTCCGTTTTAAACGAGAAACATAACCCTGGATGGCAGTTAAAGGTGTATTCAATTCGTGTGCCACAATTTCCACAAACTCATCCTTACTTTGTTCCAGATTACTAAGTTCATTACTTTTTTCCAGTAGCTCAGCATATTTTTGAGCATTTCTTATGGCATTAGCCACCTGGTCAAGGAATAACTTAATAATATCATCATTTAAATACATTTCACGAGAGCTATCACCATAATTATCAAGATAGAGATAGCCATAGTTTAGGTTATCAACAATGATAGGACAGCAGAAAATGGTCTGAATAGCATAATCTTGAACGCTGATGGCATTTTTAAAGCGGTTATCCAGCTGTGCATTATAAGCCATAATGGGTTCTTGATTGGTCTGACAAAGACTTAGAGCCGTATTACTAATTCCAGCAGTGGATGTTAATGGTTGTTTGTTTTGGTCCATCTGGACTTTATAGAGATTATTTCCTTCTTCATCTTTACTTATGAAAAAACCACGAGTGCTACCAGTTAGGTCAATAGCAGCGGACACGATTCCAGCTTCCAGTTCGTTCATTTCCAGAATACCCAATAAATCACGAGAAATGTTGATAAGCTGATTCATTTTTTCCATTCTTAAGGTAATTTCTTCATAATCATTGATTCTGATGATTAGAGCAGCCAGATGGGTTTTAAGACTACGAGCAATAGTTAATTCTCCTTGAGTGTAGGGCAATTCTCCATTATCACTTAACACCAGAAAACCAATGCGTCGGGTTCCAGATAAAAGAGGGATTATGAGTATATTATGCTGTTGATAACGGAAACGAACCAGATTATCTGAGGTGAAAGATTGTTCTATATAGGGAGAAAATTCAGCAGGAAGCATCATATCAGGATCCCAGTTATAGCTTAAAAAGGCATAATAAGAATTCATTTTTTCAGAGAAGACCATCAGTTTAAATTGCCAAGGTGAAAGCAGTTGAGTTATGCCTTTTTCTACTAAGAATTTCATTTGCTGCACACTGGTCACATTGGAAATAGTAAAGATAAGGTCATTAACCTGATTTCGGATATCTCTTTTTCGGGAAGCAACCATCACTGCATTGAAATATTTAACATTCTTTAAACCAAAGAGGTTCTTCCTTAAAAAGTTTTCTCTGTCATCAGGACTGATATCTGAGGTTATTTTATGCAGATACTGTTTATAATCCTGGAATTCTTTTTCTGCCTGTTTAAGAGCACCTAATTCTACCAGTATCTGAATCTTAATCTGCCACAATTCAACTATTAACTGGTAATATTGACTTTGCTGGCATTCCTCTAAAATCTGAATGGTCTTGCGTAAGATGCTCCGAAGAGGAATAGAAGCATCAGCTAATTTGAGTTTCAATTCCAGAATATCCAGACTTTTTTCCCAGTATTTATATTGATATTCCTGAATAGTAGGTCTGGCATTATTTATTATTTCCTGTGCCTTTACATATTCTCCCAAGCCATAGTAACACTTAGCCCGGAGAACATTAAAAACTGCCATAGCATAATGGTTATTTATATCGCCAGCAAATTGAGAAGCAAGTTTAAGCTCTTCCAGGGCTTTGTGGTAATCCTTCTCTGAAATAGCCAGAAGACTGAGAACATTATGATAGAATTCCTGTTCTTGAATTAATTCATAATCAATATGGGCATTTTTCTGCAGTAGTTTCTTTAACTTTGAAGGATAGGAAATCTCGCTTAGATAATATAAATAAGTTTTAACCAGGGGATTTATTTCTTGGATAACACCTTCAATCAGTCTGGGTTCATTTTTGCTAATAAATTGATAGTAATGTCCGAAACCCTTGATTTTACTTTTTGCCAGAGCAAGGTTACGAATAACCACATCCTCATATTTTTTAGTCTTGAGTGAACTTAAAATTTGAGAAGCCTCCATCAATTTTGCTTCTGCTTCTTCAAATTTTCCCATCTTAATCATAGCTTCACCTTGATTAAGTAGAGCTCTACCTTGAGCAAGATGGTCACCTCTTTTTATGGCAAAATCCAGAGCTTTTTGAGAATGATTAAGTCCTGAAACGGTGAATCCTTGTTTTAAGTGTAAATCTGCGATATTATTGTGAATGCGGGTTAAATATCTATCTACCCTATACTTATTCCAGATATTAAGAGCCTGATTAAAGTGCTCTTCTGCTTCTATAACATTTTTTTGCAGACTGTAAAATTCACCCAATTCATTATGTAATAAAGCAAGATTAATCATAACCTCTAAATCTTGTTCAGGTGGCAATTGAGCAAGAAAATCCTCTATAGTGCTAATGGCGAGGTCTCTTTGGCTCCGATGAAAGAGATATAAAGCAAATAAATTGGTGTAAGTAATTTTTAATGCTAAATCCATCTCCAGATTAGCTGCGCGGTCCAGAAACTTTTTCATTCTAAACGGATCTTTTTCCATATAGCACTGAGCCTGATGTAAAATTGCAGTAACCTTTTGAGTAGGAGTTCGAGCCAATTTTTCTGCCTTAATAAAATACCGGTAAGCATTGGTGGTATTATCAGAAAGTAGTTTTATGGTGCCCAATAAAAGATATTTTTCATAGGAATCAGGGATATTGTTAGTTGCTTCCTCAATAAAATCCAGTCCTTGAATATTTCCGGTAATCTCTATCATCTTATGAGTTTCCGCAAGGTCGGTTAACAGTTCTTCAGCAGCAAGTTCCATATCAGGATTGAGGTCAATTTGTAAAACCTGAATGATAGTTTTTTGCGCTTTTTCTTGCAGATAATTTTCCTTTAGCAATTGGAAGAGATTCAAAAGCCATTTTCGTTCACCAACTTTATCCTGAGCAATTTGAGCATTATGGATAATACCTTCACAGGTGGATATATCATTAACTTTCTTTTTTTCATAATACTTGAGAACTCTTAAGGAAACCAGCTTGTGAATTCTAAAATCACACTCTTCAAAGAAACGTTCTTTTGCTTCTCTGAAAGTAAAGTAGTAGTATTCTCCACGTTTTTCCAGAATTTCATTATATTTACTTTCATTCAGTAGGTTATAAAGCTCTTCATCTTTAACTTTGCAAATATAGCGAATCAATTCTATTGAGATGGGCGTTTGAACCACTGAAAGCTTCTGAAGATGTTTATAGTTAAACTCAGTTAGATGACTCATTCGGTAATAGATAGAATGCAAAAGACGGCTTGGAAGAACATAATTATCCAGATTTTCCGGATAAATTAATTTACCCTCATAACGAATCTGTTTCTTTAAAGCAAGATCTATAAGTATCTCTCTAATGAAATAAGGATTTCCAGCAGAACGTTCGTAGATTATATCACAAAATTTTTGGGAAACTTCAGGGGATAATAACTTATGAATATATGCTGTTGCTTCTTCGGGTGTAAACATTGGTACACTGATGAGCACCGTATGTTTAATTTGCTTGACCTTATTAAAATCAGTTGAGCTCATAACAATCAGGATGGGATACTGAGCTACAGTAGGGGAAAGGTAATTGATAAAATCTATGGTATTATGATGCAAGTATTGAATGTCTCGCACGATAAAGATAATGGGTTTTCTTTGTGCCAGTTCAATTAAAACATCACGGCAAAATTCAAAATCAGCTCTCAGTTCATCTTTTGTAGGGGTTATTTCTTTAGCTGCCTGCTCAGACATAAAAACATAGCGTCTCAATTGTTCAGTCATTGTAGGCATTGATTTGTAGCGTTCTATTTCTTCCGGACTCAGAGATTGCAGATATTCTTTTATTAAAGCAAAGAAAGCTTCATGGTCAGTACGAGTGCAAGTGTAATCAAAGATGAAATAAGACCCTTTCAGAATATTATAACGGAATAAGGAAAGTATACTTGCCTTTCCGATGCCTTCTCCTCCAACTAAAGAGATAATTTTACCATTTGAATGCTCTAATTGCGGAAGATAATCCAGCAACTGATTAACAATCTTTTCTTGCACCGTATAGCTGTTGAATTTGATAGAATTGATGAGAGACCAAGATTCTGAGAAAGGATATTTTTTACCTAAGGTACGATTGATATAACTGATTATTTCAGCACTACTCTGAAAACGGTTTTCGGGATTGCGTTCCAGCATCCGCAAACAGAGTTTTTCCAGATGCAGTGGTATATGAGGATTCAGTTCTGAAGGAAAAATAGGTATAAAGTATTGTCTGCTACCGCTACGGATAGCATTTATCTGTTCAAGAGTGAAAGGAAAATTTCCCGTTATTATCTTATAAAGTATCACTCCAAGTGAGTAGAAATCGCTGGCAGGGGTGGCTGGTTTTCCTTGATATATCTCTGGCGCTATATAAGGTAGTGTTCCCGAGACCGTTTGTGATTCTTTATCCAGGTCCCAGCGAGAAAAACCATAGTCTATAACTTTCACTTCTATCTGATTATTGCTTGTTCGGTAAAGAACATTTTCCAGTTTGAGGTCTCTGTGCAGGATATTTTGAGTGTGTAAAGCATCTAAAGCATAGCAGATTTGAACTATGATATCGTATAGCGCATTGACCTTACTCTTGTTAAAGTGGAAACTATTCAAGGTGATGCCATCAAAGAAGACACTGAGGGAATAGATATGGTCTCCCACTTTGCCAAAATCTACCATTTTACTCAGATTGGGGTGCTCTATTTTGGTTATGTGGTGCATATCTTTAGGCTTAAAGTAGCTGTAAAATTCCTCGGAAGAGAGGTACTGAAATAGCTTTAAGGTATAGATATTATCATTACGTATATCTCTAACTTTATATACATTAGCCCAGCTTCCTCTACCTAAGCTTTCCAGAACTTCATACCGGTGATCAATAAACATCTATAATAAACCTCTTAAAACTCTTTATTTTCAGAATGGCAGGGCTTGTCAACTTAAAACTTTAAGAGGAAAATGGAAGAATACATAATACCAGAAGATTCATTATAGTTTAATTTGATTTCTTATCCTTGAAGGGGGTCTCTTTCATTGCACCCGTGGCTTTCCATCTATTATGAACCCAGAACCATTGTTCCGGATAACGATGGATATAACTCTCTATCACTTGATTTAATTGCTTCCATAAAAAGATATAGTTTTCTTCGTTATCTTCCAATTCCGGGTAATAAATCATAGGCTCAAAACAAATCTGAATCTTACCATCGGGTTTCCGAAGCGAAAAAGCGGGAACAATTGGAATATGGTATCTAAGAGAGATTTTTACCGGTCCTTTCCAATGGGAAGCAGGATAGCCTAAAAAATCCAGAATAATGCCAGATTTTCCTGCGTTTTGGTCACAAATTAAAGCCACTAATTCATTATTCCTTAAGTGGGAAATAATATCTTTAACTCCGTATTTTAAATCTATAACTTTCATACCATAACGGGTGCGAAGGGCATTAGTATACCGGTCAAAATAGGGATTGTGTTGTCTTTTGACCACAGCTGAAAGCTGATAACCAAATAAAGGTAAAGTAGTTGCAGCTTCCCAATTGCCAAAATGAGCAGTGGCAACAATAACTCCTTGTCCCAGAGACAATGCTTTATCCAGATTTTCTTTATCCTTCAACTCAATAGATGAGATAAGGTCTTCTTCCTTTTGTAAATACAATTCAGCAGAACTTAACCCCATATTCCGGTAAGTATCTCGTAAAAGAGACTTTCTTTGTTCTTCTGTCATTGAGGGATAGACCTTCTGAAGTTGTCGTGCAGCTAACTTTTTTCGGATTCCCAATCCGTATCCAATCCAGAGAAATAACCTTACTGTAAGCCACTTTCCCCAATTATAGGGTAAAATCCTTAATAGAAATAACCCTGAGCGAAAAAGGGCATACTCAACACGGTTTACAAAATCGTTTCTTTTCAAATACTTTACTCGCTATCTTATGCCCGAATTAATTCCAGCTTCTTTTCTATTACTCCTTTGGGAACCACTCCAATAGAAGTATCTTTCAAAACTCCATCTTTAAAGAACATAAGCGTGGGAATACTCATAACATTATGACGGGATGCTATCTCAGGATATTCATCTACATTCAATTTAGCAAAGGTTATCTCAGGATAAGCTTCGGCTAATTCATCTATGGTGGGAGCTAACATACGGCAAGGTCCACACCATTCTGCCCAGAAATCAACTACTACAGGTCCTCTGGACACTATCTCTTCAAAGTTCTCTTTGCTTAAAGTCACTATCATTGTTTCTACTCCTAAAATTTACTCCTTTGTCAATAAAATAAGCTATTCTAAGTAAAAAGCAACCAAAGCATAATAGCTAAGAGGCGAGGGGCAATAATTAGCAGTCGTTATGTCTAAGTGCTAATTTTACCTTGACACTATCACTATTACATTTATCTTATCATCAGTAACTAATTAATTTTAACAAGGAGCGTAATTATGGCTGAGAAAAAAATAGAAAAAGGTAGTCTTAGTATACATACTGAGAATATCTTTCCTATAATCAAGCAATGGCTTTATTCCGAACATGATATCTTTCTGCGAGAATTGATTTCTAATGCGGTTGATGCCATTAATAAAAGAAAGTATGCTGATCCGGAATTCAAAGAAGAGGATATGAAGATAGAAGTGAAGTTAGACAACAAAAAGAATGCCATAGAGGTTTCGGATACGGGAATAGGAATGACTGCGGAAGAGATAAAGAAATACATCAATCAGATAGCTTTTTCAGGAGCAGAAGAGTTTGTATCCAAGTTCAAAGATGTACAAAACAGCATAATTGGGCATTTTGGTCTGGGTTTTTATTCCACCTTTATGGTAGCTAAAAAGGTTACTATAGATTCACTTTCTTATTTACCGGATAGTGTTCCTGCGTACTGGGAATGTGATGGTAGCACAGATTATATTATGAAAGAAGGGAAACGTAAGAATGTAGGAACAACGGTAACAGTCTATCTGAATGAAGATTCTCTCATTTATGCAGACGAGGGCAAGATTCAAGAAATACTGGAAAAGTATTGTAATTTTACCCCTTGGCCTATTATGTTTAAAGGCAAACAGGTCAATATGAAGGAAGCCCTCTGGAATCGCAGACCGCAAGAGATTACAGAGGAAGAATATAAGGAATTTTACAAGAAGTTATTTCATGATTGGGAAGATCCAGTTTTCTGGATTCATCTAAATGTAGATTTTCCCTTCAATTTAAAAGGTATACTATATTTTCCCAAGTTGAGGAATGAACCAGATTTCTTTAAAGGAGAGGTCAAGCTCTACTGCAATAATGTTTTTGTTGCAGATAATTTGGAAGAACTTATTCCCGAATTTCTGCTCTTACTGAAAGGTGGCATTGATATTCCTGATATTCCTCTTAATGTTTCCCGTAGTTTTCTGCAGAACGATGCGCAGGTGCAGAAAATTAGTAGATACATTGTTAAAAAAGTAGCTGACCGTTTTAATGAAATCTTTAAAGAAGACCGTAAGAAGTATGAAGAACTCTGGAAGGATATTAATTCCTTTATCAAGTTCGGTTTAATTAAAGATGATGATTTCTTTGAAGCGATGAAAGATATCATTTTATTTAAATCCGCTTCAGGAGATTATGTAACGCTGGAAGAATATAAGACAAGAAATAAGAGCGAAGGTGAAAAAACCAGAATCTGGTATGCTTCAAGTGAAGACACTCAGGTTACCTATCTAAAAATGATGAAGGAACAAGGAATTGAAGTTATCTTCCAAGATTCTCCTTTAGATAATCATCTCTATCAACATCTGGAATATAAATTTAATAATATTGAGTTTGTGAGAGTGGATAGTGAGCTAAATGATTTACTGATTAATAAAGATAAAAAAGAACTGGTAGACCTGGAAAATCGGACTGATTCAGAAAAACTGACGGAGATATTCTATCGTGCTCTCGGACAAAATGTGGAAGCTTCTTTCAGTAAAGAAAGTTATGGTGATTTCTTGAAAAAACATCCTCAAGCAGCTAATATTCTTGCTCCATATATAAAAAATGAGGGAGACCGCATCATTATTAATCTTTATGATATGCAACCTGCTGTCCGTGAACAATTAGGGAAATCTACTCTGGATGACCTTTTTGACCATGTTTACACCGAACTGAAAGTGGAAGTGAAAAGCCTGAAAACTCCAGAAATTCCCTCTATGATTGTGTTCAATGAGTTTATGCGTCGCTGGCATGATATGGAATCCTTCGTTCATAATGCCAATCCAGGTATGCTGAAACCGCATACCTTAGTGGTAAATCAGGAAAATCCTATTATAAAGAAAATTCTTGAACTGGATGCTGCAGGCAAGAAAGAAGAAGTGAGAACTTTATGCAATTATGTGCATCAACTTTCTTTGCTTGAACAGGGAGCTTTTAGTGGTGACGAATTGAAAGAATTTATCTCCAACGCTAATAAGATTCTAACCTATATCTAATTAACTAAAGATAACCTTACCAAGGGAGCAAGAACAAAATCTGCTCCCTTTTTATTTTAGTTTTTATTTATCTGTCAAGGAATAGTCCATTAATAGTTTCTTTTATATACCATTATTCATTATTATATTTAATCTACGGTCTATTATTAACTATTTATTATATCTATAATAATTATTTAATCCCTTGTTCATGGTAAAAAAATTACCTCTTTCTTAGCTCTCCCTTAGCTCTTTCTTAGCTCTTTTGCTAAGATGGTGCTAAGAGGGAGGAAAGAGACAATAAATTAATCTAACTTCCTGGTCTTAAAATAGATTATATTCAATTATAGTCATAATATAAGGTAACTATAATAATTTATTGAGAAGATATTTCTAAATTGAATGAGTGGGGAAATATTATATTTAATACTTACTCAGAATGAGTATTTTGTGATTTATAGGCAGAGAGATTTTCAGCGATTATTGATTCTAAGTAATTGGCTAATAGTTTGTTATCTTGGTAAATGGGATCTTGAGGTGAGATTGGGGGTAGGATAGTGATTTTAATTTCAGCTGGATGGATAAAAGTTTTTTCATCCATAATTTTCCAGGAACCATCAATAGCGAAGGGAACAATAGTCGCATTAGCCATTTGAGGGAGCTTCAAACTTCCTCTATGGAACTTTCTCATCAAAGGAGTTCCACTTCTTCCACCTTCAGGGAAGATGACTAAAGGCTGTCCTTGTTTGATGATTTCTGCAGCATGTTGAAAGACTTCTAAAGCTTGGCGGGGATTTTCGCGGTCAATAAAAAGACTGGGCATTTGTCGCATCCATTGACCTAAGATAGGGATACGAGAGAGCTCTTTTTTTGCGATGAAGCCTATAGGTCTTCCTATATAGCCAAGTAGAGCGGGAATATCAAAAAGATTCTGATGATTTCCAATAAAGCAAATTGGTATACCATTAGGGATAAATTCTTTGCCCGTGATTTTCACTTTAGAACCTGTAGTTATAATAGTGATTCTTCCCCAGATTTTTCCTACATAATGGGCTAATTGATAGTATTTTAAAGGTGGTAAAAAAGGTTTACAAATAACCAATAATAATAAAAAGAGAAAAATTATCAGCATAAAGATTACATAGAAGATTTTCCAAAGTGCAGTAAAGATAAAAGTTCGCATAATCAATAGATAAAAATCAGCTTAGGGTAACCCATTCATTATAAATGTCATTGAGAGTGGTAATCCATCCATTCTTTTTAATGGCATAACGCAGGATAGACCAATAAACGCTTCCCCAAAAAGGGAAATCTATGGGGTCAAAATTGACATTATGCCAGAGCAATGAAAGATGAGATTGATACCGCTCAGCGAGGTTAACCATTCTTTTAAGTTTTTTTACAGCCGAATTAGGGGTTAAATTCATTGCTTTTTTGGAATAGAGAGTTGTATCCATAACGATTAAGGGAATTTCCAGAACCCGGAAGGGTCTATTTTCTTCAATATTAAATGGATAGAAAGGAAAGGAGATTCCTGCTCTGAATCCAATGCTTTCCCAGTAGCCAAGAGTGGAATCATACTGGATTCCTGCTTGTTCCAGGATTTTGAAGCTCTTTTGATAATCAAAACAAAGATAATGTGAGCGATAGCCTTTCACCTCAAATCCTGCATTTTGTAAGCGATGTAATTCTGAAAGAAGAACATTTACATCAAAAGCTGCTTCTGGACTGCCATGCAGACCAACTTCTTGATCCTTTAATAAATCCAGCAAGATTTCCCGGATTTCAGGGTTGCCTATATAATTTCTTCGTTCATCGTCAAAATCATCTTTTCCGAAGAGAAACCAGGTGGATTTAACACCAAGTTTTTCTTCTTTAGATTTTATCCAGTGTAATTGTCTGCGAGGATTATGGATTAAGTTTTTATGGAAAGTATGTCCTATAATCTTATAAGTTGCAGCGAAAGGTCTTTTATACCAGGTTCGTAAATTATAAAGCAGGCTATCAATCTTCTGTTTTCCAATCCAGTAGTTCCAGTAATCAATGTCATGGGAAAGGGATATAGAAAATCGTTTGTCTCCATCCCAGTCAATTTCTCTTATAAATTGCGGTAGGGAAATGCCCATCGCATACCAGAGCATCTGACAGTAGATATCAATTACAGGGATATCTATGAAATCCCATCGGTATTGTAATGATTGGCGAAAATCAACCCGGAGATTTCCTTCACCCCGTAAACTTAGTATGTATTCATGCCAGCAGGAGAGAAAATAGAAGCCGCTGGCTATGATATCTTTTCTAAATATCACATTTTGAGGACCGAAAGAAAAGATAGGTCCTGACTGAGAGAATAAGAAGGGGATATACTCATTACGGTAGGAATAGAAATTGACTTCATTAAGAGGATATAATTCCAGACGGTCAAAAAAATCGGCAGTTTCTTCATTGAAATAAATCTTGATAGGATACTCTTGCCCGGTCTGAGAACCGTAGTATAAATGCACACCTTCTCTGCGCCTGCCATAATCAAATTGAGGGTGCAGGCGCAGAATGCTACAATAGGTGCGCAAAACAAACTCTGCCTTGGGAATATATTTTTGCGGCAGGTTTAATAATATCTGAATAGTAGGATATCTTTCCATCAGGCTATGGCAACCTGGGGTTTAACCTGTTCCTTTTCCTTAATTCTAACTTTACTCTTCTGTTGAGTCTCAGTTTTTTGAGTTTCAAGAGGTAGAAGCACTTTATCCAGAACTTCATTGATATCTGATACCCAAGTTATTTCCATACCTTCCAGAATATCTTTAGGGAAATCACTTATGGTAGGTTCATTTTCTTTAGGCAGAATTAGTTTATTAATGCCAGCTCTTTTGGCAGCAAGCATTTTTTCATTAAGACCGCCAATTCCCAGAATTTTACCTGTTAAAGTGATTTCGCCAGTCATAGCAATATCATGTTTTACCTTTCTGCCCGTAAATAATGAGGCAAGAGCAGTGGTTAAAGTTATACCTGCTGAAGGACCATCCTTAGGTACAGCTCCTGAAGGGAAGTGAATATGGATATCATACTTGTCAAAATCAGCTGGGTCTAAACCATATCTTTGATAGTTAGCTTTCAGATAACTAAGAGCTATGCGAGCTGATTCTTTCATCACTTCGCCTAACAGTCCAGTAAGAATTATATTTCCCTTTCCAGGCATCCTGATAGTTTCACAGAAAAGAATCTCACCACCGAATCCAGTCCAGGCAAGACCTGTAGCTATGCCCACTTCTGGTTTACGATTAGCCATTTCCAGGGTGAATATCCGCGGTCCCAGATAGGAATTTACACTTTTAGCGTCAATTACTCGTGGATGTATGTCTCCCTTAGCAACTTCTCTGGCTATCTTACGGAAAATTGAGCCAATGCGTCTTTGTAGATTTCGCACACCAGCTTCACGCACATAATAACGAATGATTTCCTGCAAAGCGGATTTGCGAAAGATGATTTTCTGGTCTTTCAGTCCATTGTTTTCCTTTTCCTTGGGAATAAGGTAGTGACGGGCAATTTCCACTTTCTCATTTTCCAGGTAGCTATTAAATTCTATTATTTCCATCCTATCTCTAAGAGGAGGTGGAATCGTATCCAGAGAATTAGCTGTGGTAATAAACATCACTTCTGAAAGGTCAAAAGGAAGATTGATGTAATTATCTACGAAGCTATGATTCTGTTCAGGGTCCAGAACTTCCAATAAAGCAGAAGCGGGATCACCTCTGAAATCACGTCCAAGTTTATCAATCTCATCCAACATAAACACTGGATTAGCAGTTCCACAGCGTTTAATTTCCATAATAATCTTACCTGGCATTGCGCCAATATAGGTTCTGCGATGACCTCGGATTTCTGCTTCATCATGTATACCACCCAGAGACATACGGATGAATTTACGATTTAATGCTCGTGCCACAGATTGTCCGATAGAGGTTTTACCGGTTCCTGGAGGTCCAACAAAGCAGAGGATAGGTCCTTTCAAGTGTCCTTTTAGCTTCTTGACTGCAATGTATTCCAGAATCCGTTCTTTGGGCTTTTGCAAACCATAGTGGTCTTTTTGCAGGATTTGCTCAATCTTATTGAGGTCCAGTCGGTCTTTACTATAAGTGCGCCAGGGAAGATTAACTATCCATTCCAGATAATTCCGAACCACTGCATATTCACTTGCAGCAGGTTGCATCGTGGCAAGACGTTCTAATTCCTCATAAGCTACATCTTTCACATAGTCAGGAAGGTTGTTCTTTTCAATTAATTCATTCCATTTCAGGATTTCTTTGCTGACCTCATCGCTTTCGCCTAATTCTTTTCGGATAGCGTCCAGTTGCTCTCTTAAATAATAACGACGCTGGTCTTCACTCATTTCCAGCTGAATGTTATTACGGATAGTATTTTCCAGACGCATCTTACGAATCATTTCAGCCATACAGTTGTTCAGGTATTTGAATCTTTGCTTTAAGTCTATCGCTTCCAGGATAGCTTGACGGTCTTCCAACGGTAAATCCAGATTTCCTGCAATGATATCAGCCACTCTTCCAGCTTGCTTAATATTATTAAGTCCTGGAATTATTTCTGGGCTGATGAGGTTATTTTCTGTGGCAATTTTTTCCAACAGTTCTATTGCAATACTCTTATAAGCACGTACTTCAGTATCATCATCAGCAGGTTCGGGAATACTTTCCACATCAACAATGATAAAAGGTTCTCTTTGGACAGCACGCTGTAAACGGATACGTGAAGTTCCTTGCAGTAAGAGACTAATAGAACCATCATGATTGCGCAGCATTCTTAAGATAGTTACAGCACAACCAATTTCGTGAAGTCCCAGGTCATTGGGACTGGATTTATCTTTATCCAGGAAAAACGCCATAGTTTTATCCTGCGAGAGAGCATAGTCAATCACTTGCCGGGACTCTTCATCAGAAACCACAAGAGGCATTAGCAAATAAGGGAACATTACCACATTGTTCATATGCAGCACTGGAAGAGTTCTCGGTATTCTGTTATTTTGTTCTTCCATATAATTATCTCCTATAATTATAATTTTTAGATTTGAAAATTAAGGTATAGCCTTTTAGATATAATACTCAAAAAATAGCTATACCCTTTTCAATTATTACATACCTCATACTAAAATGAGGTAAAGCACCATATTTATAACTCCTATCAGCAAACCTGCCACAGCGGCAGCAATAAGTAAAGGTTTATAGATATACTGGCGGAAATATCCATAAATCACTTCACTGCTAATTTTTGCGTCCAGTTGCTCCAGCTTATGTTCCAGCTGGAATTTTTCCATCAGTTGTGGAACGGTTCTCCGTAAGATAAATGAAACTGTATTCTTGGCAGAATTAGCCATTGCATTTTTTATCTTACGCTTGCAACCCGCAGGTAAAAGAGGCACTTTATCAATGAAAGAAACTTGTTCCAGTGCGCTTAATCTTACCTGCTCTTCCCATTCATAAAGATATCCCTCGCGTAAATCAGGATTTTCCGCCTGATTTAAATAATCCTGCAGGGTATCGTATATCTTAGCAAATATCTGGTTTCTTTTACTGACAATGAATCCTGGTGTTAATGGGATATGCCAACCTAAGAATTTTTTAGGTTTGGGATTAAACAGTACCCATTTAGAAAGATAAGCCAGAAACATTGCCAGGGCAATGTTTACTACCACGAATAGGAGTGATAGGAGAAAGTGCATAAAAAACTCCTTTTATTATAATTTAAACCTGATTGAGAATATGTCCAAGTTTATTTTTCTTAGTTTGAAGATATTCCAGATTGGTATCTTTGGCAGGTATTTCCAGAGGGACTCTTTCAACTATTTCCAAACCATAACCCTGTAAGCCTACAATCTTTTTCGGATTATTGGTCATTAACCTGATTTTTTTAAGTCCGAGATCTTTAAGGATTTGAGCGCCTATACCATAATCTCGTAAGTCTGCTGGAAAGCCAAGATTGAGGTTCGCTTCCACCGTGTCCATCCCATTATCCTGTAAATGATAAGCACGGAGTTTATTTAATAAACCTATTCCTCTTCCTTCCTGACGCATATATAGTATCACTCCTTTTCCTTCTTCAGAAATAAGCTCAAATGCTTTCTTCAGTTGTTCTCCACAATCACAACGAAGGGAAAAAAGAGCATCACCAGTGAGACATTCAGAATGCACGCGCACCAAAGTGGGTTCATCTTTCTTAATTTCACCCATAACCAGGGCAATATGATATTCATCAGAAACGGTGCTAACATAGGTAAGGATATCAAAATCTCCATAAAAAGTAGGAAGTTTAGCACGTGATTCACATCTGACGAGTTTTTCTTTATGCCTGCGGTAATTAATCAGGTCTGCTATAGTTACTATTCTAAGTCCGAATTTTTTAGCAAAGGGAATTAAATCATCCAGCCTTGCCATTTCTCCATCTTCACGGATAATTTCACAAATAGCACCCACAGGTGCAAGTCCAGCCATTTTTGCCAAATCTACCGCAGCTTCAGTATGACCAGCTCTTTTTAAGACTCCACCCTTTTCTGCAAGTAGGGGGAAGATATGACCTGGACGGAGAAAATCTTCTGGTTTACTATCAGGATTTGCCAGAGTACGGATGGTTCTTGCTCTTTCCGTAGCAGAAATCCCTGTAGTTGTCCCTTCTACTGCATCTACAGAAATAGTGAACTTCGTACCCTGACGGTCGGTGCTATATTTCGTCATTAAAGGGATATGTAATCTTTGGAGGTCTTCTGCTTCCATAGGCACACAAAGTAATCCTTTTCCGTGAGTAATCATAAAGTTTACTTGAGCTGGTGTGACTGCTTCAGCAGCCATTAAGAGGTCTCCTTCATTTTCACGGTTCTCATCATCCACCACTATTAGCATTCCGCCACCAGCAATGATATTAATTGCCTCTTCTATGGGGCAAAATTCTATTTTATCTTTAGTGTCTTGCATATTACCACTCTTCATTTTCTTCTAATATTGTTCTTAAATCTTTTACTTTGGCATCTAAGCTGAAATATTGTTCCAGCCAGTTAAAAGTGTATTGAAAATCTTCTGGTGGCTCAGCTTTAATGTCCAGATGTTTTCCAGAAATCGGATGAGTAAATTCTAACCTCCAGGAATGCAATGCCTGTCTCAATAGATGTTCGGTTAATAATTCGGAAACTTTATGTTTCATATTTTCTGGGACTAAAGTTCTTACCTGTTTATGACTGTTATACAATAAATCACCGAGGATAGGATTTTTGAGATGAGCAAAATGCACTCTTATTTGATGCATCCTTCCCGTTTCAAGTCCTATCTTTACCAGAGAAAAAAAGCTATAATATTGGATAACTTTGTATTTGGTAATAGCTCTACGACCTTGCTGACTAACACACATCTTTCTTGGATTGCTGATACTCCTGCTGATATTAGTATCTATTATTCCTTCCGAAGGATGAGGAATACCACAGGTGATAGCAATATAGGTCTTTTTTATTTCTCTGCGGGAAAGCATTTCGCAAAGAGCACTCTGAGTGGGGTCATTTTTTGCTATTATCATCAAACCAGAAGTTCCTCTATCCAATCTATGAACGATTCCTGGACGATTAATGTCTCTTCCACTGGATAGCTGATTGCCCCAGCGATAGACCATAGCATTTACCAGCGTGTGATCAGCAATACCATAGCCAGGATGCACAATCATTCCTGCTACTTTATTGATTATTGCCAGATCTTCATCTTCATAGACTACTTCCAGAGGAATGTTTTGAGGTACTATTTCCGTGGGTGGAAGTTCTGGGATAGATATTTCTATCTCATCACCTTTCTTCAACAGATAGCTCTTTTTGACGGGAATTTTATTTACAATTATCCGGTCTTCTTCAATTAAATGTTCTATAAAGGTGCGGCTATAAAGTTCCTGTATATTTAGTCCTGCCAGGAACTTATCCAGTCGCATAGAATCTTCACATTCGTAAATAACTTGAACTTTATCAGACATGTTCCTCAATAGATAGGAGGAAAACTCCTCCAGTTGGTTCACCTTTCAAATTGCGAACCATAGAACCTTTTATTATTGCTAATCTTTTATAGTCTTGGTCTGGAATCTTACAGTCATAGAGATTATCTCCATAACGCAAGGCATCAGCTATTTTTTGAAATATCCTGCGATCAAAATCATTTTTAAAGTTCAAATCATTAATATTCCGAATATCACTCAGTAATGGATATCTCTGCCTTAAGGAATTGTTATAATAGCTAATATCCCCATTAGAAAGAGTAATAAGCACACCCTGGGGTATAAGATTTATCAGTTGCTTGATTCTCTGGTCCTGTTCATAAATCTTCCATTCTTTTGCCTGGTCAAAACCATTAATGCTACGCAACATATTCTTTAGACTGCTTAAAAGTGATAGTTTTTCCGGGTCAAAGGAATAATCTTCTATTGCCTTATCTATATTGGCATTGTAGTTTCCATGTGCAATTTCATTGATTAGCTTTACCATATGTTGATTAAATTTCTTGATATTAGCAGGAATAAGATTGTAAACCACAATACAATAGATAAACAGGATTAAAGCAAATACAATTACTGCAGTCTGAATATCGTTTATGAGGTTAGTTAAATCTTTTGCATTAGTAGAAATAACTATCAAGATAGCTGTTTCCAGAAGAATCAGAACTAATATGGCTGCTATAATAAGGTGATATAATGAAGAAAGAGACCGTTTCATAACAACTCCTTCCTTTGTGCTAAATCATCCACCAGGTTATCCAGGTCCTTAATTTTACCCATCAATACCAGGATATCTCCTTCATTTACGACATCATTAGCACCAGGCATTTCATTCATTCTTTGTTCTATCAAGTTTTTTCCTTCATCTGTTACGGTTAGATAATTATATTTTATAGCGATTACATTAATCTTACGGGTGGTGGGAAGAGCAAGTTCTTGCAAGGTTTTTCCTACAAATTCTGGAGGAGCTAAAAGTTCCATAACTCCCAGTCCAGTAGTAAGAGTTAGGTATTCCAGTATATTTCTGGAGCTTAGAGTTTTAGCCAGTTGAGTTCCTACAATTTTTTCTGGAAGAAGCACTCTCTGCACCCCAATTAATTCCAGGATTCTTCCGTGCAATTCATTTTCCACCTTAGCATGTATCATTCCCACTCCAATCTTTTTCAGGATAGCAGCAGTTAGGACAGATTCTTCTATATTACTGCCAATTCCCAGAATTACTGCATCCATTTCATCCAGATTAAGATTGCGTAAAGCATCTTCATCGGTAGAATTCATACATATAGCTTGGGTGACTTTACCACTGATAGCATCAACCAGCGACTGGTCTTTATCAATAGCTAAAACTTCCATTCCAGTTTCTGCCAGAATGGTGGCTACAGTCATCCCAAATCTTCCAAGTCCAATAACGGCATAGCTTGCCATATTTCCTCCTCAGCCTATGGCTATGGATTCCTCAGCATAATTTATATTGCTATGATTTCTTCTTTTTGCAAAGGCATAAATCAGAGTAAGAGGACCTACTCTGCCTATGTACATTAATAAAGTAATTAAAATCTTACCCAGTGATGATAAAGAGGGAGTTATTCCACGAGAAAGACCAACAGTTCCGAATGCTGATATTGATTCAAAAATAATATCTTCAAAGCTGAAGGGCTCTACCATCATTAGAATCATCACTATTACAAAGATAACAGTGGCAGCTAAAAATACCAGACCACTTGCTTCCCTGAAATTGTCTTTGGGTATACGGCGTTTAAATACACTGATATCTTTTCTTCCTTTAAGCATAGAAATAATGGTTAATGCCAGTACAGCCAAAGTGGTAGTCTTGATTCCACCTCCAGTAGAACCGGGAGATGCACCAATAAACATCAGTAGCAGAGTCATCAAAACCGAACCTTTATTTAAAAGTCCATTATCAATGGTATTGAATCCTGCGGTACGTGGAGTTACAGATTGGAATAAGGAAGCAAGAAAGCGATGCTTAAAGGAAAACCCCTTCATGGTGTTATTATATTCCAGAATAAAGAAAGCTATCAATCCGACAATTATTAAAATAGCGGTGGTAGTCAGCACAATTTTTGAATGCAGACTTAGTTTTCGCACTTTCTGTGGTTTAAAGAAATAACGATACAAGTCCAGGATCACAGTAAATCCCAAACCCCCCAAAAATATCAATAATGGCATTCCCAGGCTAATTATTATGCTATCAGAATACATCATCATACTACTCTCAAAGGGTGAAAAACCAGCATTACAGAAAGCTGATATGGAATGGAAGATGGAATAATAAATAGCCTCACGGATGGGAAAGTCCTGAGCAAATTTGGTAAATAAAACTATCGCACCACAGGCTTCTATGATAGCGGTAGCAATAATGATATTCTTTAAAAGCTGAAAGATATTTATTCTGGTAGTTCCACCCATAACCTGAGTCATCACATTTTTCAGTTTCAGGTTGATACTTCTTCCCAGTAATAGAGCAAAAGCTGTGGACAGGGTCATTATTCCCAGACCTCCCGTCTGGATAAGTAAAAGAATAATTATCTGACCAAAAAGACTGAAATGTGAACCGGTAGGAACAACGGTTAAACCTGTAACGCAGGTGGCAGAAGTGGCAGTAAAGAGTGCATCCACAAAAGGTGTGACTCTATTATAAGTGGAAGAAACAGGCAACATCAAAAGAATAGTTCCCAGAAATATCACTAATAAAAAGCTCAATAGTAAGGTTATAGGAGGATTAGAGGATAACCAGAGATATATCTTTCCCTCGGAAAAACGGAATAGTATAAATTGGAGAAAGTAATAGGTCTGACGAATGAGTAATAAGAAAATCACAAACTTTGCATTATAGACCAGTATTACTAACCCTACTACTAACATAATTATATCAAAGATAGTAGCTCCGTTAATACCTTTGCCTTCCTTGAGAAGTAAACGATTAATGATTGCCAAGGCAAGTAGCAACAGGTTTGCCCAGGCTGTGTAGTTCTCCACCTTAGCAAAATCTGCATAATAACTGATAACTGGTTCTAAAAATAGGACCAGCAAGCTCCAGAGAGCCACCAGATAAGCTAATATTTCTATGGCTTTTAGAACCTGTTGCGATATCTTATTCATTTATTTTTTCAGCAATCTCTCAGCAATATCAGCAATTTTGGCTGCTATTTCTTCTATATGTTCACTGGCGTCTATAACCGAAAGTATTCCTCGTTTAGCGAAGAATTCTTTCAGAGCCAGAGTCTGTTCATAAAATTCTTTTACCCTTCGGGAGATAACCTCTGGTTGGTCATCCTGACGGATAATTAATTCTGTTCCGCAAACATCGCAGAAGTTATCTTTATTAGGTTTATTAGTCAATATATTGTAATTTGCACCACAAGCAGGACAAACTCTTCGCGAAGATAAACGTGCGATAGCTTCATCTTCAGCCAGTTCTAAAAAGAAGACCTGAAGCACTTCAAAATGTTCAACCAGATACTGAGCTTGCACCAAAGTGCGAGGAAATCCATCAAATACTATCCCTTTTCGGTCTGGATTTAAAGAGCTTTCTACTATCTCAAAAACCAGCGCATCAGGGACTAAATCTCCTCGTCCAATTATATCTTGTACCTTTAAGCCAAGCTCTGTCCTTTTCATCACCTGTTCTCTTAATAAATCTCCGATATTTATATGCTGAAAATTTATTCTTTCACTCAATAGTTCTGCCTGAGTGCCTTTTCCACTGCCTTGAATTCCCAAGAATACGAAACTTTGCATTTTTACCACCTTATTTTTGAGCCATTATACATCGTTATCTGGATTGTCAAGTTTCTCACCTTCCAGAACAACAAAGGCAAGGGCATAATCTCGCTCATGAGAAAGGGAAAGATGAGTTTGACGCACTCCCATCTGTTGCATCAATTGTAGGGTCTTTCCTCCTATTTTCAATATCGGTTTGCCTTGCCTTTCATTTATAACTTCAATATCCAACCAGTTAACTTTTTCATTCCATCCAGTACCCAGAGCCTTCATCATAGCCTCTTTAGCAGCAAATCGTGCAGCAAAAGAAGAAGCTGAATCTGCTTTAGCCCGACAGAATTCTATTTCTCCAGCTGTGAAAACTTGAGTAATAAATTCTGTATAGTTATCCAAAAGCTTGCGCACACGTTCAATTTTAACGAGGTCAACGCCAATTCCTATTATCATTTGTCCTTGTTCCCTTTTTCCAGGTTTAGCAGCCATTCTTTTATCTCTATTCTACCTGCATATCCTTTTAAATCACCATTAGCACCTATAACACGATGACAGGGGATAATAATGGCAACAGGATTTTTACGTGCTGCCTGACCTATTGCTAGGGCAGCTTTAGGATTACCAATAGCAATTGCGATATCTTTATAGCTACAGGTTTCTCCATAAGGTATATGTTGCATTGCTTCCCAAACTTTTTTTTGAAAAGCAGTGCCTTCTAAAGCAATCTTGACTGTAAATTCCTTTCGCTTTCCTTGAAGATACTCTAATAGCTGCTGGCATACCTTTTTTAGGGTGGGGGAAGGATTGATGGTAGGATAAACTTCAGAGGTAAAATGCACTTTCTGAACATAATTCCCAGAAGTTTCCACCTCCAGTTTTATGTTCTGATACTGCACCCATCCTCTTTGCTGGTATTTAACCTGATTATTTATGTTCATAGCTGATATGCTTTATAAAACGAGAGCCCCGTACTCAAATTTGGGAGTGTGGGGCTCTGATTTTAAGTTTTTCGTAACTAAGCAGTGAATCTTTTGCGTTCTTTTATCCTTGCAGCCTTACCTTTGGCATGGCGTAGATAGAAAAGCTTTGCTCGACGAACCTGTCCATAACGAACTATTTCCAACTTTTCTATATTTGGTGAATTCATTGGAAAAGTGCGTTCAACACCAACTCCATTGGATACTTTACGCACCGTAAAGGTTCTGGAGATACCTGACCCACGTTTCTGGATGACTATCCCTTGAAAAACCTGGATTCGTTCTTTGCCGCCTTCTTTAATTTTATAATAGACCTTCACTGTATCACCGGGGCGAAATTCGGGAAGGTCTGTCCTGATTTGGTCTCTGCCAATCGTTTGCAGAATGTCCATGGTTCCTCCCATATATATTCTCGGAAGAAACGCTATCCTTTGTAGCCAGTTTAATCCTGTGGTCAAATTCACCTTTCTGTTCCGTATATCTTTTAATTTCTCGCAGGTATAACGGAAACGAAACATAACTATGTAATGTCATAGCAGTCTGAAGTTTTTTATTAAACTGTTGTTTAATTATGGTAACTTAGTTGAATAAGCTGGAATTTGTTATATTTATCCGGCTACAACTTATTCTTGTGGAAGCATTACTTCCTGCGTTATTTCAGATTTAAATGTAGGTTTCCTGTGCTGTTTCTTTCACAGTAGCTTTTTCAATTTACAGTGAGAATATGGCTAACCTATTTTTCTGATTTTAAGTCCGGTCTTCGGGTTAAAGTTAAACGATAGGATTGATTTTTTGCCCATTGGGCTATTTTTTGATGATTTCCAGAAATTAGTTCTTCAGGGACATTTAAATCCATCCATTTTTCAGGACGGGTATAACAGGGAAATCCAAGAGCGCTTTCTTCCTGGCTAAAGGAATCTGAATCAGCAGAATTAATATCACTTAAAACACCAGGTAAAAGTCTTGATACACCATCTATAAATGCCATCGCAGGAATTTCTCCTCCTGAAAGAACATAATCTCCAAGAGAGATTTCATCACTAACTGCCAGATTTCGCAATCTTTGATCTATCTCTTTATAATGACCACATAGCAAGATTACTCGTGGCAAAGTAGCATAGTATTTCAGGATAGATTGATTCAATCTTCTTCCTTGAGGAGTAAAATATATCACCGGAGCATATGATTTTTGCACTAAATCCGATATGGCTTTATACACCGGTTCTGCTTGAATGACCATTCCTGGAAAGCCTCCATAAGGATAATCATCCACCTGTCTATGCTTATTCTGGCTAAAAATACGATAATTGATTAGGTCTACCTTCAGAATACCAAGGTTTATAGCACGAGCTACCATACTGCTTTCTATAAATCCCTTAAAGCATTCCGGGAAAAGGCTTAAAACTTCAATTTTCATTGGATATCCAGCAGTTCATTCATATTAAGCAATGTCAGCTCTTCTTTATCGCTATCAATTTTGCCAATATAATGTTCCACCCAGGGAATTAGTATTTCCTCATCCTGGGTATCTGTTATTTCCAGCACATATTGAGCATTATTATGAAAAAAACCTGTGATTTTACCAAGATTTCTGCCTTCAAAAAAGGCGGTAAAACCTATCACCGATTCAGGTAAAGATTTACTGCTTTCCTGCTTAGGTATGGCTATTTTGACTTCCCGGTGTTTTTGCCGTTCCTCATCTATTCCATCTTCGGCAAACTTTATCCTTAGCTTCCGACCGGTTTCTTCTATTTCACTGATAGTCACGAAAAACACTCTATCACTGTTAAAGATCAAATACACATCTCTGATATTTAGCAGAATAGGGCGGTAATCAGATTTTACCAGCACGGGATAAAATCCGTCCGCCTCTTTTCCGCCTAATTTGCCGATTCCGATTAAATCGGAAAACTGCATTTACTCAATAATTTCTAATTCGGCTCTCTTTCCTTGCTTGGTGCTTACCGCATTAAGAATTGTGCGAATAGCACTTGCCGTGCGTCCTCTTTTGCCGATTACTTTTCCAATGTCTTCTTTTCCAACGCGTAGCTCATAAAGAGTAATCTTGTCACCTTGAATCTCTTTGACATCTACACTGCTCGGATCGTCAACTAACGCCTTCACGATGAATTCAATCAATTCCTTCATTTTTCACCTCTTCTTCTTTACTTCTTTTTGCAGCAGCTTGTGCTTCTACCTTTTGCATATGCCGCATCTGTAAAATTCCTGCTTTACGTAAGAGAGACCTTACTGTATCGGAAGGTTGAGCTCCAACGCTAAGCCAATACAAGGCACGGTCCTTATCAATCTGAATTCTTGCGGGTGTAGGCTTCGGATCATACCACCCTATGCTTTCTATATATTTCCCGTCTCTACTTACACGAGAATCTATAGCTACTATACGGTAAAAGGGCTGGTCAATTGCACCCATCCGCCTCAATCTCAGCTTGACCATTTTTTCTCCTTCTTTCAGTTTATCAATGCTTTATTTTTTATCATCTATTTTTCGTCAAGATTTTTCTTTCCGTGCCTCACAATTTTTTTCCTCTTTCTAATCACTCTTCCTTTTTATATCCTACATATAATATAATGGTAAAATGTATAAAATTCAATTACAATTTTCACTTTTTTCAATTTTTCAACATCTCTACTATAAAACTAATTTTATGCTTCATTAGTCATAACAAGTCCCTTTAAAGCTTCATAAACGAGATATTTATGACCCCAAATGGTGTGCAGATGTCCTCATCTGCACCAAGCGGCATCAGTTATGAAGCTATCAATAAGAAAAATGAAAGCGTGATAACTTTAAGAGTAATTTCATAAGTTAATTATGCTTTTACGTTCTTGGTGATATGAGATAATACTCGGTGCTTGATGCAAAGGGGGACCTTTGCATACCATGGTGTGCAGATGTCCCAATCTGCACAAAACGGCACCAGTTACGAAACTATCAATAAGAAAAATGAAAGCGTGATAACTTAAGAGTAATTTCATAATTTAATTACGTTTTTACGATTTTTGCGATATGAGATAATCCTCCGGACTTGATGCAAAGGTGGACCTTTGCATACCATGGTGTGCAGATGTCCCCATCTGCACCAAGCAGTCAGGCTTTTCATTCCCTAAAAGAAAAAATCATAACATTTTTCATATACAATATAGCTTCCAGCAAACACAGTATCAAAGCAAATCCACCAATTTTTAAAATAACAACAAAAATTGTCCTTAAAGGATAACATTATACTTGACAAAATTACAAATTTTTTATATTGTTAATATAATATAGATAAGGGAATTTTACTATGAATTTAAACATTTTAAACCAAGCAGTAGAAGGGAGAAACATATCTAGATTTATTAGTTGGAGGATTATATGCTTGAAATTATCTATTGGATAGCTTTAATCATTATACCACTCATAGTAGGATTAAAAATTAATGTAGTAGGATTATTTGTGACATTCTTTGTTATGATTATAGTTTATAATCTAATACATCGTAAAGATTATAAATAGAAAGTAAGAAGATATTAAGGAATAAAATACGTGGATGGAGCGCTTAAGAAGAGTGAAATCCTCGGCAACTCTTTCATACCGAAGATATATTTATTTAAAGGAGATTATCTATGAAAGATGGATTAACTTTTAACTCATCCGTTTCCCACAGAATTCAGTCATTATCAATTGAAAGTTCAATCCTGAAAGTAAGGAAATTAACTCAATTTCACAGCTATAGTCTGTATTTTATGAGTAGTAAAATACCATTAATTATATCATGGTTAAAACCAAAAGAAAAGGAGAATAATATGTTCAATTCAACTATTTTATTCAACGGTTCTGAAAGTAATGTTCTTACCCAATGTCTAAAAAACTATCCCGATTTTGAGGATAATTCGCATTGTGAAGTTCAATGTGAAAAGCCTTTAAGCGGGAAAACCAATCCAGTCAATCATATTAAGACAATATTAGAGGTTTCATATGAAAACACAAAAAAACTCAATAAGGAGGAATCAAATGAGTAACAAAGCTAATGAGAACTCAACTGTTTCTCAAAGCGTAAACTTAGAATACATTATTAGCTGGCTGAATTCTAAGATTAAATATATTGGTGCCCAGCTTATATTACTATTAATTAATCATCCAAATGAAGAGATGGATGTTCTGGAAATTTCATCTTATCTGCCTCATCAAGATTCTAAAGGTCATAGTCAATATCCTGTGAATCAGGGCATTGGAGAACCTTTTGAGATGGCAGATTGGCAAACGGTAAATGAATGCTTAAAGGATATAGAGAGACTAAAAAAGGAAATTGTAGCTGATTTTGATTTGGGATTTGAAGAAGAAGCCAAGAAGAAACAAGAAGAAGTGCTAAAGATAATAGCATACCTGAAAGAGATTAGATTTGGTAATAGACTTAAAATGTTTCCTAATATCAGAACGATGGAATATCAAAGGTTATTCAATGCTTACAAACGCATCCTGAAAATGGCAGAAGATGAAGATCCTGAAGTAGCAAGATATTTCAGAAATCATATCCAGACCGGTAAAATCTTCAAATGGATTTCTGAACAAATCAACGATGATGATACCCTGACCTAAAATCAATGTCGTAATCCTAATAATAGAACAATACTCTTAAGAACCTGTAACAGGCGGCTAAATACCGCCTGTTTTTTTTTAAATAAGTTTGATTCAAGGTAATATTAGATTATCTAATAGGTGATAGATTTATAGGATAAATGGACAAGATATATAAAAATGAATTTATACTTGACAGAATTTTTAATAAGAATTTATAAGATAACCATAAATAATGAGAAGGCAGGATATGATTAATATGAAGTATTTTGTTACTTTAAGGGGTCAAGGGTGAAAATACGATATCTCATTGTAAAATGGAATGATATTCTTATTGAACCAAGGGATATTCCTAAACTTAGAGGTTTCTTCTTAACGCAATTTCCAGAAAATCATCTATTCCATAATCATCTTCCAGGGCAACAATATAGTTATAAATTCCCTCAAATTCAATATAGAATCATTGATAAACATCCTGCTTTACTTGCCATCAATGATGCTATAGATGTAGTTAAACAAGTTTTTCTGGAAGTGGGGAAATTAGAATTAAATGGGAAAACTATTATTTCCAACGAACGAGAAATGATACTTAGAGAAGAAGATTTTGGACAGACTGAAGATTATTATAACTACTATTTCGCTTCTCCCTGGATGGCTTTAAATCAGGAAAACTACAATACCTATAATAAACTGGATACTTATAACAAAAACCAGAAACTTAAAACTATCCTAAAAAACAATCTTAAAACACTATCTAAAGCCTTTCAATACTGGATTCCTGATGTCTCTAATTTAAATGTAGATGGATGGTTTCATCCACTGGAAGTTAATTTCCACAATCAACCAATGCTCTGTTTCACTGGAGATTTTACTACCAATTTTCTTATCCCAGAATTTCTTGGACTGGGAAAACAAAGTGCACGAGGTTTTGGTGTAGTTAGAAAAAAAGAGGAGAAATTATGATTCCTTTATATAAAGAAATTGGAGAGATTGTTCTTAGAAAAGAAAAATTTGAAGAATTCCCTGACTATGAGAAAAAACTTTTCATCGTAAGACAATATTGCATTGAATTAGATAATTTTTATTATACTGAAAAGCAAGGAGATACCATTATTACCCAATGGGGGAGGTTATTAGAATTGAATATAGATACTAATAAAAAAGAGTGTGAGTTTATGCTGGGTCCTGAATTAATACCTTCCAATAAAGATGAATTAATGATTTTTGCCAATTATGCTCCTAATGACCCTTCAATTTATGCATCTCACATTTCTCCCAAATCTATTTTTCAATTTGAATTAGCTGTTTTTATAGAAAATAACTTTAAACAAATATCATGGATTAATTCAGATAAGGCGTTACAATTTTTAAACTATTTAACAAATATCCAAAATACATTCTACAAAAAGATAAATAATACAAACTTTTTGCGCTATGACTGTATTGTTGAATCTCAAAAAGAGAACTTTCCTGATCCAGAAATCATTCCAGAATTAATTGACAACATTAAGGATAAGAAAAAGTTTAATAAACTCTATAAACAATGTATTAATAAATATATCTCATCCACTCTTAAGGATTTAAATTATAAAAAACAGGCTTATGCTTTAAGTATAGACGGGAATTTCTTACATCAAGGAGAATTTGCTGATTGTTATATTGATGTGCTTTATTACTATCTATTTGAGAGGCATTATAAAAATACTAAAAATAAGGGATATTGTCATATTTGTGGCAATTATGCAGCTTTACCAGAAGACGTTTTCATAAAACAGAAATTTTTTGGAACTACTAATCCTCTTTATTTTGATAAGGTGGACAATAGTTTTACCAGCAATGCTTTTTCAATGTGTGAGACTTGTAATAAAAAGGTTTTAACTGGGATTCAATATGCATCAAGCAAACTTAATACAAGGTTGCTTGGTTTAAGTACTATAGTACTTCCAGAAATTGAATATACTTCTGATTCTTTAGAGGAACTTATAGATCCAGAAAGATTACTCAAATTAGCAAAGCTTATTGAGAGAAAATCAATTAATAAACTAATTGAAGATCTTGATTTTATCCGTAAATTAACAACCAAATTAAAGAGTTTTAATTTAGTCTTTTACAATAAACCCCAAGCTACCTCTCAAGAATTTATCATAAATAGCTTTATTAGAAATATTAGCACTTACTCCTTAATTCAGAAAGCTGAAGACTTAAGAAAAACGGTTGAAGATTATAAATTAGGTCCTATGTATGGGTATGTGGGAGAATTATCCTTAGAGGGGTTACGATATTTAATCTTACCATCTAAAGAATCCCATCCTGGTCTTGATGATTATACAAGTATAAATAAAGATATAATTAATCTCTTAGAAACTTATATGCATAACCGCAAGTTTAAATATACGAAATTGATAACCCAGTTTGTCAATATATTTAATAGAAAGAATAATAACTTGGATAACAAAGATTTTAGACAAAGTCTGGATATTACGCCCTTTTTTATGAACCTTTATATAAAACATTTAATAGAATTCAATCAATTAGAAGGAGTACCAATTATGGAAGAACGAAAAATAATTGCTGTGTTACAAGATGAATCACTGTCTGAATATTTTAAAACACATTCGGACATTTATGAAAAAAATTATTATGCTCAAGGTCTATTTATTTTAGGAAAATATATTTCTGAAGTTGAAGCAAAACAAAGACAGAAAGATATTAAATCTCTTTTAATTAATAGGTTAAACCTTAGAGGTATCCCGGTTCAGAAGGTTTTATCTGTTGTGGCTATGGTAGATGAAATGAGAAAAGTGTGGGAAACTTATTATGATGCAGTTACCGAAAATTATTTTAGAGAATGTTTACAAGGTATTACTAAATCCTCATTACTTCCAGAAGAAGTTGTCTATCATATATTAGCCGGTAGAGCTTATGAAGATTATAGAAGAAAACTTTATTTTCAGGAACATCCAAATAAAAAAAATGATATACAGGAGGAAAATAATGATCAAGAATAATTCTGAAATCCTATTTCTCTATGATGCCCAAATGTGCAATCCTAATGGAGATATGGATAACGAAAACAAACCCCGCATGGATTATGATAGTTCTATTAATTTAGTATCTGATGTCAGATTGAAAAGGTATATTAGAGATTATTTTGAAGATATTAAAAATCAGGAAATATTTATCTCTAATAAAGCAAAAGATGCGAAAGAAAGAAATAAACAGATTAAAGAGGAAGGTAAAACTCATTGTGATTTAATTGATGTCCGTTTATTTGGTGCTGTAACTACTGAAGAAGATAGAGGCAGTCATTTTACGGGTCCTGTGCAATTTAATTGGGGCTATTCTTTACATCCGGTAGAATTTGTGGATAGTTCAACAATTACTTCCAGCTTTTCAGGTGGACAAGGAATAGGGAAAGATTATAGGCTCTATTATTCTTTAATTGCTTTTTCAGGCTGTATTAACGCTAATGCCTCAGCAGAAACAGGGCTTTCCGAGGAAGATATTCAATTATTAGACGAAGCAATGATTAAAGCTATTCCTTTAGCAAGAACAAGGTCTAAAATAGGACAGTATCCCAGACTTTATCTGAGAATTGAATTAAATGGGAATGATAAATTTTTGAAAGACCTGAGAGGAATGATTAAAGTTACTTCTTCTAATCCTGTTATTGCACAAAATCTTAGACTTATTAGAAAACCCGAAGATTACGAACTTGATATCAGTCAGTTAATCAACTACTTATCTCAATGTAAGGATATAATTTATTGCATTCATTACTGGAAAGATGAAGAGATTTCTATTCCTGATTTTGATAAGATTTTTATTCAGGAAGATTGGAAACATAAACTTTCTTTCTAAATAGGGGATGATATGGATATTCCCTTGAATACTGATCAGGTCTTAGAGGTGAAACTTAGCGGTAAGTTTGCTCATTTTAGGAAATTTTACACTAATGCTTCATCTCTTACCTATACAATTCCACCCAGAACTACTATATGTGGAATTTTAGCTTCTATACTTCAAATACCACGCGATGAATATTATGATTTGATGAGTTCAGATAAACTGGGAATTGCGATCTCATTAAAGAATAATAACTATCTAAAAATATTTCAAACTCTAAATTATGCTGCAGATAAGAGCAAAAAAACCCCAATTAATGATCTTTCCGTTCATAAACAATGCAGATTAGAATTACTCAAAGCTCAGGGTGATAAAAATCTGGAATGGCTGATTTTTCTTTGTTTTAATGGAAAACAAGAAAATAGTTTCTTGATCCTTAAAGATAAAATTCAAAAACGAGATTTTGGTTACGGTATTTCGCTGGGTCAGAAACAATTCTTAGCCAACCTTGAATATATTAACACTTATGCAAATATTCAGTTCATTCCCGAATCAAATTATATTGATTCAGCAATAAATATGGAACAAATTAAAAATCTTGATAATGAAAACTATGACTTAATAATGGAAAGAATGCCTCTGGAACAAAGATTAGAAACAAGAAATAAGAAATCCTATAGGCAGACTGTTCGTTTCGGTAACATTATGGTTAATACTAATGGTAATAGAATCATAGGATCTTTTAACAATGTTTATGAATTAGATGACGAAAATAAAAGGAGAATTGCAATATTATAATTATATCCCATCCAGGTAAAAATGGCTTTCCTCCTATCACATTAGAGGAGCATTTAAGGGAAGTAGCTGTCAACTCCAAGCAAATAGTGCAAGAAATGTCTCTAAATTTAAGTTTAATAGATAGTAAAAAATTAGCTGAAGTCACAGAAAAAATAGGATTAATGCATGATCTCGGTAAAGCATCAACCTATTTTCAAGAATATATTAAGTGTGGCTATAAAACTAATTTAGCCTATCATAGTTATGTTTCGGCTATTATCACTTATATTAATTTCCAAGAATGGAAAGAATTATCTGATTTTGCTCCACTGGCTTTTAAGTGCGTGCAAAAACACCATAGTGACTTGACTTCTTTTTTGGGAGATAAGCTGGATAATGATGCTTTAACAGATCAAACTCTCTGTATTTATAATAATTTAAAAGAAAATATTAAAACTGATCAAGAGCTAAATAATTTATTAACTAATTATAATATCCAATTACCTAATCTAACTTCAAACAATATAAAAGATATAGCTGGAGAATTAGAAGATTTTCCTGACATAGATTTTGATGATATAGAAAAGTCTATGGAATTATTTCTTCTTCAAAACCTACTTTTCTCTATTCTTATAGATGCTGATAAGCATAGTGCCAATCGTATGAAATTTACTCCTCTTAAAGAAATAAGTTCAATTCTCAACTATTCACCTTCCAAGATTGTAGCAGAAAAAAATACTTCGCCCGATAAATTGACTTCTCTAAGGAATAAATTCCTGAATTATGTGAATACTAATCCCTATCTCTCTCGTTCACAAAAATTATATTCTTTAACTGCTCCTACAGGAAGTGGGAAAACATTTGCTTGTATGGAATTTGCGGATGTTGTTCAACATATGGAAAATAAATCTTATAGGGTTATTTATTGTCTGCCTTATACTTCCATAATTGACCAAAACTATAAAGAATTTGAAAAAGTCTTAAAATCCAATTTGCCACAATCCTTCACTCTGGATTATAGATATCTTGTTAAGCATCATCATTTAGTTGATTATGTAAAAACTATTGCTAAGGAGAATGACTATAATATAGAAGATTTACAAAAAGATATTCTCTTTATTGAATCTTGGGAATCTGGATGTATTATCTCTACCTTCGTCCAGCTTTTCCATTCAATAATTGGCAATAAAAACAGTATGATCAGGAAGTTCCATAATATCATTAATTCAATTATTCTTTTAGATGAAGTTCAGAATCTGCCCCCACAATATTATTGCTTGTTACAGATTTTATTTAAAGTTCTCGCTGAAAAATTTAATACCTATGTTCTATCTTGTTCTGCAACTCAACCTTATATTTATTCTAAAGGTTCCTATTCTGAATTAGCACCAAAATCACTTTTTAATATAGCTGATTTTAATCGGGTGTTGATCAATATTTTCCCCTTAGGTGATGATAAGGCTATAGATTTGAATGACTTTTGTGATAATTATCTATCCTTAGAAGATGTTGATTCAGTGTTAATTGTTATGAATACAAAAAGAGCAGCAATTGAAGTCTATAATTATATTTCATCTCATTATGCTGATTCTTTTCAAATTTATTGTTTAACCACCCTTCATATTCCATATGATAGACAATATATTATTGAAGAAATCAATGCATTATTGAAAAATAAAACCTACAAAGTCATTCTGGTATCCACCCAATTAATAGAGGCTGGTGTTGACCTTAGTTTCAAAAGGGTATATCGTGATTTTGGTCCCTTAGATAGCATTATTCAAGTTGCAGGAAGATGTAATAGGCATAATGAATATGGAGAACTTGGGGGAGAAATGTTCCTTCTTAATTTGAAAGAGGGAGATAAGATTTTGAGTAATTATGTTTATGATAAGTATATCCTACAGCAAACAGAAGCATTGCTTAGAAATTTTCAAGATATCACTAGCAACCAGTTTGAAGAACTGGTAAATCTATATTATAATAGTCTTAACATCAAAGGAGAAGGAGAAGCTATTTTAAATGCTATTAAAAACCTTAATTATGATGAACATATTCCCAATCAAATCCCTATTATGGATTTTAAGTTAATTAAAAACGATTATGCCACCGAGACTTTATATCTTTTAACCGATGCAATGGCATCAGAAACTATGCATTCTATAATAGATTCCATAAATAGATTAAAAAATATAGGGTCTGATAAAAACGAATTTTTCAACATTATGAATAAAATCAAACAGGATTTTCGGTTTATAAGTCCTTATGAAATCAATTTAACAAAAAAGGAATTAGATTTATTTAAAAACTCTATAAATCTGGAAAAACTTGATGAACATATTTATTTTGTAGAAAAAGAAAATATAGCAGAATTCTATAATCTTAAAATCGGTTTAAATATATACTCTTTTGAAACATCAGGTTGTCTATCTTTATAATGGAATTATATTTAAACACTTTTGGCAGCTTTATTAGAAAAAAAGATGAATTATTTGAAATTCTGGTGGAAGGTAAAAAAGTAAGATTATCCCCAGAAAAAGTTTCATCTATTGTAATTTCTAACGCTGCAACGATAACTACAGATGCAATTCAATTGGCAATGGATTATAATATTGATATCGTCTTCTTAGATAAATATGGTTATCCATATGGACGTGTCTGGTTCCCTAAAATTGGCAGTACTGTATTAATTCGTAGAAGACAATTAGAAATGCTCTCTGATGAAATAGGGTTGCGATTTATTAAGGATTGGATTTGTATCAAAATTATGAATCAGTACCGATTTTTGCAAAGGTTAATCTCTAAAAGAGATGTAGATAAAACCTTATTTCAGGATAGACTTAATCATATGGTTGAATCAGCAATTAACATAATGAATGCTGAAGGGAAAATTGAAGAAATTGCAGGTTCTTTTATGGGTTGGGAAGGTGGTGCTTCAAAAAACTATTTTTCTGTCCTGTCTGATTTGATCCCTGAAAATTTTAAGTTTGAAGGTAGAAGTTCCCGTCCTGCTAAGGATGCTTTTAATGCAATGTTAAATTATGGATATGGAATATTATATTCAAAGGTAGAAAGAGCTTTAATTATTGCTGGTCTTGATCCTTATTTAGGCATTCTTCATGGTGATAATTATAACAAAAAATCCTTCGTATTTGATTTTATTGAACCCTATCGGATTTTAATTGATGAACCTGTATTTTATATCTTTTCAAGACATAAGTTTAATAATGAATTTATTGAACCTATCTATAAGGGGGTGACTTTAACAGCTGAAGGAAAAAAATTTCTCGCTCCTGTATTACTTGAGAACTTTGATACTATCATTCGCTATCGCAATAAAAATAGGAAAAAAATTGATATGATTCAAACGGATGCCCATGCTTTTGCTAATTTCCTAATTAATAAACGAGATAATTATTTGGAAAGCTCAATTAGCAGAAAATTGAATAACTTCTTAAATAGGAATTTTGAAGATATGGGAGAAGAATAATGTTAACCTGGGTTATGTATGATATAGTTAAAGATAAAACCCGTAATCAAGTAGCAAAATGTTGCGAAAAAGCTGGCATATACAGAGTGCAGTATTCAGTCTTTTTAGGCGAACTTAATAGAACTAAATGTAAAGAATTAAGCTGCCAAATTAGTGAATTAATCAATCCTGATGTTGATAGAGTCTATATTTTCCCTATGTGCAATGAAGATTTTAAAAATTGTGAACTTTTGGGACAAGCTTTTGATCCTGACTTAATAACTGATGAAATTAAAGCTTTTTTCTTATGAATGAATTCCAATATATTACTCCTTCTGAAGTTATTGAATATCTTTTCTGCCCTCGCTTTGTCTATTATATGAATGTTATGAAAGTAGACCAACATGAAAATAGAAGAGCATTAGTAAATAAAGGTAGAGATATTCATAAGTTAAAATTAGTTCAAAATAAAGATTATTTGAGAAAAAAAGCAGGAGCTATAGATAAACTTAACGATGTTTATCTTTCTTCAGAAAATCTAAAACTGGTAGGCAAAATAGATGAAGTTCTTTTTCTTCAAGATGGCACAGCTGCACCCTTAGATTATAAATATGCTTTCTGGGAAAATAAGATTTTTAAAACTCATAAATATCAACAAACTCTTTATGCTCTTTTAATCACTGAAAATTTCAATTTACCCGTTAATAAAGGTTTTATCGTATATACTCGATCTAATAATCATTTAGAAGAGCTTGCTATAACTGATGCTTTGAAAAAGAAAGCTATTATTTTAGTTGACGAAATTTTCAAAATTATAAACGATGAAATGTATCCTAAAGGCTCTAATTCTAAAAGAAAATGCTCCGATTGTACCTATAGAAATATTTGCAATGCCTGAGATGATTTTATTTGAATTTTGCTTCTTAGTATGATCTTTTAAAGATTTATAGAGTGTTTGTGCCTTCCTGAGATTACTTATTAGATAATCTTAGCTCTGATTTTGCATCTGTTTTCAGGAGTTTATAATTCTGAAATAGATGGCTTAACTAATTTATTTGTGTGGCACTTAAGTAAAAAGATTAGTTTTTATACATAGATCCATTAAAACAAGGATTGAAACACTAAGCCAAATATTGATTCCAGAGCAGGACTTAAGTTTTTATACATAGATCCATTAAAACAAGGATTGAAACATTCTCTAAGTCTTTAGGAAAGTCAATTACCGCATAGTTTTTATACATAGATCCATTAAAACAAGGATTGAAACATGGCTGGGACGACTGATGAGTGAGAAAAGCAAGAAGGTTTTTATACATAGATCCATTAAAACAAGGATTGAAACTGATGGATTAAGGGATTATCATTGTTTCTCTCTGGGTTTTTATACATAGATCCATTAAAACAAGGATTGAAACTGCAAGATCAGACCAAAAATTTTGCCAAGAGTTTGAGTTTTTATACATAGATCCATTAAAACAAGGATTGAAACTTACTTTTGCTAAGCCTTATCTTTAACTTCTTACAAGGTTTTTATACATAGATCCATTAAAACAAGGATTGAAACTTCAGTGTTTTTGTCCACCTGAAGGTGTTGTTATAGAGTTTTTATACATAGATCCATTAAAACAAGGATTGAAACCTGTCCAGGCTTAAATAATTCAAGTTGTGTATTTGTGTTTTTATACATAGATCCATTAAAACAAGGATTGAAACATATTTTACCTTTGGTATAAGTTCCTGCAGATATACTGTTTTTATACATAGATCCATTAAAACAAGGATTGAAACTCTGGTGTCAATATATCCAGACATACCTTTTGCCCAGTTTTTATACATAGATCCATTAAAACAAGGATTGAAACTAGGAGTGGATAAATGGGAGGGAGAGATAGGGCTAGTTTTTATACATAGATCCATTAAAACAAGGATTGAAACCAGATAATTCTTCGCCAACAACTGGGACTGTTTTGTGTTTTTATACATAGATCCATTAAAACAAGGATTGAAACCAGATAATTCTTCGCCAACAACTGGGACTGTTTTGTGTTTTTATACATAGATCCATTAAAACAAGGATTGAAACCTGTTTCTTCTGCAGTCATTGTATCTCCTTAATATCGTTTTTATACATAGATCCATTAAAACAAGGATTGAAACATGATTTCATATTTTTGCTTTTTCAAGAATTCAAAGGTTTTTATACATAGATCCATTAAAACAAGGATTGAAACATATATGGAACTCATAGCTGAAGAAACTAACGAAAGTTTTTATACATAGATCCATTAAAACAAGGATTGAAACATTGCTTTTCAAACTCAGCAAGCGATAGGTCTACAAGTTTTTATACATAGATCCATTAAAACAAGGATTGAAACCTCTAATAAAATATTATACTGCTGAGGATAAAAATTGTTTTTATACATAGATCCATTAAAACAAGGATTGAAACCAATTATTAGATGCAATAAGTAATAAAATAAGTAAGTTTTTATACATAGATCCATTAAAACAAGGATTGAAACAAACATCCCTAATCATTTCAAAGGTCGGTTCTACTATGTTTTTATACATAGATCCATTAAAACAAGGATTGAAACATATAATCATTATTGCGAAGGATTGCTAAAAAATCAGTTTTTATACATAGATCCATTAAAACAAGGATTGAAACCCGTGGTGTCGGACATCCCCGTGGTAACAAGTGTAGGTTTTTATACATAGATCCATTAAAACAAGGATTGAAACTTCCACCAATTATGCCTGCAATTATACAGGCAATAAGTTTTTATACATAGATCCATTAAAACAAGGATTGAAACTATTTTGAATTTCCTGATAATGTATTTCGCCTATTGTTTTTATACATAGATCCATTAAAACAAGGATTGAAACCAATGCTTTGACCCGTAAGGATAGATTTCATCAGCGGTTTTTATACATAGATCCATTAAAACAAGGATTGAAACAGTCATTATTTCATAAAAGCTGATTAAAATGTATAAAAGTTTTTATACATAGATCCATTAAAACAAGGATTGAAACTGATATGGTTGCAATTTCATTTATTTCTATTTATCGGTTTTTATACATAGATCCATTAAAACAAGGATTGAAACTTACAATGTTGTCAGTGCTCTACAGGCGAAGGATGCGGTTTTTATACATAGATCCATTAAAACAAGGATTGAAACTCAGAAAAAGTTTCAGTAAAATGGAGGAAGTTTCCGGGTTTTTATACATAGATCCATTAAAACAAGGATTGAAACTCCCATTGATTGCTGAAGTATCCAGAGTTCCATAGAGTTTTTATACATAGATCCATTAAAACAAGGATTGAAACTTCTATTGATTGACCAGTGAGGATAGATTTCATCAGTGTTTTTATACATAGATCCATTAAAACAAGGATTGAAACGCCATTGTAATTTACCTCCCATAAGGCATTATTTGTGTTTTTATACATAGATCCATTAAAACAAGGATTGAAACTCTCGGTTTTTCTCGCAATACAGCGTGTAGGTGTATGTTTTTATACATAGATCCATTAAAACAAGGATTGAAACTGACGCCTACAGGAATTACAGTGGTATCGGACATACCGTTTTTATACATAGATCCATTAAAACAAGGATTGAAACAAGTTTCTGGACTGCTAAATATATTGCCACTCAATAGTTTTTATACATAGATCCATTAAAACAAGGATTGAAACTACAAGCTTTTGAAACAGATTGATGTTTTCACTGAACTGTTTTTATACATAGATCCATTAAAACAAGGATTGAAACATGTTGATTCGCAGAAACTTCGCATTGCAACTATACTGTTTTTATACATAGATCCATTAAAACAAGGATTGAAACATATAGATTTCATCAGCGCTTCACGAACCGCCATACAGGTTTTTATACATAGATCCATTAAAACAAGGATTGAAACAGGCGGATAATGTCATTATGCGGTATCAAAAGGTAGGTTTTTATACATAGATCCATTAAAACAAGGATTGAAACCAGAGCCCATTGATTCGCCTGATATAGGATTCGTTGGTTTTTATACATAGATCCATTAAAACAAGGATTGAAACACCTTGGCGCCCGCCCGGCGCCAGCACCGGCACCAGCGTTTTTATACATAGATCCATTAAAACAAGGATTGAAACCTATAAGCCGTTATCTGGAAAATTCCGATAAGGGTGTTTTTATACATAGATCCATTAAAACAAGGATTGAAACATATGACGAAGGAAGGTATGAAATCAGGAATAGTTGTTTTTATACATAGATCCATTAAAACAAGGATTGAAACAAGAAAGTTTTGAGATAAAATTTCTTGATTATCCAGTTTTTATACATAGATCCATTAAAACAAGGATTGAAACCAGTCTAAGGAGAAAGAAGATGGCTAAAGTTCAATATGTTTTTATACATAGATCCATTAAAACAAGGATTGAAACACTAAAATCTGGAATCATGGATCAACTCAGTTCAAAGTTTTTATACATAGATCCATTAAAACAAGGATTGAAACCCGCTAAATAGCTTCAGCTTTAAAAAGCAGCTGTCATGTTTTTATACATAGATCCATTAAAACAAGGATTGAAACACACACATATAATATCTTAGGTTTTGCTGAAAATAGTTTTTATACATAGATCCATTAAAACAAGGATTGAAACGGATAGAGTAAATCTTTCTACAACAGCATCTATTGCAGTTTTTATACATAGATCCATTAAAACAAGGATTGAAACATAGAAAGTGAGTTTTATGATATTCTTCTTAGTTGGGTTTTTATACATAGATCCATTAAAACAAGGATTGAAACAGCTTCTCCATCGTTTAACTCCTTATATTTTTTAAGTTTTTATACATAGATCCATTAAAACAAGGATTGAAACCGTGAGAATGTGGATAGTTCCTAAACCTTCAGAACAGTTTTTATACATAGATCCATTAAAACAAGGATTGAAACTAAACATATTATCTCCCTATGTCAGGTTTCAACTTAGTTTTTATACATAGATCCATTAAAACAAGGATTGAAACTCAATCTGCCCATAATCGTTGGTCTGAACTGTTTCCGTTTTTATACATAGATCCATTAAAACAAGGATTGAAACCTTATGAAGAAAATAAGAGAGATTGAAAACAATCAAGTTTTTATACATAGATCCATTAAAACAAGGATTGAAACTGGTGATAATGACCCGATGTGTCAAAATTATCAGGTTTTTATACATAGATCCATTAAAACAAGGATTGAAACATCGGGTGCGTTCAGGAAGCACGCCTTGACCATAGAGTTTTTATACATAGATCCATTAAAACAAGGATTGAAACACCCGTGGAATACTCTACTTTCACGGCATCAGCGAAGTTTTTATACATAGATCCATTAAAACAAGGATTGAAACGCATATATCTACTCAGTGGAGAAATAACAGGCATATGTTTTTATACATAGATCCATTAAAACAAGGATTGAAACCTCTCTCTGGAATATTAACTTCTGAGCACGAAATGTGTTTTTATACATAGATCCATTAAAACAAGGATTGAAACTCATAATATTGATTATATCCTTTTTTACCTCACCATGTTTTTATACATAGATCCATTAAAACAAGGATTGAAACAAAAGCCTACTGATTATCGGTGCCAATATCAGAACCAGTTTTTATACATAGATCCATTAAAACAAGGATTGAAACTAAGGATAGATAGAGAGATATTAGGAGAGGAAGGGGTTTTTATACATAGATCCATTAAAACAAGGATTGAAACCTCAGTTCTTCTTTTTTCCTTCAGAAAAAACTTCAGGGTTTTTATACATAGATCCATTAAAACAAGGATTGAAACATTGATATTATAGAAAGTTCAGATTACCATTATATGGGTTTTTATACATAGATCCATTAAAACAAGGATTGAAACTGTCTATTTTCTGTTTGCAATCTGGACAATGTCCAAGTTTTTATACATAGATCCATTAAAACAAGGATTGAAACTGTCTATTTTCTGTTTGCAATCTGGACAATGTCCAAGTTTTTATACATAGATCCATTAAAACAAGGATTGAAACTGTTCGCAATGAAACTAAAGACAAAGGCTGTGGTCTGTTTTTATACATAGATCCATTAAAACAAGGATTGAAACCGCTCTTTCAAGCGCCATTTCGGCTTCGTAAAAAAGTTTTTATACATAGATCCATTAAAACAAGGATTGAAACTCCTGTAAGTATAGGAAGGTTATTATGCGCATAAGATTGTTTTTATACATAGATCCATTAAAACAAGGATTGAAACGCTACTATTTCTATGTGAAGATTTCCCGTATATAGTGTTTTTATACATAGATCCATTAAAACAAGGATTGAAACATGCGAAGCTTCTCAAAGCCTTCTTCACTTACGGGGTTTTTATACATAGATCCATTAAAACAAGGATTGAAACTGAGAATATTTTTCTGGTTCAAATATTGCTCTTGAGGTTTTTATACATAGATCCATTAAAACAAGGATTGAAACTAAATACAAACTGGACTATTACCCATATTTATGTTTGTTTTTATACATAGATCCATTAAAACAAGGATTGAAACTTTCAAATTCCCTAAAGAAAATGAAACATTGACGATGTTTTTATACATAGATCCATTAAAACAAGGATTGAAACCTCTGTAGTTCACTGAATTTCCTATTTTCCCGGCTAAGTTTTTATACATAGATCCATTAAAACAAGGATTGAAACTATGTCTCTTCTCCTAAATACTGCTTCACATATCTGTTTTTATACATAGATCCATTAAAACAAGGATTGAAACTACGCTATTATGGGACGATGTAATGAATAATAATAGTTTTTATACATAGATCCATTAAAACAAGGATTGAAACATTACAATGGCTAAAGTAGTCTATTCATCTATAATGTTTTTATACATAGATCCATTAAAACAAGGATTGAAACAAAGAGAAACAACCTACACGATTGCTGGAAACAAACCAGTTTTTATACATAGATCCATTAAAACAAGGATTGAAACACCAGATGGCACAATTATTGCTGAATGAAAAAATTGGTTTTTATACATAGATCCATTAAAACAAGGATTGAAACGATATAAAATACTTCACGAATGAAGAACGGGAATATTGTTTTTATACATAGATCCATTAAAACAAGGATTGAAACTAATTAAAGGAAACATAATTTCATATTCCCTCGCTGTGTTTTTATACATAGATCCATTAAAACAAGGATTGAAACACTCTTCATTTAATTTATACAGATTTAGTTAACGGCGTTTTTATACATAGATCCATTAAAACAAGGATTGAAACCGTATAAACTACAGGCTGATTATTTTCTATGGCTTCAGTTTTTATACATAGATCCATTAAAACAAGGATTGAAACGATGATATTGATTTATCATTGATTATGGCAACTGAGTTTTTATACATAGATCCATTAAAACAAGGATTGAAACGCATATCTCTCTTTATGCTGGTCTACTTCTTTTTTACTGTTTTTATACATAGATCCATTAAAACAAGGATTGAATATAACTCTCACAGATAACACAGATAGCACAGATAAAAGACTGTTTATATTAGGATGAGAATTGAAAGGGGCTCTCACAGATTACACAGATTACACAGATAGAAGACTGTTTATATTAGGATGAGAATTAAAATAGAAGCACGCAGATAGCGCAGATTACGCAGATTTAATTATTTATTTAATAAAAAATGTGATAAATGCATTAGATGAATAGAATTATGGATTGGAATGGGCTTTTCCAGATGACACAGATAGCACAAATAAAATGTTTTTTATAATGGGATGAGGATTAAAATAAAAGCAAGTAGATTTTGCAGATAAAAGATATTTTAATATGAGGTGTAAAAATATTAGAGAATAAGAATGTTAGATTATTAGTTTGCATTTAAATTTATTAAATAATTACAAAAATATAATAGCTTAAGATAGGAATAGCAAAAGAAAGCAACATAAAATATTTTTTATCGTTCAATATTTTGTCTATAATAAAATCAATCTGGACCTTATTCTAACCTATATTATTTAAGGCAACTTATTACAGATATTTATAATATTTGATAACTATGAAAATAAGCCAACTTTTATGTTGGCTTATTTTCATTTTGAAGGTAGATTAAAGTGGTTTTTTAGTTCCTAATTTACCACATAGTAAGCATCTACTACCATCAAATTTTTGATTTGAACACCCTTTTTTGTCATATCCTACTGCTCCACACTTTGAACACTTATAAAGGATTGCTCCACATAACTGAGTAATTTTTCCAGGACATTTGGTCATCTTTCTTACCTCCTATTATTTCTTACTATATTAACTTGTTTTTTTATAAAAACAAATATTATTTATCTTAAAATTAATCAGATTTATATTCTTATTACTAAATATTATATCATATATCATAAAAAAGAGTGATGTAATATTATATTTCATTATTATAGAATTCATATCCGGGAACTACTGGTAATAATTCCGCTTCAATAGCTTGTTTAACGGTTCTGCAAGGCAGGTTATTTTCTATAATGTCTTCACGAGTAAGGGTAGAAAGATCTATAGGGATGCTATTATCTGTAAGAGGAGTACCGTTAAGCGCATAGGTTTTTGACATTTTCCACATCAATTTAGTGAAGGCATTATACCAGTTATTGAAAGGATGTTCCCGATATTCTTTCTTAGAGTTATAGGCATTGACATAGTTAGTGAGGTCCTGTCGGTATTCTGGAGAAGGAGATAATCTCTTCATATTTTTTGCGATATCGGTATAGAGTTGGTTTTGTGCTGTCTGACGACGGCGTGAATAGTGACGAGCATAGTAGCATTTCAAGCGTGGATTGTAACAATAAATCAGGTCATCAAAATTACCGCTATACGATTTAATCAGGTTTTTGTAATATACTTTCATTTTGCCCTCCTATAAGTTATAAAAGTGTAAATTATATTGAGTTGGTGGTGAGCTTATGTCCACTTTCGGACATAAGCTGGACATGAGTTGGACATGAGCTGGACATCAGCTCTCCATTTAAAGTAAAAAAATTAATCTCTCCATAAATATAGGGATGACATTTATTGGTGTGCAGATGTTAATGGTGTGTGGATGTTAATGGTGTGCAGATGTCCTCATCTGCACCAAGCGGCATCAGTTATGAAGCTATCAATAAGAAAAATGAAAGCGTGATAACTTAAGAGTGATTTCATAATTTAATTATGCATTTAAGATTTTAGTGATATGAGATAATCCTCGGAGCTTGATGCAAAGGAGGACCTTTGCATACCATGGTGTGCAGATGTCCCCATCTGCACAAAGCGGCACCAGCTAAAGGTATATCCGAAAGAAAATGAAAGTATAATAACTTTTGAATAAGTGTTAATTAAACAATTTCATAAGGTTATCACGCAATAGTGAGCTTAGGGAAAAGTGATAGCCATCAGGGTATGATGCAAAGGAGGACCTTTGCATACCATGGTGTGCAGATGTCCTCATCTGCACAAAGCAGTACCAGCTAAAAGTATATCCGAAAGAAAATAAAAGCATAATAACTTTTGAATAAGCGTTAATTAAACAATTTCATAAGGTTATCACGCAATCGTGAGCTTAGCAATAAGTGAAAGTCATCAGGGTATGATGCAAAGGTGGATCTTTGCATACCATTATAAGTTAATAATGAGTTAATAATTTTACGAATGGATTAGAGCTGGTGCCGTATGATGCAAAGGAGGACCTTTGCATACCATATAATTTAATAATGAGTTAATAATCTTAAGAATGGATTAGAGCTGGTGCCGTATGATGAAAAGGAGGACCTTTGCATACCTGTATAAATTCAGAGAAACTTATTGACAAGGTGGCAAAAAGAAATTTTAAGGAATTAATAGAGTAATATCTTAATAAAGGGGTAGTTATGAAATTCGCAGTTGAAAAAAGTGAATTAGTTCAGCACATTCAGCATTTAGCAGGGATTATATCAACGAAAGCTGCTTCTCCAATTTTGACTAATTATTTAATAGAGGCAGATGAGAAAAAAGGTGAAGTTAAGATTACTGCTACGGATTTAAAAATTACTGCAGTAGTAGTTTTAAATGCAGCTGTGAGTGATAGTGGAATTATTGCTGTATCAGCAAGTTATTTTAATAGTATAATATCTCAGATGCCGGATTCTGTGATCAATATCTGGCAAAATGAGGACCTCTTGATGATTCAATGTAACAAGATTGAATTCAATATTCTTTGTGCTGATTACACTCTCTTTCCTCAGCTTCTAATGCCCAGTTTTGACAACGCTACTCTGGTTAATGCAGAGACCTTTAATAGGATGATTAGCAAAACCGTTTTTGCTGTCTCTACTGATGTCAATAGACCGGTCCTTACTGGAGTTTGTTGGAAAATTATGGAAAAAGTTAATTTAATGGCAGCAACAGATGGAAGAAAGGTGGCAGAAATAATTGTTCCGAACACAGCTGCTTCAGTCACAGAAAGTGGTGAAGAAAATATTGATGAATCCATCTTTGATGATCCCTATTCGGGACAGTTATTAGAGAAGATTATTCCTGTAAAGACATTGAATTTCTTGCAGAAGATACACGATCCCGCGGTCAAGGAAATGAAGGTCATTTTTGAGAGAAATAATATCATCTTCGGCTATGCTGATTACCTGGTAGTTTCCAATATCATTGATCATAATTATCCGGAATATGAAAAAGCCTTTTTAGCAGAGCTTCCCAATCATCTTATTCTGGATAAGGAAACTTTAATGCAATCCATACGCAGAATAGCATTATTAGCGCCAGAAGATAGTGGCAGGGTCAAATTTGATGTGGATAAAGACCATTTTGAAATCAGCACCGTCAATAAAGAAACGGGTGAGGCGAAAGAATTTATAGATAAATATGAATACAATGGAGTTCCGACCTCTATTTCCTTTAATAATAAATATTTGCTTTCCATACTGGATGCAATAGATACAGAGCAGGTCTTGATAAAATTAGGTGATTCCAGAGACCCGATAATGGTATTTAATGAGCCTCCACTCAAGAATCAGAAAATAACCTTTTTGTTGATGCCTTTGCGGACCTGATTTATTGATTCTAAAACAGCTCTTTCTGGTGCATTTTCGCAATTATGAGAATGCCAGATTTGATTTGCATCCTGCTGGTAATTTGATAATCGCACCTAATGGCTATGGTAAGACCAATCTACTGGAAGCTATAGCTTATTGTGGGATAGGTAAATCGGTGCATTTTCATAGAGATGAATTTCTCTGTGAGCAGGGCTATGATTTTTTTTCGATAAGAGGTCTTTTTCAAACTGATAATGAACTCGGTTTGGAGATACAGATATCCTGGCAAAAAGGGAAGAAGTTATTAAAAATCAATGGAAATCCAGTTCGGCAACTTAGTAGAATCTATGAAGGCGTGAAAGTAATCTATTCCGCACCAGAAGATATGAATCTAATTGATGGCTCACCTCGTTTTCGCAGACAATATTTTGACCTTGCTCTCTCTCAAATTTATCCTGAATACATAAGTCTTTTAAGGAATTATTTACATATTGTGGAGCAACGCAATAACCTGCTTAAAAAAGAATATACTTATGCTGAAAAACATAGCTGGGACCTCCATTTCTGTGAATTCTTATTCCCTGTTCTGCAATACAGGCAAAAATATCTGAATCTCGTCAATCAGGCTTTAAAGGAACAATATCCTCATATCTCTGAACAGGTTAAAGATATATCTATACAGTATAAAGTTAATGGAATTGAAGATTATCCAAATAGTATAGATAAGCTTTTAAGGATATTAGAGGAACTGGAAAAGAGGGAGAAAAATTATCAAAGAACGCTGGTTGGACCTCATTTAGATGACTATGAATTTCTGCTCAATCAAAATAATCTTAAGAGCTACGGTTCTCAGGGTCAAAAAAGAATCACCGTAATTATTTTAAAGCTGATTCAAGCTTCCCTGATAGAGAATTTAACTTCTATAAAACCTATTATGCTTTTTGATGATGTTTTTGCAGAATTAGACCAGCTGCACACGCATCGCATCAAAGAGTTCCTTGATTTTCACTATCAGATTTTTATAGCCAGTCCCAATGAACAAATAACCAGTGAATGGAACGAACTTACCAGATTGAGTTTAGCTGAAAACAAGCAATGAAACTAAGAAAAGAGGCTATCGGCTGGATGTTCTATGATTTTGCCAATTCGGCATTTACCACGGTCATAGTTACAGTCGTCTTCAGTGTATATTTTGTGCAAACCATAGCTTCTGGAAGACCTGAAGGTGGTGAATGGTTATGGTCTCAAGCAATAGCTATCTCAATGACTTTAGCTGCTATCTTTGCTCCTATTCTCGGTGCTATGGCAGATTATTCTCGTTCCAAAAAGAGATTCCTCCTTTTCTTCACTATTTTAACTATTATTTCCACCGCACTACTTTACTTTGTTGGTCAGGGAGATTTAATTCTGGCAATGATACTTTTTATCATAGCCAACTTTTCTTTTAATAGTGCCAATGTCTTTTATGATGCATTTTTACCAGAAGTAGGAATGAAAAAAGACCTCGGAAGGATATCAGGTTTAGGTTGGGGTTTTGGCTATATCGGAGGATTAGTAACTCTCATTTTAGCATTGGCATTGATAGATAAACACATAAAGCTTGTCTGGCCTATGGTGGCTTTGCATATATTAATTTTTTCCAGCATAACTTTTTTGACCTTAAAGGAAAAAAAGTATCCAGTGCAAAAAAAGAACTATTTTAAAGTGGCACTGGATCGGGTGTTGTTTTCCTTTAAGCACATAAAAAAGATGCCCGATTTACTCAATTTTTTAATCAGTTATTTTCTCTATAATATAGGAATCTACACCGTTATCGTCTATGCTGCTATTTTTGGTGGAGCACAATTTGGAATGACGCAACAAAGTCTCATCATCTTTTTCATTATTGCACAAGTAACTTCCTTTGTTGGAGCTGCACTTTTTGGTTTGATAGCGGATAAACTCAATGTTCGTTTAGCTTTAAGTATATCTTTAATAATATGGGTGGTGGTAGTGGTCTGGGCATTTTTCTGTAATACTGCACAGGAATATTACTACCTTGGACTTCTGGCTGGTCTGGCTATTGGAAGCAGCCAAGCTAATAGCAGGACTATGCTCTCCTTGCTAACTCCACTGGATAAGCAAGCAGAATTCTTTGGATTTTATACGCTGGTGGGAAGAATATCTGCTATTATAGGTCCTTTTGTTTATGGTGAAATAACTCGTTTAGCAGGAAATCAGCGATATGCAATTATATCTTTAATGGTGTTTTTTATAGCAGGCTGGATAATGCTTCACAAGGTTAAACTGGAAAGAGGCATTAAATTCGGTCAAGAATATGTATTTAAATAACTTTTGAAGGTGAGTTTATGATGATAGACAATCTGGGCAATTTAAAGAGGACAGATTATTGTGGTGATTTGAGGTCTAAAGATATTGGTAAAGATGTGACTTTAATGGGATGGGTTAATAGCAGAAGAGATCTGGGTGGTTTAATCTTTATTGATTTGAGAGATATTAAAGGAATGATTCAAGTGGTAATTCATCCGGAAGAGAAAGAGTCTTTTTCCAAAGCGGAACGATTACGACTTGAATATGTGGTTGCAGCAAAAGGGAAAGTGGTAGCTCGCACTCCGGAAAATGTAAATATGAATATTCCCACCGGAAATATAGAGATTAAAGCAGAAGAAATATATCTTCTCAATGATTGTGAACCTTTACCTATCCAGCTGAATGAAGCTGCCCTGGCAGAAGAAGACCTCAGATTAAAATATCGCTATCTGGATTTACGCAGACCCTCTCTACAAAAAAATATCCTGATGCGACACCAGATTATGCAGACTATGCGAAACTTTCTTTCTCAAGAAGGTTTCTATGAGATTGAGACTCCTATCCTGATGAAAAGTACACCCGAAGGTGCCAGAGATTATCTGGTGCCCAGCAGGATTTATCCAGGTAAATTTTATGCTCTGCCTCAATCTCCTCAGATGTTTAAACAGCTTTTGATGATTGCTGGATTTGACCGCTATTTTCAGCTTGCTCGTTGTTTTCGCGATGAGGATTTGAGAGCTGATAGACAACCAGAATTCACGCAACTGGATATTGAAATGAGCTTTGTGACGCAAGAACAAATCTTTGATTTGTTAGAAAGATTGATGCACACTTTATTTTCGGAGGTGTTGAATATAGAACTCCCCATTCCTTTTACTCGTTTGACCTATAGAGAAGCAATGGACCGTTTTGGCTGTGATAAACCTGATTTGCGGTTTGCTCTGGAATTAAGTGACCTTACCTCTGCTCTGCAAAACACTCAATTTCAAGTATTCCGTTCCGCTATTCAGCAAGGAGCGGTGATTAAAGCTCTATGCATTCCTGATGGTGCAAACTACAGTAGGTCCAAACAGGACGAATTAATCTCAGTGGCAAAACATCAAGGTGGAAAGGGAATCGCTTTTGCTAAAGTGACAGAAAAGGGATTGGAATCTGGGATAAGTAAATTTTTAACAGAAGAAGAAAGCAAGGCTATAATTGAACTCACTCAAGCTAATCCCGGAGACTTAATTGCTATCGTAGCAGATAACTACGATATGACTTCCAAGGTTCTTGCCGCTCTCAGAAATACCATAGCTGAATGGCAAAATCTTATTCCTGATAATACTTTTTGCTTTGTCTGGATAACAGATTTCCCACTTTTCCAGTATAATGCGGAAGAAAAACGATGGGAACCCGCTCATCATATGTTTACCTTACCCAGAGAAGAACATATTCCCTGGCTCTATGAACCTGATAAATATGGTCAAATTATAGGTCAGCTCTACGATTTAGTCTGCAATGGAGTGGAGCTTTCCTCTGGAAGTATTCGTTGTCATCGCTATGACCTCCAGAGAAGGATTTTTGATATTCTCGGATTAAGTGAACAAGAACTCAATGAAAGATTTGGATTTTTCCTGGAAGCTTTAAAATATGGCACTCCACCTCACGGAGGAATTGCACCTGGATTGGACCGTTTAGTGATGATAATGACGAGAGCAGAATCTATCAGAGATGTTATTGCTTTTCCTAAGACTTTGAAAGCTACTGATTTGATGTGTGGAGCACCCTCGGAAGTTTCGGAAGAACAATGGAAAGAACTCCATCTAAAACCTGGCGAATAGCAGTTTTAACCAGTGGTGCTGGAAGAGGTTCTAATCTTCAAGCGCTCTATGAATATTTTAAAAAACATTCTCTTCCTGTAGAGATTGCATTTGCCACCGCTTCCCGCAAAGATGCACCAGTGGTGCAATTATGTGAGAAACTGAATATTCCTTGCTACATCCTTTCTCCCAAAAAAGATAAAGACTTTGAAAATCAGCTGTTGGAACTCTGTCAGCAAGAGAAAATTGAACTTATTGCCCTCGCCGGATTTATGAATTTGCTATCCTCCTCTTTTCTGGAAAAAGTGAAGATTCCGGTACTCAATATCCATCCTGCACTTTTACCCAAATATGGTGGAAAAGGTATGTATGGTATGAATGTTCATAATGCAGTATTTGCCTCTGATGATAAAGTATCAGGAGTGACTGTTCATCTGGTGGACCCTCAATATGATAATGGACCGATTATAGCTCAGGTAAAAGTGGATATATCCGATTGTAAAAGTCCCGAAGAAATAGCCGCAAAAGTGCTGGAAATTGAGCATCAAACCTATGCTCCAGTTATCTATCAGTTTTTATGTAAATATTATGCACCAGAGAAATGATGTCTTTCTGGTTTCCTTCTTTACCACTTATTAAGAAATATAAATGATTAAGATTGCCATTGCCACACTCGGTTGTAAAACCAATACTGCTGAATCTGCTATTATTTCCGGACAGTTTAATCCTGAGAAGTACACTCTGGTTCCTTTTGATAGTGATGCAGATATCTATATTATCAATACCTGCACCGTAACTCAAAGGACAGATTATAAGAGTCGTAATCTGATTCGTAAGGCGCTAAAACAGAAAAATAAAAATCCAGCTGTGAAAGTTATTGTTACCGGTTGCTATGCACAAAGAAATTTTGATGAGATAAAAAAACTGGGAGATATTGACCTCATTGTAGATAATCAAAACAAACTAAACCTGGCAGAACTCCTGGATAATGCTGATTATCATTTTCAGGATATAATGACAGTAGACAGGTTTAATTTTAAACCAGTGCAAAAGATGATAGAGCATACCCGCGCTTTTCAGAAAATACAGGATGGTTGTGATTTTCGTTGTTATTATTGTGCAGTTCCATATGCTCGTGGTCCTGCTCGTTCTGCTAAATTTTCCGAGGTCATCACTCAGGCAAGAATGTTTGTGGAAAATGGATATAAAGAGATAGTGCTGGGTGGAATCAATCTGGGATTGTATGAAGATGAGGGGAAAAATCTGGCTGATGTAGTAGAAGCCTTAGAGAAACTTGAAGGTTTAGAGCTAATAAGATTAAGTTCTCTGGAGCCGCATCTTTTTTCTCCGGAGCTTATAAAAAGATTGAGACAATGTACAAAACTCTGTCCCCACTTTCATATCCCTCTTCAATCAGGATGTGACCGTATCTTAAAAAATATGGGCAGACCTTATAATACCAGAGATTTTGAAGCCTTACTGAATAATATCCTTAGTTTTTTCCCTGATGCAGCCATCGGACTGGATGTTATAACAGGTTTCCCAGGTGAAGATAATTCCGATTTCCAGACCACGCTAAACTTTATATCTAAACTCTCTATAGCCTATCTTCATATCTTTCCCTTTTCTCGTAGACCAGGCACAGTTGCCTATTCTCTTCCCGAGCAGGTTCCTAAACCAGAGAAAAACCTTCGGGCGCAAAAATTATTGCAATTGGGGAAACAGAAAAAAGAAAAGTATAAACAAAAATTGATTAATGAAAAGATTATTCTTAGAGGTATTCTTGAGGATATGGAAAATGGTAGAGGAACCTTTTTATCCGACCACTATATTCGTGCTTATACTTTCACCAATGAAAAAGCTGGAGAATTATTAAAGATAATTCCCCAGCAAACATATAGAGATGGTGTTTTCGGAACTAAAGTTGAATGACCTTGTCGGTGGAAGTCAGGTCATAGAAATCTCTTCTATTATCAATAATAGTAACTTTACGGCGTTCTTCTAAATACCATTTATTCAGATGTTCCTGTCCTGCTTTTTCTTTAGCCTCTTTAATGAGAGCAGCTTTATTCTTTTCCCATCGTGCAGGATCTGGAACTTGATGTTTGGTGATTTTACCCAGAAACCAGCGTGACTGGTCATTAATTAGAGGGGTAAAGCTTCCCACGGGAGTTTCAAATAGTGCATTATCCAAATCTGGAATCTTTCCCAGAGAACTTATAGGGTCTCCTTTTTTATGATTGGTGATTTCTATTACCATTAAACTATCCTTTGTCGCTTGTTCCAGATATTGATCAGGAGTAAAGTTCCGAACGAAGTTATGAGCATATTCATTCATATAATTATTTCTTTTATTTTTAGTGACGGTGTTCATAATTCTACTTTTTTCATCTTCAAAAGGAGTATAATAAACAGAAATGCTATCCGATAACTCACAAATATAGGCATCACCGTTGGGTGAATAGTAAATATTAGGAATTGAGCCCACAGGATTTTGGAAGGCAAAACTAACCAAGTTGGCATCTCTTCCTATCCCTTTAATAAATGAGTCTTTTTCCTGGAAAACTCCACTTTCTTCAACTTTATAGCCCATCTCTTGAGCAGCTTTTTGCAACCCTTTCTCCTGTGCCTTTTGATATAAGGAGAAAGCATCCATTTTTAGCTGCTTTAAAGTGGTCTCACTGGGCTCAATACGAAGAAGAATATGACGAGCTAAAACTTCTTCACCGTTTTCTCCCTGACGACGGTCTAAAGTTTGAATGATATGCCAGCCATAATTGGAAAGTACTGGCTCTGCTATTTGTCCAGGATTTGTTTTAAAAGCAGTTTCTTCAAAAACGGGAATCATTTGACCTCTACCGAACCAACCTAAATCGCCACCTTTCTCTGCTGAACCAGGGTCCTGAGATTTAGCTTTTGCCATTTCTGCAAAATCTGCACCTGCAAGTAAATCCTGATATATCTTCATCACTTCTTCCTTTACGGCTAAGGAATCCGCTGTTGAAGTGGCTTTGGGAATCCTTACATAACGATAAGAACGACAGTTCTCTTTGCGATACTGCTCTTTATGGGATTCATAATACGCTCTACCTTCTTCTTCTGTAGCTGTTATATTAGTCAACTTATTGGCATCAAAACAGATTATCTGAGCATCCACGAGGTCATTATCTCGGAACCATTCTTTATAGACGCTATCCTCACTGACTGTGACCTCATTTCTTATAGTATTCAGTAACTTTTGATATTGATAAGTAGCCTTCACTTCTTCTAAAACAGCTTTCTTGAATTCGGGAATATTATTCAGTGCATCTTCATATTTTTTACGGTCAAACTTGCCATTAGTTTTTAATTCAGGAATTTGCTTTACCGCTTCAGGAGGATTCTTTTTCGCTTCTCTCAGGAGTTCCGCTTGCGTTATGGTTATTTTTCCCGCTTTTATAGCTTTATCATAGATATAACGTCCTACCAGCTCTTCCCAGCATTGATTATTTAATTGTGCCTTTTCTTCTACAGAAAGTGGATGTCCCCATTTTTTCTGATAATAAGCGTAATAATTGGAAAGGATTTTATCATATTCTGCATAGGTGTAAGTAATATTATCTATTTTTCCGACTACTGCTTTAGGATCTGGACTTTTTGCACCCAGAAAGCTCACAGTCAGAATAAATAATAGCAGGATTATAACTCTATGTTTCATTTATCACTCCTTAGATTACTTTTTATGTATATACCCTTTATATTCTACTATTCTTCATTATTATTTAAATTCTATTCGTCAATAAAAAATGATTCAGACGGGGGAGAAGAATAGTATGTTCAAAACCTTAACTGAGTCAAGAAAAGCTTACGAATTGCCAGTTCTGCCGCTTTTTCTACAATTTCCATATAATCCAGGGCTTCATCCAGGTCTTTTCCTGTACAAAGCAAACCATGAGATTGCCAGATTAGAGCTTTGCTATCACCAATAGATTCCAGAGAGTTTGTAGCTAAAGCTTCCGAACCAGGAGGTGCATAAAAAGCTGTTCCCACTCCAGAAGGAAGGTAAATAGGTAATTCAGGCAAAGCTTCTGCCAGCATTTTATTAATTCTAATCTTATTTGGATAAAATGGTAGTTGACTGAGCAAAATAGTGTTTGAAGGGTGACAGTGGATAATCACCCTATCCTTTCTTCCAACTTCCAGAAAATATTGATGAAGCCTGCGATGAGAAGACCATTCAGAAGTAGGTTTAGCCTCTGCAGGATAGCACTTTTCTTGATTGGCTTGCAATTGAATCAAAATTAAAGAAGAAATAGGGTCTTGTACCATTTCCCGATAACGACTCCGCGTGCGAGTTACCAGATACCATTCAGAGTTTGTTTCGTTAAGTTCGTTCATTTCCTGACTGATATTAAGAGAAAGATTGCCGGCATTGGCTTCTGCCCAGTTATGCCTCATTATCTCTTGGGAGATATTGCTAATCTTATCAATCAATTCTTTTATAGCTGGAGAAAGAGAGACAAGTTCTTTTAAATCCATATCCTTTTTCCTTAAAACCTTCAGTTTTAATAATGCTTAAATTCTTGGAGCAAGAGAGAGCTTTTTCATCTGATTAGATGTAGCCAATCTCGTAAGAGGAAGTCCAATCTACCAATCAATAGTGAAATACGTGCCATAACGGTATAACCAAAAGAGGCACCGAAACTTACCATAAGAAACCAGATTCCAACCTTGGAAGGAATTTTATAGAATCCTTCCTGCTTTTTACTGAAGTAGAAGAAATATATACCACAAATAGTTCCTATAATCAGAAGAATAGTGCCTACAATATCTACTGGAGATGAGTATTTGAAAGGATTGACCATCGTAGCTGCTATCTGGCTGAGAAAATCAGATTGAAAAGCAAGAAGCATAGCTATGGCTGCAGTAGTTCCCACCATAATTGCCATAGGATAATGACTTAGCCATTCCAGTTTGGGAAACATTCGCATCAACATCATAATGCCCAAAGCCATAGGTATGAGTAAAATCCAGTTATGTGCAAAATCAGTGAAAAGCTTATTAAAAAGATTCGGAATTAAGATATTATATATGGTGTAAACCAGCCAATAAGCAGCAGAAAGACCAACGAAAATTTGTTCTGCCAGCTTATAGAATGGGTTATCTTTGTAAAGAAAACTGAAGATACTGAGAGTGAAATAGGCGCTCAGCCAGATACCGATAGTTTTCATCAATTCAGCCATTATTCACCTCCTTTGCCATTTTTTCTTTTCTTCTATTTCTCCAGACGCGAATATTACCTGCTACGATTAAAGCCAGAATCAAAAGATGTGCTATGGATTGTGGATTCATTCCTCTGCTGGCAGTTCCTTCATAACCCAGAAGTAATTCATATTCTGCTGCTGCTTTCAATCCGCCCAATAAACCTGAAAGCTGATTCTGGTCATTTACATAAGGTAAAAATCCAGGTGCACTAACAGCGGTGGTCCCTCCAGCAACTGGAATGCCAAATTTACCATTAGCAGTCATTATCCAATCTCGTAAACCAGGGTCTCCTGCTGATAAAGAGACCACATATTTTATATCTTTTATAGTCTTAATATTTTTCAATAGAGGTATGCTATCATAATCATTCATAGCAGTGTCTTTGGGGAAAACCGTCTTTAAGTTTCGTCCCATAGTCTGAATAATGACCATACCACCAGGTTTATAACCTAAATTAACATAATCCACGCCATACACTTTTTCTTCACCAAACTTTTTTTGCACTTCAGAGAAAGCCATATCTGCCATCTGTGAACCTTGAGGCCACATAGCCATAGCAATAATCCGATGGTTTTTCCGCCAGGCATGCTCAATGATAGCAATAGCCATAGGTTGAAGTTCGGTGACTGTTGAAGGGTCATAATCAAAAGAAATGATGACTGGAGAACCTGCAGGAGTTGATTCTATCAGATTAAAAGCTTTTTCTGTCAAGGGAGTGCTATGTGTCTTCAAACTGAAAGGAAATATTATGGGAATTGCTACAGCTAATACCAGTAGAAGGAAAATGATTCGTCGTTCTCTTAAGGTTTTGGTTAGATTGATATCTTCACTCATTTTTCTCCTCCCAAATAAGACCTTTCAATTCCCAGAATTATCCTTAAAGAAGCTCCCACCACACCTAAAGCAGCACTAATAAGAATAGCTCTTTGAGCAGCAGTATTAGGATATTGCATAATAAAATCGGTTAATTCTGGTAAACGAAGAAAATGCAAGGAATCAGGAATCCAGCTCGTTAAAATAGTGGCAAAACTGGTTCTACCAAGCATCACTATTACCGCGGTAATCAATAGCAGATTAGATTCAAAGGTCCTCATTATGAAAGCACGATAAGCAGCTGAAGCAATATAGAAAGCCAGCAAAGAAAACATCGTAGAAGATAGAGGCATAAAGGCATATTCAAATAGATAATCAAAAGGTTTTGATCCTAAACTTTCTGCTAACTTTTCTCCCTGACCCAAAATTCCAGGTGTGTTTTCCATTCCCCAGAGCAGACCAAAAATCAGCATTACTCCAAAACTTACCAGTGTTGCAATATGATATTTCCAGTTTGGTGCTTTTTGCGTAATTTTAGCCACATTTGATTGAATTAAGCTACTCTGTCCTAAGAGAATAGCAAAACTGGAGATAATCATAAACCAGTTGGTAAGAGTTTCTTCAAACATTCCAAAGGGTGTGTGGGGGATAAAAGCAGCTACAAGTATGACCAAACCGGAGAGGAAAGCAAGCAATTGAGGTATTTTGCTTTTCATTTTTAGAACACTCCTTCAAAGAAATTTTTGAACCAGCCAAAACCAGCAATTTCAGCAATAATTCCTGCTAAAATCATGATGATGGTGAGTAATTTGCCAAAATCTTGTCCTTTTAGGCTGCCTAATTGTTGCGGGTCTCTTGATAAATAGGCAGAAGCAGCATATAATTCTTCTCCAATCAAGGTATAATCACAAGAAACGACGAAGAAAGGTAATTGATGAGGTTGTCCAGTTCCAGCAGTTTGAATAGCTCCAGTGATAAATCCAGTTTCTGTTAGGATTAGAGATTCAGCCCAGAAAGCTCCAAGAAAGAAATTTGCTGCTGGCATTTCACGAAGCATTATTCCATCTACTCCAGCCACAAATCCAAACTGGTCATCTGTTACATAAAAGATATTATCCTCTTTATAAGCATCAAGTCTGCCTGCTTTAAGATAGGCATCTTTAACCGTCTCACGAGCAGCGGACATAACCATAGAAAAGCGACAAGGCACAAGGAGCTCAGTGCCGTATTCAGCAGATTTCATTGCCACTTGGTTCAAGATATTCAAAGATGCTATGGTTTGAATATCATTAAGGTCACTGATGCCAGGAACATAGAGTATAGGTTTTCCCTTTTCTGTGGCTCTTCCAATGGCTTCATCTATGCTATCCAGACCACTAATCCTACGGATAAATAGTTCTTTTCCTCTACGAGCAGATAGAATATAATAAAGAACGGAACTGCAAATGATTAGCAAAAGAATCAGGAGTGGAAGTTTATCCATAGAAAACCATTGCTGTTGAGTGGTAGTTTCAGAAAAAAGAGTGAGACTATCCCCTTGTTCTTTATTATATAACACCAAGCGGTACTGATGTTTGATGTCTGGAGTTAGACCGGTTTCTTTGTATTGACCGGACAGTGAAAATTCATTAAATATCTCTTGATAGACACCAAGCGAATCAGCTTTTTGCAAACTTAAAGAATCCCATTTAGCACTTAAATTCCACTTATGAAGCACGGCTGTTCCATCATCCCAAGGTGCATCTTCAGCATAATAAGTGTCAGTTCCCTCAGGATTGGCAAAAGTAACCATACTGATAAGTAAAAATAACAGGATCAGGTGTAAATGTTTCATATTCACCTCAAAAGCTTAAGATTTCAAGTATAACTCCCTCAGAGCGGTAGTATGTTCAACAATTGTCTCAACTTGCTCCAGAGTTAAAACTGCTGCTGTTCCTGAAGAAAGAGTATTCTGAATTTTATGTACTAATTCTATGGTTTGGGCAAGCAAAGGGGATTTATCTTTAGACATATTCTGGATAAGGTTGAGATTAAAAGCAAGATCTTCCCAGGCATCAGATTGTAAGGTCCTGGATTTTTCTGTACTATAATCCTTAGCGATTAGTCTGGCTATCTGATTGGTAGTTTCTGTCCAGCCACCGAGATATATAAAAGTGAGCTCTTTTTCTCTATTGTTTGATAACATCAAGGTATCCACACTTTCTTGCATAGCATAGAAAACATCTTTTAACAATCCCCAATTGTTATTCTTTATCTCAGGTTTTACTGCATCTCTTAATTGATTAGCAAACTGGTGGAGACCAAGCTGAGGTGCAAGATAGATAAACTGATCAGTTACCGAGGTTAATTGATTTTGATTTTTACTCGCAATGGCAAGTTGAGCATCAGAAGAAAGTACTCCCCAGCCAAAAGCATAACACATAGTGTCCTTTTGAGCAGGGACGACCTGAGCTAAAGGTAAGTTGTAAAGTTTAGTTTCTTCCAGCTTATCTAAAGCAAGAAACATTGCTTTGAAAGAGGGAATAGTCCTGAATTCACTTACCTTAAGAGTTTCATCCGGTAGATTGCTTTGTTTTTTAGTGCAGGAAAACATTCCTAATACCAGGATTAACCATAGGATAAGGATAAGTTTACTTTTCATAATTATCTTCCTTTTCAATATCATTTTTATATATAAAGTTACTAAACTACATTCTATATATTCCTCTTTTCTGATTTAGCTTTTACTGGCAAGACATTCTGAACAGAGATGATAGTTGCAAAAGCGATGAAATAGTTCCAGTAATCCCTGCTGAAGAATAGTTTTGTGATTTATTAAATCATAATGTGCATCACTCATATATCTGCTCATATAGCGTAGGATGTGATTTTCTTCCAGGGCAGGAAATTCTTTATAATATTTTAGTATCTTCCGGCAGTTATCAGATTCAGAATGCTTTTCAAAGAACATATAACTGATAGGTAGAAAAATATTAATGTAGATATTGCTGATTAAGCTTTTTCCAGGTCTGGGCAGAGTTTCAGCTCCAGGAAGGATGGATTCCTTAAAAATGTGAGAAAACTCAGAGAAAGCTTTCTTGCTATCGCTTCTTTCTATATCCACTCGTTCCAGAAAATAATTTAATAAGCCCTGATCTTGAGTTTTATTCAGTAGATTTGCCATAGTGAGCAGTCTATAAATAGGATGGCTATTAGGACGGATGCGGAAAAGTTGCCAATCTATATCCCAAGTGCGAGCATAGAATTTCTGCTTTTCATAGGTCGCTAAAAGAAGCTGATATAGTTCAGGGTTTAGATGATTTTTACAATGATAAATAAGTTTACTGGAACAACAATAGATAGAAGCTAGCTCCAGAGCGGTCATTCCTTCAGCTTGCCATTCCCGTATGTTTTTAAGTGGAATAGTTTGTGCTAAAATGAGTAAGTTATGCTTATTTTTTTCATAACCCAAAGCTTCCATTATTCCTTCATAGAGAACCTGGTCAAAGTCACTAAGCATTAAGGCAGCATCAAACCTTCTTACCTTATTTTTGAATCGCTGAATTCCCCAATTGGTTAAGATACTGATTAAGGAATCGTTATCAATAGCAGAAAGCAAATCGCAATAGGTGATATTTTCATTTAAAGAAGATATTTCTTGCTTTTCCAGTAGTTTTTGTATTTCATCACTGAGTTGATTTTTGAGTTCCAAAATTTCTATAGGTTTTCCATCTTCTCTAATAGTATATTGCTGCTGTCCTGCATCCATAACAATATGCAGTATAACCTGGTTATAATGCGGGTCTTCATTATGATTATGGGCAATCCAATCATAGCTATGAAGATGGATTTCTACATCACCTTTCAGGATTTCGCCATTCAGTTCCAGGATGACATTATGAAAATCTGGACCGCGAGCACTGCTATTATATTGACCTTGATATTTAACCTGTAGCGTTTTACCACTTGTAGTTTTCAGAGGAGTTAGCAGATGACCCGCATCCCAGATATGATAGAGAAATTTCTCATCCATTTAGTCCCTCTCAAAAATATCGCTGCAACATATTATATCGTGCACGAGCAGAAGGAGAACGATAATAGGTTTGAGGTGTGTAATCTATTGGATTAGAAAGAATGCTCACCAGTTTCATAGCTTGAGTTTTACTTAGATTACGACAACTGGTCCCATAATAATAGTAACTGGCAGTTTCTATGCCATAAATTCCCTTGCCCCATTCTACATAATTAAGATACAATTCCAGCATCCTATCCTTAGTCATAAGCAATTCCATAATCACGGTGACCTGGGCTTCCAAATATTTTCGTATGACATTTCTGTTTGTAGTCAGAAAAATGGTTCTTGCTACCTGATTACTAATTGTACTGGCACCGTAGCGTATTTTTCCACTTTTCTTATTTTTCTCCCACGCTTTCTTAATCATATCCCAATCAAATCCAAAATGATGGTAATAATTGGCATCTTCCACGATAATGGTCATCCTTACAATGGATTTGGGGATTTCTTCTAAGGGGATATATTTTCGGGGTTGACATTCGTAACCTCTAATCAGTTTTCGTTGTATCATTAAAGGCGTTATAGGAGGATTGATAAAATTGTAAAAGAGGCAGAGGGTGGCAATAATAGTCCAAAAAAAGAGATGAGCATAAACTATGAAACGCAGAACCTGAACAAAGAAATTGCGTTTCTTTTTCATTCAATACACACAACCCTGAAACTAAATAATTAATTCAGAACAAACTCAGCTACAAATAGATATATAATAACCTGACCATTAAAAGCTATTCAGATTTAGTTTGGGTTTTATTAACAAAAGCAGCTACACGAGCTTTGCGACGAGAAGCCGTACGTTTATGGATAACACCCTTCTTTGCTGCCTTGTCCAGCTGGGAATAAATCTCATTCAATAAAGTTTGTCTTTCTTCATCACTCATATCAGTACGAATTTTCTTTTCTAAAGTTTTGATAGTACGACGGACATAATTGTTCCGTGCATGCCTTTTGGCATCAGTTTTCATTCTTTTCATTGGTGATTTGTGTTGGGGCATTTTCTACCTCATATTCTCTTAATATTTTGATTCCATATATAAATGGCTCGCTTTTTTGTCAATGCCTTTGTGGGAACTTCTTATCTTATTTATAACCTAAACTACTTTTTATAAAATAATAGAATTCCTAAAATGACTTAATAAATCTTTTTTATTAAAGCGGACAGTATATAGCATAAAACTTATATTATAAATTACTTATGGTATTATTTAGCATAGTCTTAAATTGTTGTCCTATCTTAAAAAAGAATCTGAAATCTAACCTTTTAATCTTTAGCTTATGTCCAACTTATGTCCAACTTATGTCCAACTTATGTCCAGCTTATGTCCGAAAGTGGACATAAGTTCCTTATCAGTTAGATATTATCTATGCAGTTACTGTTAAGGGGGAATGATATATAAATATAAGGCTAAAACTTTTGCTTAAAATCCGACATCATAGGATTTATACTCTAAATATTGCATACAAGGAAAACACCATAAAATAAAAACTTATAGGTATCAATTTAAAAGGAAACCAATTTCTGGATATATATATAATTCCTTTTAACAAACTAATCTGGTGATTATTAAAGTCATAATGAATTCATTAATAGCAAAAAATTGTATTTTCTTTGGACTATATATATTATCCAAAATAGGGCTTTAACGGAATAAATAATGAAAATTTAATTAAGACTGACTATTTAAGCTATGTATTAAATCTATAAGTTTTAAGACTTGATTTTGAGCGCTAAGTTCTGTAACCTCTATATCATTTTTCAAGGTTTTTCCTGAATGCCACAAGCTATATAAATTTCTCAGATATTCAATTGCGTCTTCAGATTCGTTTATATCAAAGCATTTCCCTGCCTTATAGCGATTTATAAGCTTTTCAGCTTCACTATTATGAGGTCCTAAGCATAGAATCTTATTATAAGAGGCAAGATATTCAAAAAGTTTTGTAGTGAGCATTCCTTCTGCACCTGGATAATAATTAATCAGTAAGAGCAAAACTTGAGAATCCTGCATTTCCTGAAGTGCTTCTTTATGAGGTATAAAATTTTTACAAACATATCTTCCAGGCAATAGATTCTGTAGTAAAGTGCGGTATTCTTCAGAAAGATTAGTCCCAATAAAACTTAGTTCAATATCCTCATCGGGAAAAGCTTTAGCGATTATTTGAATCAGAATATCCAGCCTTTGACCCTCAGTAATGTTTCCTATAAACTTCAACTTAAAGGTGGTTTCTTTCTCTTTTGTCTGAGCAATAACTGGGGCAGGTATCTTTTTATCATCATAACCACTATAGATTACTGAAATTTTATTAGTGGGTAATTGAGAAGCCAGATGTTCAGACACCACAACATTCCAATCAGCCGTTTGAGCAACTTTTGTTTCCAGTTTTTTATGCCAGAAACAGCTAATACGAGATGGTGGATTTAGTTGTAAGTAATAAATAGAGGTCCAAGGATCGCGCCAATCCGCAATCCACTTTATTTTTAATTGTTTTTTTAGCTTTAGTCCAATAAGATGAGTAGAATGAGGAGGTCCAGTAGTAATCACATAATCAACAGGAGTAATACGAAGATAATCAATTGCTTTTTTCAGAGCAGAGGGATTCCAGAATTTTCTGATATCGGGAATAATAAGATTGAGTCTTATCCAGATAAGGATTCTATTAATAAGGTTTTGTTCTTTGTTTTTGCTTATGTTTCCATAAGGTATCGGTCTTTTATTACCAGTAAAGATTTTCCATATTTTTTCAAATTTAAAGGTTTTAGTTCGAATAACCGTTACTTCTGGAGGGATTTCAGCTAAAAGACTTTCATCATAGACAGGATAATCGCCATCTTTAGTAGTAAGAACGGTTACTTCAAATCCTTGTTCAACCAGAATAGGAAGCCATTTAAGCCATCTTTGAACCGTAGATCCTCCACAAGGAGGAAAATAATAGGTGATTAAAAGTAAACGCATCAGGCTTGTAAAATTATTTCTGCTAATCTTTGCCAGGAAAACTGCTGTTTGAAAGATGGTATATTTTTATGCATCTTATAAAACAATCCTTCTTCAAAATAGCGAATTAAGGCTGCTGCTAAAGCTTCTGGATTATCAGGTGGAACTAAAATGCCGGTCTCTTCATCTTTTACATATTCACTTAGCCCTCCTACCTTTGAAGCAATAACGGGCACATTAAATTCATAAGCAGTGGCAATAACTCCACTTTGAGTAGCACTTTTATAAGGAAGCACACAGACCTGACTACGCTGGAAAAACTCTTTAATTTCGTGTTCTTGGATATATCGGAAATGTGTCTCTACTGCATCTTCCAGATGCAATTGATGAATCAAAGAGATATATTTATCTTCTTTTCCGTATACTTCACCGGCGATAATAAGTTTTAGTTCGGGAATCCTTATTCTGGCTTGTTTTAATGCCTTAATTAAAACATCCAGACCTTTATAAGGTTTGATAAGTCCAAAAAACAGAGCAGTTGGTTCTTCCACACTCTCTATATCCAAATCGTCAGGGCTTTCTCCATAACAATCATAGATAGGATGAAATCCCAGAAGACCCCTATCTGCAATATCCTCTGGCATTGTATTCTTCAGGTCTTGAAGACAGGCTTCAGAAAGAACCATAATCCTATCACAATGCTTAAAGAATTGACGGGAAAGGATATTTGAGCCAATCCATTTTTCATGAAAGGTTATATTATGAGCCAGACATATTCTTCTGGTAGATATTAGATGCTGACAAATCCAAGCATAAGAAGGAGCAAACCAGGGTAGAAAATATGAAATAATGGTTAAATCAGGTGCAAAAGCTTCAATAGTTTTTACTGCTTTGGACCAGGTGGAAGGATTATAAGGAGTGTAAACTTTTTCTATGTCAATTTCCTGAGATTGACTAAATTCTGCCGTCTGTCCCTTACCAGGGAATAACAAGTCGGGATACTGATGTTCAAAAGTAAACATCCGAACTTTATTTCCACTTTTCTGAAATTCTTGAGCAAGACGGAAAGCAAATTGTGAAATCCCTCCACGATAAGGAGGTGCTGGACCTAAAAAAGCAATCTTTTGATTGGATTTAAACATATTACAAATCAGTTTCTACTCTGCAGGAAGAAACGTTTAACTACATCAGGGTCGCCATATTTACCAAAGAGTGCCATAAGTTTCAGACGAACCTTTATCCCTTTCAAATCTCCTGCCAAAAGACAGCCTATCTCTGCTAAATGTTTGCCACCACCTTCATATCCATATTCTGTAAGCACTCTTCCGGTATAAGTACGAGAACAGATAACCACCAAAATGTTTTTCTCCAGTGCTGCTTTAATATCAGGAACGATTCTGGAAGGAAGATTTCCCCGTCCAAAAGCTTCAATCACAATAGCCTTTACTCCTGTGGCAATGGAAGTCTGAATGTATCTTCCATCCATTCCAGCTACCGCTTTAAGTAAATCAATGTTCGGATCAAGTTTATCTGTCCAGACATTCTCTCTATAAAGCGAAATCCTATGATAGACAATTGCATCAGGATCAACACTTCCCAGAGGACCGTAATCACCTGAACGAAATGCATCCACTTTACCAGTGTCAAATTTAGTGACATCACGAGCAGTATGAATCTCATCATTCATAACCACTAACACACCCTTATCAGCAGATTCAGGATGACAGGCAACTCTAACAGCACCCACAAGATTTCTGGGTCCGTCCAGACCAATATCACTTCCACTTCTCATTGCTGCAGTGAATACTACAGGTTTTCTGGTGGTCAGAACCAAATCACAGAGGAATGCTGTTTCCTCAAGAGTATCCGTGCCGTGAGTTATAACTACTCCATCATAATCAATGATTTTCAAATCTATCAGCTTTGCCAATTCCAGCATTATCTCTGGAGTAATATAAGGACTGGGAATATTCATATAGTCCAGCACATCAATGTTTGCCACATTATTTAATTGAGGAAATTCCCGTAAGAAATCTGCCAGTTCTGAGCTGGGCACTACACCTAAAGACCCTTTCTCCTTCATAGAAATAGTTCCACCGGTCAAAACAATCAGGATGTTCTTTTTCGTTAAATCACTCATTTTATCTCTTCTTTTATTTTATATACGATAGGATCTTTAAAACCTGCTTCAGCAAAAGCTTTTAAACGCAATCTACAGCTTTCACATTCGCCACAGGCTTCCTCATTATCTAAATAACAGCTCCAGGAAAGTGCAAATGGTGCACCTAATTCCATCCCTTTTTGCACTATTTGTTTTTTGGATAAATGTAGAACAGGAGTGATAATCCGAATAGGGAATTCATTTTTGGTGCCTGTTTCAATCACTTTTTGAAAAGCCTGGAAAAATACCTCCCTACAATCTGGATAGCCACTACTATCTTCTTCTACTGCTCCAATATAGACCGCTTCTGCACCAATGACCTCTGCCCAGGATACTGCAGCACAAAGTAAATTGGCGTTGCGGAAAGGAACATAGGTGATAGGAATATCTCTGGAAGGTTCCTGTTTAGGAACGGCTAAAGAAGAATCGGTTAAAGCTGAACCTCCAATTTCTTTAAACCAATCCCAATGCAGTATTTTGCTTTCTTTCGGTTTGTAATATTGACATATGGCTTCAAAGCTTTCCTGCTCACGCTTTTCTGTCAATTGACCATAATTGCAATGGAGAAAATATAGCTCCTCAGCTTCCTCTTTAGCAATGGCAGCTGTAACCAGACTATCCATTCCACCACTCAGTAAAATGATAGCTTTTTGATATTTTATTTCCATAATTTGCTCTTTTAATCCTGACTAAACTAAGGGGTAAAAGTGTCAAGTGCTGAATTGATAACTCATTTACACTCAAGAAAGCAGTTTGTGTAAAGAGAGGAAGATTTAATTTATGATTAGAAATTAAATGATTTTAGGTATTATTTAATTGATGAATGTATTCTAATAAGTAATTTTGTCTTCTTTTATTTATCTTACCTTCTGAATCAAAACGCTGTTGGTTTAACAACCTCATTAGATGAGTATCATTATTAGGATTAGTTATCAATATATTACTTGCTTTAATGATTTCAATTTCAGAAAAAAGACACCATCTATCCAAAATGCTTAGTAAAGTTTCATAGTTTTCATTTTTAGAAAGATTATAAGATGAAACTAAGTCAAATTCCTTTTCAAAGTTGGGAGTAGCTATATTATTTATAATAGCTAAAATCTCTTCCATAGTATTTGATGAACCTGAAAGAAAATCCCATAATTCTGATGCTATTAATATCTCTGCTTTATCAAAATATTTCTTTCCATTTACTAAACTATTTAGAAATCTATCCTTATCATAGCTACATTCATCTTCTCCCTTTTGAATATCTACAGTCGGATCAAAAGGAAAACCTAAAAAGAATTTTATTTCCTTGCCCCTATAAAGACGATGTAACGCAGCTTTAGCTTCTAATATCTTTTGTTTTTCTCCCCTCATTTCTCCAGAATTGGGTCTAACACTTTTTAATTCTATAGCAGTTACAGAGGTGTTATCTTCAAAAAATATATCGGTTGAAAAATCAATGGTATTGACTAAATTACTTTCTTTAGCATTTATAATTTCATTCCATTCTTGTTCGTAATCTGGAGTTCTTTGTGAATTACTTAGAGCAGTAATTATTTTATTAATAATTTGTTTTTGAGTCTCTGTTATTTCTAAAGGCTGTTTGTTTCCACTGGATGTCCATGCTCTTTTTTCTCCATTGCAAAGTAGGTTTGCTATATTTTCAAAAAAGGATTGCCCTAAAGTAGTATTTAGACCATGATACCAGCTGCTAAGACTAATGAAAAAATTATTATTTTCTTGGGTAACTGCTATTTTGTCGGAAAAAGCCGCTAAGAAAGCTTTATGAAAGGGAGCATTTCTAATAATACTATTTTCGTCAGGAAAACTTTGAAACCTTTTTTTCAATACCTTAATAACTTCAAGAACTATTTCCTCTTTTTGGTTTGGACTTAAACTCATAATGACTTATCCTTAAGATGAAATATAGACTCTGAATATGCATTTTTATCTTTTTCCGTACGATTTAAAACTGGTCGTTTATATTGATTTACTATTTTCATGCCTGATAAATCAGCAATGATTGGATATAAATTATATTTATCATTTGCAACGATGAAAATATCATAATCTTTAACCAGGTATTTTTTAAAATTATTTAGTACTGTGCTAATGCCTTCTATATAACTTTTTCTCGCCTCTAAACCTTGACCTTTATATAAAGGTCCAATTTCTAACTCATCATTACGCTTAAATCCAAAAAGGTCATAAGCATATGCATGCTGTTCATGATAATCTATCAGACCTACATAAGGTGGTGAAGTAAATATACCACGAGCTTTATTCTTAGCTAATATGTCAGCAAATTCAGGGTTTACCTTACTTAATTCATCTATGATATCTATGGTTCTACTATCACCTGTCAGGCAATATTGCATTTTATCCTTCCTCAATTTAGCATATTCAGCAAGTCTTTTTACAGTATCACTTGAATAAGTAAGCCACCATTTCAGTATAGAAAACAATGGTTTGCATATCTTTTTATGCTTGTGGCAATAATAAGTATAATATACCGGTTCAACTAATGTAGCTAAATCTGAATGTGTTGTGGCACGGCAACTTCGCATTGTCCTACTCAAGATAATTGTAGCAATGTTTCTAATATTCTCATTCTTGATTTGCTGGATTAAACCATAAACATATTCAATCTCATTGCGAACATTGTGTAAATACCACTTATCAAGAAAAGTATCCTGTTTATCTTGCTTCAATTTAATATGATATTCAGCGATCAGATTATTATATATACTTAGAAATTCCATTTCTTTTTGTTTAGCGTATTCTTCCTCATTAATTTCACCTTTTGCAAGTCTGTATTTGAATTCAGGACTGGGGAAATATTTTATATTAAATTTATTTAACTCCTTGATAAGGACATTATCAAAATCTAAAATCCGACTATTAGATAAATAAAGTCTTAAGAGATCGCTAATCTTATTAAGTTCTCTTTCAAGCTCTACTAAATTATAATCACCCACTTTACAATTTGATATCAGAGCATTAAATTCTGATATATCTACTCCGATAGCTTTGATGCCAAGTTCACTTGCTTCTACTAAAGTAGTTCCACTTCCACAAAAGGGGTCTATAATTATATCCCCTGGATGGAAAAAAACCACATTCTTTAGTTCATCCGTGTGTTCATCTAAAAAATACTCTACAAGTTGAGGGATAAATTTACCTTTATACGGATGAAGTCTATTAACATGTTTTGTCCGTTCAGCCTCTGTATAATTATCAAAGGATAAAAGCCAATTTATATCTTTATCGTCTTTTTGAATCCACTTATCTACTTTGGAATAATAATGATTACGATAATAATATATTAAATCCTCTTTTAAGATTTGAGTATTACCATTATTATCATATTTAGGTATCTTACCATATTGAATTAAGTAGGTTATATTTGATACAGTTACCTTCCTACCCATATACTTAGATGCCCAATTACTAGCCTCAGATAAACTTAGAAGTTCTCCTTTTTCGCTACCGTCCATTTGTTAATTCCTACTTTTAATATTTTATAAGTTATTATAAAAATAAGAGGTCTAAATGTCAAGAAAAATAGGGTGCTTTTTTGTAAATCTTCGCTATGGTTTTAATACATTTTTGGGCAATATTTTGGGTTTTTGTTCCATTATTTACACCAGATAATTATAAATAAATCCGTTTATATAATGGAAAAGAGAGAAAAAAACAAGGGAAATTTATATTTAAGGCTATGTTTATATCTCTATGTAATACAATGAGTTATAATTAGAGGTGGAATTTTTGATACGTCATAAATGCTTAATATGCTGTAAAATCATCATTTTTTTATTGACAAATTATATAGAACCTGAATTCAATAGACTTTGTATAATCTCTAACTCTTTAAATACAATCCATAAGGAGGTAAAATGAGCAGAGATGAATTAATTAAAAAGATGGCAGAAGCTGCAGGTATTACCCAAAAAGCTGCTGCACTTGCACTCAACGCTATGTTAGATGGCATCACACAATCTCTTAAAAAAGAAGAGAAAGTGTCGTTAGTAGGTTTTGGTTCCTTTAATGTTGCGCACCGTAAGGCTCGCAATGGAATCAATCCCAAGACTAAAAAGCCATTGAAGATCCCAGCTCGTAAAGTGCCAGTATTCAAACCTGGAAAGCAGCTGAAAGAAGCTGTTAAGGCTGGAAAAAAGAAATAACCTAATGAATTGACATCATGACAAAAGGTGGGACTAATCTCCCACCTTTTTTATATTCGGAGAAAACAAGGATATTTTAATTGGGACAAATAAAATAGTAAGATAAAAAGAGTATTATAGCTTTTATATATGATGATTAACGAATTCTAAATCTTTCTCCTAATCTCCATCCATCTGCTGCACTACTAATAATTCCACCCGAATAACCACTTCCTTCACCTATTGGGTAGAGATTAGCAGCTGAAAGACTGGATAGTTCATTCTTCTTTCTCAAAATTTTAATAGGAGAAGAAGTTCTGGTTTCGGGAGCAATCAAAATTGAGTTGGTGTAAAATTCAGGGAATATGTGGTTACAATATTTTAAAGTTGAGGATAATCTGTTAGATATAGCAATAGGGAAAAGATTGTTTAGATTAAATGGATAGATACCAGGAAGGCAAGTGGAATGGATGTTATGAGAACCATTCTGATTTTGAAGGAAGTCTTTAGCTTTTTGTGCTGGAGCGAGATATCCCTTGCGAAATGCCTTATTCTCTAAGCTTATTTGAAGATTCATACCGTCCCAGATTCCATTTCCATAATCGTTCGCATTAACTGCAGTTACTATGGCACTATTGCCAGCATCACCTTCTCTTGAGGAAAAGCTCATACCGTTGGTTACTACAGTATTTTTTTCACTGGAAGCAACGATAACTTTGCCACCTGGACACATACAAAAGGTAAAACCGGTTTTGCAAGTAAGGCGATAGCTTGCTGCACCTAAAACCTCAGCCCATTGTTCATTTCCGTAAATCCAGCGATTTATATCAGATTGTTTTTGTTCTATACGGAATCCTATAGCAAAAGGTTTAGCTTCCAGAGTTATTCCTCTTTCGTATAGCATTTTCCAGGTATCTCTTGCGGCATTACCCAGAGCTAAAATGATTATTTCAGGTTCTTGCCATTGATTTCCCAAAGCCACTTGTGAAACCTTTCCTTCTTTCAATACTAAATCTGTCAACGAAGTTCGGTAATGGAATTTACAGCCTTTAGCTAAAAGATATTCCCTGATTCTTTTCACTATCCTCTGAATCCCATCTGTGCCTAAGTGGGGAAGAGCCTCATAGGCAATTTCTTCAGGTGCTCCAAATTTTATTAATTCTGAAAAAATTCTTTGGGTGAAGGTATCATTTCTTCTGCTGGTCAGTTTTCCATCCGAAAAAGTTCCTGCTCCACCTTCACCAAATTGGACATTGGAATTTTCATCTAAAATACCTTTCTGCCAAAAATCATGAACCTTTATTAATCTATCCTCAAGAGGCTCTCCTCTATCAAAAAGCCATGGCTGTATCCCATTTTCTACCATTGCTAAAGCACAAAACAGTCCAGCTGGACCCATTCCTATAATATAAGGATGTGGATTTTTAATTAAAATCGGAGGAGGGGTTTCTATTTTTAACGGTTTAAATTCTGATAAATCCGGATGATTAGGTGGAGAGGAAGAAAATTCCAGTTCCAGAGTATAAACAAACATCGGATAATTCTTCTTTCTGGTGTCCAATGCTTTATGTATTATCCTATTTATTTTGAAAGTAGAAGGAGGGATATGAAGTTCTTTAGCAACTTTTTCACCCAAGGTAATATCTTCCCTTGAAGGAATTCTCAAATTGGACAAGATGTATGTTTTCATCATAGATACAAACTTTCTGGTGATAAAAATATAAATGGTGGCGAGACCCAGAATCGAACTGGGGACACAAGGCTTTTCAGGCCTCTGCTCTACCGTCTGAGCTATCTCGCCACACTTACAGGCATAAACTTTTATACCGTTCTATTTGTCAAGACAATTGTTTCTGTCACATTATTATGTCCTATCTACTCTTTTTGAAAGCTGGATATAAACTTTACTATAAGGAATATTAATTCAGCAATTTAGCAAAACCTTAACCAGCTTTAAACGTTTATATTTCAATCTATTTTTATCTAATTTAAGTTATACTTAGGTTAGAGCAGCCCGGTAAACAAGATTAGTAAAGAAATTTAAGTTTTTCCTTATGCTATGTTCATACTGTTATCAATGAAAATAAAAGGAGTTAGCAAATTAGAAGAAAGATTTTTAGATAAATTTATAATAAAATAAAGTGGTATTTAGGAAAATTTGGAATAAGATATAAAAAAAAGATAGACAAATAATAGCATTTCAAAATAGTGTATCATATTGTTTTTTATTTTTATAAATACAAACGAGAATAAGATTTAGCCAATGAATTTAGTAGAAATCTTCCACCAATACCTAACACCAGAGAGATTAAATACCGTAATAAGAGTAATACTGACTCTTGCCATAGGAATACCACTAATAATATTTGTACGGAAATTAGTACAAAAGTTAGTGCGGAACCGATTATCACCCCAAAGTGAGCAGTTGGTAGTTAGAATAGTATATTATAGTCTGGCATTGATTTTGGTAGTTATGGTTTTAAATGAATTTGGTTTTAAGGTTTCTGCGTTACTTGGAGCTGCTGGAATTATAGGAATTGCAGTTGGTTTTGCTGCCCAGACAAGTATTTCCAACATTATCAGTGGTATATTTTTGATTTCGGAAAAACCTTTTGTTATAGGAGATGTGATTGAAGTTGGTTCTATTATTGGTGAGATTCAGAGTATAGATCTTCTTTCTTTAAAGTTAAAAACTGCAGATAATAAATTTGTTAGAGTGCCCAATGAAACCGTTATAAAAACAGAAGTGACCAATCTGACCCGCTTTCCGGCACGAAGAGTGGACATCAAAATTACAGTTTCGTATAAAGAAAATTTAAAAAAGGTTCAAGAATTGCTTATAAAAATAGCAGAAGAAGAACCTAAAGCTTTAAAAGAACCTCAAGCAATAGTTAGAGTGGATAGTTTTGGAGATTCTGGAATAGACTTTATATTTGGCGTTTGGGGGAAGACTAGTGAGCTGTTTTCTTTAAAGACGGAAATTATGATGAGAATAAAAGAAACTTTTGAAGCAGAAAATATTGAAATACCTTACCCGCATATTGTTTTATATGCGGATGAAAAAAATAGAAAAAACTAAAACCATAAAGGAAGTGTAAAGAAAATGAAAAAGAAACACAAAATCAAAGCCATCATATTTGATTTAGATGGCACATTGCTGGACACCGTTCAGGATATTGCTGATAGTATGAATCTGGCATTAGCTGAACTCGGTTTGCCTGAACATCCTGTGGAAGCATACAGGGATTTTGTGGGGAATGGGCTGTATAAATTGGTGGAGAGAGCTTTGCCAGAGGACAAACGCACTCCAGAAATGATAAAAGAAGTAGCGGATAAGTTCTGGAAAATCTATGAAGAAAAATGGCCTATGCACACCAAGACCTATCCTGGAATCCTATATCTTATTCAACTCTGCGTTGCGCATAAGATTAAGCTGGCAATTCTTTCCAATAAGGTGCATTATTTCACTAAGAAGATGATTCGTTATTTCTTCCGTGGAGCAATGATTAATCAAGGCAAGAATCCTTTTGGAGTCTACAGTGGAGAAATACCTGGAACCCCTGATAAACCAGATCCAACCAGGGCTTTGGAACTTGCTGCAAAGCTAAAATGCAAACCTGAAAATGTTGCTCTTGTGGGTGATACACCCATTGATATTCAAACTGCTAAGAATGCTGGTATGGTTGCAATTGGTGCTGCCTGGGGTTATAGCAGTCGTGAAGAACTGGAAAAAGCAGGAGCTGACTACATATTTGACACCCCACAAGAAATGGCTCTGGAAATTGAAAAACTCCCCATTCTCTAATGAAAAGTTACCGAAAAGAAATCTGGATGTTTGTGGATAAAAGACGAGGATTCGTCAATATCACTTCTGAAGTAGAAAACTGCGTTCAAGAAAGTGGCATCCAAGAAGGATTATGCCTGGTTAATCCTATGCATATAACTGCCTCCGTGTTTATCAACGATGATGAACAGGGTTTACATCAGGATTTTGAAAGATGGCTGGAAAAACTGGCTCCGGAAAAACCTTATGCTCAATATGCCCATAATGGCTTTGAAGATAATGCCGATGCGCATTTAAAGCGTCAAATTATGGGAAGAGAAGTAGTGGTGGCAGTAACTAATGGTAGTTTAGACCTTGGCACTTGGGAACAAATCTTCTATGGTGAATTTGACGGAAAGCGAAGAAAACGAGTCCTAGTCAAAATTATCGGCGAATAGAAGATAAAGTGATGTGGTGAAGATATTTACTCTTAATCAATAATACTGATTAAAATGGTTCAATAAAATGGAGGAAAACCCTGCTTTTTAGCAGGGTTTTTCCTTAACAGGAAACGATTATCAGGGAATATTAGCTTTCAGAGTGAGCAATGTGACAATTCAAAAGGACCCAAACACTGCTACCTATTACCGAGTTTGCTGTATTGCCAATAACGGAATGCAGGAGATTTCTTTTGTTAATTCCACGAATCTGTTTGCCGACAGAGCCAATGTTAAATGAATTAGGATGTTATCTTTTAACAGTTTGGGACCCAGGAATACCGAGAATCGTCGATCCAGGCAACGACGAAAAAGTCTTTCAATCATCTACACAAGGGCTGCATCATTGAGGAAGTAGAGACGAAATATTCGGTATTTGGTTCATTCCAGAATGAGATAGAGTTACTGATTAGGAATTTTTATACCTATCGTCAGGGCAGAAATTGTGAATAAACAGAGAAAATTAAAAAAGTATTGGCAACTTTCAGATTTAGACTATATAGTTAAAAGGTCATTAAACCATGTGGCTAAAAAGAGGTTTTTTAATAGAAATGAGGAGGTTGAGACAATGAGTAAAATGTTCTTATCTCTGCTGGGCTTACTCTTATTGGAAGCAGCATATTCAACATCTATTCTTCAGTATTGAGTAGAGCTTACCGATTAGCAAAAAAATGAATATTTCCGTAAGGCAACAGAAGATCCTGATCTATGCACATATAACCCGCTTTTACGCTATCGGTTTTTCTTGTCTAACTGCCACATCTATCTGTTATGCTTATGTTTAGTCATGTTAGACGCTCAGGTTAAAAAAATCTTGACATAGACAACTACACGAAACAGTGTATAAATATATTTTGATGATTTATAGAGGGGGTTTAATTATGAAACGCTTGATGATAGTGTTGGCTCACTTAAGTGTGTGTATTTTATTAGCTCAAAGCTGGAGTCAACCGATTAATGTGTCAAATCAACAAAACATAAAAAGCAAACTTGACTTCTGCATCGATAGCGGTGGAATAATTCATTGCATTTGGATGAGTGGAAATCCAATAGGTTATCAAATCTACTATTCTCGCTCTATTGATGGAGGCTTAACATGGACAACTCCCCTTCAAATCTCAGATATTGATGTTTATACACGATATTATCCCAAAATTGTTGCGGATAGCTCGGGAAGGTTGTTTGTCACATACACATGCACTTATGAGGGAACTGAAACGATAAGACTCAAAAGGTATAACGGACGAGTTTGGACTCCGGAGCAGACTATATCTGCAAGCCAGGTAAATTCTATCAATCTGGCACTGGCTATTGATAACTGTGATAGAGTATATAGTTTCTGGCAGGTATATGAAAATCCCATTGGGTATAAATTTAACTATGTTGTTATTGGTGAGGATAATATTAGCCAAATATTTTCTCCTTATTCTAGCACTCTTGGGAATAACTTAATTTATTCTGTTGTTGCAGATAGCATTGGAAATCTACATTGTTCAGGGGCGCGTAGAGAAACTCCCAATTCGGTAGTCAATGCTTGTTATTACAGATACAATATCTCGGATAGGAAGTGGTTAGCGCCTGTATCAATGTTGAATCAATATGATGCTTATCTGAATGGTAGTGATATCTCTCTTAACCGACAGGGTTTGCCACTCATGACCTGGAGAGAAGTATTGAATCCCAACCCATTAAATGATAGAAGTCAATTTTCTCAATTCAATGGTCAAGCATGGTCAAACCCAATTACTATTTCGGAAGATCCCTGGTACCAGACTATGGTTGTAGACGCAAACAACATTGTTCATTTGGTGCAGGTTGAAAAATTCTATATTGGCTCCAGACAAATAAAAAATCTCGTTTATTATACAAGTGATGGCTGGGAAGGTGACATTATTACGAATAGCACTAATATTGCTACATTTCCAGAATTAAGATTATACAACAATACTCTATATCTTGTTTACCTAAATAGTATTTCAGCATCTGTCGCTGATATCTATTTTATGAAAAGAGTTCTACCCAACACAAGCATAAATGACGAATTGAACATTGATCCGACGATCATTGGCTCTTTATCAGCAAATCCAAATCCGTTTAGAGAATCAGTAGAGATCAATTATAAGCTGAACAGCGGAGGTCCGGTAAATTTGGAAATCTTTAATATTCGGGGTCAGTTGGTAAAAACTATATCCAAAGAGTATAAAAACCCGGGTACTTACACAGTTCTGTGGGATGGAAGTAATGAACATGGTAACAGAGTTTCTAACGGTATATACTATTGCAAAATTCAGGTAGACAATAAAATTAAAACAATTAAGCTATTATTAGTAAAATAGACTTTGTATGAATTTACTGCATAAAATAATAAAGATCAAGCTGCGAGAGCAAGCATAGAAAAGGAGAATAAAATGAAGAAATGCGTTCTGAGTATAGTAATACTCTTTCTTGTGGTGCAATTTTTTGCAGCCGAAAAGTACGCTGTCCTGATAACAGGTCAGGCAGCCGATCATGAAGATCCAACTGGCTCGTGGGCATTAGCCAATCCTGGAAGGACAAGGCAGACGGAGTTTTGGTATGATACAGCCATGTTGTTTAACATGCTCCTCAGGCAAGGGTATGAGGAGGAAAATATTTATGTTCTATATGGGGAAGGTTTTGATTATGATCCACCTGGGATAACAATGCCAGCAATTTATCTTCATCCCCTCAATGGTCAAATTACTGACTACCCTGCTGATCGAGAGCACCTTGAAACAGTGTTATCTGGATTAGCCAGAGGTAATCAAGAACTAGGAATTCCTCAATTGAACGACGATGATTTTTTGTTTATATGGACTTTCGATCTTGGAGGTCATGAAAGTGAAGGTAGTTCAGTTGTTAACCTCTGTCTGATGGACAATAAAGTAATCTATGATTGGGAATTAGCCGATATGTTAAGACAAATTAATTCGCAAAAGAAAGTAGTTTGGATGCAGCAGTGTTTTAGTTGCGGATTCATAGATGATATTGAAGCCCTACATTAACCAATTGTTATAAACACGGCATGCCATTACTCAACATTTGCTCAGGGTGCTGACAATATCCCGGTTGATGAGAATAAGGTGGTTGATGGTGTTACATATTATCATGGCGAGTTCAATTTTCATACTTATTCCTCAACAAATGGAGCATCTCCATCTGGATTGATACAATATGCCGGACAGCCGTATACAGAAGCCGATTTAAATAGTGATGGTGTGATAAGTGTTTATGAAAGTTCAGTATGGGCATTCGAAAAAGACACTGTACCTGCAATCCCTCAATATGGCGATTTTGGAAACATTGGACAAACTACTTCTCTATAGTACCCAAATCTAATATTTGACGATATTGACGAAAACACTTCAGTTAAAGGCATCGTAGCCATTACTGACACTGTTTCAATAGGTAACAACAGCGTATTGACTATTCATTCAGGCACTAAGCTGTACTTGAAAAATGCCAGTAGGCTCGTAGTTGACGCGGGATCAACCATAATAATCGAAGACAATGTCCAGATTTTTGGAGAAACAGCTACTCAATTCGAAAACACTCCTCAGGAAATAGCGGGGAACAGAATTATCGTTAACGGGAGTGCTTCAATTGAAAACAATGTTCTGTTCACCTCTTTGAACGACCAAACATGGGATGGTCTGTATTTGTGCGGCACTGGTCAGAGTGAGTTGATAGACGTAACTTTCGAGAACTGCAATCTATTTTGTGCTAATGGATCACTATTGGTTCGAGATTCTGATTTTGACCAGTCCTTAGTAAAATGTAGCGGAGCATCTATGAATTTTCGTGACTGTACTATTACAGGCAAGATGTCATTCAACAATGCTTTGGAGGTTATACTTGATCATGTGACTGTTATTGGTAACGATAACACTCAGCCATCTGTTAAGGTTTCAAACACACCTTCACTCACTTTGAAGAACAATACTTCTATATCAGGTTTATGAGGAGGATTGGAACTTAATAGCTGCAGAGATTACTCAATTAACAATTGCAATATTTCCAACAACACAGGAAATGGTATTAGCATTTATGAAACTAATGGTATGTATAACTATATGATTTCAGATTGTGATATTTCACACAATAGAGGTGCTGGTATTCGCTTTTATAACTCTATAGGTAATGTTACGAGCTGTTCTATAACAGAAAACGATTATCAAGGAATATCAGCTTTTAGAGTGAGCAATGTGACAATTCAAAAGGACCCAAACACTGCTGCCTATTACCGAGATTGCTACATAGCCAATAACGGAATGCAGGAGATTTCTTTTGTTAATTCCACGAACCTTTTTGCCGACAGAGCTAAAAACATTATTGTGGATAATTCGTTTACACCGGGGACATTTGACCAGTATCTCGTATATTGCCCAAACATGGAAGCGAATCGCTGGTTACGCTTAAATTTCTGGGGATATCGGGGTAATCACTTCGTTGCCATTATGCCCCCCGAAAACAGATTCTATCCAGAATGTACAGAACCAATGTTAAATGAGGTCGGATATTATCTCTCTCCCGTTTGGGACCCGGGAGTACCGAGACTTGTAGATTCTGGCAACGACGAAATTGTCTTTCAATCAGCTATAGATGCGGCATTAGACGAGAATGCCAGTTTGGCAATAACCTTTTTTAAGCAACTGATATCTGAGTATCCGGAAAGCAAGTTTAGTAGTGCCAGTGCTAAGCATCTGTTCGCTTTGGAAGATGATAAACAAGCTCTGAAGGATTACTATCAAACCGAACCAAACCTTCACTACAACGGAGAGATTGATAAGATTATTAACTATCTGACAACTCACTGCAATATCAAACTTGGTAATTATCAGGAAGCGATATCCTGGTTCGAGGGTGTGATATCGAACCCGGAAAGCGAGCTTGATTCGCTGATGGCAGTAATTGATCTGGGATACATTTATATGCTCATGGAAGGGGATGATAAAGCATCTGTCATTTGCAGATATCCGCAATTAAAACCAAAAAACATGTCCGAGTATGAAACAAACAGGGAATCAATATTGGTCAATTTGTTTGGTACTGCTGAAAACCAAGCTGGATACACCGATTCTGAGTATAACCAACAGGCTGTCATACCGGTTTTAAAAAGTAATTTCCCAAATCCATTCAATTCTTCTACGACCATATCTTTCCTGCTTCCAAAGGATACAAGTTGTTTCCTTGATGTCTATAACATACGAGGGCAGAAGGTAAGATCCCTTATCAATGAACCCAGATTTGCCGGAAACCACTCAGTTGTCTGGAATGGTCTTGATGATAGCGGAAAACCTGTATCATCTGGTCTGTATTTCTATCGATTAACAACTCCGAACTCATCACAGATAAATAAAATGTTGTTATTGAAATAGTATCAACTTGCTTAAGAAAGAGAAGGGCTACCTGGCTACAAGGCAGCCCTTTATTTTTTTAAAGGCATCAATCTCAATTCATATCTCTATGGTCTTTATTATTATGGATATAGATGCCATAAAAGCATCAATACAGAAATTCATAACTTATTCCTATTGTTTCGTTTAAGAATACCGTTTAAAAAAGTCGTGAAATTCTATTGGAAAAATTGGTTGTACGCTTTAAATAAATAAGTGAGAAAGCATATTTGGTTGGGGAGAAGGTTATATTATCTCTTAAAAAAGGATATTTATATTGACATAAATCAGCATTACTAAAGTGTTATATCTATGTTCTATTATGAAATTTATTTACCTATAAACATATTAAAGGAATTCTATTATTGCTCTCCTCAGGAAATTCCTGAAGGGGTGAGAGTGCTGGTCTCTTTTAACAGGAAAGATATGATAGGGATCTGTGGAACTCGTTTTGAGAGCGCTCCAGAAAAAGATATTCGCTATAAACAGATTATTGAAGTCTTAGACCAGCAACCGCTAATTGATGCCCAATTAATGAGTCTGGCAAAATGGATGGGGGAGTATTATTATTGCTCAACAGGTACAGCTTGTTTTGCTATGTTACCAGCCTGGTTAATTCCTGATATACAGGCTGAAGTTAGATGGGTAGCAGATAATATTCCAGAAAAATACAAAGAGCTGGCTAATGCTTTTTCTGAAGGTCAAGCTCAGAAAGTTAGTGAGCTGCGGAAGAAGTTAAAGGGGAAGCCGGTGCTTCAATGGGTAGAGAAAGCAACGGAAGAAGGGTATCTGGAGCTAAATCGTAAACTCAGTCCCAAAGACAAACCTAAGACAGTCAATTATATACATATTATTGACAAAACGGTTGATCCCAATAGTCTTCCTTCAAAGCAGAAAGAGGCTTTACAATTGATTTATGCCAAATCAAAAGAAGAATTTCCCCTTGCTGAAATATCCAGGGATGTAAGCTATTCTGTAGTCCATGCTTTGGAGCGTAAAGGAATAATCAGCATATTTCCCAGAAAAATAGAACGGGAGTTTTTCCGCTTTGAAACCTCGGGTTTAAAAAAAGTTGTAACTCTCAATGAGGAGCAAGAAAGAGCTATCCAGGAAATTTTGCAGCATAAGGGACATTTTCAAGTTCATCTACTTTATGGTATAACAGGTAGTGGTAAAACTGAGGTTTATATACCTATCATTCGTTCTTATATTCAGGAGGGTAAAGGGGTAATCTTTTTAATTCCTGAGATTGCTCTCACACCTCAGATGGTAGAACGCTTTCAGGCAGAATTTGGCGATATTCTGGCTATCAGTCACAGTCAATTAAGTGACCGTCAGCGCTTAGAGCAATGGCAAAGAATTGCTAAAGGAGAATGTAGATTAGTTATAGGTGCTCGCAGTGCTATATTTTCACCAATGCCAAATCTGGGTCTAATTATTGTTGATGAAGAGCATGAGCAATCTTATAAACAGGAGAATAATCCTCGTTATAATGGCAGAGATGTGGCAGTAATGAGAGGGAAAATTAGCGATGCTCAAGTTATTTTAGGAAGTGCAACTCCTTCTCTGGAATCATGGTATAATCAAAAAAAGGGTAAATATCTATTACATTGTCTGAATAGTCGTCCTCTGGATATAAAATTACCCCAGGTGCAGATAGTATCCTTGTGTGAAGATTACAGTCAGCAGATGTTTTCTGATGAATTAATTTCTGCCATATCTTTCAGGTTGGAAAGAAAAGAACAGGTTATCCTTTTTCAAAACCGGCGTGGCTTTTCATCTTATATGCAGTGTCTAAAATGTGGGGAACTAATCAAATGTCCCAATTGTGATATCAGTATGTATTATCATCGGGACCGGGAGGAGATGCAATGTCATTATTGTGGAAACACATATCCCAGCCCAAGAAAATGTCCCCAATGTGGTAGTTATAGCTTTGTCTATGGTTCACCAGGCACTCAAAAAGTTGAGCAAACTCTTAGAATACTATTTCCTCAAGCCAGAATATTGCGTCTGGATTCAGATTCAGCCAGACAGCAAGATATCTACAAGATTATGTTTCGCCGGATGAAAGATAAGGAAGTAGATATCCTTTTAGGAACTCAGATGATATCTAAAGGATTGGATTTTCCAGAGGTGACGCTGGTGGGTATCGTAAATGCAGATATCAGCTTGAATATACCAGATTTTAGAGCCGCAGAACGCACTTTTCAGCTTTGCACTCAGGTGGCAGGTCGTTCAGGTCGTGCTGACAAAGAAGGTGAGGTTATTATTCAGACCTATAATCCCAGACATTATGCTATAATTTATGCCAGTAAACAAGATTTCCCTGGATTTGCTGAAGAGGAATTATCTCATCGTAGACATCTCTATTATCCACCATATTATCGGTTAGCCAGGATATTATTTCAATCAGCGGACAATAATTTACTGCAAGAGGAAATGGATGAGCTCTCTCAAAAGGTAAAGAACTTGCTCAATACTTTTCCCCAAGGAGAAATATTCCTTCTGGGACCTGTTCCTGCACCTTTCACTAAAATGAAGAATCTTTATCGTTGGCATCTAATTATTAAGGGACGCACAACTCAATCTATCAAGAAGGCAATAAATACGGTCCTTAATGAATACAAGCTTTCCTCTACTATTCATTACACAATAGATATTGATCCCACTACTTTAATGTAGAGCAAGAAATAATTAACTTGCCAAAATCAATCATTTGTAAAATAAGAACAAAAAAGGAGTTTATTATGGAAAAAAAGGAAAAAGGCTTTGAAGACCTAACCATACCGGAAGATTTGGAAGGTGAAGATTATTCGGACCGCTATCTGACATTGGAAATGGATGACGGCACCCAACAGGATTTTATTGTCCTGGATATATTTGAATATGAAGGTAGTCAATACATTGCTCTTGCGGATAAAGATACTCTGCAATATGATATCCTATCTATGAATTTTATAAATGATGAAGAAGTGGAATTGAATTTCATTGAGGATGAGGATAAATTTAACGATATAGCAGACTGGTTTGAAAAATTATATTATAATGTAGAAGAAGAACCTGAAGATTAATCAGAATTGAACCCCATATTAGCATTATATTCTTTTAACAAATAGGGAGAAGACAGAGAAAAGTGCAGGTTGACACCATAGTTAGAAATTGCAGGCAACTCATAACCTGTAAGGGTAAAGATGGACCTCTAAAGGGAAAAGAAATGAGCGATATAGTCATCTTTGAAGATGGTGCATTGGCTATAAAAGATGGCTATATAGTTGATATGGGAATTGATGCGGAGATTGCGGAGAAATATACTGCTGATGAGATTATATCTGCCAAAAATTATCTTGTTCTGCCTGGGTTTGTAGATTGTCATACGCACCCTGTTTTTGTTCACACTCGCGAAGATGAATTTGCTTTACGTTTACAGGGATATTCTTATATGCAGATTGCAAAAGCAGGTGGTGGTATTCTAAATACCATAAAAACTACCCGGAATGCCAGTGAGGAACTACTTTTTGATCTGGCAAAAAAACGCATAGAAAAAATGATGGAACTGGGGACAACCACTCTGGAAGCGAAAAGTGGCTATGGCTTGGATACAGAAAGCGAATTGAAAATGTTAAGAGTTATAGACCGTCTGGCAAAAGAATTACCTGTAACTATTGTTCCTACATTCCTGGGAGCACATGAGTATCCTGAAGAATATAAAAATAATCACGAAGGATATCTGGACCTTTTATGTAATGAGATGATTCCAGCAGTAGCCAAGCAAGGTATTGCCAGGTTTTGTGATATTTTCACAGAAGCTGATGTCTTTAGCATTGAAGAATCCCGCAGAGTGCTTAATTGTGCCAAACAATATGGTTTACAGTTGAAAATGCATGCGGATGAAATAGAACCATTGGGAGGAGCAGAACTGGCAGCTGAATTAGGATGTATTTCTGCTGACCATTTAGGTTCAACTTCGGATGCTGGAATTAAAGCTTTAAAAGATAAAGGTGTGATACCGGTTTTACTTCCTGCTACTTTATTTTCTCTGGGAAGCAAGACCTATGCAAGAGGTAGGGAAATGATAGATATGGGTCTACCAGTTGCTTTAGCCACTGATTATAATCCGGGGAGTTGTAACTGTGATTCAATTCCTCTAACTATGAGTATTGCCTGTATCCAGATGAAACTTATTCCTGTAGAAGCATTTTGTGCCACTACTGTTAATGCTGCTTATGCTCTTGGGTTAGGAGATAAAGTGGGGTCCTTAGAAATTGGAAAGCAGGCAGATTTTACTACCTGGGACATACCATCGCTTAATTTCATTCCTTATCATCTTGGAAGTTCCTATATTGTTAGCGTTTATGCGAAAGGCAAGTGCATCTATAAGGCTTAATCAATGAACGATACCACCAACGGTATTGCTTACACTATAGTTCAAACCCTTCATAGGTCTCGTAAATACTGGGTTTATAAAGCCCGGGATAATAATACGGGTAAATTTGTTATCTTAAAGGCAAATGACATACAATGGCGTAATGATCCCACTTGTATTCAAGCTTTGAGAGAAGAAAGTGAAGCGGGATTAAAGCTGAACCATCCCTATATAAGAAAGACTATTGGATTATTTGAAGATGATGGTGCATATTATCTGGTAAGTGAATTTATAGAAGGGGAGACCCTGGACGCAATCCTTGCTCAAAATCATTTTAAAATATCTTATGAACTGGCTCATAAATGGACTTTGCAGCTTTTAGAAGCCATCAATTATGCTCATCAATGTGGTATCTTACATTTAAATCTTAATCCGGCTAATATATTTATCACTAATTCTCAAGATATAAAAATCTCTGGTTTTGGTAAAGACCCACAAAGCTGGAAATATGCCAATCCCGAAGAAAGCAAATATCATCCGATATTATTCACTGCTCCAGAGGTATTTTTGGAGCGTAAACCTTATGATTTTAGAGCTGATATCTATTCTATTGGAGCTATAGCTTATCTTCTTTTTTGTGGTCAGCTTCCCTGGTCTTTAGACCCGCGTTTAAGTCCTTCTGCTCAAAAAAGTAAAACTCTGGAACAAATCGTTATAAATCCCAATCTATTGGGTAAACTAATACCGGAATGGCTATTTAAGATTTTAAATAAAGCCCTGATGATTGACCCTCAGCTTCGTTTTAATAATGCAGAAGAAATGCATTCTGCTATTATTTCAGAGCTGGATATACCTTATATTCCCTCTACAACTAAGGCTGAAGCAATCAGTACACAAACAACTTTGACGAAAGAAACAATTTTGCCTTCTCAAAGTGAGAGTTCTTATTCTAAGAAGCAACATCTTTCTGAATCAGATTTATCTGAGAAAGAAAAAAGTGTGAAATCCTCTTCTAAAAAAGATAATCAGGAACAACAAATTGTCATAACTACTGACCCTTCTCTGACAAAGATGCAAAAGACATTAAAAATAATAGGGATTATATCCGCTGGAATTTTAATCTACATTATCGTTAAATATGTTATTATCAAAGGTATTCAAAACAGTATCAAGGCAAAACAAGAGAGTTCTGTGGTTACACCATATGTAACAGAAGGTACAGTACGCAATCAACTTCTGGAATTAAATGCGGTAGAGGGAGATTCTACCATAATTGGTTCTATGGAACCTGACGCGGATCCGGATGAATTTCCACCTCATACCGTTTTTATCCCCTCATTTTATATCAGTCCCTATGAAATAACAATGGAACAATGGGCTATGGTTTTCCCGAGTAGTACATTGAAGGACGAAGAAAGAGATTTACCTGTAACTAATGTATCTTTTGATGAAGTTATCCAGTTTTGTAATGAAAAAAGTTTGTTAGATGGACTTCAGCCCTGCTATGAATATGTAGATAATTATATTGTCTGCGATTTTCAAGCCTCAGGATATAGGCTTCCTACTGAGGCAGAATGGGAGTTCGCTGCCAAAGAAGGAAAATATGAAACACCTTATACTTATAGCGGTTCTAATAACATAGACCAGGTTGCCTGGTATATAGAAAATAGTGGAGGACATTCTCATCCAGTGGGTGAAAAAAAGTATAATAAACTGAAACTATTTGATATGAGCGGCAATGTGAGCGAATGGGTCTGGGATTGGTATGCACCTTATTCAGCTAATGTGCCATTTTCCTTTACAGGTCCTGATTCTGGAACGGATAAAGTTATTCGGGGTGGTTCCTGGAAAGACCCTGCCAGAGAGGCGAGAATAACCAATCGCGCCTATGCTAAACCCTATAGTAAGACCACTTATATTGGTTTCAGAGTGGTACGAAGTAAGTAAGATATCTTAAAATATCCCCTGTTTGTTTCCTGTCACTCACTTAGCAAAAGAGCTAAGAAAGAGCCAAGGGAGAGCTAAGAGAGAAGTTGTAATCTATTGCAATATAATTTGATATGCGATTTAGATGGTTTAAGTGCATAGTAATAAATAAAATAGATATGATTTTCCTAAGGATTAGAGGGGATTAAATAGATTATATTCTCAAAGAAAATATTACTGCTTTAGGCAATAAATTAACAATAATTAAGTTTTAGGGGCAAGTAGCGGTTTGTATAGCTGTAAAACCTTATCCAGAATAGAGTCAGGCACCAGACCTTTGATGGATAATCCCGCAGCTATATTGTTTCGTATCTGAGTGGAAGATATATTTATTGGAGTAAGATTGAGCACCTGATGTTTTATTTCATTTATAACTTCTGGGATGATAGGATAACCAGGTCTGGGAATAATCAGGAACTGCACATTTTCTTTTAGCCAGGGATAGTTATGCCAGCGAGAAAGAGAAGCCAGATTATCAGAGCCTATTACCCAGAAGAATTGATGTTCAGGATATTTCTTATATAAATGTTGTAATAAATCTGAAGTGTAGCCAGTGCCTTGAGCATCGTCATCCCAGACTTCCATTCCCGGTTCCATAACATCTTTTACGAGTTCATAACGAGAATTAAAATCCAGCACGATACAGTCTTTTTTAAAATTATGAATAGCGTTGGGAAAAAAAATTACGCTTTCTACTAAACCGGAATGAAGGATTCCTCTGGCGATATGCAGGTGTCCATTATGAACCGGGTCAAAGCTTCCACCTAATAAAGCCAGATTGCTCATTTGAAATATTTTTCTAATTTTTTGCTCTCTTTAGAACCGGGATATTTTGCTTTAAGGGTATTATAATAGACGAGAGCTTGGTCATCCAGTTTTTGTTTATGGAGGATTAAAGTTGCATAATAGAGAGATTGTCGGTCCAGACTATTTGTATTTCCTTCAGCTATAATTTCTTTAAAATACATCAAAGCAGCGCTGTAATCCCGCATTTTATAGTAAGTGTAGCCAATATGGAATTTCTTTTCAGTCAGTCTATATTTTGCTTTCTGAATATATTGAAGAGCTTCATTGCAACGCGGGTCATTCGGATACTTGCTTATAAATTTTTCAAAAGCTTCAATAGCCATTATTGTCTCAGTTTGGTCATACTGCGGTCCTAAAGATTGTTCGTAAAGACAGACAGCAGAACGGAAAAGAGCGGTGCTAACTTCGGGATAATTAGGAAAATTAATAATGTATTCCTGATAGGCGGAATAAGCATCAGCAAAGCGATTGATTTTAAAGTAGCAATCAGCTTCACGCAAAAGTGCATAAGCAGAAGCAGTGGATATTCTATCCATGTAGACTTGAGCATACAATTCTGCAGCACGAGAATATTTTCCTTTGGCATAAAGCTGGTCTGCTTGAGCAAGCTTTTCTTCCGTAGTCAAGACAGTTTTATTTGAGGAACAAGCAGTTATTACAGTTAAAATGACGAGTAAAATAGTAAGTATTTTATGCATAATAATACCTTATTCAATAGTCCAGAGCAGATAAATTATTGAGGATATAGCGGTTACTGCCAGTATAGGTTCAAACCATTTAAGAGAAGTTATATTGGAATTACTGGAGCGAATTTTGGAATCAGTAAAGCTTAAGTTATCCACTCTGAGAAGTTTATAGGAGGGCAGCTCTATTTGCTTTATCTGAAAGCTATAGAGAGGATAACTTTCGCTGTGATAACTCAGAAAACTTTTAGTTTCTACCTTGGTGCTGCTTAAGTCCATAGTAACTATTACCAGATGAGCTTTAGCTAAGGAGAGAGGTAATAAAGATTTAGGGATAGAATCGGTTAATGAAGGAAGATAAAAAGGATTATTTTCCGAAGTCCATTCCCGGATATCAGCACCTTTTTCCAGCAACATATACCTGATATGATAATCCAGTGCAGAGGTGAAATCACCAGCCTGAATATCAAGAAAGATGGGTTCGGAAAGGTCTATGAGGTTGACTATCTGAGTGCTAATAATTTCAGGTTCGGCAAGTGGATAATGGGCTTCTGCACAAAGGCAGAAACCCATCAAAGCCAAAAGTATTATCAGCGAGCTTTTAGACATCTTTAAGCTTACTCAGATACTTATCCACTATAGGCATCTGAGGATAGGCAGGATTTTGATTTTTGATAACCATCAGTTCCTGATAAGCAGATTTAAAGTCATTCATTTGATAGTAGGTGAGACCTATTTTCAATTGTGCATCCCAGGCTTTTTGGTGTCCGGGGAAATTTGAGACCACAATTTGAAATTCCCGCAAAGCCTTAGGATAATTCTTTGCACTATAATAGTTTTCACCTATCCAGTAATGTGCATTAGGAACAAGTTCAGAATCTGGATAGGAAGTTAAGAATTCTTCAAAAAGGAGAATAGACTTTTCAAAATTGCCTTTATAATATTCATTCAAGGCAGTTTTATATTGTTTGTCCCGAGCTTCAATACGGCGTTTTTCTGCTGCGGCTCTTTCTTGAGCTATAACCATTTGTAAATCGGAAGTTAAGGCATCCAGGTCTTTACTGATAGCGAGAACTCTTGCCCGAAGGTCATTTACTTCAGAAGAACTTGCCGGTTGGGTGCTCTGTATTTGATTAAGTTCTTTTTGCAGAGAAGCTATTTCTTTCTGCGCTGTTAATAAAGATTGATGAATTGCAGCCAGTTCCTGTTTAATGTGTTCTTGTTCTGCCAGAGTTGTATTAATCTTAGTTATTTCATTTTTAATTGCTTCATTTTCCTGTTCAGAAGAAGCCACTTTACTTTGCAGGGTCATAAGTTCAGCGACTAATGATTGTTGCTCGGTTAATTGAGAAGATAAAGCTTCAACTTGGCTGAACAATTTAACCAGACTTTCTGACCAGGCAGAGGTTTCGGCTATAAGTATTGCTACTTCTTCTTTTGTTGCCATATTCTTTTGTGCATCTTTCATCTGCTTTAAATAGTCAGAATAGGCATCAAAGACATCATTTGTTTCAGTATATAATTGAGCCATTCGGATATCCAGGGAGTTGATGCTATTCATAACTTCCGTCACTTGCTCATTAATCTGGTTTATTTGATTTTGTAGTTTTGCAATACTGGCAGTGGATTGGTCTGTGACCTGTTTCAAATTATCAATTTCAGGTAGCTGTTGATTGATTATACTAAGTTGCACCATAATATCGTTCAGTTTTTCCCGATGATTAGCTAATTCTTTATTAATCATTTCCAACTGAACATCCTGATTGTTTTGGCGGGCTTGGAGAATTTGAACTTTTTCTTCTTGAGCTTTAAAAGTCTTATTACTAACACAGGAACAAAGTATTAGCATTAAAGCGCAGAGCAAAATGATGGTTATCTTTTTCATCTAAACCTCCTGTCATTTATTTATTATTGAGAGATTAGAAATGCTTTATATCCAGCATAAGTGGAATATAAATCTGCTTTACTGGATAGTTCATAAAGCGAATGCATTCCCATAAGACCAGTTCCACAATCTACTACTTCGGCACCAAGATTAGCCAGAATATAGGCAATGGTTCCACCGCCACCTTCATCCACTTTACCCAATTCACCCATCTGCCAGAAAACTCCAGCATTATCAAAAATTCTAATTACCTGAGCTACAAATTCCGCATTAGCGTCATTACATCCAGATTTACCACCACTTCCTGTAAATTTAGAAATTCCCACACCATGATTAAAGATAACGGCATTTTGCAATTCATGGACATTTGGATAATTTGGGTCTACCGCAGCAGTAACATCTCCAGAAAGAACCCGAGAATTCATAAAGGTCTTCCTTAGATTGGAACTGCTACCAGATTCACCATTATGAGCAAGTAAAGCAGCGATAAAATCCTGTAAAAATACTGATTGAGCACCAGTATTACCCTGGCTTCCCACTTCTTCTTTATCAGAAAAATACACGACCATTGTTCTTTTCGGTTTCTTATCCATAGCAGAAAGCAAAGCCTGTAAACCTGAATATGCACAGATTCTATCGTCCTGCCCATAACCAACAATCATAGAAGCATCCAAGCCTGCATCTCTGGCAGAAGTGGCAGGAACCAGTTCCAGTTCAGCAGAAATAAAATCCTTTTCCTGAATTCCATATCTCTGATTAAGAAGTTTCAAAGCGTAAAGTTTTATTGCTTCTTTCTCTTCTGTCTTAGGTTCCATCATACCGGAAAAGATAAGATTCATATTTGAAGCACTGATGGCTTCACCCAAGGTCTTTGTATACTGTTCCTTTCTGGCTAAATGGGGCAACAAATCAGGAATAATAAAGACCGGTTCTTCATTATTTTCGCCAATAGAAATATTGATGGTAGTCCCATCAGATTTAATGATAGTGCCATGAATTGCTAAAGGTGTGGAGACCCATTGATATTTCTTTATACCGCCATAATAATGAGTTTTCATACAGGCAACTGCACTGGATTTATCTTCATATAAAGGATTTTGTTTCAAGTCCACTCTGGGAGCATCTATATGAGCTGCCACCATATTAAATCCTGCACTTACAGGTTCTGAACCCAGCACTGCCATAGCAATGGTCTTATTGCGGAATACAGAATAAACTTTCTTGTTTTGTTTTGCAGCAGGAAGTGCTTTAAATCTATTAGCCTTAAGCAGTTCTTCAGTCCGGATAACGGTCTCTCTTTCCGTTTTGCATTGGTTCAGGAAGTCCTTGTAAGGGACAGCAAAATCAAAAGCTTTCTTAATCTCTTCTGCGGAAGCTTCTTTCCAGAAATTCTTTCGCTCGTAAAGAAGTTGGTTAACCTGTTCTTTCTTTGCTTGCATTTATATCTCCCTATATTTATGAAATTTCTAAAATCTCTAAAATCCGTTCTCCCATCGGAGCATCTACCACTACTTTATCTCCTACCTGCTTTCCTAACAGGCTATTTCCTATAGGGGATAGCACTGAAACGGGTTGTATTCCTTCTTTATCAAAGAAGTTCAATTCATCTGCTCCAATTATTTGATAGACTATTATTTCTCCGTTTGCTTCATCCCGAATGCGACAGATAGCACCAAAACGGACTCTATCTTTGGGAATGGTACTGATGTCTATAACCTTTAGATGAGCCGCTCTTCTTCTTAAATAGTCTATCTCTGTATCAATCTGACGCTGTCTTTCCCGAGCTGATTTATATTCGGCATTTTCGCTTAAATCGCCATATTCTCTTGCTGTAGCTACAGCTTTAATCACTGCTGGTCTTTCTCTTAGCAGTTCTTGAATGCGTCTCTGAAGTCTATCCATACCCTCCTGGGTAATTAATGTGCTTAAATCCATATTATGCTTGAGATTTCTTTTTCTGGAGTAGTTTTTGTGCTGCCAGAGCTGCCCTTTTTAGTCTCGCATTACCACTTTTTGTCCATCTCTCAACCGTTTGTTCTATCTCTGGATGATAGAAAGTGATAGAACTACAAAGCAATTCTGCTATCTGAGGATCTCTGCTCATATTAAATTGGCGCCAAATATTTAAATAGGCATCTGAACTTAATTTTGCTATAGCCTTAAGAAAAGAGATATGATTATTTGTCAGTTCACCCAAAGGATGATACCATTGATTAAGGAAATGCTGAACTATCTCATCAATCAAATGAGGGTCTTTTCTCATCAATTTTATCAGCAGATTTATAGCTTGTTTGCGAATTTTCTCTTTATGTGAGGTAGTCCATTTATATACCTGAGGCAGAAACTGGTCAGGATTTTTCCTCAATTGAGGAAGCATAACTTTTTCCATCAAGATAATGAGTTCATTTTCAGAAGCAGTATTGACCGCAGTATCTATCAAGGGTAAATAAAGAGAAGGATTTTTGGCAAGCAGTTTACTCATAATGATTATGAAAGCCAGCTTACCATTCTCACCTTTCTTGTCCCAGAGATGTTTATAAAAAGGAATGAACTGGGAGTGATTTTTCCCGATTTTATTAACTAAGGCATTGGCAACAAAGACAATTACTTCATTTGGTATCTTACCATTGACTCGTTCAGGATAGGCATTATAGATAATTTCAAAATCATAGTCATTCTTAGGGAGCTTATTTTCCACATAATCTGCTGTGTCCTTGTTCAATCTTTCCTTCCAGTCAATGGTTAGCATCTCGTCTCCTTTAAATTCCTTTAACCTACAATGTCAATGGCTTTTCAAGCAGCAAAATGTCAAGGGAAATTTAGTAGGTGAAAAGGTCACGGATTTCTTCTGGAGTAAGATTAGATAAGAATTTTCTGGTATCCGAGACCACTTCATCAAAGAGCTGTAATTTATGCTGCTGAAGATTCATAATCTTTTCCTCCACCGTGCCTTTAGTTATTAAACGATATACCTGTACCTTATGTGTCTGTCCAATTCTATGAGTGCGGTCTATGGCTTGATTTTCCACCATAGGATTCCACCAGGGGTCATAAAGGATAACTGTATCTGCCGCAGTAAGATTTAGACCTGTTCCGCCAGTCTTAAGACTGATTAAAAATAACTGCAGCTCAGGGTTATTCTCAAATCTTCGCACTTCCTGCAATCTATTTTTGCTCTTACCATCCATATAAGCATAATTAAGATTCATATTATCAAAGACTTGTCTTATGATTTTTAACATCTGGACGAATTGGGAAAAGACCAGAATTTTATGTCCACTTCCCATAGCATCTTCCACCAATTCTATTAACAATTCAAGTTTTGAAGAAGCTTCTGGTTCCGGAAGGATATCCGGGTCTGCCAAATGAGGATGATTACAAATCTGACGCAATTTAGTCAAAGCTGCCAGAACATTCACAAAATTCAATTGTGCCGCTTCTGGACTGTGCAAAAGCTTCTTTTGTACTGTATCAATCACCTGTAAGTAAAGTTTTTCTTGCACAGGATGTAGTTTACACCAGGAAACCTGTTCTTGTTTATCAGGCAATTCCAGTAGCACTTCTTTTTTCACTCTTCGGAGTAAAAATGGGGCAACAATACGTCTTAGTCTTGCCGGACCGTTTTCGGTGTCATCAATGTAATCTTTTTTAAAGCGTTTTAAAGTTCCCAAATAGCCAGGCATCAAAAAGTCATAAATAGACCACAATTCGGTAAGATTATTTTCCACCGGAGTTCCTGTAAGGGCAAGACGATGTTCAGCCGCGATTTTTTTGATGGCATAGGTGCGTTTGGCATTAACATTTTTGATGTTTTGAGCTTCATCCAGGATTATCCAGTGAAGTTTTTTATCTTTTAGGATATCAATATCGTTCAAAACCACTGTGTAAGAAATGATAAAGAGTTTCACATTTGGATTCTGAAGCAGCTGAACACGAGTTTCCTTATCTCCTTCAACAATAAGATAGGGTATATTGATATGGAATTTATCTATTTCGGCTGCCCAGTTATAAAGTAGAGTTTTAGGACAGACCACCAGACTTTGAGTGTTTTCAGGAGCATTTTGAATGGCAGCTAAAGCTTGAATAGTTTTTCCCAGACCCATTTCATCTGCTAAAATCCCTCCCAGGTGGTAATATTCCAGCATTTTTATCCAAGCATAACCTGCTTTTTGATAACCACGCATTATAGTCTGTAGATAAAGTGGTAGCGGTTCAGTGTGTTCTCTATGTCCACGCTTAAGGTCAATTCCCAATTGCGTGAGAAAATCATCTCCCAACACCCTAAATGCGGGATTTTCTTGCATATAACGATGATAATAAGGAAGCTCTATCAAACGAGCACGATAAACATTATCCGCAAGACGCTCACTATGTTTAATCAATCTGGAACTTTCAAAAAAGACCTCAGGATTGACGATATAGAGAATTCTTCCATCTTTAGTATGCAGGAATTCTTCCTTAGACCGGAAGAAACGATTGAGTTCCTCATAAGTAAAGCTTAAGTCTTTGTAATGATAAGATACTTCATAACTGAACCAATCTATTTCTTCACTACGTCTTGCTTTAATCTCAACTTGTAAATCCACCTTTTGAATGAAGTTTCCTCTCAATTCGGGAACTATTTCCAAATCCCAGGCAGGAGATTCCAGTTCAAACAGACTTTTACGAAGTTTATCCAGACCTTCTTCTCCTTCATAAATCAATTGAGAGAACTGTTCCAATCTGCTCTTATTAGCTTCTGGTAACTTTTCAAAGAGTTCTTTTGCTTGGTCAAAGATATGAGGTGGAATATAGAACCAGGCATTTCCTGTTTCTTCTTCTGAGATATAGTCACTACGAATTAGAGGTGCTTGAAATCGGATAGTGGAAAGTGGTATTTCCAGTTTCCCACCTTCTTCTAAATAAGGAGATGGATACACCAGTTTTCCTTCCAGAATATAATCTTCACCCATAGGGAAAACCTTAAATTTGATGCGTGGTTCTGTGCTAATAATCTCGGGAAGCTCAATAGAAGGGTCCAAATCCAGATATATCCCCTGTTTATGCAATTGTTTATGAACCACAGTGCTCCAGTAAATTAAATCTTTAGCACTAATGAATAGTTCCTGATTGAAAAGCCGGTCAATATTTTCATTAGTCAGAGGAAGATACACAGGATGTACCACATTGCGGAAAAATAGCCAGGTAGGATAACCGGAATATACTGCCGAAAGTTCATCTATAATAACTGGATAGACGCGGTAATTGACCTTGCCAGCAGGTTCTATACGCAAACTTAAGGGATAGGGTTCAGAACTAAATTTTAAAGGTTCACCCGTTTCTCTAACTTTGACTTTGCCATTTAAAGCTTGAAGATAACCCAGAGCTCTGGGAAAATCTTTTTTATAGAGCGACCAGAACTTTGCTTTGGAACTATAGGCAGCTTTATTGGCATTTAGAAATTTGAAAAGTGCCTGTTCAGTATCGGAAAAAACCTCCAACTGGGAGAGCAATTCCTTCTTTTCCTGTTCCGTGATGCCTTCTATATCAGCTCCCGCTTGAATTCTTATAAGCAAAGATATATTGAGAGGTTCATAACTATCGTGATACAAACGAACTTTATCTACATCCGGAGCATATATTCCTTCAATTTCCAGTGCTGCTTTATCATAGATATCCAACCATTTTTCTCTTCCACGCAAAACAGTTCCATCGCAGGTCTCAACAGCTGGTTGTTCAAATATATCTGTTCTTAGATTCATATAAGCATAACGCAGAACAGAAAGATAATGTCTGCAGCTTTCATCATCTTTACATTCATGACAATGGTGACTTATGATTCTCTGAGTTTCAGGGTCATAGACTACATCCAGCTGAGTGTTAAAAAACTCTCTTTTATCTGGAGTGGCAACAAAATGAATATGATAGCATCCCTTCTCATCTATGGATTGCCAATATTCTAAATCACCATTCTCCAGTGGAATTACCACATGATTGAAATACCAGGAAGCTGATTTTTCATGATAATCCTTACTGAAAAGTCGTGCCATCTTTCCTCTTAATTTTTTATTTTAAATCCAGTTACTATTTCAATCTGATTTTTGTCAATTTATTTCAATGCTAAGAACAAAATATTTTACAGAATGTCCTACTGAAGATAGTTTTGCCTAATTTCGGTCTTGCTTCTTCTTCAATAAGAAGATAAATTTTAAAGATATCTTTATATTTTATTTCTTTCACCATTAGCAAAGCTTGCTTGACATAAAAGCTTTGATAAAGTAATTTGTATCCATAGCCTAAAAGGAGTGGAAATGAAGATAGCTCAAGTAGTGGGAGCAAGACCTCAATTTATAAAATTGGCACCGCTTTCGCGTTTAGTGCGAGAGAAACATGAGGAAATAATCATCCATAGTGGTCAACACTATGACATCCAAATGAATGATGTCTTCTTTCAAGATATGCTGATTCCTGCTCCGGATTATAACCTGGATGTAGGTTCAGGAACTCAAGCTCAACAGACAGCTGAGATTCTGGAAGCTCTGGAACCAGTATTAATTGAAGAAAAACCTGATTGGGTGCTGGTTTATGGAGATACCAATACTACTTTGGCGGGAGCTTTAGCTGCAGCAAAATTAGGACTTAAAACTGCCCACATTGAAGCCGGTCTCAGAAGTTTTAATCGCTCTATGCCAGAAGAATTGAATCGTATCGTTGCAGACCATCTTTCCGATTTACTTTTCTGTCCTACAGATGCGGCAATGAATAATATTGCTAAGGAAGGTTTAGCTGAAAGAGCTTATCTGGTGGGTGATATAATGACAGATAGTCTGAAACTTGGCTTGGAAATGGCAAAAGATAATTCTGATATCCTGAATGAACTAACCCTGAATCCAGGAACCTTCCTTTTACTAACCTTACATCGTCCTTATAATGTTGATGACCCCAAGTTGCTATCACTCATTCTTTCTGGATTAAATAGCTTAAATAAACTCATAGTATTTCCTGTACATCCACGCACTCGTAATATTTTGTGCCAGATAGAACCAGAGAAATTTAATAATATCAGATTCATAGAACCTTTATCTTATCTTGATTTTTTAACTTTGATGCAAGCAAGTGAAATGATACTAACGGATTCCGGAGGAATTCAGAAAGAAGCATACATTATTGGAAAGATTTGCATAACCTTGAGACCGGAAACCGAATGGATAGAAACAGTAAAAACTGGATGGAACATTCTTTTGCCACCTCAATCCAAAGAATTCCCAGAAAAGATATTATCAGTCTCAAAACCTTCAATTCATCCACCTCTTTTTGGCTCGGATGTTTCTCAAAAGATTCTTTCGGTTCTGGAACAAGCTTAAATAAAGAAGAGATAGACAGTGGAAAAACAGCCAGATTTCTCTCAAAAAACCCGTGACAATCCTTCAAAAAACTTAGAGCCTAAAGCTCATCTTATCCTTATTGGTGGAGGTTCCTGCAGTGGAAAAACTACCATTGCTCTTGCCATAGGAAGAAGAATAACCGGGCTTAAAACCGTCATTATCTCTCAAGATAGCTATTATAAAGATTTAAGTGCCCTACCCTTTGAAGAACGAACTAAAGTCAATTTTGACCATCCTGATGCCATTGATATTGACTATCTCTTGAGCGATTTGGAAAAGATGATGAAAGGTGAACCGGTTAATGTACCTTCTTATGATTTTGTAACTCACACGCGTCAGGAAGGAACTTTATGCATTGCTCAGGCGGAAGTGATTATTCTGGAAGGAATTTTTGCCCTCTATTATCCAGAATTGTTAGAGATGTCCGATTTAAAAATTTATCTGGATTCAGATGCTGATATCCGTTTAGCCAGACGTTTGCAAAGAGATATTCTGGAAAGGGGTAGAAGTGTGGAAAGTGTTCTAAATCAATATCTGGAAACGGTAAAACCTTCTCATCAAGCCTTTATTGAACCAACTAAGAAGAATGCAGATATTATCATTCCCGGAGAAAAGGAATTTGATAAAGTGCTCATAATGCTTAATGGTTATCTTCAGCATGAGTTTCTTTATTAATAAAAAAGGTAGATAGAATAGCCAAATTTAGATTCAAAGTTTTTACTTTCTGCTTGACAAATATTAGCAATCTAAAAAGAGGTTTGCTAATAATCACGAATGAATTATTATATTTTCAGAAATTCAATCTATATTATGGAGGAAAAAATGAAACTTAAACCTATTGAAGACCATATCGTAGTAAAGGTACCTACAGCGGTTGAAGAGAAGACCGTAGGTGGAATAATTATCCCAGATACGGCAAAAGAGAAACCTCAGATTGGAGAAGTTATTGCCGTAGGAACAGATGAAGATTTGCAGAAGATTGTGAAAGTTGGAGACAAGGTTCTGTATGGTAAATATTCCGGAACAGAAGTGGAAGTAGAAGGTGAAAAACTGCTCATTCTCTCCAAAGATGATATTCTTGCCATTGTTGAGTGAACAATGTTAGAGTTAAATTCACAAAATTTTGAAGCTGAGGTAAAACAGAGTGAACTGCCAGTTATGGTAGATTTCTGGGCACCCTGGTGTGGACCTTGTAAAGCTCTCAGTCCAGTAGTAGAAAAGCTGGCAGAAGAATTAGCCGGCAAGGTTAAAGTGATGAAATGCAATATTGATGAGTGCCCTGAAATTGCTAATCGCTTTTCCATTATGTCCATTCCAACCCTTCTTATCTTTAAGGATGGAAAAGTGGTTGAGCAGTTGATTGGACTGGTGCAAAAAGACAAAATCTTAGATAAGCTCCGTCCTTACCTTAGCTAAGGAAAAATATTAAAAGATAGCCCCGACAGGATAAAACCTTATCGGGGTTTTTTTGTATCCTTAATCCGGTATTTTTGATTTATCAGTGAAATTTATTTTGTTCTTACCTCTTTATCTCTAACTTTTCTCCAACTCATGTCCAGCTTATGTCCAACTCATGTCCAGCTTATGTCCGAAATTGGTCATAAGCTACTCATAAGGTTGACATTAACTTTGCATTTATGGGTTATAAAAGGGGAAGTGGAAAACAAAGATAATAATGTTTACAGGGAATCTGTCTATAAAGAAGCTATAATATACATAGAATAGAGGATTAAATTAACCACTCTGGTTACTTAGTTAATAAGATAGAAAAAAGCCCGACTGAAAAGCCGGGCTTTCAATTTATTGATTATTTGAGATTACTTCATTAATGCTGCTTTACGGTTATAAACATTTTTTCCAGCTTTCATCACTATCTGATAAACACCATTAGCACAGCTTATTCCTTTGCTATCTTTTCCATCCCAGCTTAAACGATAGTATCCAGGTTCCTGGGTTCCCACATAAAAATGACGGATTAATTGACCTCTGCTGTTATAGATATAGAAATTAAGGTCAGTAGCTTCTGCTAAAGTATAAGGAATGAAGACAATGGGATTGAAAGGATTGGGATAGATGGGTTGAAGTACTGTTTCAAAAGGAACTTCAGGGGTAGGATAACCATTCAAAGGTCCGTAATAAACTGAGACCGGACCATAAATATTGGCTATTCCACCTAATTCTATGGATTGTAGCCAGTAATAGTAAGTGGTTGTATCAAACACTTCATTATCTTCGTAAGTATATATACACTGGCTGGAAGAATTATTGGCGGTAATCATTTGACTGATGAGCTGTGCATTTTCTAATTTATCATTAGTGGAGCGATAAATGTAATAACCTACTAACCCATTCTCAGATTCGGTTGTCCAGTTTAAAATAATGCAATTATCAGCAGAGATTATTGCCGTAAAAGAAGTGAGTACTACAGGCAAAGGAGGCTGCTCTTCTTGATATTGCCATTCTGGTAAAGAATCAAATCTGGTCTCGCTGAAAGTCCAATTTTCAGCAGTGGCAATAGAATTGAGGATTTCTGCTTTTGTTCCAGAGATAGTTTCAATATTATAATATCCATTATCCCACGGTCCTGTTTCTGGCTGAGGGAAAGCGAAAGCAGTAGAACCATTAATTAAAACGTCAGGTAGATATGATGTATTTGAAGATGTCGGACCCGTACTAATCCAGGTAGTTGAGGACATACCATAGATAAAGGTTGGATTAGAAACACTTCCCTGGAAAACAAAAATCTGGTCACCTGCGTTAGCAAACTGTACAGCTCCAGAAGTAGAAATAGTTCCTGTATTAACTGGTTCAAGAGTCCAGCCGCTGGAATTAGAATCAATTGCTGTTGCTTTTATGATAGTTCCCTTAGAAAGTCCTCCAGCAGGAACTGTCCAGGTTAAAACACCTTGTTCATTAGTTGCAAAAGCAGTGCCTGTCCAGCCTTTATCAGTGAAATAGACTTCAGTGCCACCTGTAATATCGGTAAGTAAGATAAAAGCAAATTGGTCCATATTATCACTTTGGAAAGCTAAAATTGCAATATCACCAGGGTTCAAATATACATTTGAAAGAGTGGAAGCACTTAGTTGAGGGACAGTCCCATCAGTCTTATAATCTATAGCTGTACCACTATTGGTATAAGGATAAATCTTAAAGTAATATGTAGTGTTTTCAGAAAGACTGGAAAAAGTGCAGGTTTGAGTTCCTTGAGCAACATTTTTGATTAAAGCTGCATCACTTTCAGGAGTACCATCTACAGGAGCTGTTATGTCATCAAAGCTTACAGCACTTCCTTTTATTAAATATCCATCAGGAGAATATTTTGAGGCATCACTCCAGGTTAGAGTCAGAGAAGATACTGAAGCAGAACTACAGCTAAAATTGGTTACATGATTAGCAGGTTCAGGTTTGTAAACAGTTCCACTACAGGTAACATTCTGTGAAGTAGCACCTTCAGAGGCACAGACAATATTTTCATTATTATAATCTCCAGGAGCTAAACCTGCTTTCATTCTCACATATACCGTAGCAGAAACACTTCCACTTGAAGGAGTATAAGATAAGGAATGTACAAAGGTTCCACCGCTGGTAGAAGATATCTCAAAATGTTTATCAGAATCTATGCTGACAGTTAGATTTGAGGTAAGATTAGAACCTGTTAAAGAAAAACTTTGTTCACTGGAAGGTCCATTACTTGCGATATAAGAAAATCCAGTAAGAGAAGCTGGAGCTACTGAAATTGTAGGTACTCCGGCTTCTGGATTAGCTACAATTGTAACATCGTCAATACCTAAAGCTTGAGCACTAGAAGTAGTAGTACCAGAAGTTACAGAATAGTTCCAGGCAAGATAGAGACTACTTCCGGATGCTAAAGAAACATCTAATGTCTGATTTGTTACATATTTTGTTTCACCTGGAGCTGAAGCATAACCTGCATTACCACTTTCAGGGTCCGATGTAAAAGAAGTTAAGAAATTTGAGCCAGCAGAAGTCCAGGTACTACCATCAGTGGAATAATACATTTGTATTGAAAAACCAGCTGAATTAGTACCCATCCGATATTTTTCTACATTATAACTTATAGTAAAGTTATTTATGGTAGAGGAACCATTATTAGTTAACTGTACATAGATATTTACACTTTTGGAAGCAGTACCAGAAGATATACCACCCACTGCTCTATCAGTAGCAGTATCCTCAGGACCAGCACCGAAGTTATAAATTCCATTTTGAGCGGTAGAAGACATATTATTGCCTGCCCTTAGTTCTGTTGCTGTTACAGCTGCTGAATAAGTACCCACACTACGAATACTTGTGTTCTTATCAACCTTCCAACCTGTAGGCATTGTTGCAGTTGCTGAGGTTCCAATCCCATCAAAATCCTGTGTTACAGTTCCACCTGCAGCAATATTCACACCATACAAAGCTACTAAAGTTGAAATTATGAGTAAACAACCAATCAAACTTATTTTTTTCATTTTTCTTACCTCACTTTCCTTTTATATACTTTATAAATTATACTATATTCTTAAGTTATAATTTGTCAAGTTTTTTTATCCGATTTCATTTATTATCTGATAAAATAAACCAAAGCCCGACAGAAAAGCCGGGCTTGCCATTTATTATTTATTTGAGATTACTTCATTAAAATAGCTTTAGTCTGATAGTAATCTTTTCCTGCTATCATTCTGATGCAATATATTCCATTGGGAACTGCTTTTCCATTATTGTCTGTACCATCCCATTCTATCCTATAATTACCTGCATTCTTTTCTCCCAAGGCAAAATCTTTAACTACCTGACCACGTGTGTTATAGATTATAATTTTAACTTCTGACTTATTAGCCAGACTGAAAGGTATGAATAATTGCGGATTGAAAGGATTAGGATATACATTATTTAATTCTGTGACCAGTGGAATAGAAGGAGTTGTACCCCCTGGCGCAGAGTTATACTCTATGGAAACAAAAGAAAGAATATAAATTGTTCCATCCATATCATTAGCTTGCAACCAGTAATAATAGGTTCCGCTTTGCGTTACTTCTTGATCCGTGTAAATATAAGCTTTGGGTTGAGAAGAATTAATGGCAGGAATTAAGGGACTTACTATCTGAGCAGTAGCTAGGTCATTTACATTATTACGCATAATATAATAACCCATCATCCCTGTTTCTGTCTGAGTTATCCAAGTCAAGTTTATATAATTCTGATTTGAAATAGCAGCCATAAAAGAGGTCAAAACAACTGGAAGAGGTGGCTGATCTTCTTGATATGTCCAAGAGGGGAAGGTAACTGTACTATTAGATTTAGTCCAATTATCATCGTTAGAAATAGAACTTAAAGCTGAAGCTTTTGATTCTATTATTTTTTCATTTGTATAATAACTATTATTATATGTTGAAGCAAAACAATGAGCTGTTGTACCATTAGTTAATCCAGTTGGCAAATAACTCGTACCTGCTACTATATTTCCAGTAGTAATCCATGAGGAAGTGGAAAAAGCATAAATTAATGTAGGTGAAGTTGAACTTCCTTGATACACGATTATCTGATCTCCTCCAGTAGCAAAAGCAGGGGAACTTGAGTAAGATATAGTTCCTTGTGTAACGGTCCAAGTTGTGCCATCGGAGGTTACTGTGATTATAGTACCTTTATTAATGCCTCCAGAAGGTACAGTCCAGGTTAATGTTCCTTCATTAGTATATAAAGCAGAACCTGTCCAGCCATTATCAGTAAACTTTATTTCCGTTCCTCCTAATATATTGGTGAGGGCTATAAAAGCGAATTTATCTGGATTATCACTTTGGAAACCTAAGATAGCAATATCACCAGGTTCCAATATCTGTTGGGTCAGAGTTTTTCCACTGGTTTGCGGGACATTCCCATCAGTTTTATAATTTATAGCTGAGCCACTATTGGTATAAGGATAAATCTTAAAGTAATAAGTAGTGTTTTCAGAAAGACTGGAAAAAGTGCAGGTTTGAGTTCCTTGAGCCACATTTTTGATTAAAGTTGCATCACTTTCGGGAGTACCATCTACCGGAACTATTATAGCATCAAAACTGACATTACTTCCCTTAATTAAGTATCCATCTGGTGCATATTTTGAAGCATCACTCCAGGTTAAAGTTAAAGAAGTTTTTGTAACTGAACTACAGATAAAATTGGTTACATGATTAGCAGGTTCAGGCTTGTAAACAGTTCCACTACAGGTAACACTCTGAGAAGTAGCACCTTCAGAGGCGCAAGTTATCGTCTCATCAGTACTATAAGTGCCCGGTTCCAACCCTGCTTTCATTCTCACATATACCGTAGCAGAAACACTTCCACTTGAATGAGTATAGGATAAAGATGAACCAAAAGTTCCACCAGAGGTAGAAGAAATTTCAAAATGTTTATCGGCAGAAATACTGACGGTTAGATTTGAGGTAAGATTAGAACCTGTTAAAGAAAAACTTTGTTCACTGGAAGGACCAGAACCAGCAACATAAGAAAATCCTGTAAGAGAAGATGGGTCTACAGAAATTGTAGGACTTCCGGCTCCTTGATTAGCTACAATTGTAACATCGTCAATGCCTAAAGCTTGAGCATTAGAAGTAGTGGAACCGGAAGTTACAGAATAGTTCCAGGCAAGATAGAGACTACTTCCGGCAGCTAAAGGTTGTGAAAGAGTTTTGTTGGAAACTGAGACTGTTGCTCCAGGAGCAGAAGCAAAACCATTACTGTTATCATCAGCAGCGAAGGAAGTTTTAAAATTATCACCTGCTGAGGTCCAGTTAGTCCCATCAGTAGAATAATACATCTGAATAGTAAAACCAGCAGAGTTACTGCCATTACGATATTTTTCTACATTATAGCTTATAGTAAAGTCAGATATGGCAGAGGAACCATTATTAGTTAACTTGACATAGATGTTTACACTTTTGGAAGCATCTTTAGAAGAGATACCTCCTACTGCTCTATCAGTTTCTGAGGTAGGGTCTCCCGCCGCAAAATTATAGATTCCATTTGTAGCATTATTAGGCATATTATTGCCTGCACTTCGTTCTGTTGCTGATGCAGCTGCGGAATAAGAACCCACACTACGAACAGTGTTGTTCTTATCAACTTTCCAATCTGTAGGCATTGTTGCAGTTGGAGAAGTTCCAAGCACATCAAAATTCTGGGTTACAGTTCCACCTGCAGCAATATTCACACCATACAAAGCTATTAAGGTTGAAATTATGAGTAAACAACCAATCAAACTTATTTTTTTCATTTTTCTTACCTCACTTTCTTAATTTTTTCATATAATTATACGATATTCAGTATTACTAATTTGTCAAGTTTTTTCCTAGATTTTTGATATAATCTTAGAAAAATTTCTGATATGAGTTTATTAATGTATTTATACCTTAGTATATAGCGTTTTATTTAATATCGTTCTCTGCTCTTTGAGGGAAAAATAACAAAAGAAATATATAGGAGGGATTTTTTGAAATTTGTTATCTGTATTCATAAATCATCCAGCCATCTTTTCCTAAAGCGAGGAAGATTAAATCATTACCCAGGGCTACATCATAGACAGACATAGCTGGATAGAGGGTATTGAGGTCTTCTATTTTTAAGGGATTTTTGATACCGTAGATTTTCACGCCCCCTTGTCCTAATGCTACAAAGAGTCGGTCGTTATAGATTTCCAGGTCTTGAATTTCATTGGAGAGATACATCAGGTTAATCAGACGAGGATGTTTCATATCGGCAACATTGATAGCGAGGAGTTTTTTTCCTGCACCAATCCAGATGATATTACCATATTTAGCCAGAACTGTTGCATCAGCGATTTCATAATTGACACCAAGACTGATGGGAAACTGGAGGTCGGAGATATCTATGGTTACAAGTCCAAAATCGTTCAAGGCATAGATATAGGGATATTCTGCCAGAAGGTCGCGAATACCCCATTTTTCAGAAAAGGTGGACTTGAGTTCCCGCATTCCTCCTCTTCCGATGTCAATGATATCAATACCTCGGAACCTATCAGCCACATAGAGAATAGAGCCTTCTCGGGCAATTTTATTACCGATAACAGTAGTAGTGAAGAATATTTTCCCTGGATAGGAAAGAGTATCCACAGAAGTGACGGTATTGGAAGGTTCTTCACTGCAGACATAGAGATGATTATCTCCTAAAAGGTTGAGGTCTTCAATCAAAGCGGAAGAAGTGAAAACAGCTTCCAAACGAGGTGACCAAGGATTGAATATAGAATAAATCCAGATAAAGTTTTGATTACGGAGAATAACTAAATCTTGCTGATAATCCACATTATAGGGTTGAATATTTTTTAGATGCACTAAAGGACGAGGAATACGGTCATCAATAGCATAGCCGGAAACCAGTAGGGTCATTATCAGCAGTAAAAGTAGAGCTTTTTTCATTATTCACTCCTTCCAGGTTGAAAAACCTGTAGCAATAACAATTGCTTTTTCTTTATACTTATAGGGAAGAGATTATCCTGCATTAAGAAAGCAGTTGCTTGATGATATCGGAAGGTTTAATTCCTTCTGCTTCAGCGGCAAAGGAAACCAGAACCCGATGGGTGAGTACAGGTAAAGCCACAGCGCGAATATCTTCTTCGGCAGGAGTCAATCTTCCATTTAGAGCAGCTCGAGCTTTTGCTGCTAAAACAAGATATTGACTGGCACGAGGTCCTGCACCCCAGTTTATCCATTTTGTTATTTCAGGTCTACTTTCTGGTGTTCCAGGACGTGTGCTACGAGCAAGTTTAACAGCATATTCCAGGATATGTTGGCTAACCGGCATAGTTCTTATAGCCGCTTGATACTGGAGTATTTTTTCTGCAGAAAGTAAAGGTAAAGGTTCCTCTTGAGGGACTCCTGTAGTATTTTGCACAATGGTCAATTCTTCTTCATAGGAAGGATAATCAATATTGATATAAAGCATAAAACGGTCTAATTGCGCTTCCGGCAAAGGATAGGTTCCTTCCTGTTCAATAGGATTTTGGGTTGCCATCACAATAAAAGGTAAATCCAGAGGTCTGGTGGTATTTCCGCTACTTACTTGATATTCCTGCATAGCTTGAAGCAAGGCAGCTTGAGTTTTGGGAGGGGTTCTATTAATCTCATCTGCCAGAATTAGGTTAGCAAAGATAGGACCTTTAATATATTGAAATTCACGGCGTTCACTATCTCTGGAAGTGACTAAGATATCCGAACCAGTGATATCAGAAGGCATAAGGTCGGGAGTAAATTGAATGCGTCCGAAAGTTAAATTTAAAGCCTTGGCAATAGTTGAAATGAGGAGTGTTTTTGCTAATCCGGGCACACCTTCAATCAACATATGTCCATTAGCAAACAGTCCAATGAGGACCTTGTCTATAACTTCATCCTGACCGACTATAGTTTTGCGAATCTGAGCGAGTAAATCCTCTTTTACCTGTTTTAATTCCTGAATTTTTTGAATCATTTCTTCACTGTTCATAAATCTTTTCTCCACTTAATACCGCTTTTAGAACCTGACGACCACTAAGGGTAATAGAGACCAGTCCAATAACTCCAATCAGGATGGCGGTTAACATATGTGCAAAAGCCATAATTGCTGATGCATCCTCTCTTGTCAATGCAAAACCTACGGAAAAGATGATTATCATCATCCATTCGTTGCTACCTAATTGAGCTGGAGGTTGAGGTATGGCATAAGAAAGATTGATTAAAGTATAGCCAAAAAGGACTTTTAAGAAAGGATAATCAATGCCAAAAGCAAGAAATAGGAGATAGAAATACAACCCATCCAGAAAAACACCTAAAGCAGTAAGTAGAAAAGAATTGAGTAAACGCGTCCAATGATGTTCAAAAATATTCAAACCTTGGACAAAGATGCTGATATAATTATTGACTTTAGTCTTGAGTTTCTTTGGTAACCAGGAAAATAAAACTTGAAGGAATCTAACCACTTTATCTTTTTGCCAGACTGATAATAATAGAACAGCCAGAGAAACAGCAAAAACCAGACCCAGAAGTATGAGTAAAATAATCAGACCCTGCGAGAATTTAACTTTTAGAAGTGGTATCATTAAGAGGACAAAGAATATTCCAAGAGTGTCAAAAGTCTTATCTATAAAGATAGAAGGTAGCACGCTGGTAATAGAATTCCCGTGATTGTGCTTAACAAACCAGGCTTTGACTAATTCTCCTGCTCGGATAGGAATAAGATAATTAACCCAGTTTCCGCCCATACTATAAAGATAGGTTTTCCAGATAGAAATTGAGGTCTGTTTGCTCAAAAGGATATTCCAACGCAAGCTACGAATGAAATAAGCTGCCAGATAGGAAATAGTAGCCCAGAAAACTAAGCGGGTATCAATTCTTTTCATCCGAGCTACAAGTTCATTAAGGTCAATATAATGCAGCCAAAGAATGATGAGCACAATACCTATAATTAAGCCAATAATCAGATATAGAATTCGTTTACGAGACATAGTTTATTGCCAGCGATATTTTTTGCACATCTATAACAATTTCAGCTTTAAAAAGAATTCAGGGTGCAAAAATCATATAATAATGATGAGCCCAAACCTTTTTAAAAGCATCAGGAGCAGTCTTTTCCAGCCATTGGTAACGACGCATCCTTGGAGCAAAATCAAGGTCTTTACCAGAATAATAATCCAAAATAGAGGATGATTCTTTATCTGGTTGTTCCTTAAAGATTTTTGAGATAGGAAGTTGAGGAAACCATTTTTTTAAAAGCTCTTCTTTAGTCATACCTATATCAGGCCAGGGTGGACAATCAAAATATCCTGAGTCCACCAGATACCAGTCTAATTTCTTGAGAATATGAATAATGGAAGGTGGGTCTATGAAACTAAGTTTGATTTGAGGATATTTTTCTGGAGTATAATCCTTTATCTGCATTTTAAAACCAAGACCATTACGATTGGGGATACTAATAAAGATAACTTGAGACGTAACTCTGGATAATTCTTTAAGGAAGTGGGATAAATCAGGAACAAACCAAAGAGCAGAAAAAGAGAAACTCATATCAAAGGATTTATCCGGGTAATTAAGTTTGTGGAAATCTGGATTATGAACCGGATTAAAATTGCGACCAAGCTTTTTCCAAAGGTCTGTAATTAAGTCCAATCTATGTAAGTCATTATCTTCCAGGGTGATATTCAATCCCAAATCAGCCAGATTCAAAAGATTGATACCGCTTATGCCCGTAAAACCAAAGGAAGGACTTTCCAGTACATTATGGACATTATAATTATTTACCGTCTGAAATAAAAGGTCATTGAGGACAATCCGTTCATAGGAAGAACCCAATCCTTCATAAGGATTAGAGAAGAACTTTTCCCAGTCGTTAATAATTGGAATAGCCATTATTTCTTCAAGATATCATCAATGATGATGCGAATATCAGGAATAGTAAAAGTGGGAGGAAGGTTCATCATATCATAGGTGTTATCCACATAATAGAACCAGGAATGAGAAATAAGTTGAAAGCGACTGGTCCAGAGTTCATTTTTCAATTTACGGGCAATAGATTCACCTAAAGCAAAAAGATTTCGGTCTAATTTTAAAATAGTATTATAGTTCTTGCCGTGAATTTCACGAGAGATAAAATCCGCCAGATTCCTTAACTGAACAGGTTCACGATCTGCCACATTAAGTGCCAATCCTGGAGTATATTCATTTTTTAAAAGCCAGATGAAAGCACGAGTTATAGTATTCACATTACAAAGATGAATCCAGATGCGTTTATTAATAATAGGGAAAAGCTTTTTTTGAACCAGGTTCACCATCTGATAAGGGAAACCATAATCTCCTGGGCCATAAGTGATAGAAGGACGAAGGATGGCAGCATTTAGACCTTTTAATACAGCTTGATTTATTATCCTTTCACTTTCTATCTTAGTCCAGTGATAAAGGCTATCAGGATTGCGTTCCGTTTCATTGGTGGCAGGTAATTCTTTGGGTATAACTCCAAAAACTCCCACAGAAGAACAATAAATGAACCGAGAACCGTGTTTTTGACAATGTTCAACAAATTGCTCCGTGCTATAATAGTTAGCTTTAATATAGATATCACGAGGGAATTTGCGTCCCCCTCTCAGAGCACCTATATGCATTACTACATCAAAACTATTTTTCTTCAGATAATCATAAAGTCTTTCTGTATCGGCTAAATCAATCTGTGCCAGTTCAACAGAACTTCTAAAAGATGAGAACCGCTCTAAAGCAGTGTTTGGTCTAATGAGAGCGGTAATTTCATAATCCAGTTGTTCTTTTAAAATAGAATTTAAGACAGATCTGCCAATTAAGCCCGTTACACCCGTTATCAGTAATCTTTGCATTTAACCAAAAATCCTTTCCCAGAAAGATTTATGATGATGATGATGATGCGAAGACTGTATATATACATAGAATAGAGGTATCTGCTCATCATTAATAATCATTTGGGGAAAATCCTGAGTGAGTAATTGAACCGTATGTTCATCAATCCTTTCTTTAATTAACTTTATGGCTTGAGGGAATAAATTATTGGGTTCATTGGCATGACTATCAGAACCCAGCAGATGTGCCCAACCGTTATCTAAAAGTACCCAAGCAGTTTGGCGAACCTTTTCTCCATATTTTCCTAAAAGACTGCCAGCATTAATCTGGAGATAGATATCTTTTTCCATCAGCTCTTTGGCATTATGAGGTTTATGCATAATGCTTACATACCTTTCAGCGTGTGCCAGAACTGGACGATAGCCATTTCTCAAAAGGGGATAGATATTTTCATAAAAGTCCTTGGGAAGACCATTTAAATCTGATTCAATCAACACATAATGAGAGTTTCCGAGTGTTAGATTAAATCTTTCAATATCAGTTAAAGAAGTAGGATTGAGGAGAACTTCAAAACCAGGATATAAAGTAATATTTATTTCTTCTTTCTGGACTTGGGATTGCAGCTCTTCAAATCTATCATCGTATAAAGCACGGTCATATTGATAAAGACCAGGAAGATAATGTGAAGTAAGAAAAGCGTGAGTTATGCCATCCTCCACCATCTGCCGTAAAAGCTTTAGAGATGTTTCAAAGGAAGAAGACCCATCATCAATATTCGGTACTAAATGACAATGTGTATCTATCATAGCTCAGGGTATCCGTTCCTGAATCATTTGCACAAATTCCCTGAGAGCTTCATTATGGGGAAATGGTTTTATCAAATCTTCCGCTTCGGAAAGAAGTCTTTCCACCTCTGTACGGGTTTTATCAAATCCCATCAAACCAGTATAACTATTACGTGAAGTAGGCGTTATAAATTGCTCCTCAAAATCCAGGTCTTCTACACTACGAGAATAATCAGCAGTAATATCTTCAATCATCTGATAAGCCATACCAAGATTAGAGGCAAAGGATTTCATAATTATATGCACACTATCATCTGCACTGGCAAGAGTGCAAGCCATATCGGCAGCAGCTTCTAAAAGAGAGCCCACTTTTTTCAAATCTATATAATGTAGAGTATTCATTTTCATTACTTTGTGCTTGCTTTCCAAAGCCACAGCCTGTCCTCCAATTAAGCCATAAGAACTTGCACTATTAGACAAGATACGAATACAGGTCAGCGCTTTAGAAGGAGGAGAAATTTGTCCTAAAACCTCAAAAGCAAGTGTGTAAAGTGCATCACCAGTAAGAATAGCAGTAGCATTTCCAAATTTAGTATGCAGCGCAGGTTGAGAGCGCCGCTCTGTTCTATTCATTATTATAGGTAAATCATCATGCACCAGTGAAGCATTATGAACCAGTTCCACAGCAGTGGCTGCTTTTAAAGCCTGGGGTAAACCAGTATTTTTTCGCATTCTCATCAACATTTCATATATAGAAAGCAAAAGCAAAGGACGCCAGCGCTTTCCGCCAGAAAAAACAGCATAATGCATAGCTTGTTTTAACTGTTTATTCGGTCCAGATTGAGTTCCCAGATATTCCTTCAAGCTGGTTTCAATCATATCTAATCTACTTTCAATATATTTTTGTAATAGCAAGTTATTCTCCTGAAGGCTGTTACTTTGATTTGTCTATTATTATAAATTCATTAAACGATAAAGGGTATTATTGTCAAGTTTTTTGTTCCGGTTTTAATAAAAAAAATTAGGGAGATTTTACAATCTCCCTGTTTTGCTATATATATAAAATGATTGGATTATAAAGGTAGGCTTATTCTCTTACCTGTTTTAGCTGAAAGATAGATAGCTTGAACAATTTCAACGGACTTGCGTCCATCACGACCATCGGTTAGAGGTTCTGCTCTTTTTAGAAGAACATCCACCACATTCCGATAATAAGGATTATGCCCGAATCCATATACATTAGGGGGTTGATAGTTAGCCTCCTCCACAATACGGTCATCATCATCATATTCTTCAAATTCCCACTTTTCAATCTTATTAACTGCCACTCCTCCTACTTTAACCGTACCTTTTTCACCTATAATAGTGATAGAACCTTCAAAGTTTTTGGGATAAGTGAGCATTGTAACATTCAAAGTGGCAATAATACCAGAACGGAAATGCAAAATAGCACAACCCGTGTCCTCTGCTTCAATATGACGAGCCATCGTGGCAGTGTAAGCCATCACACTGCCGACATTTCCTAAAAGCCAGTAAAGAGCATCTACATAATGACTTGCTTGATTTAAAAAAGCGCCACCATCAAATTCCCATGTTCCACGCCATTTAGCGGCATCATAATAGGATTGAGGTCTTTGCCAGAATACATTGGATTGAGCCATATAAATACGGCCAAAACGACCCTTATCCACTGCTCGTTTAAGCAGTTGCATGGTGGTATTGAGACGGTTTTGTTTCACTACGAAAAGCTGAACATTATTTTCATCACAAGCGTGAATAAGTTTATCTGCACCTTCCACATTGATTGCCATAGGCTTTTCAGTAATTACATTAATTTTGTGATTGGCAACATCTATACCAATGGAAGGATGAAGACCACTTGGGGTGCAAATACTGACGGCATCAAGTTGTTCTTTATCCAGCATCTTATGATAATCCGTATAAACTGAAGGAATATTATAGGTTTTAGCAGCTTCTTCTGCTCTTTCACGAATAATATCCGCTACCGCTACATATTCTGCCTCCGGAATTTGTGATATAGCTTCAAAATGATTTTTAGAGATGCGTCCACATCCTATTAGACCCAACCGTAATTTTTCCATCTATTTCTCCTTATTTTTAATATAATCTAAATACCAGGTGCACATTTCGGAAATACTTTCCTCAATGCTCTTTCTTTGGACAAAACCCTCTTGCCTGATTTTCTGAGAACAGAAATTAGTCGCCATTGATAATTTACGCATTCTGTCACTATTGATTGGAATGTCAATAGAAAAAAGTTTTGCGGGTATATCAAACAATTTACCTATAAAAATTGCTAACCAATCTGGGATAGTTATCTTAGGCATATGAAAACCAGGATTAGCAGCTATGATATGCATAAGTTCATTCAAAGTTATATAAGGTTCATCCACACAGTTGAAATGCTGATAACCAGGCTTAAGTAAGCTCATAGAAAAAAGTATCATATCAATTACGGTATCCAGAGAAACAATGCTTTTAACATAATCGCCTTTGCCCACAGTGAACAGAGGTGTGCGATGAAGAGTATCTATTAATTTATAAATATTAGCGAAATTATGAGGTCCATAAATAGCAGTGGGACGAAGAACAATAAGCTCATTTTCAGGATTCTTTTTTTGCCACTCAATACATAACAATTCTCCGCCCAGTTTGGATTCACCATATGGATTATCTGGATTATAAGGAGTGTCTTCATCAGCTCTGCCTTGAGGATGTCCAAAAACGGAAACTGTACTGATATAGATAATTTTATGAATGTCAGCTTGTTCAGCGAATTCTAATAATACCTGAGTTCCATACTGATTATGACTGAAATATTCCTCTCGGGATATTCCAAAATCGTGTTTTGATGCTGCACAATGAATTATCAGCTTAATTGGACGGTTATATTTTTGATAAAAGATATCTTGGACTTTTTCTAAATCTTTACTGGAACGAATATCACCTATAACCGTTTCTGGATGAGGTTTTGCATCACAATGAGAACTTATATCAATTCCTATCACCTTATGATTTAACTTTTCCAATTCCCACATTAAGCGAGAACCTACAAAACCATTACTTCCAGTAACCAGTATATTCATTGGATATTATCTCCTCTTTAGTTTTAAACCACTTTAAATCTTATAATTTGGAAATATTTTTGAATAACTTAATGTTCAATATAATCCCCTTTTATCCTTAAAAAGAGATTGAATATAAACTGTCAATTTAAAAGAATCTCAGTAATAATGGTAAAAAAAATCTTAGGATTTCAGCAGTCTTCATTAATCATTAAAAAGGTTAGAAGATTTTTTAGAAGGAGTGCTATTATATAAATTTTCTAAATCTTTAAATAAGCGATTCATACTATATTTGGAAAGCACCTCTTCAGCCGCTTGCTTTCTTAAATAGTCAAGATTCTGGAAATTATCCACGCAAAAGATTATTTGTTCAGCAATAGCTTGTGGGTTAGCATCACATAAAAAACCATTTTCCCCATTTTTTACAAAGTCCGGGACTCCACCAACTGGAGTAGCGATTACAATCTTTTGAGAAGCCATAGCTTCAAGAAGGGAGACAGGTGTTCCTTCGTTTATAGAGGTTAAGCACACAATATCCACTGAGCCATATATTAATTTTAAATCTTCTATGAAACCTGGGAAAGTGAAATAATCTTGTATTCCTAATTGATTTACCAGCTTCTTACAATCATCGGTTAATTCTCCATCTCCTATTATGAGGAAATGGACATTATTTCTTTGTTTCAGCACTTCGTTTGCGCTATAAATAAAAAGAGCTGGATTTTTTATGGCTGTCACTCTACCTATGAGGGCAGTAGTAATTTTGTCCTTATCTATGTTTAACTTTTTTCTTAATTTGAATTCATTATCATAAGGTAATAATCTGGAAAAATCAAAACCAAGAGGAATAATAGTTATTTTATCAGATTTAGCAATTTTAAATCTAATCAGATCTTCTTTTTGTCGTTCCGAAATTGCGATGATTTTAGTAGAAAATCGGGCAAGAAATCTTTCTATTTGAATGAAAAATTTGGTTTTAAGAGGAGAGAAATATCCTTCAAAAGTATGTCCATGAAAAGTATGATAAATCTGAGGAACTCCAGTTAAAATTGCGGCTAACCGTCCTAAAGTCCCAGCTTTAGAGGTGTGAGTATGCACTATATCAGGTTTCTCTTTTTTTAGAATTTTTATTAATTGTACTTCTGCTAAAAAATCATCCCATAGCGAAATCTCCCGTCCCATATGTTTAATAATTATGGGTTCTATGCCATATTGTTTTGGCAGGTAAATCATATCTCCTTCATTTTCACCAGGAACCCCTGACAATAAAATTGTCTCCCAATTATCATTATTAAAATGATAACTTAGTAAGCTAACATGAACTGAGGTACCACTAATACATAGTCTTGAAATTATTCTTACAATTTTCTTTTTTCTTTCTTGCATATCTTTCTTATTTTTAGACTGAACTCCACAAGTTCTTATAATCATTTGTGGTCTTAGAAATAGAAAAATATTTTTCTACCTTCAAAATTGCTTCCTTACCAATTTTATTGCGTTGCTCTTTGGACATATAGATATACTTTTCTACGCATTTTACCAAAGATTGATAATCATAAGGTGGGAAAACCGTTAAAGCTTCTGGGAAAAGATGGGTGTAAAAAATAATATTGGTACTTACACAACAACAACCAGCAGCTAAAGCTTCAATAAGAGAAATGGAAAATGACTCGGAAATGGAAGTTAAAACAAATATATCAATAAGAGAAAGAATTTCAGGTATATCCTTCCTTTCTCCTAATAAATGAATTCTATTTAATTGCTCAGAAGTCAGGTCTCTTAGTTCATTTGAAAATTGAGAGAGATTAACATCTCTACCTGCAACAATAATATGAAGATTTGGATGTTTTTTAATTAGCAAAGAGGAAGATCTAAAAAAGGTCCTGTAATCTTTTACTGGATGATTTCTGCCTACTGTTCCCATAATTACTGCTTCAGAAGGAATATTTAACGAATAGATGAGTTTTTTAGCTGCTTCTTCATTTCGTTTAAATAAAGAAGTATCTATGCCATTATAAATAACCTGCATATGGTTGTTTTTATAACCATAGCTAATATGTTCCTTTTTAATAAATTCGGAAACAAATACAATAGCTTTAGGTAGACGAGATAGAAGAGCAGTGAATTTTAAAATTAGAAAATGTTTTAAAGATTCATGAACATAATTTTCAGCTGAATGATGAACTGTCCAAAAAAGTTTGCCTCTACCCAATGTGAGCAAATATAGGAAAGTTGCTAACATATTTCCATGATACATCCATCCCTGTAAAATCGTATCTGGTTTCTTATATAATAATTTAATGGTTCTAAATAAAGAAATTGGATTTAATTTAAAGACTTCAGCACCAGTTGATTTTAGCTCTGATTTATATGTTCCCTTCCCAATAATATAAATAATAATAATTTTATATTTATTATCCAATTCCTTTACGAGATTCAGCAGTAAAGATTCTGCTCCTCCACAGTCTATACTGGTTGAACAGAAAATTAAATGTGTCATCTATGTCCTTTTTCTATATTTAATAAGGGTATCACGGACTGTTTCTGCTCTTTTTTGCCAGCTATTCTCTTTTTTTATCAATTCTATGTGAGCACACATTTGTTTATAATCTTCTTCAGAGGGTATATTTTGCAACCATTCAGTTAATGCTTCTACAGAATGAGGTATTGGATAGCCGATACCAAGTTTTTTTACCAGGGCTCCAGAATAATCCGATTCATTGCATATAATCGGTAAATTATGTCCCACATATTCAAATAATTTATAGGGAAGAGCATAATTTCTATATTCATCATCAGGGAAATAAAAAAAGGCATATTTAGCATAAGAAAGGAAATCCTGTGCCTCTTCATTGACTAAATGTAAAATTTTAATATTAGGACTAAGAAATTGCTCATAATATGATTTATTTTTTTCCCAACTTTTTTCAGGAATACAGATTCTTAATTCATATTGGGGAAATAGATTAAAAGTTTGCATTAAAACTTTAAGATTATGCCTGCCGGGTTCAATCTCTCCGATATAAGCAAAATAATTATTAGGAGAGTCATAATGTTGGTAGGACAAATCAACACCCGAAGGAAGAAAATGGAACTCTAATCTATCATCTAAATATTTAATCTTTTTTAATAGTTTATCATATTGATCACCAGGAAAATAGATTATATTTAGATAATGATTATATATTTTTAAATCAAGTTTATGGAAAAAATTAGCATAGTATGTTTTGATCTTTCCAAAACGATGTATTTCCGGGAAAGCCCAATAGAAATCTCGATAAAATAATCCTATAGGAATTCCCTTTCTTTTAGCTAATGCAAATAGTTTTACATCAGTTAAGGGATGAGTAGGAAGATGATGAGATTCAGTCAATTGCATTGGTAAAGTTGAAGATTCACTATATAAAAAATCATAGTTTTCTCCTAACTCTATTCTTCTTTTTAATTCTTTGATCTGTCTATTTCGTTCAGCTGCAGTACCTGTGATAAAAAAAACATTATAACCCGTATCTTCAAAAGCTTTTTTCATTTTGCGAGGGCGAATTTCTGAAGCTGCTACTGATTCATCAATCATTTTCCAGGGTATATGCATAATGCAATTCATATTTATTAAATCCATTATTAAATATTTATCTCATATTATACTTATCATGTTACATTATTTGTGTTGCAATGTTATGTGAGACATAGCTAAGACTTTATTTTGAATCATTTAGTAGATCAAAACTTATAATTTTCTATGATATTATATCCTATCATAATTGTCAAGATAAAATTAGAACATAAATTTCTATCTTTTTCTTGGGTAAAAATTCATGGGTTATTCATTGAAATTAAAACTTCCAACCCTTGTTCTAATATAGAAATTTCATAGAATCTATCTTTAAAAGAAAGCATGGAATAAGAAATATTTGACAGTCAATATGCTTTTTTAATTGTGAACTTAATCTAATAATCTAAAAACTATAATAGACTAAACCATCCTAAAGGGAGTAAAAAATAGATGGCTGGAATTAATCTGAAAAAGAATATCTTGATGGGAGGAAGTTTCCGTGCCATTATAATGATTTTTTCCTTTTTTTGTAGTTTAATAACTGCCCGTTACTTAGGTGTAGAATTAAAAGGTGAATACAGTTATCTTGTTACCGTTGGTGGTTTTTTGTGGATGATTTTAGATTTAGGAGTTTATCGTAGTTATCCTTATTTGATTAGAAAATATCCAGATAAAATTTATAACCTTTTTAAATGGGCAACACTTACCTTTATTCTGGAAGCTATAATTCTATCAGTTCTGGGAATATCTTTGCTTAAAGTCTGGAGCAAAATATTAGATTATAATTTTAAACCTGAATATATGTTACTTTTTATCGGTTATATTACACTATCCAAATATTTTATGCAAATGCAAAGCATATATTTGGGGATGAATAAAATATTAATCCAATCTTTAGGAGATATATTAAACTCTGGATTGTGTTTATTATTTTTTCTTTTAGCTTTCATTTTTATAAAGAATGGAGATCGTTTATCAGTTATCTTTATAGCTACATTGATGGCAGTAGCTATTGCTATAATTTATTTCCTTATTAATTCTAAACCGAGAACTTTACCAAAAGGTTTAAACTTTAAGTTCATTACTTCTGCCTATAGTTACGGTATCAGAGTATTTCTATCTTCTATAATAATTATGTTATTGATCAGGGTAGATATTGTTTTGATAAAGCGGATGTTGGGTTTCCGTGAGGTGGGAATTTATTCTATTGCTGCTCATATTGTAGATATGTTGCAAGTTGCTTCCAATTTAGTGGGAGGTTATTTATTCGTAAAACTATCTGATACCGATGATGATTTTACTAAATGGCAATTAATGAAAAAGATTATGATGCTTTTTGGGGCTTTTTTAACTGTCGCTAATCTTGCTTTTGTGCTTTTAGGTAAAATTTTATTACGTATTCTTTATGGTATAGATTTTGTTCCAGCTTATGGTGTTTATTTATGGTTAATTCCGGCAAGTTATGGACTTAGTTTCGGTTCATTTTTCAATAATTATTTGAACAGCAAGGGATTCCCTCCTATTACTATTCTTATACCAGCTATTTCACTGGGCTTGAATATAGGATTAAATCTTCTACTGATACCACGTTGGGGATTAATAGGTGCTGCTATAGCCAGTGGTATTGCTTATTTATTATGGTTTTTCTTAATTATTATTTATGAGCAAAGAAGAACAAAAGGTGCAATGTTGCCAGTGCTTATACCTTCCAAACAGGATTGGAAAGATTTCTGGGAAGAAGGGAAGGCTACTTTAAATACAGCACTTTCTCATCTTCACAAAAATAGAAGCAAGGACTAAGATGAGAAAATTGTCAATAAGAATAAAGCCTCATTTTCTCAGCTACTAAGTATTAAACTGTACAATTAATAAGTAATTAAGCTTACATTCATTCTTTTAGGTAAGATTGTTAGCAATGAAATGAAAGCATAGAATAGTAGTGATTTTAATAACAAAGTATTAAGATTCTGAGATGAATTTCTGAGTTTCTACTGGAAAATAAAAGACCCTGCTCAGTTAAAGCAGGGTCTTATTGTTTAATTGTTATTTATTTAGACTAAACCTTGGTCGCACATTGCATTGGCAACTTTCATAAAGCCAGCAATATTAGCACCCTTCACATAATTTATGTATCCATCAGGCTCTTTTCCATGTTCCACACAGGCTTTATGAATATTCTTCATAATTTCATGCAAACGAGCATCAACTTCTTCACGTGGCCAGGAAAGGTGCATTGCATTCTGGGTCATTTCCAGTCCACTGGTTGCGACTCCTCCAGCATTTGCAGCCTTGCCAGGGGCAAAGAGAATTTTTGCTTTCTGGAATGCTTCAATAGCTTTAGGAACGCAGGGCATATTTGCACCTTCAACCACGCAGATACATTTGTTATTAATCAGATTCATAGCATCTTGTTCATTCAATTCATTTTGCGTGGCACAGGGCATAGCTACATCAACAGGAACTTCCCAAGGATGTTTTCCAGGGAAGAATTTAGCTGAAGGATATTTGTCAGCATAATCCTTAACCAGGTCTCTATTAGAATTACGCATTGTTACCATAAAATCTATCTTTTCACCAGAAACACCATCTTCATCATAGATATATCCATCTGGTCCAGAGAGGGTAACGACCTTCCCGCCTAAATCATTAACTTTTTGTACTGCACCCCAGGCAACATTTCCAAATCCAGAAACAGCAACTCGTTTTCCATTTAGTGTCTCTCCAATAGTGTTAAGAACTTCTTCAGTGAAATAGACAATTCCAAAACCAGTGGCTTCAGGACGGATGAGACTACCACCCCAATTAATACCTTTTCCAGTAAGAACTCCAGTAAATTCGTTCATTAGCTTCTTGTAATATCCAAAAAGATATCCAATTTCCCGAGCACCAACTCCAATATCACCAGCAGGTACATCAGTATTAGGTCCAATATGGCGGAAAAGTTCAGCCATAAAAGATTGGCAGAAACGCATAATTTCTTCGTCAGATTTTCCGCGAGGATCAAAATCTGATCCACCCTTACCACCACCTAAGGGTAAGGAAGTTAAACTGTTTTTGAATATCTGTTCAAAACCGAGAAACTTGAGCACGGATAGATTAACACTGGGATGAAATCTCAAACCACCTTTATAGGGTCCAATAGCACTATTAAATTGGACACGATAGCCACGTTGAACATGGACTTCACCCTTATCATCCATCCAGGGAACGCGGAAAATGATTACCCGTTCGGGCTCAACTAAACGCTCTAATACATTAGCTTTTACAAAACGAGGATTGCTTTCATAGACATCCCATATGGATTCTACTACTTCGCTAACTGCCTGAATAAATTCTGGTTCACCAGGATTCTTGGCTTCCACTTTTGCCATAAATTCTTGAAAGGTCATTTCTTCCTCCATTTTATTATTTTATATTTTAATCCATTTAAAATTACATTATAAAAATGTCAATGGTTTACCTGCAATATCTTGTCTACTTTAGGTGCGCGAAGACGGTGTGCAGTTGGAAATCCTGAACCTAAAAGGGGACGAAGATAATATTTAAAAGCATCAGTCACTCCATTTCCACTCTCATTAATATATTCATCTGGCATATGACGAGTCTTTCCTGCTATATCCGAAAGATTTTCTAACTGATAATTTACCGAATAGAATCCAGTGCGTTGTATGGAAATAGAACCATCCAGATTATACCAGATAGCATAATGAGCAGCTCTTTCACCAACTTCTCTTGCTTCTCTTTGATCTACATCAGAAACGCATCCGATAAAGGAACGCTGAAGATAACCAAAGGTATCTGAACGAACTCTCTTTATTTTGAGTCGGGTGCGAACTAAATCACTTAATAAATCTCCCAAAACTCCAGTCCCAGAAAGCTGAACATTGCCATGAGCATCAACTTCGGTATTTTTACTTAAAATAGTCATCATAGGGACTCCATTTTCATCCACAATTCCTTCTGAAACGGCGACTACACATCTTCCATAGCGGTCATAGACTTTCTGCACATCTCGTAAAAATGTTTCTTGATTAAATGGTCTTTCCGGCATATATATGAGATGCGGTCCATCATCGGGATACTTTTGTGCTAAAGCAGAAGCGGCAGTAAGAAATCCTGCATTTCTTCCCATTACCACACCTATATATACTCCAGGTAAGGCACGATTGTCAAGATTAACTCCAGTGAAAGCAGAAGCTACAAACCTTGCAGCAGAACCATAACCAGGGGTGTGATCACTTAATACCAGGTCATTGTCTATGGTTTTAGGAACATGAATTGCCCTGAATTCATAATCTGCTTTATCTGCTTCCTCATTAACGATGCGAACCGTATCAGCAGAATCATTTCCTCCAATATAAAAGAAATAGCGAGCATCGTAAGCTTTCAGCACTTTAAAGATTTCTTTGCAGTATTTCTCATCTGGTTTATCCCGGGTTGAAAGTAGGGCAGAAGAAGGGGTGTTGGCAACTTGTTCCAGATTGTGGGTAGTTTCCTGAGTAAGATCAACAAATTCCTCATCAACAATCCCCCGAACTCCATATAAAGCACCATAGACTCGGGTGACCTGAACAAACTTTCTTGCTTCCAGAGTTATACCTACTAATGATTGGTTAATGACAGCTGTAGGTCCTCCTCCTTGAGCTATAACCACTTTGCCTTCCAATTTCATTGGCTAACCTCCAGTTTTTCTATAAATTATAATAGTATTTATAAACAGAAAAGTATGAAAACCTTTTTATCTTTGCGCACTTAATTGTCCAGAAGAAAATGCTTGCCTAAATGTAAGGACTGCAAAACTAGGTATATGGAGTTTAATTTATGAATTATATAGTACTTGCAAGAAAATATAGACCTCAAACTTTTGCCGAAGTTTATGCCCAAGAGCATATTACTGAGGTTTTACAGAATGCTATTCTGAGTAAACGTATTGCGCATGCCTACCTTTTCACTGGACCCAGAGGTGTAGGGAAGACCTCTATGGCAAGAATTCTGGCTAAAAGTCTGAATTGTGTTGAAGGTCCGACTATTACTCCTTGTAATAAATGCCATAATTGTGTAGAGATTGCCTCAGGTATTTCAGCAGATGTGATAGAAATTGATGGTGCTTCCAACACAGGTGTAGATGATATTCGTGAACTACAACGAGAACTTCTTTATGCTCCCAGTCAATCTCCTTATAAGATTTATATTATTGATGAAGTTCATATGCTTTCCAAAAATGCCTTCAATGCACTTTTGAAAACATTGGAAGAGCCCCCAGACAATGTTATCTTTATCTTTGCTACTACTGAACCTTATAAAGTATTGCCAACTATCATTTCTCGTTGTCAGCGTTATGATTTTAAGCGAATACCGATTGATGCTATTGTTAAAAGAGTTGGTGAAATTATGCAGGAAGAGAATATTGAAATTGATGCAGAATCTCTCCATTTAATTGCCAGGAAAGCAGATGGAAGTCTACGAGATGCTCTATCTTTAGCTGACCAGGTGCTCTCCTATTGTGGAAATAAAGTTACTATTGATAAAGTTCGTGATATTTTTGGCTTGATTCCCACTCAAATCTATTGCAACATTATGAAACTCCTCCATTCCAAAAATAATGCAGGCTTATTACAGCAACTTCAGCATATCTTTGAAGGTGGGGCAGACTTACAGGAATTCATCAATAATCTCTTAGAATTTTTAAGGATTGTTCTTTTAAGAAAGATTGGAATGTCTCCTGAAGAAGTTACCAGTGAAGAATATCCCGCTTATGATGAGATTGCCAGCCTCTTCAGTCAAGAAAATTTGCTCTATATGATGAGTATGCTTATGCAAACAAGGACAGAACTTAAAAGCAGTGGCAATCCCTATTTAATTTTTGAATTGGCAATGATTAAGCTCTGTAAACTTGATGAAATGGAAGATTTAGGGGAAGTTATTGCTCGTCTAAAATCGCAACCTCTGACTAAGGTTGTTCCTCAGACACTAAAACAACCAGTTTCTAAAGGGGTTACAACTCCCGTTATTACAGAAAGTAAGCCAGACATAATTACCTCAGCGGAACCAGAACCTATTGATAAAAAAGAACTAACCCAGGAAAATCTCACGGAACTCTGGGATAAAATCGTAGCTCGGGTTATTCAGATTGGTAGAATGGCAGGTTTAGCATTGAAAGAAGCAAACTTTAAAGTTAGCAGTGGCTTCAAAATCATTATCCAGTTATCACGTAAATCTTCTCTGGATGCAGTTCAGGGTAAAAAAGAAGATATAGAGCAGATTATAGGTGAATATTTTCAAACTCAACCAAGATTGGAATTGGAATTAATAAGCGGTAATACTGTGGATTCTATTGTCATACCTCATAAAACTCTGGAAGACTTAAAAAAAATGGATGAGAATCTTGCTCGTTATATAGAAATTACTGATTCAAAACTCATATCATAATATATATTAAAATGTTATATAATTATGTTGTCTTCCGAATTACCAGTTACCTGCTTGTCCCTTAGCTCTTTGGATAGGTAACCGCTAAGAAATAGGTAAGTTAGAGAAATTATAAAAATCCTGATTTAAGGTGAATAAGGCAATTCTGTAATTTACTCATTTATAATGAAGTTATATCTATTATATGATCGTTTCTATGTATAAATTTAGAGAATGCAATCTCTCTTTTTAAATTTCCTCTGCTTCTTCTCCATAAATCTCTTTAAATCTGACCTTATCTATATCTTCAGGATGACCTTCAAAGACTTTTATTCCTTGTTTTAAGCCTACCACTCTGTTTCCATAGCGACGGGCAAGAGTAAGAAAATGAAGAGAACAAATAACGGAAACTCCTTCCCGATTAATTTCTCCCAGATATTGCATAATAGAATCAGCGGTAGCGGGGTCTAAACTGGCAACTGGTTCATCTGCCAGGATTAGTTCTGGGTCTTGCATCAAAGCTCGAGCAATAGCCACTCTTTGTTGTTGCCCTCCAGAAAGTTGTCGCACCTGTTTATGAGCATATTCTTCCAGTCCCACTCTTTTTAAACATCGGTATGCAGCATCAATTTCCTCTGGGGTAAATTTTGAAATTACGCTATGATAACCCAGTCTGCCCGTGAGTACATTAGTGAGGACAGTTAGATTTTTTACCAGATTAAATTGTTGGAATATCATACCAATATGTCTGCGATAAAGGCGTAGTTCAGTTTTGTCCATTTTGTTAACAGACTGTCCTTCATAGATTATATCTCCCGAAGTGGGTTCTATTAAGCGATTTATACAACGTAATAAGGTAGATTTTCCGCTTCCCGAAAGTCCAAGTAAAATAATAAAGTCGCTTTTTTCTAATTCAAAAGAAATATCTTGTAAAGCGTAGGTTTTATTATCGTAGGTTTTGTAGAGATTATTGATTTGAAGCTGTGACATTACCTCTTCTTAGTCATTCAGGAATGCACTTGGGTCTTTACCAAGCACTTTTAAGGTTTGACGCACAATATCATAATCTGCATCTGTTGCAGGTGCAAGACCATCTATATCATAGAGTTCACGCAGAATCTTTTTTCCTTCTGGTAGCTGAGAAAATTTAGTCAAGGCTTGAACCAGTTTTGCATCTACTTCTGGTGGGAGTCCTTTCCGGAAAGTGACCGTGTCATTAGGAATAGAATCCGTGAGAGCAATGATTTTTACTTTTTCAAAGATATCAGGATAAGTGCCCAGAAGTTTTTCCCGTGCATCTTTGGGTCTGCCTTGCGAATCCGGAGGTGACCAATAAGTGCAAGCGACATCTGCATTTCCATTATATACAGCAGCTATGGCTTGAGGATGACCACCAGCAAAAGTATATTTAGCAGGTTTAATTCCCTTTTGTTGAAGTATAGCGGAAGGATAAATATATCCAGAAGTTGAAGCTGCATCGGTATAAGCAATAACTTTGCCTTCTATATCTTCCAGACTATTTATTCCACTGTCTGTTCTCGCAACAAATTGACCCCTATATTTGCTTAAACCATTCCGGATAGTCATAAATTTTACTTGGACATCATATTTTTCTTTTGCCAGTATATAGGCAAAAGTAGGAAGCCAGGCAACATCAGCTTGATAAGTACCAAGAGCCTCTATTACTGCTGCATAACTGGTAGGAACTGCAACCTTAAAACGATAACCGGTCTCTTTTTCCAGCCACTTTGCTATTGCTTCACCATTTGTAACAATGGTAGAAGCTTCCATAGAAGGGACAAAATACATCTTGATAGGATTCTTTTTTGAGCCAAGATTCTTATTTGCCTTTTCCAGTTTGTCCTGTTCACTCATACAGGAAACCAGAAATAGACTTATAAGACAAATTATTATAACACATTTTTTCATATGAAACATCCTTACACAAGAGTTATGGTTTTTTCTTTATAATTTATGATATTTAAGTTCTTAGCATACATAGCTCTTTAAATCCATTCCCAATCTTCAAAATAAGGGTCAACTATTAGAATCGGAACCTGTAATTTATCGTGAAGTTCCAATTGAGATACATCATCCAAAGTTAAACCATCTGTATTGAAAAGATTTTCAGGGATAATGATACTTTCTTGAGGAAGAGGCTGAATTTGACTCAGAATATCCGAAGCAGTAAGTAATCCACTTACACCAACATAGCCACCAAAGAAATTGTTCCTGATAGGTTGGACTTTTACCTTTGCTTGCTTGAGATGATTATTGAGGTCATCAGCAATTTCTTGAAGAACAGTATTAGCCAGAGTTGAGGTCAATAACAAAAAATTTCCCCCTGCTTTATCAAGTTCTTTAATGAAACTTTTTCTTTTCTTCTCGTAGTTCATTAAAGTTAAACGCAGCATTCCAATACCATTTTCCAGCTGCGGAAAATCTCCATAATAATCAGCCTCAGGAATTGGAGTTTCTGTAAGAAGAAATAGTTCATCTGCTCCATAGATAATAGGGGATTTTTCTCTGTATCTATCAATGATTTTCAGAGTTTCTAATGCCAGGTCTGAATTGAAGGGAGAAAGCGGAGTTAAGTGTTCTCTAAATCCAGTTAAACCTACTGGAACAATACCTATAGATAGAGCAGCAATAGATTCATTGAGTAAAGTTTCAAGAGTCTTTTCCAATTCTTCTCCACAGTTATAACCTGGAACTGCTACAATCTGCAGATGAAATTCTATGCCTTTTTGACTGAGTTCAATCAGAGTCTTCACTATGTCGTAATTTTCTTTATAACGCATCATTTTCTGTCGTAATTCGGGATTTGTAGTATGCACGGAAACATATAATGGGCTTATATGCTGATTCACTATACGGTTAATGTCTATAGACTCAAGGTTATTAAGAGTGATATAATTTCCAAAAACATACGAAAAAAGATAGTCATCATCTTTAACATAAAGTGAATGCCTCATTTTAGGTGGCATCTGGTCTACAAAACAGAAAATACAATGATTGCGGCATATGCGAACATTATGAGGTTCTGGTTCAATACCTAAGGTCTTTCCATTAACTCGTTCAATAGTGATAAATTTGGGTTCACCTTCTGTATCCAGCAATTCAAAATCCAGTTGATAATCATTTGAATAATATTCCAGGTCAAAGAAGTCATTAATGGGCATTGAATTAATGCTGATAATAGTATCCCCTTTTCTTATTCCTGCCTTATGAGCAAGACTTCGTGGTTGAACAGCACTAATCTTTAAAGACATAATGAATATATTAAGAGGTTAAACGAATACGGTCATAGTCATATTTGAAGCGTTTTATGCCTTCAAAGATTGCTTGAGCTATGCGGTCTTGGTATTTTGGATTAGCGAGCAGTGCTTCTTCTTCAGAATTGGAAATAAAACCCATCTCAATTAAGATAGCAGGCATAAAAGCTCCTCTAAGAACATAAAAATTAGCTTGCTTCACACCTCTATTTTTGGTTTGAGTACCAGCCACAAGATTGTGTTGAACGAGGGTGGCTAAATTGTTACTATGTTCCAGATGTTCAGTTTGAAGCATATCCATTAGGATAAAATCCAGAGCTTCATATTTTTGTTTTGCTCCCGCACCTTCATAAAGTTCTACCACACTATTTTCCAGAGCTTCCACTGCTCTACTTTCTGTGGTAGATTTGGTAGAAAGATAGTAGGTTTCTATTCCTTGTGCTCCATTAGTACGAGAAGCATTAGTATGAATACTGATAAAGAGGTCAGCTTTATTGTCATTAGCAAATTTTGTCCTATCTCCCAGAGAAACAAAACGGTCATCTGTTCTGGTCATTAAAACTTCCAGACCCAGTTCTTGTTCCAGTAATTGTTTTAACCTTAAAGCAACATTAAGATTTATGTGTGATTCACGCGTGCCATTAGGTCCTATTGCACCAGGGTCCTTTCCTCCATGTCCAGGGTCAATCACAATTCTTTTTACACTTTTATCTTTGGGTTGAGGCAAATAAAGAACGCCATTTTTATTCTGGATTTGACCTGGAAAATGCAAAGGTAGATTATCCATAATAAATGTAGTAGGAACATAATAATTGGGCCCAACCTGGAGTAGAGGATAGTGCATATTGAAAATGCTCTGTTTAAAAGTGTAAAAAGGAGAATTTAGCAGAAATATGAACTGTTCTCCATAGAAGAAAAACATCACTCTGAAATCAGTGAATTCGCTATATTCAACTTTATAAATTGAATAAAGTCGGGTATTTATCTCATCAAGTGAAACATAATCTTTAGAATCCAATTTTACCACTGGAAGAGACTTCTGAGTTCCATTAGGAGTTAGAACAAGTGTTATATCAGCTTGTAAATAACCCACCCATAAAATAGATAATAGAAGAAGGATATATTTAATTTTAGTCATTTATTTTCTTTCCTTGAAAATGCAACTTCTTTTCATCAAAAACCTCATTATGAGGTTGAAAATCAGGTGTCCATTCGGGAGAACTGTAAAACTTTTGTAAATAGAGATTTTTAAAACCAAGAGCTTCAGCTGTTTCTACGGCTTCCTCATATTCTTCTCTTTTTAAACTTCGGTTAAGCTCTGGAAATTCATTTGCTCTACCTGCAGGATAATATTGTGCCATAAGACTGAGAGCAAGCTCAGGTCCAAAATGTTCATACAAAATATAAAGCACTTGTTTAGTGCTGGAAAGATGATTGGGAAGTACCAGATGACGAACCAGTATACCTTTTTGCGCAATTCCTTCGGAATCAATCTGAAGATGTCCTACCTGCCTGAACATTTCCTCTAATGCTAAAATAGCTATTTCAGGATAATCTTTTGCTGACGAATATTTTTTACTGTAGAAGCTATGAGCGTACTTGAAATCAGGAAGGTAAATATCTACTAAACCTGCAAGAGATTGAAGAGTGGAAACATTTTCGTAAGCATTGCTATTCCAGAGTATAGGGATACTTAGTCCATTTTCACGAGCTATTTTTATGGTCTGTACTAATTGAGGCGTATATTGAGTTGGAGAAACAAGATTAATATTATGAGCTCCCGCTTCCTGTAATTTTAACATTATTTGAGCACATTCTTCTTCATCATAATAGGTTCCCCAACCTAAATGAGAAATGGGATAATTCTGACAGAAAACACAACGCAGATTACAATAGGAGAAAAAGATAGTTCCGCTTCCATTAGTACCGCTAAAAACAGGTTCTTCTCCATGATGCAGTTGAGCAAGATTTATCTTCAATCTATAGTCTGCTTTGCAAAAACCAGTTGTTTCATAACGATTGACCCGACAATTTTGTGGGCACACCTGACAATTGATTAATTGAGGGTATTGAAAATTCATATCTCCGACAGGGTAAAAGCTTGAGGCAACAAAGTATCCAGATCGCTGAGAATACTGCCTAAACGATTAGCATAAAGAATATGGAGATTTGGATTAAATTCAGCCAGCACCTGACGACAGGCTCCACAAGGTGGAAATAATACTTCACCATCCACATAAATTGCCAGAGCTAAAAAATCTCTCTGTCCTGCAGCTACAGCTTGAAATACTGCATTTCGTTCTGCACAAATCGTCAAAGAATAAGAAGCATTTTCCACATTGCAACCAGTGAAGACAGTTCCATCAGAACAGAGTAATGCAGCTCCAACTTTATAGCCAGAATAAGGTGCATAGGCTTTTTCGGATGCGCTTTTAGCCTGATCCAAGAGAAGGTCAAAGTCTATATTCATAAATTCCCCAATAAGGCTAAAATCAATCCACCTGCTATAACTGAAGCTATCTGTCCACCAACATTAACACTAACGGCAGGCATTAAAAGAAAATTAAAGGGGTCTTCTTTCTGTCCCATTTGATGAACTACCCGAGCTGACATAGGAAAGGCAGAAATACCGCAAGCTCCAATCATCGGATTGATTTTATTATGTTTACGGAATAGATTCATAAGCTTGGCGAAAAGAACTCCTCCAGCTGTATCAAAGATAAATGCTATTAATCCTAAAACAAAGATTAGTAAAGTCTGTGGACGTAGAAAAGCTTCGCCTTTCATCGTGGAAGCAATGCTTAAGCCAAGAAAGATAGTGACGATATTTGCCAGTTCATTTTGAGCTGATTTGGCTAAATTATCCAGAACTCCACATTCTCGCAAGAGATTACCAAACATTAAAAAACCAATTAAAGCTACTGAAGCGGGAACAAATATTCCCGCAATCAAGGTTATAGCAATAGGGAAGACGATTTTTATCACCTGAGGAACATCTCCAGAATGATAATCCATATGGATTTTTCGCTCTTCTCTGGAAGTTAAAAGTTTAATTATTGGCGGCTGAATGATAGGAACTAATGCCATATAAGAATAAGCGGCAACTGATATTGCGGGAAGAAGTTCACGAGCAAAACGATTGGCAACATAAATGGAAGTAGGACCATCAGCTGCTCCAATTATTCCTATAGCACCCGCTTGTTTCAAATCAAATCCTAAAAGTGTTGCTACGGCAAGAGTAACAAAAATTCCCAGTTGAGCTGCAGCACCAAAAAGAAGCATAGAAGGATTTTTTAGTAAAGGGGTGAAATCTATCATAGCACCAATGCCAATAAAGATTAAAAGAGGGAAAAGCTCAGTGGCTATTCCAGCATCAAATAAAACTTGAAGGGGACCATGTGGACCAATAGCAGTAGATAATGGTATATTTGTAAGAATAGTGCCAAAACCAATAGGAAGAAGTAAGGTGGGTTCATATTTCTTTGCAATAGCCAGATAAATGAGCACCAATCCGATTAGAATCATCACCAATTGTTGCCATTGCAAAGCTAAGATACCACCAAATAATGTGCTCATCAGCATTATTCCCCTTTTATTTTATTTAAAACATAATTAAAGTTTCTACTCACTTGTCAATGATAAAAGTGCTATCAGAATTATTTCGCTCGGTTTAAAGCAGAGTTAATTCTTTTATTTTGAGTGGATAGCTAAAGTTTATTGCCTCATAGCTGCCACTTTGAAGAAATATCTGTCTTCTGGCAAAGCCTGAAAGTATATATGCCAGATATTATTGTAGGGAACACCAAACTCAAAATTGCCCGAGGAGGTAATCTCAGAATAAAATCCATAAGGATTAGTAGAACCGAAAATCCTATAAGCAGAGGCATCTATTACCGGGACTATGGTTAATTTGTATCCTTCCTGTTCTAAAGAAAGCAACGCTCTACCTTCTATTAAAGCATAGATGGTTACAGAATTAGTGATAATTTCCTGGTGAGCAAGTGTTTCTTCAGCAGCTATGGTTATACTAACATTATAGTAATTTATATCAAAATCAAGTCCATTAAAATTCAAGGTAACAATAGCTGTGGTCGGATTGATATAATTTACACTCTGGATACTTAATCCATTAGGAGCATTATTTAAAGTAAAATTTGACACTAATAGATTGTTATCGGTGAAGGTAGTGCCCGTTAAAACAAGGGTTAGGAAAGCTCCATTAAGGTTATATTCATCAAGGGGGAAGGAAGACGAAAGCGTAGCGGTAATAGGTTCTGGTGAGGTTAAAGTTACTGACATAAAAGGAGACCACATTCCATAACCTTCCAAGAAAAAGGAACATAATCGGTAATAATAGGTAGAACCATTATTGAGACCGGTTATTGTTTTACTTGTAGTTAGCTGCACATTCAGATTGTTATAACCAGGTAATACATTGATAAATAAGCTATCGGAAGCAAGCTGAAAATAATAAGCTGTTGCTTGAATAGGTTGACTCCAGTTAGCAGTAAAGCTGGTTTCAGTTATATTAGTATTGGCAATAGGGCAGGGAGTCCAAATTCTGGTGGCATATTCTGGGTGGTCAATAAAGGGATTACGATTACCCTGTCTTTCTGCTATTCTATTATTTCGTTGCATTTCTCGCTCATCAGGTGGGTCAATTATATGCCATTGAAGCAGGGTGGATAGTTTTCCATAATAAGGTTGATTTGTATTTTCATCGCTATGAATGTAATCTACCATTTCCAAATTAGTCTGAAAATTAGGGTCATCTCCTTCATATCTAACAGCCATATACATTATCATTCTTGCTACATCACCTTTATCATCATTGCGGGGTTCCCAGGAATAAGTGGTTTGGAAACAGCCGGTTTCTCCAGTGTAACCAGCAGGTGGGGAATTATCTATTACCGGAGTTCCTCCTTCAGCAAAATCTTTATTACCCTTGGTGCTATTTACGGTGCTGTCACAAGGGCGGAGATGATGTAAATCTGTACCAGCTGGAGGAGTGTCACCAAAATTTCCATGACTTTTACTCCAGGTGTGTTCTCTATTCCAATCAGTGGTAGCATTGCCAAAATTATTTTTATTAACACTCCATCCAGTATAGATTTCAATTAGATTATCACTGTTTTCGGGGTCTTCATCTGTATAGGGTATCTGGGTAATCAGAGCAGCATAAGAATATTTGGTGGTATGAGTATCTTTGATTAAAGTGTGTAGTTGTTGCTTTAAATTTGCACCATAACCATCAATTCCAGCATAATAACCAGAACCTTGCCCTTCTAAAGTAGTAAGTGTAGCAGGATTTCCAGTAGCCGTGGTAGTTAAATATTTAGTATTACTTCCCGTTCCATTATATTCATAAGCTCTAAACCAGTAAGTTGTGGAAGGATTAAGATTCGTTACTTCACAGCCATTAAAGGGAGTGTCTTCCACTATTTGAGTGCTTCCATTATAGATAACCTGTTCTCCAGAATTAGCCCAGATGGGATTGGCAACAGGATAGCTTCCATCCAAAGGATCAGTAAAACTATTAACGGTATTCATTTTTACAATTCTTCTGGAACCATTTCCAGGAGTCCATTCCAGAGTCATAGAAGTAACACCTGGATATCCTGTGATATTGGAAGTCTGGATAGTTGGAGGGTCTACTTCTGTATTATTTCCGGTGAAAAGATGGAATCCGAGATTGGTAAAAGTATCACGATCAAACAAAGTCCATTCGGTAGTTAAGGTGGTAAATGCATTAGGACCTGTACCAGAAGGATTGATGGTTACTCCATGACAAACCTCAGGATTGCGAACCAAAGTCTTATCTAAAGTTGAATATCCATTAGGACCTATCCAGGCATTTCCGGGATCATTACCTATAACACCAAATATATCAACATATGAATTAGTGCTTATTTTTGTCAGGGTTATAGCATCATCACCATTAAAACTTAAAGAACCATTGCTTAAATTTGTAATCTTAAGAATATCTGGTGAGGCAGAAATATGTGCTATCACAAAAACATCACCATTATTTAAGATACCATTTAGATTAATATTAGCGCCAGGATTTTGAGCTCCATTATAAAAAATTTGTACCTTATAATCAGATAAATTCACTGGATGTCCAGTGCCATTAAATATCTCAAGAGCTTTATTATTACTTGAACCTTCAACATATTCACTGATAAACAAATCCTCAGCTAAAGGTGTGGAAGCTTTAAGGGTTTCAGAAGAATTAGTTATCCCTTTGGTAATTTGACTATCTATTTCAGACAAATGATTACCTAAACTTATCTGACATATAAGTAGGGTCAACAGTAAGGTGGTAATTTGCTTGATTTTCATTTAATATCCTTTTTTCCTATGAATAAAAATAATTTTATATTTCTTTTTTAACTCTATAATCAAAAGCATATCAATAGATTAGATTGAGCTAATTGACTACATTACCATGAGAAATTTATAAATAAAATTGACAAGTAGAAATTTAAAACTTGACATTATGATGGGTTATTGTTATTTATATCTTATAGGGAATAATATTTAGAGAGGTAAAAATGAGTAAAATTAGATTAAGTGTTCTTATCCCGCTTTTATTATTGGCATTTATTCCAGCTATGTATGCCTTTGAAAGCACAATGAGTGTAGAAGGAGGGATTAATTTTCCCCAGGATGATGTGGAAGGAGATAATGTATTGATGGGGTCATGGGCAGCTTCTTGGGATTTGTGGTGCTTTGGAGATCTGGGTATAGGAATAAATCCCTGGTTTACAAATTTAAAGGTAAAAAATGGACCTAACGATTATCATTCATCGTTAGAAGGAGTTAATCTCTATCTCAAATTTAAGCCTACCAAAGGGGTAGCAGAAAATTTCCCGAGGGATTATACTATCAATAGGGTTTCCCCGTTTATCGCATTAGGTGCTGGATGGTCAACTCATAATAGTGAAGATGAATATGGTAATATTGATGATGCCAGTCCAGACAAAATTGGTGGTCATTTAACTTTTCCTTATGCTTCAATTGGTATATCTTTACTATCTAAATGGAACACTACTCTGGATTTAGGATTAAAATATACTATGTTTGCATCGGATAAGATTGATTTAGTCAAAGATGGTGATTTTAATGATGCACTTTTGACTCCTTATATTGCCGTTGGCATGCATTTCGGTAGAAAAGAACCGCTTCCTAAGAAGATTGATCCAGAGATAGTGAAACTCCGTAAGGATTTGAATGCAACTGATTTGAGATTAAATGAAGTTATAGAGCAGCTTAATGCAGTCACTCTGCAACTTCCAGAATTGCAAAAGCTTCAGATGTCAATTGAACAATCTGAAACAAATATTGCTACTCTGCAAACTCAGTATGCTCAGATGAATATCAAGGTAACAGAGCTTACAAACAAAGTTAACAATTTAGAACAACGCGTAGCTCAGGTTCCTACACAAAAAACACCCTCAGCTGATATTTATGCCAATGAAATTAAACAAATAAAAGATACTCAATCTGCTTTAGCAGCAAATATGGCAACTAAAGAAGATATCGCTAAACTGGAACAAGAAAAAGCTGAGATTGCTATTACTGTGAATCAGATTAATAACGAATTGGCAGAAATAACTAAAAAATTAGAACAACTTGACGCTTTAACTGCTCAGGTTAATGCTATTAAGGGTGCAGCTGATGTTTCTGCTTATAGCAAAGAACTTGCAGAATTGCGTAATATGCTTAATAATTATGAAAAGGAACTTGCTGCCATAAGAACCGATACGGAAAACTTACATAAGGCAGATAACGATCTGGCTGCTAATATTAATGATCTTCGTAGCCGTTTATTAACTTTGAGCGATGAACTTAAAAAGCTTAGTGAAAAACCAAAACCAATAGTTACTCCCGAACCGCAAGTTCAAGAAAAACCTCAAGTGATTGAAAAAGATTATCTCACTGAACTTGAAGAAGAACTAAAGGGTAAGATGATTCATTTTGCCACCAATGCTACAACCCTCAGTGAAAAGGATAAACTCTTCCTGGATAAAGTTGCAGAATATCTGATTAAACTTCCAGAAGTTAAAATTGAAGTGCAGGGTCATACGGATAATACTGGTTCCGATAAAATTAATAATACTATTTCTTATAACAGAGCCAAAAGTGTGGCTGATTATTTAATTGCTAAGGGAGTTCCGGAAAACCAGTTGATAGTCAAAGGTTATGGTTCAAGCAAACCCATTGCTTCCAATAAAACCGCTCAAGGTCGGGCTACTAATCGTCGTGTTCAATTAGTAATTGTCAAATAGACCTCCCATAATTAAAACTTCGGGGAATCTGGTTTATCAGATTCCCCTTTTTTATTTCCATTCTGTCTTTAAACAGGTACATAATGTCGTTCTTATCTCAAACTTATGTCCGATTTCGGACATAAGCTGGACATAAGCTGGACATGAGCTGGACATAAGCTCATCATAAGGGGAAGGGATAAAAATATAATTAAATATATAGTAAAATAACTGATTATACTGCCTGTATTAATGAAAGATAGAAGAATCAATTGTCCTTGATGTATTAATATGTTTAAGATTACATTGATTTAGATAAAGTAGTTATTATGGATTATTAAAGTTTAGTAAGGTATTTGTGAATTAAAAGTTATTGTTCAAAATGAAAATTAACGCTATATTAAATAGTAGGGATTCAATCTTCAAGAAGAGGCTTTAAATAAGAAAAGTCTTGACTTTAAAGTTAAATTTAATATAAGGAATAACAAAAAGTTAATAGCCCATTTATATGATAAATCAATGATTAATAGACAAATATATAGAAAAATAATAAAGGAGGAATGAGAAATGACTGCACTTCCTTGTTTTCTGGAGGCAGATTTAAGGGGTAAAACGGTCTTAGTCAGGATGGACCATAATGTGGTTAAAAATGGTAAAATTAAAGATACTATGCGGATAGATGCTACCATTCCTACCCTGCTCCACATTTATAAAAAGGGAGGTTTGCCTATTTTGATGACGCATATAGGACGTCCTTATGACAAGAAAACCGGGACTATAAATATTTCCGAAGGAGAATCTGTTACACCTGTAGTTAAATATCTGGAGGAGAAACTACAGCTCAAGGGAATAATCCCTGAATGCATTGCTTCTGGACCCGAAGGAATCACTGATTTGAGTCCGATTTTACCAGCGGTACAAAAATTAAGGGCAGGTGAGGTAGATTTTGTGTATCTGCCTAATACTCGCTGGTTTAAGGGAGAAGAAGCTAAAGATGAATCCGCTGATATCTTAGCACAAAGCTGGGCTTCCTTTGCAGATTTATATATTAACGATGCTTTTGGTTCCTGGCAAGCTCATGCTTCCACTTATAATATCACCAAGTTTTTGCCTTCCTATGCTGGATTATTGATGATAAAGGAAGTTCAGAATCTGGAAAAAGTTTTTAATCCACAGCGTCCACTACTTTCTGTAGTTGCAGGAGCAAAGTTTGATACCAAGATGGGTCCACTTTCAGCTTTGTTAAAATTAAGTGATAAATTAGTATTGGGTGGGGTTCTATATAATGGTTATCTTGCTGCTAAATATAGGGTTAATATAAAAGGTTTATCTCCAGAGGATTTGCAATTAGCCGAACAATTCCTGCAAGAAGCAGAAAAATTCCCAGATAAAATAGTGGAAATGCCCTTCATAATAGAGTGCGATAGTATGGAAGATGTAAGCAATGGGAGAATTAGAAAAGTGACTGATTTGCAAGCTGGAATGGATTTAAATTATATATTAGACATTGCTCCTGAATCCTTTTCTGACCCCTCTATTCAGGAAGTTTTCTCTTCCGCAGCAACAATTTTTGTAAATGCCGTGATGGGTTATACAGTTCTGTTTAAAGAAGGCACAAAAGCTCTTTATAGCTTAATTCATTCCTGCAGTCAGGCACAAAAGTTATTTGGTGGTGGTGATACCATCCAAGAATTTGGAGATTTGTTACCTGGAATTTTTGCTCAGGCAAAAAATGATCCCCGCTACTATTTCTTTACTGGTGGTGGAGCAGTTTTAGATGCCATAGCTCAAGGTTCACCTTATGGAATGAAACCTGTTCAAGCTTTGTTACAAAAGATAGAAAAGTGAAGGAATAAAAAAAAATGGAATGGGAAAAAGAACTCAAATTACTGGAAGACTTTCCTCCACCATCCTATGAAGAATGGAGAAAAGCAGTAGAAGATACCCTTAAAGGAGCTGATTTTGATAAAGTGATGCATACCAGAACCTATGAGGGCATCACTTTACAACCGATTTATAGAAGAGAAGATTTAAGCAAACTACCCTTTCTTGACTCTCTTCCAGGTAAAGCTCCATATGTACGAGGAAATAATCCAAAAAAGTTTTTAAGTGAAGGATGGTTAATTGCTCAATCCCATAGAGAATCTGATTTAAAAGCACTCAACGCTCAGATATTAAGGGAATTGCAACTGGGTTTAACAGCTGTTAATATACAGCTTAAGCACGATGATGATTTAAGAGGTGTTTCTATCAAGTCTATTGATGATTTAAGAGCAATCTGTGCTGCTATAGACCTCAGAGCTGCTCCTCTTTTTATGCAATTGGATATGGATGATTATATTATCCTCTTGCTGGTAGAACAATATATTTGTGAGAGAAAATATGCCTGGGAAGAATTGCAATTAGGAGTTGGATTTGATCCTATCTCAGAATTTGCCAGAAAAGGATATTTAAGTTTTAGCTGGGATGAAGTCTGGGGAAAAATAGTAGAAGGTGTGGAGATTGCAATAAAAAATATATCAGGTTTACGCTGTATTTCTATAGATGGTAGTGTCTATTCTGCTGCCGGAGCTTCTTCCACTCAGGAACTGGGAATTATATTAGCTACAGCAATCTATTACCTTCAGAATTTACTGGATAAAGGATGGACTATAGAACAACTCAGTCCTCTCTTTCAGGTAAAGCTTTCCCTTGGACCCAATTTCTTTATGGAAATTGCAAAAGTTAGGGCAATGCGTCTTCTCTGGTCTGAAATGATTAAAGCTTTTGGTGGGAAAGAAAAAGAACAAAAAATCTGGATTCACGGTAAAACTGCTACTTTCAACCAAAGCCTTTACGATGTTTATGTGAATTTACTTAGAAATGCGACTGAAGCCTTTTCGGGTGTAATTGGTGGAGTTGATAGTTTAGAAGTTGGCAGATTTAATGAATTAACCTCAGATGAAGATGAATTTTCCAGACGCTTAGCTCGCAATCAGCAAATTATTCTGAAAGAAGAATCACATTTTGATAAAGTTGTAGATCCCGCTGGAGGAAGTTATTATATAGAAAATCTAACTCAAGAACTCGCTAATCAAGCGTGGAAATATATGCAAGAACTGGAATCTGAAGGTGGGATACTGAACGCTTTGCAAGAGGGGAAAATTCATACTGATATAGAAAAGGTAGCTAATGCAAGAAAAGAAGCGATGCGGAAAAGGAAAGATGTCTATGTGGGAATTAATCTTTATGCAAATCCAGATGAGAAAGAACCAACCCAGATTCAAATTCCAAGAGAGTCCAACCCCATAAAGATGGAAGTTTTAGAAGCTGGAGCTTTACCACAATTGAGAGTAGTGGAAGAATTAGAAAATTTACGCACTCGGGTTATAAAATCTGATAAGAATAGGAATATATTCCTGATGAATATGGGCACTATCAATGATTATAGAGTTAGAGCTGATTTTGCTACAGGATTCTTTCAGGCAGGAGGTTTTACGGTTATTTCTCCTCAAGGTTTTATGACTGTGGAAGATGCGGTCAAATCAGCTAAAGAATCCAATGCAGCCGCCTATTGTATCTGTTCCACAGATGAGAAATACAATGAACTTGTGCCAGCGATATGTTCTGCTCTTCCCGATAGTTTTCTAATTCTGGCAGGTTATCCTAAAGATAAAGTAGAAAGTTTTAAAGAAGCAGGAATAAAGATGTTTATTTATATGGGTGCAGATGTAGTTGCCACCTTAGATGAATTAGCTAAAAAACTGGGGGTGGAAAATGAAACCTGATTTCACGAAAATTAATCCAGAATTTAAAGCAGAAGCTAAAAGCAAACCCGAAGAATTACCTATCTGGAAAACTAATGAACAAATAGAAGTTAAAGGACTCTTCACAAAGGATGACATAGTTCAAGCTCAGCATCTTGATTATCTTTCCGGATTACCTCCTTTCTTAAGAGGTCCCTATCCCTCAATGTATATTTTGCGTCCCTGGACTATTCGTCAATATGCTGGATTTTCCACCGCTGAGGAAAGCAATGCTTTTTATAGAAGAAATCTGGCAATGGGACAGAAAGGTCTCTCTATAGCTTTTGATTTACCCACTCATAGAGGCTATGATTCAGACCATCCACGAGTTGCAGGTGATGTAGGAAAAGCTGGAGTAGCTGTAGATAGTGTTTTGGATATGAAAATCCTCTTTGAAGGGATTCCACTGGACCAGATCAGTGTTTCAATGACTATGAATGGTGCTGTTATTCCTATAATGGCTTTTTATATAGTGGCAGCAGAAGAACAAGGAGTTAAACCTGAGCAGTTAAATGGTACAATCCAGAATGATATACTCAAAGAATATATGGTCAGAAACACCTATATTTATCCTCCAGAAGCCTCAATGCGTATTATTGCAGATATTTTCCGTTATACCGCAGAACATATGCCCAAGTTTAATTCTATCAGTATATCCGGTTATCATATGCATGAAGCAGGTGCCACCGCAGACCTGGAAATGGCTTATACTCTGGCTGATGGTTTGGAATATGTGCGCACAGCACTTAAAGCAGGATTGGATATAGATGTTATAGGACCCAGGCTTTCCTTCTTCTGGGCGGAAGGTATGAATTACTTTATGGAAGTGGCAAAATTGAGAGCTGCCAGAGTTCTCTGGGCAAAAATTATTAAACAATTCCTACCCCAAAATCCTAAGAGTATGGCACTACGCACTCATTCCCAAACATCAGGCTGGAGTCTTACTGCTCAAGACCCATTTAATAATGTAACTCGTACCTGCATAGAAGCTTTAGCAGCTACTATGGGTCACACCCAATCCTTGCATACCAACTCTCTGGATGAAGCTATTGCTTTACCAACTGATTTTAGTGCTCGCATTGCCAGAAACACTCAACTCTATCTGATGAATGAAACTGGAATTACTCGGGTGATTGATCCCTGGGCAGGTTCTTATTATGTTGAATATTTAACTGATGCTCTCCTGAAGAAATCCTGGGAACATATTCTGGAGGTTGAAGAACTTGGTGGAATGGCAAAAGCGATTGAAACCGGTTTACCCAAGATGAGAATTGAAGAAGCAGCTGCACGAAGACAGGCTCATATTGATTCTGGAGAAGAAGTCATCGTGGGAGTTAATAAATATGGTCCCGAAAATGAAGAGCCGATAGAAATTCTGGAAGTAGATAATACAGCTGTTCTGGAAGCGCAGATTGCTCGTTTGAAAAAACTCAAAGCAGAACGGGATTCTCAAAAAGTTCAAGCCTGTCTGGATGCCATTACAGAAGCAGCAAAAAATAATACAGGTAATCTTCTGGAACTGGCAATTGAAGCTGCTCGCGCTCGTGCTACCTTAGGGGAAATTTCTTATGCAATGGAAAAAGTTTTTGGTAGGCATCAAGCCACCATTCAAATGATAAATAATGTTTATAGCAGTGAGTATACTAAAATGGATGAAATAGAAAAAGTAAGAGCTTTAACCGACAAATTTGCGGAAAAAGAAGGAAGAAGACCACGCATTTTAGTGGCTAAATTAGGTCAGGATGGACACGATCGTGGAGCTAAAGTAGTTTCTACTGCTTTTGCTGATATGGGATTTGATGTGGATGTGGGACCACTGTTTCAGACTCCTGCTGAAGCTGCCCGTCAAGCAGTTGAAAACGATGTGCATATTATAGGTGTGAGTTCTTTGGCAGGTAGTCACAAAACCCTACTTCCTCAATTAGTGGAAGAACTGGCAAAATTGGGAAGAGATGACATAATGATAGTGGTTGGAGGTGTTATACCTCCTCAGGATTACGATTTTCTCCTGGCAAATGGTGCTACAGCTATTTTCGGTCCTGGGACAAAACTTCCCGAAGCTGCTACTATCATAATGAATAAGCTCTTACAAGAATAAAATGACAAAAGAAAGAAAACCTGAGTGGACTCCACCAAATGCAGGAAAGGAATATGCTTCTCGTGTCCTGAAAGCAAAAGCAAATCAAAGTGGAATAGTCAAAGAAACGGGCAAAAAGAGAAGTTCTTTCCCTTCTGTGGATGAACTGGTTGAAGGTATAAAGAAAGGCGATAGAACACTTCTCGCTAAAGCTATTACTCTCATAGAAAGTAATGCACCTCAGCATTTTGAAGCCGGGCAGGAACTTATTAGAAGGCTTCTGCCCGATTCTGGTAATTCCATAAGAATTGGAGTTACAGGAATGCCAGGTGCCGGGAAAAGTACTTTCATAGAAAATTTTGGTCTATGGTTACTCGGAAAAGGGCATAGAGTTGCAGTTCTGGCAATAGACCCCAGTAGCACTATTTCCCGTGGTAGTATCCTAGGTGATAAAACCAGGATGGAAGAATTAAGCAGGCATCCTGATAGCTTTATTCGTCCTTCTCCCAGTGGAGGCACTTTAGGTGGTGTCGCTCGTAAGACCAGAGAAACTATCATACTTTGCGAAGCTGCAGGTTTTGATATTGTGCTGATTGAAACTGTTGGTGTAGGTCAAAGTGAAGTAACCGTTCGTTCAATGGTGGATTTCTTCCTTTTAATGCAAATTCCAGGTGCAGGTGATGAACTTCAGGGAATAAAAAAAGGGGTGATGGAACTGGCAGATTTAGTGGTTGTAAATAAGGCTGATGGAGAGAATATTGTAGCTGCAGAGCTGGCATGCAGAGAACTTAATAATGCTCTCCATTATCTTCGTCCTGCCACTGAAGGTTGGACTACCAAAGCTATAACCTGCTCGGCTCTCCAGAAGAAAGGACTTTCGGAAATCTGGGAAATCATAGAAAAGTTTGTAGAACAAGGTAAAAGCAGTGGAATATTCTATGAACGACGCAAAAAGCAGGTTTTAGAATGGTTTGAATCGCTTATTAAAGAAGCGGTATTAAATAGATTTTATAGCGACCATAAAGTTCAGGAAAAACTACCTCTTCTTAGGAAACAGGTAGAAGAAGGTTCACTTCCTGTTATGCTTGCGGTTCAGCAGTTATTAAAAGTTTATGAAGATTAACTTGAGTAATAGACCTGTCTGATTGCCTCATATAAAATTATTGCTACGGAATTGGCAAGATTAATAGAACGAATAAGTGGATGCATCGGTATAGTAATTAAGTGTTCAGGATACTTATCCAGCAAGTTTTGAGGCAAACCACGAGATTCGGGTCCAAAAACAAAGGTATCTCCATACTGATAATGCTCATTTAGATAATTTCGTTTGCTTTTTGTGGTGCAGAAAAATACTCGCTCTAAAGGGCAAAACTCTAAAATCTCTTCCCAAGTTTTATGCATAGTCAAATCCAGATGTTCCCAGTAATCTAATCCTGCACGTTTTAAGGTCTTATCAGTGATTAAGAATTTACAGGGTTGAATTATATGTAGTTTAGAACCAGTCCCAACACATATCCTTCCAATATTTCCGGTATTGGCAGGAATTTCAGGTTCATAGAGGACAATATTAAATCTGGTTTCAGCTAAAGGAATCATATCTAAAACCTTATATTTCCATACATCATCCGCTTCCAGTTAGACATCCAGACCTGAAGGCTATCCTGAACTGGCTGTTGTTCCAATCTATTGTTATGTGAATAGATTATAGCTGGTATATGAGCAAAAGAAGTAGGAAGTGGAGTTCTACCATTAACCGGCATCATAGCTAATTTATACATTACAAATTGTTGAGGATTTGGTGATATGAGATATTTTAAGAATTGCAAAGCAGTGTCCTTATGGGGAGCATCCTTACATAAAGCAGCTGACTCTACATATAGGAAACTTCCTTCTTCTGGAATGATTGACTTGATATGACTTTCTGAGGGATAAAGTTCATTTAGCCAAGCAGGAATAGTGTTATATCCAAACATTAAACCACATTTACCGGTCCTGATAGCATCAAGGCATAAGGTTGGATTGGGGTATATCTTATAAATATTCTTTCGTAGAGAAGACCACAACTGTTCATATCCTTGCTCAGAAAATAATGCCACAGTCCAGAGAAGAGTGCTCCTTCCTAAGCCACATTGAGATGGGTCACAGATAGCTAATTGTGAATAATATTTACTATCCTGAAGTTCACCAAAAGAATGAGGTGGTTCCGGATATTTTCTGGAATCATAAATAAAAGCCAGGTTTGCACTCGCATAGGGAATTAGACAATGCTCAGAATCCCGAGGTATTTCATATCTAATCTCTTGTAATGATACTTCCGGAACAGGAGTGAAATAATCGCTGGAAGCAATATCGTAAAAAAATGAATTATCCAATCCCAAAACTATATCCACTTTTCCTTGGTAATCAGGATTGGATAAGGTCTGCATTAACATAGAAAGATCGGGGAAAAGGTTTATTCTCAGTCCGATATTATTCTGTTTAGCAAAATCCTTGATAACAACGGTTTCAAAACCTGATTCTCTAATGTGGTCCAGAGCAAAAATATATAAGTAGGAGCTCGGGGTTATTTGTTTTTTTACTTCCTTATTGTTTTTTTTGCAGCTGAATCCTGATATCAGACAGAGCACTAAGGAAATGATTATAAATAATTTTACAGACCTTTTTCTAAGTGTCATAGATAGTGTGCCATCATCAAAATAGCCACCAGAAAATCAAGTACTAAGACTCCAACTGAACTGTAAACAACAGTTTGCATAGTGCTATGTCCCACTCCTTCAGCACCACCGGTGGTCTTATCTCCAAAAAAACAAGCTAAAGAAGTAATCAGAAATCCGAATAATATAGCTTTTATGATTCCACCAATTAAATCAAATGGGGCAAAATAGATACGCATATCATTAAAAAAGTTAAAGAATCTGATACCATATCTCATCCAGGTGAAAAACCAACCCGCAATTATACTAATTAAATCCGCATAAATTGTTAATAGTGGAGCAGAAATAACACCAGCACTAATACGAGGAAGATAAAGAAATTCTTCTGGAGCAATACTCATACTTTGAAGGGCATCAATCTGCTCGCTCACTCTCATAGTCCCTATTTCTGCCGCTATGGAAGCGCCAATTTTTCCTGTCAAAACCAGACCTGTAAGTACCGGTGCCAATTCTATCATATTTGCTTTTCCAATGATAACACTGAATAAATTTTTAGGTATATAATAGCTACCTTGATAAATAATTTGGACTGCGACAACTAAACCAGTGAATATAGAAGTGATGGTAATTAAAAAGAGAGAATCAAATCCGATGCGTTTAAGCTGAATGATTAATTCTTGCCAGCGCTTAGGAAGTTTAGGAAGGCGTTTTAGGACTCTTCCAATAAATAAAGTATAAGCACCAGTACCCGCAAGAAGCTTAAAATTCATGAATGGTATCTAAGTTACGAAACATTGTGAATTCTTTATTAAATCCCAGTTCAACAGTACCAGTAGAGCCATGACGATTTTTGCCAATAATAATTTCAGCAATGCCAGGTTTTTCCGATTTTTCTTTGGTGTAATATTCGTCACGATAAATAAACATTACCAAGTCTGCATCCTGTTCTATAGCACCAGATTCTCGTAAATCAGCCAGTCGTGGACGTTTATCATCCCGATTTTCCAGAAGACGATTTAATTGAGAAAGCGCTATGACAGGTATTTTCATATCCTTAGCCAGGATTTTAAGTGCACGAGATATCTCAGCAATCTCTTGTTGACGATTATCCTTATCTCGCGGTAATGTCATAAGTTGCAAATAATCTATGATAATGAGGTCCAAACCGCCAATTTCCGCAGCTAAACGCCTCGTTTTGGCTCTAATTTCCAAAGGAGTATTGGTTCCGGATTCATCAATATATATTTGTTTAGTGGAAATCACATCCGCCACCTGCATAATCCGGATTAGCTTTTCCTCATTCATACCATAGCCTTTGAGGATTGATTCCATACTGACTTCAGCGGCACTACTGAACATCCTCATTACCACTTCATCTGCAGCCATTTCCATAGTAAAGATAGCCACTTTCTTACCCAAATCTACGGCAGCATGTGAAGCTATATTTAGCGCCAGTGAGGTCTTTCCCATAGCGGGACGTGCAGCTATGATAATAAATTGTCCTGGTCTAAATCCTCCTGCCAGACGGTCTAAATCTATAAATCCACTGGAAACACCGATGACGGGAACTTTAGTGGTGGAAATAGTATCAATAACTTGAATGACTTCAGCACTAATCTGGTCAATTCTTTGAAACCCCTGATGTTGTGGCATTTCAGCAATTTTAAAAATAGCTTGTTCTGCTTCATCAACAATCTTTTTTACTGGTTCAGTGGAGCTGTAACAAGCTTCAATAATGCTGTTACAGGTAATGATGAGGTTGCGCAATAAAGCTTTTTCTATCAGGATATTGAGATGATAATTGAAATTGGCACTGGAAGTAACGAAATCCGAAAGTTCATTTATATAAGGAATACCACCCACTTTTTCCAGAAACCCCTTTTGCTGTAGACGGTCTACAAGTGTTAGAGGGTCAATTTCCACTCCATCACTGAAAAGTTCAGCTATAGTCCTAAAGATTAATTTATGTGAAGTGCGAGAAAAGTATTCTTCTTTAATTAATTCCAGACCTTTACTGACAATGCTGGAATCAATTATCATAGCTGATAATACACCTGCTTCAGCATTTACATCAGCTGGAAGAGCCCGGTCTGAAATCTGGGTTATCTCTTTGGGAATAGTTTCCTTTTTTGCCATATCATTCCTTTTTAAATTTATCCCTGAGAGCTTTAGCTACAACTGGTGGAACAAAGTCTTTCAATTCACTGTCCAATTCAGCTAATTGTCTGGTAATGGAAGAAGAAAGATACATATAACGAAGACTGGGGACTAGAAATACAGTTTCAATCTCTGGGTTGAGCGTGGTATTAGTTAAAGCTAAGGAAAGTTCATATTCAAAATCGGAAACAGCTCGTAATCCCCTAATCATTACCGAACAATTCTGGGACCGAGCAAAATCTACAGCTAATCCTTCAAAGGTATACACTTCTACATTGGAAAGATGTTTAACTGATTCCAGGCATAGTTCATATCGTTCCTGCAGACTGAACAAAGTTTCTTTATCGGTATAAGCTGCCACACTCAATATAACTTTATCAAAAAGTCTGGATGCTTTTTCCAGAATATTTATATGTCCATAAGTTATGGGGTCAAAAGTCCCTGGATAAATAGCGTTAGTGCTCATTTTGAAAAGCCTCTTGTCTGATGGATTCTATTTCCGATATTTCTTTAGGTATATCTGCAGAAAGCACTTGATGACCATCATCTGTTACCAATACATCGTCTTCAATTCGTACCCCGAGCCTTTCTTCAGGAATATAAATGCCCGGTTCAACCGTGATAACATTTCCAGGGGTAAGGACTGCTTCTCTACTACCCACATCATGCGTATCAAGTCCAAGAAAATGACTAACACTGTGCATATAATACTTTCTTACTTCATCCTTGGAATTTATTAAGCCAATGGAAAGCATTCCTTCAGCCAGCCATTCCACCGTTTTATTATTCAGAACGGATAGCTCCACTCCAGGTTTTACCAATTCAATTATCCTTTTATTAACATCCAGCACTATATTGTAAATCTCAGCCTGACGATAACTGAATCTTTGCTCAATAGGGAAACATCTTGTAATATCAGCACTATAACCGTTGCAGGATGCTCCCACATCCATTAGTATCAGGTCGCCTGGTTGAATCTGGCAATTATTCTTTTCATAATGTAAGGTTGCCGCATTTATCCCGGTGGCAATTATAGGGGCAAATCCCCATTGCTGTAATCCATTAACTTGCATTCTATAGAAGAGAGTAGCTTCCAATTCATATTCCATCATTCCCGCTTTTGCCGTATGCAGAATATCCATAATACCCAAACCGGTTATATCTATGGCTCTCTTAAGTTGCTCTATTTCCCATTCATCTTTAACCAGTCGTAGTGGAGTAATCAAATCACCCAAGTCCCTGATTTCTATATGAGGATATTTTTCTCTAACAGGTTGGAGCATAAAGATAGGGTAAGTTGCAGGTTTATGGAGCATTGGATAACCCAGATTGGAATAGATTCTGCTTAACTGAGAACACATTCCAGAAAGATAGGGATAAAACTCGTCTTTATAGCGTATTTGCTGGATTCCACTTATTTCTTTTGCCTCCTCCATAGATAACTTTGCTCCTTCCCACACCACCCTTTCAGGGTTTCCTCTTTCTATAAAGAGCACCTCATTCCATCTACCTGACACCTTTGCTGCTATATAGATAAGTTCTGGCTCGTTAATTCCAGTAAGATAAAGAAAATTTGAATCTTGCGAGAATTTTTCCAGAGTAATCTCAGGTTTAGCAAAGACTATAACCGATTCATTATCTCCTAATTGTTCAGACAGTTTTTCCCGCCTTCTTTTAGCTATATCAGCGTCCATAACACTTCCTTAATAATAAATAGATGTAGCTCTATATTTTTCCTCAGCTTAAAATCAGCAAAAGGATATTTATTTAAGTTCGGGGTAATTCTGTTGCTTGATGCTTATCGGGTTATGGCAGCTCTCTTACTTGAACTTTTACTGGAAAATACAAATTCTGGCTCTGCTCCTTTAGATACCACATCAGCAGTAATATGGCAGCTTCGGATATTGTCCAGATCAGGAATGTTATACATAATTTTGAGCATAAATTTTTCCATAATAGAGCGTAATCCGCGAGCACCAGTTTTTTGATTTATTGCTATACGAGCTATCTCTCTTAACGCATCTTCTCCAAATTCAAGTTCCACACCATCCAGTTCAAAGTATTTCTTATATTGACTGCACAGAGCATTTTTAGGTTTTACAAGAATTTCCACCAGGGCTTCTTCAGTTAATTCATGAAGAGTGCAAAGCACTGGCATTCTACCTATCAATTCAGGGATTAAACCATATTTTAATAGGTCTTGCGAGATAGTCTGGTCAAAGATATTAGCCTCGTCAATATTTGTACCTAATTTAACATCAAATCCAATGGCTTTTTTATCTATTCTTTCTTTAATGATTTTTTCCAGTCCAAAAAAGGCGCCACCAGCTATGAATAAGATGTTTTTAGTGTCCATTTCAATAAAATCCTGCTGAGGATGTTTCCTCCCACCTTTGGGTGGCACATTTACTTTGGTTCCTTCCAGGATTTTTAATAGAGCCTGTTGCACTCCTTCACCAGAAACATCACGGGTTATAGAAGGCGTCTCCGATTTACGACTAATCTTATCAATCTCATCAATATATACAATTCCCTTTTCTGCTTTAGCAACATCATAATCTGCAGCCTGTAATAATCGGACTAATATGTTCTCTACATCTTCACCCACATATCCAGCTTCCGTTAAGGTGGTAGCATCAGAAATAGCAAAAGGAACTTTCAGAAATCTTGCCAGAGTCTCAGCAATCAGAGTTTTCCCACATCCTGTGGGTCCAATCATCAAAATGTTACTTTTCTCCAAATCAATATCATCATCCTTCCGGCTAAAGATGCGTTTATAATGATTGTATACAGCCACTGAAATAATCATTTTGGCTTCTTCTTGACCTATCACATACTGGTCTAAATAAGCCTTTATTTCACTCGGTTTTGGTAAATCTATAATCTCTTCTTCTGGTTCGGGTGCATTAGAAACCATTATATTATGACACATTGTTATGCATTCGTCACAGATATTTCCAGCTATGCCCCGAATTAAGGTTTTAACTTCTGTCTCATTCCTACCACAGAATGAGCAGGTTAGATTTTTATATCTCTCCAACAATTCCTCCTACCAAAAATGTTTCGTATCTTTTTATCATAGATAATATAAAGGAGTTTTGAAATTTCGTCAAGTTATTTCCGATGGTCAATAACTTCATCAATTATGCCATAATCCTTAGCTTCCATGGCATCCATATAATAGTTACGTTCTGTATCCTCTCTAATTTTCTTGATGTCCTGACCCGTATGAGAATGCAGAATTTGATTCATTCTTTCACGTAAATAAAGAATTTCTTTAGCCTGAATTTCAATATCACTGGCTTGACCTTCAAAACCACCTAAAGGTTGATGAATCATTATTCTACTATTGGGTAGAGCAGTCCTTTTGCCAGGACTACCAGCTGCTAAAAGGACTGCAGCCATACTTGCAGCTTGACCAATGCAGATAGTGCTCACTTTAGGTTTTATATATTGCATAGTATCATAAATAGCAAGTCCTGAAGAGATAATACCCCCGGGACTATTTATATACATATAAATATCGCGTTCTGGGTCTTCACCTTCCAGATGTAGTAATTGAGCAACGACAGAATTTGCCAGATTATCATCTATTATACCGCTTACAAACACAATGCGATCTTTTAATAAGCGTGAATATATATCATAAGCTCGTTCTGTGCGTCCTACTTGTTCTATAACAATAGGGATATAACTCATTGTTCTTCCTTCCTCACATTTTCCTCCGAGGGTTCTTCTTGTTCTTCTGGTTTATCTTGATTATCTTGTTCTTCCTCTTCTTCCGGTTCATACGGGGCAATCTCATAAGCAGGATATTCTGTCTCTCCAGTAGGTTCTATAAAAGTGCAGGTCTCAGCTATTTTCCTTAAGAGAAAGTAATCTTGGGCATCTCTAATAAAATTGTCACTTTTAATATAGTCTTCATTTTTTTCTTTATAACCGGCAACGGATGAATTGGAGAGAATTGCCCTATGTTCTATAAACTCATTAATCATATCCTCTGAAACTTCAATATGGATTTTTTCTCTTAAAGAATCCACAATTAAATACCGCACTAAATAATTGGCTGCTTCATTAACATAATAATTATAAAGAGGATGATTTTCGTCAATATGTAGAGAGGCAGCATAATCGTCAATTATTGATTTAAGCGTCATTGGTGGTATTTTAAAGGGTTTTTTCTTGAACAGTGCATTGATAATTGCGTTATTTTGAGCTACATAATTGGAGTGTTCAACCTGAGCTTTTAATTCTTCTCTTATTTTAGCTTTCATTTCTTCAAGATTCTCAAAATCCATATCTTTGGCAAATTCATCATCTATCTCAGGTATAATAAGTTTGGTTATAGCATCAATCTCTATGGTTACATCCATTTGAGTTTCATCTTCAAAATCAATTGTATCATCATCTATGAATTGTTTTAAGGTCTCAATGGGAAGAGAAAGTGATACCTTATCTCCTATTTTTTTACTGATAAGCTCTTTTAATGCAGGTAGATTTTCTAATTCTTCAGAATAAATATTTACGCTATAATTATAGTCTTCACCCTTCCAAGTAAAATATAATCTACTGTGTAGGGTCGTGTTTTCTTCAACTGTATCTACATCTTGAATTGTGCGTTGTTTCCATCTTAAATCACCTAAAAATTGGTTTACTGCATCTTCTAAAGTTTGAGGTTTAAAGGGGACTTCTAAATTTTCTAACAGATCCAAAGTTAGATCCGGTATATGTTCTAAAATGACAGTTAACTTCATATCCGATCCCTCGTTCCAATCAAGAGATTTTAATTGAGGGGTTGCCAGAAAATTAAGATTATTTTCTCTAAGAACCTGATATAAAGAATCAATAGCAAATTTAATTTCAAAATCCTCTTTTATATCCGCGCCATGAAGTTTTTCTATCATATTTTTCGGAGCTTTACCCTTCCTGAAACCAGGTATTTCCAGTTCCTGAGCTTTCTTATTAAAATATTTCTTATAAGCTTCATCTACTTTTTCTGCTTCAATAACTACAGTAACTTCACTACACACTTCATTAATTGGTTTAATCTCTGTTTGCACTTTTTCTCCTAATAAATTTGGTGCGAAAGAGGGGACTTGAACCCCTACAGGTTAACCCTACTGGATCCTAAGTCCAGCGCGTCTTCCTATTCCGCCACTTTCGCTTTTTATTCAATTTTTTATAATGCTTTGCTATGTCAAGGAAGGAGTTCTATGTTATCTATCAACCTTGTATTTCCAATGTATACTGCTAACATCATCCTTGAACCAGATCGGACCTCTGGCAATTCTTGTAGTGTAGAACCGTCCACAATTTTTATATAATCAATCCTACCATCTGATTGCTTAATGATATTTTCCGCTTCAGAAATTAAAATACTGGAGTCTAAATGTCCCTCATTGACCATCTTTTGTGCATTTTTTAAAGCTTTTATCAGACAGGTAGCCCTCTGTCGTTCATCTGGAGTCAAGTACGAATTTCGTGAACTCATAGCCAGTCCATCTGGTTCTCTTACTATAGGACATCGCACAATCTTTGTTTCTAAGTTCAAATCCTCTATCATCTTTTCTAATACAATTATCTGTTGGTAATCCTTCATTCCCATAAACATCAATTTAGGATTTACGATATGCATCAATTTTAAAACAATAGTCGCAACACCTCTGAAATGTCCTGGACGACTTGCTCCACAAAGAATATCGGACAATCCTTCCACCTGAACCCAGGTGCAATATCCTTCTGGATACATCTGAACGTCATCTGGCGTGAACACTATGTCCACATGATAATTTCTTAATAAATCTATATCTTTTTCTAAATTGCGGGGATAATGATTCAAATCCTCCTGCGGTCCAAATTGGGCAGGATTTACATAAATTGATACTACCGTGAGATCTGATTCTGAATGGCATCTTTCTACCAGAGATAGATGACCTTTATGAAGAGCTCCCATGGTGGGCACAAAGCCTATTTTCTTTTGTAAAGCCTCTCCGGCTAATGCTTCTCTGGTTTCGGTTATGGTCTTATATATCTGCATTATGGTAATGGATTGTTATTTTCGTCCAATAGAATGATACAGGGTTGATAACTATCTAACTCTTCTTCATCCATTAGCCCATAATTTACTATAATTACTATATCTCCTACTTGCACTTTTCTGGCTGCGGCTCCATATATACCTATAGTCCTGGTTCCTGGTTCTCCAGGTATGATGTAAGTAGAAAACCTTTCACCATTGTTAATGTCCCAAACTTCTACCTGCTCATATTCACGCATTCCAGAAAGCTTGAGCAACTCCTGATCTATCTTGATACTAGCATTATAATGCATATTACATTCTGTGACTGTTGCTCGATGAAGCTTGGACAGTAACATTTTTCTTAACATCGTTTCACCTCTAAAGAATAAATTACTAATCCAAAAAATAGCACTTACCTCCAATGTCAATTAAATTCCCTCTAACTTTAAATTATGACTACGATGGAAATAGAAATATCATTCCCGAAATTACAAAACTATCATTATTATTAAAGGAAATCTCTCTAAGAGGGGTATTAAAGTATGAAGAAAGTAGAATTGAAGAGATAAAAAATCTGATTTACTATTTTTTCTTCTTTTTTTAAGAGATTGGAATTATATATATTATAGAGAGTTAGAAAAGGGATAAGAAAAAAAGGAGAAAAAATTCAAGAATTTTTTAATATTTTGTATTGACAGAATAAAGATTATATTTTTTTAGGTTCAAGCTGTTTTTATAATTCAACAAGTGATAGTTCTTTTTCAAAAATGATAGTGTGCTATAGAGATTTGTGCGAGCCAATTTAAGTCAATTAACTTCATATTTTATTATGGAGAGTTTGATCCTGGCTCAGGACGAACGCTGGCGGCGTGGATTAGGCATGCAAGTCGGACGGTAGGGCTTTATCGTAAGATAGAGTTTGAGAGTGGCGAACGGGTGAGTAACACGTA